>Ga0208638_1000002_pt1 | contig 219696 bp, 208 predicted proteins | sample ETNtaG_34_FD_185753 | JGI IMG/M metagenome (GOLD analysis project Ga0208638, IMG submission 185753) | Marine microbial and viral communities from oxygen minimum zone, Eastern Pacific Ocean - ETNP201306SV51 (SPAdes) (version 2) | ecosystem: Environmental > Aquatic > Marine > Oceanic ...
TTGATAATACTTCGGTCATCGCTGCCGTTAATGTCGTCTTACCATGATCCACATGACCTATCGTCCCTACATTCATGTGAAGCTTATCTCGTTTAAATGTCTCTTTCGCCATTTGATCTCCTTCTAAAAAATAAAACGGTTCAACTCCCAATCCTAATCAGTTGGGTTTAAACAGCTACAGGTTCTTTCTCCATTCCGGCTTTAGCAATAATTTGTTCACTAATAGCTTGAGGTAATTCGCTGTATTTTGAAAATTCCATAGTAAAGCTACCTCTTCCCTGTGTCATGGAACGAATATCAGTAGCATAACCAAACATCTCTCCCAAAGGCACTAAAGCTTTAATAACTTTTGCTCCTGCCCGGTCTGTCAATTCGCTAATTTTTGCTCTTCTTGAGTTTAAGTGGGAAATTACATCTCCCATAAACTGCTCCGGCACCACTAACTCCACAGTCATTACCGGCTCCAGCAATACGGGCTGCGCTTTTTTACATCCCTCTTTAAGCGCCATAGATCCAGCAACCTTAAAGGCCATTTCTGACGAATCAACCTCGTGAAATGAACCGTCAATAAGAGTTACTTTAAGATTAATCAACGGATAGCCGGCTAAAATGCCGCTTTCCATGGCTTCAACCATACCTTTCTTTATAGCAGGAATATATTCCTTTGGAATAACACCCCCGACAATCTTATTAACAAACTCAAAACCTCCCCCTGTTTTTTCATTTGGCTCCAGAACAATTTTTGCGTGTCCATATTGACCCCTTCCTCCGGATTGTCGTACAAATTTTCCTTCTGCTTCTACCTGATTATTAATTGTTTCTTTATAGGCAACTTGAGGTTTGGAAATATTAGCATTTATGCCAAACTCTCTTTTTAATCTTTCCACAAGCACTTCAAGGTGTAATTCTCCCATTCCCAACATTATTGTCTGACCTGTTTCTTCATCTGTTCTAATTTTAAAAGTAGGATCTTCCCGCAATAGTTTATTAAGAGATTCTCCCAGTTTATTCTGTTCTGCTTTAGATCCAGGTTCGATGGCTATTGAAATAACAGGTTCGGGGAATTTCATGGATTCCAATATAATGGGGTGGCTTGCATCGCATAATGTATCGCCGGTCATAGTCTTTTTCAGTCCTATAACACCACAAATATCACCGGCGTGTATTTCGTCAACATCTTCTCTTTTATCCGCATGCATTTTCATGATTCTGCCGATTCTTTCTTTATGATTTTTTGTTGAATTATAAACATAAGAACCGGACTTTAATTTTCCTGAATATACGCGGAAAAACGCAAGCTGGCCCACAAAAGGATCGGTCATTATTTTAAAGGCCAAGGCTGAAAAAGGCGCACTATTATCACTTTTTCTCTCTTCTTCTTTTCCGGATCGTGGGTTAATTCCTTGAATGGAGGGGATATCAAAGGGGGATGGGAGAAAGTCGATAAGGGCGTTCAGTAATTGCTGTACACCTTTGTTTTTAAAAGCTGCTCCACATAAAACAGGGAGTATTCCAAGAGTAAGAGTCGATTTCCTGATTGCTTCTTTAAGTTCTTGTATTGAAACTTTTTCACCATTCAAGTACTTTTCCATAATGGATTCGTTTTCATCGGAAATTGCTTCAAGGAGAAAGTCGCGATGCTTTTTTGCGTCTTCAATCAAATCTTCAGGTATTTCTGCGGTCTCAAATTTAACACCCAAACTACTATCTTTAAAAATCAGCGCTTTCATTTCTATAAGGTCAATTATGCCTTTAAATTTATCTTCCGTGCCAATCGGTACTTGAATGGGCACAGGGTTCGCTCCTAGTTTTTCCTTCATTTGATTAACACAGTTAAAGAAATCTGCCCCCGTTCTATCCATTTTATTTACAAAAGCAATTCTCGGGACACGGTATTTTTCTGCCTGGCGCCAGACTGTTTCAGATTGAGGCTCTACGCCACCAACTGCACAAAATACTCCTATGGCTCCATTCAGTACTCTTAATGATCTTTCTACTTCCGCGGTAAAATCAACATGGCCAGGCGTATCTATTATATTAATGCGACAGTCTTTCCAGTAACAGGTAGTAGCGGCAGAAGTGATAGTGATTCCCCGTTCCTGCTCCTGGTCCATCCAGTCCATAGTCGCGGTTCCTTCATGAACTTCACCGATTTTATGAGTCTTACCTGTGTAATAGAGAATTCGTTCTGTAGTTGTTGTTTTTCCCGCATCTATGTGAGCGATAATCCCTATATTTCTTGTTTTATCTAAAGGTTCTTTCTTTGTCACAAAAAAACTCCTTAAAACTTACCACCTATAATGAGCAAAAGCCTTATTGGCTTCTGCCATTTTATGAGTATCTTCTTTCTTTTTAATTGCCAAGCCGGTATTTTTATAAGCATCTAATAATTCGCCTGCTAACCGCTCTATCATTCCATATTCTTTTCTTTTCTTTGCGCCTTCAACTATCCATCGAAGAGCTAGAGATATCCTTCTTTCATAGCGAACATCAACTGGCACTTGATATGTTGCACCACCCACGCGCCTGGATCTCACTTCAAGCATCGGCTTTACATTATCAATGGCTTTCTTTAAAACCTTCAAAGGATCTTCTTTGGTTTTATTGGAAATAACGTCAAATGATTTATATATAATACTTTCTGCCTTGCTTTTCTTTCCCTGTTTCATAATAAACTGGGTAAGTTGGCTAATGATAATATCGTTAAACTTTGGATCCGGTTTAAGTTTTCTTTTTACTGCTGCTCTTCTTCTTGACATAACTATTCCGTGTTTTTTTAATCAAAAAATTGGCGGTTTCTTAAAATCATGCCTTAGGTCGCTTTGCTCCATATTTAGAGCGGCTTTGCTTTCTATCCTGGACGCCTAAGGTGTCGAGGGAACCTCGAACAACGTGATATCTAACACCCGGAAGGTCTTTTACCCGTCCTCCCCTGATTAAAACTATCGCGTGTTCTTGAAGATTGTGTCCAACTCCGGGGATGTAAGTCGTTACTTCCATTCCATTTGTTAACCTGACTCTGGCCACTTTTCTTAAAGCAGAATTCGGTTTTTTCGGAGTTGATGTGTAAACCCTGAGACACACACCTCTTTTTTGCGGGCATGATTTTAACGCCGGACTGTCCGTCTTTTGCTTAATTTTTTTTCTTCCAAGTCTCACCAGTTGGTTAACGGTCGGCAATGATCTTCTCCTTGCATGACACAACGAAAAAAAATAAGGCGGCCAACGCCGCCTTATGGTCACTTAAAAATTAAAATAAAAAATTTATTAAATTTTTTGTAACGTTTAACTAAAAAGACGATCGTGAAATATTCAAAAAACTTGTCATCCTAGCAAGATATTCCTACTTAGTCAACAAGAAAATAAAGAATTTTGGAATAAATTTTGGGTATTTTTCAAACTTTATCTGGTGAGGAAAACCCGTTCAATGAGGATAACAGATTTGAAGAAGAAAATAAAGGCCTATTATTCTAACTCCTCACAATTACTCCTTTACCTTTAAGATGCTCTTTGGCCTGTTTGATTGAATATTCCCTGAAATGAAAAATAGAAGCCGCCAGTACAGCATCTGCCTTTCCCGCGGTTAAACCTTCATAAAGGTGCTCAAGAGTTCCAACACCACCGGAGGCAATAACAGGAATAGAAACCACTTCCGAGACTGTTTTTGTCAACTTAATATCATATCCTTTTTTTGTCCCGTCCCTGTCCATGCTGGTCAATAAGATTTCACCGGCGCCAAATTCCTCCATTTTTTTTGCCCAGTCAATTGCGTCAATCCCTGTAGGATTCCGCCCTCCATGTGTATAAATTTCCCATGCGGAACGTGATTTTTCTTTTTTTACATTGTTTTCATTTTTTCTTTTCGCGTCAATCGCCACAACAATGCATTGACTTCCAAATCGTCTAGAGGCTTTTTTGACAAACCCGGGCTCTTTAATAGCCGCAGTATTAATGGATACCTTATCTGTTCCAGCCTTTAATAATACTCGTATATCTTCCATAGTCCGTATACCACCGCCTACTGTTAAAGGCATAAAAACTTTCTCAGCCGTTTTTTTTACCACATCGATAATTATATTTCTTTGTTCATGAGAAGCTGTAATATCAAGAAAAGTCAATTCATCCGCGCCTTCACGGTCATAAAATCGAGCGGCCTCAACCGGATCTCCCGCATCCTGAAGATTTAAAAATTTTATCCCTTTTACCACCCGACCTGCTTTTACATCAAGGCATGGAATAATTCTTTTTGCTAACATATTTTCACCGGTTTACAGTTTTCAGGGGTTAGGGATCAGTTATAGCTGATGGTTCGGCAGGCTCACCATGACAGCCTTTTCATCCTGAGCACCAACTTGTCACCCTGAGCCTGCGAAGGGTCTCCACGCAAACTCAGAATTACATGACAGCTTAATTTATAAACAAGCAATAATTGAGAAGAATAAAAATCTCCGATGTATTATAGCTGATTTAGCGGCTGAATAAAAAAAACAAATTGAAAATATTTATCGCTGTGCTAATATTTTATTAAAGCTCCCCCGTAGCAAGCTGTGGAGAATGCTTGCTAAACACTTTAAATGGAATTTTTTTATCTAAGGAGAACGTATGCGCCCTGACGGCAGAAAACCGAAACAAATTAGAAAAGTAAAGATTACTCGAAACTATGTGAATCAGGCGGAAGGATCTGTTTTGATTGAGGTTGGTGATACTAGGGTCATCTGTACTGCTTCGGTGGAAGATAAGGTTCCAGGTTTTTTAAAAGACAGCAAGCAGGGTTGGGTTACCGCTGAATATTCAATGCTACCCCGATCGACCAACGTTAGAACAGGACGTGAATCGAGCAGGGGAAAAGTAGGTGGAAGAACTCATGAAATCCAAAGGCTGATAGGGAGGGCTCTTCGTTCCGTGGTTGACTTAACAGCGTTAAACGGCATGACTATCTGGATAGACTGCGATGTTATTCAGGCTGATGGAGGTACCCGGACAGCGTCTATTACCGGTTCTTTTGTCGCACTGTATGACGCAATGAATTTTTTAAAAGCTCATAATAAAATAGAGAAAATACCGATAAACAATTTTCTGGCTGCTGTCAGCGTTGGGATTTTTGAAAACGAGGTTATTTTGGATTTAAATTATGAAGAAGATTTTAAAGCTGAAGTAGACATGAATATAGTCATGACGGCAGACGAAAAATTTGTAGAAATCCAAGGTACGGCGGAAGAAAATCCATTTACCCGAACAGAGCTGGAAGTCATGTTGAAACTGGCTAAGAAAGGAATTAAGGAATTAATCACAAAACAAAAAAAATGTTTGGATATTTAGTTCTAAGCAGTCAGCTATCAACTTTTTTAGGACGATACAGTGTAAAAAAAATTGCACTGCAAATTTATAAAATTATGTTTTTTTAGCACAATTTTTGTTAAAAGTATCAGGGCGGTAGCCCTTTTGGTTGTGGCACTGCTACCCTGAGAAAATCCGCGTTCATCGGTGAACCATAATAAAAAAATGAAAAAGCATTTCTACACAATGGGTGTTCTTGTATTAAGTCTTTTTATCGGACTGTATAGTTGTGCCACAAACCCGGTGACACAAAAAGAACAGTTTGTTTTAATGTCCGAGGAACAGGAACTTTCAATAGGTAGGTCAATGGATCCTAAAATCATCAAGGAGTATGGCCTTTATGATAATCCTGAACTCCAGAGCTATGTTGATATGATAGGACAAAAAATTGCAAAAAAAGGTGAGAGGCCGGAACTGTTTTACCATTTTAAAGTTTTAAACGATTCTATCATTAACGCATTTGCGCTGCCTGGCGGATACATTTACATTACGCGCGGTATTCTTGCCCTGTTAAATTCCGAAGCTGAATTAGCCGGTGTTCTCGGCCACGAGATTGGCCATGTTACGGCGCGACATGCTGTCCAGCAATACACACAGGCGCAGGGTTATCAAATCATGGCAACGGTTGCGTCTATCTTTGTGCCGGATTTTAGAAGTAGAGAGCTTCAACAATTAGCTGATATTGCTGCAACAGGAATTATTAGAGGCTATGGCCGTGAGATGGAGATGGAATCAGACCGTTTGGGAATTAAGTATTCATACAAAGCCCGCTATAATCCAAAAGCTGTCCCTGATTTTTTATCGGTTTTAAAACTTGCAAGTAAAGGTAAAGAAGAAAATGGAGTTTTTCATGGAATGTTTGATACTCATCCGGATACCAGAAGAAGAATAAATGCAGCAAAAAAAAAGGTTAATGATTTATTGGTCAAAAAAAAGTCGAAAGGTCTGAGTTTTCATACCGATCGATATTTAAATCAGATTGAAGGACTGATTTATGGGAGCGATCCCAAAGAAGGAGTCATTAACGGGATGGTATATCAACATCCTGTTATGCACTTTGAGATAACTTACCCTAAAGGGTGGAAAATATTTAACACCAGATCAGCGGTTATTTCAAAAGATAAAGAAAAAGATGAAAAATATGTTTCTCAATTGTTGGCAGAAACTTTAGGTAAACGAATCTCTACCAGGAATTACGCAAAGAAATTTTTCAAACGAAACAGAATAAAACCCTTAAGCGAGAAGAATGAGGAAATAAACGGCCTGGAAGCATATGTAACTACTTTTCAAGACACACAGAGGAAAGCTCCAATGATGGTTATGGCGGCATTTATACTGTGGCAGGATAAAATGTTTTTTGTTAGTGGATCTTCCAAAGTTAGAGATTTCAGAACAGGAAAGAAGTTCTTTACACAAATCATAGATAGTTTCAGAGGGCTTTCAAAAGAAGAAGTCAACTCTATTAAACCGGAGCGCATAAAGATTTATGTTGCAGAAGAGGGAGATACCATTAAATCCGTCGCAAAAAAATATGCAAAAGAACCTCAAACCATTGCCTTAATTAACGGATATGAAAAAGATACTGTTGCATTGGAAGCTGGGAAAAAAATCAAGGTTCTTGCCAATTATTAGTTGCTTTAGTTTTTTAAGTAACTTGCCTTTTTAGTTGCGTTTTTTGTGCCGTAAACGAGTTCGACAAAAATTTTTTAAGTTAGGGGGTCCTCCATTAGACCTAATTACTCTAATCGATGTGGGATTTGCCAAGCCAGTTATTATATAAAGTACTTAAAATGGTTATAAAAATGACTATTTTCTAAAAAAGGGATGAAATGATCAATTTAACAGTAACGGAAACGAAAGCACACCTGCTGGAGAAAATAAGACAGGCAGATACTGCTATGGAGTCTTTTGTAATACCTAAAAATGGCAAACCAACAGCTATAATTATGAGTATAGACGAATATGAAGGGTGGCTGGAGAGACTTCGGAGATAATGTCCGATAAAAAGCGCTAAAGGAGACACAAGAGGCACGAAAAGAGTTAGCCGACGGCAAACCCCGTACCAATGCGGTTCAGGGCAAGCAGCGGGGAATACGCTAGCTAAACACTTTCAATTCCTCCTTAATCTTATAAAGCAGAGTTTTTATACCTTCTCCAGTAACTGCTGATACGGGATAAACCTGTAGTCCTTTTTTTTTAAAATATTGCTCATGCTTTTTTAACTTATCCACAGCACCGGGGATATCTATTTTATTGGCTGCAATGACTTGAGGCTTTTCAATCAAATCAACGCTGTATGAATAAATTTCATGATTAATTGTCTCAAAATCTTTACATATATTTCTATTATTGGAAGCTGACAAATCCAGAATATGAAGAAGAAGTTTAGACCGCTCAATATGTTTTAAAAATTGCAATCCAAGTCCTTTATTATTATGGGCTCCTTCTATAATACCGGGGATATCTGCCATTACAAAAGATTCGAACTCTTCAATAGGAACTACTCCAAGATTTGGGACAAGTGTCGTAAAAGGATAGTCGGCTATTTTTGGTTTTGCGTTGGAAACACGGGAAATTAATGTTGATTTCCCTGCATTAGGATAGCCAACAATTGCTACATCAGCCAACATTTTTAGTTCTAAAATAAACCAGAATTCCTCTCCCGGTTCCCCCGGTTGTGCGAATTTTGGGGCTCTATTTCTCGATGACTTAAAATGCGCGTTTCCCTTTCCTCCTCTCCCTCCTTTTGCGGCAATATATTGCTGTCCTTCTTTAGTTAAATCAGCTAATATGGCAGAATCATCAGCGTTTCTGACAGTGGTTCCCATAGGGATTTTAATCTCAATATTATCTCCCGCATGACCGTGCATATCGCTCCCAAGCCCATTTCCACCTTTTGGAGCATAATAATGTTGTTGGTACTTTAGGTCTAAAAGGGTATGCAAGTTCCGAACAGCTTTAATAATTACATCCCCTCCATTGCCTCCGTCACCACCGCTTGGTCCACCTTTCGGGACAAATTTCTCCCGCCGAAATGCAACACAGCCTTTGCCTCCGTCACCGGCTTTGACAAAAATTTTTACCTGATCAACAAGCATTTTAATTTACGGGTTATTAATATTCGTGAATCTCCCCGTGTTTCCGCACGGGGCATCTCCACACCTGGAAAACGCAAAACATTTTCCGACCAGTTGCCCCCTTACAAGCCCCATAAAAACTTTGTGCTCCCTGCCCTTTTGGGCGGGGTACTCTGTCGCAGTGTTTATAAAAATATGGAGGTTAGATACTTCACACCACCTGGAATAGGAATGATGGAACATCAGATTTGGTTTTGAAAAGAGGTAGAAATGTCTAATTTACGAGGGGTTTAGTGCATGCACACTTACTAATTTTTTATCTTTTCCTTTTCTTTCAAATTTAATTATCCCATCTATTTTAGCAAAGAGGGTATAATCATTCCCTACTCCAACATTGTTTCCGGCATGGATCCTGGTACCCCTTTGCCTCACTAAAATGTTTCCGGCTTTTACAACCTGACCGCCAAACTTTTTAACTCCAAGGCGTTTACCAGTACTATCCCTGCCGTTAGTTGTACTGCCCTGTCCCTTTTTATGAGCCATGTTTTATCTCCTTTGTAAATTACTGTTTAATCTCTGTAATTTCCAGACGAGTAAAATACTGTCGGTGACCCCGCTTTTTTCTGTGATTTTTTCTTCTCTTGTGTTTAAAAATGATTATTTTTTTATCTCTTCCCTGCTCAACAATAACTCCGGTAACTGAAGCTTTTGGAATAGTGGGTGTTCCGACTTCAATTTTTTTTCCTTCACCTGCCATTAATACATTTTCTATTTTGACACTATCTCCCACTTCTCCATTAATCTTCTCAATTTTTATTATATCGCCTTGAGAAACTTTTAATTGTCTGCTGCCGGACCGAATAACTGCTGCCATGTGAATTTCCTCCAGATGAATATATTGCTTTTGTTTTAAGCTGAGCACTCCCAATTATCATTGAAGCTCCCCGCGGCAGGACTACGGGGAATGTGCTCAATAAGCACGTTTAATAATAGCCTATTTGAATTCGGCTTTTAAGTCAACAGGTTTCTGAGGATTTAATGGATTAAAGAGAGGAACGATCATCTTCGTCCATATCCAATGATGCAAGCAGGGAAGTAAGAGAGTTCAGATGTTTCTGTTCTTCTCTGGATAATTCCCGGCAGCAATTTTTCACTTCTTGAGATGCGGCTTTTTCCGCCAATTCCACGAATGTTTCATGGGCCTTTTTTTCCATACCAATAGCGAGTTCCAAAACCGCTTTCATGTCTCCGTTTTGTAATATTTCCGTCTCATCCGCTGAAATAATGCTTTGCGGAATATGCGATTCCAATAGTTTCACGTATCTCTCGGGATTAAATTCCTCCGGCCAAGGGGTACTTTTGGTTTTGTTGATAAGATGCCGGATGTGGCCTTCTTCCATATCAGCAAGTTCCAGAAAAAGCATACGGGATTCATCGTTTTTCGTAATTTCCGCTGCCTGGTTGAAAAAAACTTCGGACTTTACTTCATGCTCCAACGCTGATTTAAAAAGTTCAGCTGTTACCTGCATAAACTCCTCCTTCAAATTTAAGTATAAGTTCTTTGAAATGAAGAATCAATAATTATTTGAAAAATAATTTATTAATATGAACAGCCAACTAAAAGGTCCCTTTATATTAATACGGATTTTTGGAGTATCATTATGAATATGAAATTAGTTTATTTATTGCGTCACAGCCAGACAGAGGATAATAACAACAGAATTATACAGGGACAAAGTGATTCCCCTTTAACTCCTGAGGGCATGAATTCTATAAAAAAAAGAACTAAAAAACTCAACGATATAACTTTTAACGTAATCTACTGTAGTCCTTTAGGAAGAGCAAGGTCTTCTCTGGATATATTATTAAAAGAACTCAAATAAAATACAAATGTCGCTTAGCTGGATGAATTAATGGAAATAGACTTTGGAAAATATACCAAAAAAAACATTAATGAAATCATAGATATCATTAAAGTTCACAAAAAAAATACGTCAAAACCTTATCCCGATGGTGAAAGCGGGGATATGTTCAAGGAAAGAGTGATACGTTTTATGAGTAAGTTTATTCTAAAAAGTGATGGAAAATGTTTTCTTGTAATGACACATTACGGGGTAATAGAAACAATACTACAACATTATAATAACCTTTCCTATGAAGAAATTCGTTCAAAGAAAGACGCCATTATACGTCTTTCTTTGAATCGGAATAATGCGGACGTTTCTTTTGAAGGAGATAAGGGGCTTTAATGAGAGATCCCTTATAACACCCCTTTCGTGGAAGGAATATCTTTAATCCTTTTATCTATTCTGGTTCCCTGGTCCATTGCCTTTGCAAAAGCCTTGAAAATCGCTTCAACTATATGATGTAAATTGTTTCCTGAAATCATTCTAACATGAAGCGTAGCTCCGCAATTATTGGCAAAGGCCTGAAAAAAATCCTCAACCAATTCCACATCAAACTCACCGACTTTTTCTTTAGGAAGGTCCACATCATAAACAAAATAAGGCCTGCCGGCAATGTCCACTACTACTAACGCAAGTGCTTCATCAAGAGGGGTATAAGCAGAGCCAAATCTCCGAATTCCCTTTTTATCTTTCAGCGCTTTTTTGAAAGCCTCTCCCACTACAATGCCGACATCTTCCACCGTATGATGAAAATCAATCTCTACATCTCCTTTTGCCTTGATTTTCAGATCAAATAAACCGTGTTTAGCTAATTGAGCTAGCATGTGATCAAGAAAGGGGATATTAGTTGAAAGATCATATTTCCCCTCACCATCAAGGTTTAAATCCATTTCAATTTCTGTCTCACTGGTTTTACGTTTTACAACAGCAGTTCTTTCCACAAAAATTTCCTTAAAATTTTCATAATTAGAAATTGAATCTCCCCGTGTTTCCGCACGGAGCTTCTTCACACTTGGAAAATGAAAACCAATTTAATAATTTAAAAACCGCAGGGGGCATACCCCTGCAACCCCCACAAAAACTTTGCGCTCTCCACCCTTCCGTGAGGGGTATTCTGTCACAGTTTTTATAAAGATTAACACAAAGATAAGAAATTATAAAGTAAGAAGATATTTTTAGATCCCAAATTATTTCTTTGAAGCACAAAGGTAAACAACAGGCACGCGGCTTACTACTACGGCCCAATGCTCCGTATTAGCAGGCAGGTCCAAACGATCTCCAGGGTTCAATATAACTTCTTTATCGTTTCTCAGGCCCATTTTAATTGATCCTGAAATAATCCACCTGACTTCCAGATCAGGATGTGTATGCCACGGATATGAAACTCCCGGGTTGTCACTCCAGCGATAAAAATCAAGCCCCTCCTGCCTGAGAGAGTTCTCCAGTTCCTTAGCTGAAGGAGGAATATTTTTATCCCATCTTTGTAATTTCATAAAGCGTCCATGGGACCGCAACTTATGACAACCCCATGTATCAGGGTGTCCGAAAACTAATTTAATAAAACGAGTGAAGTTTTAATCTGAGTTACTAGAACAGTACATAAAGAGGAAAACGTAAATATGATGTGGAACCCACCTTAGGAGATATTAAACAAAATATGGGATTTCGAAAGCTTCTCTTAAGGACAAAACCCAAGGTGAATATCGAAGTCGGTTTAGTAGCTATCGCTCACAATATTAAAAAGATAAAATCCTTCTTGCAGGTCAATCGGATGGCTTTCCAGTTAGCATAATTGGAAAGATTAATACATCCGAGCCGTTCCCAAAGGAAAATAACAAAAAAATAACCCTTTGTGCGTACCTTTTAGGGTTTTAGCCAATATAGAAATTTTTTTCGGACACCCTAGGACTCAGGGGGTGTTAATTTATTTTTGTTGCGGCTATCGATCGTTATGTCATTCCCGACTTGATCTGGAATCCATGATTAAGGATACGAATTTCCGTTATGAAACAGTGCTTCTTTCTGTTAGCTTGTTAACGCACTCAAACTTTTAAGTATTATTTCATCCGGAATATCATCTCTGATTACGACAGATCCAGGCTGTTTCATTAAAACAAGTTTGATCTTATCATTTCTTACTTTTTTATCATAGTATAAAGCCGACAGGATTTTCTCCGGGCTGATATTTGGCAGTTGCGTGGCTAAATTAAAAGATTCTATAAGTTTCTTTACTCTTTCAACATCTTTTTTATCGCATAGTTCCGCTTCATGAGAGATAAAAGCCGCAGCGATCATTCCAATAGCCACGGCCTCTCCATGCTTATACTTCTCATACCCGGTCAGACTTTCCAAGGCGTGACCGATAGTATGTCCGTAGTTTAAGACCGAGCGAAGCCCTTTTTCCCGCTCGTCTTTTGAAACAATGGAAGCCTTGATTTTGCACGAGGCTTCAATAATATACTGCAATGCATTGAAGTCCAGGTTTTTAATATCCTCGACGCGGCTTTCTAAAAAGTTAAACAGCATTTCATCGGCAATTATCCCATATTTTATTATTTCCGCCATTCCACAGCGAAATTCAATTTTTGGCAATGTTTTCAGGGCATTCAGGTCTACAAAAACCCCTGCAGGTTGATAAAAAGCGCCGATCATATTTTTCCCCAGGGGGTGATTGACAGCGGTTTTCCCGCCGACGCTGCTGTCTACCTGGGCGAGCAAAGAAGTCGGTATCTGAATATAAGGGACTCCTCTTCTATATGTTGCCGCGACAAAACCCGTAAGGTCACCAAGAACTCCACCACCCATGGCTATTAAAGGTGAATATCGGTCATGTTTGCCGTCAAGCAGGCGGTCATAGATTTTTTCCGCTTCCCGCATATTTTTGTATTTTTCCCCGTCTGGGACTTCTATAACTTCCATCTCAAATCCATTCTTTTTTAGATTTAAAATGATTCTTTCACCATAAAGCTTTATGAGGTGTGAATTAGAAATAAGTACTGCTTTATGAGAAAAATGAAACTGTTGAATTCGCTCACCTATTGTGTTCAGTGTATTCAAGCCGATATGGATATAATAGCTTCGTTCACCTAATTCTACTTTGACGACTTTTTCATTCACACTGGTTGCTCACTGTTCGTTTCTGGTTGTGACCTGCCCTACTATTTGTACCACTCGTAGAGTCAGTCCTATTTCATCATTCCTTTATTTAATGCGTAGCATAATATGAAGGAATCAACTCAATAAATTCCGGTGCTGCTGGCCTATAACTTAAAGAGCTATGAGGTCGAAAAGTATTCTATCCTTTTCTCCACACCTCAATCAATACTTTTGCTTCCAATAAGGTTTCAAATATTTCACCATTAAGCAGTTCATCCCTTAGTTTACCATTAAAACTTTTAATATAGCCGTTCTCCCAAGGACTTCCAGGTTCAATGTAAAGCGTCCTGACGCCAACACTACCTAACCAATCTCTAACTGCTGTCGCTGTATATTCTGCTTAGTTTTCTATAATCGAGCAGATTTAATTTAGTCACTATCATCAAACCTTCTAATAGCAAGCCCTGTCGCTATTGCTATCATGGGACTGATATAATCTATGTACTCCGGATCAAATATTTTTTTATTGACAGAAACTTTTTTCAAAGGATCAAGTGTTTCGACGCTAACCCCCAACTTTTCACTTAAAAGCTGGTTTATGCCTGATATCTTTGAACTGCCTCCGCTTAAAAATATTTTTTCAACATTACGGTTGGCTGCAGTACTGTAAAACTCAATAGATTTTTGAATTTCAGAAGCAATAACATCCGTATCCTCCATGATAATAGAAACGATTTTATCTTTATTATCTTCAGTAACATTCAACCCTAATTTCATTTTTTCGGCATCTTCGTAATCAACTTTCAACTGTTTTTGGATGGTTTCCGTAAATTTGTTTCCTCCCAGAAGAATGTCTCGGGTAAATCCCGCAGAACCACCCTCGATAATACCAATATTGGTTACAGAAGCTCCTATGTTTACAATAGAAACCACCTCATCCATTTTCTCATCGTAATTAAGGCTGAAGTTGTTTTTTGCTGCGAAAACATCGAGGTCAAAAACCACCGGTTTTAAGCCGGCGTTTAAGAGAATGCTCTCTCGCTGTTCAATAATATCTTTTTTGGCTGCAACCAACAAAACTTCCATTTGCTCATCTGTATCTTCGCTTTCCGCATCCGGTTCTTTTACTACTGTGCCTAAAATAGTAAAATCTATATTGACATCCTTGATGTCAAACGGAATATATTGCTCCGCTTCCATTTTGATGGATTCAGCTAATTCTTGTTCGCTCATTTTAGGTATATTAATTTTTTTTATGACCACTGATTCTCCGGAAATAGATATTACGGCAAATTTTGTTTTTATTTTTTCAGAGGAAATTAGCTGCTTTACAGCTTCTGAAACAAGGTTGGGATTTTTAGTCATTCCATCTTCAAATGTATTTTCAGGAAGAGGAACAAGCCCAGCATTCAAAAGTTCAAACTGTTTCTTTTTTTGAAGTAGCTGAACAATTTTAATGGAATGAGATCCAATATCAATCCCTACTAATTGTGACTTTTTTGAGAGCCCCATATTAATCCTCAGGGAAAATTTTCTCTTTTTGATCCAGTTTATATCCCAAAGCTATAATTATTTTTCTTCGTGTATCCAGACGGCATTGATGTCCTTTTTCAATTCGGTCAATGGTTTGGACTGAAACATTTGCCTGACGTACCAGCTCAGCTTTACTCATCATTCGTAACTCTCTAATTTTTTTTACATGGTTATCGAGCATAATTTCCTTCTAGTTAAAAAGTTAATTTATGCCAAATTAAACACTTTTTATGATCAAAGGGGTATAACTCTATAATAAATATAATATTAGTCAATACTGTTCTTTAGTTACATTTAATTAGATTAAATTTAGTATAATTATATTCTGTTTTTTTGGATGAATTCCTCATGTTTTGAATAGCAGTTTGCATAGCTTTGGCTTTGTTAAAAGTTTCGTAAAACTCTAGTTCAGGTTCTGAATCTGCAACAATTCCCGCTCCAACCTGAAAGTAGGTCTTGCCGTTATTTATCAATACGGTTCTGATAATTATATTTAAATCCATCTCTCCAGAAAAACCAATATAGCCTAAAGAACCCGTATAAAGACCACGGCTAATATTCTCAATTTCGTTAATTATTTCCATGCTTCTAATTTTGGGGCAACCAGTAATGGTGCCTCCTGGAAAGCAGGCATTCAAAATCGCTTTCAAATTAATATTATTTTTTAAAATGCCTTTAATATTAGAGACAATATGCCAGACATGGGAGTATCTTTCAAGAATCATAAATTCATTGACCTTCACACTTCCATATTTACACAATCTGCCTAAATCATTTCTCTCTAAATCAACAAGCATAAGATGTTCGGCTTTCTCTTTTTCGCTTAAAAGCAGTTCATTGGAAAGTGATTTGTCCTGATTCAATGTAATTCCTCTTGGTCTGGTTCCAGCTATAGGTCTTGTTTCAATTCTGTTTTTATAAACTTTAACCAATCGTTCGGGAGAAGAACTCACGATAAAAAAATCATCCAATTTTAAAAAAGCTGAAAAAGGAGAAGGGTTTATATTTTGTAAGCATTTGAAAAGAATAAATGGGTCCCCATCAAATTCTGCTTCAAACCGCTGGGATAAATTGGCCTGATAAATCTCCCCTTCTTTAAGATATGTTTTGACCTTTCTCACCATATCTTCGAATTCCTTTTTAGTAACATTAGACTGAAAAGCTTCCTTTGCTATTACTATTTTTTTCTTGTTGTTGAAGCTTTTTTCTTTAGAAGGGGATAAATGATACTGATTAATTCTATCTGTCAGTCTAAGAATTAAATTGGAATAAATTTGATCGACTTGTTTTACATTGGTTTTGGCTAAACAAATGAATTTGATCTTTTTTTCAAGATGATCGATAGCAACAATCTCATCGACAAAGATAAAATGGATATCCGGAAGATTGAGGCCGTCTTTTTTTATCCCAAAAGATGGTTCTAAGTAATGAACCAGGTCATAACTGAAATAGCCGATACCACCGCCAAAAAAATGCGGTAAATAAGAAAAGTAAGAACTCTTGTATTCTTCAAGTATTGCTGTAAAGGATTTAATTGGATCTGATTTTTCTGAAAAGGTTTTTCCCTTTTTCCAGATTGTTGCATTTCCGTCCTGGTATTTAAAACGAAGAAAAGGATCTCCTCCTAAAAAAGAATACCTGGCGTTTATTTTTTTACCTTTGCCGCTATTTAATAAAAAAGCGTATTTGCATTGATAAAACAGGTCTTCAAAAATTCCGATAACGGATTTTCTTCCGTCTAATGGAAGTTCTGCAACAACAGGAACCAAAGAATGATTTTGAGAAAGGTCAGCAAACTTATCTTCATCGGGATAAAAATTTGCCATAAGCTCTTTTAAATGTTTCATGGTTTATATTGTTACAGTTAAGGGCAAACGGACGGATGTAAAGCTGAAGCTTTACCCTGCAAATGATTTCTAATCAATTAGGTATGCAGGGCAAACCTTTATGTTTGCTTTGACAAACATTAAAACTCCTGCTTGATCACTTTGATGTTTTCGGGAGAAGAAAAAAGATCATAAACCGTCATCGCAAGGGCTTTTGCTCCGGAGACCATTCTTTCAATTCCTTTATCGGACCTGGCTGCTCTTGTAAATTCAGGGGAATGGGCCACTGTTTTTAAGCCGCATATTCCAATATCTATGTGTATAGTAGGCAACATCTGGCTTAAATTTCCAATATCTGAAGACCCTTTCCCACCCTCTTTCTTTGTTGAATCCTCTTTAATTCCAAGGAGGGTTAAGTTTTTTCTAAACAGGTCTGCAAGGGAATAGTTAGGTTTAAAAGGGTGATATGCCAAATCTTTTTTTTCTTTAGTAAGAGTGCAGCCGGTTGATAGTGCAGCTCCCTCAGCGCATTTTATAACTTTTTCGATGACTTTCTTAAAATAAGGGATATCCAGGGCTCTAATATAGAAAATAGCTGATGCGTTATCCGGGATTATATTCGGGGCTGTTCCGCCTTTGATAATAATGCCATGGACACGGGCATCATCCCTTAGCTGTTGACGCAGAGCATTAATGTTGTTGAATGTCTGAATAACCCCGTCCAGAGCATTAATTCCTTCATAGGGAAATGCTGCTGCATGAGCCGATTTCCCATGAAAGGTAAACTTTATTTCCTGAAGGGCAAGCATCAAGGATACACATCTGGTCTGATTGGAAGGATGCATCATCATAGCCACATCGACATTATTAAAAATTCCGTTTTTCATCATTGATATTTTTCCACCACCGCCCTCCTCTGCCGGAGTTCCGATAACCAGTAGTTGTCCATTCATTTTAAAATTTAAATGGTGCATTGCTGCAGCAGCTCCAATACTTGCCGCCCCGATTAAATTATGCCCACAAGCATGGCCCAATTCCGGTAAAGCATCATATTCTGCCAAAAGCGCTACTGTTGGATGTCCACTATAATTGCTGGAAGAAGCTCTAAAAGAAGTGGGCAGCCCTGACAAACCTTTTTCAACGAACAAACCATTCTGAGCCAAAAAGGAGGTTAAGATTTCCATTGAACGGTATTCTTGAAAAGGCATCTCCGGATTATCGTGCATTTCAAGAGCAATATCGGCCAGTGTTTGCTTAATCGTATCGATAAAATTTATAATTGCTTTTTTGTCTTTATCCATGAACGTATCAGACGCGGGGCATATTCCGAAGTATTCTAAGGTAGTTTAGTTTCTCAGGAATTTTATCATCTTCACAATAATTATTTTCCGCCAAAATTTTAAGATCGTCTAAAACCTGCCTATCCCCCTCAAAAATTACTTTTTCATAACCTTTGTCCGAGATAAGACCTGCTGCCATCAAAAGATTGATCACTGATTTGGCATTAAAACGCTGACTCTCCACAATCATCTCCACATCAGTTCCGTGTTCATTAACAATCAATGAAACGTAAGTTGAAGGTTTCGCGTGAAATCCCAGAGGTTTGGGAACAGGAAGTTCATACTGGACTTTTTCAACGTAGGCAGTCATGATGTCTTCTGCCAGTGCGTTTCCTTTTTGCATATAGTAATTGCTGTAATAAAAACAAAAATTTATAATCTTGTCCAATACCTCTTTTCTATCAACTACCGCTGCTATCTTTTCAGAAGCGCTGTTAGGATTAGTATCGCTCTCATGGCGTTCATAAAAATGAGATAGCCATCTCGCAGCTTCTAATAAGTGAAGGGGAATAGATGTAGCCCTTCTGAGGTCACTGAGTTTGGAATTTTCACGTTCCATAACCGTATTTTTTACATAAGTATCGTAATCGGACTGTACGCCATGAATAATTGTTTTTAGTTTTCTTGCCTTTTTTTCATTTATCTTTAAAGGCACAAGTTCGAATAATTCCTCGGAAGAAAATTTACACCCCAGATTTTCTTCTCGACACATTTTAGCTACCTTCCTTACTTTCCGGGCTAACGATAATATCCTTTCTTTTTCTCCATCTACTTTTTTAAACTCAAAATCAACTGGAAGTGGTTGAGTAGCTTCAATATCACTATATTCTTTTTCAGGAGGGACAATTTCTTTTACAGGGATCCTGAGCTCTTTTGCTTCTTCAAGACAAGCGATGAAAAGCTTTTTTATAAACTCATTTACAAACTCCAATGTTTGGCCGGTATCCACAATAAAATCAGAAGAATCCTTTTCAATTTCCTCAATTTTATAATGTTCATAGCGATAAAAGATGTGATGTAATAGGTAGGCTACAATTCCCAGGTTTCTCATGGACGCAATAAGTTCCGAAAAATAAAACCATTTTTTATTTAGCCGCGCACCATGGTCATCTAAAAAACTTTCAAAAGATTGAAGCTGTTGAATGAATATCCCGAATAATTTCTTGCTTGAACGAAAACATTCTCCAGTCCAGTAGTAATAAAGAGGGAATAAATCTTCACCTGCTATTCCCACTAATTCTGTAAAGTTGACGCTATTGTCCTGGTTATTATTTTTTTTTTTGGAATTCATAATAGTAAAAACTTGCAACAGTTTACAGGAGACAGGTAGCGTGACAAATTATGCATTACGGATTACATATTTTTAATTTTTAATCAGGCTAAACCCTAATCCCCTGGCATCTGAGGATTTACTTTCACTCTACCCAACTGAAATTACGTTGTCAAGACGCTGTATTTGAGCTAACCCACAGCAAGACATGTAGGAATCTTTGCAATTTGACATTATTAGATGAGATTATCAGCAACTAACAAAAAGAAGAAAAGCGATTTTTTTAACCTAATATCGGAAATCAAAAAACGTTTTACGTAATAGTACGAATCTACGAATTTATCTAAAGCATATTGCCAATACTTGAATGGAAATTCATTAGCGGTTTTGTAAACCAGGTATCCTGCAATTATTATAACAACAAAATTGGGAAGCCACATCGCTAAAAAGGGATGTAGGTTCCCAGTATCGCCTAAACTCTCTCCGAATAATAACAATATGTAATAAAACACTATTACAAACAGGCTGATTGTAAAACTTCCTGATTTTCCGGAGCGGCTGCACTTCACTCCTAAAGGCGCTCCAATTAAACCAAAGATCAAGGCGGCAAAGGGGATAGAAAATTTTTTATGGAGTTCAACTAACTCACTGTAAAAGGTGATGCCGTCTTTTTTATGTCTTTCAATTTTCTCTTTTAGTTTTGCAATAGAGAGCTCTCTATTACCTCTTAACAGCTTGCCTCCGATTTCTTCAGGCTTGGGAATTTCCATTTCAAGGATATATCGTTCAAATTTCAATGTATGATAATTATTTTTATCTTTCCCAAGTCGGTGAATTGTTCCATTCGTTAAATTCATTTGAACAACAAATGCATTTTTGTCGGAAATAAACGAGCCTTTTTCAGCGTTAATAATTCTGTATTCGTTGTCTTTCGTGGTCTCTGATATAAAAATTCCTTTCATCAGAGGACTGTTCTCATCTTTTTTGTCTACATAAATGACCATATTTTTAAAATCATTATTGAATAGTTTAGATTTAATTTCATAATTTGCTTGTGTTCGTAAAATCCGAAACAGCAATTCTCGAAATGCCTGATTCCCATTTGGCATACCATAGATCATCATAAATTCTGTCAGGATAAAAGCTAAAAGCGATAAAGCCATAACAGGAACCAGGAGTTGGTATAAACTAATCCCCCCTGCTTTTAAGGCCGTCATTTCAGAATCAGCGGAAATGCGGCTGAAAGTCACAACAGACGCTATTAAAACTCCTATGGGAATAGTTAAAACTAAAAAAGCTGGAGCAATATAAATCACCATTTTAGTTACATTATAAAATGAAACCCCTTTGTTAATTATTACCTCTGTTAAGTAAAGCAGCTTATCGAGAAAAAGAGCGCCTGTCGTTGCCAGTATTGCAATGACAAAAACAAGAAACAACTCATAAAAAATATATCTGTTAATTTTGTTCATAAAATTTTAAGGTCGGCGTACTTGGATTTAAGTTTTTTCTTTCCTGCTCCTTTAAAAAATACACTAAGTATCTCCTCATCATTACTGCCATTTACGTCCAAAATAATCCCGTTCCCAAAGGTCGAATGAGCCACCTTGGTTCCAATGGAAAACTTACTGCCATCTATTTGTTGTCTAATTTTCCGAGGAAAGCGGTTATAAGTTAAAGATGAATGGTTGTATTGAGAGGGTGATATTGTTTCTATAAGTTCGGCAGGGATATCTTCAATAAACTCGGAAGGCGGATTTGTCAGTTCCATGCCATAAATTTTTCTCGTCACCGCGTTCAGAAAAAAAAGCCGGTTTTTAGTACGCGTCATCCCCACGTAACAAAGCCTCCTTTCCTCTTCCATTTCCTCTTCGCAGCTCATGGACCTGATGTGTGGAAATATCCTTTCTTCCATGCCGGTGATAAACACAACAGGAAATTCAAGCCCTTTTGAATTATGCAAAGTCATCAGGGCTACCGAACCATGTTTATCATCAAAGCTATCTATGTCTGATACCAGTGCCGCCTGATCAAGAAAATTGCTGACAGAAACCCCGTCATTATTTTCTTCAAAACTTTTGGCAGCTGTAATTAATTCCTTCAAATTTTCGATTCTGTTTCTTGCTTCAAAAGAATTTTCGTTCATTAATTTATCAACATAACCTGTTTCCGCCTGTATATACTTGATTACCTCGGAAACGCTATTTCCTCCGGCAAATTCCCTCAACCTGCCTAAAAGACTGCAAAACTTTTCAACCCTATTTTTAACAGCGCCTGCAAAGGCTTTCGATTGTACCATCTCTCTCATGCCCTGGAACCGGGTGAGCTTTCTTTCACCGGCAAAATTATTTATCTTGTTCAAAGTGACCTTCCCGATACCATGGTTATTCGTATTAAAAATCCTGTTAAGGCCTACCGAATCGTCAGGATTAACAATAACGCGGCAATAAGCAATAACATCCTTAATTTCTTTCCGATCATAAAACTTAAGTCCGCCGATAACTTGATAAGGAATGCCTGATTTTCTTAAAGACTCTTCAATGACCCGTGATTGAGCATTTGTTCTGTAAAACACCGCGATATCGCTAAAGTTCGCTTTCCCCTTTCTTTGAAATTCCAGAGTCGTTCGGCTGATATAATCCCCCTCTTCTATTTCATTAAAAGCCCGGTAGTACGTGATCTTCTCTCCTGCACCATTATTCGTAAAGAGAATTTTCCCTTTTCTCTTCCTGTTTTTGCTTATTACATAGTTGGATGCTTCTAAAATAATTTTTGTGGATCTATAGTTTTCTTCCAGTTTAATAATTTTTGTATTTTTAAAATTTTTTTCAAAGCTCAGGATATTTTCAATATCGGCTCCCCGCCACCGGTAAATTGACTGGTCTTCATCCCCCACCACACAGATATTCTGGTATTTTTTGGCCAGGAGGGAAATAAACAAGTACTGCAAATAATTAGTATCCTGATATTCATCGACTAAAATATATTGAAAACGATCTTGATAATCCTCCAGCACATCAGGTTCAGACTTGAACAGTTTTACGGTTTTCAACAAGAGGTCGTCAAAATCCAGAGCGTTGTTTGCCTTCAATTTTTTCTGATAAAGAGGGAAAATTTTCCGAATTACATCATCATAGTCACTGGTTTCATCAATGGAATTATTATTGTCAGGTTCTATTTTCTCATTTTTTATCAGGCTGATTTTGTTGGCAATCCCCATTGGGGAATACTTTTCATCGCTTAAACCGGTTTCTCCAAGGCATTCTTTGATCAAGGCATTCTGGTCAATAGAATCATAAATAATAAAATCCTTTGAATAACCTAACCGGTCAATTTCCGTTCTTAAAATACGCACGCATGCGGAATGGAAAGTGGAAACCCAGGCATCAAGACTCTTATTACCAAGCAGGGATTCCATCCGCTGTTTCATTTCAGAAGAGGCTTTGTTGGTAAAGGTTAGGGCAAGGATGTTATGAGGGCTGACTTCACCTTCATTAATCAACCTGGCAACCCGGTAGGTGATCACCCTAGTTTTTCCGGAACCTGCTCCGGCAATAACCAAAAGCGGACCATTTTTATGCATTACAGCTTTTTGCTGTACCGGATTTAAATTTTCAAGCATGATAAAATAAGAAAAGCATTTAGCAGTCAGTTATCAGCCTTCAGTCTCTTTCTTTCCTATCTTAAAATATAATAGGAGCCGGGATAAAAGTTACCACAAAAATAGCAATTGAGATCAATCCTACTTTTTTATCTTGGCTGGTCAACGGGATTGATTCGTCTATTAACGGGGGGTGTCGAAACCCAAACACAGCTACAATAGCTGCCCAAATAAACCACCCTGGCCAGCTGAAATAACCTAACGGTATTAAAATAATAAAGGTGATTTTAGAAATAATTTGATAGTTTTTTTCAAACAGGGCATAAATAATATGCCCACCGTCCAATTGTCCGATAGGAAGCAGGTTTAAGGCCGTAATAAATAAACCAAACCAGCCAGCCATAGCAATAGGGTGCAAAACAATGTGCGCATTCTCCGGTGAAACGCCCAATACCATTTTTGTTAGAAAAGAAAGTGCTATTGAAGAACCATATGAGAATCCATGTAGAAAATTGGGTTCTCCTATCTTAGATAATGTCAAACCTATGATGAGAGCGGGGATGCAAACCACAAACCCTGCGATGGGGCCGGCAGCGCCTATCTCCAGTAAAACACGACGGTTTGGAATAGGAGATCTCATTTTAATAAATGCTCCAAAGGTTCCGGCAATAAACGGGGGAGGTGCGGGTATGAAATAAGGCAGCGTGGCAGACACACCCCATTTCCGGGTCATTAGATAATGTCCCATTTCATGGGCGCCTAAAATTAAAATAAGGGTTACGCCAAAGGCCAGGCCACCAGCCCAAAAAGTAGTGATCAGGGTGGCTATAAGTAAAAAGAAATGGAGCAGCAATTGACGGCGAGGTATATGGCTAAACATTTAGGGTAAATTTAAGAGTGGTAAAACTTAAGTTATAAAAATTTAAATTAAGAAGGCTAAGTAGAAACTTTGTCAATTAGTGCATTGATTTTATTAAGTAATTTTGGATTTAAAAAAAATATAATTGCTATACACGACTTATGATAACTAGAATAAGCTCTTTAAAGCAAGAGAAAAAACAGATAACTTTTCACCTTTTTGCTGCCAGAGTAATTTTTAAATAGAAGTTCCAGTCTGTTCTTGATTTTATCAATATCTCTGCTATTTTATCATTAGCTTATTTCATTTCTTTTAAAAAATTGGTCGTCCAATCCGGTAATTTATGAATGATAACGAGCATGTGGCCCGTGCGACAGGTGCTGTAGGGGGGGCAACTTTTATCAGCCGAATCCTTGGATTTGTACGGGATATGATCATTGCCAACCTCTTTGGAACGAAAATGGCGGCTGATGCTTTTTTTGTTGCCTTTAGAATTCCCAATCTCCTCCGTAGACTTTTAGGTGAAGGATCCTTAGGCGCGGCTGTTGTCCCAGTCTTTACTGAATACCTGACTACAAAAGGCAAAGATGAGGCATGGAAGTTAGCAAATATTTTATTAAACACTTTTTTGTTAATTTTGTTTGTTACGATAATTTTAGGAATAATTTTATCTCCGGCCATCGTACGAGTTATTGCGCCCGGATTTCATGCTTCTGCTGAAAAGTTTAACCTGACAGTCAAACTTACCCAACTCATGTTCCCTTATCTCTTGTTTGTAGGGATGGCGGCGTTAACAATGGGGATGCTGAATTCTCTCCGTGTTTTTTTTATTCCAGCAATTGGCCCTGTTTTTTTGAATATCAGCATGATTCTTGCCGCTATCTTCTTAGCTCCTCGCTTGGAACAACCCATTTTAGCCCTTACCGCTGGAGTTATCGCCGGAGGGTTACTGCAATTTTTTATCCAGGTACCCACGTTAATTAAAAAAGGGCTTCAATATAAGGCTACACTAAATTTTCATCACCCCGGACTTATAAAGATCGGAAAACTCATGCTTCCATCGCTTGTGGGATTGGCTGTTATGGAGATTAATATCTTTGTCGATACGCTGCTCGCATCGCTTCTGCCTGAAGGTTCTGTATCTTATCTTTATTACGGCAACCGATTGGTCCAGTTTCCCCAGGGAATTTTTGCTGTAGCCTTGGGCGTGGCCATACTCCCGACCCTTTCACAGCAGGCAGCCCAAAATCAGATGGACAAGTTAAAAGATACCTTATCCTTTGGCATAAGGTTAGTGCTTTTCATAGCCATTCCGGCAACAGTTGGTTTAATTATTTTAAAAGAATCCATTATCAATCTGCTTTTTGAGAGAGGAGAGTTTTCGCATCAATCCACTGTGGCTACAGCCCATGCTCTTTTTTATTATGCTGTAGGGTTGTGCGCTTTTTCAGGCGTTAAAGTAATTGTTCCTGCTTTCTATTCATTAAAAGACACCGTCACACCGGTTAAGGTAGCCGTCTATGCCATGATTACTAATATTCTCCTTAACCTCTTATTAATGGGTCCACTGCAACATGGTGGGTTAGCTCTGGCTACCTCTTTATCCTCTTTATTAAACGTTATGCTGCTGATTTTTATCCTTCGAAAAAAGATTGGTGGCATCAAGGGGAGAACAATACTCGTCTCCACAATCAAATTAGCCGTTACATCAATAATGATGGGTTTTATAATTTACTGGATTAATGCTGAATTTTATGACACGGGAGCGAATATTTTATTAAAGGCCGGAGTGCTTTTTGGAAACATTGTATTAGGAATGATTTTTTATTTTATCGTATCTTTTTTCTTAAAAGTAGAAGAAATGAAGTTTTTAATAAATCTTGTTAGAAATAGTTGCAATTCAAAGTCTCTCTCTTTATGATGGCTGAAAATGTTTTGTGAGCACATTCCCCATAGTTTGCTGCTGAGATTGCAAGTGAACTTAAAATAAAATTAAATTGAAATAATTTTCATCAAAGGAGAGAACATGTCGAAGGCAAAGGAAGGCGATAAAGTAAAGGTGCATTATAAAGGTTCTTTTAAGGATGGGAAAGTTTTTGACTCATCGGAAGGAAAGGACCCTCTTGAGTTCACTATTGGGCAGAAAATGGTTGTTCCGGGGTTTGAAAACGCAGTGGTTGGAATGGCTTCAGGAGAGAAAAAAAAAATCTCTATTCAGCCGAAAGAGGCTTATGGTGAATACAAGGAAGATCTTGTTGCGACTGTTGACAGGTCGGAAATACCAGACGATATAAAGCCGGAATTGGGTATGATGCTTAAAGTTAAGCCAGAACCGGGAAGACCAACTGCTGTTACTGTAAAAGAACTTAATGAAAAAACCTTAACCCTTGACGGCAACCATCCGTTTGCCGGAAAAGAACTTACCTTTGAGCTTAATCTAGTATCCATAGGTTAAAATAGCTTCAGCATTGTTTCTGCCTGCTTTTATGTCTTTCCTTCCGATGCGCGTAAAAGCATTTCAATTTCAGAGCGGCTGCCCATTTGATTGTTAGCCATCCATGGCCTCAACCCTTCGGGCGGCTTTCCTTCGGAGATTGCTCATTTCGCTTTTCTTTGCCTAACCGTGGTTGCGGCCCTGCCGCGCTGCGATAAATAATTATCTGTTTTATCTTATTAAATAATATGGTTCTTTAATGGATTCACCTTTGCATAGGGGGCATTTCCCGGGTTTACTTATTCTTTCCCTCTTTTTGAAGATAAAGCTGCATTTCTTGCAAGTGGCAGGGTCAACGACCATCTTAAGATTATCCCTTAATATTGATTTCTTAATATGTTCGAGGTGCGCGGAAACTTCTTTCTCAGAAATCCGGACATAGCCGGATATTTCCTTCACGGTCAGAGTCTGTTCCTTGAGAAAGGAAACAATTTCCTTTCTTGCGGTCTCATGCCTTTCCGGGGGAATAAACGGTTTTTTCGGTTTCTGATTCATCCATCATCTATATTCGTTCTCTTTGTGACTTCAGAGTTTTCTGTAACACAAAACTGATCGGAGCGATAGCTCCATTTGGTTGCGGCCCCTGACCACGCTGCTGTTAAATAGAAGCCATTGAAAGATCACAAAAAATCTGATAGCTGAATGCTGTTTCCTTTACTTCTTTTCCTCAAGCCAAACTCTCCATTCATTAATCAATCTTTTATCAAAACCTTTTGATTCAGCTAAATTAAAGAGTTTTAATGCTTCTTCAAAATTTTTCAAAAGCGCAATGGAGCTAGCTAAATTATATATGATTTTCGGGTCATTTTTATTAAGTTGATGAGCAATCGAGAAATATTTATTTGCATTCAGATTATCCTGCTTATTAAAGTATGCCGTCCCCAATTCATTAAAAAAATAGGCGCTTTTATTTTTTTTATCTTCCACGTAAGGGTTTAGAAGGTCTATAACCTGTTGATGTTTTTGTTGAGCATTTAAATTTTCCGCTTTCCATGACAGGGCATTATAATCCACATCTGAATTATCAGCATACACATTTTGAGGTACCCCGGCTATTATAAAAAATAATCCCGTTACAAGTATGACGGTAGATATAGTATTAAATTTCCATTGCATAGATTTTTATTCTTAGTTGTTAGCAGTTCTCGACAACTGATTTTGTTCCCTTAATTTGCATCTTCTTTACCAGCGCTTCTTTTTCTGTTCTGCTTAACCCTTTTATTTTGTTCTCTCTCCTGGTTGCTTCTGACCGGGAGCACAGGGATTCCTGATAGACCAAGTTCACCGGGCATCGGGTTCGGGTATATCGTGCGCCGAGCAGACCACTGTTGTTATGTTCATCAATGCGCCGCTCAACATCATTGGTGATACCGGTGTAAAAACTTTGATCGGAACATCTGACAATGTAAACATACCAGTTACTCATAGTTTCTCAAGACGCGAACCACGCATTACGCTTCTCGTACTTTAACGATTTAAAGACTATAGCTAAGTTTAAATAATCAACAATAATTGTCAATTATAAACTGTCTATTACCCAAATCCAAAAAATTTTTAGTTTTGACAGTGTTTTAATTTTATGTTAGAAATTGGACACACATTTGCGGAGAGGAATTAGTGGAATTTAAAATTGCACGTGAAGAATTTTTAAAAGGGCTTCAGAAAGTACAGGGCATTGTAGACACTAAAGGCGTAATGCCTATCCTGTCTAATATCTTAATTAAAACCCAACCAAGCGGCATTGATATCTTTGCTACAGATCTTGATATTGGCATTAGGGGGTCTTACGGGGCAAAGATAATCTCAAAGGGCAGCGCTACTGTTAATGGCCGGAAACTTCATGAAATTGTCAGGGAACTTCCTGATGAAGAAATTCACTTAAAGAGCGATAAAGAAAATAACTGGATAAACATAACATGTAAAAAATCGACTTTTAAAATTGCCTGCCTTCCGGCTGAGGAATACCCTGCATTTCCCGCTTACAAAGAGGAAAAAGACCTGTGTATTGAGATTAACCTTTTGAAAGAAATGCTCAGAAAAACTAATTTTTCCATTTCAACGGACGAAACCCGCTATACATTAAACGGTGTTTTGCTTGAGTCTGAAGGGAAAGACATTTCCATGGTAGGAACCGATGGACATCGCTTGGCTTGTATTAAAAAATCAAATGGGTTTGATAAAAAGGATAAGGTAGAAATAATTATTCCAAAAAAAGCGCAGGCGGAATTGTTAAAAATATTAGAGGCCGGCGATTCTGATCAAGGTAACGGAAAAAAGACCATCAACATTTCTGTTGAAAAAAACCATGCGGCATTTAAAGTGGATAAAATGATTTTAGTAACCCGGCTGATCGATGGTCGTTTCCCTAATTACCGCCAGGTAATTCCGGAGGATAATAACAACAATGTTGTTATTGATTCTGAACTTTTTCTTCATGCCCTGAGGCGAGTCGCGATTTTGGCGGATGAGAAATCCAGGATGGTAAAGTTTGGGGTGCAAAAAAACCTAATGACACTTGTTTCGGATAATTCAGAACTCGGAGAAGCCAGAGAAGAGATTGATGTTGAGTATAAAGGAAATGACATAACTATCGGCCTTAATGCCAAGTATGTCATGGATATTTTAAATGTCATTAACGTAGAAAAGATCGTCTTTAAATTAAAAGACGCTGATAGTTCATGCCTGATAACTCCCACCGATAATGAAAATTACAGATGTATCGTAATGCCAATGAGAATATGACATATTTGCGGCGTTTCCGAAAAAAGCGTCTCCACAAAAAAAGATAACCGTTATTCTTCTTTATTTTCTCATCCTTCAAGCTTCTGTTTTCCTGTCTCAAACACAAATCGACAAAACAAGAACCCGTTACAGCAAAATTGAAGATATGAAGTATCTTCCATCCGGACAATTTTTAAAGGGAGCTGCTTTAGCATACGATGAACTTTTGCCGATTATTTATGGATCAAAGCAATAGTTTATTTTGGTGAGCATTTCAAGACCGATAAATCTTGCCGATGGTTTTATCATCTTCTGGATGTTGTTTCAACGCTGGATCCTTACTTTGAATCTGCTTATGAAATTGGAGGCGTGACCCTTGCCTATTGAGAAAAAGATGAAAACCTGAGCATTAAACTTCTTAAAAAAGGAATGACCAATGTTCCTAAAACTCATGAACGTGATTGGAGAATTCTTTTTTTCTTGGCTATAATTACATGGATAATAAAAAAGATTTTGCCACTGCCACGTATTACCTGGAAGAAGCCATCAAATAACCGGGATACCCGCGATATCTTCCGTTTCTGGTTGCTCGCCTTCATTCCAATACCAAAGATCCTGAAATTGCCATTAAATTCTTAAAGGAGATTTATCGTTCAACAAAAAATGAAGAAGCAAAGAAATATATAATAAAAAGAATCAATGAAATAGTAGTGGAGAGAGATATTCTCATTCTCGAAGATATGCGGAATCAATATCACAAAAAAATCGGTTCATACCCATCGAATATTGGAGAGTTAATTTCAGCGGGATTCTTAAAAGAAATACCCCGAGAACCATTCGGAAAAAAATATTTTATCAAAGAAGATCATTCCATTCACAGTTCTGTTGTTAAAAAAAGAATGGAATTATTTATTGATTAAAATCATAAAAGGGCAAGGAATATCTATCACTGCCAATAAACGGTGAACTTTTTAATCGCCTGTCGGAACAATGCTAAATTCGCGCACACAATCCATTTTATTCAAAGTTTCGGCCAGTTTCTGAAACTTATCTGTTTTTTTCGACCAGATAGTCATCTGGTATTGAAAGGATTTCCCTTTCCCCTCAAGATGATAGCTAAAATTGCTACAGGTAACATTGTGATTATTTATTACTTCATATAATTCTTATGCTGATATGGATTCATTACGCAAAAAGCGTATTGAGAGCCTTCCAAAGTAAAGAGATGGAATCAAATCCTCAATCCATCGAAACAAAGACAGTATTCCTAATGTCATCAAAAAAGCTACTGCGGCCGGGAAGTAAAAACCTATTCCAATAATGATACCGATTGAAGCTGTCATCCAAGTAGAAGCGGCAGTCGTCAAACCGCGTATAGCTAAATTTTCTTTTATTATCGCGCCGGCGCCAAGAAAACCAATACCTGCCATAATGCCCTGCGCCATACGCGTCAGATCAATCCTTATTGTCTCCATGTGCTCATCAGTCACAAACTCCCATTGATTCACAGAAAATAACATCAAAAGGGTAGAAGAGACAAGTGTGTGTTCGAAAGCCGGCCGGACGCCCATGGTAGGAACGCTCAAGGCCAATAAGCCACCCGGCAAATAGAGCAAAAATCAGTCGAAGAATCGTTTCTAAATATTCGGTTCCCATGAAGATACAAGTTCCCTAAATTACCTATTGATGCTGAGGCACATTAATTACACCGGAAATGTAGATATCTACTAGTTATATCAGGATGGGCTAACGATTTCGAGGCTTTACACTATGAGTTGTGGATTCGTCAGCATTTCTGGCACATCGAAAACCAATGTTTGGAAGTTTCGTGTCTGGAGATAAAGGATGGCGAAATGTGGTTCGTGCATTTTCAAGGATATTTTTCCATGAGCCCCCGCGAAGAACTCTATATTGTTTTTGAAACCGAACATCAAGGTCCAAATTGTTTTTATAAGGCAAATACAGGCTGTCGGTCCATTCCCAAACATTTCCCGCCATGTCAAAAACTCCAAAAACACTTGCCCCCTGTGGAAAACTTCCTACCGGAACAAGACCGGCAGGGTTCTCCGCATTTGATTGAGATTCTTCATTTTCAAGGATACTTGCCGCGTTTTTTCTTGAAGAATCGCCCCATGGCCATTTTACTGGCTGTGTACCCCGGGCGGCTTTTTCCCATTCAGTCTCTGTTGGAAGTCGTTTCCCTGCCCATTTACAGTATTTTTTTGCTTCTTGCCATGTAATGCCAGTAACAGGACAAAGATCGCACTCTGAGGCAGGATAGCTTTCATACTGATTGTCAAATAGTTTGTACTGAGCATTTGTTATTTCGTATATATCAATAAAAAACGCCGGTACAAATACCCTTGCGGCAGGTCTTTCATTTTTTTCCCCGAGGTTATCACCCATAGTAAAATTACCGCCTTGCAAGTAAGCCATATCAGAACCATCTTTTTTATTAAAATAAGTTGGCAATATAGCTGGTAATCCGGGAATAATTTTTTTAACTTTTTTCTTTCTTGGTTCAGGTTCCTTGATGATTTCTTCTTTTGATGGTTTCTTTATTATTACTTTAGGGGGTTTTTTGCGCTTTTTTGTCGGAACTATTTTGGCGCAGGAGATTGGAAAAACTAATATCATTATTAAAGCAAAATATTTAATATATTTTTTATTCATGAAGACTTCTCTAAACAAGAGTACAATCTATAATAGTTAATACCATCAAAAGAACACTTATTTGTCCGTTAACGTTAAAAAATGCCACATTAATCTTTGATAAGTCATTGGGCCTTACAATTGAATGTTCATACAATAAAAGAGCAGAAACAATAATTATACCCGATAAATACACCCAGCCAAGCTGTTTTGTAAGTAATAACAGCATCAGAAAAGTAACCATAATCAAATGAAATAAAGATGACAATTTTAATGCTTTTTCTACCCCAAATTTTTCAGGAATGGATAAAAGACCGGCTTGTTTATCAAACTCAATATCCTGGCACGCGTAAATAATATCAAAACCAGCCAACCAGAATATTACTGCCGCACCTAATATTAGAGGCGTTATTGTTATGTCTTCCCTGACGGCAACCCACGCGCCAATAGGGGCAAGGCTTAATGCCAACCCCAAATAAAAATGGGAATACACAGTAAAACGCTTTGTCCATGAATAAAAGAACACAATGCTTAAAGCAACGGGTGATAGAAAAAAGGCAAGGCTGTTTAATTGATAAGCGGAAAAAACAAAAAGAGCTATAGAGCCTAATAAAAAAAACAGATAACTCTGACGGTTGATTTTTTTGGAAGGCAGAGCACGGTTTTTTGTTCTGGGATTCAACGCGTCATATTTTGCGTCTACAATCCTGTTACAAGCCATGGCAGCGCTTCTTGCACCAACCATTGCCAGTAAAACCCAGATAATTTTATTCATTGAAGGGAGACCTTCTGAAGCAATGAACGCGCTCATTAAAGCAAATGGAAGCGCAAAAACAGTATGACTGAATTTTATATCTTCAAAGAGAATTTTAATTTTAGAAAACATGGGATGTGTTAAAAGTTCGTCTTAAAATATTTTAGCGGCTTTGGCTGCTCGACGAATTAATATATAACATAACGCAACGAAGCTGCAATAAAAGGATTTGCCTTTGAAATAAACTGAGGGGGAAGAGTGGCCAACGAAAACCCCGGGAGAGGTGAAACGCTAATAGCCAGGGGTATAAACCCCTGGGACAAAGGTTAAAAACAAATCATAGTCCTTAAAGGGCAAAGCAAATAGCTAACATCTAATCTAAAACCTATATTTTTCTTTTGCAGTCAAAAGGAGACCTGACCTTTTTTTTGGTGTCGTTTCTCGATTCCAAGTTGAAAATAATTTTTCGTGTCTTTCGTGATTTTCGTGGTTTGAAGGAACCACTGCGTTTGAAGCTCCCTTCAGCAAAGCTGAGCTTATCTCTGCAAGACCACAGGGAATGAGCTCACTAAACACTCTGAAGATAATCTTTTATGGAAGTTTCGAGTACCTCAATGTTGATATAGGTGTTTTTACACGGTCCTTCCGGGCGCTTATTGGGAATGGCAAGGACGGGAATTTTCGGAGCAACATCCTGTAAACCGATAACCAGGTCTCTTTCACAGGCTACGGCGATAATGGCCTGCGGCTTCATTTCTTTAATTTTCAGTCGAGCCGCGCTTCCCCCGGCTACGGTAAAAGAAATAAGTTTGTTTTTTTCCACTATCTCTATAATGGTTTTTCTGTTCTCTTTCGAAAGACATCGGGGCAAAAGAACAAGGAGTCTGTTAGGATCAACCTTCCCATATTTGGGACGGCTCTTTGATTTTGCATGAACAATAATATTGCTGACTTTGATTAAAGAATTCCCCATCCGATCACGGGAAACACCAAACCTTTTACCTAATCGAACGGCAACGGGAACCAGGTAGGAAAAAAAGAAATTTTCTTTGATGCAGGAAAGCAGATAGCCTTTTTCCGTAAGAGCTGTAATCGCAACACTTCCCAACATTAGAAAGATCAGGATTGCAAAAACAACAACCCCAATGCCGATTATTATTGTTAAAACCGGGGCGAACTGTTCCAAGCGGGGAATGATCATGTACCAGATAAATATAAGCCCTGTTACTATCAGGGCTGTACCAACGGAGGCGTATTTCAAAAAAGTAGATTTGCTTTCTTCTATCTCGCCTTTTTGCTCTTCAGTTTCTCCGCTCCAATCTGCCCACTCATCTCCCAATTTTCTGTCTTGTGCTGGTGCCACTTGATTTTTTACTTGGCTCATAATTTAAAATAGGCGCTCAGGTGTCAGCTCTCAGCAGTCATTTTTTAAATTTGCTAATCGCTGATAACTAACTGCTGAAAGCTTAAACATTATTATACCCTGTAGAACAGTTCATTTTCCATGTTTTTATAATCGGGTAAACCTGAAAACAACTCCCTCCACATATCCTGATCTTCCATACAGAAGTACAGGTTTAGGTTTTTATCATATTTTCTTAACCAGCCAATTATAAGCTCGTACATTTTTTTTCTCTGAGGACGAAAGTATCTTGCCTTGCCGTCTTCACAGGGAAGGAGCTCTCCAGTCATTAATTTGTTTGTTGGGAATCTTGTTTTTACGATTGGTTTCATGGACGGGCGATAACGCAGTCCGCCAAGGCTGATCCACGGAATGTTTTCAGGAGAAATATGATGAAACAGCTTTTTGATTAATGCTTTGTAATCCTTTTCCCATCCTTTATATAAAACTATCGGATCAAAATGAAAGGCTGTTTTAAATCCTTGTTGTTGGCATTGCGACGCAGCCTCTAATCTTTCTTTTAATGATGCTGAATAAAATTCTTCTTCATTTATGATGCTTTGCGGATTGAGCGACCAGGCAATAATTGTATTATTAATTCCGCGATATTTTAAAAGGTTCTCGATGCGATTGGTTTTAGTTTTTAACTCAAGAAAGAGATTTTTTTTTTCTTCAAAAAACGGGATAAGTATTTCTGAAAATCCTGTTATATGATCCAACGCAAGGCTGTCTGTTAATTCCCCTGTCCCTATTCTAATAAGAGCATTCTTGTTTTCCCGATAAATTTTTTCAACCTGCTTTAAAGCATCTTTTACATTGACATATATTTTCAGAACCGGGTTGTTTTTAAGATATTCCTGAAGAATACAGTAAGTGCAATCCAGAGGGCAGTTCGTTGTCAGGTTTAAAACATAATAATTACAGCAGATAAACCCTTTAGTCCCGGGACATTTTTTTAGAAAATCTCCTTTGAAACCAGATAAAACAAGGACTTTTTTCCCTTCTAGAAAAGGATCTACGTGTTTTTCAACAAGATCATTATAAATGGGGCTTGGAGCATTGAAGGTTTCAGCAGGGATACCTGGAAACCGGCCGAGTATAACTTTCGTCAGTCTTTTATTTCTTACTTCCTTGTCTATATAAATTTTTTTTATAATCAGATCTTGCATCAAGGAGCTCTAAAGTCTTTAATTTTCGGTAGAATCATGCTATATTCAATAATTTCAATATGTTATACGATTATTTGCTTGTTTGTTCAATAAATGTTTCACGTGAAACATTTATTTTTTAACTCCACAAAATTAAGAGCAGCCCATCCGATGATCCAGCAATAAGGCGCAAAAATGTGCAATTGTCCTTTTTTGACAATAAACAGAAGCAACTTCAAGGAGAAGTATCCTACTGCAAATGCTAAAACAGTGCCCATAATCGTTGCTGGAAAGAAAATCATCGGATCAGATAAATCTTTCAAAACAAGCATCTCGGCCCCAAAAATGGCCGAGATTGATAGCAGAAAAGAGTAGCGTGCTGCCATTTCACGGTTTAGTCCCAAAAATATTCCTCTACAGCAATGGTTGCGCCGGATTTTGATATTCCGGGCATAACAGCAAGTCCCTAACTATTCCAATCAACAAAGCCTTTTTCATTGGGATATCAGTAGTTCCGTCTTTTTTGATCCGATGCGTGCTCACAGCAGCAGCCCGGTAATTAGCAGCATGGCACCAATAATTGCAGATGAAAATATTTTGTCTGCTCCTTTACTCAACAGAAGCCCGATAATTGCGGTAGGAATCGACCCTATAACGATCATCTGAGCAATTTTTTTCGGCATTTACATAGATATTGGCAAAAGAGACCTCTTTTTTTGATAATGATTTGAAAAAGTGAAAAAGAGAGACGGTAATAGAGCGAATTTCCTTCTAAAAAAAATGACAACTGCCGCTAACGTTCCTATGTGAGCGCTGGAGTGGAAGCCCCTTTTGATTTCTGTCATCCCTGGACTCAACCCTTTGGGCAGCTCATGCCTCGTTATCCAATTTGGTTTTCCTTACCAAATTGTGGTTGCGCAGCCTTTCCGTTTTATGAGATTATAAGCTTTAGCAAATTTTTTATATTCAAACATAGCAAACCTGATAAGTCAAATGAATTGCAAGTGCTTTGCTCTACCAAGGAACCCTTTTCAATCAAATAACATCCATAATATCATAGTATTAATTCAGGATTAGTTGCTTTAATCATCGAATGTTTCACGTGAAACATCATTATAGAAATATCTATGCTTCTTTTATCTGCATTGTAAGAAATTAAGTTCTCAAAAAAATTGCAAAAAAATCTCTTGCAATAGCAAAATTTTTAGTATAATTTCATAGGAACGACCGGCGGAGTTGGAACAACCATTCGGCGTGAAAAGCCGGATTGGAAGGATTCCGAAGGAAAGCCACCCAGAGTGTTGAGTCCAGGGATGACAGAAATCAAAGGGAGCTTCCGCTGCGGCTAGTAACAAAAAATCTTTCTGAAATGAGACCCCCGTGAGGTATCCCACTGTGGAAAGAAGCTTTTGTAGTGTAAAAGTATAAAGATCATGGGAAAGATAATTTGTATAGCTAACCAAAAAGGGGGCGTTGGGAAAACCACCACCGCCGTCAATCTTGCCGCTTCTCTTTCTATAGCAGATTTAAAGATATTGCTTGTTGATTCTGATCCACAGGGAAATGCCACCAGTGGAATGGGAATTTCAATCAATGGAAGCCCTACAATTTACAGCTCTTTAGTCGGCGATGAACCCCTTAGTAATATCATTATGGATACGGAACTGGACAATCTTTTTATCTGCCCGTCAAATATGGACTTAAGCGGGGCTGAAATTGAGCTGGTTGGAATGGAAAAAAGAGAATTCAGGCTAAAAAATTCCATTTCCTTTGTGAAGAATAATTATGATTTCATTATAATTGATTGTCCGCCTTCATTAGGTTTACTAACTTTAAATTCCCTGGTTGCGGCTGATTCTATAATCATTCCACTTCAAAGCGAATATTATGCGCTCGAAGGACTGGGGCACCTTTTAAAAACCGTTCAATTGGTGAAAAACAGTTTGAATCGTAATTTGTCTATAGAAGGGATTCTTTTGACTATGTTTGATTCCCGAACCGCTCTTTCATCAGATATATATGATGAAGCGAAAAAGCATTTTTGTAATATTTTGTTAAAGACTGTCATCCCTCGCAATGTCCGGCTCAGTGAAGCCCCAAGCTATGGTAAACCGATAATTTTTTATGACAATACCTCAAAAGGCGCTCATGCCTATTTAGATCTGGCAAAGGAAATTATTTTCAATGCAAAGAAAAGCTTTAGGGAGAGGGCTGGAAGCGCTCATTCCCAAAACGAAAAATTTAACTGATTCTTCAGGGATCATGCAGGTTCCTATCGAAGACATTTTTCCGGGAAAAATGCAGCCCCGGAAAGACTTCGATGAAAAAAGCCTGAAAGATCTGGCTTCATCAATAAAAGAAAAGGGCATTTTACAACCTCCAATTGTGCAGAGCAAAAATGACGGATATGAGCTGATAGCCGGGGAAAGGCGATGGAGAGCAGCGCAAATAGCCGGACTCAGTAAAATCCCTGTAATAATTAAAGATCTATCGGGTTCAGAAGCTCTGGAAGTAGCTTTAATAGAAAATATTCAGAGAAAAGATCTGAATCCCATAGAGGAGGCCTCGGTATATAAAAGATTAATTGATGATTTTAATCTCACCCAGGAAACTCTTTCGAAAAGGGTTGGAAAAGACCGCTCATCTTTAGCCAACTACCTCCGTTTATTAAAGCTTCCTCGACTTATTAAGCAGGATTTAGTTAATGGTGCTCTTTCGATGGGACATGCAAGGGCTTTGCTGGCTCTATTCTTGCCCGGGAAACTCTTTGAGGTCAGAGATTCTGTGGTTAAAAAGGGGCTGTCTGTCCGTGCAACTGAAGCTTTAATAAAAAGAATGAATAATCCCCAAAAGAAACCTGACAAAAAATCAAAAAATGTTTTTATCGTGGATTTAGAAAATAAACTTCAGAAATCTTTTGGAACTCGTGTTAAAATAAAAACATCTAATAAAGGCGGAAAAATTGAAATTTCTTTTTTTTCCAATAATGACCTTAATAGAATTATAAAAATAATAAGCTAAATAACCCTGCTTGGGAGAGTAGATTATGGGGAAAAGTGAGTTTGAAGGAAAAGAAGTAAAGGCTTTTTTAGGAGAAGGCACAAAATTTAAGGGAGTATTAAAATTTGACGGCACTGTCAGGTTAGATGGATTTCTCGAAGGTGAAATTATTACGAATGATACTTTGATCATCGGTGAGAAGGCGCACATTCTCGCAGAATTATCCACCGGCACTATAATAATCCTGGGAAAAATTGAAGGGAATATCTCTGCGTCAAAAAAAATAGAAATCAGAGCAAAAAGTCAACTTATTGGAAATATAAAAACCCCTGTTCTTTTTATTGAGGAAGGCGCGTCTTTCGAAGGCCAGTGCGAGATGTTGGGCAAAGAAAATAAAAAAGTTATGAGTATTGCAAGTAAAGAACTTCCTGAACCTGAAGAAGATAACTTTCCCGAAGAAACTGTTACTGCCTGACATTATCTTAAAGGTTTCAGATTATTACACAAGACAAATGCATATTCTGAATAATTTTTTTTAATATCTATTTTCCTTGCAAAATATAAGTCTTGATGCATTTATAGCAAATAGACTAATCTCGCCTGCGTTCCAATCTATTCCCATGGTTTCGTTTTTTTGGAATTTAACAAAAAGCTTGTTCAGCGTTTTTTTAAATGTCCTTCCTATTCTTATCGTTGTTACTTTCTTTCAACTATTTGTAATCAAACAGCCCTTCCCTAACTTGACCGCGACTATTTCGGGATTGTTTTTTCTACTAGCAGGGCTATTTCTTTTTATCCAGGGTTTGGAAATTGGCTTGTTTCCTCTCGGTGAAAAAATGGCTTTCCAATTTTCTGCTAAAGGAAATCTATGGGGGATTCTTATTTTTGGGTTTGCCATTGGATTTTCTACTACCATAGCTGAACCGGCATTAATCGCTATTGCAGCGAAAGCCGGAGAAATAGCAGCTCACGGAAGCGCCATTCCTAATTCTAAAGAATCAATTGAAAGTTTTACATTTGGGCTCCGAATAACTGTGGCTTTATCAGTGGGAATAGCTATTTCCGTTGGAGTTCTCCGTATAATCAAGGGCTGGCCGATTCACTGGTTTATTATTATCGGATATTTTTTCATTACCGTGATTACCGCTTACGCGCCAAAAGAAATTATTGGAATAGCTTATGACTCAGGCGGCATCACAACATCAACTATCACCGTGCCTTTAGTAGCAACCTTGGGCGTTGGATTGGCTGCCAGCATAAGAGGAAGAAGTCCGATAGCCGATGGGTTTGGACTGATTGCCCTTGCAAGCTTAACGCCCATACTTTTTGTAATGGTATACGGGATGATTATTTATTAGCCACATCATAATGCAGCGTAGACGCAACCACAATTCGGTAAGGAAAGCCACCCGAAGGGTTGAGGCCATGGATGGCAGAGCTAAGCTCAGCTTTACCGATAATCAAAAATGATTTGCTGAGCTAAACTTTGTCACTAAGACACAAAGAGAATGATGACAAAGGCGTTGATGAAATACTGTTTTTTCTTGATCCTTGATTCAGAAGTTAGCGGTTAATAAACTAATAGATAGTTAAAAATTTTTTCTGAGAAACAACGATTTTACATAGTAATAATATATAAAAAAATGGACCTAATTTATCATTCATCAAATGTAGTACTTAGTACAATAAAGGATATTTTACCGATTTTCGGTGTTGTTATTTTTTTTCAATTGCTGGTTATAAAGAAAAAAATTGAAAACCTGGGCAGGTTAATATATGGGTTTGTGCTGGTGATCATTGGTTTAGCTGTTTTTTTAGTCGGACTGGAAGAAGGGTTATTTCCTCTTGGAGAATCTATGTCTAAACAATTAACAAACTTTCATTTTTTAGCAAAAGGAAATGCGCTACTTATAGAACATATTGAAAAAAAAGGAATTATATATCCTTCTTTGTATTATTGGACATATATCTTTGCTTTTTTTATAGGCTTTTCTACCACGATAGCGGAGCCCGCCCTAATCGCAGTAGCGTTAAAAGCGAAAGAAGTCTCGACTGGAGCTATCTCATCCTGGGGGCTGCGCATTACTGTGGCTTTCGGGGTAGCAATCGGAATTTCTCTCGGCTGTTACAGAATAATTATTGGAGCTCCTCTTCACTGGTATATTGTTTTTGGATATATTTTAGTCATTTGCCAGACATTCTATGCCCCAAAGATGATTATTCCTTTAGCTTATGATTCAGGAGGGGTCACTACGTCCACTGTTACTGTTCCATTAGTTACCGCATTAGGAATAGGACTGGCATCCAATATACCGGGACGATCTGTTCTTATAGATGCTTTTGGTCTTATAGCATTTGCCTCTTTATTCCCTATTATTACGGTACTTTTCTTTGGAACAGTGGCGGAATGGCTGGCAAAAAGGAGGAAAAGAGAAAAGGCATTATGATTTAGTGAAGTTTTTATATCATTGTAATTTATGCATGACGACATAAATAATTGCGAATATTTAAAAGGCTCTGAATGCTGTCATTTCCTCCAAAGGGAGAAAATCTTGTTTCGACGACAGGAGATATCTTTAAGATTTCTCGCTTTGCTCTAAATGACATGGCAGTGATATTTTTTTTAATGCTTCGCTACATACGCAAATATATTTGACGTTGTACATATGTGGGCAAACATAAAAAAAGTCCATAATTTATTTTATGTTTGGTGTAAAATATTAATGTTTATTTTGGGAGGGGTTTTATGCGATTTAAAGTAATAATAGCAATGGTAGAGGAAGACCACCAGGAAGATGTTATTGCAGCGGCAAAATCTGCTGGTGCTACCGGAGTTACAATCCTTAATGCCAGGGGAGAAGGCTTACATAAACACAAATCTTTTTTTGGGTTACAGATGGAGCAACAGCGGGATGCTCTCCTGTTTATAGTAGAGGATTTTCACGCCAACGAGATCCTGGACGCCATTTATAAAGCAGGTGATTTTCATGAAAAAGGGCATGGCATAGCATTTTCATGGTCGGTCGATCGGGTTGTCGGCACAGAAAGCCAGATGAGGGTTCTAGAAGGAAAAGCTGAAAAAAAGTATATTTAATTTAGCGGAGCGGAGCCGCAACTAAAAAATCCACCCGCCCTTTTTAATCATTCCTTCTTAGGAGTGATTAAAAAGGGTGGATAAAGAACTTTAAAGAAGAAAGATTTTGCAAAGCGAGTATTTATTTTAGGAGGGGAAAAAAATTATGCAACAAGTAAAAGATGTTATGCTGAGAGATACCATTACGGTTCAAGGGCTTACTAAGGTATCAGAAATATTAGAAATTTTTAAAAAGCAAACCGAGCTTCAGACTGTTCTGGTAAAACCACGAAATGATGAAGATGTCTATGGCCTAGTAACATTAAGAGACATCGCACGAAAGGTTATCGCATTAGGCAAAAAATCGAATGAAGTCCATGCCTATGAAATTATGTCTAAACCTGTCTTAACTGTTAACGCAAACATGTCTGTAATGTACGCCGCCCGTTTTCTCACAAACTTTGATATTTCCCGAGCAATAGTTATGGAAAATGATAAATTAGTCGGCATCATTTCCTTAAACCACATCGTTTTAAAATGCAAACTGGATTAAACTCTTAAAAAGATTGGGTCGTTTACATAACTCTCTAAAAAACGCTTTACTAGCTATCTTGACAAAGATACTATAAAAGTGATACAAAAAATCTTTTATAAGAAGGAATCTAAGTGAAACAATATGATATTGATCAATTAAGAAATGTCGGGTTAGTGGCTCACGGGGACGCAGGCAAAACCTCTCTGGCAGAAGCAATGCTCTATACATCCGGAGCCTCAGACAGGCTGGGAAAAGTGGGAGATGTGTCCTGCGTAATGGACTTTGACCCCGATGAAGTCAAGCGCGGCATTACTATTAATGCATCTCTTGCCTTTTGTGAGTGGGATAGTTATAAAATTAATATAGTCGATACACCGGGTTATGTAAATTTTATAGCAGAAACCCAGGGTTCTATGCGCGTTTTAGATACCGCTATCGTAGTAATTTCTGCTAATGAAGGAGTTCAAATCATTACTGAAAAAGTATGGAAATGGGCAGACGAAGAAACCCTTCCCCGTGCTATTTTTATAAATAAAATGGATCATGAGCGGGCCAACTTTGCAAAAGTAGTTGATGATGTTGAGAAAATTTTAAAAAAGAAACCTGTCAAATTCCAGATTCCTCTCGATACCGGCACAAATCTTAAAGGCGTAGTTGATTTAATAAAGATGAAAAGCTACTCATTTGCTAGTGACCAAAGCGGAAAAGTAACAGAAGGAGAAATTCCTTCAGATTTAAAGGATGAGGTGGACCAACATCGTGAAGAACTTATAGAAGCTGCTGCTGAAGCAATTGACGAGTTGACGGAAAAATATCTGGAGGAAGGCAGCCTGACAGATGATGAGATAAAAAAGGGATTGAAAGCAGGTATAAATAATGCTTCTGTTATTCCGGTGCTGTGTGGATCAGCGCTTAATAATCAAGGTGTTTCTTTATTAATGGATACTATTGTTGAGTACTTCCCTTCGCCGGATACCAGGCCGCCAATCAAAGGGAAAGATAATTCACAAAAAGAGGTCGACCGGAAAAATTCTCCCGATGAACCTTTGTCCGCTCTGGTTTTCAAGACTATTGCTGATCCTTATGCAGGTCAATTGACTCTATTTAGAACTTATTCCGGAGTCTTAAAATCAGACAGTGTTGCTCTGAACAGCACAACAAAATCAAAAGAGAAATTGGGCAGTCTTTTTTGCATTCAGGGGAAAAAACAAACTTCGGTACCAGGTATTTCAGCCGGTGATTTTGGTGTCGTAGCGAAACTTAAAAAGACTATGACAGGAGATACTCTTTCAGATGATAAAAAAGTAATCATTTTTGAGCCTATCAAGTTCCCCCGTCCTGTTCTTTCTCTTTCGGTTGTCCCAAAAAAAAAGCAGGATGAAGAAAAACTGAGTTCTTCTTTGCAACGGCTTGCAGTTGAGGATCCTACTCTTCAAGTAAGCCGTGATCCCCAGACAAATGAATTAATTATTTCCGGAATGGGACAACTCCATTTAGAGATTATTGTAACCAGGCTTCAAAGAAAATTTGGGGTTGAGGTAGAAGTCAAAACCCCTAAGGTTCCGTACAAGGAAACAATTCGTGGAAAAACAAAAGTTCAGGGGAAGTACAAAAAACAATCGGGCGGCCGTGGACAATTTGGCGATACCTGGCTTGAACTGGCGCCACTACCTCATGGTGATGGGTTTAAATTTATTAATAAAATCGTTGGAGGAGCTATTCCAAGGCAGTACATCCCCGCAGTTGAAAAAGGTATAATTGAAGCTATGAATGGTGGCGTTTTAGCAGGCTATCCCATAGTTGATTTTCAGGCTACTCTTTACGACGGATCATTCCATGAAGTTGATTCATCTGAAATGGCTTTTAAAATCGCAGCTTCTATGGGATTCAAGAAGGGGGTTGCAGAATGTAAGCCGGTACTGTTGGAACCAATCGTGAGTATGGAAATAACTGTGCCGGGCGATATGATGGGAGAGGTAATAGGCGACGTAAACTCCAGAAGAGGCAAAGTGCTGGGAGTGGACCCGGCTGGGAGCAATCAGGTAATCAAGGCAAACGTACCTACGGCAGAGGTCTTAAAATATGCTCCAGACCTGAGGGCTTTAACCGGAGGCAGAGGAAGTTTTTCGATGGAGTTCTCTCATTATGAAGAAGTGCCGAAGCATTTAACGGACAAAGTAATCGAACAATCCAAGAAAGAAAAAGAATAATCAGTTGTTCCAATGACTATTGACTGGGACTACCTACTAATGATATATGATTGAAATAAATTTATTGAAACAAGGGCATGGTATACTTTACAGACAAAAATATATTAGAACAAACGTTGCACATCGACGTACAAAGATTTTCTTGCTTTTGATTCTCTTGCTGTCATCCCTTGCCGTGTATTTTACGCCGGCAAAAATATCAAATATTAACAAATTTATAGCAGCCAAACTCAAAAAAGTGTTGATAGCGTACTAGGTGCAATTACTGCTCCTAATGCAGCCTGAGAAATACAAGTATCAGAAAATAAAGAAACTGAGCTTATTAGCCAATCATTTTTTTTCATGAAAAAGCTGAACAAATAAAAAAACGGATTCTGAAAAAAGGTTTAAAAGGAAAGATAATTAAAAAAAATCACCAACTATATTTCATGAGGTTCGAGCTGGTAAATTTAAAGATAGGGAGCATGCGATACATCTGCTAAACCAACTTCAAAAAGCAGGTATGGAGGGAACTATCGTAAGAAGATAATGAGCCTTTTATTTCTTGACATGAACAGCAGATTGTATGTAATAATTGCGCTACTGATTAGAATGACATTTTAATATTTCCAAATGCAAACTTGCCAACCAACAATAAAATCAACTATAGCTTCAATGACTTTTGATGAAATTTATGACCTTGTTCGCGAGGACATGAAAAAAGTGGAAGAGGGTCTCTATAGGAATTTTCAATCGGATGTTCCATTGATTCCTACAATTACCAGTTACTTAAACGATGCAGGCGGCAAAAGACTCCGCCCCATGTTTCTTGTTTTAAGTTCTAAAATAAGCGGTTATTCCGATGGTAACCGTCATATTCTAAACTCCTGTATAGTTGAATTAATTCATGCCGCTACTCTATTGCATGATGATGTTGTGGATGAAGCGTTTATACGTCGTGGAAATCCCTCTGCAAACAGAAAATGGGGAAACGAAGCCTCTGTTCTTGTCGGTGATTTTCTTTTCTCAAAATCCTTTTTACTCTTAGCGTCAGAGGATGATTCAAAAATTAACAAATCAGTATCCGCGGCTTCCAAGGAGGTGGCAGAGGGAGAAGTGTTAGGACTGGCTACCAAAGGTAATTTCGATATATCAGAAGATGAATACATGGATATTATTTATAAAAAAACAGCGTCTCTTATTTCAGTAAGCTGCAGGATTGGCGCTATTATAGGGAATGCTTCACAGGAAAAAGAAAAAGCTCTTGCCGATTTTGGTTTAAAAGCTGGAATTGCCTTTCAATTAGTAGACGATATCCTGGACTATACCGGCAATCCAGAAAAATTCGGGAAAACCATAGGATTAGATTTCCAAAAAAAAAAAATGACCCTGCCTCTTATAAATCTTTTCCAAAAGGCTCCAGCAAAAGAAAAAAAGAAAATACAAGAGCTGGTTCGATCCAATGATAACTTGTCCTGCAGATTGAAAACTTTAGTGGGTATGATGAAACACTATGATTCCATTAACTATGCTTTAGATAAAGCTAGAAATTATGTAACAGAAGCTAAAAAAGAAATTGTGGCTTTTGATGAATCTCCTTCCTTGACCGCCATTTTATCTCTGGCGGACTATGTTGTAAGCCGGGATATCTGAAATTAAGATATTTGTTTGTCAATGGTCATTTGTTAACAGTAAATACAATATTCATTGAAAACCAATGACAAATGTCTAATAATCCATTTATAAGATTAGCAAAGGAAACTATCCGGAGTTATCTGACTAATGGAGTTATACCTCAACCTCCCAAGGATTTAGCAGAAGAGTTTATGGAAAAAAGAGGGGTATTTGTTTCAATAAAAAAACATGGACAGCTAAGAGGCTGCATTGGAACGGTTGAACCGACAAAAAACAATGCAGCAGAAGAACTTATTCACAACGCAGTCAGTGCTTCCACACAGGATCCACGCTTTCCTTCTGTAACACTTGATGAGTTGGAAGATCTTACAATTTCTGTCGACCTGTTATCCCCTCTTGAAAAAGTAACCGATCCAAGTCAGTTGAATCCAAAAAAATATGGGATTTTAGTAAGCAGCAAATCTAAAAAAGGGGTATTGTTACCCGATCTTGAGGGAGTTGATACGATCGACGAACAACTCAGAATCTCTAAAAGCAAAGGAGGCATTGCTCACCGGGAGAAATTTGAAATACAACGGTTTGAGGTAAAACGTTTTTATGGCCAATAGTAAAATAATAAAAGAATTAAAAAAAGAAGTTAAAAAGATTGAAAAAATGATTCATGAGCTGAAAACTAAAATACAGAAAATAGAGAAGGAAGGATGTCTTTCAGATCAAGAATTAAATGAAAAAGATAAAAAAATAGGCACAATTAACAACGAGATCATTTATCTCAATAAAGAAAAATTTTTTCTATCACAAAGTATAGTTAGCATAGAAGGAACAAAGTGGATAAAAAAAAGTAGCTTCAATAACAGACAAATATAAAGAGTGGACCGTTTAAAGCAAAAAGACCTGTTTTCTTAATTCTTACTCCCTGTCTTATCGTTTTTCATTGAAAAAAATCCCCCATTGTTCCACGAGGTTAAAGACACAGGACGTTAACCATATCTCTGTGTATCCCTCTGTTACTGGCAAGGATATTATTTGAATATATAGAATAACTTTCTCCTGCCATGTTGGTCACCCTTCCGCCTGCTTCCTGAATTAAAAGAACTCCGGCTGCAACATCCCATGGGTGGAGGTTGAATTCCCAGAATCCGTCAAACCGTCCTGCAGCAACATAGCATAAATCAATTGCCGCAGAACCGGGGCGACGAACAGCCCGGGCTTGTTTGAGAAAATTTTTAAAATTATTCACATTATCCATATCCGTTTCATGGACGTCATAAGCAAAACCGGTAGCAAGCATACTTGTCTTTAACATATTGCATTTTGAAACTTGAATTTTTTTATCATTTAAAAAAGCTCCATTTCCCTTTTGTACGGCAAAAAGTTCATCCAAAACCGGAACATAAACTACTCCTATTTGTATAGTGCCTTTAATTTCAAGAGCAATAGAAGAACAATAAAAGGGGAAATCATGGGCAAAGTTAGTAGTACCGTCAATAGGATCAATAATCCATTTATAATCGGAATCTGTCGCGATCTCGCCTCTCTCCTCCGCAAGAATTGAATGATCAGGATAATTATTTTTTATAACTTCAATGATCTTTTTCTCGCACAGAAGATCGACTTCGGTAACGAGATTTATACGACCTTTATAATCGATTTTTCCCGGATAGCCACGGCGTTTAAGCATAATCTGTCCAGCTTGTTTTGCCGCTATTACCGCTGTTTTTAAGAAATGATCCATTTAAAGGGGTTTTCTGGCATAGATGGTTTTTACAATATCCTGAAAGATATAATTGACTGATAATACCTCAAAACCTGAGTTATGGACATTTAATGTTGTTTTCCTGGTTAAATCCGGCCCGGGTAAAAAGTTCATTAATTTCAGGGTAAAATGAAAGAACGGATTTTTACTGTCCGTATGTTCAAACATGGCAAGGTTTCCTCCCGGCTTTAAAACCCTGAAAACCTCTTTTAACCCTTTTACCGGGTCAGGCACAGAGCAGAATACACACGAGGTAATTGCTGAATCAAAAACCTCATCTCCATATGAAAGAGATTGCACATCCTCCAGTTTGAGTTCCAAGGGGGATGGAGAGTCATCGCGTTTGTTTTTTGCGATATCCAGCATTTTTTGTGAAAAATCTATAGCTGTTATTTTTACGTCAGAAGGAAAAAGCTTAAAATCATTCCCTGTACCGGCTCCGATCATAATGACATTGCCAGAAGCTTTTGAGAAAATCTCTCTTTTGAGCTCATGCCAACGCCATTCACTGTACCTGGTCAACAGGTTAAACTTGCCGGCAAAATCATCCCAGAACTTCGCACTTTTTTTATTATCTAATGTTTTCATACTTTCGAATTAAATAGAACGCTGATTTTCGCTGATACACGCAGATAGAAATTTTATTTATCCTTGAAAATCTGCGTTCATCTGCGTCCAAAATTCCAACTCATATACTATTCAGTCAATTCATACTTTACTTTGTTTGTAATCCGCAGATAATATTCATCTGATACAACTAAAACAAGCCATACAAAAAAGGTTAAAAATACCGATGTTGTATAACTTGCCTGTGAAAAAGCCATCATGCCTGAAAGCATTCCTATGGTCATCGTATGCATCATTAAATTAAACATTATATTTATAAGACTTAATATAAGACCACATATCATTCCAATGATTCCTCCTAACGTCATTCCCAGGGGCATTGAAAAATAAAAGGGAACCGTCTCAGGCAATATCAAAGGAGTGAGAAACGAAACTACAATAGCTGTCAGTAGAGTAGCGATGAGATCAAAAAGTCTTCCGAGTAACAATATTTTCATTGTTGATTAAATGATAAAAAATTATTAGACAAGATTACAGGATAAACAAATCGTTTAGTTATTCAAATTGCTGACCTTAAGTTCTGATTATGCTTCTTTGATTGGAAACAATAGACTTTTCTATTTTTGAGTTTTCTGTAATTGTAATATTATCCCACAGGATAGAATTATTTAATATACATCCGTTATGGATAATACAATTGTTGCCAATGGAAATATAAGGTCCAATGATCGAATCTTTACCTATTTTTACATTTTCTCCAATACTCACCGGCGGAACTACCCTGGAGCCACTAAATCCACTTTGAAGATTCGTGCCCTGTACATCTCGTACAGTATTTTGAAAAATCTTCTTTGATAATATTTCTTTTTGAAGAAAAAGATATTTTTGTGGGTTTCCCATATCTACCCAATATTTATTAGTAACGTACCCAAAGAGTGGCAAATCATCTGTTAAAAGCTTTGGGTAAATCTCTTTAGAAATATCACAATACCCTTTGTCAGGAAATTCCTTTAAAACATCAGGGTCGAAAAGAGCAATACCGGAAAACATTGTTTTTTTAAGCGTTCCGGTCTGCAGTGTATCACAGAAATCCAGAAACCGCCTGACCCGGCATGATGAATCTATTCCTATAACACCAAATTTTTCAACGTCTTTATCTTCTCTTACTACCATAGTTATTAAAGCATTATTTTTTTTGTGAAATTGAATAACATCAGCAAAATCCAGTTCAAAAGCTATATCGCTGTTTATCACGAAAAAAAGATCGCCCTTTAAAAACGATTCTGCCGCTTTTATTCCTCCTGCTGTCCCTAATATTTCCTTTTCTATGGAATAATTAATTCTTACACCAAAAGCTCTCCCATCCTTAAAATAATCTTTAATTATATTCGGACGATGATGCAGATTAATCACAAGTTCTTCAAATCCAGCCTGTTTCAAATAGTCTATGAGGTATTCTAGAAGCGGTTTGTTGGAAATCGGAACCATGGACTTGGGTATTAAATCGGTTAGCGGACGAAGACGAAGTCCAAGACCAGCAGCTAAAATCATTGCTTTCATTTGTGATAACTCCCAAGAAATTAGTTGAAATACGAAAAGATCAGGGACTCCATAATACTGTCCCCTGACACCCAGTCCCCTGCCCCTTGACCCCTATTTTTTCCTAAGAAATTGGTTGATAACTTTAAAATACTCGCTTCCGCCAATAATATAAGTATCATTATGATCAGCACCGTCAACTTCATAAAACTCTTTAGGTTCCGGTGCCGCTTCAAACAGCTTTTTCCCCAGTTTAAAAGGGACAACATTATCTTTGTTCCCATGAATGAAAAGCTTGGGACAGGCTATATTCTTGATTTTTTCAATCGAATTAAACTTTGTCTTGATAAAATACTTCACCGGCAAAAAAGGGAACATTCTGCCTGCCATATCTTCCGCGGATGTAAAAACCGATTCTAAAATTAATGCTCTGCAACCAAGCTCTCTGGCCATCTCCACGGCAATTGCGCCACCCAGAGACCTGCCGAAAAAAATGATTTTCCCCTTTGGTATTTTTTTTTGTTGAATTAAATATTCATACGCGGCTCTTGAATCAAGATAGATTGTTTTTTCCGATGGAAGTTTCCCTTCACTTCTTCCATAGCCACGGTAATCGAAAATAAAAACATTAATATTAAGTTCATGTAGTAATTTAATATTTTCAAGTCGATGAGAAAGATTTCCCGCATTTCCATGAAACCATAACAGAGTAATTTTATTCTCATTAGAGGGCACAAACCACCCATGAAGCATCAGTCCATCGTCTGTTTTAAAATAGGCATCTTCTGTAATTACTCCATAATCTCCCGGGTTCCAAATACCTTCAGGATATTTTTTCGGGAAGTATATCATTTTATCCTCTATCATAAGAAGGACCACGCAGAACAACAGGATAAAAATAATTATTAATATAATTGAAGACTTCATTTATCAAATAATTAATCTAACTTTCAGCGAAAATAGCATTTAGAGAATATGAACAGATTAAAAGGATGAATATGGAAAATTGATCAATCCATTAAGCTTTTTGTTGCCGGAAGGTATTGGCTAAAAGATTTTCGCCCTTTATCTTTTAGAAAGGATTCCAGAAATACCAGAGAAGCGCCGCCTCCTGTGGAAATAAAAAAATTTGTTACAAAATAGTTCACAAGCGTGTAAAGGTCATGATCAGAAAATTTAATCTCAAAGAGTTTGTGATTAATATTGTTTCCTATTACTTTATTTAATTCTTTTAAGAACTCTTTCTCAATACTGGAAAGATTGAACTGTTGAACAATGGCGGCAGTATCCCCTCCCCCTATTACAACCAAAGAATCTTTGTCCCGTATGCATTTATTAAAAAGAGATTGGGCTATCCCAACAGAACCCTTCGCATACCCTTTATTGGTAGGATGATCAAAAGCTCCTAGAGGGCCGTTCCAGAAGATATTTTTTACATTATTATTAAGCAGGATTTCTGAAAATTTCTTTATGGAGTTTGGCCCGATATCTAATTGCAGCTCTTTGTTAAAATCAGGGGCCTCTGATATTGAAAACTTTGGAGAATCGAAATCCGATGAAACTTTATAGTCCACAGGGAAGATGATCTCAACTCCCTTATCCTCGGCCATTTTAATGATTTTACCGGCCAGCATGACCTCTTCATGGATGTTATTCTCCTTCCCCGCTTTTGCTTTCAACTTAGCCGGGATTTTTATTTGATCTTTTTTCAAGTCCCTGTCTAAAAGAAAGGCATTCACCATTTTTCCACCAAGTATAATACGGCCAATACCGGATTGAACAAACTGCTTTATTATACTTATTTTATCTGACACTTTTGCTCCGCCGACTATAAAAACGGTATGTTCAGGTTCTTTAATAATCCTTTGCGCCAGTTCACCAAGTCGTAAAATCTCTTCGTTTAGGAGCATGCCCGCTACAGCAAGCTTGTTCCTTTTTTTCATAAGATTGGGAAGCTTTATGATGCTCCTGGTCTCTCTATGGCTGGTTCCAAAAGCACAGTTAATATATACATCACATATATTGGCCAAATCCTTTATAAATTCATCCCTGTATGAAGTTTCTCTTTTCAGAAGATAACGCAAGTTCGGCAGGAACTTAATTCCGCCAAGAGGCAACTGGTTCTTTTTAACCATCTCGATTGAATGCTTCAATTGGGAATCCATAGATTCCGGAGGGAAAACGATATAAGAATCCTCATATTCTTTTTTTAAAAGGGTTTCGAAATGAGAGCAAACAAACTGCAGATTAAATATTCCGTCCCAACTGTTATCACTCAGATGTTTATGAGGTCTGCCAAGGTGAGATCCGATAATGATCCTACAGTTTCCCTGTGTGAGTTCATGTATTCTTTTAAAGCATCTATCCAAAAACCTCCTGATGCGCTCATCGTCCGTGACCAGAAATCTACCCGGTGTATCTTTTTTGAGCGGTACATTGAAATCCGTGCGTATAAATATGGTTTTGTGTAAAAGGTCTTTGGCTTTTAACTTTTCAAGCAGCTTCATTGTTATTTTTTGTGAATTTTATGCAATATTATTAATACCCTTTTGCTAGATAGATTAGCCCTCGCTATTATATTAAAGCATTATGCTTTTGTAAAATATTTAACCGATAATTTGAAGTTTCCCGTAGCAAAGCTGAGGCTCAAAGCCAAGCTTAACTTCGTAGCTTTGCAAAGTTTTTGACACACACTCCATCCCAAATAGAAACCCCTCTTGTCAGAAGGGAATTCTCTCCCTAAACTCCCCCTTAAAAAAGGGGGATGCAGGGGGTTGTAATTGGTTTTTGTCCATCCCTGGACCCAACCCTTCGAGCGGTCTTCCTTCTGGATTCGTCCAATTCGGCTTTCCATGCCGAATTGTGATTGCGGCAACTTGCCGCTTTATGTTCTAATGATAAAAAAAATGGAAATCCTTACTGCAAAAGAAATGAGAGAAGTCGACAGGAAATCCATAGAGGACTACGGCATCCCCGGGCCTGTCCTTATGGAAAACGCAGGAATTCAGACGGTTATTGCCCTTGAAGATAAGTTTAATAGCTTAACTCAAAAGAATGTCTCTGTTTTCGCCGGCAAGGGAAATAATGGTGGAGACGGGGCTGTAGTTGCAAGACATCTTTTTAATAAAAAAGTAAAGGTTGAAATATTTCTTTTTGCTAAAAAAGATGACACATCCCATGATGCAAAAATCAATTTAGATTTAGCCCAGAAGATGGGGATTCCTATTCATGAAGTCGAGAGCCTCGACAAACTTAAAACCTTTAAAAGCCACCTGGCTCATGCCCATATTTTTATCGACGCCCTCTTGGGAACCGGGATAACCCCGCCGGTAAAAGGAGTTTTGCAGTCTGTTATTTCATTTTTAAATGATCTCAATAAATTTACTTTAGCAATCGACATTCCGTCCGGTTTGAGTTCTGATCATGGAAATGTGGAAGGAAAGACTTTTAAGGCTGATATGACTGTCACATTCTGCCGTCCTAAAAGATGCCATTTCTTGTATCCTGCGGCAGATCTGGTTGGCGAATTAAAAGTCGTTGATATCAGCATTCCCGATAAAATTGTTAGAAATGAAAAGATAAAAGTTCATACGATCGATCGAAATGATATTTGTTTTTTATTTCAAGAAAGAAAACGGTCTTCCCATAAGGGTACATACGGTCACTTGCTCGTTATTGGCGGATCTGCTGGGAAGGGGGGGGCAGCGGCCATAGCAGGTCTATCCGCTTTGAGGATAGGAACAGGTTTGGTCACCTTAGCGGTTCCGCAATCAGTCAATTCGTCCATTGAAATGAGCCCCATTGAAGTAATGAGCATCCCTCTTCCTGAGACCCAAGAGGGAAGTATTGATATTGCGGCAAAAGATAAACTTCTTGAGTCAATAAATGGCAAATCATCCGTATTAATAGGGCCTGGATTATCTACTCAACAGGAAACCATTGAGCTATTGCTTATGATTATTCCTGAAATTAAAGTACCGCTTTTAATAGACGCGGATGGCTTGAACTGTTTAGCAGATCATTTAGAAATTTTAAAAAAAGTAAAAGGCCAGGTCATTATTACTCCCCATCCGGGAGAAATGTCGAGGCTGACACGAAAAACGGTCAAAGACGTGCAGGCAGATAGAATCGGAATAGCTCAAAAATTTGCAGTGGATTATAACCTTATTGTTGTTTTAAAAGGAGCCGGTACAATTATCGCTTTACCTGATGGCAGCACTTTTATAAATACAACAGGAAATCCGGGTATGGCTTCAGCAGGAACAGGGGATGTCCTGGCGGGCATGGCAGCAGGGTTATTAGCTCAAAATATTACTCCTGCCGACGCATCAACAAAAGCAGCGGTCTATCTTCATGGCTTTGCCGGCGACAGGATTTCACAAGAGAAAGGCCAGGTTTCCCTTATTGCAAGCGATCTGATTGAAGTTATTCCTTCAATTTTGAAATAGAAACTATCGTTTCTCCGAAGAGGACACTGGGAAAATAACTCCCGGAGAAAGAACTTAAATCTGCTCCTTAACGGTGAAAAAGGACTGGTGTATTTCTCTCACCTTGCGAGTTTGGCGAGCATAATCATTTAGAAAACCTTCCCTGTTTTTTTCCCATCTTCACTTGAGTGCCCCATTCTGAATGCCAGTTTGGACAATTTCTCGTTCGTCTCCGGGAGTTTGCTTTCAGAACGTTCGTGTACAATTCTGATACCATTAATTACACGGCGTAAAAAATCATAGGATTCTTTGAGTTTGTTATAGCGTTCCAGAGATAGAAGACCGATACGTACTGCTTCTTTATTGATAGACGTATCTGATTAACTGGATTTATATCATGTTAATCCTGTAATCCTGTCTAATATTTTTTAATGGGTTACAAAAACTTTGCTCAAAAAATATTCCGCAGATTAGTAATACAACACAACGAAGGCGCAGTCCCAAAACGACCATAAAAGTACAAAGGTCACCAAGAAAAATCTTTGAATATTCCAAGAAATATGATAGTTTCTAAGATTTGTTCTTGACAATTGCATGGTGTCAGTTATAAATTGCTTTTTCCTTCTTTCTTTAGAACTAACAGTATTAGTGTATTTAGCATAGGGTTTCTAATCTGAAACAATTATTAGGATAGCAAAGTTATGATTGTTGGTGTACCAAAAGAAACATTTCCAGGCGAGCAGCGAGTTGCCTTAATTCCACAAAACATATCAAATCTCACAAAGACCGGTTTCGAGGTTTTAGTAGAATCAAAAGCAGGAGGAAGTTCTGGTTTTAGCGACTCTGAATACACCGATAAGGGCGCAAAGATTACAGGGAACAGAAAAGAACTTTTTTCTAAAGCTGATGTAATCCTGCAGGTTCGTGGGTTCGGCACTAATCCCGATAAAGGAAAATCCGATCTTGTACTGATGAAAGCTGGTCAAATTGTCGTTGGTCTTCATGAACCACTTGCCGCGATTGATGCCATAAAAATATTAGCAAATCGCAAAGTTACCGCGTTTGCTATGGAACTTATACCGCGAATTACTCGTGCCCAGAGCATGGATGTCCTTTCTTCTATGGCTACAATAGCAGGTTATAAATCTGTTATGATAGCCGCGGAATCACTCCCCAAGATGTTCCCCATGTTAATGACTGCTGCCGGAACAACAGCGCCTGCCCAGGTGTTTGTGGTCGGGGCTGGAGTTGCGGGACTTCAGGCGATTGCAACAGCGAAACGTCTTGGATCTGTGGTGAAAGCCTACGATGTGCGCCCTGCGGTTAAAGAACAGATTGAAAGCCTGGGCGCCAAGTTCGTGGAACTGCCTGTTGACGCCAAGGAATCTGAAGACAGCGGGGGATACGCGATAGAAATGGATGAATCCTTTTATAAACGGCAGCGCGAGATGATGACCAAAATCGTAGAGGAAAGCGATGTTGTGATCACTACCGCCATGATACCGGGCAAAAAAGCTCCGGTATTAATTGCAGCAGGTATGGTCAAAAAAATGCATCATGGTTCGATAATAGTAGATCTTGCAGCCGAATCGGGAGGAAATTGTGAACTAACAAAATCAGGAAAAACAGTGGTGACAACCGGGGTAACTATTATTGGTCCCGTAAATATTGCTTCTACCATACCGTATCATGCAAGCCAGATGTATTCAAAAAACATTACAACGTTCCTTCTACACATTATAAAAGAGGGAAAGTTGAGTGATGATGCTGATGATGAAATCTTAACTAATACGATGGTGACAAAAGACGGAACAATCGTGAATAAACTTGTAAAAGAACTTGCCGGCGCTTGATATTTAACCGTAGAGCGGCAGGGCCACATCCACAATTCGGCAGGAAAGCCGAATTGGACGGATTCCAAAGGAAGGCCGTCCGAAGGGTTGAGGCCGGGGATGGCCGAAATCGAATGGAGCTACCGCCCTGATGCTGCTAAAAAAAAATTGTGCTAAAATAACACAATTTTATAAATTTGCAGTGCAGAGAAAGGACTCGCCACGAAAACACAAAATTAAAGAATATTTTTTTCTTTGTGACATTGTGTCTTAAGTGGCTAAAACTGAAGGGGAAAAACAAATGACAATTTTTGTAACAGCATTAACGATTTTTATATTAGCAGTCTTTGTTGGGTTTGAGATCATTACAAAGATCCCTCCGACTCTTCACACACCCCTTATGTCTGGTTCCAACGCAATTTCGGGAATCACGCTTGTTGGAGCAATATTATCTGCCGGTTCTCAACATACTGTTTTTACAACTGTTCTAGGCTTTATCGCTTTGGTTTTGGCTACTATTAACGTGGTTGGCGGGTTTCTTGTAACAAACCGTATGCTGGCAATGTTTAAGAAAAAGAAATAACATTACACGAGAGAGGTTATGCAACAAGCTACAATTATAAACTTATCTTATCTTATAGCGTCAGTTCTTTTTATTTTCGGATTGAAAGGTCTTACCCACCCCCGAACCGCGGTAAAAGGCAACCTTACAGCGGCAATTGCTATGCTGATTGCTGTAGTCGTAACACTGCTAGATCAAAATATTGTCGGCTTTGGAGTTATCATAGCCGGCATTATCATAGGCGGCGCGATAGGCATGCTCCTGGCTATAAAAATTAAGATGACAGACATACCGCAGCTAGTGGCGCTTTTTAACGGTTTTGGCGGCGGAGCTTCAGTTTTTGTCGCGGGCGCCGCGCTTATCGAAGTAAGCGTAAAGACAAAAAACCCTGAGCTGCATTTAACAGTTGCTACGGTAGTATCGGGTCTGGTAGGCGCGGTAACTTTCTGGGGAAGTCTTATCGCCTTCGGAAAATTGCAGGGACTTAAGTTCGCTAATGATGTAAGGTTCCCGGGCCAGCAGCTTGTCAACTCCTTATGCGCACTTAGTGCAATCGGAGCGGGTATTCTTGTAGTTTTAAATCCTACGAGCATAATTTTTTACTGGCTGTTGGTAATTGTGGCGTCTGTCCTTGGAGTCCTTACTGTAATTCCTATTGGCGGGGCGGATATGCCGGTAGTTATCGCTCTTTTAAACTCCTATTCAGGGCTTGCAGCAGCCGCAACCGGATTTGTCTTAGGTAATAATATATTAATTATTGCCGGTTCACTGGTAGGCGCGTCCGGAATGATTTTATCATCTATTATGTGTAAGGCCATGAACCGGTCTCTCGGAAATGTTCTGTTCGGTGTGCTTGAGCCCACAGCAGATACGGCATCTGCCGATGAGGTATATGCCGGAAAAGTAAAATCCACTTCCGCGGATGAAGCTGCCATGCTTTTTGACGACGCAAGACGCGTTGTTTTTGTGCCTGGTTATGGAATGGCGGTTGCGCAGGCACAGCACGCAGTAAGAGACCTGGCAACCCTCCTTGAATCAAAAGATGTTGAAGTAGATTTTGCTATTCATCCGGTAGCAGGGCGAATGCCGGGACACATGAACGTGCTCTTAGCAGAAGCGGATATATCTTATGACAAGTTAAAAGAAATGGATGATGTCAATCCTACTTTTCAACAGACAGATGTTGCAATTGTGTTAGGAGCTAATGATGTGGTCAATCCGGTAGCGCGTACTGATCCAAAAAGTGCTATTGCCGGCATGCCGATTCTGGATGTTGATAAATCCCGCACAGTTATTGTAATTAAAAGGAGTTTAAGCCCCGGATTCGCCGGAATTCCCAATCCTCTTTTTGCCATGGATAATACCCTGATGTTATTTGGTGACGCCAAAAAGGCAATCCTCGATCTGATTACAGCAATCAAAGAATCATAAAAAAATCGTTTCATTTTTTGGTTCAACCAGCAGAGCCTTCTTATATTCAACAATCGCCTTCACCCACTTCTTTTGCCTTCTAAGAGCAATACCCATGCGGTTATACACATGAACGTCCTCTTTTTGGGCCAATGACGTACGGAAAAACATTTCAGCCTCTTCGACCTTATCATTTTTCAAATATATTTCTGCAATGCCTTCGCCCAACCACCAGTTTCAAAAATATGGTTTTCTTCAATCCCTATATGTTTAAGCATTTTTTTTATGGCTCTTCTCATATTCGGCATATCATCGACAATAAAAACATTTCTTTCTTTAAAATACTCAAGAAGAGATTTTTTTCTGTATTTCCATTGTTATCAGAAGTTCTTCGTTCATATATTTCATAAACCATTATGAAGGGTTAATCTTTTGTTTTACATATAGATAGCTTATTCTATAATATTAACTTTAAAGTGATTAAATCAGCAAAAAGATTTTATTTAATAGTACACCTAAAATTCTGACATAAATAAATTGGAAACCGAAAGAAACAGATATATTTAAAAATTTTTTATCTTGTTGGTTCTTTCATAATTGCTTTATATGTTAAAATAGAATTTATTTTAAAAATATCTATACGGTAGATATTGGGATTTTATTATGGCGTCTAAAGAAAAAACCCCCATGATGAAGCAGTATTTAGATGTTAAGTCCAAACATCCAGATTCTATTCTCTTTTTCCGGATGGGGGATTTTTATGAGATGTTCTATGAGGACGCAAAAAAAGCCTCCCGGATTTTAGATATTGCCCTGACATCGAGGAATAAAAACGCCGCAGACCCTGTGCCTATGTGTGGAATTCCCTATCACGCTGCCGACAATTATATCGCCCGTATTATAAAAGAAGGACTTAAAGTAGCAATTTGCGAACAGGTGGAAGACCCGAAGTTAGCATCAGGAGTTGTCCGCAGGGAAGTTATCAGAATTGTGACTCCGGGAACAGTTATCGACTCATCCCTCCTTGACTCCAAAAGAAACAATTATTTAGGAGCGGTTTATCCTTTTAAAAATGCTTACGGCCTTGCTGTATTGGACATCTCCACAGGTGAATTCAAAATTACGGAATTTGCAGGTACTAACGCCTTTGAAGCCCTCTCTAATGAAATTGATACCCTTGACTTGGAAGAAATACTTTTCCCGGGAAATACCGCTGAAAAGGATTCTGGTTTAAATAGCATAAAAGCGCTAAATAATAAAATATATAACTCTTATGAAGAATGGGTCTTTGAATATGATATTGCGTATAGTGCACTTAAAAATCAGTTCCATACTATTTCTCTCGACGGATTTGGATGTGAAGGATTGAAGTTGGCTATTCCAGCAGCCGGCGCAATTATCCATTATATAAATGAAACTCAAAAGTCCGTTCTGGAGCACATCAACCGCCTTTCTTACTATGACAAAAAGAATTATTTGGGACTTGATAGTTCCACAATCCAGAGTTTAGACCTGACTCACGAAAAAGGAAATATCAAAAAAGATTCTCTTTTGAGCCTCTTTGATAAAACAATTACTCCCATGGGAGCAAGAAAGCTAAAAGGTTGGATTTTAAAGCCTTTGATTGATTTAGAGCAGATAACTCTCCGCCAGAAGGTCGTAGAAGAGTTTGTAAAAAACATCTTTCTCAGGAGCGACATCAGGGACCTGTTAAAGGAAATCCATGATTTGGAACGGATTATCGGTCGAATATCCTTCTCCCTATTTGGAGCAAGAGATATGATCGCATTAAAAAAGTCAGCCCTGATTTTGCCTAAGCTCTGGAGAAAATTAGAAGAGACATCATCACACCTCATACAGAAAATACTAATGGATTGGGACAACCTACTTGACTTGATCGATCTAATTGACAAAGCTGTTGTGGAAAATCCTCCCGCTGTAATGAAAGACGGCGGGGTAATAAAAGATGGATTTAATAAAGAACTGGATGAACTGAGATCCATTCTGCGGGATGGAAAATCATGGATTAGCCGGCTGGAAGAACAGGAAAAGAAAAAGACAGGTATTACCACCTTGAAAGTTCGTTATAACAAGATTTACGGCTACTACATTGAAGTAACTAAGAAAAATCTGGATGCTGTACCGGAAAATTACATCCGGAAACAATCGTTGGTTAATTGCGAGCGGTTTGTATCACAGGAATTGAAGAAATATGAAGAAAAAATCATGGGGGCGGAAGAAAAAATAATCGCTCTGGAGAACAAAATCCTACAAATATTACGAGAAAAGGTAGCGAAAGAAGGAAAAAGAGTACAAAAAATGGCAGCTAAAATAGCGGAGATCGATGTTCTGCTGACCTTCTCGGAAGTTTCCTCAAAATATAATTACTCAAAACCGGAAATGAATAATGGGTTTGAACTAGTAATTACTGACGGCAGGCATCCTATTATGGAAAGGATGGATCTGGAAACCAGGTTTATTCCTAATGATACTAATATGGATTGTGATCAAAACCGGATTATGATTATCACGGGTCCGAATATGGCAGGGAAGTCTACTTACCTGAGACAGGTAGCGCTGATTGTGCTAATGGCTCAGATGGGCTGCTTTGTGCCGGTAAAAGAAGCAAAGATAGGGATAGTGGACAAGATATTCAGCAGAGTGGGAGCACAGGATAATATCCTGAAAGGACAGAGCACTTTTATGGTGGAGATGAATGAAACTGCTAATATCCTGAACAACGCCACTAACAGAAGTCTTATTATTCTGGATGAAATCGGAAGGGGCACTTCTACCTTCGACGGGATTAGTATTGCCTGGTCTGTTGTCGAATACCTGCATGATAAATCAAAAGCAGGAGCAAAAACCCTTTTTGCGACTCATTACCATGAACTGACGGAATTATCTATGATTTTAGATGGGGTGAAAAATTATAACGTCCTGGTTCGTGAATGGAATGATAAAATCATTTTTCTCAGAAAAATCACGGAAGGGGGATCGGATAAAAGTTATGGAATTCAGGTAGCTCGGTTAGCGGGACTGCCGGACGAGGTTTTAAGCAGGGCTAAAGAGGTATTATCCAACTTAGAAAAAAAAGAATTCAATGAAGTAGGTATCCCAACACTTGGACAAAAGCAGGAATCCCCAGATAATGAAGAGAAACAACCAGATCAACTCCAACTTTTCAGGGAAAAGCAAAATGATTTACTACTACAGGAATTAGAAAAAATTGACATTAACAGCACGTCACCCATCAAAGCATTGAATATGTTGAATGAGCTGAAGAAGAAAATAAAGCAGGAGGAATAGAACGCAGATGACTTATATCGCAAGTTATTATAACAATGTTTTTTAGGGTCAAAGCTGAACTTTTTCCTGCCAACGGACCTTCATACATCAAGCCTCCTTTAGCAATAGTGAATATAGCAACACCATTATCATAGCCTGCGTCAGCGGAAACTCCAGAAATCAGTAACCGATTGCTGAAGGGTTTCTTTACGTCTTTTACGGTTTAACGATTTAAAAATGTCCTTCCTTATATCTTGGTGGTTAAACCTCCGGTGTGATAACATTTTAATGTGAAATCGCAAGGCCAAAAAAGATTATTAAAGATATATAATCGGCTTTTTAAGCATTTTGGTCCACAGTCCTGGTGGCCGGGTGAGACTCAGTTGGAAATCTGCGTAGGGGCGATTTTGACTCAAAATACCGCCTGGTCTAATGTGGAAAAAGCGATCTCAAACCTGAAAAAAGAAAATTGTATGGAGCTGGGCCGATTAAAAGAGATAAAAATCAAAAAGCTCGCTTCTCTTATCAAATCTTCCGGTTATTTTAATGTTAAAGCAGAGCGATTAAAGTCGTTTATCGATTATTTTGCTAACCACCACAGGGGAAATTTTAAAAATCTCTTTAAAGAGAAACCTGAGGATGTCCGTCACTCCTTGTTATCCGTCAAAGGAATCGGACCGGAAACAGCCGATTCAATTCTTCTTTACGCGGGAGGAGTTCCAATCTTTGTTGTGGATACCTATACAAAAAGGATATTTTACCGGCTAAGCTTAATCGTCAAAACCGCAACTTATGATGAAGTACAGTCTTTTTTTATGAAAAACCTGCCGCGTAAGACCAACCTATACAATGAATATCATGCGTTAATAGTGATGCTTGGCAAACATTACTGCAAACCAAACCCTGTTTGCAGCCCATGCCCTTTAAAAAAATGTCCGGCAAGAAAGAACAAAAAATTTTAGCAGACCCGTCGCTCGGAAGACTGTCCAAATGGCTCCGGATACTTGGTTTTGATACTGTTTATTTTTCCAACCCTTTAGATGAGCAGCAGTTTTTTGAAAAAGCAAGATATGAAAACCGTCTGATTCTTACCCGTAGTGGGAAAATAATAAGGCAGCTTAATAAAATAAATATTGAAACTGCCCAACCATCAGAAAGTTCCGATCTGTTAATAAATTATTATTTTATTACTCACAATCATATTTATGAACAATTAGAAGATCTAATAGGCAAAGAACTTATTCTTCAGCCAAAACATTTGTTTGCCCGCTGTTCGGAATGTAATGAAATTTTAAAGGAGATTAACAGGGAAGAAGTCCACGGTAAAGTTCCCGATTACATTCGGGAGACACAAGAGAGTTTTCGGCAATGCCCTCATTGCAAAAAAATCTTCTGGGAGGGGACACATTGTAAGAGAATGAAAGAGAAAATAAATAGATTGTATGGCAAAGAAATATAATCCTGAAACACATCATCGACGCTCCATTCGTCTTAAAGGATATGATTACCGACAGGCTGGGGTATATTTTATAACAATTTGTTCATGGGACAGGCAATGTATGTTTGGCAATATTTTAAATAAAAAAATGCCGTTGAATAAATTCGGGCAGATTGTGGAAAAGGAATGGTTGCAAACAGGTGTCGTCCGGACGAATATAAAATTGGATGTATTTATTGTAATGCCCAATCATATCCATGACATTACAATGTGATCAATAATGTTGTAGGAGCGATTATCGGACAATTTAAATCTATCGTTACAAAACGAATCAATAAAATGCGTAACACCCGTGGTATTCCTGTCTGGCAACGCAATTATTATGGACATATTATCCGCAATAATGACAAACTGGATCGTATGCGTGAATACATCATTAATAACCCTGCAAAATGGGCAGAAGATGAAAATAATCCATTAATATTTGAGAAAACAGGAAAAGACATGCCAGGTTAACCATCATTAATTACAGAAACTGCTCATTAATGGTAATATTCGCGTTTTTTCTTAAATTTTCCAGCCATGCTGACAGCACTTCGTTCTGCTTATTCTCAAGAAAAGATTTTAAAAAATCATCCCTTTCTTTTTTGTACATCTCCTCGTCAAATCCAGATCTTTCAATCATCAAAATGACGTAGTATTTCCCTGAAACAGGGACCACAGCAGATTCTTTCACCTTTAACTTAAAGGCAGCGTCTAACAAAGACCTGTTCATCCCGAACTTATTAATTGCTTGCTCCCGGTCAAAATAGAGCGTGTGTGATACTTCAACCTCTGCCTGCGCTGCCAAAGCGTCTATAGGCTTACCTTCATCAAGTTCTTTCTTAAGACGATACGCTTCCTCTTTTGCAATTTTTTCTCTCTCAAACTGTGATAAAGATTTTTTTACCTCATCTTTAACTTCATCCAGTTCAGGTATATAAGACGCTTTTTTCTCTTTAAGCATGAGTAAATAGTATCCTTTTGCCGTTTCCACAAGGCGGCTAAGCTCATTATCCTTCAATAAAAAAGCTTCTGACTTGAATTGAGAAGATGTTCCGATCGTAGGAATTTCATGATCTTGCATACTAAAAAAATCTGTAGAATTTTTAATTAAAGAATCCTGAGAACCGGATTTTTTAAACTCATTAACAGGACTCGGATTTTTCAAAATTTGTAATAGGGATCGTTTCGAAAGTTTTTTGCTTTTTCTATCAATTAATTTCCCCTTGATTTCATCTTCCACATCACTTAGTGGCTTTGTGCCGGCCTCTTTTTTATCAGTTATTTTTATAATATGGTACCCGTGCTTTGATTCCACAACATCGCTTATTTCACCAACGTTAAGTGAAAAGGCAACATCTTCAAATTCTTTGATCATTCCCCCTCTGGAGAAATAGCCAAGATCTCCCCCTATACCCGCGTTCGAATGATCTTCTGAGTATTTTTTTGCCAATTCTTCAAAGTTTCCATTTTCCTTTACCTCTGTTAATATATCTTCCGCTTTTTTTCTTGCTTCCTCTTTTTGTTTCTCAAGATCCTCTTCAATTTTCTTTTTCATTTTTTCACTGTCTTCTAAATCAACATTTACCGGTAAATTTTTAGTCAAAATATGACTGGCGCGCACTGACTCAGCAACAATAAACTCGTCCATGTGATCCGTGTAATAATTTTCAATACTCTGCTTACCTATTTTTATCTCTTTTCCAAATAAAACAGGATCAGCGAAAAGATATTCGACTTTAATCTGATCCGATTTTTTAAAACTTTCTTTTTCTTTTTTAAAATATTCGGAAACTTTTTCATCTGTTATTTTTTCTTTGCCCATAAAAAGATCGGGCGAAAGCACAAGATAATCCATATTTATTTTTTCATGCTTCCACTCATAGGCTTCTCGCATCTCCAGTTCTGAGACTTTAACGCTATTCCTTATTAAGCTTTCTGTTTTTTCCGTAAGCATAGCTGTTCGTTGATTGTTTTCAAAATTTTTCGCTCCAATTCGATTATATTGCAGAAAATTATGGTAATAGCTTTTATCAAACTTCCCATCATTTTGAAACGCAGGTATACTTTTGATTCTTTCAATCACTTCCTCATTGGATACTTCTATACCCATTTTTTTTGCTTCATTTAAAAGCAACTTCCTCTGGATTACAGAATTGAGCGCCGCTTTTTTCAATTGTGACTGGGGTATTACATCTTCCACATTTCTGTCTTTCATAGCGTTTCTATAAATATTATATAAATTGTCAAGGGCCTCCCTGTATTCATCATAAGAAATTTTCTCATCAAGGACTTCCGCAACCATTCCCTGTCGCTCGGCAACCCGCCCCATACCCCACGAATAAAATATTGTCCCGACAAAAGCCGCCACAACCAACCACAAAACCGATTTTATCAGCCAGGAGTGGGCATGTTCTCTCATTAACTTAAGCATAAAAAAATTCTCCTAAAAAAAATCCCAAACATATACAAAACAACCACAAATTATATTTTACCTAATTAGTTAAATTAGCACTATTTATGGTCGCAGAGATTGATAAAACTATTCCAAAACATTAGCAAAACTCATGTAGAAAATCAAAAAAATTCCGGCTCATTCCACTAAAGACAATAAAACAAGGTTATATATGCAACGATCTCATCGCTGATATCCACGTTAGGCATTTTCGAATCTTTTTTAAATGCTGAGGAATCTTTGATTACTTTAAAAATTTCCTGTGGCTTCATTTTAAATTTTATATTGTCCAGTTGTGGTCTTGATTGATCACCAAGCATATATTTTTTTGTGACAGCTATTGCAACTGTATTTTTTGAAATAATTTTTCCCAATTTTGATTTCTCTTTCCTCTTTCGGAATTTCTATCTCTACTTCTTTTAAGCAGAGTAGTCTATCGGCTCTCCCTCGTTAGGGTGAAGGGTTCGCACATAACCGGCTAACACTCCAGCTTCATACTCAGAAAGGGTCTTTCTTCCCCACGAAGGCATAGCAATCGCTTTGTCCATCCCAGCGCCTCCTTTTGTAATAACGTTACCAATGCTTGATTGGATAATTTTGCCAAATATCTTTCTTCACTGTCATTCAAATCTCTCGGTTTGGGATTAAGGAATTCCGAGTTGACCCCATCACCCTTTCCTTTCTAACCATGACACTGAGTACAAAAATGAATAAAGAGTTTCTTTCCAATATCTTGCGGTTCTTCTATACCAGCGGAAACAAATGGGAAAAGTATAGATTGGCTCAACAGGCATATCAGCAAAGCATCGCAAAGAAGCCGCTAACTATTTGCAGTGAACCGTGGAAAGGACACTGAAGAAAATGAATTCATGGGGTCAATTGCCCATAGCACTATGAGCCAGGCGAAATCCGATGGAGTAGGATTGATCACGCGGGGCATATTCGAGGCGCATGGTTGACCGGAGATGTTTCGGCAAATCCCCCCAGGAACCGCCCCGCAACACACGGTAAGACCCTTTCAAAGATCCTTGAGGATTATCACGAGGACTTTTTTCATAATATTTTCTCCCATACCAATCAGATACCCATTCCCAAACATTACCCGACATATCATACAAACCAAGAGAATTCGGTTTTTTTGTTTTTACAGCATGGGTTTTCATTCCTGAATTATGCTCATGCCAGGCATGATCTTCCAATTCCTTAAAAATGCTTGTCCCTGACCATACTACCCTTTTCCCTCTTCCCCGTGCCGAATATTCCCATTCCGCTTCTGTGGGAAGTCTATAATTCATACCGGTATTGCTGTTTAGCTTTTTAATAAACTTCTCAATATCATTCCAGGATACTTTCTCAACGGGGCAGTCTTTCCCGCATTTATTAAAATTAGATGGATTATTTCCCATTATTTCCTGCCATTTCTCCTGTGTTACCTCATGCTCTCCAAGATAAAAATTACCCACACATACCTTATGGACAGGTCTTTCATCCGAATTTCCAACCTCATATGTGTCTCCCATATTAAAACAATCTCCTTTGATAAAAATCATTCCTTCAATGGGCCTGTCATTGTTATGGGAAACGCCACTTACTTCAGGATCTGTCTTAATGACTTGAGAGTCTTCGGCAAAGGCACGCGATAAAGGCGCATGAATTAACAACATAACATTCATGTAAAAAATTATTCTAAATATGATTTTATTTATTATAAATCTTCGCAAGAGAACTTCCTATTTTCACATTCTCAATAAAAAAACATACAAACATCTCTCAGATATTGCAAATAAAAGTTTCAATAAATGGTTGAAAGAATAATTTTTCTATGATAGACTTTAGCTCTTTTTTTTTGTTGAATTAATTACTCTTAATTATATTAATTATATTAATTATATTAATTTTTTTGTCAACTTTCCACTTCGAAACAGTGAGAAAGATGAGTTTTATAATTTAGTAAACTTTTTTTAAGGAATCCAAATGGGTAATAATGAAAAAACTAATAGATATGACATTGAGCAAATAAATGAAGCCAGGCGTTTGTCTGGTTTAAAAGAAATACGAACAAAAGGTCGCAGTTGCCTTCGCTGTGGCAGAAAATTTGTTTCAGAAGGGGATCACAATCGTTTGTGCGATACCTGCCGCAAAGTCAGCGTAAGTGAATTTGTATGATACCTATAGAAGGTTTTCTTAACCTCTTGATTCACTTGCATCTTTCACAAAACTTTTACTACCATTCCCCTGATAGACATATTGCATAGTGTAGCAACTGCTTATTCTTTTTTCCTCTTTCTTGCAATAAAAATTTATAACCTGCATTTTGGCGTAATTTCCCTCAGCAGTTTTTATTATAAAAACATTTTTATGTGACTTAAGGTAATGGTCCCAGAAACTATATTTATACCATTTTTCTAAGTTAGCATTATTAGAATCTGGTACAGGGGGAGGACTAATATTTTTTATAAATTTCGAATCTTCAGGAACTTGAGTTAAAGAATCAAAATCTGTGGTTCCCAGTTTTGCGACTGAAACCTGCCCCTTTTTACTTTTATCTCCCCAATTAGATGCAATATTCGCGCGGCTAAATGCCAGATCCCAACTCTCTGGTGCCGACTGATTTGTAACACCTGGGATAACACTTCCCCTGGAAAAATCAAAAAATACCCAATTATCTATATCAGTTGCTTCAAAAGTATATATTACTGTGTCTGTTAATTTTTTGCCTACCTTTATTGGATCAATAGATGATACGGTGTATAACTTTTCTGGCTTTTCCTTTAAAAGATCGGGCATTTGAATATTCATTTGACCCATCATAATTCTATAACCGATCTCAATTGAAAGAAGCATAAGAAATATATAAACAATATTAGGAAGATATTTCAATAATCTTTTCATATGACTAAAGTTAAGGTATTTAGTAATTCTTGCAATCAGTGAGTATAATAATTAAACTACCTTGCATAAGCTATGAAATTTCCGAGACGTGAACATTATTTTGGCTCTATTCTTAATAGTGTAAAATATATATGATTCTATTAAAATATTTTAGCTACTTTAAAAACAATTTTTTTTTAAACTATTTAAGATCTATCGCAATGGTCTTAATTATTTTATTAGTTTTTTTGGAAAATAACGTTAGTGGACAGAAAAAGACATTCACCGCAAAAATAAATAAAGATGGTGTTCAAGTAATTGAGATGAAAGCAGGTGACTACTACTTTTCTCCTAATTTTATTACTGTAAAAGTTAATGTACCGGTAGAAATTAAGCTTATCAGAAAATCAGAATTCACACCACATAACATAATGCTAAAAGCGCCTGAGGCAGGTATTAATATTTCTACGTCTATAATGCGAGAGCCTAAGGTTATAAAATTTACACCTGTCAAAACCGGGAAATATCTTTTTATTTGTGATAGAAAAGTATTCTTCTTTATAAAACACAAATCAAAAGGCATGCAAGGCATACTTAAAGTAATCGAATAAATTTTTTAGAAGTTTTTTCCGCATTGTCCGAGATTTTGTCATCCTTATCCCCTGTAGTGTTTATGGTGCATATGGAAAAACACCAAAAATCTAAAATAAGTTCTTTTGCTTTTTCCAAAACTGACGACCCTTCCACAAAAAAATACTTTTTCATAATCATTTCCGTACTGGTTGTGATATCCATTATATCTTTTACGGCATGGAATAAGGCGAGGGTTGAGCTAACTGAGATACATATTTCTTCGGAAGATAAACAGAGATTGGGAGAGCTTGTCCTTAAAGTTGCAAGCAATCCCAGAGACCTAAAGAAGGTTTATAATGGTTTTTGGAATGTTTTGGATAAATACAACTCATTATCCGCGTATCAGCTCTCTCATTTGAAAGAAAATATGAGAGAGTTATTTTATTTACCAAAACTATTTTTGGAGGATGCCGGGAATACTGTAAAAAACCAGAGTCCCTTTAAAAGCATTGAGAGAGATAGACTCGAAAAATATTTTCTACAGGAAGGCTTTTTAACTGAACAACAGGTTGAAGATGATAAAGAGACCATGAAACTTATCGCGCTAAAGAAACCCTTAAAAGCGTCTCATGGTTTGGAAATAATTATTGAAGAAAAGCGTATCGGTGAAATGCTGCAAAATTGGAATGATAAAGAGATTGAAAAAATTATAGACAGGCTCTTTACTCCTTTAAAAGATTCCCCTACCGCGGAGGCAGGGGGGAAATAAATTTTTGTCACTTTTATATGGTGTTTACTTGCGGATTGTAATATTCAGCTGACCAATAATTTAACAACCCCCTATATCTCCATTTTCTAAGGGGGGACACCATTGCTTAATTTACCCTATTTAATATAGCGCAACTAGGATATAAATGCCATAAAGACATTTGGTTTCTCGTGCCTTTTTATCCCCACAAGTCTTCTATTGACTGTAACGGCAGTGGTGCAGCAAGCTTTTGATTTTCCGGCTTTTTATGAAACTGGCTATCGTAAGTAAGAGCAAGCCAGATGGCCAGAGCGGGATAGTCATCTATCCAGGGCATCATTGGGGTCTCTTCCACTCCTTCCGAGACGCTTTTGAACCAGTCCGCATGGGTCCAGTCTTTCATTGGTCTGTCGTGGTTTCTTGATTTAGACAGTGGGTTTCTCAAGTCGCGTGCCCCTTCCATAAGCACAACACCGTCTTTCCCATGGCAAACAGAGCAGTTTAGATCTTCATAAATTTCTCCTTCGAAGACCTTTTGGCCAAGGGCAACCATTTCAGGATCTTCATCCCATGGGACAAGATTTTTTACATTTCCCCGCACAGGCATCTTTTCACGATTCCAGAGTGTTCCGAGATATGCTAATAATGCGTCCATTTCCGGTGGGGAAATTTCTTCCCCGAAATAAGTCGGCATGGCTTTCTTTGATTTCTCATCTTCAAATCCCATTGCCTGCTTTTTCTTTGGATCCAAAATATGCTCTTTTAAATATTCCGGTGTCTGAAGCCCTATTTGCCATAAATCAAAATCAGGTCCTCTATCGGAAGAACCTTCACCGGAAGCTTTATGGCAATTAATACATTTATTGGCAAGAAACACTTCTTTTCCTGCCGCTATGAGTTTCGGGCCGGGTTCAACTCTTACAAAAGGTGGCTTATTAATTTTTGCAATCTCAAATTGTGGATCAAACTGGGGTAAAGCAAAGCCAACAACGGTGTAAATAAGCCCGCCTAACAAGAACGTCCCAAGTAACAGAGCCAATCGTCCGCCAGTACTTTCCGGATTTTTCAAGGGCGGCAAGTCAAGAAGGATGTAAAGTAGAAAGCCGGCAAATACGAAGATATTAAATACAAAAACGAAAGGATATGTAAAACCCACATAGCTGGTGCCAACAGAAACAACTACCGCACTAATAACATACCCAATTACATTTTTAAGCCAAATATTCATTTTTCCTCCTAGAAGTATAAAACGGAGAGGCTCCGCAACCGAATGGGGCTACCGCTCCAGTAAGCAAATAAAAAAAAATTTCAAAAAGCAAGCTTTTACAGAGTAGTAATCTAATGGACTAATGTTCACTGCCTGTTTTACCTGCCTTTAATTGGAGCCAGATAACTCCGCTTAGAATCAGAAAATATACCAGAGTTATCTCGGTTATTAATAATGATGAGTCTTTTAAAGCAGGCGTATAGGCATCAGGCGTCATATCCTTAAAAACCCTGTAAACATGGAAGTTTCTACGCGCCAGGGACCTGATAGCACCCATTAAACTCATCAGCCATATTCCGGAAAATGCTAAAAAGATTAATCCCACTTGGGAGATAGGGTTAATTTTCCCCCATACGACTGTTCCTTTTCTCATGGCTACCCTGTATAAAACAAAATTGACAAAGGTAATAAAGACCAGACCAAAAGAAGCCTTAATTTTTATTCCCATGACACCCATAAAGGCCAGATCACCGGATAATTCCATGATACGCATATACTCGCTTTTTTCCATACCCTCAGGGATCATGCCCGGCTCCGGTACCATGGTGGCAAAGACATGCCTGGGGCAAAACCAGAGAGCGGCGCAAACAAACATAATCGCAAAGTTTATTTTTACCCATCTTAAATATTTTGGATCCCCTTTAATACGTTGCATACTCACATATATATAATAACTGCTGCCGATAAATAAAAAGCCAACCAGCACCGCCTGAAGTTCCATATACATGGAAAGGCGATCCGACATAATATACATACCGATATTCGGATCGTAGGCATATAATTCCCTGGCCAGATAGTATCCCATCAGCGGGAGCGGAAGTAAAAAACCAACACCTAAAGTATTTCCAGTATATCCCTGCCAATCGTAAAAAGCCCTTTCTTCGTCGTTTTTCGCGAAAAGATACATAATCGCGGCGATCACACCTACAAGATAACCTCCAAAGGTAAGGTTTCCAACCAGCCTGTGGTAATTGAGGGGCCACCATGAATAATTATTAATCCAGGCCCATTCTCCAAATGTGGCTATCTCCTTAATGGAGCCCTCAACTTTGGGGGGGGTTGTCATCATAGCGGCCGGGCCGTCCATAAGCAGAAGGAGCGAAATCCCCGCCACATTTAATAAAATCCCGATAAGAATATGTACGCCCTTTCTGTTGGCTTTGTTGAGAGGATCCCAAGTATAATAATAAAGATACATAAAACCAGTTTCTACAAGAAACAACATGGGGTACCAGAAGGTTATCAGGTCATTAAAACCTCGAAAGAACCAGGTAGTAAAGGTCGGATAATAAACAATGAGGCATAAAGCAAAAAACCCACCGGTTAGGGCAGTAAAGCTGTAACACATTACAAACACTTTTGTTACTTCATAGGCCAGTCTTTCATATCTTTCATCCCTAGTTTTCAAAAATAGACATTCCGCGATAACAGTATATAGCGGAACGCCAAGAATAAATGACGCGAACAGGATATGGAGCTGAGCGATAACCCAGATCAGGTTCCGATTTGAAAGGCCGAAATTGAACTTGTTGACCGGAAGATCGTTATAATCTTCTCTCTTAACCATATCTCTGTTTGGGTTGTCCGGATTGGTTTTAAACTCCGGAAACGGCTCAGTACCCATTGGGATTTCTACAGGCTGTATTTCTCCTTCTGCTGTTTCTTCTTCCTCAGCTTCTTCTTCCTCTTCCTCATCTTCGAGAAACTCGCCCTCAGCTTCTTCTCCCTCAGCTTCTTCTGGCTCCGAGACTTCCTCAGCAGCAGAAACTGCCTCAGCTATGGCTATAAAAGGGGATGATGGGGAAATTATATGAGCTCCCATATAACAAAAGGACAAGAAAAATAAAGCGATAAAAATTAGGGTTAATTTTTTGTACAAAAAGATTGTTTTAATATTCACTAAAAAATACCTCCTTATAATAAGTAAAACTTTTCCCCTGTCAAAGCGCCATGCAGCTACGCCAAATAGAAAACAAATTAAAATATAAGACTTTATTAAAATCTGTTAAGGTAAAACTCCTATTTCTTCAACCCGATCATTAGTATAAAACCAATAGCAAAAAAACCGATTACTCCCACATACCAGTCAATAAACAAAATTAAAACTGAGGTAACAAGGCCAATGATGCCAATATACCAGTCAATATGCTTATCAATTAACTCTCTCATCGATTTCACCCCTCAAGTATAAAGTTATATGCATTTTTAAGGTAATAACTTTAACGTAAATAATGAATCGCGATTTTAACTTTATAAAAACTTTGAGTCAAGGTTTTTACATAGGTACAACAAATCTGTATAATCTAAATTTAAAAAACTGTTGCAAAAAAGAACGGTTTTAATTAACGATCATATGGCAAAAAAATCTTTAATTACTTTAACTTCTGATTTTGGATACCGCGATCCTTTTGTCGGAATCATGCAGGGGGTAATGTTAGGGATAAACCCCTCTCTGCAGTTTATCCACTTGACTCATAATATAGAAGCTCATAACATTTTGCAGGCAACTTATGTTTTTGAAACCGCATATTCCTATTTCCCTGCTGGTACTATTCATTTGGTCGTGGTAGACCCGGGGGTTGGAAGTAAGAGGAAATCTCTTCTCGTAAAATCGGAGAAATATTGTTTTATTGGCCCTGACAACGGTGTTTTATCCGCTGTTTTCCAGAAAGAAAAGGGACTGGAAGTTTATCAAATAGACCCGGAAAAATTTATTTCTGGAAAAATAAGCTTTACCTTTCATGGAAGGGACGTCTTCGCACCGGCAGCCGGTTTATTTTCTTTAAACCATGATCCTGCAAAGTTAGCTCATAGAGTGGAGAGTTGTAAAAAAATTGCCCTGCCGTATCCCCAAAAAATTGATACACATAGTTTTTCAGGAGAGGTTATATATATCGACCGCTTCGGTAACCTGATAACCAATTTTTCCGAACGGTTCATGTGTCAACATATTGACCGGAAGCCGATAAAAATAAAAATCGGTTCCTGCGTGATCACAGGTTTGAAATCGCACTATTCGGAGGCTAATCCCCGGGAGGTATCCGCTTTGATTAATAGCTGGAATAATATAGAAATATTCCTTTCTTCTGCAAACGCGGCAGATTTTCTAAAAACTCGAGTGGGAGACGTGGTAGAAATAGAGACCGGTTAAGGTTAGGCATCGCATCGAAGCCGCACTGCCAAATGAATTACTATTCCCTCACCCCCTTTTTTAAGGGGGAGTTTGGAGTGAGTATTTCCCTCTATCAAGAAGGGTGTCCCTCCGGGACAGGGTGTGTTAAAAAAGTTGCTAAAATGGGACACCACGTAGGGTATCTCACTGTGGAAGCAACGTATTGCAGATTAGCAATACCAAGAAAAAAATTATGCTTTAAGTGAAATTCCAGACTATCATTTCCCAGAAGTCGGAAAAATTTTTCCCCACTTCTCTTACAACGGTTGGTTCAAAACCGCTGTGCATCATGCAGTTCGCACAGCGTGGATCTTTTCCTGTTCCGTATTTTGACCAATCTGTTTTTGTCATTAACTCTTTAAATGTTTTATAATGAGTGTCCGTAATCAGGTAACAGGGGCTTTTCCAGCCCTGCGAATTATAAGTTGGGTTGCCCCAGGGGGTGCACTCTAAATGCCGTTTTCCTTTTAAAAATTTCAGGTAAAGTGGGGTGCTCATAATTGGGAGTTTTTTTGAAATACTGCTGATGAATTCAAACTGCCTGTGAGTTGCCTGTCTGTCGAGAAATATTTTCTTACTTAAGACGTCATACTCAAACGCCGGTGCCGCTAAAATACCATTTATATTAATATTCTTCAGGAAATGAAATAATGTCTCGATTTCTTTTAAATCCGTCTCTTTATAGATAGAAGTGTTCGTGCAAACTCTGAAACCGGCCGCTCTGGCTTTTTTGATTCCGCTAATCGCTTTATCAAAAACTCCTTTTTCACCTGAAATCTTATCATGAGTTTCCGCCATCCCATCGAGGGAAACATTAATATGTAAAAATTTATTAGGGCGAAACTTTTTTAAAGATCTTTCCAAAAGCACTCCATTTGTACATAGATAAATATGCTTTTTGCGTCGAACTAGTTCCTCAATAAGCTCACCTATCGGTTGATAGAGAAGTGGTTCACCGCCGGTAACAGATACTACCGGTGCTCCGCAGTCATCCACCGCTTTAAGAGCTATTTCAAGCGGCATTGTGTCATTAATAGTGGATTCATATTCTTTTATCCTGCCGCAACCGGCACATTCTAAATTACAGGCATGAAGCGGTTCCAACATTAAGACTAATGGAAATTTTTCTTTCCCTGAAACGCGCTGTTTAAAAAGGTATGAGGATAAAGATAAATTAAGACTGAATGGAAATCTCATTGGAGTTTTGACAAAAATTTTTCAAAAGAAGCCAGGATATTTTCTTTTACAGAGATTGATTTTTTAATAATATTGTGGGTATTCCGCCTTGCCCTGGAAAAATCAGCTTTAACAATTTTCATTTCCTGTTCAAGGGTTTTCTATGTAAACCCTATTTCAACCGTTAACTTTGCGGCTACATGTAATGTGGGGTCATTGATCAATTGTTCTTTAGGACCAATATCTTTTTTCAAATCAATTCTGAGTTGCCGTATACCCATTCTCTTCATCTCGCGAAAAGCAACTTCCTGCTCCCGCTGAATTTCATATTTAAGAAGCCCAATTCCTTTTTAAAGAACTGAAATAATCTTTTCATCATTTCCCTCCGCTTTCTGTTGCGCATCTTCCGCTGAAATATATTCGGAAAACAATGATAAACAGCTTCACAGTACGGCAATGAAGAAGAATAAAAATGTGCTCCTGTTGTTCACGGAATAACACTGGATAATTTGTATTCTTATGTTTTCTCCCGGTTGGCTGCGGCTTCGCCGCATTGTGTAATCTGTGGTTCCTACTTCTATTTAAAATACTTTGTTTTCCGTTCCCGTTATAAGCCTCTTTATATTCCCAGTATGCTTTAATATTATAATCACGGCGTTAATCGATGCTGCCGCAGTAAAAGCCAAAGGAGTTGTTAATCCCCAGCATATTGCAGGCAGGGCAATGGCAGCTGATATCGACGCAAGCGAGGCATAACGAAACACTATTAAAACTAAAAACCATACTATCAATGATACTATAACCCCTGCAGGAATAATAACTATAAGCGCACCAAGAGAAGTTGCCACGCCTTTCCCTCCTTTTAATCCGGCGAAGATCGGAAAAACATGTCCTAAAACAACGAAAACTGCTGTTGCTGCTATCCAAACCTCCTCTAATACAAAAACAGTAAACAAGACAGGCAATACACCCTTTAGTACATCTGCTATCAGAGCTAATGCAGCTTCTTTTTTCCCCACAGTGCGTAAGACATTAGTAGCGCCGATATTCCCGCTTCCGTGATTTCTGATGTCAATACCTTTGAATAATCGGGCTATGATGAGGCTGAAAGGAATGGAACCTAAAAGGTAGGCCAATGTAAGAATCAGAATTATTTGTAGCATTGGATTTATGTTTCAATGTCGAGAAGGGAAGATGTCTCAGGTTCGGATTTTTTTGTTTTATAGAGCTTTACATAATTGGAGCCTTTATATGAATCGGTGATGAAATATGATCCGTATTTTTTGTACACATAAATTTCCGCCAAAGAAGGATTAGCCCAAAAAACGATCACACAAACTAATAAAAACCACAGAATATATTTGAAGCTCCCTGCAACAAGACCACGGGAAATCTGTTTGCTAAACATTTTCAGTTTAAAAAATCCTTTAAAATTTTAATTTTACGTTTTGACCTGAGCCGTTCTGTAGCTTTTTTTTCTATTTGCCTCACTCTTTCCCTTGATAAATGCATTTCTTTAGCAATTTTTTCCAATGTAAACGGGCCTTTTTGATCAAAACCAAATCGGCACCGCAATACCTTTTCTTCGCGTGGTGATAATTCCTTTAAAAACTCTTCTATTTTATATCTCAGGGAATCCAGTAATACATTATCCTCGATCGAATTCGTATTCTTTGATTTAAGAAGTTCCAGATAATTAGCTTCCTTTTTATTTTTCAGAGGGGCATTCAAAGATAAATGGGATCTGTATGCTCTAAGAATTGATTCAACCTCCTCAACTGAAAGGCCGAGCTCTTTAGCCAAATCTTCAGATGTTGGGACCCTTTCGTGCTCTTGGAGAAAAGCCTTATTTTTTGCATTAATTTTATTCAGAAGAACTGCCTGCTTGGCCGGCAGTCTTACAGCGCCTGACTGCTCCGCCAAGGCATGCCTTATCGCCTGGCGAATCCACCAACTTGCGTAAGTAATAAACTTTACATTCCTGAAGGGGTCAAACCGGAGCGCTGCCTGTATAAGTCCTATATTTCCTTCGCCAATTAGATCCAAAAGAGAAACGCCACATCCTTTATATACGTAAGCAACACTTACAACATATCTCAAGTTTCTTTGCACCAATTCTTTGAGTGATTCTTGATCTCCTTTTTGGATTTTCTTTCCCAAAACATACTCATCTTCTCTTCTTAGTAGAGGAATGTTGCTTATTTCTTTAAAGTAGGCCTCAAGGGAACTTTCAAAATCATAGATTCCTGCGTGTTGAGAGTGACGATAGTTCCCCGCTTTTTTAGTATTTAAAAGCCTTTTCTTTACCATTTTTGCTCCCTATTTTCCCTTAAGAGAAGCTAACCTGCTGCGAGCATCAGCTTTATATATGCTATTGGGGAATTTTTGAACAAGATTTTTAAAAGCAAAATAGGCTTTTTCTTTATTCCCTTCTTTTAAATAAGATTCTCCTAATAAGAAAATTGCTTCATCTAAAAATTTTTGCTTAGGGTAATTTCCCAGCAATTCATCCATTCTGGTAATAACAGATTGATATGCTCCTACACCAAAGTAGTACCGGCCAATGTAAAGAATATTTCTAGCCAATTGCCTGCGGCAAATTACTTTTTTTTGCCTAGCAAGTTTCACATATTTTCCATCAGGGAAAGTATTAATTACCTTTTCGAAATCTTCCAGCGCCAAATAGGTATTGGTCTGGTCATTTTTATAAGATTCCATCTGTTCAAAACTACACATTGCTTTAAAATAATATGCTTTAGCTGTTTGTTGATTAGCCGGATATTGTTCAATAAATTGTTCAAAATGAAATTTTGCTTCTTCATAATCGCTATTTTGATACTGGCTTCTGGCTAATGCCATTAAAGATAAAGGACGAACCTTACTGTCGGGAAATTCATCCAGAATTTTTTTAAAAATTCCCGCGGCTTTTATATAGTGTTGTTCGGCATATTCTTCTATTCCCTTTTTGTACAGCTCTCCCACCGTCAAAGTTTTATCTTCCTGAAAACCAGCACATCCCACAAGCCCCAAAGATAAAATCGTGAAAATTACTATTAAACTTTTTTTGTACCATAGTTGAAGGGGAGACATCTTTTTTAACACCACAAAACAAAATTATAGGAAGGGTTTTTTAAAGTCAAGGCAAAACCCCTTGTGTAATTATAACGTAAAAATAATTAAATAGTTGATTCTTTTTCATTAATTTGTTAGAAACAATCTATTATTAAACGATATTTTTCTTATTACCTTCAGGAGAAGGATGAAAAAATTAATTTTATTGATTTTTATTTTTTTCTTTACGGGATGCTTTTGGAAAAATTCAGGCGAACCGGAGAAACAAACAGAGATACAGGAAACTGGAGAGAGTATTTTAAAGGTTCAAGTTTCTCCTCATGTTCCTTCCATGATTTCAAAAAGAATAGGGGTCATACCTTTTACCGGGGCAGAAGAAGATCTCGGATTATTTCTCTCTACCTCTATAGCGGATCACCTTGTGTTATCCGGTCTTCAGGTAATTGAGCCTAAATATCTGTTAGCTGAACTGGAGAAATCACTAAGTGATAGAGAATCATTTCATGATTCAATAACAAATGAATGGGAAGAATTTAAGAAGTTCTTTAATAAAAAAGACCACAAACCCATAATTGGCAATCTAAAGCAATTGAAGAAGCTGGATATAGTTGATTTTCTTTTAGCAGGGCGTCTTAATATCAAAAAAAAGGGGTTTTTTTTTAAAAGCAACAGCATAAATTCGGCTAATTTGAAGCTTATCGACATACAAAATGGAGCAATAATTTATAGTTTGATTTATAGTCGAGATGAGGAAGAAGATGTAACACCCCTTGAATTAAGTGAACAATTTTCCGATGCCCTTATTACGGCAATGCAATAATTTTTTTCTTTTTATTTTCTGACAGTGTAACTGCTACCTCAAGAGCCGCAATTAAGCTCCCTGTCTCTGTAAGTCCTTTTCCTGCAATGTCGTAAGCAGTCCCGTGATCAACGGAAGTTCGGATGATCGGAAGTCCTAGGGTGACATTCACTCCTTTGCCAAATCCCTCCATTTTGACAGGAATCAGTCCTTGGTCATGGTACATAACAATAACTACGTCAAGCTCCCCTCTTTTGGCTTTTACAAATAAAGAGTCCGCCGGGTAAGGGCCTGTCACATTAATGCCATGCTCTTTCGCCTTGTCAATGGCTGGCAGTATCTCGTTTACTTCCTCATTGCCAAAAATCCCGCTGTCTCCCGCGTGTGGGTTAAGTCCGGCTACAGCAATACGGGGCGTATTGATTCCAAAAAGTTTTAGGGAATGATTTGCTAAGGAAATTGTTTTAAAAATTCTGTCTTTTTTTATAAATTCATTTACCTTACATATGGCTACATGAGTAGTTACCAATACCACCCTGATTTTCCCACCTATCAGCATCATAGCAACATCTTTAGTATCAGTAAGTTCAGCTAACATTTCTGTATGTCCTGCATACGATAAACCTGCTAAAGCAATGGACTTTTTATTGATGGGAGCTGTTACAATAGCAGAAACTTTATCCGCTAATGCCAGTTCTACAGCTTTTTTAATATATTCATATGATGCTTTTCCTGAATCATTGTTTGCTACTCCCTGTGGAATATTGGGCGGGAGATTTTTCGTATTCAGGATATTAAGTTGTTCTGGGGAAAAATCAGCTTCTGAAATATCATCAACTGGATTTAAATTAATCGGTATGTTAAGCTCCTTTCCCTTTTTGTGTAAAAAAGAATAATCCCCTATAACAATAACGCGCCAGGGCCTTTCTTTAAACTTAAAAAAACCTTTTAAAATAATCTCTGGCCCTATTCCGCTGGGATCTCCCATTGTCAGGGCTATGGGAATGTTGTCATTTATTCTCATTATGGAAAGCCATGATATCGCTTTTAGAAAATATGGATTCTACGTGTATTCCTAATTCTTCAATAGCTTCCTTACCGCCTTCTTCTCTATCTATCAAAGCGATAGCAGAAACGACATTTATATTAGATTCTTTCGCCCTCTCGATTGCTTTTATTGTTGAACCCCCTGTGGTAATAACGTCTTCAATGATAATCACATTATCCTTTTCATTCAGGTTTCCTTCTATCCAGAGCTTGAGCCCGTGTTTTTTGGGCTCTTTACGAATACAAAATGCTTTTATTGCCCTACCATTTTGATAGCTGATTAAAGAAGTCGCTATAGCAATAGGATCAGCGCCCATCGTAAGCCCGCCAATAGCGTCAACCCGGAAGTCTTTTATCCGTTCGAAAAAAATATTTCCAACGAGAACCAGTCCTTCCGAACTTAGAGTGGTTGCCTTGCAATTAAAATAATATTGGCTCTTCAGTCCGGATGCCAGTGAAAAAACAGGTTCTTCGCTGTATTGAAATGAATTTTTGTGGATTAATTCTAATAACCTGCTGTAATAGTCGGTCATTTTTTCTTAAAAAGGGAAGCAAAATAGAGTGAATGCCTATTATATATTAGGTTTTCGATCTATAATCAAACTAAATTAACAATACTTGACAAAAATAGTTAGGTATTATATTATTTTTTAAAGTGCTTTTGACATAATTAAATCCCCCCATTTTTCCGTTTGCAGAAGGAAAACTGGGGGGATTTATTAATAGTGATAAGAATGAATAAAAACTTAAATGGTTCAGCGAAAGATGTAACTGATTTAATTGGCTCAACGCCAATGGTCCGCCTCAGTCAGATTGTAGAGAGAGAGATGGCAACCATTTACGCTAAGCTGGAATCTTTAAATCCCGGGGGCAGCGTTAAAGACCGGATTGCACTAAGCATGATTGAAGACGCGGAACAAAAAGGCCTGATTAAAAAGGGAGATACTGTCGTTGAACCGACAAGTGGAAATACCGGTATTGGTTTGGCCATGATAGGCGCTGTAAAAGGCTACAAAATTATACTGGTAATGTCTGAAAGCATGAGCTATGAAAGAAGGTTTTTATTAGACTGTTTCGGAGCAACCACAAAATTAAGTGGAATAGAAAAAGGGATGCAAGGCGCAATTGATCAGGCAGAAGAAATTGTCAGCAAAAACCAGGGTTATTTCCTGCCGCAGCAGTTCAATAATCCGGCTAATCCTGAAATACACCGGAAGACCACAGCAGTCGAAATTAAAGAATCCATGACAGGAAAAACATTGGACGCGTTTGTCGCGGGAGTCGGTACCGGAGGGACTATTACTGGAGTGGGGGAGGTTCTAAAAGCTGATAATCCTGATGCAAAAATTGTTGGTGTAGAGCCGATGTCATCTCCGGTCCTTTCCGGGGGAGAACCCGGTTACCATAAAATCCAGGGTATAGGCGCTGGTTTCGTCCCGAAGATTTTAAATGTCAATATCATGGATGAAATCATAGGGGTATCTGATGATGATGCTTATAACATGTCCAAAAGATTGGCAAAAGAAGAAGGGCTTATCGTTGGTACTTCTTCCGGGGCAGCCTGTTTCGCTGCAATGAAAGTAGCCGCTAAACTCGGAAAAGAAAAAAATGTAGTAACTTTATTCCCGGATACCGGGAGTCGGTATATGAGTCTGGAGAAAAGTTTTAAGTAATAGGTTTTGCACTTTGCTCACGGATCATCTAATAAAGTGGCAAAGGGATCCTTCAGCAGGCTGAGGGTGACATGTCATGCTGAACTTGTCGATGCATTCTCCGTGTTCATCAGTGAAAATCTGTGAGCTTTGTTGAAAAAGGAAAGAAATGGGTTTTGTTAAAGGTTTAATTTGCAAAGAATGCAGAAAAATTTATCCCAAAGAAGCGCTGCATGTTTGTGAATTTTGTTTTGGTCCGCTGGAAGTGGACTATGACTATAAGGGAATTAAAAAGGTCATTTCCCGCCAGTCAATAGAAAACTCACCACCAAATATGTGGAGGTATAAAGCACTGCTGCCTATTGACGGGGAACCAACAGTAGGTCTCCACTGCGGTTTTACTCCTTTAATAAAGACAAAAAACCTTGGAAAGACTTTAGGACTTGAGAACCTGTACGTAAAAAATGACAGCGTTAATCACCCGACGTTTTCATTCAAAGACAGGGTGGTTGCTGTGGCTCTGTCTAAAGCCAGTGAACTCGGAATGGATACTGTAGGATGCGCGTCAACTGGCAACTTGGCGAATTCCGTTGCGGCTCATGCCGCTGAAGCAGGACTGGAAAGTTATATTTTTATTCCGTCCGATCTGGAGCCGGGAAAGATCATGAGTACTTTAATTTACGGCGCAAGAGTAATTGGTGTGCACGGTTCTTATGATGATGTAAACAGGCTGTGCAGCGAAATAGCCATGAATTTTAAATGGGCATTTGTGAATATTAATATCCGCCCTTATTATGGAGATGGTTCCAAGACATATGGTTATGAGATTGCGGAGCAATTAGGGTGGAAGACTCCTGATAATATTATAGTCCCTGTTGCCGGCAGTTCCCTGATTACAAAAATCTGGAAAAGTTTCAAGGAATTCAAAGATCTTGGGCTTATAGATAAAGTCAAAACAAAAGTTTTTGCGGCACAGGCTACCGGTTGCGCTCCCGTAACAACCGCAATAAAAAATGGGACCGATGTTGTCAAACCGGTTAAGCCAAATACTATTGCGAAATCCATTGCCATCGGGAATCCGGCAGACGGATATTACGGCGTAAAAACAACTGAAGAAAGCGGCGGATGGGGAGAAGATGTTAATGACGACGAAATTGTGGAAGGGATGAAGCTGTTGGCCAATACGGAAGGGATTTTTACTGAAACAGCCGGTGGCGTGGTGGTCTCCGTTACAAAAAAACTAATAGAACAAGGAAGAATTAAAAAAGACGAATTAACAGTTTTATCGATTACCGGTAATGGCCTTAAAACGAGGGAAGCTGTAGAAAATAGTGTCGGAAAAATTTCTATTATTGAACCAAAGTTGGGAGCATTTAATGATTTAATGGAAAAAAACTGATTTACAAAAAATAATGTAATTAAATTTTTAATTGAAGCTCCCTGCAGCAAGCTAAGGGGAATCTTCAGTGTAGAGTATAATTTTGTTTTAAATTCTCTCGCTAAACACTTTCATAGGAGGAAATATATGGCCGTTAAAGTCAGAATTCCATCGCCATTACTAAAGTTGACGAATAACCAGGGAGAGGTCTCTGCGGAAGGAAGCAATGTAAAGGAGATATTTGAGTATCTCGAAAAAAATTATCCCGGGATAAAGGAGCGTGTTTACGATGAAGAAGGGCAATTACGCAGGTTTATTAATATTTATATTAATGAAGAAGATATCAGATTTGTTGATGGAGAATCATCTTCGGTTAAGGATGGGGATGAAATATCAATTATTCCGGCAATTGCTGGGGGGGTTGATTTAATTTTTTCAACCGGGCGTTTTTTATGTAGGGAAAAATAAATGTTTGACTTTTCAGAAGAACAAATACTGAGATACAGCAGGCATATTATATTGCCGGAAGTTGGCGGCAAAGGTCAATCAAAACTATTAGACGCTAAAGTACTTTTGGTGGGAGCGGGAGGATTAGGCTCCCCCGCTGGATATTATCTGGCCGCCGCAGGTGTAGGTAATATTGGGATTATTGATTTTGATGACGTAGATCTCAGTAACCTGCAAAGGCAGATTCTTCACTCAAACGACCGCATAGGTTTAAACAAGGCTGAATCAGCAAAAATGACCATAGAAAAACTAAATCCGGATGTCAAAGTCCAATTGTTTAAGGAGCGTTTGAGCTCAGAGAATATTATGAAAATAATTGAAGATTACGAAATCATTATAGACGGAACGGATAATTTTCCGACCCGATATTTAATTAATGACGCTTGTGTGTTTACGAACAAAACCAACGTTCACGGGAGTATCTTTCGGTTTGAAGGGCAACTAACCATTTTTAAATCCAAAGAAGGGCCTTGTTACCGCTGTTTGTACCCGGAACCTCCCCCGCCCGGAATGGTGCCAAGCTGTCAGGAAGCAGGGGTGTTGGGTGTTCTACCTGGCACGCTTGGTGTGCTTCAAGCCGTAGAGGCAATAAAATTAATCTTAAATATCGGAAAACCATTGATAGGCACTCTTCTCTTATATGATTCATTATCAGTAAGTTTTAGAAAACTAAAGTTGAAAAAAGATAAAGACTGTCCTGTCTGCGGGGATAACCCAACTATAAAAGAACTTATTGATTACGAACAATTCTGTGGAATTCTTTCAGCATCATCATAGGTAGAAAAATGTTAATGACTGAAATTCAAAGCTGCATAAATTGTGTAAATATTGACTTAAAAGACTTTTCAGAATCGCAATTAAAAAAAATTGGGAATACCCCTTTAATAAAAATACAAAACTTGACAAAAGATCTAAAACACATTGAGATTTACGCCAAGGCCGAATGCATGAATTTAGGGGGCTCAGTAAAGAGCCGGCCTGCTTTAAAAATGATTGAGGATGGGGAAAAAGCGGGTTTATTAACCAGGGATAAAATTATTTTAGATTCAACTTCCGGGAATACCGGTATTGCATATGCCCTGATTGGAAAAATAAAAGGGTATAAAGTTCTTCTGGTTATGCCGGAAAATATTTGCAGGGAAAGAAAAGCAAAAATGGCTAAATTATACGACGCTCAAATTATCTATTCTGATCCGTTCGGAGGTTCTGATGGGGCTATTATTAAAGCACTGGAGATTTACGAAGCAAACCCGGAAAAGTATTTTATGCCTGATCAGTACAATAACCCATCAAATTGGAAATCTCATTATGAGACAACAGGCCCTGAAATTTTCAACCAGACGGATAAACGTATAACTCATTTTATCGCGGGTGTCGGAACAAGCGGCACTCTAATGGGAACAGGACGACGCTTAAAAGAATTTAATCCCTCCATTCAAATCATTTCCATTGAACCTTATGAATCTTTGCATGGTCTTGAAGGGATGAAGCATATGGAAACCTCTATCATTCCTAAAATTTACGATGAATCATTCGCCGACAACAAAATTTCAGTAAAAACAGAAGATGCCTACGCCATGGTTAGAAAGCTGGAACATGAAGAAGGGCTGCAGGTAGGCAACTCTTCAGGCGCGGCAATCGCAGGCGCATTGGAATTAGCTAAAAGAATCGATCAAGGTGTAATTGTCACCATTTTACCGGACAGCAGCGATAAGTGCTATGTTTCGGAACACCTATGAAAGTTTCAGGTAATTATATTGAAAATTTCAACTAAAGGTTATTATTCAGTTAGAGCAATTATCGATATAGCTATCCGCGCCAAGAATTCTCCTGTATCTCTGTCGAGTATTTCAATTCGAGAGGATATTTCCCTGCATTATCTTGAACAGTTATTTATGAAGCTGAGAAGATCAAACCTGGTAAAAAGCGTTAGAGGCCCGGGCGGCGGCTATGTGCTGGCAAAAAAGCCTGAGGAAATAAGTATCGGGGATGTATTGCAAAGCGTGGAAGAATCAGTTGCGCCAAAACAGATATGCGTAACCCACCATGACAAAAACAAAATAGAAAATAATCGCTGCGACAAGATTGACGAATGTGTCAGCCGATTAGTATGGCAAAAACTGAGCGATAAAATGATGGAAATATTAGACTCCATTTCATTGGAAAGCCTGTGTCATGAACATGAAACACTAATAAATAAAAAGGCAAAAGGGACAGGAGGCAGGTGTTAAATCTCGTTTCTTCTTTACCCTTGCCCCTTAACCTTAATTTTCGATTTTTTAATTCCTTCCACTACTAACGTAATTTCTCCTTTCGGTTTTTTTGACTCTCTAATAGAGTTGACGTTTTTCAGTTCCGTATGTGTTGTTTCCTCATAGATCTTGGTTATTTCTCTTGCAATGACAACTTTCCTATTGCCGAAAACCAAGTAGATTTCTTTTAAGGTTTTTTGAACTCTGTGGGGGGATTCGAAAAGGATCAAGGTACGGGTTTCACTGGACAGTTCTTCCAGCCGTTTTCTTTTTTTTCCCTTACCACGCGGTAAAAACCCTTCAAAAATAAAACGGTCTGGCGGCAACCCTGAAACAATCAAAGACGCCAATACTGCTGAAGGCCCCGGTATCGGGATTAGTTTTATATCATTCTCAAGGGCTTTCCTGACAAGATAAAAACCCGGATCAGAAATACAGGGGGTTCCGGCATCTGAAACCAGTCCAACATTTTTATTGGAAAGAAGAAAACTCAATATTTTCTTTGAAACGCTGATTTTATTATAATCATGATAGTTAATGATTCTGTTATGAATATCATAATGCGAAAGAAGTTTTTTTGTGCGGCGTGTATCCTCAACCGCGATGATATCGACTTCTTTAAGAGTTTTCACAGCACGGTAAGTAATGTCATCCATGTTTCCTATAGGCGTACTGATAATAAATAATTTTCCCTTTTCCATAGAAGATTATCTAATAGCTCGGCTGCTAAGACACGAAGGAGAGAAAAATAACCAGAATTTTAATGAAGCAATAAATTACTCCTGTGGAATATACAAGCGCTAAGTGTTAATAATTTGGCGGAGAGGGAGGGATTCGAACCCTCGGTAGGGGATTAGCCTACACACACTTAGCAGGCGTGCGCCTTAAGCCAACTCGGCCACCTCTCCTGGATTTGCTCCGCAAATACCATTAACTCATAACTATTAATCATGGCTGAATAATAGATCTCGCTTTTTGTTAAATAGTTATTTTTTATAAGTTTAAAGCAAAAAACGCTTCGTAATTTTTTTGGCGGAGGGAGTAGGATTCGAACCCACGGAACTTTCGTTCAACGGTTTTCAAGACCGCCGCCTTCAACCACTCGGCCATCCCTCCATCAAATCAGGGATCAGGTGCCGGTTGCCAAGTATCACTATTCTAACCTGAACCCTGACACCTGATTACTCGCATCATTATACCAATAAATAACCTGGTAAAACTATCACTTGCTTTCATTCTTTATTCTGCATTGTTATTGCTTCCACTCCATCCATATATTTGCGAACGGCTTCCGGAATCACGACGGACCCGTTCCCCTGCTGATAGTTTTCTAATACAGCAACCAACAATCTACCGACTGCCAATCCTGAACCATTCAGGGTATGGACAAACTCCGGCTTGGAGTCCGGTTTCTTTTTAAAACGAATTCCTGCCCTGCGTGCTTGAAAGTCTTCAAAATTGCTGCACGATGATATCTCCCTGTATCGCTGCTGACCGGCCATCCATACTTCAATATCGTAAGTTTTAGCAGCAGTAAACCCCAGATCACCCGTACACAGGCAGACAACTCTGTAGTGAAGATTCAACCTTTTTAATACTTCCTCAGCATCATTTAACAAAGATTCCAATTCATCATAGGAAGTTTCCGGCGCCACAAACTTTACCAGCTCCACTTTATTAAATTGGTGCTGCCGTATCAGGCCGGTGGTATCTTTACCGTATGACCCTGCCTCACTACGAAAGCAGAGCGTATTTGAAGTATAGCGTAAAGGCAATTCTTCTGACGAAAGGATTTCTTTACGATGCAAATTAGTTAACGGCACTTCCGCCGTAGGTATTAAATATGAATCAGTATTCTCCAATTGAAATAGATCTTCTTTAAATTTAGGGAGCTGCCCTGTTCCAATCATACATTCTTCCTTTACGATAACCGGCAGCAGCATTTCCTTATAACCATGTTCCCTTGTTTGAAGATCGAGCATAAAATTTATCAAAGCCCTCTCTAATGCTGCCCCCAGTCCCGCGTTAACAACAAACCTAGCGCCTGATAATTTCGCCGCTTTTTTGAAATTTAGGATACCTAGATTTTCACCAATTGAGGCATGTTCTTTTGGTTTAAAATTAAAATCCGGTGGTTTTCCCCATTTTCTTATTTCCTTGTTATCATTTTCATTTTTGCCTAAGGGGACTGTTTTATGAGGGGTATTTGGAATCAAAAAAAGTAATTCCTGTAATTTACTATCAAGTCCTTTTTGTTTTTCCTCTGATTTTTTAATTTTCTCTGATATTTCTTGCACCTCTTCTTTTTCACTCTCTTTTCCTTCTCCCTTAGACTTCCCTATTTCAGATGAAAGGCTTTTCCTGCGATGTCGTAATTCCTCAACTCCCTTTAAAATTAAACGCTTTTGATTATCAAGCTCCAAAACCTGATTAATATCAAAAACCATACCCCTTGCATCAACTCCTTCTTGTATTTCATTTGATTTTTCTCTTATTTTCTTTAAGTCCAGCATCTATCTTCTTCTTGCGGATAAACGTTTTTCAATAGCATTGATCTTCATTTCCAGTAGCTTTTTATTAGAATAATTACCTTTCAATTCTCTAAACATCGTTAAAGATTCTAATAAATTTCCTTCTTCTTCGTAACAGGATCCTATTTCAAATTTAATTTCAGGCATAAAACGGCTATCAGGAAATTTTTCTTCAAATCTATTATAGCTCTTAACAGCTTCAGAGCATTCTCCCAAAATAAAATTACTGGTTCCTATTTGATATATAGCTTCTTCTACAAGAGGACTGACAGGGAACCTTTCTATCAATATTTCATATTCTACGATAGCCTGTTTATAGTCACTTTTTTTAAAGTAACATGTAGCTATTTTAAACTGTCCTTCGCCCGGTGAAATCCAATTTTCAAAATTATTTATCAGGCGCTGGTATTCAATAATTGCTTGATCATAGTCGTTCAAACTATTTTCGTATATTTCAGCAATATAATTCTGCGCCTGGAATTTTAGTTTAACGCGGGCATTCCTAATAAGAAGCAATTGCCGAAAAGTTTTTATAGCATTTGAAAAATCGCTATAGCTTAAGTAATAAAGTTCCCCGGCTTTAAAAAGGGCATCATCATGCAGGTCGCTGGCGGGATATTTTTCTATAATGTTTAAAAAATTACTTAATGACTTTTCTGTCTCCCCTTTACTCCATAAATCCTGTCCGGTTTTATAAAGGGTCTCCGCGGATTCCCTCGAACAAGAAGTACTTATTATAATTAAGAGGAACCAGACGTATATAAAAAAAAATCTGGAGTATCCCACTATTCCTCTTTTTCGACGACTCTCGCCATATCAACTATTTTTGTATTTTCTTTTAAACTGACAATGCGGTATCCCTGTGTATTTCTGCCTATGGTGGAAATTTCACTAACTTTCATGCGTATTATGTTTCCGTCAGAAGTAATCACCATAAGTTGATCTTCGCCAGAAACTATTTTTATGGACATAACTTTTCCATTTCTTGCTGTACACTTAATATTAATTACTCCTATGCCCCCGCGGCTTTGAACACGATATTCTGAGCTTTCTGTTCGTTTTCCAAAACCATTTTCTGTAATGGTCAGAGCCGTCGCCTTGTCACCAATGACTTCCATACTAACAACCCTATCTTCCTTCTTTAAAGTTATTCCCCGAACCCCTCTTCCTGATCTTCCAATAGGCCTGATTTGTTTTTCGTCAAAGAGTATGGCCATGCCATTTTCTGTTCCCAAAAATATTTTTCTTTTGCCGTCTGAATGCTTAACACCAATAAGCTGGTCTCCCTTATCGATTGTCAGAGCAATAATACCTGTTGATCTGGGATTGCTGAAGGCCATTAAAGGGGTCTTCTTAACAATTCCATTTCTTGTGCTCATGACTAAAAAACGGTCCTCTTCAAATTCTTTCACCGGGACAACGGCTGCTATTTTTTCCTCTTTTTGCAGTTGAAGCAGGTTTACTATCGACGTTCCCTTTGACGCCCTTCCGAACTGAGGAATTGCATGAACCTTTAACCAATATACTCGGCCTATATCCGAAAAGAAAAGGAGATATTCATGAGTTGTTGCTATATATAAATCTTTTATATAGTCTTCCTCCTTCACGGACATACCTTTTATTCCCCTTCCACCTCTTCGCTGGGCTCGATACAGGCTAACAGGATTTCGCTTAATATATCCTGTATTGGATATTGTCACGACCATATCTTCTTCAACAATCATATCTTCTATGCTGATATCTTGAGTTACTTCAATGATTTCTGATCTTCTTTCGTCGCCATATTTATCCTGGATTTCCCTGAGTTCATCTTTAATAATTTTAAAGATCTCTTGCTCACTGCCTAATACAAAAGTTAGCCACTGGATCCTATCTTCCAGTTCTTTTAATTCGTCTAATATTTTCTGTCTTTCCAATCCGGTCAGGCGTTGCAGTTTCATATCCAAAATGGCTTTTGCCTGGATTTCATCCAGTTTAAACTTTGCGATCATCTTCTCCTGAGCTTCCTTGGGTGTTGCTGCTTTTTTAATTAATTTAATAACTTCATCCAGAGAATTAAGCGCTATTTTTAATCCCCGCAGTATATGAGCTTTTTCTTTTGCTTTTTTCAGGTCAAATTCGGTGCGTCTAGTAACTATCTCTATTCTGAACTGAACGAACTTACCCAGCAGAGTTTTGAGATCCATAACTTTGGGCTGATATCTGTCCAGTGCCAGCATAATAACCCCGAAGGTTTCCTGCATCTGGGTGTGCTTGTATAATTTATTCAATATCACTTGGGTTATGGCTTCTTTTTTTAATTCTATTACTACACGAATCCCATCTCTGTCAGACTCGTCTCTTAAATCGGAAATGCCTTCAATTTTTTTATCTCTTACTAATTCTGCTATTTTCCCGACGAGTTTCGCTTTATTAACCTGGTAGGGCAATTCATTTACTATTATGCTATCTCTGTCGTTTTTCGGGTTTTTTTCAATAATTGCTTTTGCTCTCATTTGAATTCTTCCGCGTCCTGTTTCATACGCGGATTTGATTCCTTCTTTTCCGTAAATAAATCCAGCGGTTGGAAAATCCGGCCCTTTCACAAATTTCATTAACCCCTTGATGGTAATTTCCGGATTGTCAATAAGAGCAATAATTCCAGTGATTATTTCATTCAAATTATGAGGAGGAATATTAGTAGCCATCCCAACCGCAATTCCTGATGAACCATTAATTAACAGGTTGGGGATTTTGGCTGGCAGTAATAAAGGCTCTTTAAGAGAATCATCGTAGTTTGGCCCAAACTCCACGGTTTCTTTCTCTATATCATTCAGCATTTCTGCGGATATCCTCTCCATTTTAATTTCGGTATACCTCATTGCCGCCGGAGAATCACCGTCAATAGAGCCGAAATTCCCCTGACCGTCTACAAGAGGGTACCTGAGAGAAAAACCCTGCGCCATTCTAACAATTGTGTCATATACAGCTGTGTCTCCATGGGGATGGTATTTACCAATCACATCCCCGACAACTCTTGCAGATTTTTTATATGGTTTATTCCAGTAATTGCTTAGTTCGTTCATGGCAAATAGTATCCTCCGATGAACAGGTTTTAAACCATCTCGAACATCCGGAAGCGCTCTTCCTATAATTACGCTCATTGCGTAATCTATATAGGATTTTTGCATTTCGTCTTCAATGTTTACCGATTCAATTGTTTCTCTAATGGGCTCCATTTAACTCCTCTCACAAATAACAGGAATATACTTTTTTTCGACAAAGTTGCGGAAAGATGCGGATTGCAAATTTGCAATAATAATAAAACAGGCAGGCAATAGAAACCCGGTTAAATATCTAAATTACGAACCTGGTTTGAATTTTGTTTTATAAACTCTCTTCTCTGCTCGACTTGATCACCCATCAAAACTGTAAACATTTCATCAGCAGCCACTTTATCATCGGTTTTCACTTGCAGTAAAATTCGCTTCTCTGGATTCATCGTGGTTTCCCACAACTGGGCCGGGTTCATCTCGCCAAGTCCTTTATATCGTTGAACAACCAGTCCTTTTTTTCCATCGTTAATTATGGTTGTCATTAACTCATCTTTATTGTTTATTATTGTTTTTGTTCCGTTTTGCACTAATTCAAAGGGCGGTTTATCCAAAGTTTCAATAAACTTGTATATCTTCTTGATGTTTTTATAAAGAACGGAAGTTATTAATTCTCGATTTATTTTTGTCTTAAATTCGTTATTGTTCCTAACCCCTTCTATCATTACTTCAAACTTATTATTATCTTCATCAATTTGAATAGTTACTTTATTTATAGTTAAAACATTATTAATTATTAACGGCGTTGGTTTGTCAGCCATAGAATAAAAATTTTCAGATATTTTTTTAATTTTTAATCCTGATTTTTTAAATTGATCTAATTCTTCTTTTGATATTTTCTTTGATATATTAATAAAAACGGGAAGATTTGAAACTGGCATTTCTGAGTCTTTTTTCTTTAAAAGATTTTTAAGAACATTATTTATAGACTCCGTTAATTCAACTAAGTCCGCAAAGGCTTTTTTATCTAAATTCTCCTTTAACATCTCTTCAATTAATTCTTTTGGTACATTATATCTTTCAATTTTTTCTTCATATTTCTTAAACTCTATTAATCTTGATATAATTTTTTCTAACTCTTTCCCTGTGCTGCTTTTTCCGTTTCCGCTAATTTTTAATTTCACATTTTCTACACCAAACTGAACCAACTTTTTTTTAAAAGTGTCTTCGGTTTTAAGATATTCCTCATGTTTTCCTTTTTTTAGCTTATAAAGAGGCGGTTGGGCTATATATAAGTATCCTTTTTCAATAATTTCAGGCATTTGTCTGAAAAAAAATGTGAGTAAAAGAGTTCGTATGTGAGACCCGTCAACGTCGGCGTCGGTCATAATGATAATTTTATGGTATCTCGCCTTGTCTATGTTAAAATCTTCCTTGCCTATACCAGTGCCTAATGCAGTAATCAATGTGCGAATTTCATCACTGCTGAGCATCTTATCATACCGTGCTTTTTCAACATTTAAAATTTTCCCTTTTAGTGGTAATATTGCCTGGTTTTTTCTATTCCTTCCCTGTTTTGCGGAACCACCCGCTGAATCTCCTTCCACTATATATATTTCAGAATATGTTGGGTCTTTCTCAGAACAATCGGCCAGCTTCCCGGGTAAAGAACTTACTTCCAGTGCTCCTTTTCGTCTTACCAGTTCCTTAGCTTTACGGGCTGCTTCCCTTGCTAGGGCTGCATTGATGCCTTTTAAGACAATTGTTTTCGCAGTTTTTGGGTTTTCATCAAAAAATTCGGACAGCTTTTCATTAACCGCCTGTTCAACAATACCTTTGACTTCACTATTTCCGAGTTTGGTTTTCGTTTGTCCCTCAAATTGCGGATCTGGTATTTTTACGCTTAGCACTGCAGTCAATCCTTCTCTAACGTCATCACCGCTTAAATTGGTTTTCAAATTTTTAAGAAGGCCTTTACTCTGTGCATAACTGTTAAGGGTTCTTGTTAATGCTGATTTTAAACCGCTTAAATGAGTTCCTCCCTCATGAGTGTGAATGTTATTTGCAAATGAAAATACATTTTCTTTATAACTATCATTATATTGAACCGCAAGTTCTAACTGAATATTATCTTTTGTTTTTTCTATGTAAACCGGCTTTTTATGTAATGGGTTTTTTTTCTCATTTAAAAGAAGAATAAACGAAACTATTCCGCCTGAATAATAAAATTCATTTTTTTTCTCATTTCTTTCATCAAAAATTATAATCTTTAACCCTCTATTTAAAAATGCCAGTTCTCTAAGTCTTTGCGAAAGTAAATCAAAACTGTATTTGGTTTCTTCAAAAATAATATCGTCCGGTTTAAACCATATTTTTGTACCGGTTTTTTTTGCTTTTCCAACCGTCTTTAATGAATTTTTAGGAATTCCTTTTTCGTAAGTCTGATAGTAAACTTTATTATCTCTTTTTATTTCCATCTTTAGCTCAGCAGATAGTGCATTAACAACCGAGACTCCTACTCCATGTAATCCTCCTGAAATTTTATAAGATTTATCATCAAACTTACCTCCTGCGTGTAAAGTTGTCATTACCACTTCAGCTGCAGGTTTTTTTTTATCTTTATGATAATCAACAGGAATGCCCCTTCCATTATCAATGACCGTAATACTATTATCTATATGAATAGTTACTTCTATTTTACTACAATACCCGGCCATAGCTTCGTCAATACTATTATCAACAACTTCATATACAAGATGATGAAGTCCGTTTTTTGAGGTATCTCCAATGTACATAGCTGGTCTTTTTCTAACAGCTTCCAATCCTTCAAGAACTTTTATACTGGAACTATCGTATTTTTTTTCCATAGAAAGTCTTTATGTTTAAAAATAAGTTACTAATTTTTTCTTTTTCTTAGTTATTTATCTATTAATAATTTATATATAAAATTAGTTGTTGTTGTAGACGAGGTGAATATGTGAATTTACGAGTAACCCTAATTAAAAGAATAATTTAGTGGAAATAAAGCTGTTGATATTTATTCTTTGATATTAACACACAAAAAGAGGAAAATCATTACTAACTTTTATTTCACAGTTTATTCAGTGGTTTTACTTGGAGATGATGTCCTTTAACTGTTTAATATTATGCGCTATATCAGGATTGGATTTTAACTGTGAATTAATTTTTCTACAGGCATGAATAACAGAGGTATGATCCTTTCCCCCAAAATTTTTTCCTATATCAGGCAAAGAGGCATTTGTTAATTCCCTGCATAAAAACATTGCTAAATGCCTGGCTAAAACAATAGCCCTATTTCTATTTTTTGACTTTAAGTCCGATATTTTTAAATTAAAAAAACTTGAAACTTCTTTCTGGATTAATTTTAGAGTGATAACTTTTTCCCTTTCATAAAAAAGGTCTTTCAATACTTCTTCGGCCATATCAAGATTAATTGATCTATTAGTCAAACTGCTGTATGCAATAATTCTTATAAGCGCCCCTTCCAGTTCTCTGACACTTGTGAAAATCTTTTTTGCTATATATCCGGCAACGTCATCGGTCAGGTTAAAGTTAAATGTATCCGCTTTCTTCTTCAAAATGGCTATTTTTGTTTCGTATTCCGGAGGTTTTATATCGGCAATGAGACCCCACTGGAAACGGGAGACCAGTCTTTCCTCCAGCTTGGGAATAAATTTAGGAAAACGATCGCTTGCAATAACAATCTGTTTCTCGGTTTCAAACAAGGTATTAAATGTATGAAAGAACTCTTCCTGTGATTTCTCTTTTCCCCCGAGAAACTGGATATCATCCATTAATAATATATCTACATTTCTGTAAAGTTTTCTAAACCCCTCTGTATTTTGTTGTTTTATTGCAGAAATAAGATTTGTAAGAAATCGTTCGGAGGAGAGATAACAAATTTTCTTTCTCTTATCTTTTTTTAAAATATGGTGTCCAATTGCATGGAGGAGATGAGTCTTTCCAAGACCTACTCCACCGTATAAAAAGAGAGGATTATAAGCTTTTGACGGTGCTTCGGCTACCGCATATGCCGCCGCTTGAGCAAACTGGTTAGAGGTACCGGTAATAAAACTATCAAAAATATACATTTTATTTAAACCGTACCTGTTAAAGTTTGTTTTGCTAATCTCCTCTTCAACTTTTACAACAAGAGGAAAAATATCTTTTGTTTTCTTTTTTTCTTTTGGTGGACTTTTTTCTAAATTTGAAATCGTTAGGTCAATAGAAATATTGCTTCCACATATTTTGCAAAGAGTTTCTTCTAAAAGAGGTTGATATTTGGAAGTTAACCATTCTTTATGAAATTTACTGGGAACTTCAATTGTGGCTTTCTCTTTAGAAAATGAAATGATTGAGATAGGTAAAAACCATGTTTCATAAACCTGTGGGGGAAGGTTTTTTTTGATTTCTTTTAAACAATTGTTCCAAAGATTTTCCATAAATATGAAACTTAAGCGAGGTAAAAAAAAAAGAAGAAGTCAAGTATAAGCGAACTGAAAATAAAAATGCAAGAGGAAATATAAAAGGTTTTTAAAATATCTTAATGGAAAAAGTCTCAATGTCAATTGGCAGACAAGCGAGCAGAAAACCTATATTTAACAGCTGTTTGGCTCCCATGTTGGAAGGATTCTTTGTTTTATGTTGAGATGTACGAGAACCCTGTCAACTATAAAATCAGATATGTCATCAAGATTCTTGGGTTTATGATAAAAACCAGGAGAAGCAGGCAAAATAACAGCACCGGCCTGCGATAGCGCTAGCATGTTTTTAAGGTGGATAGTATTATATGGAGTTTCGCGGGGAACACAGATGAGGGAAAAACCTTCTTTTAAAGCAACATCAGCAGACCGGGTAATGAGATCTTCCGAGACACCGGAAGCGATTCTCCCAATACACCCCATTGAAGCGGGAATAATAATCATACCATTGTGGCGAAAAGAACCAGAGGAAATTTTGCTGTTCAATTGAGAATTGTCATAAATAGAAACTCCCTCTTTTTCAAAATAGGAACAAGACAGGTTCAGCTCATTTTTTAGAATTTTCTTGCCATTTTTAGAAAATATAAGATGAATGCGGGTCTTGCTGTCGATTAACGAGTCAAACAACTTTTTAGAATAAATTGCCCCGCTTGCGCCTGTAATTGCAATGATAAATTCATGCTGCATTATATCTTTTTAGGAAAAAATGTTTTTAAAATGGGCTATTTTCTTCCTTAAATTTTAAGAGCTAAATATTGGCAGTGAGAAGAGATAACTTTTCGATGGTAATTTCATTAATATTTTTTTGGATAGAGTCTAACGAACGTGAGCCGTTGATTTTCTTAATAAAAGGATCGTTACAAGAGTCGAAAATTTCTTTAACCTTTGACAAATAATGCTCTTTTTCAAAAGCATCTCTTTTCCCTTTGCGTCCGGCTTCTATCCGCTTTAAGCCCAATTCCGGTCTAATTTCGAGATAAAAAACAAGGTCGGGCTTTAATGCAAAAGCCTCATTCATCGCCCTGATTTGTTGAGGTTCTACTCCCAGAGCCCCTTGATATGCTATTGTAGAGAAGTAATACCTGTCCTGAATAATAACTTTGTTATCTCTCATAGCAGGAAGTACGTTTTTGTTAATATTGTCTTTCCTGTCTTCTATAAATAGATTTAATTCCTCCTGCGGAGAAATTTCCTTCCTTCCATTGGAGAGAAGCTCTTTAATTTCCCCCCCCCAAGGGCCTTCCGTTGGTTCGCGCAGCAAAATAGCATCGTATCCTTTTTTAACTAAAAACTCTTTCAGTAAAAAGGCCTGGGTAGTTTTGCCTGAACCATCCAGTCCCTCGAAGACAATAAAAAAGCCCCGTTGAAGTCTCTTTAGTTTAATTAAATGCATTAGGTCAGTTATTATTAATTAATGTTTCTAATTTTGACTTATCCTCTTTAGATATTTCTAAGATTTGTACACCAATATGATAAGGATATTGAGGATTGAAATCAGTTTTATTGTACCAGCTGACTTCGCCCAAAAACATTTATAGCGTCAGAAGACTTACTTTCTTCTTCTTGCGGGAGTTGTAATTTTATTTCAATCCGGTTTTTTTTCATCATAGAGCTATCATGAGAAATATGGAAACGCCCGATTTGTACTAATCCTGCTTCCAAACCCAGGCATAACCCATAGAGGGAGATATTATTTACACTGCCCGTTGATTCATTCGATGTTTCTAAGGGTTCTCGCCGCTGATCATTTTAAATTTTGCCTTTATTGATGCTTTGAGGCGTTTTAATTGTCTGCTATCAGGAAGGTTTGATTTAAAAAAACCAGTCATTTCTTAATGAGGAGAAATTTATTGCTAATGGTTTGGTATCATTAACGGTATTGTTTGTCAATGTTTTTCAACATTTGTCCAGCCTTTATTTTTTTATCCCTATATATTGCAAAATCATTATTAACCACGTCTGTAAGGCATAAAAAAACTGGAATCGGTACAAAAAAAGGCAGGGTATTTATATACCCTACCTTTTAATTTAAAAAACTTTGACCTTATTTAGGAGCGGATTCCGCGTAAAGTGTTGCAATCTTACTTTCTGAAAAAGGCTGAATGTTGACAGTTCGTTCTATGGGTTCATTTCCTTTTATTAGATCTGAGTTTGAAAAAGATTTTCCTTCAAAAGTCTCTTTCGCTTTTATTAAGACAAATTTAGTATAAGCGAAGCCTCCGGATTCAACACTGAAGCCCGTTCTTGGAGCGCCATTTTTTAGATGACTTCCCACGTCAGGTCTTTGTGCATAGATTGTTTGTCTACCGGCTTCAACCAGCGTGTCTTTCATTTTGAATTGAAGCTTGTTAACAAGACCCTCGTTTACCCGGGAATTAATGGCAATGTCCTGAAAACCAATGAACATAAAATACCTTCATGCATTTATGTTGAAGTTATTTAATAAAGTATGGTCGAGTCAACCCTTCTCTGCCGTCGTTTTTCTTTTAATGAAGCGCATTGACCCCTGAACGCACCTCCTTTTTATTCGGAATAAATATAAAGAAATATTATACTTTTTATCCCTCCATGCTTTCTCATGGAAGAGATTGAGGAGGGTTAAAAAGTATTTTCAAAATTTAACAATAAAACCTTCCGTCAAAACGCCCAAAAAGCTTAATACTTTTTTAGTTTTGGATAGAAAAAGTAAATTTGTGCCAAAAACCCAAATATTTAGCTAAAAATTGTCCCCGAATTACTTGACTTATAGAGAAATAACGCTATTTTATAAATTATAAATCATCGGGGGTAAAATTTTGTTGAAAAGGATTTTCTCTGTCCCTAAACTAAATTTACAATGAACAAAAAAGCTATTGGACTATTATCAGGTGGACTAGACAGCAGTCTGGCTGTCAGGATTATGTTGGATATAGGTATTGAGGTCATTGCTCTTAACTTCCTCAGCCCCTTTTGCACATGTACCAGAAAAGGAGCAGGGTGTAAAAGTGAAGCGTTAAAAGCATCAAAACAGTTCGGAATTAAATCAAAAACGCTATTTTTAGGGGAGAAATACCTTGAAATGGTGAAAAGCCCTAAATACGGTTATGGGAGCAACATGAATCCATGTATAGATTGCAGGATTATGATGTTTAAGGATGCCAAGCAATTTATGATTGATGAAAATGCTTCTTTTATATTTACCGGAGAGGTTCTGGGGCAGAGACCCATGTCACAAAGGCGTGATACCATGAGTATTATAGAAAGAGACAGCGGACTAAAAGGGCTCATTGTTCGTCCTCTTTCAGCACAATTTCTTAAGCCGACCCTGCCTGAAATTAACGGCATAATAAATCGTAACCGCCTGCTGAAAATAAGAGGTCGATCCAGAAAACACCAGATGGCTTTAGCAGAGGAAAAGGGTATCTACGATTATCCCTGTGCATCAGGCGGGTGCCTGCTTACAGACTATCATTTTGTAAAGAGATTGAAAGACCTTTATCGATTCCAAAATCCTATCAGCTTAAACGACGCGAGATTATTAAGAGTAGGGAGGCACCTGCGAATTAATGATCGGTGTAAAATAATTGTTGGAAGAAATAAGGAAGAAAATGAAAAACTCGAGAAATTGGTGCAACCGGGAGACCATGTATTTAGATCAATCGAGTATAAAGGACCTTTAGTTGTGGCTAAAGGGAAAATTGAAAATGGGGCAATGGAAACGATTTCCACAATTACTGCCCATTACAGTAAAGCCCCGAAGTTAACTAAAATACTCGTTGAAGTTTGCAAATACCCTGATTACAAACTTCCGCCGCAAGAAGCTTGCTCCTTAGATGAAAAAGCCGTAAAAAACCTCTTGCTTTAATACATCCCAAACTTAGTTTTGTGTCAAACAGTGCTACAAAATATTTTCTATCCTGATAAATAATATTGAAATAGAGGAGGTACATAAACATAAATAATAAAAAATGTGGAACAAAGGATTCGGAAAGTAATGATGGTCTTCTTACTTTCGGCAATGTTCTTGAAAATTTCAGGTTAGGGGAAGAGATGACACAAAAAGAGTTTGCACAGCTTTTGGAAATAACCCCTCAAAGTTTATGTGATCTTGAAAAAGATAGACGTATCCCCCCTGTCGAGCCGTAAAAATTGCAAAAGGATTAGAAAAACCTGTGTTTTTCTAGGTACAACTGGCTCTTAAGAATACTGCAAAAAGAGAGAATTTGAAGATGGCTGTATCGGTAGCGTTAATCCATAGACAACCCACACTTTTCTGGTACCACCGCACGTGTTTAATGCTTTCCAGGGTTCCTACAATACTTGACGTTTTTAGTCGGATTTGATATATTGTTTAAATTATGGTGCTTAAAACAATTAAAGACGATATTCAAATAGCCTTGGCAAGGGACCCGGCTTCGCGAAATTTTCTTGAAGTGATTTTTTGTTATCCCGGCTTTCATGCGATAATCTTACACAGAATAGCACACTGGTCTTGGCTTAATCGCTTATTTCTGATCGGCAGAATTATATCTCATATCTCTCGATGGTTTACCGGCATTGAAATTCATCCGGGAGCAAAAATCGGAAAAGGGTTCTTTATTGATCACGGAATGGGAGTTGTCATAGGAGAGACAACAGAAATTGGTGATAATTGCACGATTTATCAAGGAGTTACTTTAGGCGGACTCAGCCTGAAAAAAGAAAAACGCCACCCGACTCTGGACCATAATGTTGTCGTTGGTGCAGGAGCTAAAATTTTAGGATCTCTCTATGTGGGGGCTAATTGTAAAATAGGCGCGGGTTCAGTCGTCTTGGAGGATGTCGCCAAGAATTCTACTGTTATCGGAGTGCCCGGAAGAATGATTTATCGGGGAGATAGTGATCCGCTTAAAAATATGGATGATGATTTAAAAAGGTCGCCGGATCCCGTCGCACAAGCCATTAAATGTTTGCTGGAAAAAATTCCTAAACTTGAAAAAGAGCTTAAAGAACTTAAAAAAGTAAAGGATATTAATAAAAAGAGCATAAAAAAAACGAAATCGTTGAAAATTGCTAAATAGTTTGTAGGCGTTCAGCAGTTATCTATCAGCAATCAAGAAAACATGTAAAAACAATAAATGCTGTACGCACAAATTGTGAAAAATGTTATAGGGATAGTTTTTGTTTTTATTTGATTTATATGAAAGCTCACGGTTGACTGCTGAACGCTTACAGATTATTAAAAGGATCTGGATTTGAGAAAAGTTTATTTAGACAATAACGCCACCACCCCAATGCATCTTGAAGTCTTTGAAGCCATGTCTCCTTATTTAAAGGACTGTTTCGGAAACCCTTCCAGCGCCCATCAGTTTGGCAGGCCTGTAAAAGTGGTCATGGACGAAGTCCGTGAAAAGATTGCGGAATTGCTCAATGCTTCCCCATCCGAAATTATATTTTGCAGTGGAGGAAGCGAATCGGACAATATCGCTATCAAAGGGGTGGCTCTCTTTAATTTAAAAGGCAAAAAACATATAGTAACCTCCCGGGTTGAACATCCGGCGGTTTTGAATACCTGCCGCCTTCTCGAGAAAATTGGTTTTGAGGTAACTTATATTAAGGTAGACCAGTACGGGATGGTTAATCCGGAAGAAATAAAAAAAGCTATCAAAGAAAACACAGTCCTGATTTCTATCCAACATTCCAATAATGAAGTGGGAACGATTCAGCCGGTAGAAAAAATTGGAACAATTGCTAAAGAGAGAAATATTTTTTTTCATACGGATGCGGTCCAGAGTTTTGGAAAAATTCCTTTGAATGTAAATGATTTAAATGTTGATTTTTTGTCTATTTCCGGTCACAAACTTGGCGGGCCGAAAGGCGTAGGAGCACTGTATATTAAAAACGGGACGTCAAAACTGTTTCCAATAATCAGCGGTGGTCACCATGAAAGAAACAGGAGGGCCGGCACTGAAAATGTACCGGGGATAGTCGGCTTTGGAAAGGCTTGTGAAATAGCGAAAAAAGATATGGAATCCGGATCAAAATATTTGACAGGGTTACGGGATAGTTTACATAGAAAACTGACATGCTCGGTCCCGAAAACCACTCTTAATGGGCATCCAACAAAACGGTTGCCAACAACTTTAAATATTGGTATCGAATGCGTAGAAGGAGAATCCATCATGATTAACCTTGATCTTCAAGGAGTAGCTGTCTCTACCGGATCAGCCTGCAGTTCAGGCACCCTGGAACCTTCCCACGTATTGACTGCAATGGGGATACCCCACGAAAAAGTGCACGGTTCATTACGTTTCAGCTTTGGGAAAATGAACACGGAAGAGGATGTAAATTATGTTGCTGAGATATTACCTCCCATCGTAAAAAAAATAAGAGAGATCTCACCATTATGGAACGAATAAATGCTCGGCAAAACCATTTCTGATTATAAGGAAAAAAATCAGCAGTATGAAGATAATCTGTATAAGCAACTACAGAATCTTTTCCAGGATGACTTTTCTTCCGACCAGGCACACAAAACTACTAAACCCGACTTTAATCTTTATTACAAAAATAAAATCCTCCCATTAGTTGAAACTGAATCAACAAATCATTATAAAAACATAGCGAAAAGTAACTATCCATTTGAAATATTATTTCAAAGGACAGCCCTGATTGATGCGGTGATAAGGTTCAGCCTGGAATGTGCTACTCTACAATTTAACATAACAAATAAAACTTCACTAAAACCGGAAAACGTTCCATTTGCCATTGTTGCCCGTGGGGGATACGGGCGAAGTGAAATGTTCCCATTATCAGATATTGATCTTACCGTGATATCGAATCACCAATCACACGCGGATAAAACGGTTAAAGGAATTGTTAGGAACTTTGAATATCTTTTTATTCACCAGAACATCTTTCCTTCTTCAAGTAGTTTTGGGTATTTGACTTTAGACGAAATAAGTATGCCTTCGACAGGAAAAGAGATTATTAATTTCAGGTCTTTGCTGGAAGGGCGTTTTGTTTCAGGAAGCAAGGAAACATTTAATCTTTTTCAGAAAAAAATATTCTCTATATTGGAATCAAACAAGCAATTTTTTATTGAAGATAATATTATGTATACGGAATGTTATGCCGTTGAAAACACCGTTTTTCAGCAAGAACCGGATGTTAAAAATGACATTCGACGCTTTTACTGGGCTTTATTTCTAACAAAAATAAAGTATGGCTATAAGGAGCCTTCTATGTCAGAAACTTTAAATAAGCTGTTTTCCGAAAAACGAATTAGTGAACAGGTGTATAACAGGGATCAAATTGCTTTAAATTTCTTAGTCAAAGTTCGGCTGTTACTCCACCTCATTCAACCATCGGGCAACAAAGACAAACTGTCGTTTGAAAACCGTGAAAAGATAGCCAAAACCCTCGGGTTTAAACTGAACGATTTTTACAAAGAGTATTTCTATCATGCGGCTCTTCCTTTAAAGCGGGACGGAAGAAATCTTTTGTGGGACTGCATATGGCGGGATGAGACTGTTGCCAAAAATTTGAACGCTTATTTTGGTACAAACGATAAAAATTACATTGTCTTCATTCCCGGCAAGGAAAAGATCTTTTCTGATTCCCCTGAGAAAATATTTGATCTAATGAAGTTTGTCGCACAAGAGGGACTCAATATGTCGTACCCGATTATTCTTTCCATAGAAGAAAATGAAGACAATTTAGTCCCCATTTTTATGGAAAGTGAAACTAAAGGTAAAATGATTGAAACATTTCAGCACATATTAATGGGGAAATATTTTGCAAAAGCCATTCGCGATATGAATGAATTCGGCTTAATAGGTAATTTTATTATTCCCAAGTTCTCAGCTCTTTGCGGCTTGCCACAGGATATTTACGTACACCGCTTTCCTGTAGATATTCATATTATGGCAGCTTTAGACGCTATTAATATGCTTGAATTAAATCAAGGCGATCCATTCCTTGTCCAACTCTATCAAAATCTTAAAAACAATATAGTTCTGAAATTAGCAACGCTGTTGCATGACATTGGAAAGGGATACAAGACCAGACATCAAAATGAAGATGAAGTTGGCGAGGCTATGACTCCTGCTATTCTCAAGGAATTAGGCATTATGGATCAAAGCAGTATCGACTCTGTGAGCTTTCTTGTTGGGAAACATCTTGCAATGAAAGATTTACTCGACCTTGACCCTTATGATAATGAAACATACGAAATGATATGGAAGTTGATTGATGGAGATATGGAAAAGCTAAGAATGTTGATCTTATTAACTTTTGCTGATCGGTATGGAACTAAGATGAAAATGACGTCCGGTCAGATAACAAGCCTGAAGCATATTTATCACAAAGCCCTGTATTATGAAAAGAAGGAGGCCGTTGATGAATCGTTAAAAGTAGAGTTCATCAATTTAATTGATCTTCCACCTGACCTCCAAGCTCAACTAGATACATACAGTGCTTATAAACAGTCTAAAAACCATTTTGCCGTTCAACTTTATTATGTTGAGAACAAACCGGCAGACTTAATCCTCTGTCTGCCAGATCAAGAGGGAATTCTTTATCGTATTGCCTGTATAATCGCGTTTAACAAAATTAGTGTCATTGACGCGCAGGTTAATACCTGGAATGACGTGGCTCTTGATATTTTTAAAATGGTTGATGTAAACGATAAACCTGTTGACTATACAAATTTTTACTATGTCCAGAGATGTGTAAAAGAAGATATAGACAAAATTTTTGTTAAGGGGAATTCTGTAACCAATATTTACAAAAACAGGGTTCTTGTTGGGGCAAATACCAAAAAAATGTACAAAAAAATATCACCCAAAGTAAGAGTAATCGGCAGGGCTGTTAAAATTGTAACACCTGATATATTAGGAGTTTTTATGCAAACTACCAAAACATTTGCTTCTATGAATATGCCTATTTTTAGAGCTATTGTTCATTGCAGAAACAATTATGCAACCAATGTATTTTACCTGGGTAGGAAAGATATAAGAAAACTTAATTCTAATATGGAAAGCTTTATAAGGCGTCTTTCAGAAGAATTAAACAAGCTTATCGTTCCGGGAGCTATTTTTTGACTTCTTGAATAATTATTAAACCACAGCAAAGCCACAACCAAAAAAGAAAGGGTAGTCAACAAGCAGTAAACAGCAAAAAAATAACTGCTTACTGCCTGCTATGTGGTTTAAAGGTCTTAGTGACTAAATATTTATTTTTATTTGCATTTAAAACATACTAAACTTAAAATAAAGCATTATGCAGCTATCTAACGATAATTATCTTAAACAATACTCACGGAGCCTTTGTATCCTGGACCATCTTAAGTTAGCCCGCGATGGGGACATCGAAAATGGACTCTTTTTTGCCGGAAGAAATATATACAAAACCAAAAATATTCTTCCTATAAAAGAAATTATGCAAAGATTAGTTAACGAGGCCAATGAAACTCTAAATTTGATAAAAAAGAAAATAGAGATGCTTAATGAATACTACAATAAAAGATAGACAACTGGAATTATTAATTAGCCTTCAGAAAATTGATAAGGAAATAAAAATATTCAATCAACAAAAAGAAAAGATTCCCGAAGAAATTGAGAGTGAGCGACAGGGTGTTGAGAAAATTAATTCGGAAATTAATCAACTCAACGGAAAAATCGAACAGGCGAAAAAAGAACGTCGCTCTAAAGAATTGGAAACCCAATCCAAAACAGACCTGTTGAACAATACCAAAGGAAAACTTCCGAACGTAAAAACCAATAAAGAGTATTCCGCCGTTCTTCAGGAAATTGAAAATTTAAAAAGCAAGATTGGCTCTCTTGAAGAAGAAGAAATTAAGTTGATGGAGAACATTGAAGAATGCCAGAAAGAATATGAGCAGAAATTGAAAGAAAAGGAAGAGGAAGAGAAAAAATATCTTGAGGTTAAAAAAATAAAAGAAGGCGAATTGGGAAACCTCAACAAACACCTGGAAAAGGAACTAAACCATAGAAAAGAACTAGCGACAAAGATTGAAAGCAAATGGTTTAAATATTACGAAAAGGTAATGGATGCCCGAGACGGACTGGCAGTTGTTAAAATTGAGAAAAATACATGCTGTGGCTGTCATCGTAGCCTCAGGCCGCAATTATCTATTGAGATAAGACAAAACGACTCAATTATTAAGTGCCCTTATTGCAGTCGGTTTTTATTTTCGGAACAAATGATCGGAGTAGGTTAGGTAATCGCTGTTCTCCATTTGTGAGAATGGAGGAAAGTCCGGGCTCCAGAGGGCAGGGTGCTCCGTAACACGGAGGAGGGGCGACCCTATGGAAAGTGCAACAGAAAATATACCGCCCCGAGTTGTGTGCGGGGTAAGGGTGAAAAAGCGAGGTAAGAGCTCACTGCTTTCCTTGGTGACAGGGGAAGTTGGTAAACCCCACCTGGAGCAAGGCCAAATAGAGAAGCGTTTGAGGGTGGCCCGCCCGAGGCTTCCGGGTTAGGCCGCTTAAGCCTGACGGCAACGCCAGGCCCAGATAAATGATTACCATCTCATTAGAGAGACAGAACCCGGCTTATTATCTGCTCCGGTTTTAACTCGTTCCCAAGCTGAAGCTTGGGAACGAGTTAATCAGGAGGCAAGGACCATGGTCAACAATCATAAAGCGTTGACTAGCACTCTTTTTCAATAACACCTTCACCCATATTTCCTAATCCCTGTGAACGATTGCTTTATGGTTAAAATACTTTTTGTTTGTAGAGCAAATCAGAGTAGAAGTGCGCTGGCGGGATACCTTGATGCGGAATATGCTTGAAAATAGAGAGATTCATGGAATAGAAGTTAAGTCAGCAGGAACTCACGCAATAAATGGCATTAGTCCACTCCCAAAAGTCGTTGAGATTTGTAAACAACACGGGATTGACATTTCGTCTCACTCTTCTCTTCCCCTTGCAGAAGAGATGGTAAAAGATTCGGATATTCTCCTGGTTATGGAAAAAGAACAACTACAAACTGTTGCTAAAAAGTTTCCGGAGGCAAAAGAGAAAGTAAAGATGCTTTCTTCTTTATAGCACGGAATACCAGGGACAGGACATTAAGGATTCGAGATGAGGGAGCATTTTTGGGTTCAGAACGACTTTTGCGATTTTACATGAATGCGTGGAAAGACTGCTTGATGATGTTTTAAAAAATATAGAATGTATGTGCTTAATGTCTCAACACCGACAAAAAATTGTTGATTTGCCGTAATTTATTGAAATCGAATAATATAAAGAGAAAAATCCGAACATCAAATTTCGAAATCCGAAACAGATTAAAAATACAAATGTTAAAACATCTCCTGTTCAGCCGGTTTTTGTTTTGAATTTAGCATTTAGGCCATTGGATATTGTTTAGAATTTAGTGCTTCGGATTTCGGACTTATTCGTGCAGAGTTGCCACAGGCTATTTTTCTAATTAAGGTCTTGGAAAATGCGTAGGTCCTTGTTATGAAAAAACCTCCCAGTCTATATTTAATTGACGGTTCTTCCTATATCTTCAGGGCCTTTTATGGAGTAAGGCAATTTCTTTCCAATTCAAAAGGACTCCCTACCAACGCAATATACGGGTTTGCTACCATGCTTTTAAAGATACTCCGGGAAGAACAGCCGGAATATATCGCCGTAATCTTCGATCCTAAAGGTAAAACTTTTCGACATGATATGTATAAAGAGTATAAAGCTAATCGGGCAGAAACGCCTGATGATCTTATACCCCAGTTTCCTTATATCATTAATCTTGTTGAGGCTTTTAATATTGTCTCCTTACAGCAAGAAGGTTTTGAAGCGGACGATGTTCTTGGTACGGTATCCAAAAAAGCTGAAAAGGAAGGGTTTGAGGTTACGATTGTTAGTGGAGACAAAGATATGATGCAGTTAATAAGCTCCAACATCAAAATGCTGGACACTTTGAAGAATAAAACTTTTGGAGTAAAAGAAGTAAAGGAAAAGTTTGGCGTGGAACCCGGGCAAGTTACGGAAGTCATGGGTTTGATGGGGGATAGTTCGGACAACATTCCTGGTGTGCCAGGAATAGGCCCTAAAACGGCGATAGCTTTAATTCAGGATTATGGCGATATTGAAAACCTTCTGAAAAACCTGCAACAAATTAAAAAAGAGGCATTAAAAAACAAACTTTTGGAATATAGAGAACAGGCACGGCTTAGCAAAAAATTGTGTACCATTAATACCAATATGAGCCTTACTGTAGGGATCCAGAATATGAAAGTAAAGGAATTGAATTCAAAACGCGTTATTTCTCTTTTCAAAGAATTAGAATTCGCTTCTCTTCTATCCAAGCTCCAGGCCCAGTCTTTCATTCCCGGAACACCCCCCTTAATCCCCCCTCGAGTAAGGACTAAAGGGAGTGTTAGGAACGAGAGGTACAAAATAGTTTTTAGTGAAAAGGAATTAGATAAAATTATTATTCAAGTGAAGAACAAAGGACTTCTTTCTATGGACCTGGAGACAACAAGCGTATTTCCAATGGAAGCTGAAATTGTAGGGATTTCCATATCCATTATTTCCCATAATGCTTATTATATACCTGTAGGGCATCATTACCCTGGCGCTCCAGCACAGCTTAACAGGGATAAAGTTCTGGAAAAACTTAAACCGATTCTTGAAGATAAAAATATCAAAAAAATAGGGCAGAACATTAAGTACGAGATTATTGTTTTTAAAAATTTCGGCATTAAAGTAAACAATATTTATTTTGATACTATGATAGCTTCTTACCTGCTTAACCCTTCAAAACACAACCATAATCTGGAAGACATTGCTCTTGAATATCTTAATTACCGTGTAACAACTTACAAAGAAGTCACCGGGACGGGTTCAAAGGAGATTGGATTTAATAAAGTAGATATAGAAACTGCCGCAAGTTATTCGGGCGAGGATGCCGATATAACTTTACAGTTAAGCAAAAAACTTTTACCGGCTTTAGCAATTGGGATTATTGATAAAGATGCCCTTGTTTCTCTTTTAAATAACGTGGAATTGCCTCTTGCTGAAGTGCTGGCAGAGATAGAAATAAACGGGGTAAAAATTAATAAAAACTTTTTAAAGAAAATGTCAAAAGACTTGGAAAAGGATATCTCCCTGTCTGCGCAAAAAATTTATGATATGGCTGGAGAGGTGTTTAATATTAATTCTCCAAAACAGTTATCAGAGCTTTTGTTTGAAAAATTAAAATTTCCTCCTCTTAAAAAAAATAAGACAGGCTATTCGACTGATATGAGAGTATTAGAGCAGCTTTCGACACATCCCCTTCCGGCTGAAATTATTTTGTACCGGCAGCTTAGCAAATTGAAATCAACTTATGTTGATGCGTTGCCCCTTCTCATCAACTCAAAGACAGGTAGGATACACACTTCATTTAACCAAACCGTTACAGCCACCGGTAGACTTAGTTCCAGCAACCCGAATTTACAAAATATTCCAATACGTACTGAGCTCGGTCGTAAAATCAGGAAAGCATTCATAGCGGAAAAGAACCACCGGTTGCTTTCTGCCGATTATTCACAAATAGAGCTTCGTATTCTTGCTCATCTTTCAGAGGATGAGGTTCTTATGGGGGCATTTAAGAAAGGAGAAGATATTCATGCTCAGACAGCGGCAAAAATTTTTAATGTTTTTCCGAATATGATTGATTCTAATATGAGGCGAATGGCCAAAGCAGTAAACTTCGGAATTATTTATGGGATCAGCCCCTTTGGGCTGTCCAAAAATATCAAAGTTAGCCTAAAAGAAGCTAAAGAATTTATTAACCACTATTTTGCACTCTATAAAGGAGTAAAATCATATATAGAACGAACAATAACGGATGCCCATAAAAATGGATATGTTACCACTATTTTAAACCGTCGGAGATATCTGCCGGAGTTGAACAGCAAAAATAAGCAAATGAAAGAGTTTGCGGAGCGCACTGCTGTTAATACTCCTGTTCAGGGATCCGCAGCGGATTTGATCAAGATTGCGATGATTAATATTTCAAGAGACATAAAAAATAAAAACCTTAAATCTAAAATGATTCTACAAGTTCACGATGAACTCGTCTTTGAAATACCTGAAGCGGAAAAGAAATCAATGGTTGATTTGGTAAAAAAAGAAATGGAAGGAGTTATGGAACTAAAAATACCCTTGATTGTCGACACTTGCATAGGTAAACATTGGGGAGAGGCTCATTGATTAGCCATTGGTCATTAGTCAACGCTTATTTAATTTTGGAATTCGGAATGCGGATTTAAAATCTGCAATCTGAAATCATAAATCACGATAAGATAAGGAATATCCAATGAATAATTACTCTATCTTATTGGTTGATGATGAAGAAAACATTCGCAAAACCATTAGTGTTGATCTTAGCGAAAATGGATATGATGTTACTTTAGCCGGAAGCGGTGAAGAAGCGATCAAAAAGCTGGGGGAAAGCAATTATGATATGGTTATTACCGCTCTTAAAATGAAAGGGCTAAGCGGAATACAGGTGCTGGAAAAGACCAAAAAGATGAATTCTGAGACAGTGGTGATGATCTTCTCCAGTGATGGCGATTTATTGCCAGCAATAGAAGCGCTAAGACTTGGTGTCGATGATTATATGCTAAAATCGGCTATAACGGAAGAATTACATTTCAGGGTGAAGCATTGCCTCGAGAAACTGGTATTGCGCAGACTTGTTAAAAAAGAATTGGTTGAAAACCGAAAAAAGTTAATAGAAAAAAACGAAGAATTAAAGAAAATATCCATCCGAGATGGATTAACGGAGATTTACAACCGTCGTTATTTTCATCAATACTTTGAAAGGGAGTGGAAACGCGCAATCCGGGATAAAAAATTAATTTCTTTAATAATGATTGATATTGATTTTTTCAAACTTTTCAATGATACCTACGGCCATCTAGCTGGAGATAACTGCCTGATACAGGTTGCGAATACATTAAATGATCTGGTAAATCGCCCCGCTGATTTATTTGCTCGTTATGGAGGTGAAGAGTTTGTGGCTATCCTGCCTGGAACAGAAAAGGACGGCACTCTTCTGTTGGCAGAAGAGATGCGCAAGGCTGTAGAAGCATTAAAAATTGAGCATACCTCCTCCACAATCAGTGAGTATGTCACAATTAGTTTGGGAGTCGGAACTATTTTTCCTGATAATAAATCTTCCTCAAACGCGCTTATTAAGCTTGCCGACAAGATACTTTACAAGGTAAAACAATCAGGACGAAATATGGTTAAAAGTAACGATAATTAAATTGAAAAAACTTAAAGGTAAGTATGGTGCTTACCGGAGACGCTAAAGATTTCATTGGCCTTGTTTTGCTGAAGTATGGAGCGAAAATCACTGCAAAACATCTGAAAACTTTAAAGTCCTGGGGAATGACTGAAGCCGCTGTTAAAAAAACTGCAAGTGCTCTCGCAAGTACTGTTCTTTAGAAAATACTCTCCGATCACAACCAAAATCTAAAGTAAAATCAAATCTGCAATCCAAAATCAGCAGTCTAAAATTAAACTATCCACCCTCCCCCCAAAACAGTGTCATTATGGTATATAACGGCGGCTTGGCCAGGTGTTATGGCTTGCTGAGCCTCATCGAACTCGATCTCAGCTTCTTTGAGATTGTCAAGAAAAACTGTAGCAAGAACAGGTTTATGGCGATACCTGATCTGCACCAATTCATGAATTTTTTTCTTATCGGGTAGTTCGAACCAGTTAACATTTTGAATCCTGAACTTTCTTGATTTAACTTCTTCTTTCTCTCCTACGATTAAAAGGTTCCTGGCTGCGTCAATTTGTTTTACATAAAGGGGGGTCGGAGAACTGATTTTTAAACCCTTTCGCTGTCCAATGGTATAAAATGGAATACCATTGTGATCACCTAAAACTTTCCCTGCAGTATTAACTATCTTTCCTTTCTTGACAAACTGGGCACCTTTTTCTTTCAAAATAAAAGCAGGGTAGTTGTTGTCCGGTATAAAGCAAATTTCCTGGCTCTCGTTTTTTTCCGCAACATTTAAGTTTATGGTGCGGGCATGGTTTCTTACCTCTTCTTTTAAATAATTACCCAGGGGGAAAAGAACTCTTTGAAGCTGCTTCTGTGTTAGGTTAAACAAAAAGTAACTCTGATCTTTTTCAGCATCCTTTCCTCTTTTTAAAAGATATTTGCCATTTTGATATCTCACCTTCTGAGCATAATGGCCAGTAGCGATGTAATCAGCTCCCAACTGTTCCGCCCGTTTTGCCAAAACATCAAACTTCAGAACCTTATTACAGGGGATGCATGGATTTGGAGTTTTACCAATAAGGTATTCATCGACAAAATAATTAATGACCGAATTTCTGAATTCCTCTTTCAAATTTATAACATAAAAGGGTATCCCTAGCTTGTCCGCAACCCGTCTTGCGTCGGACACATCATCCATGGAACAGCAGGTTCCTCCTTTTTGGGTATTATAGTATTCGTCATTCCAAAATTTCATGGCAATGCCAATAACCTCATACCCTTCCTTAATTAATAAAGCGGCGGCAGTGGAGCTATCCACGCCCCCGCTCATTGCAACCACTACTTTTTTTTTCATTTTTTAGCCATAATATGCCTAATTTTTTAGCCACAGAGCTACATTATCCAGCGACTTCGCATCCAAAAAAAAATATTTTGACAGGATTAACAGGAGCTATGTATCTTGTCAATCTTGTTATCCAGTCTAATGTTTTTAAAAGGGTTTTAAAAAAATTGTTGTTAAGGGAAAAAGAGAATATTGACAAAAAGGGAAAATTATTTATTTTTCCCATTTCCCCTTTATTTTATACTAAGTTTTGGTTGTGGCCAGTTGCGCTATGTTCATCGTGATTAACGAGCAGCGTGTGGATTTAATCGATTTTAGAAACGGTAAGTTTTTTCTGAGCCTGGTACTTGCCCTTTTTGTCGGCATAGGAGGTCAGGCAGATATCATCACTATCTAAAAAAATAATCTGCGCGATCCCTTCTTTGGAATAAAGTTTTACTGGTCTTCCTGATGTATTGCATATGGCCATGGTAATATATCCATCCCATTCAGGTTCAAGGGGTGTGATATTTACTATGACTCCACAGCGGGCATAGGTTGATTTACCAAAACAAAGGGTAAGTATATTTCGGGGAAGCCTGAGATACTCAACACTTTTCCCCAGCACATAAGAGCGGGCCGGTATTACACAGTGGTCAACCTTAATACTGCTAAATGACGATGCGTCGAAATTTTTCGGGTCAATTAAAGAAGAATCCGTTGTATTTGGGATTTTAAATTCATTACCAATGCGAATATCATAACCATAAGAAGAAAGACCGAAAGAGATAATACCTTTTCTAACCTGATTTTCCTCAAAAGGTTCAATTATTTTTTTTTTATTCGCCATTTCTTTAATCCAGCGATCTGATTTTATTGACATAGTAAGCTACGGAATTTCACAGTATTGCGAAGTTGTAATAAAAAATGAATTTACCGCAGAGGGCGCTGAGATCACAGAAAAAATAATTTCTTCCCTGCTAACTTAGCGGTTTCTGCAATGAAAAAAATAGTCATTTAATTTATCAAAACTAAATCCGAATATCAAACGATTGCATCTTTTTAAAGTGTCCATTGTACAACAATAATTTTTGATTAAATTCTCATTGTGGGTTATACTGTGAACGACAATTTGTTACTGATCAAATACTTCTGACTTTAACCTTTTTTCTGGCCGCTGATAGCTGACAACTGAAAGCTTCCTTTTATGTTTGGCGCCCACATGTCTATTTCAGGTGGTTTAGACAAAGCCCTTGAGCGAGGGGAAAAAATAAACTGCCGCACCATCCAGATATTTACCAAAAACAGCAACCAGTGGAAAGCAAAGGAAATTACAGATCAAGACCTTCATAGGTTTCACAGTTTTTCCGGTAAAGTTCATATTTTTCCAGTAATTGCCCACGATAGTTACCTTATCAACTTGGCCTCGCCTGATCCTATCTTACACCGAAAATCAATAGAATCGTTTTTTAATGAAATGGAGCGGTGTGAAAAATTAAGAATCCCCTATCTCGTATTTCATCCGGGAGCGCATGTGGGTTCCGGTGAAAAAGCAGGACTAAAAAAAATCGCTCAATCAATAAACGTCTTGTTAAAAAGGGGAAAAGGTTTTAAAGTATCGTTACTGCTCGAAACAACAGCGGGTCAGGGCACGACTTTAGGCTACAAGTTCGAACACCTTGCGGACATAATTAAAATGGTACGGCAAAAAAAATCTATCGGAGTATGTGTGGATACCTGCCACATATTTGCCGCAGGATACGATATTACTACACAAAAGGGATACAAAAAAACTTTTGAAATTTTTAATAAACTTATTGGACTTGGAAACCTGAAGGTTTTTCATATAAACGATTCCAAGAAAGAACTTGGTTCGCGAGTAGACCGCCATGAGCATATAGGGAAAGGTTATTTGGGTCTGAAACCGTTTGAATTTCTCGTTAATGACAGGAGATTTGCTAATATACCAAAAATATTGGAAACACCAAAAGGTCCCGATTTAAAGGAAGATGTTGAAAACCTAAAGGTCTTAAAAAGATTAATTAAAAAATATTAAAATGGAGAAATAATCTCAATGATAAAAAGCATCCTTGTACCAACTGATGGATCGCCAAACGGCAAAATAGCGCTGGAATACGGACTTTACCTCGCTTCAGAATTTGAGGCTGAAATTTCAGGACTAAATATATTAGATATAAGAGCCCTAGAAGGGCCCTTTTTAGGTGATATATCCGGAGCTCTTGGGTTTACTCCTTACCAGAACTATGTTCGAAAAATCCAGGAGATCCTTGAAGAAAGAGGAAATATAATTCTCAATGACTTTAAAAAATTATGTGAAGAAAAGTCTATACAGCCTAAAATAAAAAGATTATCAGGTATAATCCCAAATATAATAGCAGAAGAGGCGAAAAAAGTTGATCTTATAGTTATGGCACAAAGAGGAGAGCATGCGCAGTGGTCGTCGGGTCTGCTTGGTTCTACAACCGAGTCTGTTGTGCGTAAATCACCCCGCCCGGTTCTCGTTACATCAATGGCATTTCACCCTTTTAATACAGTCCTTCATGCCTGCGATGGAAGCAGTGAGTCAAATAAGGCATTGAAACTGGCGTGCGAATTAGTTTATTCAATGAAACTCAAACTCAATGTAATCATAGTTGTAAATAATGAAGAGAAAGGCAGGAAAATATTAACTGAAACAGAGGAATTTATTGCTCCCTATCAGTTGGACGCGCATATTGAGTGGATTAAAGGGGAATCTGCTAAAGAGATTCTAAAGTATGCTGAAAACAATAATGTGGATTTGATCGTTATGGGAACTTTTGGCCACGGCCGTATTCATGAGCTAATCCTTGGAGGAACTACAGCCTATGTAATTAGAAAATCGACTATTCCTGTTTTGTTGAACCGGTAAATTAAAAATCGATAATCGGTAATGGTAAGGTCCGCCCTCCTTTTAATAAACTTATTCCTGCGCATAAGGCTGTGAATTATGAATAACTACATTATTAAACGGCTGTTTCTGACCATTCCCACTGTTTTTGGGGTTGTAACGTTGGTTTTCCTTGTCATTCATTTTATTCCCGGCGACCCGGTGGAAATAATGTTAGGCGAGACAGCCTCGCAAACCGATAAAGCAAAACTCCGGGCCGATTTAGGGTTAGACCTTCCCGTATTCACACAATATTTTAGATTCCTATCAAACCTTATTCAGGGAGATTTGGGAACGTCATTCTATTTTCGTCAGCCGGCCTTTGAGCTCATTATGATAAGGCTACCAGCCACTATTGAATTATCATTAGGAGCCCTTGCAGTTGCCTTAATTATATCCGTTCCGCTTGGAATTTTTTCGGCGGTAAGACAATATTCTTACATCGACCAGGGGTCTTTGTTTCTGGCCCTGTTTGGTGTTTCCATGCCGAATTTCTGGCTTGGCCCGCTTCTAATCATTGTCTTTTCAATTAATTTGGGCTGGTTGCCGGTTTCAGGGAGGGGAGATATTTTTAATCTTATACTTCCCGCAATTACTCTTGGCTCTTCAATGGCCGCTATATTAACCCGTATGATCCGTTCCAGCCTGCTTGACACTTTGAAAGAAGAATATATAAAAACAGCAAGGGCAAAAGGATTACCTGAACCAATCATTTTATTCAAACACGCCTTGAGAAATGCCCTTCTTCCAGTGGTCACTATCTTAGGGTTGCAATTTGGATCCCTGCTTGCCGGTTCAATTATTACTGAAACCATTTTCTCATGGCCGGGAATCGGCAGGCTGACTATCCAGGCAATTGTTTCAAGAGATTATCCTTTAGTACAGGTATGTGTGATGGCAATTGCATTAGGATACGTTTTCATTAACCTGTTAACCGATTTGGTGTATGCATGGATTGATCCGCGAATAAAATATGAATAAAACATAATCATTTAATTTGTGCCTTAGCGCCTTTTTGCCTAATATTTTGGATTTTTACAATGCCGAAAACTAAAAACATTTTTATAATCATCGGAATTACAATAGTTATTACATTATTCCTGTTATCAGGTTTCGCGTCTCTCATTTCACCGTACAACCCTACTGAGCAAAATCTTTATGAACGGCTTCAGGAACCGGGTCTTTCTCACCTTTTAGGGCAGGACAGCCTTGGCAGGGATATTCTTAGCAGAATCATCTACGGTTCCCGGGTTTCTTTGAAAGTTGGTTTTTTAACAATTTTTATCTCCGGCATTATCGGAACTCTTATAGGGTCGGTCGCAGGTTATTATGGCGGTAGAATTGACCGGATATTAATGCAAACTTGCGACATTTTTTTAGCTTTTCCCGGTTTACTGATGGCTATCACTTTAATCGCTATACTCGGTCCCGGGTTAGATAATGTAATCTTTGCCCTTTGCATAATGGGCTGGGTCAGCTTTGCCCGGTTAGTAAGAGGTCAGATTCTCTCATTAAAAAACTTGGATTATATACAGGCAGCCGTTGCCTGCGGGATCAGTGATCTAAGGATAATTTTGAAACACCTCTTACCGAATTTAATGACACCTATAATTGTTCACTCAACATTTGGAATGGCAGGAGCTATTGTAGCAGAGGCGGGATTAAGTTTTTTAGGTTTAGGCATTCAGCCGCCGGAGACAAGCTGGGGTATGATGCTGAGCGAAGGAAGAAAATTTTTGCTAATCGCCCCTCATATGACGACATTTCCTGGACTGGCTATTATGATTGTGGTCCTCGGCCTTAATCTTTTAGGAGACGGCCTCAGGGATAAGTTTGATACGAAAACAACTTAGGCGCGAGGTCACTTATAACGGGGTTTAACCTGCTATCTCGTCAAAAAAACCTATTATCTGTAAATAACACTTGCTTCAATTAAGTTCCCTCTAACACGTGGGGATACAGAGTGTATTACTCTTCCTAGAAAGCCTTTTAAGGGCGAAGCAATTTTAGTCATTTCAAACTAAATTACAAAATAATTTTGCCCGTCCTATTATCGTTCTGTCTCAAAACAATATCTAAAAATCCGTAATGATCTGTGATCATTTATGAATTATAACACAAGATGTGTTTCACCTTGTTCTTCTTAATAATTGACAAATCGCAGCCTGCACGTATAATACCTTATTTTAAGTTTATCCGAAGTCAAGAGGTCTTAATGAATATTTCTGTCATTGGAGTGGGTTATGTGGGGCTGGTTACCGGCGCGTGTTTTGCCGAGTTCGGCCTAAACGTAACTTGTTGTGATAAAGATAAAGAGAAAATTGATTCGTTAAACAAAGGTGAAATCCCTATTTATGAGCCGGGATTAGAAGAACTTGTCAGGAAAAACACTAAGGAAGAAAGACTCCATTTCACCACTAATCTTTCTGAATGCATTAAGGGCTCTTTAGTCGTTTTTATTGCTGTGGGTACTCCATCAAAAGACGATGGAAGCGCTGACTTAACTTACATTGAGGAAGTAGCCAGAGTCATTGCTAAAAACATGGATGATTATAAGGTTATTGTGACCAAAAGTACTGTCCCTGTTGGTACAGGAAAACTCATTTCAGAAATCATCGAGAAAAACCAGATAGAGAAAGAATGTTTTGATGTTGTCTCAAATCCTGAATTCTTAAGAGAAGGTTCCGCGCTGGAAGACTTTATGAGACCGAACAGAGTGGTACTGGGAACGAACAGTCCTCAGGCAGTTGCCATTCTTAAAGACCTGTACAAACCGCTTTTTCTTATTGAAGCCCCTTTTGTCATCACCAATGTTGAGTCAGCAGAAATGATTAAGTACGCTTCCAACGCGTTCCTCGCAACCAAGATATCTTTTATAAATGAAATGGCAAACCTCTGCGAAAAGGTTGGAGCGGATATCCATGTGGTGGCAAAAGGAATGGGACTGGACCATAGAATTGGCCCGAAATTTCTTCATCCCGGTCCGGGATTTGGCGGCTCCTGTTTTCCAAAAGATACCCTTGCATTAGCCCAGGTTTCAAATGAAAACAATTACAGGTTTGAATTAGTCGAGACAACTATTAGGGTAAACGAGAGGCAGAAAGTCTTGATGTTAGAGAAGATAAGAAAAGGTATAGGGAACGTAAAGGATAAAACCATAGCGGTGTGGGGTCTGACTTTTAAGCCGAATACGAACGACATGAGGGACGCGCCTTCCGTTGATATAATATACGGTCTCGTTAAAGAAGGCGCTTCAATTAAAGTATTTGACCCGGCAGGTTGCGAAGAAGCAAAGAAGTTTCTGAAAGACAGAGTTGAATATTGCAGTAACATGTATAAAGCGATAATAGGTTGTGACGCCCTGGTGATTATTACAGAGTGGAATCAGTTCAGAAACCCTGATTTCGAAACGGTGAAGAAATCTTTAAAAACACCTTTGATAATTGATTTAAGGAATATTTACGACCCGGGGAAAATGAAGGATCTCGGCTTCCAATATATATGTGTTGGAAGATAAAGTTTTTGCTTACTTTTTTCCTTTCCTCTGTTCCAACGTTCTTTGTCATTCCAACTCACCTCCTACAATAATTATTTTTTTACTGAGTCAGTAAAAATTTTTGTAAAAAAGAGACCGGTTTGAAATAATGATCAACTGTTTACATAAAATATTTTGACCCAAAGTTTTATACTATTACGCAGTAAAAACTTCTTTTTTGAGAAAATTTTTTGTTTGTTCTCAAAGGCGGCAGCCCTATTTGGTTGCGGCAACTTACCGCTTTATGTTGTTCTACCGATTTGTTATACTGACAGCTTATTTGTTATAAGTAATTTTTTGCGCATACTGAGAGGTGATCTATTACGAATAAAAAAACTGATTTTAGTAAAATGATAGAAAGAAAAAATCTGTTATTTGTGATATCAGCGCCATCCGGGACAGGGAAAACCACGGTTTCAGGAAAAATACTTAAAGAAATTGATGGATTAATCCCTTCCGTTTCGCATACAACTCGCCCCCGGAGGGAAGGTGAAATTGATGGAAAGGATTATTATTTTATTTCTGGGGAAGAGTTTAAAAGAAAAATTGACGCAAACGAGTTTGTAGAATGGAATGAATATAATGGCAATTACTATGGTTCTTCATTTGAGAATATTGAAAAGGCTGAAAAGTTGGGTAAAGACCTTCTCTTTATTATTGAAGTAAATGGGGCCGGAAACATTAGAAAAAGACATAACAATGGTATTTACATTTTTATTCTCCCTCCCTCAATCAATATCTTAAGAGAACGGCTTGTGCATCGAGGAGCCGAATCCGGGGAGGCTATTGAAAGGAGAATAAAAATAGCGGGAAAAGAGATCCAACACTACACGGAATATGACTATGTTATTATAAATAATGAGATTGATGAAACAGCGAAGCAGGTTTTTTCAATAATTTCTGCAGCGAGGTGCCGGAAGAATAATCTTATAATGAATTCTGAGGAATCAGCGAAGTGAGAAGTATAAAAAAACAAAAAGAAGTTTTGTTGGGCGTAACAGGCGGAATCGCTGCTTATAAAGCAGCTGAAATTGTCAGGCTATTACGGAAAAACGATTGCTCCGTTACTGTAGTGATGACAGAAAGCGCCAAACAATTTATTACCCCTTTAACTTTCGAATCCCTTACAGGCAGACATGTCTATTCAGGTCTTTTTGATCCACAGTCCCCTTCGGCAATGGAGCATATAGAATTGAGCAAGAAATCGGATTTACTGTTAATTGCTCCTGCGACAGCAAACATAATCGGTAAGGCAGCTCATGGTGTTGCCGATGATCTCCTTTCCTGTCTTTTGATGACAGTAATCAAACCGATTATCATTGCCCCGGCCATGAATGCCAATATGTACCTGAGTTCTGTTGTTCAGGAAAATATTTCTTGTTTAAGAAAACGGGGCGTGAAAATAATCGGACCTGAAAAAGGAGAACTTGCTTGTGGTGATGAAGGCCCCGGACGCTTGGCTGAGGTTGAAAGTATTGTTGATGCCGTTAAAACCGAGTTAAAAACACGTGAAAAGCTAAATGGAAAAGAAGTTCTCGTGACTGCTGGCCCAACCAGGGAACCAATGGATCCGGTCAGGTTTATTTCAAACCCATCTTCCGGTAAGATGGGTTTTGCTTTGGCGACCGAAGCCTTAAAGAGGGGTGCAGAGGTCACTTTGATCAGCGGGCCCACGAAACAGGAACCTTTACCCGGTATTAAATTTATCCCGGTTGTCACAGCACGTGAAATGAAAGAAGAAGTTTTTAAATGTCTGGCTAAGATAGATATTGTTATTATGGCCGCAGCAGTTGGAGACTATCAACCAGTTCGATATTCAAAACAAAAAATTAAAAAGGATAAAGAACTATTAGTGCTTGAATTCAAAAAAACCATTGATATTTTAGCTGAGATTGGCAAAAAAAAAGGGAATAAAATTCTAATTGGCTTTGCAGCCGAAACAGAACAATTAGCCGGCAATGCAAAGGGAAAACTCAAAAAGAAGAATCTGGATATAATCGTTGCAAATGAAATTGGAATTTCAGAGAGCGGTTTTCAAAGCGATTTCAATAAAACTGTGATCTTAACCAAAGGTGGAAAACAAGAGGAACTCCCTTTGATGTCCAAAACCAATTTAGCAGGCAAAATTCTTGATATGTTAAACCCCTACCTCATCTCTTCTCTTACAACAACAAAAAAATTTTCTCGATTAAAGTAAGGTATTAGGATTCATTCACTACTAACTACACACGATTATAAAAGATAATCCCATTTTAAATCCTTAAGTGGTGTGTGGTATATTGCCAATGAAAAGCAATGTTATTAGCGAGATAATATTTTTTCATGAATGTGAAAGTTAAATCAAAAATCAGTAAAAGACTTTATGTAATCATCTCATTAACCCTCCTATCAGCAATATTACGTTTACCTTCTCTCGATAGCCCGCTCGACGTGGACGAAGGGATAAGTTTCCACGATTATGCCTTTTCTTCCTGGGCTAAGTTGTTTTTAGAATATAAAGACGGCAACCAACACACTTTATTCAGTGCTCTCTCCCGTATCAGCGTGGGATTTTTCGGAACCAATGAAATTGCTTATAGATTACCTGTTTTTCTCGCGGGCGTATTTTCTATACCATTGCTTTACAGAGTTACTTTTCTTTTCTTTAGTTCTGAAGCTACAGCGGGTTTAGCTTGCTATTTGTTAGCCTTTTCTACCCCCCATTTGGGATACTCTCAGAATGGCAGAGGATATGCGTTATCAATATTTTTTTCCCTTGCTCTAATATTTGCAGTCTCAAAATTATTAGAAAGAAAAAGCGTTTGGCTGTGGGGGGGGCTCTTAACCGGGTTTGGGTTTTTTTTGGTATTATCCGTTCCGAGTAACATTTTTTTTCTGATGGCTGCTGCCCTGTTTTATTTCACAGTTGCTTGGGGTATTAAAGGAGAAAAAACAAAACAATTTTTCGACCAAAAATTAATTATAAACTCAGTTCCATTCCTCGTTATGGCAGGATTAGTCTTGGGGTATATTTATGTGATATATCCAGGTTTAAGAAGGAATGTAGAATATTACGGACAGGAGATGAGGCTCTCTAATTTTTTGAGTATTTTTACGTTCCTGGTTTCTCCATGGGGCTTATGGCTGTATTTGATTTTCGCTTTTGGCCTGCTGAATTTAAAAGTAGAAAAAAAGCTTTTACCATTCCTTTGTCTCTTTTTTACACCGCTAGTATTAATTCTGATCAGTGGATTTGTGGGTCCCCCCAGGGTTTACATCTATTTACTCCCTTTTGTATTAATGCTTGTTGCGCGAGGAATAGTAGGGTTTTTTTCACAAATTAATAAAAGATATGGCAAAAAAATGGAACATATCCTAACAGCGGGATTCTGCATTTGCTTGGCGGTTCAGCCAACCCTAAGTTTAATAAAATACTATCCGAGTCGTTATCATAGAAAAATCTCTACGATAGATACTGCCATTCAGGTTCGCTCCTATGTTGCTGAAAATGTTCTATCCAATACACTTATCGTTATCCCGTACAGGGATAAAACCTTATTGCACTATCTTGAAGATAGAATAATTGATAACATGATCGACATACTTTTTACAGGCAAGGTAAGTAAAATCGTTTTTATTGGACATCAGAATATCCAACCACAGGAGTTCCCGTTAAGGCAATTATACCAAAATCAATCTATGCCTCTTCGGAAACAATATTTCGAACTAATCGAAGAAATTGGCAATGTAAAAATATATAATTTTGCCGTGAAAATTTCGCATTTTATTCCACCAGTTTTTGATCCGGATTATGAAGGAAAGCTCACCTTTCAAAAAAGTAAAGACATAACAATAGAAAACATTGAAGATCCCAAGGTAATTGGCAGACAGGCATTGGTTATCAGGAATAAAACGAAAAAAGAGTTTCTCCTTGGATCAAGACAAATCAAGACAGTTGATATTAAATCAGATTATGCTTATCTCCTGTTTGCTTTTTTTAGAGGATATCCGCAGGGATCGGGGGCATTATTACACTCATTGGAAAATGACTGGCCACCCCAATTTGCGTATTTAAATGAGCATCAAAAAGTACACAGATTCGGAAAATCGGACAAATATTGGCAAATGGTATTTCTTCTTTCGCCGCTTAGAAAAGGAAAACATAGTTTTCAGGAAGTAATTAATCTTTTAGCAGAAGAAAACAGCCACTTTGATGGCTTTCAATCTTTCATTTTGCGCAAGGAATAAATAGCAAATCAAATTTTGCTACGCATATAATAATGTATGAAGCAACTAAAAATCTTTACTGTCCTTGGCAATCAGACGTTAGGTGTCTGAACAGGTCTTTGCTAAATATTTTGGGTTTCGGGTCAAAACTATTAATCAGTAATTTTTTTTCTCACAACTCACTGCCTTCCCCATCTTCGGGTCCCCGATCCCTGGTTTTAGAATTGCTACTTATTATAAGTATTGTTTTGATGTGCTCAGGCACTGGTTATGGAGAAGAATCAAGCGAAGAGATCAAATTTAAAATTCCTTATGAATTACTTACTGACGACCGGAGGGAAGAAGTCAAAAAAATTGTAGCGATACATGCCATTTTCCGATTTTTTAAAGATATAGAATACAAAACAAACGAATCTATACTAAAATTTATGATGGATCACCCTGTTTTTTTATCGGCAACTTTAAAGGCTATGAAAATAAGAAATTATTTAGTTAAACGGGGCACTGATGGGATGTATGTTTTTAATGATCGGAAAGGAATTATTGGGAAATTCGAACTGATTTACTCCGCGCCTGGGAAAAGGTATTATTATGGATTCGGGGGATATTATGGCATGATTTTTAAATTGCTGGGAAGAGGAGCGTTGTTATTTGAGTATAGAGGAGTTGGGGGGAACCCTTCCAGAACCTATGTCAGCGCCAATGTTTACACGCAGGTCGATAATATTGTTTTGGAAATACTCCTTAAAATTCTGAAGCCCATTATTATGCCTCTGATGGATAAAAAGATTTATAAATTTATTGACGAAACCCAGAAATTGGCCAGGGAAATTACCACAAATCCTGAGAAAGTCTATCAGGTTGTTAAAGAAAGTGGACATGTTGATGAAAAGGAATTGGAAGAATTCCGCAGCTTGGTTTTATAATATTTCACTGCAAAAGCTTTTTTTGAGTAAGTTTTTCACACCCCCCCTTAATCAGGGTGCCCGAAACAAATTTCTATATTGGCTAAAATCCTAAAAGGTATGCACAAAGGGTTATTTTTTTGTTATTTTCCTTTGGGAACGGTTCGGATGTATTAATCCTTCCAATTATGCTAACTGGAAAGCCACCTGATTGACCTGCAAGAAGCGCTGGATGAATATAAGAAGGCTGTTTCTCTCAACCCGGAACATCCCCCTTTCCATCTATAATATGGGTAGAATTTGTGAACAGCTTAACAATACTGCAGACGCCCGGACTTATCACCAAAAAGCCGCAAATATCGATTCGGATTTTTTCCTTGCTCTAAATAACTTGGGAGTTATTTATATTCATGAAGGACTCTATCCTGAAGCAATAACATTATTAAAAAGATTCATTAAGGTAAATAAGCATTATGTTAAGGCGCTCGGTAATTTAGGTGTTGCATATCACTTTATGGGAGATGTTGGTCAGGCAAAAATTTATTGCCGGAAAGCATTGAACATTAATCCGAATTATCATCTGATTAGATAAAATTTAAATAAATTGATTGTTAAAAAGTAGAAAAAACGTATAAAATTCATAATTTTGCGTGGCTACAACTAAAATAACTTTGTCACTAAGCCACCATGGCACAAAGAAAAGAGGAAATGGAGAATGCGGAGAAGTGAGGAACATTGCATAAGGCACTGCAAAAAACAAGAACTAAATAGCGCCTAAAAAAAGAATTTTCCTCTCTCTCCATTTTTCCTGAAAGTGTTTAGCGAACGCATTCCCCGCTGCTAGCAGAGCTCAGCTCAGCTTTGCGGCAGGAAGCTTCAATCTTTATCATCTATAATCAGTGAGAAGCCTTGACATATTTCTATCCACAAAGTATATTTGTAAAAAATAATCTGATCTCAAATTATTAGCAAACGTTAAAACAGTCAGAATATCAATTATGCAGGGCAACGCCTTATGAAAAGAAAAGAAGAGGATTTAACGTACCTTGAGCGAGTTTATAGCAAAATGTTAAAAAAAGACCCCAATTCTTTTCTTTTTTTGCCTTTAGCGTCTGTTTATTACCATAAAGGTAACCTAGCAAAAGCCATCGATGCACTCCAAAAAGGCCTTGCGGTCCATTCAAATTATGTAACTGCAAAATATTATTTAGCTTTCCTTTACCGTGAAAATGGTGAAGTTGATAAAGCGGAGAAAATATTTAAAAAAGTCGCTTGTGACTCTCAGGGGCATTATGCCGCGCATAAAGCGCTTGTTCAATATTATTTGGATAAAAAAGATGAAAAGAGCGCATTAACAGAATTAAAAAAACTGGCTCGCCTTGTCCCTTCTCGTATAACCGACTTCAGCTCTTTTGTTCATAATCAAATAAACAGGCTTGAACAGAATTTAAAAGAAGATAAGAGGACTTTAACTTCAGCAGAAGAAGATGAAGAGAAGACCGGGAAGGAAACAAATGTTTCTGAAATAATAACACCTCAATTAAAGAAACAAAACGAGACAAAAGATGATATTTTAAAGGATTCAGATACAATAACTTTTTCTTTAGAAAGCTGGTTGAAAAATATTGATAGAATATATGAAAAAACATCAAGCAGCGAGGCGCCGCAACCAAAATAGATACTAAATGGAATATTGATTTTCTAAATCCTTTGTGAAGAATCCGAAATTAGAATATCGAAATCCGAAACAAATTCGAATAACAAAATTTCTAATGCTCAAAACTCAAAAGCCTTACATCCACCAAAGCATGTTCAGGTTGTTTTGAATTTTGATATTGTTTCGGATTTCGATATTCTAATTTATATTTCAATCTTTTGCACAAAAACGCTGCTAAAAAAATAAAATGTTGAAAGTTAGTAATACGATTCGTGTTTTCTGCCTTTAACAAATGAATTTTAAAGAAATCAAAAAACTCATATCTATTTTTGAAGATAGTAAAATATTATCCGAACTGGAAGTTGAAGAGTCTGGGTTTAAAGTCCGTTTAAAAAAATCTGCCCATGAAACGGAAGTTATTCAAACAACCCCTTCTGCTCAGCCCTCTTCTTCTAAGCCTTCCCATACAGCTGTTGGAAAAACAGAAGAAGCTCATGAAGCGGGAATGGAAGGTTTAATAAAATTTGAATCTCCTATAGTTGGCACTTTCTATCACGCTCCGGGTACTAATAAAAAGCCTTTTGTAAAGGAAGGTGAAATCGTTCAAAAGGGGCAAATCCTGTGCATTATCGAAGCCATGAAAATCATGAATGAAGTTGAGGTTGATATAAAAGGGCGTATTATTAGAGTCTACGTTGAAGATGGCACTCCCGTGGAATTTGGACAGCCTCTCTTCCTCATAGAACCACTTTGAAATTCACGATTTTGATCTGTACTACAAACTTATAACATTGGCTTTTATAACAAAGTTTTTTTACACCCCCCAATTAGAATTAGAGTGGTGTAATTTCCCCATAGCAAAGGGGGATGTTAATTCATTTTCTTCGTGTCCTTCGTGAGCTTCGTGATAATAAAAAATCTTGGTTGCGGCGAAGCTCGACAGTGTAATCATTATCAATATGTTTCAAAAAATCTTAATAGCCAACCGTGGTGAAATTGCTTTAAGAATAATCAGGGCATGCCGGGAGCTGGGAATCAAAACCGTTTCTGTACATTCTACAGTTGACGAGAATTCTCCTCATGTTCGTTTCTCGGATGAGTCTGTATGTATAGGTCCCCCGGAAAGCCATCTGAGCTATCTTCAAATTCCAGCTATTATCAGCGCCGCTGAGATAACAGGCGCGGACGCCATTCACCCTGGCTACGGTTTTCTATCGGAAAATCCACACTTTGCGGAAATTTGCCATTCCTGCAAGATTAAATTTATCGGCCCCACATCAGAAAACATACGAATCCTTGGAAATAAAGCAAAAGCCAAGGAAATTATGAAAGCCGCTGGTGTTCCCGTTATACCCGGTACAGAAGATCAGTTAGATTCTCCTGAAACAGCAAAAAAAATGGCCAGGGAAATTGGATATCCGGTAATCATTAAATCATGCTTCGGGGGCGGCGGGAGAGGAATGAGAATAGTTGAAAAAGAAGAAAAAATTGAAGCTATATTCTCCTCTCTTCAAAAAGAGGCTTTTAATTCTTTCGGAGAATCCAATCTTTACATAGAAAAATATCTTCAAAAACCAAAACATATAGAATTCCAAATTCTTGCTGATACCGAGGGAAATATTATCCACCTGGGAGAAAGGGACTGCTCTATCCAGCGTCGCCATCAGAAACTGATAGAAGAAACTCCTGCTGCCCAACTTAGCGATTCTTTGCGAAAAAAGATGGGAGAAGCCGCAATTCAAGCGACAAAAGCCGCAAATTACACCTCTGCTGGCACTGTTGAGTTTTTAGTTGATTCTAAAGGGGGGTTTTATTTTATCGAAGTAAATACTCGCATTCAGGTGGAACATCCTATAACAGAACTGGTAACCGGCATAGATCTGATAAAAGAACAGATTAAAATTGCCGCGGGGCATAAGCTTTTATCGGGAAAAGATAACTTTCGTTTCGAAGGCCATAGTATTGAATGCCGTATTAATGCCGAAGACCCAAAAAAATTTATCCCATGTTCTGGGAAAATAACCGCATTGAATTTACCCGGCGGTCCCGGCGTAAGAGTGGACACGGCTATATATTGTGATTACACTGTTCTCCCATATTATGATTCTTTAATTGCCAAACTGATCGTTCATGGGAAAGATCGAGAAGAAGCCATCCGTAAAATGGACCAGGCTTTGCATGAGTTTCAGGTGGAGGGAATAAAAACTACCATTCCATTTCATCGAAAAGTTTTTAAAAACAAGAATTTTATCAAAGGAGAATTTCATACTGATTTCGTGGATTCTTTTCTTCAACATTAGCTCTTCCATTCTCCAATAAATACTTTCAATGCAAAAAAAACCTTTTGCTGCAAAGATACAAAGGCGCAAAGTTACGGATTACGGATTACGGATTTCAGATTGTAAATTAAAATTCACAAATACAAAATCAGCTCATTCCAAAATCTACAATCTACAATCTACAATCTTAATAATGCCTTTGTGCCTCATTGCCTTTTTCCTTACCGCGTGCAGCACGAACCGTATTGCTGTTCAATCTTCCATTTCCATACTCAAAAATACAGTCATAGCTCTAAACGAAGAAGAAGACCCTGATTTTGCGGATAAGGCCATTGCATCCCAACTAAAAATGTTGGAGGGGATGATAAAAACCGACTCGGGAAATGAGGAACTTCTTTTGCTTGCCGCAAGAGGATTTTGCTCTTACGCGTTTAGTTTTATAGAGGACAATGACAAAAAAAGAGCAAAAATATTTTATCGGAGAGGCCTGAACTACGGCTTGCAAATTTTAATATCCGATAAATCCTTCGAGGATTCTTTAAAAAAAAGGAATGAATCTTTTAAAGCGGCACTAAACAATATTAGCAATGAGAATCTCCCCGTCCTTTTCTGGACAGCATACTGCTGGGGCGGTTTGATAAACCTGAACCGAAACTCTCCAGAGGCTCTCATAGCCCTCCCTCAAGTGGAAAATATGATGAAGAGAGTGTTAGAACTAAACGAACGCTATTATTTAAGCGGTGCGCACCTGTATTTGGGGGTATTCTATGTAAGCATGCCTCCAATGTTTGGAGGAAAACCGGAAAAGTCCCAATTCCATTTTAGTAAAGCGCTTGAGATGACTCAAAGGAAGTTCCTGATGGCCCATGTCCTTTACGCGAAATCCTATGCTATACAAACGCAAAATAAAACACTTTTTAAAAATCTTCTCAAAGAAGTATTAGATTCCCCATCCGATATTCTCCCCTCTCAACGCCTTGCCAATGAACTCGCAAAAAAGAAAGCTAAAATATTACTTCAAAACATCAGCGAATACTTTTAATTGTAGCGTGGCCATAGGGGCACAACTATAAGGGCTACCACCCAATCTGCCAAAAAATTGTGCAAAAAAACAATTCCGTAAACTTGTAGTGCAATGGGTGCAAATACGCTAAGGAAATATTTATCCCTGTTAAACCCCTGTTCTTTTAGCGACCTTTTTTGAATCAATCGAGTGGTAGCCCTATTTGATTATCTGCTATCCATGGCTTCAACCCTTCGGGCGGCTTTCCTTCAGAAACCGTCCAATTCGGTCTTCCTTCTCGAAAGTGTTTAGCGAGCGCATTCCTCACAGTTTGCTACGAGGAGCTTCAATTGTAGTTGCGACACCTTGCCGCTCTATGATAAATTTTAAGGCACTATGTCAAAAATCCTAAAACAATTAAAAAATAAAATTCTAGTTCTTGATGGGTCCATGGGTGCTCTTTTGCAGGATAAAGGTCTGCCGCCGGGTTACGCACCAGATATATGGAATATTGAAAAACCGAATATTATTAAATCCATTCACGCGGAATATGTCAGGGCTGGAAGCAACATTATATTAACGAATACATTCGGTGCTTCACGACTCCGCCTCAGGGAGTTTGGCGAAGATAAAAATTTGAAGAAAATTAACAAGGCTGCGGTAGCTAATGCTTGCGCCGCAACCAAAGGCAAATCCTTTATTGCCGGAGATATTGGCCCCTGCGGAACAACCATTGAACCCTTTGGAGAACTCCCTTTTAAAGAAGCTGTGGAAATCTTTAAAGAGCAGGTAAAGGTACTTGTGGGCGCCGGTGTTGATTTAATTTCCATTGAAACCATGTTTGACCTTCAGGAAATGAAAGCTGCTGTGATTGCTGCGAAAGAAGTTGGGAAAGTCCCAATAATGGCAATGATGACTTTCACCAAAGACCTGATGACTGATACAGGAACAGACCCGGAAACCGCCGCGGTCGTCCTGGAAGGGCTTGATGTGGATATTATAGGAACGAACTGTTCTACTGGGCCGGAGCATATGCTGCCGGTTGTTGAAAAACTGGCAAAGGCGACGGATAGGTTTATATCTGTTCAACCGAACGCGGGTTTGCCGGTTAGTAAAAGTGGAAAAACTATTTACCCTGCGTCTGCGGATGAAGTAGCTTTATATGCTAAGAAATTTGTACAGGCTGGCGCTAATATTATTGGTGGGTGCTGTGGGACTACTCCGAAATATATCAAACTGATCTCTAAGATTTTAAAAAACAAGGTTCCAAAACCAAAAACAAAATCATCCTGTCTCAGAATAACGAGCAGGGTTAGAACCGCTTATATCGGATCGGGTTATCCTTTTTTTAAAATTGGGGAAAAGATCAATCCCACAGGGAAAAAAGCTTTTGCCGAATCGATAAAAGAAGGAAGAACCGACCTTATTGTTACAGAGGCCCGCAAAGAGTTTGAAGCAGGAGCGGACGCTCTGGACGTTAATGTGGGAGTCCCGATGATTGACGAACCAGGTATGATGGCAAAAGCCATTGCAGCAGTTCAAAATGTTGTGGATATACCGCTCGTTATTGACAGTTCCAACACTGACGCCCTGGAACAAGGCTTGATAAATTATACAGGAAAAGCGCTGGTCAACTCTGTAAATGCGGAAGATGAAAGATTAGAAAGAATATTGCCTATTGTAAAAAAATATGGTGCAGCAGTAATCGGACTGACTGCCGGAGATGAAATACCGGAAAAAGCGAAAGATCGCTTAAAAAGCGCTAAAAAAATTTTGAAATATGCTTTAAAATGCGGCATCTCAAAGGAAGATATAATTTTTGACTGCCTCGCGCTTGTAGTATCTGCCATGCAAAACGGTGCCAGGGAAACTCTTAATGCCATCCATCTGATTAAAACTGAATTAGGCGCGCCTGTAATTTTAGGGATCAGTAATGTTTCCTTCGGACTGCCGGGCCGGAAGACGATCCATAATACATTTATGGGAATGGCCATCTCCAGGGGGCTCGATGCGGCAATTATTAATCCCTATGATCCTGAAATGCATAAGGTCGCAGCGGCAGCGTCTTTATTTTCCGGAAGAGATATTGGTTGTAAAAAATATATTGACTTGCAGGCCGGGTTTACGGAAACCGAAGAAGTAGAAAAAAAGAAAAAAGAAACCCATTTAAAAGTAAAAGGAATAAGAGAATTAATTTTTGACGCTGTGCTTGAAGGAGAAAAAGATTCCATTGAGGCGTTAGTTTCAAAGGCTGTTGAAAAAGAAGAGGACCCCTTTGAGCTGTTTGTAGACGTCATGACCCCGGCTATTCACCATTTGGGGGACCTCTTTGCCAAAAGAAAGAAATTTATTCCTCACCTTGTAACTTCCGCGGATACCATGAAGCGGGGTGTCGATATCCTCAAGCCGCTGATGGAAAAATCTGGAAAAATGCGGAATAAAGGAACAATTGTTTTTGCCACGGTTAAGGGAGACATCCACGATATCGGGAAAAATGTTTGTGTCATTATGCTTGGGAACTTCGGTTACAATGTTATTGACCTTGGGAAAAATATTTCATGTGAAGATATTCTGAAAGCAGTTAAAAAACATAAAGCTCATGCGGTTGCCCTGTCCGCGCTCATGACAACAACCATGATGCAGATGAAGGAAGTTATAGATTCTCTGAGGAAAGAAAGCTTGAATTGCAAGGTCATGGTAGGCGGAGCAGTCGTCACCAGGGCATTTGCCAAAGAAATAGGTGCTGACGGTTATTCCAAAGATGTAGGGGATATTGTTTCTGTTACAGAATCATTAATATAAAAAATAATTAAGGGATCAAAGGATTAGAAAAATACTTATATATACGATCAAGGTGTTCGTGACTATCTGGCAGCTTCCAGCTGAATATTTTATTACTTGGTTCATATTTTATCCCAATGTTCTTCATTGATTATCTCTATATCCTGCATAGGTGCATTACGAAAAGATCACGGGCAACGAGCAGAAACAAAATAAACTTTGTAATAAAAAAATTTTGATAGCAGTGGTCTTCAGAAATTAAGACCCACTGCTCGTTGTCCGGGATCGGGGATTAAATACAGCATTCAACTAAAAGCGGTTAGGGTTCAGTTTAATGTGCAATGAAACGGCAGAGCTAAGCTCAGCTTTGTTATTGCACTGAAAAAAATTCAGCATTACGTATCCCGATTACACACCCCGTCGTCGGAGGCGACACCCCTCTTGATAGATAGGAATTAAACCGCAAAATTCAAATGCCAAAAAGCAAATGATAAAGACAACCCCCTGTGCCAAGGGGGAATTACACACCCCGATTAAACCCCAGAATTTCAAAAAAAAAATCACACATGCTAAAAATATTCTTGAATTGGGTAAACATCCAATGATTGCTGTTGCAAAGTTTGAATTGCGGATATAGCGGCAAAAGCGCCTGCTATAGTAGTGCAATAAGGAATACCGCGCGTTAAAGACGTTCTCCGGAGTGAATAAGAGTCTATAATAGCCTGCTTGCCAAAAGTGGTGTTGATAACAAGGTCAATTTCTTTATTGGTTAAATGATCAACAATATGGGGGCGACCTTCTTTTACTTTCAACACGGATTTCACTTCCATCCCGGCTTTTCTAATTGCACTGACTGTTCCCTTTGTTGCCATTATTTTAAATCCTAATTGAGATAATTGCCGGGCAATTTCAACGGCAGAGAGTTTATCTTCATCCTTTATACTGATAAAGACAGTGCCCGTTAAAGGGAGGATTGTTCCGGAGGCCGCCTGAGATTTAGCAAATGCCAGGCCAAAAGTTTTGTCTATACCCATTACTTCCCCTGTGGATTTCATCTCCGGTCCCAGGATGGTATCGACATTCGGAAATTTGATAAAAGGAAAAACCGATTCTTTTACGGCAATATGCTTGATTTTCACCTCTTTCGTAAATCCCAACTCGGATAAGGTTTTACCTGCCATTACTTTTGCTGCCAGTTTTGCGAGAGGGACTCCAATCGTCTTGCTTACGAAAGGGATTGTGCGTGACGCCCTGGGATTAACTTCGAGAATGTAAACGACCTCCTTTTTAATCGCAAACTGGATATTGATCAGGCCTATGACATTAAGTTCCAGAGCCAGAAGCCTTGTTTGCCGCCTGATTTCATCGAGTACATTTTCCGGTATAGTCCTGGTACTTAAAGAACAGGCTGAATCACCCGAATGGATGCCTGCCTCTTCTATATGTTCCATAATCCCTCCAACAACCACTTGATGTCCGTCTGAAATTGCGTCCACATCAACTTCTACAGCGGAATCTAGAAATTTGTCTATCAAAACCGGGTGATCAGGGGACGCCTGAACCGCATAACTCATGTATGACTCGATACTTTCCCTGTCATAAACGATTTCCATTGCCCGACCTCCTAAAACATAAGAGGGGCGCACAACAACAGGGTACCCGATTTTTTCAGCAACTTTTTCAGCTTCTTCCATGGATGTTGCGGTTCCATTATCAGGCTGTTTCAAATTGAGTTTATGGATCAAATCTTTAAATAACTTCCTGTTTTCTGCCCGGTCAATACTTTCAGGGGAAGTCCCTAAAATGTTAACACCTGCATTCTTCAGTGAGACGGCAAGTTTCAATGGCGTTTGGCCGCCAAACTGAACAATTGCACCCCATGGTTTTTCAACCTCAACGATGTTCATAACATCTTCAAATGTCAAAGGCTCAAAATAAAGGCGGTCTGAGGTGTCATAGTCAGTGCTTACCGTTTCCGGGTTGCAATTGACCATAATTGTTTCATACCCATCTTCTTTAAGCGCAAAGGAGCAATGAACACAGCAATAATCAAATTCAATGCCTTGCCCTATCCTGTTAGGCCCTCCCCCAAGGATCAGCACTTTTTTCTTATCTGTAGGCTTAGCCTCACATTCACTTTCGTAAGTAGAGTACAAATAAGGGGTATGCGCCTCAAATTCAGCGCCGCAGGTATCCACATTCTTAAAGGTAGCATTTATCCCTCTCAATTGTCTTTCCTTTCGGATGCTTTTTTCATTCAATTCAAGTAGCTTTCCCAGTCGTATATCTGAAAACCCAAGTTCCTTTGCCCGTGCAAGAATTGATTTCTCCGGCAGCTTTTTTTTTCCTTTTCTCTTTATTTCTTCTTCAAAATCCACAATTTCTTTTAAATTATAAAGGAACCATTCGTTTATTTTTGTAAGATTAAAAATTTCCTCTATAGACATGCCCATCCGGAGAACATCGGCAATAATCCAGACCCTTTCCCAGTTAGGCACGGTAAGCTTTTCTTTTATGATCTCCAGTTTTTTATTTTGTGGTATCTGGTTTTTTGAGAAATGACTTTCAAATCCATAACTATCTATTTCCAGTGATCTAATGGATTTTTGTAATGCTTCTTTAAAAGTGCGTCCTATAGACATAGCCTCGCCTACCGACTTCATTTGTGAGGTAAGCGTTTTGTCGGTGCTGGGAAACTTTTCAAAATTAAAACGGGGGAATTTGACCACACAGTAGTCAATAGTAGGTTCAAATGAAGCCGGGGTCTCTCGGGTAATATCGTTTTGAATTTCATCTAATGTATATCCCACAGCGAGTTTAGCGGCTATTTTGGCTATAGGAAATCCCGTAGCCTTGGAAGCAAGCGCGGAACTGCGTGAAACACGAGGGTTCATTTCAATTACAGTTAGGTATCCATTCTCCGGGTTTACAGCAAACTGGATGTTGGATCCACCTGTCTCCACTCCAATCTCTCGAATAATCTGGATAGATGCGTCTCTCATTAATTGATATTCTTTATCAGTAAGAGTCTGGGCCGGCGCAACGGTAATGCTATCTCCGGTATGGACACCCATCGGGTCAAAATTTTCAATAGAACAAACAATGACCACGTTATCTTTTTTGTCACGCATGACTTCCAGTTCATACTCTTTCCAACCAAGTACTGATTCCTCAATCAAAACTTGATTAACCGGACTAGCATCGAGAGCCCAGTCCACATAGTTTTCATATTCTTTCTGGTTGAAAGCGATATTGCCTCCTGTACCCCCCAAAGTAAAAGATGGTCTTATGACGGCTGGGAAACCTATTTTTTTTATCACATGCATCGCTTCTGATAGCGAATTAACATAGCTGCTTTTTGGGACGTTCAAGCCGATATTCCACATAGCCTCTTTAAACAGGTTTCTATCTTCCGCTTTTTTTATAGCTTTTTCACTAGCTCCAATTAACTGCACCCCATGCTTTTCGAGAAAACCGTCTTCAGCAACCTTTAATGCAATGTTTAGCGCTGTTTGCCCTCCCATGGTAGGCAGAATAGCGTCTGGTTTTTCTTTTTCGATTATTTTTTTAACAATTTCAGGAGTAATAGGTTCAATGTAAGTTCGATGCGCTATTTCTGGATCAGTCATAATGGTGGCAGGATTGCTGTTAAGAAGAATAATGTAAAAACCTTCTTCTCTTAATGCCTTACATGCCTGCGTTCCGGAATAATCAAACTCGCATGCCTGCCCTATCACAATGGGCCCCGAACCGATCAGTAATATTTTTTTAATATCTGTTTGTTTTGGCACAGTTTCTACCAGTTTATCCACATATTCTTGAAATATTCAGGAAGCCCCATTCATCATTTTAATAAAATTTTTAAAAAGATAACCGGCGTCATGGGGACCTGGTGAGGATTCAGGATGATATTGCACGGAAAATATCGGAAGTGTTTTATGGCGTACCCCTTCCAATGTTTTATCATTTAAATTGATATGCGTCTGTTCTAAATCTTCAGACAAGCTCTCATTAACGATAGCAAATCCGTGGTTCTGTGATGTTATTTCAACTTTTTTGGTTTTTAAGTCAATAATCGGTTGATTGCCTCCCCGGTGCCCGAAGCGAAGTTTAAAAGATTTTGCACCTAACGCTAGGCAAAGAATCTGGTGTCCGAGGCAAATTCCGAAAATTGGTTTCTTGCCGATTAATTGCTTGACATTATTGATTGTGTAAGGTACTCCTGCCGGGTCTCCGGGTCCATTAGATAAAAAAATACCATCAGGATTAAGAGATAAAACTTCATCGGATTTTGTAAAAGCCGGCACCACTGTTACTTCACAACCGTGCTGTATAAGCATTCTCAAAATATTTTTTTTAACTCCAAAATCATAAGCAACAACTTTAAATTTTTTCCCTGAAGAATGGTTTTGAGTATAACCTTTTCCCAGTTTCCAAGTTCCCTCGGTCCAGGAATATTTTTTAGAACAGGTAACGTTCTTAACCATATCTTTTCCAACTAAACCTGAGGATTGTCCGGCTTTTTCTATAAGGCTTTCCGGGTTTAAGTCTGTGGTGGATATTACTGCTTCCTGGGCTCCCTTGTCCCGGATGTGGACTGTTATGGCCCTGGTATCCACTCCTTCTATTCCAATAATTTTATGTTTTTTTAAAAATTGATCCAAAGAGAGTTTTGACCTCCAGTTGACGTGAATACCGCTGTTTTCTTTTACAACAAAGCCTCTGGCCCACGGTTTTTCAGATTCAAAGTCTTCTGAATTAACTCCATAATTACCAATAAGCGGGTAAGTCATAACCACCATCTGCCCCTCATAAGAAGGGTCTGTCAGGATCTCCTGGTATCCCATCATGCTGGTATTAAAAACCAACTCACCTACTACTTCTCCAGTAGCCCCAAAAGAGCGCCCTTCAAATACTCTTCCATCTGCAAATGCCAGTAAAGCTTTCATTATTTTTTATCCACCTAATCCGTGGTTATTAATCGTTTTTGTTAATGCTTTAAATCCTCCTCTGGAGTTGACGATCTCTCCCCAATGCTTTTCTTCCCCGGGAAAGCCAATCAAAGCATTTTTTAAACTGAACCGCCTATATTTCCTAACTTTTTTATTAACAACCATTATTACATTACCCTTTATCATTAATCTTTGCCATATGTTCGGCAACCACGTCCTGGGGACAGAGCCTAATAAATATACTGAATGAAAAAAATAAAATAGCCAAATCGTCTGCAAATCCAAATACCGGAATAAGTAAATCCGGGAGAAAATCAAGCGGGGAAATAAGGTAGACAAAAGCCGCGACTGGAATTAATTTTATTAGAAACGGGACTCTCCTGTCCTTAAAAAGCCTCCATATGAGTTTAATCCAAAAAGGAAGCGTCCTGAATGAACGAAAAATGTTTAAAATGGTATACGGGGATATTCGTGACATAAATGGGAAAAAACTGATCAATTTTTTAGCCTATTATATGAGACAATTACTCAATATGCAAATTGCTGCCTTGATATAATTTTGCCTAATATAAATTAACTCTTCAAACAGTTCCGTATGGCTGGATAATATTATGAAAGTAACGTATGTTAATCCATTTTAGTGTTGAAGAAGAGCTTATGAAAATTTACAGGTATAAGAATTGATAAAAAGAAGGAAAGCGTTATAAAAGCATCTTTGAAATATTGTATGCGTCTTTAGAAGAGACCAAAGAAGAGTTAACTTCTTAATGTTCCAATCAGGTCTTTGATATCCCCTATCTTATCCTTTTGACAATAATTTTTAATCCCTTCAATAATTTTAACCGATATTGAAGGATCAATAAAATTGGCAGTTCCGACTTGAACAGCTGTAGCACCGGCAATGATAAATTCCAGCGCATCCTGAGCGTTCATTATACCGCCTATACCTATTATCGGTATATCTACTGCTTTAGCCACTTGCCATACCATTCGCAAGGCAACAGGTTTAATGGCAGGGCCGGAAAGCCCGCCGGTAACATTTGCCAGCATGGGACAGCGTGTTTTAATATCTATAGCCATGCCAAGTAAGGTATTAATAATAGATAAAGCATCAGCCCCCCCATTTACTGCAGCCTTTGCCATAACAACAATATCCGTAACATTAGGAGAGAGTTTCACTATAAGAGGTGAAGAGGTAACTTTTCTTACTTTTCTAACAAGCTCCTCCGTTATCTTAGGTTCAGTGCCAAAGGTCATACCTCCTTTTTCCACATTTGGACAGGAAATGTTCATTTCTAGGGCGGCAATTTCTGTAATGTCATTTAATCTTTCCGCTGCAAGGACATATTCATCTTGAGTATCACCAAAAAAATTTACAATAATATTAGCATTAAACTTTTTAAGAAGAGGAAGTTTTTCATTTATAAACACCTCAACTCCAATATTTTGCAAACCAATGGCATTCAACATGCCTGAAGCGGTTTCGACCATACGGGGAGGGGAATTACCATGAGAGGGTTTTATGGAAAGCCCTTTGACTACTATCCCTCCTAACAGGTTTAAATCAATAAAATCAGTATATTCCATCCCATAGCCAAAAGTACCGGAAGCAGTTAATACAGGATTTTGAAACTGAATCCCTGCTATTTCAACTGATAGATTTATTTTCTTTTTTTTAGGCTCTATCGACATGTATTAGAAATAATAACTTATTAATTGATCCTTTTTACCAGCAAATTTCGTTAGCATCAAAAACAGGTCCGTCAGTGCAAACATTTTTATATGACCCGTGGTTTCCCTGAGTTACTTTAACAACACATCCCAAACAAGCTCCAAATCCGCAGGCCATTCTCCGGTCAAGGGAAACCTGGCAGGGAATATTCTTCTTAGCAGTCAGTTCCGATACTGCTTTCAGCATCTGGTATGGACCGCATGCGAAGAACGATGCTTGACCATTAGCTTTTTGATCAATAAACTTACTTACAGAGTTTGTCACAAGCCCCTGATTTCCGAGAGAGCCGTTTTCTGTAGCAATACAGATTTTAGTATTTAATTTCTCAAAATCATCCAGGCATAAAACATCATTTTTGCTTTTTCCACCGATAAAAAGATATGTCTTTAAATCCGTTGCGTCCTTTACCATTTTTTCTGCTAACATAGCAAGCGGGGCAATTCCTACGCCGCCTGCTACAAAAACTGCTATTTTAATATTTTGCGGAATTGCAAAACCATTACCAAACGGACCTAACACATCCACCTGCTGTCCTTTTTTCATCTTCGACATCATGGAAGTGCCTTTACCTACTACCTGGTAAAGAAGTTCCACGCAAGGGTTATTATCTTTGTTTGAGATTTTATGAATCCCCATGGGACGGCGGAGCAAGGGATCGTAATTATCACCAACCTTCATCATAATAAATTGTCCGGGTTTGGTATTCTCGGCTAACTCGGGAGAATGAATAGCAAGACGAAAGTAACCGGCAGAGATTTCATTATTTTCAACAATAGTTACAAACATTAAGTTCCGATTATTGCAGAAATTCCATTCCGTAGCAAGTGAGGCAAAATATGTAGCCGCAAGTTTTTGAAGTGCATAAAAAGGTACAAATTAACATTGACTTGATTTATCGCTAAATATTTTATAATACCAAGTTAACCAATTATTAAATATGTAAGAGGTATAATTTATGGCAGAAGCAATTGCAGAAAGGAAAACTTCTTTCAAAAAAAGTATCAGAAAAAGTGCGGTAAAGTACGAAAAACTTGGCGAGACGCTTAGGAAAGAGGGACAGATTACATGACCCACCATAAATCTTAGTACCACCATTGGGGTGATGATTTTCTTAATATTGAGTCATTCAATATTAAGAACCCCAAGAGAAAGAATTGCCTGCAAAAATGTTTTCTTCGCCATGCAATTGGCAAGAATGAGAGCTATTAGTACCGGGAATAACGCTTATATTGATTTTAACATGGATGGTGAAGACGTTTCTGATAAGTATTATACTGTCTATCTGGGTACAGATAACGGTAAGGATTTTGGAGAAAAAAACAACGCCAATGGCGAAAGCGAATTTACCGCATCTCATTTTGTAATGCAGGATAGCTGGCAGAATTGAGGCGGTGAATTATTTTTCGCAGTTGCTCTTCCTTCTGAAGTTGCATTTGAACTTCCCAGCACCCCCCCGTCTTCAACCCCAAAGAATAGCTACTTTTCATCCGGGGTTTTAGCTGATGGAGTTGGTTTTGCTGGCGGATCAAAAAGAATTAAATTTTTGCCAAAAGGCATACCATCCGGTTTTGGAGGAAGTGTTTATGTCTACAATATTAATGATTCTATCGGCAGAAGCTGTGCCGTTATAGTGGCTTCTACCGGTATTATTAGAATGTGGACATGGGACGGAACCAAATAGAATGAATAAACAAATTGATTTTAAGACCGGTACTTTGTGGATAACTCGGAAAACTCAAGAACCATCTTCAAGATTGGATCGAGTTGATCGAGAAGAACCATGTTGGGTCCATCACTTAGGGCATGATCCGGGTCCGGATGAACCTCCATAAACAGAAGGTCTATCCCAACCGCAGCAGCACCCCGTACAAGAGATGGAATAAACTCCTTCTGGCCTGTTGATTTATCACCAGCGCCGCCTGGCAATTGGACACTATGCGTCACGTCAAAGACAACAGGATATCCCAGACTTCTCATGATGGGAAGCGATCGCATATCTACTACTAAATTGTTATACCCGAAGGAAACACCTCGCTCAGTAAGCAGTATATTTTTATTACCGCATTGTTCTATCTTTACAACAACGTTTTTCATCTCCCGGGGAGACATGAATTGCCCTTTTTTTACGTTTACTGGCTTTCCTGTCTTTGCAGCCGCAAGCAACAAGTCTGTCTGTCTGCAGAGAAAAGCCGGAATCTGGATAACATCAAACACCTCAGCCGCAGCATCAGCCTGTTGCGGCTCATGGATATCTGATAGAACAGGGATACTCATGCGATCCTTCACTTTTTGCAATATTTTAAGCCCCTTTTCCAATCCAACGCCTCTATATGAATTTATGGAGCTCCTGTTCGCTTTGTAAAAGGAAGATTTGAATATCAGGGGAATATTAATTCGGTGTGTAATTTCTTTTAATTTTTCCGCGGTCTTCAAAACGAGCTCTTCCGACTCAATAACACATGGTCCGGCTATCAGCGCAAGTTTGGAATCCCCGCCAACAGAAAGAGTATCTGTAATATTTACCTTTTTGACCATAAATGTAGTGTGGAAAAATTCCTTTTAAGTGAAAGTGTAAATGCTCTACATTTGATTCTCAGTAGCTTCTTGCTGCGGGGAGCTTCAATTTATCGAAAAAACATCATATCACATACCTTATTCATCCGGCAAATAGTGATTTTATATTATCTTTTGCGAACTTTGCGACTTTGTGGTCAGTTTCCAAAAAAATTTAACTAATGCTCCAATTAAATCCACTCTGGAGATGGGTGGCTCCGAAGGAGAAGTGGGATGTGTGTTACCTCTATAGAGGGCGCCTCATATAGTATAGTTTCTCTCCCCAATATGTCATCCTGAGCATGTCGAAAGGTCTCTATCTGATGCTTCCACCTGAAAAGGGTTTTTACTGCTGCACGCCCCAACACATTACGTGTAATGCCTTTTACTCAACCTCACATCGATTATACCGAAGAAATCCTCTTTGTTTATTTTTCAATATATGTTATTATCTGATTTCTTAATTATATAATTTTTACCAAAGGAGGATTTTAGTTTGGCAACTCATAAATCTGCAGAAAAACGGGCACGGCAAAACAGGGTAAGAAGCATCAGGAATGCAAGCCGGAAAACAAGGGTTAAGTCCACCCTAAAAAAGCTGGATGATGTTCTAAAAAGCAATAATAAAGCTGTGGCAGAAGAGATACTGAAGAAGGCATCTTCTATGATTTCTAAAGGAGTGTCAAAAGGTACTTTGCGTAAAAGAACCGCTTCAAGAAAAATTTCCCGCCTTTCCAAAAAAGTCAGTGCGTTAGCTTCATAGTTAAGTGCGGCCACTATTGGATATTACTCAGAGCATAGCGAAGGGTCTTCTTCAAGAAACCTTTCGTCGTTTTACTCCTCAAGATAAGCAAAGGTCTATGACCAGCGATTCCATAATAAGGATGGGAGATTTAGCTGAGGATTTTAATTCTACATCTGCCTGCAATAGCCTCTCGAACGCGTAGATAAGGTTTTCCCTGGTAAATTTTCCTGCCTGCGATATGATCCTTGCCCACAAAATAAGGGTGAGCTCCTATCTTGCTTGATATTTCAGTCGGGGAGACCTTTTTTTTGGATAGTGCCTTGGCTTGCCAGATTAACCGGAATTGCCGTGTAATCATCCCGAGGGTCTGAAGAGGCAGAGCGCCATGGGACAACAGATTTTCCATTTTACTGAGAGAATTGTCAATACTCTTTTCCCCAATTGATTTGGTAAGATCAAAAATAGACTCGACTTTAGGATTTCCTGCAACCAGCTGAACTGTATCCGAATCAATTGATTTTTTTTTCCGATATAAAGAAATATTTTTTCCAATTCCGTATTTATTCGTTTTAAATTATTATTAAAAGCGTCTGCCAGGTATTCCGAGGCCGACGAATCAATCCGATAGCCGTTTGCTTTGCTTCTTTCCATTATCCATTTTTCAGTCTGGGATGTTTTTAATTTTTTAAAGTGAACGGTTTTTCCTGTTTTGGAAATACTTTTAAAGAATTTTTTGCGCTGGTCTATCTCTCTGGCTGTAAATATTATGCACGTTTCCTTGTACGGGGATTCCAAATAATTGAGGAGCTGCCGGTTTTCCATAAAGGTCTGTTTAGCCGCGTCAATCCTTTTTATTATTATTACACGGTGCTTTGTCATAAATGGAAGTGTACGTGCCGTGTCGAGAATGTCCGATGGCGAACTCACTTCGGCATGGTAAATATTGAAGTTAAAATCTTTTGAGGATGGATCAACCAGGATTTCGATGGCTTGATTTAATGTGTCTTTGATAAGATATTCTTCAGAACCGAAAAAAAGATATAAAGGAGAGATTTTACCTGATTGAATCTCTTTCAGTATGGCATGTTCAGTCATTCTATTATTTTACCGCAGAGCACGCAAAATAGGCAGAGATTTTAATTTACCAGAAACCTTCAACAACAATGCTGATCATTTTTTCTGCAAAGTCGCTGGAGGCTTTATCAATCGCTTCATTCCGAGACCTTTCAGAGTACAGCAGGTCTGATGAAACTTCATAAGTCCACTTGCTTCTGAATGTCTGGTCTATTAAAAATTTATTTTTAGACGTGTCTTTTACCTTCACCTCTATATTCATAATAACCCAGTATTCTGTAACATTGTCATTTGTATCAAAAGAGACGGGCCTTAACTCATAGTGATTGACATTACCCCTAAATATCAGGTCTGCCTTTTTTTCAGGCACTACCCTAAGCCTGCCATTCTGAATAAATGCTTCTCTAACTTTGGCAGTTACATTTCTTTCAATACCTGGTTCGGGGGTGTTGTTTTTAAAGACAGGGATAGCAATTTTGTTTGCGCCTCCTGCAGCTCCGGAACTTGTTCCCACTAAACGATATCCGCCACAACCTACAGAAAGCATGATCAAAAGAGATAGAATCAGGCGTGAAATATTTTTATCAGGGCAATAACGTTTCATTATTAATTCATATTCACCGAAACAATTTTGGACACGCCTTTTTCTTCCATTGTAATACCATACAATCTTTCCGCAAAAGACATGGTTTGCTGGCTGTGAGTTATGAGGATAAATTGTGTATTATTTTTCATTTCCATAAGCATTTCTTTAAATCGTACTATATTCGTCTGGTCAAGGGCAGCGTCAACTTCATCCAGCAGACAGAATGGATTTGGCCTAACAATAAAAATAGCAAACAACAGGGAAATTGCCACCATAGCTTTTTCACCACCTGACAATAAGTCGAGATTCTGAAGTTTTTTCCCGGGTGGTTTAACATGGATGTCAATCCCCGTTTCTAAAAGGTTATTATCAGAAAGAATCAGTTCTGCGTTTCCTCCTTTGAAAAAACGGCTGAAGATTTTTTTGAAATTTTCATTGATTAATTCAAAAGTCTCTAAAAACTTCTTTTTAGTGGTGGTGTTAATTTTATCTATTGTTTTCTGCAGGTCCGCGATAGATTGCTGGAGATCTACCTGCTGGGTCGATAAAAATGTATGGCGTTCATTCACTCTTTCATACTCTTCCAAGGCGGCAAGGTTGACTTCGCCTATTTTATTTAACCTTGTTTTCATCTCTTCCAATTTTGCTTTACCCACTTCCAGGTCGAATTCACCGGTATCTATTAGGAGCATTTGTTCTTTTGTCACTAAAAATTCATCCTTTACCTTTTCCACAAGGTATTGCATGTCTTTTACGATTTCAGCCCGGTTGACTTCAAAACGGTTCACCTCCTCACTCACTTCTTCCTGCACAGCCTGAGATGATTTAGACCGGTTCTGTAGATCCTTCAGTTCCTCTAATTTTTTTTCCAGCGCTTCCCTTATTTCGACAACTTTTTTCTTAAGGGCATTTTTTTCTATTATTAATTGATCAACTTCTTTTTCACTTTTTTGTATTTCCAACATCCGTTCCGATTTTTTATTTTCATGCTCCTTTTTCTCATTTTCTTTTTGTTTAACGCGGTTTTGTGTTAATTCCATATTGGCCTCAAGCCTTTGAACATCAAGCAGGACATTTTCTTTCTTCCCATTAAGAGAAGTCCTTTTTACATCAACACTGTTCACTTCCTGGGTTAAAGATTCCAATTCTGATCGGATGGAGGTAATACCTTCTCTTAAATTTTTTATTTCCTCTTCTTTCTTTGATTTATTATTATTGAGTTCCTTCAACTCAATTTTCAATTGTTCCAGACGTTCGCGTAACTCTTTTTCCTCTACCTCGCACTGTTCCTTTTCAAATTTACATGTTTCCACTTTTTCCCGAGCTCGCGCAAAGTTCTCATTGAGCTGTTGATTCTTTTTTTCTTCAACACGGAAATCCAGTTCTGACTGATTGTTCTTTTGTTCTAATATCTCCCGCTCGTACTCTATGCTTTCAATCGTTTCTTTAATGGAGTTTTGCTTTTCTTCCAACGAATTAACCTGTTTTTCTAATTTTTGAGTTTCTTCTATCAATTCAGCAATTTTTCGCTTTTTTGTGAGAAGGCTTGCTCCATTATTAACCGGCACACCGCCTGTAATTGTTCCGTGAGAATCGATAACATCTCCTCCTAAAGTTACTATGGTGCAGTTATCTCCCATTTCTTCCCATAGAGAAAGCGCGGATTCGATATTTTGCGCGACCACGACATTTCCCAGTAAGTATTCCATAACTTCTTTGTATTTTTCTTCATAATTAATAAGATCCGACAGCTTTCCCACAACACCCCTGCTGCCGTTAAGCGATAGTGCCGGCTTTGACTGAAGTTTGGGTTTTAACAGAAAAAGAGTTGAACGACCTGAATCAGTGTCCTTTAAATATTGAACAGCCCTTAGAGATTCATTATGGGAATCCATAATAACTCCTTGGATTTTTTCACCCAGTACGGATTCAAAGGCGACTTCGTAATCTGAGGGAACTTCAACAGTATTGATCAAAATGTCATGAATCCCCTGAACCACTTCATTGGCGCCCTGAGATTTCATTAAAGATTTTACTCCTTCGTGAAAACCCTCAAAATTTTTATACAGTTCATTCAATGAATTCAGTAATGCTGTATTCTCAGTGAAAACACTTCTTGTCTTATTCAAATTGGTTTCCACTTCTTTTAAGTGGTTTTTTTCTTTTTCCATTCGCAAGACGAGGACTTCTTTTTCTTTTTTTGCTTTCAAAAGATTTTCTTTAGCTTCAGATAATGATTCCCGGTGTTTTTCAACAGCATCATTAAGCTCGGTAAATGCTTTCTCTGATTCTGTCAGTTCATTAATTAACTTCTCTTTGTTTTGTTCTAATATGTCACGATGTGTAGTAAGGGATGCTTCACTGTTTAGTATATTTGAGTGAACATTGAAAATATCCACCAAGTCTGCTTCCAGGTCTTCGAGATGGTTTGTTTTAGCCTGGAGTGAGTTTTTGAGTTCCTTCAAGGCATCATTTTTTTCATTGAATACTTTTTCTTTTAAAGAAATTTCATTATAGAGTACTTCCAGATTTTTTCTTTGATTTTCGATTTCCTGATTAATATTTTCAATATCTTCTTGCCATTGTTTAATATCTTCTTCTGCCTTTTCCCCGCTAGTTTCGTGATCGACTATCTGTTTTTTCATCATGTCGACACGGGTTTCAAAGTTTTCTATTTTTCCTTTAATTTCATAATTTTGTTGGTTAAAGAGGTTCAATTGCCTTTCAGTTTCATCGGTTTCAGCTTTATGTGTTTCGATTTTATTTTGCAAAGATGCGTTTTTAGCAATGAGCTCTTCCTGTTTGTCTTTTAGCCCGGTTAATTTTTCTTCCAGAGCGGTAAATATTTCTTTTTGGTTTCTGTATTCAATAGAATAAATAGCAAGGGCCAATTCCCTGGCTTCTTTTCTAAATTTTTTATGAACCTCAGCCTTTTTGGCTTGTCGTTTCAAAGAGCGTTTTTGTTTATCCAATTCACTGATAATGTCGTTAATTCTAAGCAGGTTCTGATTTGTATGTTCCAGCTTTCTGAGGGCTTCATTTCTTCTATGCTTATATTTCATAATTCCGGCCGCTTCTTCAATCAAGGCTCTACGTTCAATTGGCTTAGAGTTAATAATTTGAGCTACATGGTCCTGTTCTATGATTGAAAATGATTTGGAACTTATGCCTGTGTCTAAAAATAAATCGATGATATCTTTCATCCGGCATGGAGTTTTGTTAATAAAATATTCGCTTTCACCGGAGCGGAAATAACGGCGTGTTACTGTCACTTCATCCAAGCCGTCAAGACTGGTAAAAGAGACTTTGGCCGGGAGGTTCCCCACGGTTAGGGCTACTTCAGCCATTCCAATAGGGTTTCTGGTATCGCTGCCACTAAAAATCAGGTCTTCCATCCTGTTACCGCGCAAAGTTCTTGTACTATATTCCCCGATAACCCAGCGTATAGCATCTATAACATTACTCTTCCCACAACCATTAGGGCCGACTACAGCGGATAAACCACCGGGAAATTCCAACTTGGTGGAATCAACAAACGACTTAAAGCCTGTCATTTCTAAACTTTTTAAGTACATTGTTTTCCCCTCTATTTTATTATGTAAGAAAGATAATTTTTTTTGCAGCCAATTTGTTAATTATATGGTTTAAATTTAAAAAGTAAACAAAAAAACACAACAAATTGTATAAAAAAAATAAAAAACTACAATATGTAGTGTTTTGATTTTTTCACGTATGAAGGATGAACCCCATTAGAATTTTGTATCATATTTTCTGCGGGGTAAGAAAAGGGGTGTATTCCTCTCTTTAGAGGGTTTTGCTGAAAGCTGATTGCTGTATTTAATTCCTGATCCCTGTCAACTGACACTTGACAACTGATATAGAGGGTGTGTAATGCTGAATTATTTTGAAACAATGAACAAAGCTGAGCTGAGCTCTGCCATGTCATAACGTATTAAACTTAACCCTAACCGCTGATAGCTGACTGCTAATTGAAAACCGTACCATATTTGAATATTTTTTCACTGTTTTCATAGTACACCTTCCGCAATACTTTATTCGGCAAGAATATGCCATAAATTTTCCACTCTCCTGTAGGCGGGAATGGATGTTTGTAATAATCAAAATATTCATCTGCAGTCTCCAAAAATCGGTAATATATACTGTATCTTGGTTGGACAGTTTTTCCAGGGTAGCGATCGGTTCCAAATAAAATACGATCTTGATACTTTATGAAAAATTTCCGCGCTAAATAGGGTTGTCTTCCCAATTCTGCCACTCTGCCAGAGATATCGACATAAAAATTTGAATATTTATCAAGCAGTTCCGACAAATATTTCAAATCCTCTGCGCTGCTCCCAATGTGCGGCCCTATAAATAAGGTGTTGCGATGCTTAGCAAGAACATTATTTCTTTGTTTCAAAATCGAATCTTTTGATGGAAACTCATTTCCATCAAAACTCCAGCTCGGATGACGTTTCAGTTGCAGCCAACGTTCATTGAAGCGGTCAATTGGATGAAAAAAGGCTGTTGGATCTGCTACGTGGATGAGAACAGGCATCCCCAATTCTCCCGCTTTCGCCCAGATTGAGTCCAAGCGTGGATCATCAACTGGAACAATCTTACCTGATTTATCTTTGATGCTTAAACCAAGGCTCTTGAATATTTTCAACCCTTCCGCGCCTTTGGAGTGGGCTTCTTCTAAAAATGCCGACACTTTTTCCCCGAAATCTGTCTCATCTATTCTGGAAAAATCTATATTACACATGATAATAAAACGCTCGGGGGCATAATTTTTAAACTTCTGAAGTATTTTGTTAAGCTTTTCACCCCAGCCACCGCTCAAATTAACTACACGCTTCACACCCAAGGCATCCATTGAACCTAAAATTGCCTCTGGATTCTGGTCAAGGCCAAAGTGAGTGTGAACATCGACAACAGGGTATTTTGCCTTTGATATAAGATGTTTTTCAGTCACCAAGGTTGTCATTGGGTGATAATCCTTTAGAACCTCATCGCCAATGTGAAGAGCTTTCCCTATATTAGGATTCGGATAAACTGTACAGCTGCTGCCGAGAAACAGGGCAACCAAAAATAAAAGGGGGTCAAATCTCTTCATGGCTAGATAAAAATTTAATTTTTTTGTATAGACTTGAATACTTTCTGTTTTTTTCTATTATTGTTTGGTGGGCCATCTGTTAGCCCTCCTGTGTTTTGGCTTTAACCTTTTGGGTGATATTTTATATCACTTTTTACCCTTAGTCTATGAGGGCTTTTCTTTTTTTACTCTTTTCTATCTCTGTTTTAGTGTGCAATCTATCGGTTGTTTATTTTATTTCTTTGCGGTATATTTTGGGGATTACAATGTTCATTTAATTTTGGAGGAAAATTATTATGTCCGGCAAAGTCCCTATGACAAAAGAAGGTCACGATAAATTGACAGAAGAACTCCAGCGGCTGAAAACAAAAGATCGCCATGCGGTTGTCAAAGAAATCGAGACAGCACGTGCTCACGGTGATCTTTCTGAAAATGCTGAATATCACGCTGCTAAGGAAAAACAATCCTTTATCGAAGGAAGAATCCAGATGGTTGAAGATAAACTGGCTCGAGCTGAGGTAATAGATGTCAGTAAAGTCCCCCGGGAAAAAGTTGTTTTTGGCGTCACTGTCGTTCTAGAAAACGAGGAAACATACGAGAAGATAAAATACCAGATCGTGGGAGAGGATGAAGCAGACGTGGAAAACGGGAAAATATCTGTCACCTCCCCCATTGCCCGTGCGCTTATAGGAAAAGAGCCGGATGATACCGCTGTCGCTGTTACCCCAGGTGGAAAAAGAGAATTTACTATTCTTGAAATTATTTGAGCGTGTTTAACGAGCGTCTTCCATGTGGCCTTTTTGCTGGATTAGCGAGCGAATATAGATAAAATTACTTCAATACACATAAGACTCCCTGTAGCTTTGTTACAGGGAGCTTCAATAATAAGCATGTTTAGTTTTTCTGATCCTTTTTTAAAAAATGTAATTGAAAACAAAGTAATTAATCAGGAGCGCCTATCTTTTGATGACGGCGTAAGCTTGTTTAATTCACATGACCTGTTAGGACTGGGTTATCTTGCGAATATAGTTAGAGAAAGAAAAAACGGGCAGTTAACGTATTTTATAAACAACCGACATATTAATCATACGAATATTTGTAAAAACCTGTGTCGGTTCTGTGCCTTTAGTAAAAGCAAAGGTGAAGAAAACGCTTATGCGATGAGTATCGAAGAGATTCTGCAAGCAGCAGAGTCTTATAACGACGGCAGGGTAAGCGAATTCCATATTGTTGGTGGTCTCCATCCCGATTTTCCTTTTTCTTACTATCTCGGTATGCTGGGAGAACTGAAAGGCAAATTTCCTAAAGTTCATATACAGGCATTTACAGCGGTTGAGATTGCTCATCTAGCAGATATTGCAGGTCTTACTGTAAGGCAAGCACTTATTGAATTAAGAGAAGCCGGTCTCGATTCTTTGCCGGGAGGCGGAGCGGAGATTATTAACCCTGACGTCCGGGAAAAAATATGCCCGGAAAAAATCTCCGGGAAAAAATGGCTGGAAATAATGAAAACAGCCCATGGACTAGGAATAAAATCAAACGCCACCATGCTTTATGGGCACGTTGAGTCCACGGAGGACAGAGTAAATCATTTGATTCAACTTCGTGACCTTCAGGATAATACCGGAGGGTTTTTAGCTTTTATTCCATTAGCCTTTCATCCAAAAAATACGGGGTTAGATAATGTCGACTTTACAACCGGACAACTGGATCTGAAAGTTTTAGCTGTTTCCCGCCTGATGTTAGATAACTTCCCCCATATAAAAGCCTTTTGGATTATGATTGGTCCAAAGATCGCACAGCTTTCTCTATCGTTTGGTGTGGACGATATTGACGGCACTGTAGTGGAGGAAAAAATCACTCATGCCGCTGGCGCAAACACAGAAGAATATATTGAAAAAAATCGCTTAATTAGTTTAATACAGGAAGCGGGAAGAGAGCCGGTAGAACGCGATACACTGTATAATGCTGTTTCTTGATTAAGATTTGCTCTTTTCACTCATTGCCCTTCTTACTTCCCTTTCGGCGGTTTTCTTTTTAATGGACTCACGTTTGTCATAGAGTTTTTTTCCTTTTGCCACAGCGATTTCTATTTTCGCTTTTCCCTGTACAAAAAAAATTTTAAGAGGCACCAGGGAAAGTCCTTTCTCGGCGGTTTTTCCAATAAGTTTTTTGACCTCTCTTTTATGTAATAGCAGTTTTCGTTTTCGAAGGGGATCATGGTTTTCTATGTTCCCGTGGGTATATGGATTTATGTGGCAGTCAAATAAAAAAACCTCTCCTGATTCAATGCCGGCGTAGCTGTCTTTTAGATTGGCGTGACTGGCTCTTAACGATTTTACTTCAGTACCCTTCAGAACTATTCCGGCAACATAGGTTTCCAGGATAAAATAATCGTGTCGGGCTTTCCTGTTTTCAGTAACGATTTTTTTTCCCTTTTCCATAATTGTTTTTGACGGGATAACAGGATATACAAGATCGAATATCCAGTTCTTCCTGTTAACCCTGTCTAATGTTATTGTATTACGCTAAAACAAAATCAATCTGTCTTTTTCCCATGCTGACATTTTCTATTTCAATTTTTACTTTATCGCCAACTCTATAAACTTTCCTTTTATTTTCTCCAATAATAGAATGTTTTTTTTCGTGGTAGATATAATAATCGTCTTTTATAGAAGTAACATGAACCAATCCTTCCACAAACAAGTCTTCCAGCTCAACGAAAAGACCAAAGGATGTTACCCCTGTAATAAAGCCTGAAAATTCTTCTCCAATTTTATCCATCATAAAGTGGATTTTGTTTAAATCGATAATTTCCCGTTCCGCCTCCATGGCAACACGCTCTCTGATAGAACAATGTTTCGCGATTGCCGGTAATTTTTTCTTTAAATAATCTATTTTATTTTGCAGAGGCCGTTTTTTGGTTAACAAGGCCTTTAAAATTCTATGTGTTACTAAATCAGGATAGCGCCGGATAGGTGAAGTAAAGTGAGTGTAGCACTCAAAAGCAAGACAGAAATGTCCTGAATTTTTTTCAGAATAAACTGCCTGTTTCATCGAGCGGAGCAGAACGTGGTTCATTAACTTTTCTTCCGGTGTTCCCCGGGCTGAGGCAATCAGTTTTTGCAGGGATTTTGCTTTTGTACTATTTGTATCATCAATGGAATATCCAAAATTATGAATAAATTCATTAAAATCCGACATTTTTTCCGGGTCCGGCTCTTCATGAATACGATAAATACCCGGGAAGCTGGATTTAAATATGTGCTTTGCCGCAACAACATTGGTAGTCAGCATAAATTCTTCAATAATCCTGTGAGCAATGTTTCTCTCCGCTTTCAGGATATTATTGATTCTGCCTTCCTGGTTGAGAATGATGTCAGGTTCAGGAAGATCAAAATCAATACTGCCAAGTTCCTTTCTCTTTTTGTTTAGAATAAGGCAAAGTTCTTTCATTAAAGAAAACTTATCCAATAAGTAGTCATAACGTTTCGCAAGTTTTTTATCTTTGTTTTCCAATATTTTCGCGACATCCGTATAAGTCATACGTTCATTGCTGTTAATCATTGAACTGTAAATATGGTTCCTCAGAATTTCTCCTCCGGGATCGATATCCATTTCCACAGTAACTGTCAGGCGGTCTTCTTTTGGTTTTAAACTACAAATTTCGTTTGAGAGTTTTTGTGGTAGCATTGGGATTACACGATCAAGAAAATAAACGGAAGTTCCCCTTTTATATGCTTCCCGACTCAGTCCACTGTTCTCAGTAACATAATGGCTTACATCCGCTATGTGGACATAAAGCCGATAATTTTTTCCATCAGGTTTCTCAAGAGAAATTGCGTCATCAAAATCTTTTGCATTTTCACCATCGATAGTTATAGTGAGTAAGTCCCGGAAGTCTTTGCGTTCACGAAGTTCTTTATCGGAAATTTTTAAAGGAACTTTTTCTGTTTCTTCCAATGTCTCTTCGGGAAATCGATTGAAAAGCCCATGACTTCTAATAATCATTTCCACTTCCACATCCGGGTTATCCGGGTATCCCAGCACTTCAATAACTTTACCTTCAGGATTGTGTTCTGCCCTGGGATACCGGGTAATCTCCACCACCACAGCCTGTCCTTTTCTTGCCTTTCCTGTACATTTCTTTGGGATATAAATGTCTTTGTTTATTCTCCTTTCATTTGGAATGACAAAGCCGAAATTCCCTGAATGTTCATAGGTCCCAACCAGGGATTCGTAACAGCGCTCCACAATGCGGATAATTCTACCTTCTTTTTTCCCTTTGTAACCGTGTGATTCCACCCTGCAAACAACTTTGTCGCCATGCATTGCGTCTTTCATCTTTCGTGCTCCGATATAAATATCTCCTGTGCTTGTTTCCGAACCTTCATGACTTTTTTCAGGAATAACAAAACCAAACCCATCGGGATGGCTCTGCAATGTGCCTGTAACCAGGTTCATTTTTTCAGGGATTCCGTAACGGCCGCCTTTGATTTTAATCAGTGTGCCTTCTTGAATCATGTCTTTCACCAGGTGCCGAAAAATTCTATAGTCGTCAGAATTGATATTAAAAGCATTAGCCAGCTCCTTTCTTTTTAAAGGTCTGCTAGCCTCTTCCCTCATAAATTTTAAAATTTCTTTTTCAGTAATCATTTTAAAATGGTGACGTGCTTTTTTTAGCAGCAGCGTAAATAATGTCATAGGTAGCCAGGATACCGGTTCCATTTGAGGCGGGGAAATATTTTTGATAGGCCTTTGCGGTTTCTTTTAAAAAAAATCCCTTTGCAAGACTCTTGTTACTATTATGAATAGGGGGAGAGGCGCCTGTTGCTTTCAGCGTCCTTAAAAGATCCCACAGGGTTTTATAATTTTTGTTCTTGACTACACTTTCCATTGTTAAGATTTCAAAACCGGCCTTTTTAAGATTATTTGATAAATTCTCCACATTGTGAAATTCCATAAGAACAAAACGCCCGTTGTTCTCAACAGCATCTCTGGATTTTTTGTAACTTATTTTCAATTCTTCTAATGTGCGGGGGCCGAGGATTGAAAAAAGAAAAAGCCCGCCCGGCTTTAAAACACGCCAGACCTCCTGGAAAGAACGGTCAATATTTGGTACCCACTGGTAAGTCAGGTTGGAAAAAACTGAATCAAAAAGAAATTCTTTGAAAGGGAGTTCATCGCAGTCTGAGGTTAAAAACTTGATACTTCTGTCCCTGTCTTTCTCTTTTGCCTTAAAAAGCATGGGTAAAGAAAAATCGCATCCAAAGAGACTTGCATACGGACAAACATTGTCAAAAAAAAAGGCAAAGGTACCTGTACCGCAGCCAATATCCAGCGCAAAATAAGATTCTGAATTAAGAGGTAAGATGTTGATTTTGTTTATCAGCTTTAACAAATCCTTTGCCGCGTTTTTTTGAAGTGTTGAGTGGGCATCATAGGTGGACGCGGCTTTTGAAAATGATTTTTTTACTATTTTTTTATTAAGAGTAAAAGTATTCATGTTTTTTGAAAATCTTATTTTAACGCAGAGAACACTGATGGTTCTACAAAGCCTGTCTTGAAGCTACAGAAAGGCTCACCATGACAGAGAAGAGTTCCTCTGATTATATCACTTGTCACCCTGAGCCTACCGAAGGGTCTTTGCCTACCCTGCGTTAAGTTTAAATTTTATTAATAAAATTTATAAGCAACTTATTGAGCTCTGCTGTTTCAGTAAGAAACGGGGCATGTCCTGCTTTTTCAAAAATTTTCAATTCAGCGCTTTTGATCTTATCCTCAAGGTAATGAGAGGCGCCTACAGGACATATTTGGTCCATTCTGCCATGAATAATAAGTACTGGAATATCGAGTAAACCTAATTGATGTCTTAAATCTATTTTAGAAAGCGCTTCAAGACCCGTGGTTATTTCATTAATCTTAAAATTTGTTTTATTATAAGTATATTGATTTATAAAACTTTTTGCAATTTCTGCCCTGATCTCATTTTCGGTAAAATTCAGTTGGTAAAATCTTTTGATAGTTTCATGGGGCTTTTTCTTCATATCCTTAATCATTTTTTTTACTAGAGGTATTGGCTGTGCACAGGAGAAATCATCTTTCTTTACAAAACAGGGTGTAGCACTAATTAGGATGAGACCATTGAATTTTATTTTATTTTCAATTACAGAGGTTAGAAGTACCTGGGCTCCTAAGGACCAGCCGATACCTATAACTTTATTATGAGAAGATCCGCCAGACTTTGAAGATAAAAGATGAGTTAAAACTTCTTTTACCGGAGCTTTAAGATTGGGTTTATCCCATTTTTCGTTTCCGCCATGACCGGGGAGGTTCATGTTGCAGCATCTATAGACATTTTTAAATTCATTAATCTGCTGTGTCCATACCCACCTGTCAGTTGCCCAACCATGTATAAACAGAAGCGTTGGTTGCTTTTTACTCATCGATTTATGGGATTATTATTTGAAAAGGGTATTTTAAGATTGTAGTTGAAAATAGTCAAATATGGGATGAAAAGAAGAAGGCAACGCACCCCGTCTCCTTCGGAGCCACCGCTCTTAATGGGGGATTGTAAAGCCCGTCGCCGATGACGACACCCCTCTTTTTAAAGGGGATTAAAACCAAAAAAACTACTGCTCTTCCGTCAAACAGATATCCTTCAATTTGAGTTGTAGAATTTTTTTGTCATTCCAGCTGTTTATGGATAAAGTAAAGGCGATATCAAAACGGTCGACTTCAAAGTCAAATTTCGATATTAAACCTCCCATGTTAAATCCAATTGCGTCAACCGTTTTCTTGTTTCCTTTAATCCGCATTTTTAGATGATCTCCGTTCTTACCAACTATATTTGGAGGGAAAGGTAGGCTCACATTTTTTGCTGCAAGAACAGGACGTGAGTTTCCAAAACCAAATGGCGCTAACATTTCGATTTCTTTACATAAATCTTTGGATATTTCGTCAATGAAAACTATCGTGTCTATTTTTAACGGCGAGATAAATATTTTAGGGTCTTTAATGCTATTACGCGTTTCTTCTTCAAAGGTTTTTTTGAATTCTTCAATCATATCTTTTTCAATAGAAAATCCCACAGCCATTTCATGTCCTCCATATTTTTTTAACAGGCTGCCACATTTACTTACGCTTTTATAAAGATTAAATCCCTCTATGCTCCTACCGGATGCCTTTCCCATTGATCCGTTAAGAGAAATCAAAATAGTTGGTTTGTAATATTTGCTTAACAGCTTTGAAGCAACAACTCCTAGCACACCCTGATGCCAGTTTTTAGAAGCAAGTACTGTGGTATAGGAATCTTTCAAGTAAGGGTTGGAGTCAATCAATTCTACTGCTTCATTGAATATTTCTTTTTGAATATTCTGTCTTTCTTTGTTGGTTTCATCCAGGGATTTGGCAATTATTTCTGCTTCTTCTGTATTTTCAGAGATTAAAAGTTTAACACCACTGTCCGCGGTTTTAAGCCTTCCTGCCGCGTTTATCCGTGGCCCCAATAAGAACCCGACGTCAGCGGTTTCAATATCTTTGTTAAGACAGCCTGCAGCTTTCTTTAAAGCTGCAAGCCCGGATTTTTGTGTACAGGTTAATTCCTGTAAACCATGATAGGCAAGAATACGATTTTCTCCTGTTATGGGGGCTAAATCAGCAATGGTCCCAAGGGCTGCAAGGTCAAGGTGCTTTTTCAAGTTGGGAAGCCTGTTTGCAAAATCCGCGTTATCTCTTAGTTTATTCCTGATCGCAGTAAGCAACTTAAATGCTACTCCAACACCGCTAAGTTTCTTGTAAGGGTATGGACAATCCAGTTGAGAAGGATTCAAAACAGCGTATGCCGGAGGAATTTTTTCAGGCACCTGGTGGTGGTCGGTTATGATAACCTCTACCCCAAGGTTTTTCGCTTCAACAATTTCATCATAGGAACTCATTCCGCAGTCAACAGAAATAATAAGACGGGCACCTGAAGAGGCTATTTTCCTGATTGCCTCAATATTAATGCCATATCCTTCCGATTGTCTATCTGGGATGTAATATTGAACATTAACTCCTATTTCTTTAAAAAATGTTTTTAATAACGCGGTAGCGGTTGTTCCATCAACATCATAATCACCATAAATTGTTATCAGAGAGGGTATTGCGTCCTGCTGTTGGCGAGAAACCATTTCTTCCAAAACAGAAACTATTTTTTTGACTGCTTTTTCCATATCCTTCATAAGAAAAGGGTTGTTAAGTTCTTTCAAAGGAGATTTGAAAAAGGTTCGGGCTGTTTGCAGATCAGTTATTCCCCTGTTGATAAGGATTTGGGCTGTCACATGAGAAATTTTCAGTTGTTCGGCAAGATTATTGGATTTGGTCTGGTCGGTTGGGGGATAAATCCAATTATAGTTTGTCATAAATAATAGCCATGGAATGGCAACACAGACTCAATTACGATAAAAAATTATATGCAATAAAAAACTATCGCACTATAGTTGTATCTAAAATAAATTTGCTGCAAAGTCACTAAGATACAAAGATAAGGGAAAATGGAGAACGTTGTATAAGCCGCTGTAAAAAACAAGAACTAAACAGCGCCTAAAAAAAGAACTTTCGTCTTTCTCTCCATCTCTCCTGAATATTTTTGTGCCTTGGTGGCTTCAGCGATTATTGAAAAGTATTATATGAAATCTGAGGGGTGATCGCTAATTGCTTATCGCCTGTATTAGTAAATATAGTGTTTTTAATTTTTGTTCTGGAAAATTTTGCAAGCTTTTCCACGATACCGTTTTGTATTTTGGTATTGTTATCCCAATTGCATTTTCTTGAATTTATGAGCATAGAAAAGGCTAATTCTTCCCCCCCTTCAGCGCCAACATATCCTGAAAGAGTGTTAGCTCCGTTTAATGTGCCGGTTTTAGCGCGAACATATCTCCTTTTTTGAAATTCACTAAGTCTTGTTTTCAGTGAACCATCGATTCCCATAATCCCAAGGGAGGCAACGTATTCTGCTCTGACTGAAAAATCATAATACATATTTTTTAAAACATCGATTATTTGATCAGGAGAGAGGCTGTTTTGTTTGGACAATCCGGAACCATCCACTACTGAATAAGAAGATGGAAGATAACCGAGTGTTTTCATTAGCTGATTAATAAGGTCCAGTCCTTTCCGTGTTGTGCCGGGTGTTCCAAATCTTTCTGCTCCAACTGTTTTTAAAACCTGCTCAGCGATAAAATTGTTACTTATTTTATTCATGTCCTGAATGATTAAAGATAGGGGTCTTGATTTATGAATTACCAGTTCTTTTACCTCTTCCGGTTGCTTTGCTATAGATATACTCCCCTTAATTTTTATCCCTTCTTTTTCAAGAAATTCTTTAAATACCGAAACGGTATACAAAGTGGGATCGGAGACAGTCAAATAAACATGGTATCCCGGAGTTTTGATTGAACCTTTGATAAAAACAGTATCGTATCCTCCTTTTTTAATTCTGCCGGAGATAATGTTGTAGTCTTTTCCTGTAGCCGCAGTTTTTGCTTTGTTGGAGACTTTTATATATTTAGTTGGCGGATCAACCGTTACTATTGGGTGCGCGCCGACTCTTTTTGCCGGATTCACATAAACAGTTACTGTATTAAAATTCAATGAAAGGGCGCTGATTTTTGCATTATAGGGTTTGGAACCTCCATTTTTTCCCACTCCGACCCCTTTACGCTTATCATCAAAAAAAGTGTCGTCGGCAATAATATTTCCATTGATTCTTTTGATCCCGCGGTTCCGGATGCTTTTTACTATCATCCAGAGTTCTTCAGAAACCAGACGAGGATCTCCAAAGCCTTTTAAATATAAATTTCCATGGAGAACACCTTTTTTTATCTCACCCTCTGTAGAAACAGTTGTCAAAAACTGGTATTCTCCTCCCAATACCTTTAAAGCTACTGCAGCGGTAAGGAGTTTTATGTTTGAAGCGGGAATGAAAAGCTGGCTGGAATTTCGTTGGTAAACAACATCGCCTTTGGTTAACGAAAAAACTTTAATGCCCGCGCTCCCATTTTCGAGACAGGAGTTTCGTAGAATGGAGTTAATTTCTTTTCCCAATAATTGAACAGGGTTGTTTTCAGCAAAGGAAGAATTTGACTGAAACAGAAAAATGGCAATTGATAAAAATGCTGTATTTAAAAGTGTTAAGCGCATATCAACATAAATTTTATAAGAAAAAAAGGAAAAGTCAATGAGAAGATGCATCAGGCTTAACTTGAATTGTTAAGCGCTTTAGCTATTTCATCGGCTATTTTTTTTGCCGCATCTGCTGGATTGCCAGCATCTCTAATAGGACGTCCGACAACAATATAATCGGCTCCATTAGCGATTGCTTCATGAGGGGTAGCTATTCTTGATTGATCATCATTTGATATTTTGCTCCATGATGGGCGTACTCCCGGCACTACAACAATAAAATCATTTCCAAATATTTCTTTAATAGGTTTTACTTCTTTGCCGGAACAGACTACTCCATCGCATCCTGATTTATTAGCTGTTTCCGCTCTATGCAGGGCAAGGTTTAAAGGATTTTGCAGTTCTTTTTTTATGCCGGAATTGATGATATCTTTTTTTGACAGACTTGTTAAAACTGTTATTCCCAATACCATAGTATTCTTTTTTGTGCTATCAGCAGCCGCTTTCAATAATTTTGTTTCTTCATTGCAATGAACAGTTATAAAATCTATTCCATGGGCGTTAGCTGCTCTTTGCGCCCTCCTGACAGTTTCCGGAATATCGTGAAATTTCAAGTCGAGAAATATCTTTGCATGAGTTTCATCTGCAATCAGCTTTAGAATCTTTGGACCTTCCCTGACAAAGAGCTCCAAGCCTACTTTAAATACTCCGATATTGTTTTTAAGGAGGTGAATATATCTTTTTGCTTCATCGATAGATGAAACATCTAAAGGGAATATAACGCGCTCATGTGGGAGGAAAATATTATTGTTTGACACAGGTTAAAATAGCATAAAAAGCTAAACAAGTGGTACGGATGACAGGATTCGAACCTACGACCTACAGATTAGAAGTCCGTCCTGACAGATTTTTTAACTTTTTTTAATGACTTGATTTTGTACATGTTTGGCCGCTAAGATTTACTTTACAATATTTTACATCATTTTGTCAATTACGGTTATTAAGGTGGGTTAAGGCCGATTAAGATTATTTTGGACACAGTGAAAACCTGCTACTTGCAACTAATGTCTACAAACACGGCCGCTTTGTTTATGCTACAGCAAGAAAAGAAAGCTTTTGGAAGGTACTTTTTCGATCAAGAAATGAAGAACTTCCTAAAGGTATTATTGATATTAATTTTTTAAATGATGAGGATAATTCTAAATTATGAATATAATTTTTCTGGATACTGAAACTACTGGTCTTGATAAGTGGCCTTACCCAAAAAAACTGATCCACATTTAAAGGAATAAATGGTCGGGACGACTGGATTTGAACCAGCGACCCCTGCGTCCCGAACGCAGTGCTCTACCAGGCTGAGCCACGTCCCGACAGATCTTTAGCTTATTTTTTCGCCGATCCTGATGACAATAACCGGTTTATCAAGTTTTCAGAAAATTGCTTATGCAGTTTTAACTGCATGGATTTTTCAAAACTATCGATTGTCGCTGCATTAATATTTGCAACATAACAATCACTGCCGGCAATAATGTCATTTTTTCTCGGTGCATGGGTAATAACAGCCATTTCGCCAAAACATTCTCCAGTGTGTATTGTTAAAAGTTTTCGTTTGCCTGAAGATTGTGATTTATTTATGACGTTGGCATGATCTTTCACAACAACATAAAACGATCAATCCGTTTCATTCTCTTTGATTATATATTTGTGCATCGGAAAACGTAATAAGTCGCAAAAAGTTTACGATTTTGTCAATCTCATGATCATCGAAAATTTAAAAAAACTTAGTTGATTTCAGAAGGACTACCCACTGTTCTTTACTTATATTAGCCATAGCTTTAATCTTTAAAATTTACATTGTTTTTATTCTATCTCTAAGGCGCATTTTCAATTCTCATTTTCCCATCCATATTTTCCTATTAGTTTTACAAAAACACAACCTGTAATGGATTTGGTATCAAATCCTTTTTCCGCCTTGGTTATTTTAAAAAGTGTTTGAGAAAAAGCCTCCCCTATTGGTATTACGAGATGCCGTTTTACTGCTAACTGATCCAGCAGTCTTTTGGGGATCTGCGGACTGGCGGCAGTCACCACTATTCCATCAAAAGGAGATTCTTCTCTCCAACCATAAGTACCATCGGTTACTTTCGTAACCACATTATTATATTTTAATTTATCAAGAACAGTTAGCGCATTTTGTGTTAAAAAATCAAGTCTTTCGATACTAAAAACTCTTTCAGCTAATTCAGCTAAAATCGCGGTTTCATAACCTGAACCAGTGCCAATCTCGAGAACTTTTTCGTTTCCTTTTAACTCCAGAAGTTCGCACATTAACGCAACCATATAGGGCTGCGAAATAGTCTGATTTAGCCCAATAGGAAGCGGATAATCTCCATAGGCTCTTTCTCTTAAAGCTTGCTCAACAAAAAGATGCCTTGGAACTTTTAAAAATGCCCTAATAACTTCTTGATTTTTTATCCCCCTGTCTACTAATTGCTCTAAAACCATTTTCTCTCGGGCAGCATCAAAATCCACTTATTTATACCTGAAGTCAGTTATTTTTATTATTTTTTAAAGTGTACAACATCTCATCACCTATTTACAACTTATAGCTTTCCTTATTAATCTAAAAAGATTATGATAAATGAGATTAGTCTTAACCTAATTTAACAAATGGGGTATTTTATGAAAGAGACTGCAAAGTTAACTTATAAAGAAAAATCTATTGAATTGCCTGTAACGGAGGGGACATTTGGAGAGAAAGGATTGGACATCAGCAAATTAAGAGCCACAACAGGTCTTATTACTTTTGATCCTGGTTCTGTCAACACAGGTTCATGTAATAGTTCTATTACTTATTTAAACGGAGAAGAAGGCATTTTATTGTACCGCGGCATTCCGATTGAACAGCTTGCCGAGAAAAGCACATTTTTAGAAACCGCTTATTTGTTAATTTACGGTAAGCTACCTAACCAGGATGAAAACAAATATTTTTCCGAAAGCATCATTAATCACTCGATGCTCCACGAATCCGTAAAGGATTTTTATTCTGGTGTTCCAGCTACGGCGCATCCTATGGCTGTGTGCAGCGCTGTAATAGGAGCGCTGGCCACTTTTTATCCTGACGCGCTGGACCCCAGAAATGAAAGACATGTAGAAATATCCATTCACCGGCTTATTGCAAAGCTGCCCACTATCGCGGCATACAGCTATAAAAAATCCATTGGCCAACCTTTTATGTATCCTGATGATTCCCTCGATTATTGCAGCAATTATTTACGTATGATGTTCTCTGTCCCATGCGCGGAATATTACGCAGATCCTGTTATAGCAAAAGCCCTGGATGTTTTATTTATATTACATGCTGATCATGAACAGAACTGTTCGACCAGCACCGTTCGATTAGTAGGTAGTTCTATGGCAAACCTGTTTGCGTCTATTTCTGCTGGCATTTCAGCCCTCTGGGGACCGCTTCACGGGGGGGCAAATCAGGCGGTCATTGAAATGCTTCAAAATATCCATGAAGACGGCGGGAATATTAATAAATATATTGATAAAGCGAAAGATAAAAATGATCCGTTTCGTTTAATGGGTTTTGGGCACCGAGTTTACAAAAATTTTGATCCCCGTTCGCGTATCTTAAAAAAATACTGCCAAGGGGTTCTGGATACAATGGGAGTTTATGAGCCGTATTTAGAAATCGCTATGAAACTTGAAGATATCGCTTTGAAAGATGATTATTTTATCGAGAAAAAACTCTACCCTAATGTTGATTTCTATTCTGGGATTATTTACAGGGCTATGAAGATACCTCTTAATATGTTTACGGTTTTGTTTGCCATAGGTCGCCTTCCCGGATGGATTGCTCAATGGGTGGAAATGCACAGGGATAAACACTTTAAGATCGGCAGGCCGCGACAGATTTTCACCGGCGCCAAAAAAACTCATTACGAGCCGATTGAAGAGAGGCAGTGAGAGAGTGGTTTAAGCATACAGCGGTCAGCTATTAGCATTCAGTTAAAAAATTTTGCCGGAGAGTACTCGCAGGCAAGAAGATTAATCTTCCCCATCCTATTCCAATTCTTTTTTAATCTTATCCAGAAGCCCGTTTACGAAGTTAGCGGAATCATCTGTTCCAAATTTTTTCGCGATCTCTATTGCTTCATCTATAGTAACTTTTGGTGGGATGTCTTTCATAAAAAGAAGTTCATGAACAGCCATACGGAGAATATTCCGATCAATGATACCCATTCGCTCAAGGGGCCAGTGTTCGCTAACTTTTTTAATATAATTATCTATTTTTTCCAAATTGTTTGCCGTCCCTTTAGCCAACTGCTCTGAAAAATCGGTCATTCCAGAGTTAATATTGTTTTCCTTCCAATAGCTTTTAATAATTTTATCGATATCTTCTCTTGTAATGTCTCTCCGGTAGAGAATTTTTAAAGAATGTTCCCGCGATTTTCTCCTTTTGCCCATTTTAACTGACCTGTTTATATAAATTAACCATTTCCAGAGCGGAAAGAGAGGCGTCCCAGCCTTTATTGCCTGATTTTGTTCCCGCCCGTTCAATCGCCTGCTCAATAGTCTCTGTTGTTAATATTCCAAAAATAACTGGAATATTAGAGTCCATGGCTACGGCTGCTACTCCCTTACTGACTTCAGCAGCAACATATTCAAAATGAGGGGTTTCTCCACGAATAACAGCGCCAAGACAGATGACTGCGTTTACTTTTTTAGATTTTGTCATTTGTTTGGCTAAAAATGGTATCTCAAAAGCTCCGGGGACTTTCGCTAAATCAATATCATTTTCTTTTACCTCGTGGCGAATCAACCCGTCGATTGCTCCTTTCTGCAACCTGTCAGTAATAAAATTATTAAACCTGCTTACAATAATTCCAAACCTGAAACCCTTTCCGGATAACTTTCCTTCTATAACATTAACCATAAACCCTCCAATTTAAAATTTAGATTCCCGCCTTCGCAGAGCTAAGCTCAGCTTTGTGAGAATGACACAACGGGCATTGCCGTCATTCTCAGCTTGATTGGGAATCTGATTAATTTTTATTTTTTTAAAGTTCCGCTTTGGAGACATAATTACAGTACTTTATTCTTTTCTTATTCTTTAAATATTATTCATTAAATGTCCCAGTTTTTTCTTTTTGGTTCTAAGATATTTAATATTATGTTGCTTGGGTTTTATTTCAATGGAAACTATATCCACAATGTGGAGCCCATAACCTTCCAGTCCTATTATTTTCTTTGGATTATTGGTCAGCAATCGTATTCTGCCTAATCCAAGGTTCACGAGAATTTGAGCCCCAATTCCATACTCACGCAGGTCCGGATTAAATCCGAGGGCTTCATTAGCCTGAACAGTATCCAACCCTTTATCCTGAAGCGAATAGGCTTTTAATTTATTGATGATTCCAATCCCGCGTCCTTCCTGGTAAAGATAAAGAATGACTCCTGTTCCTTCTTTTGAAATAATTTCCATGGATTTTTCTAATTGTTCTCCGCAATCACAACGGTGCGATCCAAAGACGTCACCGGTTAAGCACTGGGAATGAACCCTGACCAAAATATCTTTCTCTTTTTTTATTTCTCCTCTATACATAGCGATATGAACTTGATCATCTAAAATATTTTTAAAAGCGATAGTTCTAAATTCTCCAAAATCGGTTGGAATAATAGTTTCAGCAGAGCGTGTAACAAGCGATTCCCGTTTCATCCTGTATTCAATTAAGGATTTTACCGATACCATTTTCAAATTATGTTTCTGCGCAAACTTTTTAAGCTGCGAAACGCGGGCCATTGAACCGTCTTCGTTCATGATTTCACAAATAACACCGGAAGAATTAAGCCCGGCCAGGCGTGCAAGATCAACAGACCCTTCTGTCTGCCCTGAACGAACCAGGACACCTCCCTCCCGTGCCTTTAACGGAAATATATGCCCTGGCTGTACCAGATCTCCTTTTTTATAATTTGGATTAATTGCAGTTAATATTGTTTTTGCACGGTCTGAAGCAGAAATTCCAGTTGTAGTTCCACATTTAGCATCTATAGAAATCGTAAAAGCTGTCTGAAAATTAGATGTATTGTCACTTACCATCATTGGTAGTTCCAACTTTTCCACTCGTACTGGAGTTAAAGCAAGGCAAATCAAGCCGCGTCCCTGTTTCGCCATGAAATTTATTGCTTTCGGGGTAACTTTTTCTGCGGCTATCATGAGGTCTCCCTCATTTTCTCTATCTTCATCATCCACAAGAATGATCATTTCTCCATTTTTAATAGCAGTTAGCGCTTCTTCTATAGTGTTGAATGGCAAATTGTTCTCCTATTTATTAATTTAAAATCTTCTTTTTTGAGAAGTTTTTTTGTAACCCATTTAAAATTTAAATTCGAAACTCGCAACCCGAAACAAATTCAAATGACCAAAATCCAAAATGAAGTCAGCAAATTTTTAATATTTGAATTTTGGATTTGTTTCGGATTTTGATATTCGAGTTTATTTATTAAAATCCATGTGCTGTTAAAAACTCCTTGCTTATTTTACTTTTCCCCTCATTATTTCGATTTTTAAGATTTACAAACTTCTCTACATATTTTCCAATCATATCATTTTCCAGGTTTACAATATCTCCTGACTTTTTCCACTTAAGATTAGTGCAAACTTCCGTATGAGGAATAATGGAGATAGTAAAACTTTTTTCACCACAAGAAGCTACAGTCAGGCTGATACCATCTACCGCGATTGAACCTTTTTCAACAACATACTTCATAATTTTTTCAGGAGCTTTAATTGTTAATAATACGTCTTCTCCCTTTTTAATTTTTTTTGAAATGTGACCTACCCCATCAATATGACCACTGACAAAATGTCCTCCTAATCTCTCACTAATTTTTAAAGATCTTTCGAGATTTACTTCATCCGTTGGTTTTAATTCTCCAAGGTTTGTTCGATCCAGGGTTTCCTCAGAGATATCGGCTGCAAAATAACCATTGCCGCTTTTAACAACAGTCAGGCAAACCCCGTTAACGGCAATACTCTCTCCCAGAGTTAAATCAGAAGTAGTCGCATGAAACTCAATAGTTATTTTTGCCTGATTTCCTCTTTTACTAAAACTTTTTATTTTTCCTGTTTGTTCAATTATCCCGGTAAACATTTATTTAAGCTTTTAGCCATCAGTTTTCAGCATTCAGCTTTTTTCTCTTGCTGACAGCCGATGGCTGAGTGCTGAATGCTTAATTACTATTGTTTTGGTTTTTTTTAAAATTTAGAAACTTACCTGTTACTAATACCTGTGAATATACCCTTCTAGCATAAAATCATGGCCTGTTTTTCTTATGCTAATTTCTTTTACTGATACAGCATCCTTTAAAAAACTGATTCCATCACCCATAATAGAGCCGGTTGCGTTAGCGCCACCTATAATAATCGGAGCGATAAAGAAAATGACCTTGTCCACAATTCCGGATTGCATGGCAGAAGCATTGACTTTAGCACCCCCTTCTATCATGATGTTACTGATTTCCATTTTCCGCAATTTCTTCATCAAATCCTTCATATCCACTTTAGATTCTCTTTCTCTAATTTTTAAAACTACTACCCCCATTTCCATCAGAGCCTTTACTTTTCTCAAAGGCGCCTTTGCAGTGGTAGCAACGATAGTCTTTTGTCCGTTTTTTAATTGAACTGATTTCGCTGTTAAAGGGATTTTCAGGTGACTATCCAAAATAATCCTTATGGGGTTCATTAAATCTTTCTTTTTTTTCAACCTTGTTGTCAACACAGGGTCATCCCGGAGCACAGTATTTATACCGATCATAACAGCATCCACCTCATCCCTGATTTTATGGACTTGATTTCTCGCCAGATTTCCCGTGATCCATCTGGATTCACCGGTTTTAGTAGATATCCTTCCATCTAGACTGCTGGCTACTTTCAAAGTAACGTATGGGATTTTTTTTGTAATATATTTAATGTAAGCTGCGTTAATTTCCCTGCACTCTTTTTCCATAATTCCCTGCATTACGTTGATTCCCGCTTTTTTCAGTTTTCTAATGCCTTTTCCCGCGACTAGCGAGTTAGGGTCTTTCATACCGATAATTACATCTTTTATTTCGTTTTTAATAATTGCGTCCGAACAGGGAGGCGTTCTTCCGTAGTGAGAGCATGGCTCAAGATTAAGATAAAGTCTGCTTCCTTTTACTTTTTTCCCTGCATTTCGTATTGCCTCAATTTCCGCGTGAGAAAATCCGGCTTTTTTATGGTATCCTTTGCCGACAATTTTATTATTTTTTACAAGTACGGCTCCCACCATCGGATTCGGACTAGTTCTCCCTTTTCCTTTAACCGCAAGGCATAAAGCTTTTTTCATGTAATAGTCATGTTCCATATTTTCATCCAAAAAAAACCCGAAGAATCTATAGACTCTTCGGGACATTAATGCAGGGACAACAATACCTCTGCAAATAAGGATACTCTCAAGGTTTTCCTTTTTCCCCGTTAGAGTTTCTAACGGGGTCACCTTCTTCCATCCAGACTATAACTGTCGGCTCCGGACTTTGACCGGATCAACCGGAATGAACAAAATACTTTATTCACCCGGGTCGCGGGCTTTACCCAGCTAAACTGAGTTTACCGCCGGTGAGGATTTCCACCCCGCCCCGAAGGTTACAGCCTTATATCAAATATATTCTGCCATGTCAATAAGCTAAAGCTGTTTAACCACAGAGGACGCAAAGATTGCCGAGGAGAAAAAAAAGAAAACGATTTTACTTTTAAATCATTTCCCACCAACATATTCAGAGTGGCAACAACCAGAACAACAAGGAAAGGATTTTTCTTTTTTTAACTTCTCTCTGAAAGTCTTGTATGGAAGGCTGTTCCATAAGGTATCATAATTGTTTTCAACGGCATTGCCGATTTTAATATGAGGACAGCAAATGACGTCACCAAAAGCGGAAAAACCTATTTTGCTCCAGGGGGCATAACACTTGTAATCTTTCGGGTCGAGTCCTGTGGAATAATGCCTGATAATTTCCCGGTGGCTGATTTTGATAGGTGAAAACCGAATTCTCGGCGTAGTATTATTAGAAGCAAGGCCTTCCAAACAATCCAATTGGGTACGCAGGAGTTCCTGGTCGACTTTTGAGGAAGAGGAAGGACTTTGGTACAGCGGAGAAAAATTATTGATCTGCCTGTCACGAGAAAACACAGATGTGTTTTCCAAAACAAAATTACAATAATCCAGCTTTAAATCTTTTGCTAATGAATAAATAAAGTTCAGGTGGGGGGCGCTCTTGCTTGTGATAACAGTGGTAAGGTGAATCGTCGGGTAACGAGATCGTAAATGTTCCTTTTGCTTCTGGATTAGCTTAATCACTGAAATTGCTTTTTGAAATGATCCTTTTTTCGCAACAATTTCATCGTGAACTTCCTCCGGCCCTTCAATAGAGATGCCAACCATCATAAGTCCCGGTGTTATTAACGACCGTGATCTCAATTCAATCAGCGAGTAAACGGTTTTCTCGTCAACCAATGTTCCATTTGTAATGATATGACATTTGTAGCCTTTACATGCTGAAGTTAAAATATCAACCATGTCTTTCCTGAGAAAAGGTTCCCCTCCTGTAAATGTGATAAGTGTATTGCGCGGCAACTGACGAATTATTTTTATGATTTGTTCGGAGGTAAGTTCCTTGTTCTTATTATCAGGAGCAACAGAATCTTCTATTAATGACAGGGAATGGCACATATTACACCTTAAGTTACACCGGTAAGTTACATCAAAAAAAGTTTGTAATGGTGGAAGAGCAAACTTGTTAAAAAGGGGAATCTGGAAAAAAGAATAAAGTTTTGTTAAAGACAGGGATAGAGAATTAACATTTATCATAGGTAAAATTAAAGCTTCCCTTAGCAAAGCTGAGCTTATCTCTGCAAGCTATGGGGAATGCGCTCGCTAAACACTTTCATGATTAATTGAACCATAAATACTAATGCTATCAGAAAAGTGCTCTTCCTTAAAGTAAACCTCGTTAGAAATTGTTCGCAAATGACCTGCCTTAGTCAGAAACAATCACAATCTGGAATTTCTAACGGGGTAAAGTTATTATTAAACAAAGTAATTTTAAACTTGAAATAAATAACTTGATATGGTAATTTTAAGTTACGGAGAGATTAAATGAAATCTCCCCTGCTGTGTACGATATGGCTTGGTTTTTTGTTCCAACACTAATAGAATGGGGTCTCTGAGCTCTGTGGTGTGCATGCCCTTTGCGGGGAAGCCTGAAGCAGCAGTATTGGGAACCCACTTGGTATACCGGGATCAAAAAACTAAACGTAGCGGCACAATAGTGGGGGGAATATTTAAATAAATTTTTATATTATTGATTTAAGGCTTTTTATTGCTGAAAGGGTTTTGAGTTAAATAAAGTTGGGTGTGAATGGTTAAATCAGATCTTGTTAGAAAAACTTATGATATATCGCTTATATCATTCTGTTTTTTAAAAAATACCTTTTGTTTAATTACGCAGAATCTTAATCCGAAAATCTGTTTCTCTGAATTGTCAAAAACTATCGGTCTTAAACAGATTTTGTTAGCGGACAAGGTGAAATTAAAAAATGGTTTGATTTTAAAAAAGACTCCACGGGGGAGTGAAATAATTCCCCCCCCTTTGTTTTTTTAAGATATATTTTTACATTCATCCCCTTTCAACCCAAATCTTTCTTTCAAAACCTTTCCATAAATTAGCCATAGCGCTGCATTACTGTACTATAACTAAAAATGAATTGTACTTCCCTTAATCCTCGGGGGATTAAGGGGGTGTAAAAACCTTTGCCAAAAAAAGCAAAGTTTTAGAGATATAAACAAATGCTGATGCATAAAAATACATCGAAAATTTTCATTAGAGAAAAAATACAGAAAATAAGGGAATCACTTGATGAGGCTGAAATTATTTCAAAAAGCCGGGAAGTAGAAAAAAATTATTTTAAATTAACTGAACCTAGGAAGATTGAAAAATTATTGATCTATATGGCTAACGACAAAGAGGTTCAAACTAAAAACATTATCAATACCTGTATAAAAAAAAATATAGCAGTTTATTTGCCTGCTGTTGATGCTTTGAAAGGCAGAATTTTTTTTTACAGGGTGTATGACATTAATAATGAATTGGAAAAGGGACCGTTTGGAATATATCAACCAAAAGTACATGAGTGGAATTTACTTAATAATGAAAATGAGATTGACTTGATAGTTGTCCCTGGCCTGGCTTTTGATAAAAAAGGGGGACGAATTGGATCCGGAAAAGGATTTTATGACAAATTTCTGGCATCAGTTCCGTCCTGTAAATCTATAACTGCTCTTGCATTTGAGTATCAGATTGTTGACGAAATCACTCTTGCTGGCCACGATATTCCAATGCACAAGGTAATTACAGAAAATAGAATTATTCCATGTAAGGAGGATTAGTAAAATGTTTGGAATTCAACATGTTACGCCTAAGGCAATTATAGTTGTTGCTATGGTAGGCTTTGTTTTTCTGTTAATCGGGTATTATCTAAGAAAAATTTTGGTAGAACTGAAAATTCGGGAAGCTAAAAACCTCTCGCATAATATTATAAAAGAGGCTGAAAAGGAAGCTGAAAATATCAAACATGAGGCAACCATTGGGGCAAGAGAAAAAAGCTACAAGATAAAGTCGGATTTAGAAAGAGAATCAAAAAATAAAAAAAGTGAAATTAAAAATCTTGAACGAAGATTAAATTTGCAAGAGGACAACTTGTTAAAAAGACAGGAGGCATTGGAGAATAAAGAGAAAGACCTTCAGAAACATCAGAGAGGAATTTCCGAGACTGAAGAGCGGATAAGTAAAAAGGAAAGAAATCTTAATAATTTACTTACCGAAGAATTGGCAAAATTAGAAAAAATCTCTGGAATGACCAGTGATGAAGCAAAATCTGAAATAAAAGTTCAGTTGCTTCAAGAGGCCAGGCAGGATGCCAACACTCAACTCAAAGAGATAGAGGACAAAACAAAAGAAACTGCTAATGAGAAATCTCGATGGATTATTAGCCAGGCTATTGAGAAAATAGCTTCGGATCATGTATCTGAAACTACAATATCAATCGTGGATCTGCCCGGAGATGATATGAAGGGCCGAATAATAGGTAGAGAGGGGCGGAATATCAGAGCATTAGAGCAGGCGACTGGAATAGACCTGATTATTGATGATACTCCGGAAGCGGTCATTTTGTCCGGTTTTGACCCTATACGCCGTGAGGTGGCCAAAATGGCTTTGGAGCGATTAATTGCTGATGGGAGGATTCATCCGGGTAGAATCGAAGAAGTTGTAAATAAATCGAAAAAAGAAATGGATACAAAAATCAGAGAATTGGGAGAAAGGGCTGTGCAGGAAGTAGGAATTGATTCAATACACTTGGAAGAACTGAAGTTGTTGGGCAGGCTGCAATATAGAACCAGCTACTCTCAGAACGTCTTATTGCATTCGAAAGAAGTTGCGTTTATTTGTGGAATTATGGCTGCAGAATTAGGTTTGGATCAAAAACTAGCAAAGCGTGCAGGGCTACTGCATGATCTTGGGAAAGCTATTGACCATCAGACTGATGGGACTCATACTCAGATAGGTGCGGATATTGCGAGAAGGTATAATGAACATAAAATTGTAATCAATGCTATGGCATCTCACCATGAAGATGTAGACCCCATTTCGCCCATTTCAATCCTGGTAGCAGCCGCGGACGCATTATCAGCCTCAAGACCTGGAGCTCGGCGAGAAATGCTGGAAAGCTACGTAAAGCGATTAAGCAAACTGGAAGAAATAGGAGACTCTTTCAAAGGAGTAGAAAAAACCTTTGCCATTCAAGCGGGACGTGAAGTTCGAGTGATTGTGGAGTCAGGGGCATTAAATGATTCTGACTCAACATTTTTAGCTAAAGATATTGCAAAAAAAATTGAGAAAGAAATGTCGTATCCCGGTGAGATCAGAGTAACTGTTATCAGAGAAACCAGGGCTGTGGAGTATGCTCGATGAAATTGCTGTTTATCGGGGATATTATTGGAAAACCGGGAAGAATAATTTTATCACAGTATCTGGACAATCTGATCAATAAATATAAAATTGACCTCTGTATAGCCAATGGAGAAAATGCTGCTGGAGGATTCGGCATTACACGTAAAGTAGGTGAATCGTTATTTGATATGGGAATTAATGTGATGAGTTCAGGCAACCATATCTGGGATAAAAAAGAGGCTTTGGATTATCTGCCGAAAGAAAGCAGGTTTCTCCGTCCTGCCAATTACCCGAAAGGAGCACCGGGCTCAGGTTCTACTTTGTTCCGGTTTTCTGATGGAACTTACGCCGGAATCTTAAATTTAGTGGGACGGGTATTTATGCCTAACCTCGATTGCCCATTTCAAACAGCCGACAGGGAAATTCTGGAATTAAAAAAAAAAGCAAAATTCATCATAGTGGATATGCATGCAGAGGCAACATCTGAGAAAATCGCCATGGGTTGGTACCTTGATGGAAGAGTCAGCGCTGTTATCGGATCTCATACACATGTTCAGACCGCGGACGAAAAAATTCTCCCTAAAGGCACGGCATATATTACAGATTCTGGAATGACCGGGCCAATAGATTCTGTGATCGGCATGAAAAAGGAAACCGCGATTTTTAGATTTAAAACGTCTATTCCAGAAAAGTTTTCGGTTGCAAGCGGAGATACCCAGTTGAACGCGGTAGTGGTTGAAATAGATTCAAAATCAGGTCTTGCCAAAGAAATCAAACGCATCCAATTAACATCCTCATGAAGATTGCTGTAACGGGAAAACCTTTTGTTGGAAAAACAACCATTTTTAGAGCGTTGACCCGAGCTGCTGAAGATCACCATGCAATAGACAAACCTAATATTGGAACGGTAAAGGTCCCGGACCGGAGAATAAATTACCTTTCAGAAGTTTTCCAACCAAAAAAAACAACTTACGCGGAGCTAATCTTTACTGACATTGCTGGTTTTGAAAAAACAGCGACTTCATTAGAAAAACAACCGGAAATGCTTAACCAGTTGAAAACTGCTGAAGCTTTGTCTGTAGTATGCAAGTTGTTTGATCAAGATGCTAATTTTTCTCCTGTACAAGATATAGAAGAGTGGGAGTCGGAATTGCTTCTCTCGGATTTGCAGACTATTGAAAACCGGCTGGAAAGAATTTACAAGTCTTCTAAAGGTAAAAAACTTCGACTCCACGAGGAGGAAAAAAAATTGCTCCTTACTTGTAAAGAAACTATTGAATCAGGGACACCTCTTCGAGCTCTCAAACTTACCGGCACAGAAAAAAAGTTGTTGAGTGGATTCCAGATGCTATCTATTAAGCCGGTTATAGTTATTTATAACATAGCTGATAACTGGTTGGGTAAGTCAGAAAGCGAACTCCCGAACATTTCAAAGCTCCAGGCATATCCGAATATGGCCGTAACGAGCATTTGTGGGGAAGTAGAGTTGGAAATAGCTCAATTAGATGAAAGCGAAAGAATTGAATTCATGAAAGGAATGGATATTGAAGAACCAGGTCTGAATAAGTTTATACAGGCGTCTTACGGTCTATTAGGACTTATTTCATTTTTTACCGTGGGCAAGGATGAAGTAAAAGCCTGGACAGTAAAAAAAAATACAGAGGCTTTAAATGCAGCAGGAGAAATTCATTCCGACATAGAAAGAGGATTTATCAGGGCGGAAATTATTTCTTATGAAGATTTTAAAAACTGCGGCTCCATGAGCGAAGGAAAAAAAAAGGGGCTTGTCAGACTGGAAGGGAAAAAATACGTAATACAAGATGGAGATATTATAAATTTTCGTTTTAATGTGTGATTAATAAAATGTCAAAACAAACAGCATAAAATTTATTGTTTTAACGTTTTTTTAAATAAATCATTTCCCTTGATCAACATCACTTTGCATGGCCTTATAATTATCATCAGTTAGCCAGCAACCAATCTTAATTATATCTTTAGCTGAGAAATAGCATCCATAACAGCATCAATAATCTTCTGAGATAATTCCTTTTTGTTGCCCTCTGAACTATAAAAACCTTGCACATTTATTGGGCTTCCGAACTTAACGGTTACTTTATGAAAAGGTTTTGGGCCTTCTTGAGCCGTTCCTAATATTTTCTCCGCGCCAAAGATTCTAACTGGTACTACAACCGGTTTTGCCTCAAGTATTAAGCGGCCGAGCATTCGATTTCCCTTTCCCAACTCCCCCATCTTGCTCCGTGTGCCTTCAGGAAATACCATGACTTTTTCTTTTTTCATTAATTCAGTAATCTTTTTCATTACACTAATATGCGCGGATCCTCGTTTTACAGGAAAAGAGCCCCATGAGGATATTATTTGTCTTAAAACAGGGATTTTAAATAATTCTACTTTTGCAGGTGCAAAAACCTTCCCTCCTGGCATGCGAGCCAATATAGCTGCGGGGATTATGATGGTTTCAAACATGGAAACATGGTTTGATGCAAGCATTACCCCCCCCCTTCTCGGCACATTCTCCACACCGGAAACCTTTAAACGGTTAGCTAATTTGAAATATGTTATAATCACCAGCGCGCTAAAAAAAATCCAGCACCGATTAATGATAAAAAGTATTTTCCCCATAAAACCTTAAATATAAAATTTGATTGCATAGATTAAAAATATATGATTACACAGACTATAAAATCTATATAATCATTCTTTTATCAGTGTAATCAAATCAAATTTACTATGTCAAAAAAATTCAGTTTTGAACTTCTTAAAATCGAGACTAATACTAAAGCTCGCCTGGGGCTAATTACTACTGGTCATGGAACCATTGAAACACCGGTTTTCATGCCAGTGGGAACTCAAGCTGCTGTTAAAACCCTTACGCCGGAGGAATTGAAAGAAAACGACACTTCAATTATTTTGTCCAATACTTACCACCTTTTTTTAAGACCTGGAAATAAATTGATAAAAAATATGGGTGGCCTTCATAAGTTTATGAACTGGAATGGCCCTATTTTGACAGATAGCGGCGGATTTCAGGTTTTCTCATTAAATAAGCTGGCAAAAATCAAAGAAGAAGGAGTCTATTTTAACTCTCATATTAACGGATCAAAGTGTTTTTTGTCTCCGGAAATATCAATGGAAATTCAACAAGACCTTGGCGCCGATATCGTTATGGTATTCGATGAACCTGTTCCCTACCCATCTTCTTACGAATATGCAAAGAATTCAAATGAGATGAATTCAAGATGGGCGGAACGATGTAAAAAAAGGCATAGTGAGGAAAATCAGGCGCTTTTTGGAATAATCCAGGGAGCCATGTTTAAGGATTTACGGAAGCAAAGCGTGGAAAACATTGTAGAGATAGGGTTTGACGGTTACGCAATAGGAGGTTTGAGCGTTGGTGAACCGAAAGATTTAATGCTTGAATTCGTTGACTACACAGCACCTTTACTGCCTGAAGAGAAACCTCGTTACATTATGGGTGTGGGAACACCAACCGATATTATCAAAGGAATCTTATGCGGAATAGATATGTTCGACTGCGTGCTTCCTACCAGAAACGCAAGAAACGGGACTTTGTTTACTTCCGAAGGAAAGGTAGTTATCAAAAACTCAAAGTACGCAGATGACGAATCTCCACCTGATCCAATTTGCCTGTGTTATACGTGTAGACACTATAGTCGGGCCTATTTAAGACACCTTTTTGTAGCTCAGGAAATTTTATCATCGAGATTAAATACCATTCATAACGTTTATTTTTATAATAACTTGATGAAACGAATCCGTGAGGAAATTAAAAAAGATTCATTGCTGGATTTTTATGCAAGTGTTCAGCGGTCAGCAGGCAGAGATCAGGAAGATAAGCAAATACAGTAAGTCATGTACAATCACAAATCGTTGAAAAATGGCTTGAGATCTTTAAGATTCTCATTGTTCTTTTTATTTGTTTTAGCCGAAAGCTGGTATCTGAATGCTTGTTATTACTTGGTTTTAATACCGTACTGATTAATCTTTTTTCTTAAAGTGTTTCGGTTAATACCTAATATACTTGAAGCTTGAACTTGATTCCCTTTAACTTCATCCAAAACAATCTTAATGAGAGGCTTTTCAATCCCCAGGAGAACCAGGTTGTAAAGATTCCCTTCATAGCCATTTAATTTAGAAACGTATTTTTTAATTTTCTTGCCGAGCCAATTTTCAATAAGGACGTCCCGCGTTCTGGAACGGATTACTCGCTCTGCTGCCTCATTGATTTTATCCGGATTGATCCCTGCCTGAGATTTTGAAGCGCCAGATTTTTTGGACATGCTCAAGGTAGAAAACTTTAAAAAATGTGTAATACAGGGGAACGATTAGCTACCCAAATGAGGAATGAAGATATGGGATTCTACCAGAACCAAAATTTTTTTGTCAAGACCAAATGAATTTATTTTTTAAAATTTTTTCTAAAAAACGCATAAATTCTTCTTTTAACACAAGGGAGAGCAGGTAGGATTTAAATAGAGAATATTTTTTTGTTCGCTTGCCAAGCATTTTTCACCGGGATTACTATAAAATATGCTGGAGGTTACTTTTATTTTTTGCTATATTTTAAACTTTCAAATTGCTATATGATTTGCCGGAGTGGTGGAATTGGTAGACGCGCTGGACTCAAAATCCAGTGAGGGCAACCTCGTGACGGTTCGACTCCGTCCTCCGGCACTTTTAATTTCAACAAGATAGGAAACGGTGGCAAGCCGTTACTGAAGTCCAAAAAGCTTGACCGCGTTCTTATAGGCGACCTTTTCCGCCGTCTCCGGACTTAGATTTCCAAGCAATCCTTTCCGGAAAACCTTGATGGGCTTCGCCTATTTAGTGCCGTCATAGACGTCCGATCCCACCAGAAAACGATTTGGCATTTCTTCGATCAGATTCTTCCATCCCGACACAATGCCGTCGGGACCGAAAACCATCTTTTCCGGTTTATGGACAAAAGCCTTTGCCGGAATCTTGGGAACCGAGCGCTCCGAGAGGTCACAGAAGAAGTTGGGGTACTTCTCGAATAGAGGTTTCACGTCTTCCGGCCCGGTGTTCGAGCCGCAGTGCGCGAGAATCATTCTGGCCGAGGGATTGGCGGACATGAGGTCGTCGATCTGCTCACCCGTATCGCTATCCTATTCCGTGTGGAAGGTGATGACGCCATTATGTTTGTTCGAGAGAGCGAATAGAGCTTTCATAGCCGGAGAATTAATATCCGCCTTATGCCGCATTTTCGCTTTCTTTTTGTTGGTCGATGTGTTGAGAAAGAGTTCGCCAATGCCCATGATACGGCCTTCCTCGAAATCTTTCTTCAACAAAGAAAAGATCTTCTTGAACTTAGGGTTCTCGGCATTGTTCTGTGCAGAAACATCCTGGCTAGTAACGTAGATTGCGTTCAGGTCGGACTGAGCACCAAACGGATGGATCTTATCAGGTTGTGTTGTCAGGGAAAATACAAACTGGTAAAAGAAAAAGTGACAGGCGTTTATCAGATGGCCGTTATATTGATCATGAAGATGGTACAATCACAGACACCAAGATAGGCTTGATGTGGACGAATAAGGACAGCTATGCCGATTTAGGGAAATGCCTTGATTGGAATAAATCCCGAGGCTATGTGAGCAGTTTAACTAGGGGTGGTTATAATGATTGGCGCATGCCAACGGTAGAAGAGCTGAAGAGTATTTATCAAAAGTCCAAGAACAACAAAACTTATTCAGGAGATACGATTCATAGTGATCCGATCTTTGCATCAGGTGGAGGACACTATTATTGGTCTTCTGAAACTAAAGGCTCTTCCCGTACCCGCGAGGTCTTCTTCCATTACGGCAGCGCAGGCGATTCCAATCGTGATGATTGATCCAACGGAGGCGTTCGGGCAGTTCGTCGCTGACAATATTGGTTATTTAATCCTAACGATAACCGTTTTAACCGAACAATCCTGTATTTCTAAATCAAACATTGTTTTTGAATCCTTCTCAAATAAGCAGAGTCAAACTTATTGCAGCGTAAATTAGGTCCTTTTTTTAAATGCAAGGGTTACAGGCATAAACCACCTGTAGCCCTTTTTTTATGTGGGAATTTGTTACAGAAGTTATCTGCCGATTTAGTTGGTTGTGAGGTTGTCATCTAAATTCATTTAACTTTATTAAATAGCAGCTTGTTCCATATCAATTGATTCCTTTGTGAAGCCAATAAAAAGGGATAGCACCCTGAAAGATGCTACCCCTTCTACTGTAACCATTTTGTAACCACAATTCTAATCCCTACCCAACTCCAGCCAACTTATACAGAACACGTAAATAATTGATTAACAAGGAAAAGCCTCTTATTTCACGATGTTAGAAGGGTTAAATAAAATGCTAAATTTCGACTCAAAATCCAGTAGGGGCAACCCTGTGATAGTTCGACTCTCTCCTCCGGCACCATCTTTTTTTTATTCGTTTCATTTTTTAGATTTCTCTTCTCAAAACTCCTGTCTTAAAGTCATGCTCTGTTTTAAAAAAATAAACCAACCTTACCTTAAAAGAAGATAAATTTGTATCGTTTTTTAAGCGTCTGGCAACATTTTTCTACATTTTTTGCTCCTAAACTTATTAAACAGGATGAAATTCCTTACGATTTATCTAATCCAGAAAATATGCCTATAATAGCTATTTCCTTGTTAGTTAAGGAAAAGCCGAATAGTATAAAAATTTGACGGGAATATGAAAAAGTATGGTTTGTACCCAAAATCAAGAAAAGCTCAAACCTATGAATGTTAAACTCTCTCCTCATGAATTACGATACAAAACTTTTGGCTCCTTTCTTAAGGAGAAATTCGGTTACTCTGTTTATAAAATAGGTCTAGACGCGGGATTCAACTGTCCACACAGAAATAATAGCAGAGAAATGGGGGGATGTACTTACTGCAACCCTAAGAGTTTTTCAGCCCCTTCTGCCGATCCTTCTTTATCTATTCCAGAACAGATAAAAGGTGGTATGAAATTGCTGAAAAAGCGCTATAAAACTGAGAAATTTATAGCCTACTTTCAGACGCATACAAACACCTTAGCTTCTGCTGAAAAATTAAGACGTATTTATCAGGAAGCGTTGGAATTTGATGAAATTATCGGAATTTCTATCGGGACACGACCGGACTGCTTATCGGACAAAACTCTCGATCTTATTCAGGAAGTTTCCCGAAAAACTTTTTTAATTATGGAACTTGGACTCGAGTCCGCCAATGACAAAACTTTAAATAAGATTAACCGCAATCATACGGTTAAAGATTTTACGATTGCCATTAACAAATTAAAAAAACGATCCATACATACATGCGCTCACATTATTCTTGGGCTGCCCGGAGAAGATTTGAGTGATATGATGATAACGGCAAATTATCTGTCATTTGTAGGCGTTGATGGGGTTAAAATCCATCACTTTCATGTTGTAAAAGGGACTGACATGGGAAAAGACTATTACAAAGAAAAAATCGAAACCTTTACGTTTGAAGAATACATGGCGGTGGTTATCAAGTTTATCGAGCACCTTGACCCCGGGATAATAGTACACCGCCTTGTAGGCGACTGCCCCGATGAACTCCTGATCGCACCAAAGTGGAACCTTGGAAAATCTCAAATATTGAAGTCGATAAACGATGAGATAGCGCGGTTGAACTCCTGGCAAGGGAAGTGCTTAAAAAATAGTTAAAAAATAACTCAATCATCTAACATTTGGCAAATAACAAATAACTAAAAACAAATTAACTTTCACCCGTGACTACTTTAAATCCGGCCGACTTCCAGGAAGAAATTCCTCCTTTTAATTCATAGACCTCCTTAAACTCAAGCATATTCATTAAACGCAACGCGAGAGATGATCTCGCCCCCTTGTGACAATAAATTAAATATTTTTTCTTTTTGTCCAGGCTATTGAGATTACTTTTAAAATCATTTCCATAAAAATCAATCAACCTCGATCCCGGGATATATTCCTTTTCGTGCTCTTTTTTTGTCTTTACATCAATCAAAATAAATTTATTAGTATCAAGTTTTTGTTTAAATTTTTCCAATGAAATTCTTATTAATATCCTTTTTTGAGAGGCTTTATTATCGATTTTGTCATTGCAGGCAGAAATGATAACGCAATAGATGAATAGTATAAAGCGTAATTTTTTCATTATTACATCAAACTCTTAAAGTTAACTCTCAATCAAGAGTCAATGATTTTCGTTCCGAAATTGCATCATTCATTAAGTTTAGCCATTGTTTAAAACGTTTTTCAAGTTCAGGCTTATGTCTCGGCTTAAACCACACCCCCTGTTTAGTTTTCGGCCATTCGTCAAGCTGCCCTCTTAGAAGATAGGCAGTACCTACAGCTGTTGCTTCATACTCTGCCGGTCTGTGAATCGGAATTCCGTTAAGATCCGCAAGCTTCTGGCACAATCCATTTAATCCTGACAATCCGCCACTGATGAGAATTTTTTCAGGTGGAGAGAATAGTTTCTGCATTTCATCCATATTGACACGCAATAGAAACACTATGCTTTCAATCACACCAACAATTTTCTCCCAATTTTTTCTATTCCCGGAAAATCGTGATTGAAAATCAGGAATCCAGAATGGCGTTCCAAGACCTGAGACTCCGTTAAGAAACAAAGGAGGAGACTTAGCGTTTTTTAGCCATTCCGGTAATTGTTGTTTTGTCTTTACCGGATTATCGATTCCCAACTCCTCCTCCACTTTTGCCAGTGCGCTCCCTGCTCCGTTAACTGTCCCCTCCAACACATATGTTATCTCATTTCCATCTTGCAATACAATGCTTGTAAGTAGTTTGGATGAACCAACGGTATACTCTTTGAAAGGACGTTGCACAAAAGCTCCGGTTCCAATATTTATATAAGCGGTTTCCGGCTTTGGGCGGCCATAAGCAAACAACGCTGCAGATTGATCACCTGTTACTATTTGTAAAGGAATTTTCTTCCCGGACACGATAATATCCCCAAAACAATATCGAGTGGGAACACATCGAGGCAGCGGCCTATCCGGAAGTTCAAACAAATTAAGCAGTTCTTGATCCCAATTCAAGGATTGTAAATTCCACAAAAGCGTTCGTGACGCATTTACCGGGTCAGCCAACAAAGGATGTTGATCCAGCAGTCGAAATAAGAGAAAACTTGCCATCGGCCCCCAGGATAGACGTTTGTCTTCATCTGCTTTTTTTACAGCTGGCAAATTTTCTAAGCACCATCTCAGCTTGCTCACACCATAGTGCGCAGTCGGAAAAAGACCGGTTTTTTGATGAATTGTTGTCTCATACCGCAAAAACCGCCCTATCCACAAAGCAGCGCGCCTGTCCTGCCAGCTTATGATTGGAGACAGCGCCTCACCGGTTTTATTATCCCAGCAAGTTATATTAGAACGCTGGGTTGAAAGACCGGCGGCAACAATGTCTTTAGCTCGATTTCCAACCGCGTCAACCGACTTTTTGATGGCATGTTCAACCGACAAAACCATCTTCTCCGAATCATGTTCTACCCAAGTCTCTTTTGGGTTAGCAGTACTGACTTTCTCAGATTCATGGGTTAAAACCTCGCCTTGCCGGTTGAATATTAACACGCGACTGGTATGACCTCCCTGATCAATGGTAAGAAACAAATCTTTTGCAGGCATATTTGTCACCCTATTTCCTTTTAATTAGCCATAGCTTTTTTCGAGAAGTTGTTTAATGCATTCTTGATTTTACTAATAACTTTTTCACATCCTGAAATGTTATGGCGCTCTGCAATGTAATCTGGATTATTATAACTCAGCCACACCTGACCTTTATCGCCTTCCCAGGCTAACGCTTTCTGGGGAAGATCAATTGCAGCGCTCTATCCACACTGCATTAATGGTGTCCTCTTGGGTTACCGAATATCAATAATTCCGTTGGGCGCAGCTTCAAAACCCCACATTCTTAGCTCCTCCCGTGTGATTAACCCTTTTGAAAATAGTCATTTTTTTTTCAAAACCGATTCAAGACGGTCTATGGTTGTTTTAACATCATATGAACTTTTAAGGCTGATCAAACTTGTCATCAGCATAAACCGGTAAAACAAATAAGATCAAAACTACAACTGCAAATAATAAAATTCGCATAAAAAACCTCCTTAATTATAAAGTTTTAAGTGATCTAAAGTTATGGATCAATTGAAGCTCTACTACAGGGAGCTTCAATTGTGGTAGAAGAGCCTCTCCGCTTTATGCATTTTAGGTGCTTTTCCTTTAGTCATTTGCCTCATCAACCGATTTTCGTAATTTTTTCTTCTTTGCCTGCAAATGTTTTTCTTTTAAAACTTTCTCTTTTGCCCTTTTTGAGCGCTTTCTTTTTTGCCGTCTGATTTTTTCTATTCGCTGTTGTTCCACACTTTTTTTACCTTTTATCAGGATGTCTATTTTACTACATAGAGATAGTCTAGCGTAATAGCGGTTTAATGCTTGTGAGCGTCCCTTCCGGCATTTGACCTCTATTCCCGTGGGAAGGTGTTTGAGGTAAACGCAGGTTGAAGTCTTATTTACATTCTGCCCTCCCCTGCCGCCGGAACGTATAAATGATTCCTTGACATCCTTTTCATAAATACTAAGGCTTCTCATCTTTTCCTTAAGTGCCTGTTCTTTTTTTTTACTGATAAAAGGATTGGCCATTGGTAAAAGCTTTCAGCAATCGGCTTTCAGTGTTCAGTTTTTTTGCCGACCACAGTCCGCTAATAACTGAAAGCTAATTTTATTATTGTTGATGCTCGTTCTTCTTTATATTGCTAAATAACAAATTCGGTAAATCCAGCTTATCCTGTCAAATAAGCTAAAAAAAATTAACGTAATACTCGATTATTTCGTTACCGAGGAAGATGGACAGGATGGCTCCGGCGGCCAGGTAAGGACCAAATGGAATTTTGGTTTTTCGGCCTCCTTTTTTCAGAATAATCATTGCTATTCCTATAACTGAACCGATTAACGAACCAAGAAAAATTGTAAGAAAGACTTTTTCCCACCCTAAGAAGGTGCCTAACATCGCAATCATTTTTATGTCCCCACCTCCCATTCCTCCCGGGTAGATTAGAGCCATTAAGAGGAGTAATCCGCTTCCTCCCAGCAGACCAATCAAAGCGCTTATTATGGAATGGGGTAGAAAAAAATATGATAGAACAAGGCCTATCGGTATGCCGGGTAGTGTAATAACATTAGGGATAATTTTATGGTCTATATCTATAAATGAAATGATGATCAAAGATGTGACTAACAGGGTGTAGATAATGGTAATAGGAAAGTCAAACCTCATGTAAACCAGGAGATAAAATATCCCGGTTAAAAGTTCTACCGTCGGATACCGCCAGCTAATTTTACCTTGACAGTACCGGCACTTCCTTTTTAAAAAGACGAAACTTAGCAGAGGGATATTGTCTAAAATAGCAAGCCGAGTTTTACAGGTAGGACAATATGAACCTGGACGAACAATGGAAAGCCGAAGAGGAATTCTGTAAATGCATACATTGGAAAAGCTTCCCATGACAGCGCCAACAATAAAAGCAGAAAACAATGTGAAGATATACCAGGTATCCATTTAGAGATTTATTTTCCGGATTTTCCCTTTTTTTCTTCTTTTGCCGGTTCAGTGCCAATCACAGGAAGCTTTAAAACCGTTCTTATCTTTGTTTCAATCTCACTGGCAATATCATTATTTTCTTTTAAAAATGTTTTTGCGTTATCTCGCCCCTGTCCCATTCGAGTTTCGTTGTAAGAAAACCACGTGCCACTTCTGTTAATAATATTATTTGTTAGCGCAAGATCTATCAGTTCGCCATATTTTGAGATTCCTTCTCCGAATATTATGTCAAATTCAGCATCTTTAAAAGGTGGCGCGATTTTGTTTTTAACGATTCTTGCCCTGGTTCTGTTTCCTATAGTATCCTGTCCGGATTTAATTGTAGCTATTCTGCGAATATCAAGCCTGACGGAACAGTAAAATTTAAGCGCGTTTCCACCTGTAGTAGTTTCTGGATTACCGAACATGACACCGATTTTCATCCGAATCTGGTTAATAAAAATCAATGCTGTTTTTGATTTACTGATAATTGCGGTTAATTTTCTCATTGCCTGGGACATCAGCCTTGCCTGCAAGCCCATGTGGGAATCTCCCATGTCTCCTTCCAGTTCAGCTCTTGGAACAAGAGCAGCGACAGAATCAACAACAATTAGATCTACAGCTCCACTCCTAACAAGTACCTCAACTATTTCCAGCGCCTGTTCACCGGTATCCGGCTGTGAAATTAGTAGATCATCTGTATTAACCCCGAGCTTTTTTGCGTAAACAGGGTCAAGGGCATGTTCGGCATCCACAAAAGCGGCAACACCCTTTTTTTTCTGGCTCTCAGCCGCAATATGGAGCGCTAAAGTTGTCTTGCCGGAAGATTCCGGGCCATAAATTTCTATAATCCTACCCCGCGGTATTCCCCCAACTCCTAAAGCGGAATCCAGGCAGATGGAACCGGTTGGAATAGTCAAAATGTTCCTGTCGATTGCTGTAGCGCCGAGTTTCATTATGGATCCTTTGCCAAATTGGCGTTCGATTTGAGCGAATGCTAAATCCAATGCTTTTTCTTTTCCCTCTTTGCCAGCCATCTTAATTACTCCTTTAAAAAGTTGTTAGAACTTAAAAATATAAATTACACAGATTTTTCTAATCGCTGAAAACTGTTAAACTGCCTTTTTAAGATTAAAAGTATGCAAAACAGAATATTCAGGCCCGGAAGGCTTTAAATCGCTTTTAATGAGTTTAAAACATGTTACACAAATATCATCGCAGGAAACATTTTTTTCTTTATGAAGCATTCGGATAAAATCTTTTTTTCCTTTTGATGATTTTATCCGACCGATAGTAAGGTGAGGAGTGAATTTTCGACTTTCCCGTTGAAATCCTATTTTTTGTAGTTGAAGCTCAATATTTTCTACTAACTTATAAAGCTGTCCGTCCGGATCAGAAAATCCCAACCATAAAACCCTAGGATAATTTAGATTTGGGAAACCACCGGTTTCTGTTGTTTTTAAAGTAAATGAATTCACCCCCTGCCCTGCCTCTTTTAAACATTTTTTTGCCCCTTCAATTTGTTCTTCAGTAATATTGCCGAGAAACTTAAGAGTGAGGTGAAGATTCGAGGGTTTTACCCATCGTATAGGCGCTCTGATTTGCTTAAATCTATCCTGTATATTTTCTACCATATTTTGAACAGCAGGCGGTATTGAAATTGCGATAAAAGCCCTGATTAAATCCATTTTATTAGATCTAACAGATTACACTAATAGAAACAGCGCAACGAATCCTCACCGAAATATATATTATTTTACTTATTGAGATTTACTTGTTATGTGCAATTTGATATTTGGAATTTATCTCTTTACCCTATTTGGTTACAGGATACCATAAACATAGATTTGTAAAAGAACATTTGTAAGAATCCCGGCTAAAAGATCGTCTGCCATTATGCCCATTCCTCCTTCAATCTTTTCTAGTTTTTTTATTGGCTTTATTATATCAAATATCCTGAACAGCACGAAAGCCGCTATTATCAGCTCAATTTTTTTTGGAATAAAAATTAAAGAAAACATCATGCCGGAAATTTCATCAATGACAATTTTCCCATCGTCTTTTTTACCGAAAACTTTCTCCGCACGATCTGAAATCTGTATGCCTACAAAAAATAAAACGAATGTAATAAAGACATAAAAGAGCGGCTGAAGTTCTAAAAACTGATAATAGAAAACAATGCCCCAGAGGGAACCCAGGGTACCGGATGCAAAAGGGAAATAACCGACATAAGCTCCAGTGGCAATAAAGACGATAATCTTATCGGAGAAATCAAACTTACCTGCTTTTTTGATTTTCAAATGTCGATATCATAGCTATATCGAATAATAGGGTCAAGAATAAAAAGTTTTGACAAAATAATAAAGTTCCCTTCATGTTGCATTTATAAACCATTTAACTCAAAACTGTAAAGTTGCTACTATTTTTTCCATTTTTAATGCGAAACATGTAAGATAATGTTTTTTTTGCTATAATTAATCATTGAATATTCCCCGTAGCAAGCTGCGGGGAATGCGTTCGCTAAACACTTTCAGGCGGGAGTAGCTCAGTTGGTAGAGTGTCAGCTTCCCAAGCTGAATGTCGCGGGTTCGAGCCCCGTCTCCCGCTCCAAGAATATTGACTGTCTGAGGTATTGAATTTATGACTAAAGAGCACGCTGACTTGCACTTGCACACCACCTTTTCTGATGGCTTTTTATCTCCTGAAGACGTTTTAAAAAACGCCTTCATACACCGTCTGAAAGCCATTTCTATTACCGATCATGAAACTGTTGAAGGTGTTGCTATAGCTGTTTCAGAAGCTAAGCAATACGGTATTGAAGTTATTCCAGGTATTGAACTAAGCGCTTCAACTGTGGCTGGAGAAATTCACCTTTTGGGATATTTTATTGACTACCAGGATGTCACGTTACAAAAGACCCTGGCTGAGCTAAAGAAAAAAAGGGAAAACAGGTTAAAAAAGATCGTAAATAACCTGAGTGCACAGGATGTACATGTAGATTTTGATGCTCTATTGAAATTTGCGGGTCCCGGGACTATGGGTCGCCTGCACCTTGCTCATTTTCTTTGTAGAAATAAAATTGTTTCCCATATCTATGAAGCATTTGACAAATATATAAGTTCCGACAAACCGGCTTATGAAAAAGTAGATGCCTTAACCCCTCAGGAGGCTATTAAATTGATATTAAGTGCAGGGGGTATACCTGTTCTTGCTCATCCGGAGTCAAAACATCTGGATGATTTAATCCGTTCTTTAACTTCAATAGGCTTAAAAGGGCTGGAAGTCTATCATTCAAAATTTGACAAAAAGGATTCGCAATGCCTTTTAGCTATGGCAAGAAAACACGATCTTTTAGTAACCGGGGGGTCTGATTGTCATGGAGAGGGAAAGTTGATCCCTCTGATCGGAAAGATAAAACTGCCATATGCTTATGTGGAAAAACTAAAAAATCATGCGGGAATTAATTACTCTGTTCTGAAAACTTATAAAACTGAGCATTTTTAGCAAAGCTGAACTCAAAGCCAAGCTTAGCTTCGTAGCTCTGCAAAAATTTTTTGAGTCAATCGGGTGGCTTTCCATACCGAATTTTGGTTGCGGCGAAGCCGCGCTGTGGTATTATGAAGAATAAATAAAACCTTTTAGAGTTTAAACAATGCGATTAAAAAAAGAAATGATAGCGCTTATTACAGACAAGCTGACATCTTCTCTACTTGATGAGGAGTTTATCATCTTTACTGAAGATTTCTCTAAACTGAAAGAGATCATTAGCGACATTATCATTGAAGATTTAATGGTTGAAGATAAATTAGACGATGAAGTTAAAAAAATAATCGCAAGTTATGCGAACGAAATGAACAGTGGAAATGTTGATCATCGGAGAATGTTTCAAATGATTAAAAAGAAACTGGTCAGGGAAAGGGATCTGGTTCTGTGAAATTGTCTAGGGAAAAAATAAATCATCTGGCAAATTGTATTATGAATGATTTTGGTAAGAGGGATGAAGTGGATTATATTGAGGAACCAACTGACGTGAGACTCCAAATAGTCAAAGTTATAACGGATGTATTAGCAGTTGACGATGAGGTGGATGCTTTCGTAAAAAATAAATTAGATTCTCTTTCAAAGGATATTTGGGAAGGGTCTAATGAATGGGAAGTCATGTATAACAAGTATTATGAAGAAGAAATGAATAAAAAAGGGTTGTGATTGGATAGGACACAAAGCAGCAATAATCTCTTTTTGAAGCTCCCCGCAACAAGCTGTGAGGAATGCGCTTGGTAAACACTTTCAATTTTTTAAAATTTTATTCTATTTCCTTTTAACCACTTTTCTTCGTCGAAATTTTTCCGGCAAAATTCTTCAAAAGCTATTTCATCAAGGGACAGTTTTTCCCCGTCAATCTATTTCCCTTCCGCAGCTTCATTTAAACATTATGTCCTTTCTTTTTTTTATAGTAGAAAGGTTTGTCTTCGCAGGTAAAGAAGAACTGCCTAACAAGTCTTCTAATAGGATTTTAGCAAATATAGAATATTTTTCGGACATCCTGATTAAGGGTGGTGTAATCCCCTCTATTAAGATATGTCCTGAGTATTTCGAAGGAGGAAATACAAGGGGTCCTAAAACCGGTTGCGGCCTCTGGCCGCACTGTATTCTAGCGTCTCTCCGGTAAGACCTGACTGATCTCTGCCAACGGTCACCCGATATTATTCCGGTTTCGCAAGGCGTGCGCCAAGAATGCCGGCAATCAATCCAAAAAGATGTCCTTCCCAGGAAACATGAGGGAAAACGGGCAGCAGGCCCCATAGAATTCCGCCATAGAGGAATAGAGTTATAAAGGCAACAACTATAGAACTTATACTTTTATCAAACCATCCGCGCGCAACTATAAATCCAAAATAACCAAAGATGAGTCCGCTGGCACCGACATGGTAAGAAGCACGGCCAAATAACCAGAGACAACCTCCACTCACAAGAATGATAAACAGGGAAACTTCAAGAAACTCTCCAATGCCCCTTGTTATAATGAGTCCTCCTAACACTACAAAAGGAACTGTGTTCAGCAGGGTATGCCAAATTCCCCCGTGAAGAAATGGACTTAGCGGAATTCCAATAAGCCCATACAATGTGCGTGGTAATATGCCAAACCTATTAAGCTGGTGTCCCACAAACATATTGACCAGTTCTATAGCCCAGATCATTAGTGAAAATCCAAAAATACATAAGGCACTGGTCTTTATCTGCTTGTTCAATTCTTTTTTGGCGTTCTCTGTTTCCAATGGAATATTCTTTCAATTGAATGTGTTTAGCGAGCGCGTTTCTCGCAGCTCTGCTGTAGGGAGCTTCAATTGATTATCAATAATAATTTTTTCTGATCAACACCGAATCTCAAAAGCACTTCGCACCAACCAATGAATCTATAATTCAGGGAAATGTGGTCTGGACAACTTTAAGTATTTTTTTCTTTGAATGAAGATGACCTTGTCCAATCCCCCGGCACTCCTTAGAAACACTTTTCCATTTTTTCTCAGATCGCAAATTGGTAAACCAGAATGGATAGGAACTGCACTGACCGGGACGTATTGAGTAAATTTTGCACATGTCTTTATAAAAGAAACACCGTCCATCCGGATGTTCCCGGATACTATAACTGTTTTTGAAAGGATATAAATATTTTTCCTTAAAATCTGCAACATGTATTTTTAAAAATTTTGCGATGGAGGATAACTCTGATTTGTCGACATATATAGTTCCCGGGTTTCCCGTGCAGCAGACGCCGCATTGCTGGCATTCAAAACAAATCCCGTTGTCAAAAAAATAAGAACGTTTATTTAATTTATTCATAACAGTAAATTTCGCCACAAAGACACTAATAAAACAATCTTAGTGTCCTGGTGTCTCCGTAAAATATTTCCTTCTATTCTAAATGTTAAATTAAATCGTTGCAAAAAATAAAACCATCTATTTTTCCTTGAATAATATGTTACACTCAGCTCATGCCGCCTATAATTAAAGCCGTATTCAGCCGCCGGATGCTGGTGAGCTTTGTCATGGGCTTTGCCAGCGGGCTCCCGCTTCTTCTCACAATTTCCGTCTTACAGGCGTGGATGAAAGATGAAGGAGTTGATCTAAGTGTTATCGGGCTGATGGCTTTAGTGGGACTTCCCTATACTTTAAAGTTTCTCTGGGCACCCCTTTTTGACCGCTTCACTCCTTCATTTTTAGGAAGAAGAAGAGGATGGCTTCTTGTTGCACAGATCACTCTCATGGTTTCTATCGCAGGACTTGGTTTTACAAATCCATCAAATAATCCCTGGCTGGTAGCTATTGCAGCTTTTCTTGTAACTTTTTTCAGCGCAAGCCAGGACATTCTAATAGACGCCTACCGCAGAGAGGATTTAGCAGATCAAGAGTTGGGCCTAGGCTCTTCCCTCTACGTTAATGGATACCGTGTTGCAATGCTATTGGCTTCCGGAGGAGGACTGATATTAGCAGATGTAACTTCATTCAAGACAGTTTACTTAACAATGGCATCCTGTATGTCTGTCGGAGTCATTACAACTTTATTAACTCCGGAGCCGGAAGTTCCTGAAGCATATCCAAAGAGTCTGAAAGAAGCGGTGATTGACCCTTTCAGGGAATATCTTTCACGAACAGGCGCTTTGTGGATGTTAGCCTTTATCCTTTTTTATAAGATTGGCGATACCATGGCTTCTGCTATGACAATTCCTTTTTATTTGGATATTGGCTTTTCAAAAACCGAAATCGGAGCGGTTGTGAAGCTTTTTGGGTTTTGGGCAACTATTATAGGTTCCCTGGCCGGAGGAATATTTATTCTTCGATATGGTATCAACCGATCCCTCTGGGTTTTCGGATTTCTCCAGGCAATTTCAACCGCGGGGTTTACGGTCCTCTCTTATATAGGCCATAACATTCCGGCATTAGCCGCAGTAGTAGCCTTCGAAAACTTCAGCGCTGGATCAGGGACTTCCGCCTTTGTCGCTTTTATGGCAAGCCTTACTAATAAAAAATTTACTGCAACTCAATACGCACTTTTAAGCAGCATAATGGGAGTGCCTCGGGTTTTTGCTTCCGCGCCTACAGGATTCATGGCTGAAGTCATGGGTTGGGCAAGTTTCTTTATTTTCTGCGTGCTAATCGCAATTCCCGGAATGTTGCTCTTACTGAAGTTTGCGCCGTGGAGGAAAAATAACGAAAATGGTTAATCGTTCAATTTAACTGTAGATATTTTTCTGCTACTATGGAGTGTTAAGTAATAAAATCATGATTTATAAAAGGAGTTCATCATGAAAGGAATCATAATCTATGTTTTGTATTTTGTTTTTACCGTCTAATTTATAATCTGGTTGCCATCGTAATAATACCTTTTATTTCTTTTGGAGGCTCGATAGAGGGAAATTTAATATTTCAATGTTGGAAATATTAAATCAGTTAAATACTATGTCTGGGTCTTCTGATTTCATAAAAAATCCTATTCTTTTTGCCTGAATTATTAAATCTCCACGCATAGGCGTTGTTAAGGGATGTTAAATTAGTAGTAATCCATTTATCTTTTAAAAAAGGGAGCCAGTTTTCATTAATTTCCTTGTCTGCATCAGGCCCTCCTCTTAAAATATCAATCTGTTTTATCATTCCTCTATTTTCCGAAGGAGTCTCACCAGTTGCTAACTCAAACTTAGAGTACATTGCTATTGATGGAGAGGCGTTAACACTATGTTTCTTAATAATATGCTGCCATATATCTTTAATGTCTTCGCTTATATTTTTTGTTTCTTTAATATTATAAGCTGCAAAAAATAGTTGTCCTTTATATTGATAGGATAGTTCTCTAAGAACAATGGCCTCTCTTTTTTCAAAAGGAGAATCACTTTCTCCTGGACTGCCATAAAACATCACCAAAACAGGCTTTCTCTTATCTGGTGATAAATCCTTTTGAAAAACTAATTCATCAAAGTTTGTTTTTTTAGTGGATGGATTGTACTTAATCTTTTGAATTAATTTATTGTCATATTCTCTTTGTAAAACATCATCAACAGTGCTTCTGTTCATTAACCTTTTGATCTCAGGCATTGATATTTCCGCGCTTGCTAAAGAGGGTATTCCAAATACACCAACTAATGCAGCAAGCCCACCAACATATCCAGCAGCTTTAAGAACATCTCTCCTGCTAAGGTAGTCTTTTTTATACCTTTGCCTTAATTCGTTGTAATCCTCTATCACCCTGCCTGCTCTGTTCATGTTATGTTTACCTTCTATTATTTTTCTATCAATCATTTGATTGTCCTAATTGTGAATATATAAGCACACCCAAAGGGTATGATATTACAAACATCGATTTAATTGTTAAAATTCTTATGCATGGGTTTAAAGAAACGGTTTACCATAATGCTTTTAAAAAGGAGTTCATCAGAAAAAGAATTCCGTTTTTGGAAAAGAATAAGGTAAAGGTAGAATCAAATTCTATATTATTGTACCGACAAAACAACTATGAGTTTTAATCCTATCGAAGTCTTTGTTGGTTTAGTTCAGCATATCGATAATGGTTTTAACAACACGTTCAGCCCCTTCAGCTATTTGGGGGATAGTTGATTCGAGCATATAACAAGGAGTTGTAACCAATTTAAATTTTGGATCAACTACAATCTCACCTGGATTTGTTATTTTGTGCTTTGCTCCCATTTCTTCTAGTGTTTTTGCCGTACCTTTATCCTGGCCAATAGTAAGTTCTGCGCCTTTAAGAACTTTCGCCATAATTGCTGGAGAAATACATAGAGCACCAATTGGCTTTTTTTGCTCTATCATACTGCCAATTGCTTTTGCCACATCTTCATTTACACTACAGTTTGTCCCTTGAGTAGCAAATGATGACAAATTTAGAGCAGCTCCAAAACCTCCTGGAAATATTAAAGCATCTATCTTAGCTGGATCAAAAGTATTTAATGGTGATATCTTCCCACGAGCTATTCTTGCAGATTCTGTTAAAACATTTCTGGTTTCATTCATGTTCTCTCCAGAAATATGATTTGTTACATGGTGCTGTGGAATATCTGGCGCAAAACAAACATACTCTGCACCATTCTTTTGGATGGACAATAAAGTTAAAACTGATTCGTGGATTTCAGCACCATCTTGGAAACCACATCCTGACAAAACAACCCCTATTTTAATTGCTTTTTTATTCATACGACCCCCCCAAGTTATTAAAAATGCGATAGGTATAAGTCTTTAGATGCTATAACTTTATCATCAGTTAATTGCCCATTCAAGCTTTACAATAAAGATTTAGTCAAGTTAGATCATCCTGACTAGTTTTTTCAAAATTCCTATAACTGCCGTCCATGCAAGTTTTTACAAACTTTTGGACTTGCCACGGGGTTAACGAGCGAACTTAAATAGAATTAAACTCCTTACACAGAAGATTCCCCGTAGTCTTACCGCGGGAAGCTTCAAATTCCTATACATAAATTTAGGAGTTTAGTAATTAGTTTCTTTTTTTAAAATTTCGAATTAGCCAATAGCCACAATAAAATTCAGCTACTCCTAATATCGACATATTCAGCAAAAACTGCATTTTGGTTTCTCCAAAAAAAAGGATGATAACTGCCATCATGGTAGCCATTCCAATAAGCTGTAAAACCAGTCCTAAATAATACACTAATGTTTTCATGGTTTAACTATTCACAAGTTCAGGAAGCATTTAGAACGATTTAATATGAAAAAAACTATTGAAGCTCCCTGCAGCAAGACCGCAGGGAATCTTCTGTGTAAGGAGTTTAATTCTATTTAAGTTCGCTCGTTAACCCCGTGGCAAAACCAAGGGGAATGCGCTTGCTGTGTACGTTCAATTCAATTTTTTATCCAGGGCCAACCGAAAGCCTATGTAGGGATTACGAATGATTGGAAAGTACCTGGATCGCTTAGCGGTACGAAGGTCTATCGGTTCAGTGCCCCATGAACCGCCCCGAATAACCCGGTAATTGCCGCTTGCCGGTCCTTCAGGATTAAGTCGGGGGCCCTTACCATAATAGTCCCCATACCGGTCAGATACCCATTCCCATACATTGCCAGCCATGTCATATAAACCTAATCTGTTAGGCTTATATGACTTGACAGGGGCTGTGTTTTTATAACCATCATTCTGATTTTTCGTTTTCCAGGCAAGCTCACAGCTCTCATCACAGAAGTTGGCATATTGAGACAAATCTCTTTCATTAGAAAAACCTGCCCATTTTATTCTCTTCCCCCTATCTTTTGCTGCATACTCCCATTCCGCTTCGGTTGGTAGGCGGTAGTTCTTAGCGGTTTTTTTGTTTAGCTTTATAATATACTCCTGCACATCATTCCAGGAAACACTTTCCACAGGGCAATCGCCTCCACAGCTCTTGAACTCTGATGGGTTTCTTCCCATCACCTTTCGCCATTCTCTCTGGGTTACCTCATGCTCTCCCAAAAATAAATCATCAACGCAAACCTCATGAATAGGCTTTTCATCATCATAATTTTCTCCAAACTGATCTCCCATTTCAAAGCAGCCCCCTTTTATAAAGACCATGTCTTCTGGATAGCCCCGTTCCAATTCATTTTGCACTTCAATATCTGTAGCAGCCACAGAACCAGAAAGAAAAACTAAGAAAAGTATGCTAATGATTGTTTTTTTCATAGAGATTCCTTTTATGAAAATGAAAGTTGAGCGAGCACATTCCCCGTAGCTTGCTGCGGGGAGCTTCAATAGAAACTCAATGTGGCAGACTTAAGTAAGGCACTTACATTATAATCCATTATGAATGCCAAGTAGCAAACCTTTTTGCTACCAAATGAGATAGTGTAAATTTAATAACGAATTAATGCTCATAAATTTTACAATTTGGCAAAATGGAAAATTGAGTGGAAACATTTTAGAAAATTGCAGTTATAATAATTAGGTGTTTATATTTTATTGGGGTGGGGATTTTTAGAAGTTTTTTGAACCCGCCATTAAGAACTGGATTAAGAATTCCACACTAAAAGCTAATGCTAAATCACGCGGATCGTAACTCTTTCTTCTTGCTTCCAAACGCTAGACCTGCGTATTTGCCATAAACCAGCACGGGTTATATTGTATTCTTCAAATATTAATTGTTATTAACGGCATTCCAAGCCTCTGCCTTTTGTTTTCACCACTGAACAGTTCGGTTTTTCTGTTTGGAATATCTCCTCTCTTTCCCTCGTGCTGTGCCTGAAGCTTTGCAGGGAGACTTGAACAGTGCTGGAGGGTATGTTTGCCAAATCTTTCGGAAATTTTGTCCACTGCCATATATATTTTGCGCATTCCCTCTATCCGGGTACCGTCGTCAAAAAGGCCGCGCTGGATACTGCCTGCCGGCATCAGTCCGGCCAATACAACACCTGTAGAACGGTAAAAAATCTTTGGGTTATAGGTTTTAATGAAGCCCTTCCTTAAGGGCTCAAACAGTTCAGCAGGATAAGCAGTTGGGCGAGTCAATTTTATTTCTATCCCTGTATCTTTGAAATCCTTTCTCCTCAGCAATATTATGAGCCTTGTTGCCGCGAGATTATGCCGCCGTGCCTTTATGCAGGCATTCTCAAGATTTTTAGAAATCTGGGCAAATATAAAACTTTTGTCATTAGATGGGGGAGTAAAGGTCTTTACCTTGCTGATGGATTTATAGCCGCTCCTTTCCTCAGTAGTTACCGGGTAGATGCTTCTGCCGTTCAGTTCATGCCATATTTCTATGTGTGGTTTGGTAAAGTGTTTTTTTACAAATTCCTCATCTTTCCGGGAAAACTTGAGAGCAGTGTTTTGTCCAAGTTTTCTAAGGTGTGCCGCTGTGTTTGCTCCAATCCCCCAGACCTTATCTACCGGCAGGTCGGCAAGGTAGCGATGTATTTCCCTTCCGGGGATAGCAGTGAGCCCTTTTGGCTTTTTGTGTTTTGAAGCAATTTTTGCCAGAACCTTGGAAACACTGAGACCAATGGATACGGTGATATCAAGTTCTTTTTCTACAGTTGTCTGTATCTTTCTTGCAATACTTCTGTAAGAACCATGAAAACTCCTTCTTAAACCTGTGAGATCAATAAAAGCTTCGTCAATAGAATATTCTTCCACGTCCGGGGAGAAGCGTCTGAATATTTCAAACATTCTGACTGAAAAGAGGCTGTAAATCTCGTAGTCGGAAGGGAGCATGATAAGGTCGGGGCAGACTTTCTTTGCTTGAAAAAGGTTGACAGCTCTTTTTACTCCCTTTGCTTTTGCTTCGTAACTCGCAGCGGCTACTATGCCCCTTTCTTTTCCTGTGATAACAGGTTTTCCTTTCAGCTCAGGGTTCACAGCTTGCTCGCATGACGCGAAAAATGCGTCCGCGTCCACATGAGCGATGGCTTTTGGCCATGAATGAATTGTTAAAGGTCGGCTTATATTTTCCATTTAATATTTCCTTACAACAGCAGTTACAACTCCGGCAACTCTAAGACTCTTTTTTGGGGTTATTGGTATGTATTTTTGGTTTGCTGGAACAAGGAATACTTTTTTACCTCTTTTTCTTAAATATTTCATTGTCCACTCTCCATCTACTTCAGCTATTACAATATCTCCGGTTTTAGGGCTTTTCCCTTTATCAACTATAACCATGTCTCCAGGTAGTATTCCAGCTTCTGACATTGAGTCACCAGATACTTTTAAGAGAAATGTTGCTTCTTTATTTTCTACAAGAAGCTCATCCAATGAAATAGTATCAGCAAGTTCTTCTTCTGCAGGACTTGGAAAACCAGCTTCCACAAATCCAAGCAGTCTTAAGGGAGAAATTAAGGAGCGTGGAATAAGTCTTCCTTTTTTGTCTTTCACTAAAACTTTCAATTTTTCAAGTTCATCCACTACTTTTGAAACTGCATTTTTTGATTTAAGTTTCCAAATTTCATTAAGTTCTGAAAAGCTGGGCATCCTTCTTTTGCTATAATAAAAATTTGCTAAAGCACTAATTCTTGCCTTTGTTTTTTTATCTTTTTCCACAATATTATTTTATGGTGAACAAACGTTCACTGTCAAGACAAAAAGGGGAGATTTGATGAATATTTGTACTTATTTGTAAAATAAGATTTTAATTAAATAGGTTTAATACAATCTGGAGAATTATTTGCAGGAGAATTTACTGTTTTAGATACCTCGTAACATTCCATTTTCTCAGAAGAATATTGTTTTAGGACAGGAAATATTTGTTTTTCATTCTGCATAGCTGGATTAAGCCATAAAGGTTCATCATCTTTTGGAATAATAACAGGCATCCGGCTATGAACAGGTTTGAGCAATTCGTTTGACTCAGTGGTTATGATCGTACAAGACTTAGTTTTTTCTCCTTTTGATGAAGTCCAGATATCGAACAATCCAGCAAAACCAAATAACTCATGCGCCTTGAGTCTTATAAAATATGGAGTCTTCGCTTTCCCATCTTTACGCCATTCATAAAAACCATCCGAAATAATTAAGCAACGTTGTTGTTTGAAGGCTTTTTTGAAACTTGGTTTTCCTGAAAGTGTTTCAGCGCGCGCGTTGATCATTTTGCTGCCTATGGATGGATCTTTTGCCCAGGATGGTATTAATCCCCATTGAAATTGAACAAGACAGTTGCTGCCATCGTTCACAATACCGGAAACCATTTGAGTTGGAGCTATATTATAACTTGGAATTGATTCAGCAAAAACTTTATCAACTGCAAATTCTTTTATTATATCAACAGTACTTAAACTAAGAACAAAACGTCCGCACATAATTTTACACTGTTTTTGTTAAGCTTTTCACCTAATACCTTAATCTTGCACACAAAAGTTTGCCGGGGCTACAAAGCATCAAGCGTGCCGACGTAGTTTTTTTACTTCAAAAATGGGTCAAGAGCGGACTTACCATCCTTTTAAATTGAAGCAAGGACTAAAAAATTATTAAGACGGATCATTTCCTTCTTGATACAGCTATCCACGTAAATTTTCTAAGAATTCCTCTTTTCATGAAAGATTTTATCCCATGTGAATTTGCCTATTTTTCCTCCATAATGCCCACCAAGTACAACACAAGCTAAAAAAATAATAAAATTATCAGAGATTACACCAAGAGCGGCTCCTAAAAAACTAACTATTATGGCTCCAATATATGCACCTGGATTCAGTTTCATTTCCTTATTCCTTTTCAGTGTTGATTATGCAAGACTCGGAATAGAAGAGGTAAAAAGTCATTTTTTGCTTCTGATATTTAAAGAACTTGATCGGTTTTTCCGGTTCGCTGGCTTTCCTTTTTGCCATGATTAAGATAGTAACATACTGAGGAGCTTCTTTTTCAAACAATGTAAAAGGGTCAAGTTCACTCTTGACTACATAAAAAATAATGTAAAAAAGATTTAACTTTAATAAGAGCCTTGCATAAGTCGCAGTAAAAGGAAAAACCAAACTGCGACTAAACAGCGCCTAAAGTTATTTTCATAATCGATTTTAGATTGAATTTTTTTAAAGTACAATACAAATTATAAATGCAGTCGAGAATAGACTTGATGCCCTTTTTTGAGAACTGGTACATTGAAAATTTTAACGGAAAGCTTCGGGATGAACTCTTAAATGTTTAGATTTATGAAAGCAAAACATATAAAATAATCTTATTTGGAAAAAATTCGCATTCTGCTATAATTTATTAATATTTATTTTTATATTATTACACTATAAAACCTTCTTTTTTTAGGAAGAATTTTCTGTTTGTTCACTGGAGCGGTGGCTCCTTTTGGTTGTGGCAACTAGCCGCTTTATGGAATTTCGTGGAAAATTACTATAAAGATTTGCAGTTACCGGTACTTTCCCCTGTCACTGAAGTTAAAAAAGCATACAAAGAGCTTGCGAAAAAATATCACCCTGATAAAAACCTGATGAAAATTCTACAAAAGAATATCTCAGGAAGGTTACAAAACGCAGGAGAAATTATATATACGTGCAAAAAGTGACTATTGAAAAAAACCAGTTCGAAAAATGTGAAGGGTACGGACAGCTAATCAGTCGTTTTATATCTCCCTCTCCCTGCCCCCAATGTCACGGCACCGGCAGTAAATGATACAGGGGCATTTCTCGAACCACCTTTAAGTGTAATGTCTATGAAAACAAAAGAACTTATAAAAAAATCCAATAAATATATTGCTCAAACTTATGGTCGCTTTCCCATTGCCCTTGTCAGGGGAAAAGGGACAAAGGTTTGGGACGCTGATGGAAAGGAATACCTTGATTTTGTAAGCGGCATAGCGGTCTGCAACCTCGGGCACTGCCCTGACGCGATTGTAACCGCGGTGAAAAACCAGGTGGAAACACTACTGCACGTCTCAAACCTGTATCACATTGAGCCTCAAATCGAATTGGCGGAAGAGCTTGTAAAAAACTCTTTCGCGGATAAAGCTTTTTTTTGCAACAGTGGTGCGGAGGCTAATGAAGCGGCTATTAAACTTGTTAGAAAGTATTTCCACGACCAGGGAAAAGAAAAATATGAAATAATAACCATGAAACAATCTTTTCATGGCCGAACCATGGCAACTTTATCGGCAACCGGTCAGGCTAAAATACAAAAGGGATTTGAACCACTATCAAGCGGTTTTAAATGTGTGCCCTTTGATGATACAGCAGCGGTCACGGAGGCCATTTCCTCTAAAACATGCGCTGTAATGGTAGAGCCGATACAGGGAGAAGGAGGCGTTAATATTCCGGATGATAACTACCTTAAATCCCTTAAAGATATATGTAATAAAAATGATCTCCTCCTTATACTGGATGAAGTGCAAACTGCAATGGGACGGACCGGACGGTTATTTGCGTATCAGCATTATGAAATTGAGCCGGATATTATGACGTTAGCGAAAGGGTTGGCCGGTGGTATCGCTATTGGCGCGATGTTAGCCACAAACAAAATCATAAGTGCGTTTAAACCGGGAAACCATGCCTCAACTTTCGGAGGAAATCCAGTAGCCGCGGCAGCAGGTTTAGCGGCCTTTAAAGAATTCTCACATAAGAATCTTCTCTCCCATGTAGAGGAGATGGGAACCTATCTCCTCAGCAAGCTGAATGATATGAAAAAAAGATTTCCATTCATAAAAGACATCAGGGGAAAAGGACTTATGGTTGCAATGGAAATGGACTCCCCCTCATCGGAGATCGTAAACTATTGCATGGATAAAGGTTTTTTAATTAACTGTATTCAGGAAAAGATTTTGCGATTTGTACCTCCGCTAATCGTTCAAAAAAATGAAATCGATTCCTTAATAAATATCCTGGAGCAATGTTTTGATGAAAAGCTTGGTCAACATATTTGATTTTGAGATCGATGAAATCAACGAGGTCTTCTCAAAGGTGCGGGAATTGAAAAAATTAAGCCCTTCCAACAACTATGCCCCTTTAAAAGGAAAGACCTTGGGGATGATCTTTAAAAAATCATCCACCAGAACCCGGATTTCCTTTGAAGTGGGGATGTATCAATTAGGCGGGAAAGCTTTGTTCCTTGATCACAAAGATTTGCAGTGGAAAAGAGGAGAAAGCCTGTCCGATTCCGCCAAGGTTCTGTCTATATATCTTGACGGAATAGTCATCAGAACTTATTCTCATAAAGAAGTAGAAGATCTCGCAAATGCAGCCGATGTACCGGTTATTAACGGCCTTTCCGATCTTCTGCACCCATGCCAGATATTAACGGATATTTTTACCATTCAGGAGCATGTGGATGATTTAAAAAAAATCAGGATAGTTTACCTGGGTGATGGGAATAATGTTGCAAATTCCTGGATAAACGGCGCCGCAAGAATGGGGCTGGATTTAAGGATTGTATGCCCTGAAAATTACCTCCCTGATTACAATATCTTAAAAATCGCGCGGGAGGAAACAGGAAAAACTAACGGGAAAATTGAGTTATTCCATGATCCGCAAGACGGGGTTTCAGGAGCAGATGTGATTTACACCGACGTGTGGGTCAGCATGGGACAGGAAGAGGAGGCCGTTAAGAAAAAAGAAGCTTTTAAAGCTTTTCAGCTTAACAGCGATCTGGTTAAAAAATCTGGCAAAGATCCTTTAATAATGCACTGCCTGCCGGCTCACAGGGGAGAGGAAATTACATCGGAAGTGATGGATGGTCCGCAATCTATCATTTATAAGCAAGCAGAAAACCGCCTTCACGTTCAAAAAGCCATTCTGGAGTATCTGCTGGAGAACTGAAAGCGGGCAGCTATCAGCTTTTTCGAATATCGCAAATTATATGAATCAACAAAACCTTATGCATTACAATTAACGGTTCAGTAAAGTATGTATTGACATATGAGAATTTTCTAAGAATAATTTTCCCACGCAGGAAGGTAATAAGAATAAAGGAGAAGTCAATAAATTTGTTAAGATGATAAACGGAAAATAAGAACCGTCTCTCTACATTCTATTTAACCACAAAGCACACACCGCGGCGAAGCCGCAACCAAAACTTTTACCACGAAGCTCACGAAAGACACGAATAAAAAATAAACTCTATTTTGATTCTTTCAGGAATCTAAAAAATTCCGTATCAGGGGGAAGGATAATGGTGGATTTTTCTTTGAAGAGAACTTTATAGGCCTCCATTGATCTTATAAAACTATAAAATTCAGGATCTTTTTCAAGAGATTTGGCATATATTTTAATAGATTCTGCGTCCCCTTCTCCTCGAATTCCCTGTTCTTTCTTATACGCTTCTGCCAAAAGAACTATTTTCTCTTTATCGGTTTTAGCCCGGATTTTCTGGGCTTCTTCTTTTCCCTGCGCCCGGTATTCTTTTGCGATTCTCTCCCTTTCCGTTCTCATACGGTTATAAATAGAATTAGCAATTTCCTGCGGCATATCCGCTCTTTTGATCCTCACATCCAACACTGATATCCCATACTCTTTTGCTTTCTCATTAGTCCGCTTAGTCACAAGCTTCATGATTTCATCTCTGGTTGTTGAGACTATATCAATCAAATTGTGCCGTCCAAGTTCCACCCTGAGTTCAGAATAAATAATATCATCCAAACGGGATTGAGCGCCATTGGTATCTCTAACTGTTTGCAGAAGCTTCAGGGAATCAAGAATTCTCCATTTCGCGTAATTATCGATAAGCAAGTTTTTTTTGTCTTTAGTTAATATTTCCGTTGGAGCAGAATCATAATCCAACAACTGTTTCGGAAATTTAGTGATTTTTTGAATAAAAGGAATTTTAAAATGCAATCCCGGTTCGTCAACATTTCTGACCGGTTTTCCTAATTGCGTAATAACCGCCTGCTCTACCATGGAAATGGTATATACGCTAAGATTTATCGTAACAAGAATAACCGCAATAATGAGTACTGCAAGGTTTTTAGCCATAAGTTAATTATTTTTCTGTTTTTTCAAGGCTTCCAAGTCCTTTAGGCCCAATTGGTAAAATAGGAAGAATCCCTCCGCTTTTCTGATCAACAATATATTTTTCTATGCCAGGTAAAATCTCTTCCATTGTCTCAATGTAGAGTCTTTTCCTGGTAATATCCTCTGCTTTATTATATTCCAGCAAAATGCTATCGAATCTTTTCGCATCTCCTTCTGCTTTATTGATTTTCTCTTCTCTATATGCCTCAGCCATTCTAACAATTTGCGCTGCCTTACCTCTTGTTTCCGGTATAACAGAGTTTCTATATCCCTGGGCTTCGTTAATTAAACGCTCTCTATCCTCCTTGGCGCTTACAACATCTTTAAAAGCATCAACAACCTGTTTTGGCGGATGAACATCCTGCAGTTGGACAGCGACAATTTGTATTCCCATTTCATAAGTATTTAAAATATTTTGGATGAGTTCTCTTGTTTCATTTTGAGCTTCAAATTTACCAACAGTCAATACCTGATCAATCTCCGTTCTTCCTACAACTTCCCTGATTGCGGCTTCCGTGGCATCTCTTATTGCCTTCCTCTGGCGCCTTACTTCGAATAAAAATTCAACCGCACTGGAAATTTTATATTGGACGACCAGATCTATGTCTATAATGTTTTCATCCCCTGTAAGCATCAACGATTCTAACGGGACATCCCTGTATCGCGCCGGTGGACCGGGGTCGGAAATACGAAAACCGATCTCTTCTCTCCTGACCTTGGTTACTTTTGCCTTTAAAACTCTTTCTATCGGGGCGGGAAATTTAAAATTAAGGCCGGGATCCGCCGTGCGGTTATATTCTCCAAACCGTAATAGTACTCCCTGTTCATCCGGCCCAACCAGAAAGAAAATACCTGTCCCTAACCAGAGCACTAAAACACCAGCTATGATTAAAGCAATATTACCGGGTTTAATAGGAGGGAGATTAATTTTAGGGAATTCTAAAGGTAATCCGGCATTGCCTCCCTGCTGACCGGATCCCGGTCCTTTCTGTCTTGGAAAATCATCCCATGGAGCCATAACAAAAATATACCTTAAAATAATTTCTAAAGAATCATTAAATTAGAATCTATCAGATGCAATAACCTATGTCAAATTAATGTAGAACCACTTCAAGCCTGATGACTCCTCGACAGACAATGTCATGCTGAACTTGTCGAAGCATCATGTGACATAATGATACAGCCCTTAACACACTTTTATTTGAGAAGACTGAGATGAGGGAAGCCTTATTCTATATTTTGAATTTGTTCGCGGATTTTTTCGAGTTCCGCTTTAATTTTTACCACCGATTGTGAAACTTTATAGTCGTTTGCTTTGGAAGTTATCGTATTTGCTTCCCGCAACATCTCCTGGTTAAGAAATTCCAACTGTCTTCCTATTGCTTCATGGCCTTTTGTTAAAATAACAAACTGCTTCAAGTGGCTTTCAAGGCGGACAATCTCTTCTGAAATGTCGGAACGATCCGCCAAAATGGCTGCTTCCTGCAGGAGGCGGTCCTCATCCGTCTTTTTCCCTTCTAGTAACTTCGATAGTCTTTCTGCCAGTTTTTTCTTATAGTTCTCTAAAATCATAGGCTGCTGACCTTTTATATACTCAACTTTTTCAAGTATAGATTTAATTCTACTTAGAATGTCTTCCAACAAAACCGTCCCTTCTAATAACCGGTTTTCCTGCAATTTTTTTAGGGCAATATCCAAATTTTTTTCTATCATTTCCCACAATTCATCAACATTTTCTTCCGGCAGTTCATACTTGATAATTTCCCTGAACTTCAATAAATCTTTCAAATCAATTTCCTGTTTCATACCTAAAGAGGTTCTCAGCTCTTCTAATATTTTTTTGTAGACATTCGCCATTTCAAGATTAGCGGTCAGGTTGACTTCTTTTTTTTCATTATTAAAAGAAATGTTAATTTCCATTGATCCTCTCGAAAATTTTTCTTTTACCTTCTTTTTTATCTTCAACTCTATTTCCATTAATTTTCTCGGAAGCCGGACAGAGATATCTAAAAACCTGTTATTTACTGAACGGGTTTCTATGACGCATTCCATTTCTCCACTTTTCATTTCCGAACGGCTGAAGCCGGTCATGCTCTGTACCATAAATTCTTTCCTTTAAAAAATTTGAATAACAGGAGACAGGGCGTTATTATACAATATATTTTTTTTGTTATATAGCATGAACTCTAAACCTATAAAAAAAAATGGGCTGGCAGTAATCGGGGCAGGGGCATGGGGTACGGCTTTAGCCAATCTATTAGCCAAAAAAGGATATAATGTGAATTTATGGGTTTATGAAAAAGATCTTTGTGGTATTATTTCTCAGAAAAAAGAAAATGTTCTCTATTTCCCCGGCATTAAACTTTCAAACAATATTACTCCTGCCTCTGATTTACAAGAAGCGGTTAAAGACACCGCAATTATTATTATTGCAGTTCCATCCCAGCATGTCCGCTATATTTTTAAAAACCTCTCTTCCTTTCTTCCTGAAAATGTGCTGATTGTCAGCGCCTGTAAAGGAATTGAAAACAATACCCTTTCTACGACCTCAAAAATATATAGTGAAGAATTTGTTTCCCGCTCAAGTGACAATTTCGCTGTTATTTCCGGTCCGAGCTTTGCTAAAGAAATAGCAGATGAGAAACCAACCGCTGTGGTTGCAGCTTCAAAAAATAGAGAAACCGTGGAACAGGTACAAAAATTATTCAGCTCACCTTATTTCAGGATTTTTATCAGCAGTGATGTAATTGGAGTGGAACTTGGCGGCGCGTTGAAGAATGTCATTGCTATCGCCGCCGGGATTTCAGATGGTCTTGGAAACGGATACAATACCCGTGCTGCTTTGATTACCAGGGGGCTGGCTGAAATGATAAAAATAGGTAATGCGATGGGGGCTGAACCACAAACTCTCGCGGGTCTTTCCGGAATGGGTGATCTCATTCTAACCTGCACAGGAGAATTAAGCCGTAACCGTTCATTAGGATTGAAAATTGGAAGGGGCGAATCACTAAAAGAAATTCAAAAAGAAATGGTTACTGTTGCTGAAGGAGTTTTAACAGCAAAATCAGTAAATAACTTAATCGAAAAACACAATATACATGCCGCTATTATAAAAGAGACTTACTTAATACTTTACAAAAATAAAAGCCCCGTCCAGTCCATGCTGGATCTTATGAAGCTTCATCCTTCAGATGAGTTTTAGCACACATCTAAAAACTCACAACCCCCTTTTTAATTCCCCCTTTAAAAAGGGGGTTGTATGCACAAAAAAAAGAGTTTTTAGTGTGCTCTTAAGAAGCTTTTTTTTGTAAAATTTCTTGAAATAACTCTACGCCTTTTAACAATTCGACAGCCCTTTGCAATTGAATGTCTTTTTTGTATCCTTCCAGAAATCGGGCTTCTTTTGCGTTTTTCGGCGTATTGTTATCAGGTTGTTCACTTTCCAGACCGGGAAGGTTATCTTTGGTACCGAAAAAGTGTGGGGTTGTATCTTTTTCCTGGCCGGTATTGAGCTTTTCTTTACTCTCTTTTTCCTTTGCATTGGGATTAACAACCGGATTATCCACAATAATATTTGGATCGATTCCATTTTTATCTATAATTTTTCCACTTGGAGTAAAATATTTTGCTGTCGTTAATCGAAGCCCTGATCCATCACTCAGCGGGATTATTGTTTGCACGGAGCCTTTTCCGAATGTTTTTGTGCCCATAACAACAGCTCGATTAAGGTCTTTTAGCGCTCCGGCTACAATTTCAGAAGCACTGGCGCTGCCTCCATTCACTAAAATTACCAGCGGCAAATCCACATACTTGCTGCTTTTCTGTGTTTTAAATGTCATATTTTGGTCCGGGGTTCTCCCTTCCGTATATACAATAAGAGCTCCTTTGTTCAGGAAAATGTTTGAAACTCCCACCGACTGGTTAAGAAGCCCTCCTGGGTTATTCCTTAAATCAAGCACCAGGCCCTTTAAGGGGCCTTTATCTGAAAATTTCCCCAGCCCCTTTTTAACCTCATTAGTTGTTGTCTTAGCAAAATTTCGTATGCGGATATATCCTATATTGTCTTCCATTCTTCGAGACCAAACACTTTTCATCTTAATTATTGCCCTCGATATAATAAAATCTTTAAGGCTTTTAAACCCTTTCCGTAATATGGTGATAGTAACTTTAGTCTTAACGGGGCCTCGGAGTTTTTTGACCGCATCCGGCAGGGATATACCTCTGGTAGATTCATTATTGATTTTCACTATTATGTCTCCGGCTTGAACACCGCTTCGGTACGCGGGGGTGTCTTCAATAGGAGACACAACAGTAAGGAGATTGTCGCGCATGGTTATTTCGATCCCCAAACCGCCGAATTCTCCCTCAGTCTCTACTTTCATTTCTTTGTAAGAATCAAAGGACAAATAAGAAGAATGGGGATCCAGATTTCTCAGCATTCCCTGTATAGCTCCTTCTATCAGTCTATCTGGCTTTACTTCTTCTACATAGGAAGATTCTATAAGCGAAGTAACTTCAGCGAATATTTTAAGCTTTTCATATGTGTTTCCTAAACTACTATGGACTTTTTTAATTCCGCCGGACAGCAGAAATGCGGCCACTAATAAGGCAACCAGCAATAAAGACCGCAATGGTTTGTTTTTTAATTTTCTATACATTAAAGGTCTCCTTATTAAAAAATCTATAAATGATTAAACTGAACCCTATCATTTACACTATCATTATAATGAACTAAATAACAGTGGTAAATCATACAATACATGGATTTCACTGATTATTTTTGCGGCAGATACTGAGGACTTATTTTTTAGCGACGCTGAGCCACTTGAGAGGGTTTTCCGGTGCTCTTTTGTTGCGTATTTCAAAATACAATGAAGGACCATTGATAGAATCGCTGTCTCCCGTTTGAGCAAAAACCTGGCTCTTTAAAACTCTGCTACCCTTTTTTACCATGCTTTTGCTCAGATGAGCATAAAGTGAGTAAAAACCTTTACCGTGACCAAGGATAACTATCAGACCGTAACCCTTGAGATTTCCTGAATATAAAACTTCTCCCTGATGAACTGCGCGTACATTTTTCCCAACTGGCGCCGCAATTTCAATTCCATTATTATAAGAAAATGTTTTAAACCGTTTGTTTTTAACCTTTCCATATGGAGAAAGAACCTTTCCCTTGACCGGCCAAGGTAAAAAACCTTTTCTTTTATGAAAGGTTAAGTTCTTTTCCTCAAAATAGCTTTTTTCTAAAATGGCAATTAAAGAGCTTAACTCTTTAGAAGCTTCCAGAAGTTCTGACTGGATTTTCTTGTGAGTACTTTTCCTGGTTCTGATTTTGTTTAAAAATTTCTGTTTTTTTCTTTTTTTTATTAAAGTTTCATTTTTTTTCTTTTGTGAAGCATCTTTATAAAGCGCCACCTTTTTTGCCGTTTCCTGCAAGTCTTTTTTAGTTGCCGTTAAATTTTCAATATCAAATTTATATTGGGAAATCAATTCCGCGTCAAAATTCGCTATGATTTTCATATATTTAAGTCTCTGCAAAAAATCATTTGTATCCGAAGCTGAAAAAACAACTCTTATGTAAGATGCTTCACCTTCTCTATAGATAACTCTTAGTCTTTCTTGGAGAAGTTTTTTATGGATTCTTGTTTTCTCGCGGTTTTTGTTGAGATTGAATTCTATTTTTTTTAGCTTATTATTAGTGCTCTCTAATTTTTTTTCATGTTTTGTAAGTTCTCTTTGAGATGTTTTTAACGCTTTATTAACACTTTCAAGCTGTCCCAAAATAGATTTTTCTCTTTTTACTTCCTCCTGAATTTTATCTGATTCAGTGCCAATTTTTGATTTAATACGCTCCAGTTCTTTTTTTTCCTGTTGGATTTCTTTTTTAGCAGAAGAATTTTGCATTCCAATAGCCCAATTATTCCCTGCCTGAAAAAAGAAAAAATTTAATAAAATTATTAAATAAGTTTTTTTCATATCAGTTATTTAAAAATTTTCTGAGAGAAACATAGCTCCCCGCATAACCTATTAGTACTCCGGAAAGAACAATATAAGCGACATCCCGAGGTGTAATAAACAAAAAGGACTGGGCGCCAATAAAAAATCTGGAGGCTTGCAAATTATCAATAAACATCCCGTAAAAACCATACAGAATTATCAGCGAAAGAACTGCACCAAGAAAACCCTGAAGAATCCCTTCAAAGAGAAAAGGTCCTTTTATAAACCAGTCCGTAGCTCCCACAAGCTGCATAATTTCAATTTCGTCTTTTCGTGCATAGAGGGATAGTTTTATCGCGTTAGAAATAATCAAAATGATTCCGACACAGATCAATCCCCCGACAGCCAAGACAATAAACTTCAGGAAAAACAGCATTGTTTCTATTTTTCCCAGCCATCCTTCGCCAAATTCTAAACTTTCTATTCCTTTAAATTTATTAACATCCTCAGCTATTGATTTGATCTTTTCGAAATGACGATATTTTTTTTTAAATTTTAACTCGAAGGATGCGGGTAAAGGGTTAACATTAAGACTGTCTAAAATTGTCTGGTTACGTGCCAGCCTCGTTCTAAATTTTTTCAGGGCTTGATCTTTCGAGACATAAAGATATTCATCAATTTCCAGCATGGATGAAAAATAACTTTTAAGTTTTTCCATATCCTTTTTAGTAATATTATCTTGAAGATAAACTACCACTTGAAAATTTTCCCTCCATTTCTTCACCATCCCCTGTATGTTAAAATAGACAATTAAAAAAATCCCCAAAATTGACATGGAAACGGCAGTTGTTCCTATTGTGATCAAATAGGCTTCTTTATTGGCTTTAATGCCTTCTAATGCTTCCTTTAATGCGCTGCCGATTAATTGAATCATGTTATTCAACAATCTTCCCTTTTTTAAGATGTATAACCCGCTGTTTCGTTGTTTTAAGCAGATCCCGGTTGTGAGTTGCAAATACTACGGTAGTTCCGTTTATGTTTGCTTTTATAAACAGCTTCATAATCTCCCACATCATTTCCGGATCTATGTTTCCTGTCGGCTCATCGGCAAGTAATATTTTAGGCTTATTAATTAGAGCTCGCGCAATAGCAATCCGCTGTTGTTCTCCCCCTGCTAATTCAAGCGGAAAAGAGTCTTTTTTATTGCTCAATCCAATATTCTTTAAAATTTCCCATGTATTCCTCTTAATTTCTTTATAAGGAATCCCAATGACTTTCTGGGGGAAAGCAATATTATCATAAACTGATCTTGATTTTATGAGTTTGAAATCCTGGAAAACCACTCCTATATTTCTTCTCAGAAAGGATAATTTAGATCTCTTGATTTTCAGCATATTAATCCCGTTAATTATCATCTGTCCCCTGTCAATCTTTTCCCATCCGAGAATAATTTTTATAAAAGTTGTTTTCCCTGCGCCGCTGGGACCGGTTATAAAAACAAATTCTCCTTTACTGATTTTCAAGTTGATACCATTCAGGGCTTCCACATTTTCAGTATACTTTTTATGCACATCATACATCTGGATCATGCTTTAAAGCCTCAACGGAATATTGTGCTGTCAAAAAAATTTTTTAGCGAGCGCATTCCTCGCATACTTGCAGAGCTACGAAGCTAAACTTGGCTTTGAGCTCAGTTTTGCTGCATGGAGCTTCAATAGAATGCTATTTATTTCAGGATAGCAGAAATGTTTTAAAGTTCAAGTGGATGAAAAACAAAAGAGAGCAAAGAATTTTATTTTTGCAGTCGTATCTAAAAAACAAAAAATATCTTGTAGTTATACTTGTTCTAAAACAGTATCTGTGGAGGGGGAATAAAGTTTTTCTGAAGGGTTATTTTGTTTCTTTTTTAAAATGTTCTTTGCGGTTTTGACAAGGGCTTCCGGGGTTAAGCCATAATGTTCCATTAAATCCCGGGAGTCTCCGGTTTGGCCAAAACAATCTTCAATACCGATACGCTTTAAAGGAACCTGGCAATTCTCGGACAATAACTCAGCCACTGCGCTTCCAAGACCATTAATAATGGAATGTTCTTCCCCGGTAATTATCGCACCGGTTTCCTCTGCTGCTGCAAGAATAAGGTTTTTATCAAGAGGTTTGATGGAGGAAGAGTTAATAACCCTAACTTTAATCCCTTCTTCATTTAAAATTTTTGCGGCATCTAAGGCAATGTGAACCATAATCCCGCACATTACAAAAGTCAAATCGTTTCCATCTCTTACAACAGACGCTTTTCCCAATTCAAAGGGGCAATTCTCATCAAAGATAACCGGAAACTTTTCCCGGGACAACCGGATATATATCGGGCCTTTATGGTTTGCCGCAAACTTAATCGCAGCGCTTGTTTCATGTCCGTCACAAGGCATGATAACAATCATATTCGGAAGTCCCCGCATGAGACCAATATCTTCAACCGAATGATGAGATGCGCCATCAGGCCCCACTGTAATCCCGCCATGTGTAGCTACAATTTTTACATTCAACTTTGGGAGACAAATGGATTGCCTTATTTGTTCCCAGGCCCTGCCAGAGGCAAAAACAGCAAAAGTGCTGACAAATGGGATTTTCCCTGCCGCGGCCAGCCCGGCTGCCATGCCCATCATATCCTGCTCGGCAACACCAAGGTTAAAAAACCGGTTAGGAAAAGTTTTTCCGAATTTGGAAACTTTTGTAGAACCGGCAAGATCACCGGTTAAGACAACAATATCCTTGTTTATCTCGCCCAATTTGGCAAGTTCTACTCCATAAACATCCCGAGTTCCTAATTTCTCTGCCAAAACATTTTCTCCTTGTTAATTCGCTTAGTTCGTCATTACTGCTTCTAATTCTTTCAACGCCCTTTCCAGTTCCTCCGGTGTAGGGGATGCTCCGTGATATTCGACTTTTCCTTCCATAAACGAAACCCCTTTGCCCTTGACTGTCCTCGCAATGATGGCAGTCGGTTTATCACTAACGCCATCTGCTTCATCCAGCGCTGAAAAAATTTCATCAAAATTATGGCCGTCAACCTCTATGGTATGCCAACCAAAGGCTTCCCACTTTTCTTTTATAGGATTAATATTCATTATTTCAACAACCGGTCCGTCAATTTGTAAACCATTATGATCAATAATAGCACAAACATTACTTAGTTTATAATGTCTTGCGGTCATAGCCGCTTCCCATACCTGTCCTTCCTGAATTTCACCATCGCCTAATAAAACATAAACACGGGTGTTTCGTTTATCCAGTTTGGCGGCAACAGCAAGACCGTTAGCCTGTGACAGTCCCTGACCTAAAGAACCGGTACAAACCTCCACACCGGGAGTTGTGGTTGAATTAGGATGTCCTTTTAAAATACTTCCCAGCTTCCTTAATGTGTCAAAATGATCCGTGGAAAAATATCCTGAAAGACCTAAAACCACGTATAGTACAGGTGCGCCATGCCCTTTGGATAGGACGAATTTATCCCGGTCTTCCCAATAAGGATTTTTCGGATCGTGCCGCATTTTAGAAAAATATAGGGCGGTCAGGATTTCAACGGCAGAAAGAGAACCACCTGAATGGCCGGAACCTGCTTTCGCAAGCATTTTCAGGATGTTTACCCGAACCTCAGTTGCTATTGATTGAAGTTTTTTGATGTCTTTTGTCATAAATCAACGCCAAATTCTGTCTTTAAAAAAACGAGTGAAGCATACCATTATTGTAACATGGATGCAATATTGAAAATATGGAAAATTGAAGCACCCTGCGGTAAGCCATAGAGAATCTTCAGTGGAGAGTATAATTTTTTTAAGTTCGCTCTCTAACCCCGTCGCAAGCTCTGTACCAAACCGGTACAGAGCAAGCAGCGGGGAAAGCGTTCGCTAAGCACTTTCATTATTAAGAAGGGATAAGAAGGACAAAATTTACCGCGGAGTGCGATGAGGCCGCATAGAAAGAGCAATTTTTTTTACATCGCTCTCTACAGTAAAAAAACAACCTTTAATACTGAATATCAGAAATGGCTCTTGTTAATACTCATTGTTTTTAAACACTCTCTTTGATATTCTTTTTTGATGAGTACAAAAACAATGATCATTGCGAAAAATCTTGTAAAAAAATATGAAGAAATTACGGCGGTCGACGGAATAAGTTTTGTTATTAACAGGGGAGAGTGTTACGGGTTTTTAGGGCCGAACGGCGCCGGAAAAACCACAACAATGAAAATAATCAACTGTATGTCTCCTCTTACTTCCGGGAATGTGTTGGTATGCGAAAGACATGTGAAGACAAAACCTCGTGAAATTAAGGCATTGACAGGAGTTGTTCCGCAGGAAGAAAATCTCGACCCTGATCTCACGGTGTTCAAGAATCTTCTGGTTTACGCCCGGTACTTTGAAGTTCCATCCAATGAAGCAGAAAGCAGAGTGGAAGAGCTCATTAATTTTTTAAATCTATCTGAAAAAATAGATTCGCACATTAACGAACTGTCGGGCGGTATGAAAAGACGATTGCTGATTGCGCGCGCTCTTATAAATAATCCTGAAATATTGATTCTTGATGAACCGACAACAGGACTGGACCCGCAGGTGAGACACATGATTTGGCAGAAGCTCAGGCAGTTAAAAAAAAATGGAATCACCATGCTTCTGACAACCCATTACATGGAGGAAGCAAGCCAGTTATGTGATCGGATCGCGATAATGGACAAAGGGAAAATATTAATAGAAGGAAACCCTGTGACGCTTGTGGAAGAAAAAATAGGGAAAGAGGTTCTTGAACTGCGCATTAATAATGCGATGGAAAACGAGTTGCTTCAAAAATTAAACCGTTTTGAATTCACGCACGACAGAGTGGGAGATACGCTTTATATGTTTTCCAGGGACGGCAGGGAGCTTCTACAATATCTTGTGTCGAATGATTATCCTCTTGTCCTTCACAGACCAGCGACTCTTGAAGACCTTTTCTTGAAATTAACCGGTAGGGGATTACGGGAATGAAATCAATTTTTAAAGTACCGGATATATCGTTCCGCGCCTATCGCGTCTGGCAGAGGAACAGGGATTCATATAAAAGATTTTACAAAGCAAACCTCATAGGCAGTCTGGGTGAGCCGGTGATGTTTCTTTTCGGAATGGGACTCGGTATCGGGGGATACCTGGCTTCTATGGAAGGGGTGTCTTACATCCAGTTTATTGCGTCCGGCATCATCATGGTCACCGCCATGTACTCCGCTACCTTTGAATGTACCTTCGGATCATATACCCGGATGATGGGGCAAAAAACTTATGATGGCATTCTCGCGACGCCGCTCACCGTGGGAGATATTGTCATGGGAGATATTCTCTGGGGCGCTACCAAGAGTCTGATAAGTGGTGGGATTATGCTCGCTATAATCATAATTGCGGGATTAATGAAAGGCCCTGTGATCTTTATAATCCCAATCCTCATGCTTATTTTTTTAGTAGGGCTTATGTTTGCTTCCATGGCAATGATTGCGACAGCTTTATCCCCGAGTTACGAATTTTTCTCCTACTATTTTACTCTGACACTTACTCCGATGTTTTTCTTTTCCGGAGTATTTTTTCCTTTGGAAAAATTTCCACTTATAATAAAGGGGATTTCTTATTTACTCCCGTTGACATACGCGGTCAATATTTCCCGCTCTCTTGTTACGGAAAACTTTTCATATATAGCTCTTTCAGGGTTTCCTCTCCTTCTTGCCCTGACAATCATACTCGTCATTGTGGCAGTTAATATGATTGAAAAAAGGGTTGTGAAGTAACAGCAACAGAATATTTGGTTCCTTTTAGTCTAACCTGAAATAAAAAATATTTTGCTTTACAATATCTGTATTTCCAGATATAGTTTTGCAGCAATGAATATTAGTGAAATCAACCTGATGCTTAAAGCCTTCTCGGACGAAACAAGGATGAGAATACTGCATATCCTTACTGCCGGGGAGTTATGTGTATGTGATATTATATCAATTCTTAACCTGCCGCAGTCAAAAGTATCAAGACACCTGGCGTGTTTAAGAAAATGCGGTCTTGCCAAAGCTCGTAAAAATGGGTTATGGGTCTATTATTCATTGAAAAAGCCTCGTAATAAAATTCAAGAAAGTATCTTGCATTGCGTGAAAAACTGTTTTAATGCTGTGCCCACCCTAAAAAGAGATTTGAATAAGGCGAAAGAAGCTGTTAAAAGTCAGGCAGGTAGTGTTTGAAGTGAACATGTTTGGCGAGAGAACATAAATAAGGATTATTCTATACCTTTGAAGCTAGTTGACGGTTTAATATGGTTTTTTTTAAATCAAATATTTTAAAGGAGTTAAAAAATGCAAAGTACAATTTTAAACCTATTCGGCAAGTCCCCCTTTAAGCCGCTCCAAGAGCATCTTGAAAAAGTTAAAGAATGTCTGGAGCAAATACAACCACTCTTTGATTCTCTTTATAAACAAGATTCAAAAGAATTCAAAACAATATCAAAGAATATTATGAAGCTGGAACACCAGGCAGATAAAATCAAAGATAAAATTCGAGACAATTTGCCTAAAAATCTCTTTCTTGCGGTGAACCGGCGAGACCTGATGAACCTGCTCTCTGCCCAGGATTCTGTATCTGACGCCGTTGAAGACCTCGCAGTAGTATTAAATATAAGGGAAATGACAGTCCCTGAAAAATTAAAACCTCTTTTAGACAATCTTGTTAAGAAAGTGGTTCAGGTTGGGAATTTATCGGTTGAAGTAATTCTTGAATTAAACAATTTACTGGAGGCGTCTTTTAGCGGTCCGGAAGCGGAAAAAGTCATCAAAATGGTCGGAGAAGTCAGTACCATGGAATGGGAAGCGGACAAGATTCAATATAAGCTGGCCCAGACGCTATTTAAAATGGAAAAAGAGTTGGATCCAGTATCTATATTTATGTGGATGAAAATTTTTCAAACATTATCTGAAATTGCGGACGCGTCTGAAAAGGTAACCAAACTATTACGCTTATTTTTATCTAAGTAGGGAAAATGGAAATATTTAAGGCGCAAGAGATTTTAAATATTTTTTTGTGTCTTTTTGTCTTTGTGGCAAAAAAAAGTTAAGTGGCAAACTGATAAAAAAAGTATTGTCTATGGAAACGATTATTCTTGTGGTCGCAATATCTTTTGGTTTTTACATGGCATGGAATATCGGGGCCAATGATGCCGCGAATTCCATGGGAACTTCTGTCGGGTCTGGGGCTCTCACTCTAAAGCAGGCTGTCATTGCCGCTTCCTTCTTTAGTTTTATCGGCGCAATTCTGCTGGGAGGCGATGTTACTAATACTATCCGCAAAGGGATGATTGATCCGGCTATTTTTGTTGATGCACCCTTTTCTTTGGTTTATGGGATGCTGGCAGCTCTCATTACAACCGGATTATGGCTTCAATTGGCTACATACTATGGTCTTCCTGTTTCCACCACTCATTCCATCGTTGGGGCTATAATTGGAATCGGATTTATTGTCGGTGGTTTGGACGCGTTGAATATAAAAAAAATATTACAAATATTTGCCAGTTGGGTCCTATCCCCGGTTTGCGGTAGTTTGATAGCTTTTATTGTTTTTACCTTTATCAAGAAAAAGATTATTGATACTGAGACGCCATTACTAAACGTTAAAACTCAAGCACCCTACCTGGTATTTACAGTCTTTATTATTTTGACCCTCTCATTAATTTATAAAGGAATGAAAAACCTTCACTTGAATATCCCTTTTGATAAAGCGTTAGTCATTTCCACAGGAGCAGGCATATTGTCTTTTCTTACCTGCGTTTTGTTAATAAAAAAAATAAAGGATGATCAGGAAAGCGTCTTAGAAATAGAGTTTAATCGCATGGAAAAAATATTTGGTCATTTGCAGATTTTAACCGCTTTTTATGTGGCATTGGCTTTTGGAGCTAATGATGTGGCTAATGCCATCGGACCATTAGCGGCAATCGTGTCTGTTATTCAAACAAATACTGTAGCTATGAAAATTGAAGTACCTATCTGGATATTAGCGTTAGGAGGCACAGGAATAGCTATTGGAATATGTACATGGGGTTACAAGGTTATAGAGACAACCGGAAAAAAAATTACTGAACTGACTCCATCCCGCGGCTTTTCCGCGGAATTCGGAACCGCGACCACTGTTCTGGCTTGCTCTCTATTGGGACTGCCTGTCTCTACGACCCATACTCTTGTTGGATCTATCATAGGAGTCGGAGTTGCGCGAGGTATAGCCACTCTCAATTTCCAAGTTGTTAAAAACATTGTCTTTTCGTGGATTATCACACTCCCCATTACCGCTATATTATCAATAATAATTTACAAAATTCTGGTCTTATTATTTGCTTAGCGAGTTATCGGTATTTGCCAGAGAGCTTTTAGATGAAAACAAATTACTGATAGCAGAATGCTAATTAATTACAATGATATTTTTTTTGCAAATACAATATTGGATATCTTATTTATTTCATCCTGCGCTTTGTCAGTCAGGGGTGAGTCGAGGTTTACAATAGCCATTGCTTTTCCATTAACTATTCTTCGGCTTAAATTAAACCCAGCTATATTGATATTATTTTTTCCAAGAATCGTTCCGATTTTTCCAACAACCCCTGGCGAGTCTACATTGGAGAAAACTAACATGTTGCCTTCAGGGGAAGCTTCAATGTGATATTCATCAATCCTTACAATTCTGGTATCTTCCTTTCCAAATAGAGTTCCTTCAACTGTTTTAGATTCTTCATCCGTAGTAATTTTTACAGATATAAGTGTAGTAAAGTCATAAGACTCACTTGACCTGGATTCCAAAACTTCGATTCCTCTTTCCTTGGCAATGACAGGCGCATTTACCATATTCAGGTCTGTTTCAACAAATACATTTAACAGCCCTTTCAATGCAGCTAAAGTGATAGGGGTGGTTTCCATTTTTGCGACCTCACCGCTGTATATGATATTAATTTGCTGAATCCTTCCTTTGCAAAGCTGCGCCTGAAGAGAACCAAGTTTTTCCCCAAGGTATAAATAAGGCTTCATTTTTGTTAAGGTTTCCGCGTTTACCGAAGGTACATTTATGGCGTTTCTTATTTGGCCGTTTTTTAAGTAATCAACAATCTGTTCCGCCACGGCTACCGCTACATTCTCCTGAGCTTCATCTGTAGACGCACCAAGATGAGGGGTGCAGATTACTTCATCCAAAAGAAGGAGCGGGTTTTCTCCCGGCGGCTCTTTTTCAAAGACATCTAACGCAGCGCCGGCAACATTTTTCGTCTTAATTGCTTTCAGTAAATCGGTTTCATTAATAATGTCACCACGGGCACAATTTATAATACGGACTCCCGATTTCATTTTTTTTATAGTTTTTTCACAAATAAGGTTTTTTGTGTGCGCCGTGCTTGGAACATGGAGAGAGATGTAATCTGACCGCTTAAAAAGGCCATCCTGTTCTACCACTTCGACACCTGTTTTCTGGATCACATCCTTTGAAATAAAAGGGTCATAGACTATCACGTTCATTTGAAGACCCTTGGCAAGACTGGAAACAATTTGTCCGATTTTGCCAAACCCGATAATGCCCAGGACTTTATTATAGATTTCTACACCCATAAATTTTTTCTTTTCCCATTTGCCTGCTTTTAATGATGTGGTTGCCTGAGGGATTTTTCGGGACAGGGATAACATCATTGAAATAGTATGCTCCGCGGTAGTGATAGTATTTCCTCCCGGCGTATTCATGACAACGACACCTCTCTTGCTGGCTGCCCCCAGATCAACATTGTCTACGCCGATACCTGCTCTTCCCACCACTTTCAAGTTGGAAGCGGCCTGTATAACATCGGCAGTTACTTCGGTAGCACTCCTTATGGCAAGGCCATCATATTGACCGATTATTTCAATCAGTTCTTCATTGGACAATCCGGTTTTTACGTCGACTTCAATCCCATCAGCATTTTTAAGTACCTCAATTCCCTGTTCGGACAGGTTATCGCTAACCAAAACTTTCATCAGACCTCCTTAATCAAATGGTTCAGAAATTTTCATTTTAGACGTAAATCCTCTCAACTTAATTTTTAGCCAAATCTATTATAACCAAAACCCTTAAAAATTCTCTATTAAAAGATGTACATTTTTTTCATTCTTCTGTATTTTCCTCTTGACTCTATACTATAGTATAGACCTTATATTTATTTCAGGAGGGAAAAAATGGAACTAAAGATAGGTAAACTCGCGAAAAAGGTTGGAGTCAATATTCAGACTATTCGCTATTATGAACGGCGTGGACTTCTGTTACCGGCGAGAAAGATGGAATCCGGATAGAGGTTATACGACAACGATGCCAAAAAACACCTGGAATTTAGGGGAAAAGGTAAAAAAGCTCTCAAGAATGAGCCCTTCTCCCCAAAAATCGATCCACTCAAAAAATGATTTTTTTGGCAAGCTAAATTTCATTGAACGGAGGTTTGCCATGAAAAAATGGTGCGTTGTTTATAATATATGTGGTATTAGTTGCAAGAGTAAATGAAGAGAGTAATGATTTTTTAAGACCCATTATTGAACAGAGATACCAAAATCAATTTCTAGTTTTTCAGATTCATCATAAACTTTCCTGTTTATCATCTCTCCGTTTTTATAAGTCTCAATAAACTGTATTCCGCCGGTTTCAGAATATACTGTTAAAGTTCCGTGCTTTTTGCCATTTTTGAAGTTTGCCTCTGCTTGCAATTTTCCACTATCGAAATATCCTTTGGCAATTCCTTCAAGCTTGCCGTTCTTGTAAGTTTCCTCCCATTGCAATTTCCCGCTTTCGTAGTATCCCTTACCGATTCCTTCGAGCTTACCGTTTATGTAGTTTTGCTCTGATTTTAATTTACCGCTTGGGTAGAATTCTTTTTTTACTTCAGCAAAACTTAAAACAGGGCTGATTAAAACTAAAACTATCGTGATAATTAATAGGACTTTTATATTTTCCATGTACTGCCTCCATGTGATAATTTTTTATATCCTGCAAATATAGATATTAGCTTTTTCATTATTCTCTCAAGGCAGTAATCTTTGCAAAATCAATTTGCATTCCTGTATCAACAAGAATGCCAATCCCGTATGCTTCATCCTTTGGATCACGGCCAAGAAACTGTTTAAAATCAGTCCGGGCGTTGAGCCTTTGCACTGTCCAGTCATTTGAATCAGCGGGTCCGCTTTGTATCACTACTTCGGTAGGTGAAAAGACCCCTCCTTTTTTAATAGTTCCTTTTTTTAAATCACTGCTCCATACGTATTTAATGATGGTGGGTATGCCGACGAGGTCTCTATCCAGAGAGACGTATAAGTATGCTGAGGCAGGTTTATCCTTTGGCCATTTTTTAACCCTCCATTTCCATTCAATGATAGGATGTGTTTTTGAACTCCAGGATATCTTCTTAAAAATCCGGACAGAGTCAGATTCAACATTAGCACTCAGATAGATAACTTTTTTATTGTTTACAATTTTATAGATATTGTTTGCTTTTGAAAAACCTCCTTTAGCTTTCCAGCTTTCTGGATATTTAGAAAAATCTGCCAATACGATTTTGTCTGCATCCTTTTGGTTATCTGCCTGGCTGAAAGCTGGTAATTCAATAATTACTAAAAGACTTAGAAAAACCGTAGATATTAAAGAGGGTTTTTTAAAAATTTTTAACATAATCTAATAATATCATTTTTTTAAAATAGGTTGCTAACCTGAATATTTAAAATTTTTGAACACAAATTTGGTGGTACACCAATGTCAGCAAGATAAAATTCACCAATGTGTTTAAGGGGTTCCTGCTTACATAATCCTTCTTTTGGAAGAGCCAACGCCAGTGTGGCAGTAGCATTTATAACTGGATTAAAAATAATACCACTGGTTGTATCAACTCCAGAAGGTGTATCAAGTGCCAGAATATAACCTAACCAAAATCTTAGTACCATCCTTAGAGTGATAATTTTATGCCGTCAGTTGAAGCCTAGCGGAAACTGAGGGCATAGGTTTAAACGTTTCTGGTGCTGGGTGCCGATATCCCAGTAAGCTGTAAGACCTGATTATATTATATTCTATCCGCCATTGCTCAATCAACACCTTGGCCTCAAAAAGAGTATCAAAAATATCCCCATTCAAGAGTTTATCTCGAAGTTTTCCGTTAAAACTTTTAATGTATCCATTTTCCCAAGGACTTCCTGGCTCAATGTAACTGGTTTTTATACCGACATGAGCCAACCACTCTCTAACCGCTTTTGCTGTAAACTCTGATCCGTTATCTGAGCGGATATTCTCCGGGACTCCTCTGACTGCAAACAGTTCAGGTAAAATTGCAAGAACATCATCTGCTTTTATTTGCCTTTGTACCTCTATGACAAAGCACTCTCTGGTAAACTCATCAATTATTGGCAGTAACCGAATTGTTCTTCCATCATGGGTTCTATCTGCTACAAAATCATAGCTCCATATATGATTAGGTCTTAATGGACGAAGCCTTAAACAAGACCCATCATTAAACCACAACCGGTTGCGTTTGGGCTGCTTAACCGGTACCTTAAGATTTTCTC
>Ga0208638_1000003_pt1 | contig 211083 bp, 194 predicted proteins | sample ETNtaG_34_FD_185753 | JGI IMG/M metagenome (GOLD analysis project Ga0208638, IMG submission 185753) | Marine microbial and viral communities from oxygen minimum zone, Eastern Pacific Ocean - ETNP201306SV51 (SPAdes) (version 2) | ecosystem: Environmental > Aquatic > Marine > Oceanic ...
GAAGAGATGAGGGGGTTAAATGACGGTTAGGGATGACAGGAGTAATGCAAAACAAACAACGGCAGGGTTTCGAGGGCCGCTGATGGTGTAATCCCTCACCTCTGCCAAAAGCAAATTCCTATCCCTCTCATTTGATCGAACCTCTGGTAGATTCCGGGCACGCCGGTTGACTGGATTGCAGCTTACATTCGCTCCCGATGGGATATCGAAACCGCTGATTCCGCCTTGCGGCGCGTGTTAACGCAATTTTACCACTGGGTCTTCGATCGCCCGTCAAGACTGAGTGGAGATTGACTTCGGTCAGATCATTTTTGTGGTGAGGGGATTCGCACCAGCCGCCAATGACAAGAGAGATAAGCAACGGTCAGACCACCGGGCCCTTATGGACCCGTGAGCAGGCGCTTACGCTGGCGGCGCTCATCAGCTGCCTGAGTATCTACGGCATCACCATCAGCCTCTTCACACCTTTGCTGTCGCTGATACTTGAGGATCGCGGTGTCAGCACCACGGTGATCGGCGCTCTGGCGATGGCAGCACCGGTGGGGGTGGTGGTCGGGTCTTTCGTGATTCCAAGGGTCATGCGTCACCTTGAAGGGCGCAATCTGCTGGCGGCCGGCGTGATAGTCGAGATCGCATTGATCTATGCCCTGATGATGACGGAATCATTGGCTGCGTGGTTCGTCATCCGTTTTCTCGGCGGGCTTACCGGGGCCGTCTTGTTTGTGGTTACGGAGACCTGGATGATCGAGATTGCGCCCGAGCTGCATCGGGGACGTGTCATGGGACTCTACAACACGACATTGGCCCTCAGTTTTGCGCTCGGGCCTCTGATGCTCTCGATCACCGGTGTGGCAGGGCCGACTCCGTTTGTGGCGGGGATGACACTGATGGCGCTTGCCGGCATGCCGCTGCTGTTCGCGGGGCGCTACCGACCGAGTTTCGTCGAAGAGTCGGCATTTGGCGTGGTGAGTTTTCTGAAGGTGGCACCGCTTCTGGCGATAGCCTGCTTTGTGGTGGCGTTCAAGGATCTCGCGACTTCCAGCCTTATGCCGGTGTACGGCCTGCGGGTCGGTCTGGACGAGTCAGCCGCGACGCTGATGCTGTTTTTTGGCGCTATCGGTGGAGCACTGCTGCAGTTGCCCATTGGATGGGCAGCAGACTATTTCGATGCGCGCAAGGTGCTGATCGCTTGCGCTCTGGCGGCATTTTTGGGTGCCTTGGTCTGGCCGTTGGTGGTGGGCTCGAAGATCCTGCTCTGGATCACATTGTTTCTCTGGTGGGGATTTTTTGCAGGGGTCTATACTGTCACCATGATTCTCGCGGGGCAGTGGTTCAAAGGCGTGGAGTTGGCGACGGCGATGGCTGCCTTTGGGGTCTACTGGGGCATCGGTGCTTTTGCAGGGCCGCTGATCGGAGGACTCAGTATGGATCTTTGGGACCCCTACGGCCTCGCAGCCGTCATGGTGATCGTCTCGGGCGGTTTTATGATCATGAGCCTGCGAAAAGGTCTCTATGGCCCAAGGTCAGCCCCTGGCGAGTGACAAGCCATGATCTCTTCTCGTCTTCTTGTTCTTGTAGGTCTTTCGTGAAATCCCCTGCTTTTGTATTCAAAGCGGAGCTTGGCGGTCTACTGAAGCTGGGCCTGCCGATCATCTTTACACAGTTTATTCAGGTCAGTAATACCACGGTGGCGATTCTCATGATGGGCCGGGTGGGTTCAGTGGAACTTGCGGCGCTCGGCCTTGGCGGGTCGTTCATGATCTTCGTTTTTCTCATTTGTCTTGGGATCATGATGTCCGTGTCGCCCACCATTGCCCAGCATTTTGGGGCCGGGCGCAGCGAGGGAATCAGGAGTGCCTTTCAGCAGGGCCTGTGGCTGGCTGTTGCCACCGGTCTGGCCGCCTTCTTTTTTCTGCGTCAGATGGGATACCTGATGCAGTGGATTGGCGTTGATCCTGAGGTGATTCCTTTGGTGCAGGATTATCTGAATCTTGCCTCCTGGTCGATGCCGGCCGTTTGCCTGTATCTTGGGTTGCGTTTTCTTTGTGAGGCCACAGGACACTCACGGCCGATGCTGGTGATCAACGTCGCGACACTGCCCGTGGTTGTGGCGGGGAACTGGGCATTTATCTTCGGCCACTTCGGACTCCCCCCTCTGGGTGTCGAGGGTGCGGCGATGAACCTGATCCTCGTGATGGCACTGAACGCCTTGGGGATGCTGATATTTGTATTTTTCTCGCAGCGCTACCGAGCCCGCAACCTGTTCAAGTCATTTCCGCTGCCAGGGCGGGAATGTCTGACCCTGCTGAAGCTGGGAGTGCCGATTGCGGCGACGCTAGTGCTGGAGTCGGGATTTTTCAGCGCTATTGCGCTGATGATGGGAAAAATGGGGCACGTCTGGCTCGCGGCGCATCAGGTCGCCATCAACTATGCCACGGTGGTTTTCATGATTCCCGTCAGCGTGTCGAGCGCCACCATGGCGCGGGTGGGACAGGCGATCGGTCAGGAAGATCCCAACCTGGCGCGTGCTCGAGGCTTTCTCGGCCTGTCGTGTAGCCTGGCGCTGGTTGTACCGTCGATACTGGTCATCCTCACCGTCCCGCAGTGGGTGGCCGGCCTGTATACCGACGAGGTCAGCGTCATTCAGGCGGCAATACCCCTGTTGTTTGCCGTCGCTTTTCTGCAGTTTTTTGATGCAACCTATATCACGGCGCAAGGCGTCCTTCGCGGCCTCAAGGATGTCAACGGCCCTTTGCTAATATCGATGAGTTTCTGGGCCTTTGGCTTGCCGGCTGCGTGGTGGCTGGGTATCGAGTTGGACCAGGGTGCCGTCGGCCTCTGGTGGGGAATGGTCACCGGCGTTGCTATGACTGCCGTACTGCTGGTGTGGCGCTTTCAATGGCGGTCAGCGAGGACCATTCGAGAGGCGCGGGCTTAATCCTATTTGCTGGCGGGGCCTCGTCCGTAACGTAAGCGCAGGGCTCAGCTGAAGCCCCATGCCGTACTACGGATGAGATTGAAACTGATGCCGCCGGAGGGCCTGACTCGGACACTCCAGAATCTGAGCTGACCAAAGCTGCCCGCAGTACCTGGGCAAGGCTGATCAAGAAGGTCTATGAGGTGGATCCCCTGATCTGCCCCCACTGTGGCGGCCAGATGCGTTTTCTTGCAGTTATTGAAGAACCCCCGGTGATCGAGCGGATCCTGGAGCTGTACTAGGCTCTCGCACTCACATCGAGATGGAAAAATTCCAAACAGTACTTATTTTTCTGGTTACGCGTTATCTGCATGAGCCGATTGTTTGCGTAAAATTGGGTAAAACAAGGTCGATTATGCATGGGCAACAAAAGACGATTGACAGAACTAGGTTTCGTACCAATACTAGAGGGGTTACTCGAAATAGCATTTAAGGACAACACGATAAAAGACCGGGTGTTTCGCGCCCGAATTTTTGGAGGACAAGGTGATGAAAATTTTTGGTAGAAGATGTTTTCCTGTAATCGGCATAATTCTCAGTACATTACTTTACCAAGGTACTGCCAATGCGAAAGATATTTTGCTCTATGGCGGAAATCAGGATATCGATAACATCGACCCAGCTACTGGAGAGAACTATTCGATTAATGCATCGCTTCGAAGCCTGTATGACGCCATGTTCATCTATCGCGGTGAAGGTATTGAACCTCTTTTGGTTGAGAGTTGGAGCGCTAGCGATGATGCCATGGTGTGGACTTTTAAGTTACACGAAGAAGCAGTCTTTCATGATGGAAGTCCAATCACCGCAGAATCGGTCGTTTATAGCTTCAATCGCATACTAGAAATTTCTGGCCCACCGTCATGGCGCTGGGCAGGTATTGCAGACGAAGATACTGCACAAGCTGTCGACACACACACGGTTCGCTTTACTTTGACCAAACCATTTGCCCCATTTGTAGGTACTTTGACACAATTGTTTGTAGTCAATCCTGCGATTGTAGAAGCGAACCGCGGCGACGATTTTGGGCAGAGCTATCTCAAGCTGCACGAAGCCGGCTCCGGGCCATTTACCCAAGGTCGCTGGGAGATCGGAAATGTCTACGAGTTTGTAGCAGTAGATGATTATTGGGCTGGATGGAACAACGGCAAACACGTGGACGGCGTACTTTGGATCATCCAACGTGACGCAGCTACTCAGAAGAATACTCTCCTTGCGGGAGAAACGCACATCGCGGACAGCCCTGCTGGTAGTGATAAAGACGACATTGCTAATGCATCAGGCTTCCATATTACGGAAGACGTAGGGTTCTTCATCAATACGCTCAAGATGAACAATCAGGGGAAATATACGAGCGACGTCAACCTCCGTAAAGCAATTGCACACACCATGAATTACGATGCTTTGCCTACGGCCCTAGATGTAAAGGTCACCGTACTGCCTGGCCCGACCCCCAGTAATTTTCTCGGCTATACCGAGGCAGAAGTGCCAACCTATGATCTGGATAAGGCTCGGGAATATCTTGCTAAAACGCCATGGCCAGATGGTGGGATCACACTTGACTACGTCTATGTCACACAATTCCCCCGAGAGGAAATCCCTGGCCTGATACTGCTTGAGGGTTTGAGCAAGATTGGGATTACCCTCAATATGAAGCCAATGCTGTGGCCGGATATGGTCGCCAGTTGTGGCTCAGTAGATACTGGACCGGATTTGATTAATATCTATACGTTGCCTTCCTACCTGGATCCAGATGCCAACCTCTACAACCAGTATCATTCTGGACAATGGGGCAGTTTCAACTCGTGTAGCTTCTACAAAAACGAGGACGTCGATGCAAAGCTAGACAAGGCCCGGGTGATAGGTAATATGGATGAGCGCCTAGCACTGTACGCAGACGTGCAACGCCAAATCATTGCAGATCAGCCCTCCGTTTGGATGTACACTGAGGATAGCTTGGTTGGTTTCAATGATTGTGTAAAAGGCTACCTGTATTCACCGATGTACCCCATTACTGTCCTCTTCCAGGATTTGTGGATGGATGGATGTAATTAGTATTGATCTAAACTCTAAATTCGGGGTGCAATGTTGCACCCCGAATTTTTCCTACCCTTTCTATCTAATATTGGGCCGAATCTTGTGAACATAAGATTCGGCTATTTCGTTCGTCGAGTGCTGTTGTTGGTCCCACTACTAATTGGGTTATCCATCCTGACATTTAGCATTTCCCGAGTCATTCCTGGAGATCCGGTCGGTCTTGCTGCAGGTCCCCAGGCAACCCCGGAAATAAAAGAGACATTGCGACAGGAATTTGGGTTGGATAAATCCCTACCTATCCAATACGTTAATTATGTCGTAGGATTGTTTCGCGGTGATTGGGGAGAGTCGCTTTATTCTCGACGCGGTGTTGCTGAATCATTACGAACTTTCTTTCCTGCAACCCTGGAACTGACTCTCGCTGCTGTATTGCTGGCGGCAGTTCTAGGTACAACATTAGGTGTATTGTCAGCTCTGTATAAAGACCGAATTCCAGATCATGTGTCACGGACCTTTGTGCTTTTTTTTGTTAGCTTTCCACAGTTCTGGTTAGCCATGATTTTCCAACTAATATTTGGTTTAGCCTTAGGGTGGTTCCCTATTAGCAAGCGTCTGGATATTTTGATGATACCCCCAGAGACCATTACCGGGCTCTATACAGTTGATAGTTTGTTACGGCTAGACTTTGGCGCATTCAAGGCTTCCATAACTCATCTTTTTCTGCCTGCCCTGGTTCTGTCATTTGGGGCATTAGCCAGCATTACGCGGATTACCCGGGCTAACATGTTGGAAGCGCTTGATAAGGACTTTGTCAAAATGGAACGGGCTGTCGGACTTCCTGAACGGCTAGTCATCGGAAAATATGTATTACGGACCGCCTTCATCGCAACCTTAACAGTAATCTCCCTCGAGTTTGGCTGGCTAATGGCAGGAGCCGTGTTGGTTGAAACCATCTTTGATTGGCCTGGGCTTGGGTTATATATTGTCGAATCTTCCTTACGAATGGACTTTCAGCCAATCATGGGGATCACGATCCTTTATGGCGTTGTCTTCAGTTTAGTGAATATCTTTACTGATCTGATTTATGGTGTGTTAGATCCGAGAATTCGTTATGACTAATGTCAAAAGAGTTTCATCTACGCTAGAACTCGAAACAAACAGAAAATTGGTCCGCTGGGAGAATGTTCGACGCGGTTTTTATCGCTTTCGTAGCAATACATTGTCGATGGTAGGTCTTTGCATGCTATTGGTTGTAATCCTCTTTGCATTTATCGCACCGATGGTTGCTCCATACCCTGAGGACGCCGCCGGCGCCACTCACGTACTTGAACGATTCCAACCCCCAAGTGCCGCCCACTTTTTTGGTACCGACAAGATTGGCCGCGATATCTTCAGTCGAGTGCTTATGGGTACTGGACTTGCACTGCAGGTCGGCATTGTCATTATTAGTCTTGCGGCTACCATCGGCGTCACTTTGGGAGCAGTGGCTGGCTACTTTGGGCGCTGGATTGATGATCTGATCATGCGGATTACCGACATTTTCCTTGCAGTCCCAGCTTTAGTGCTGGCCATAGCCATCACTGCAGCCCTTGGGAAAGGAATCACCAATGTCATGATTGGAATTTCGTTAGTGTGGTGGCCGGGATTTGCACGATTAACCCGCAGCCTGGTTCTATCGCTTAAAGAAGAGGCATTTGTAGAAGCTGCCAACGGAATTGGGGCAAGTCATGCCCGAATTTTGTTTCGACACATTCTGCCTAACGCAGTATCCCCAATCATCGTAAAAATGAGTACGGACTTTGGATTCGCCGTGCTAACGGCAGCTGCACTTGGATTTATAGGCCTCGGGGCGCAACCGCCAACACCGGAATGGGGTGCTATGATCAATGACGGGCGAGCTTATTTCCCGAGTGAATGGTGGGTTGCGACTTTTCCTGGCCTGGCGATCTTCGTGGTGGTGTTTAGTTGGAACTTACTCGGAGATGGTCTCCGTGATGTTCTGGATCCCAGATCGCGTCGTTAATAGAGGCAGTACTTTCATGTTGCTAGACATTCAAAATCTTCATCTTGAATTTAAGACGTTCGATGGTGTTGCAAAGGTGCTGGCAGGGATAAACCTGCAACTAGAGCGTGGTGATGTGACAGCGCTAGTAGGCGAAACGGGCTGTGGTAAATCGATGACTGCACTAAGTGTTGCTAAGTTGATACCCGAACGGTCAGGCCAGATCACCAACGGAAGGATCCTTTTTGACGGTGAGGATATACTCAAAAAAAACTCATCAGAATTACGCCGCTTTCGCGCTCACCGCCTGGGTATGATATTTCAAGACCCGGCAACCAACTTAAACCCACTGTTTACGATCCGGGAACAGTTAATTGATGCTGTGCTTTATCAATGTTACGAAGCGAACGAAGTTCCTGGAATATGGAGAGGCATCCTACCGTCCGCACGACAAATTAGAAAAGATGCGCATAGTCGTGCCATCGAATTAATGAGTCTGGTAGGAATTTCGGACGGCGACCTCAGGATAGAGGAGTATCCACACCAGTTTTCAGGCGGTATGCGACAGCGGGTATTGATTGCAATGGCACTGGCTGGAAACCCCGACTTGTTGATCGCAGACGAACCCACCACGGCTCTAGATGTCACTATACAAGCGCAGATACTCCGATTGATCATCGATCTTGTGAATCGTTTACAACTGACGGTTTTATTGATTACCCATAACCTAGGAGTTGTGGCCAAAACTTGTGAGAAGGCTGCTGTGATGTACGCGGGTCGAGTGATAGAGCAGGCTCCAGTCAGGGAATTATTTAAGAACCCGCGTCATCCATATACCCGCGGTCTGATCCAGGCAGTACCGTCTAGGCAGACGTTGCGCGGTTCCTTGGAAGGCATTCCCGGACTCATTCCCAACCTAAACAAACCGCCAACAGGGTGTCGTTTTCATCCACGATGCACAGAAGCGATGAATATTTGCCGCGAAGATATTCCCGTCTCAGCAATTGTAGATTCTGACCACTCTACCAGTTGCCATCTCTATTAAAAGGCATCATGAGTCTTTCTCATCCACTTCTAGCTGTAAGAAATCTACGAAAACATTTTTCTAAGGGCAAGGGTTTCCTACAAAATTCGAGTGCAACCTTTAAAGCGGTCGACAACGTTAATTTCGACATTCATGCCGGGAGCACACTAGGACTGGTCGGAGAGTCCGGCTCAGGTAAAACGACTATTGGTAAGTGTGTGATTCGGCTGATGGAACCGACGGACGGGGAAATATTTTTCGAGAACAGCGATATTTCGAAGCTAGGGCGATGTGCATTACAGGAAAAGCGCGTTGATATGCAGATGATTTACCAATCCCCTGCGGCCTCGCTAAATGGTCGCATGACGGTTGGCCAAATAATTGCTGAGCCACTTTTAGTACACCAAGGAGTCAAAGGCTCTGAAGCGCGACGGCAGGTTTTAGAACTGCTTGATACAGTTGGCCTCAAGGAAGAACATTATTATCGATATCCACATGAATTCAGTGGTGGGCAACAGCAACGAATTGGTATCGCTCGCGCCCTGTCAGTAAAACCAAAACTTCTTGTTCTTGACGAACCAACTTCAGCGTTAGATGTGTCCGTTCAGGCGCAAGTTTTGAATTTACTGGACAACCTGCAAAAAGAGTTCGACCTCACCTATCTATTTATCTCGCATGACTTGGGAGTGGTTCGTTATCTCTGCGATCGGGTAGCTCTGCTCTATCTTGGAAAAATTGTGGAAGTTGGTAACGTCGCTACAGTTTTCGGCAACCCAGCACACCCGTATACCCAAGCATTGATCTCTGCAATCCCCGAGCCAGACCCAGAAATCGACATCGCGGAAATACTTTTAAAAGGGGAAACCTCCGATGCCCGGCCCGAATTAGGATGCCCTTTTGCTCCTCGTTGCCAGGCTGTCAAGATTGAAATTTGTAACACTGTTACCCCACTACTTCGGGATATGGGAAATGGCCGACAGGCTGCTTGCCATCTCGTTTCAGAGGCGATCGACGCGTGAAAACCCAGATCATTGTTGATGATGTGGAAGCTGTGGCAATCGGTGCCGGAATCCTCGGGACGGGCGGCGGGGGTGACCCATACCTGGAAAGCATCCAGTTGAGACGTGAGCTCAAAAAACACGGTGCTCAACGATTAATCGATCCAAAGATGGTAGAAGAGGATAACCTCATGGTGGTTGTCGGCATGATTGGGGCTCCGACTGCTGGTATTGAGAAATTGCCGGAAGGTACTGAACTCGTACGCGCTGTTCGACTTCTTGAAGATCACCTCGATCACAAATTTGATGCGATCGTTATCGCCGAAATTGGTGGTGCAAATTCGATGGGACCCTTAATTGCAGGTCTGCAAGCGGGAATTCCTACCGTAGATGGAGATGGAATGGGTCGCGCTTTTCCCGAATTACAGATGTCAACATTTTTGTTTCATGGAGATGTAGAAGTAACACCATTAGCAATGGTAGAGGCGGGAAAAGGCAGTGTAATAATTCCAACGACCATCGATGCGCTCTGGTCGGAACGTCTCGCACGCAATCTGGCAACTTCAATGGGAGCAACAGCGGGTCTTGCTGGTGTTGTACTGACTGGCAAACAAGTGAAAGACTATTGTGTCCCCTATACGATGTCACTAGCTTGCAATTTGGGTGAAAGAGTTCTACAAGCTAGAGCACGTGGCGAAGATGTTTCGTACGTTATAGCCAATAGCCTTGGGGGGAAAGTACAACTGCGTGGTAAGATCATTGACGTATTTAGACGCACCGTGCGGGGATTTGCCCGCGGTAACCTTATCATCGAAGGTTTCGGTGACACCGCAAGTCTGTTGGAAATCGATTTTCAAAACGAATTTTTAATAGCAAGGCAGGATGGTGAAGTTGTGGCAACTGTTCCTGACATGATTTGTATTGTGACTGAAGAGACCGGAGAACCGATCTCAACAGAAAGGCTGCATTACGGTACAAGAGTTTCGGTACTAGTCGTACCCGGAGCAGCCGGCCTAAAGACACCAGAAGCGTTATGCGTGGTTGGTCCGCAAGCGTTTGGTTATGAAACAGAATTCAAGCCATTGTTGGGACACTTACCGGATAACGGCGAAGTGCTAGGAATAGGTCAATCTCTTTGATGTCGGGGATGTGTGTTACCAATTCTAGTCATCTAGCCTTAGTGATAAACATAGGAGAAGGATAGTGCGGATCGGAATCGATGTTGGCGGTACTAATACGGATGCTGTTGTTATGGACGGCGTAAATGTTGTGGCCACGACCAAAACGCCAACTACAGAGAATATTACTGACGGGATCGTAAGTGCGTTACGCACCGTGGTGAAGAGTTCAAATCTCGATGTCGAGTCTATTGATGGAGTAATGATTGGAACTACTCACTTTACCAACGCAATGGTAGAACGACGTCGATTGGAACCCACAGCCTGCATTCGACTGGGGCTGCCTGCAACGGTTTGTTTGCCGCCACTTGTGGACTGGCCCGATGACCTAGCACAAGTACTTGGTAACCACACCTATTTAGCACACGGTGGACATGAGTTTGATGGCCGAGAGATCTCCGCGTTCGATGCAGATGAAGTCCGCAATATTGCTGAAAATATTCAGAGTAAAGGAATAAATGCGATTGCAATTTCATCAGTTTTCTCACCTGTAAATTCTGAGTTCGAGAGCAAAACATCCGAGATAGTCCGAGAAACCTTACCGGATGCCAACATCACTCTCTCCAGCACAATAGGAAGAATTGGACTACTGGAAAGAGAGAACGCAGCTGTTATGAATGCTTGTTTACGTAAGTTAGCTGTTGCCACGGTTTCAGGTTTCAAAGAAGCACTTTCCGAGATGAACATCAGTGCACCATTCTTTATCAGTCAGAACGATGGTACTTTAATGAATGCAGACTTTGCTGCTGAATACCCTGTTTTGACGTTTGCCTCAGGTCCAACCAACAGCATGCGCGGTGCTGCTTTTCTCAGCAACCTTAAAGATGCCATCGTGGTTGATGTCGGAGGAACAACTACGGACGTTGGAGTGCTCCAGCAGGGATTCCCACGAGTAGCGGCGACTGCGGTAAGTATTGGAGGTGTTAGGACAAATTTCCGTATGCCGGATACTCTCTCTATTGGCTTAGGTGGCGGTTCAATAATCCAGGAAAATCCGATCAAAGTGGGGCCACAAAGTGTTGGATTCGAATTGACCCAAAAAGCACAGGTCTTCGGTGGTAGCGTGCTCACTGCGACAGATATCGCAGTTGCCGGAGGTTTAGCTTCTGTTGGTAACCAAGATTACGTCTCTAACATTGACTCTTCGCTAATTGAACGTGTCACTAAAGAAATTCAAGAGATGGTCTCCGTTGCGGTTGACCGAATGAAAACGAGTGCGTCTCTAGTGCCTGCTGTTATCGTTGGCGGAGGCAGTATTTTGATTCAAGATGAAATTGAAGGAACGTCGGAAATCCTAAAGCCAAACCATTACTCGGTTGCAAATGCCATTGGCGCTGCAATTGCCCAAGTCGGAGGAGAAACCGATAGAGTATTTTCGCTAGCAGAAATGAGTCGAGACGAAGCGTTAGCTGAAGCAAAAACCGAAGCCACGGATCGAGCCGCTTCAGCAGGCGCGCAAGCAGACACGATTGAAATCGTAGATGTTGAGGAAGTTCCGTTAGCTTATCTGCCAGGGAACGCAACTCGGATAATGGTGAAAGCAGTTGGCGATCTTGCGGGAGACTAAAACCGTGCGCATATTAAATGAAAAAAATATAGAAGATATTGCCCTTGGGGCAGCAGTACTTGGCACTGGCGGAGGTGGTGATCCTTATATCGGTATGCTCATGGCCAGGAGAGCGATCCGTGATTATGGGCCAGTCGAACTGTACTCCTTGGATGAACTCGATGACGATGACTTGATCGTTCCAACCGCTATGATGGGGGCGCCAACTGTAATGATTGAAAAAATGCCCAATGGTGATGACATCATTAACGCGTTCAGATCAGTAGGCAAATACATCGGCAAGCCAATTAAGGCGACTATGAGCATCGAAGCAGGAGGATTAAATTCTGTTGTTCCAATATATGTAGCTGCGAGAGAACGACTGCCGATGGTTGATTGTGATGGAATGGGCCGCGCATTTCCTGAAATTCAAATGGTTACTCATACCATATATGGAATTTCATCGACACCATTCGCGATGTCTGATGAGCGTGGAAATACGGTCTTAATGGAAACTATCTCAAACAAATGGACAGAAACTTTTGCCCGCAGTGTAACGGTAAATATGGGTGCTATGTCTATGATAGCTCTTTATGCGGCGACGGTACGTACCTTAAAGGAAGCATCAATCCCAGGCACCATGACTAAAGCAGAGACTATCGGTCAAACAATCCGAAACGCTCGACAGAAAGAGGAAGACCCGGTCGATACAGTTCGTGACTCAGTCGGGGGATTTCTTGTCTTTGAGGGAAAAATCAGTGATGTGGAACGAAGAACTGAAGCTGGTTTTGCCAAGGGTGATGCCTATCTTGAGGGAATCGATAACTACCATGGTCACAAACTTCAGCTAAGTTTTCAAAATGAACATCTTGCCGTACGAATCGACGGTGAATTTAAAGTTACGGTACCAGATTTGATTGTTTTGCTCGATGTGGACACAGGCGAGCCGATTACAACCGAAGCCATGCGTTATGGATACCGAGTCGCCGTAATTGCAATTCCATGTGATGAAAAATGGCGAACGAATAAAGGATTGGAACTCGTGGGACCTCGGTTTTTTGGGTATGACGTTGACTACGTGCCAGTCGAAGATCGATTCAGTAGCTCGTGAAGGACTTACAACTTTCTGATGCCTACGCGATCGCATTGGGTGCCGGTATTTTAGGGACCGGCGGCGGAGGCAATACATATCTCGGGCGCATTTGGCTAGAGACCGAATTCAGGGCTCGTAATGTTTCTTGTCAAGTAATTGAAGCAGATCAAGTTAATGACAGTGCGCTCGTCTGTGCCGTTGGAACTATGGGGGCTCCTACTGTTGCTGTTGAAAAAATACCACGTGGAGATGAGTTAGAAAAAACGGTTCGTATCCTTGAGGCACATATAGGATCTTCTTTCGAGGCAATTATTATTGGCGAGATTGGCGGTGCAAACGCACTTAAACCCCTGATTTGCGCTCTTCAAATGGGCTTACCTGTAGTTGATGGAGACGGCATGGGTCGCGCTTTTCCAGAACTACAGATGGATAGTTTTGTTATTGGTGGACTCGATCTAGCCCCCTTCGCTTTAGGCGATTGCCATGGCAATCAGGTCGTTCTACACAGTGTGTCGAGTCCACTTCAAGCTGAACGCTACGCCCGAAATCTGACGATTGAGATGGGTGGCAGCACAGCCTTGGCGATGCCCATGATGACTGGACACGAGCTCAAGCGCACAGTTATTCGGAAGACCTTAACTCTTGCTAAAGAGCTTGGCGAAGTTATCCTTGGGGCTCGGAAAATAGGGGAAGATCCTGTCAATGGAATAATCGAGCTAACACGAGGGCGGGTCCTTTTTAAAGGTAAGATTACAGATGTCGAACGTCGCACTACCCGTGGTTTTGCACGGGGAACAATGAAACTTACAGCATTTGCAGATCCGGGGGATCAACTTGAGATTCACTTCCAGAATGAGAATTTGATCGCGTATAGAAACGGCGAAATCATCTGTACCGTGCCCGATCTAATTACCTTAGTTGAAGTGGAAAATGGTGAACCTATTGGTACGGAGATGTTACGTTATGGACTTCGTGTCGCTGTCATTGGAATGCCGGCTCCAGCAGAGTTAAAAACACCCGAAGCGGTGGCTATTGTAGGGCCAGAGGCTTTTGGATACCCAGAGGTATCCTTTCAACCGCTACCCGGGAATCTTCTCTAACTGTTGTTTGATCCCAGGCGGGGTCTCCCGTTATAGTTGCGGCTCAATCCTCTACTTGATACAAGATTGTTTGGAAGTCGATGTCAGATATTTTCTATCCTTTTGCGTGTCTTATGCGGTGACTAAGTTGTCGAGTGATGGATTGCCGCTTCATATTAAATAGCTCTGTAGCATAGAGCGGCGAACTCGATCAGCTTCAGCCCCTTGTGGGGCAGCAGGTTCTATTGCTTTTTCACCATCATCATCGTCGTCAACATCGTTGCAACGGTCTTCTCCCTGCCTTGGTCGATCGCAATGACATCACCCGCGCAGACCGTGATGTTGCGGCCCGGTTTCACTACCTTGCCGATGGTCTTGAACAATTCCCCTTTTGCCGGGGAGATAAAATTGACTTTATATTCGATTGTCAGCACTTCTGAATCAGACGGCATAAGCGTGTAAGCCGCATATCCACATGCACTATCCACAACCGTGGTTAGAATTCCTGCATGAATATAGCCATGCTGTTGTGTCAATGATTCATGAAAACCAAAATCAATTTCCACCTTTCCAGGCGCTATTGAACTAATACGTGCCCCTATAGTGTTCATCACTCCTTGGTTGTTAAAACTTGAGAGCACACGATTCCTGAAATCAGGATCTGATGGATTGAAACTATTCATGAGTCCCTCATCTTAAGATTTTTGGTCGTAAGTGTCACAGATGCTTCTTCAGGAATGCGACGACGTCAGTCCAGTAGGCGCCAATCTCAAAGAACATTTCGTGTCCGTCACCAGGGTAGGGGGGATAAACCATCATCTGCGGCGTGTTGCCCGCCTTTGTCAGTGCGGCCGACATACGCTCCATGGTGTTGAGGGTGTTCTGTCCCTTCGTTTTCTGCGACCCAGTATCGTTCTTGGCAACGAGAAGAAGGATCGGGACCTGGATATTTCCTGCATCCTCTAAGGTGAAGCCGCTTTTAGGTGGTGGATTTGCACTGGCCATGATGACCGCCGCCCTGATAGGAGCAGCTTGGGCAGCAATCATGAATGTGAGCGCACCTCCCCGGGAAAATCCCATCATGGCGATCCGGTTGCGGTCGATATAGTTGAGCTCCAGCAGGTAGTCAAGCCCGGCTTGCACATCGGATGTATGGCCCCCCATTGAGCGTGTCAGGCGGCGAATGGGGGCAAACCCAACGAACCCCGATGCGGCCAATGCTTCACAGCTCTCTTTCGGAGCACCGCCAACAGTTTTTCCAAGGCCGCCATGATTGTACAAGACCGCTGGGAAGGGTCCCTCGCCAGGGGGGCGACAGAGATATCCATTAAGGGTATTGGGCTGGGTAGTGTAGACGACCTTATTGGCCTCTCCAACAACCATCTCGCCCCGAGCAGTGGCACTATTGATGGTTGCAAAGACTATCAGTAGAACCAATGAGACCAGACGTGTTGTCAACGTATCACGTCTCTTCATTTAAGATTTCCTCCTACACTTTGCTGCCCATTACTCATATGAGGTTCATATATACATTTCTGAGTCTTGAATATCACACGACCAGCCTCGCCCAGGCTGCACTGTGGTCGTCGTTGATGTGCTCGGAATCTGCTGGATTGCCAGGGCCGGAGCCAGGCCGTTCCGATGGATCTGTTTGATCCACTTTTTATCGAACGGTTTGAAGATATGGTTGTTATACCAGCAATATCATTGACTGCTGTATTCGACCCGGCCCGGCCCTGAAGAGAGAGGATTATATGGAATTGACCACATCTCCTGTCCAGATATCGATTGAATCCCCCTCCATGAGGCCATCGGCAATCGTCTGGCCGATCACCTTCTTGGCCGTCGCTGTTGCAGCTTCCATCGTCGCTGCATCAGGGTATCTTGCCACGACGACTCCATTGCCCTCAGAATCAGCCGCTACATCGATGAAATCTGCGCCCAGTGCTGCTAATTCATCATTTGACTCGTCGACGGATGCCATTGCCTTGTCCATATCCAAGCTCTTGAACCGTGTAATTCTGTAGATCGCCATCTTCGTATCCTCCATTTTTTTGTTTACGGATATAACGTGGTCACTTTGCTTTAACCAAGTCCGGGTTGGGCAGTAACGTTGTTTAGGAACAGGAAGTTATTTTCACAGATGCAAGGCCTTGGACTATCAGCAGGCCCACCATTCTGCTGCTCTCTGCTTCACCCTCTCCTTTGTTTTTTAAAGTTCACGTCGCATAGCGTCACTGCTCTGTGGTGGTTATTCCACCACCATTAACATGCAACAAACTCAGAATACCCTCTCAGGGATCAAAAGAAAACTCAGGCCACATCAGGGATGGAATGACGGGCAAGCAGGCTCTGGACACACGTGGGCAATAGACGAGCGAATCTGCTTAAGATGGAAGTTCGGCTTTTCGCTTGGCGATAAACTCCAGGAGTGCCTCATCGATGGCGGGATCAATCTGTGGCAGCTGATAACGCTGCAGCATCTCTTTATACAGTGAGTTGGCCCGGCTTACGGCATCTTGGGCGCCTTCGCTCTCCCACTGTTCGAAGCTGTTGTTGTCGGCCACTGAGGAGTGGTAGAAGGCGGTTTCATAGTTTTTCAGGGTGTGGTTGCTGCCCAGGTGGTGTTGTCCCGGGCCCACCTCACGGATCGCTTCCATGCCCATCCCGTTTTCAGAGAGGTCTACCCCTCGCAGGAAGGCGTGCATCATCCCAGCCTGATCAAGATCCATGATGAATTTCTCATAGCTCATGGTGAGTCCTCCCTCCAGCCAGCCTGCGGTATGGAGCATAAAGTTCACCCCGGCCAGCATGGCGTGCTGCAGGGTGTTGGCGGCCTCATAGGCGGCCTGAGCATCGGGTATCTTGCTGCTGCAGAGCCCACCGCCACTGCGGAAGGGGACGCCGAGCCGTCGGGCCAGAGCAGCGACGACATAGAGTACAAGCTGTGGTTCAGGGGTGCCGAAGGTGGGGGCTCCGGATTGCATCGACATCGAACTTGAGAAGGTGCCAAAGATGACAGGGGCTCCAGGTCGGATGAGCTGGACGAGTGCCATTCCTGAGAGGGCTTCGGCATAGAGTTGGGCCGAGGTGGCGGCAACGGTGACCGGCGACATCGCTCCAGCAATACAGAAGGGCGAGATGATGCAGGCCTGATTATGACGGGCATAGACCTTAAGGGCACCGAGCATGGTGGCATCCCAGACAAGGGGAGAGTTGGCGTTAATCAGGCTGGTGATTACGGTGTGCTTTTCGACAAAGTCCTCTCCAAAGAGAATCCTGGCCATCTGCACTGTGTCCTCGGCCCGTTCCGGCGCGGTCACCGAGCCCATGAAGGGTTTATCGCTGAATCGCATGTGGCTATAGACCATATCGAGATGGCGATTACTGACCGGCACATCAACCGGTTCACAGATGGTCCCCCCTGAGTGGTGGAGGTAGGGGGAGAGATAGGCGAGCTTGATGAAGTTCTGGAAATCCTCAAGGGTGGCATAGCGGCGGCCTTTATCAAGGTCACGGACAAAGGGTGAGCCATAGGCCGGTACAAGGACGGTGTTTTTACCCCCGATGCGGACGCTTCGTTCGGGGTTGCGGGCAACCTGGGTAAACTCTGCCGGGGCGGTGGCCTGGATGATCTGCCGGCACATCCCTCGTGGAAAGCGTACAAGCTCACCATCGATATCGGCTCCCGCCTGTTTGAGGAGGGCGAGGGATTCAGGATCCTCCCTGAACTCAACCCCTGTCTCCGCCAGTATGGTCTCGGCATTGGACTCTATCTGATCAAGCCCCTCTTCGTTGAGAACCTCATAGGGAGGGACATTGCGAATGATGTAGGGAGGGGAGTTGATAGGCTGGTTCTGACGGCCAGACCGCCTGGCCGCTCTTCCCCCTGATCTTCTTGTCCTTATTTCAGCCAAGTTCTCTCTCCATAGGCGTTGATGCTCAATAGGGTAAAGATGATAGAGATTGCCACCCGTGCTCTCCAATCAGGATACGAAACGTAAAGCCATAATTACGACAGTTCCCAAGCTATCTTGTAGGATTAGGGGAAGAGAGAGTGTTAAAGGGGGTGATGGTTAGGATAGAGTTATAGATATGGAGATTGACAGCAGGATCAGTGAGCGGGCCGAAGCGGTGAGCAGGGCGCTGTTGGCCGCCAACCGCAAAGTGGCGGTGGTCGAGTCATGTACGGGCGGCTGGGTTTCCGAGGCGCTGACTTCCATTGCTGGGAGTTCGGTATGGTTTGACTGTGCTCTTGTCACCTACAGTAATAGTTCAAAAAACGAACTTGCAGGTGTCCCGCTCAGTCTTATTGAGAGTGTCGGTGCAGTGAGTGAAGAGGTGGCGCTTGCGATGGCTGAAGGAGGATTGCAGGCAAGCGGTGCTGACATAGTGGCGAGCCTCACTGGTATTGCCGGCCCCGGAGGTGGCTCAAGAGAAAAACCGGTGGGAAGTGTCTGCTTCGCCTGGGCCGGGCGTGAGGGGTTGAGGGAGACCCGGCTTGAACATTTTGCCGGCGATCGACGCGCCGTCCGGGGACAAGCGGTCTGTTTGTCTCTTGATGGGATCTTAAGTGCTCTTGGCCGATAGCCGGAGAATGAAATTGTGGGGCTTGAGGGTAAAGGATGCTAGAGGGGTGACCTCGGTTGTGAAATAATCCGTCTATTGTCGCCGGATGACCTGGATCGACACAAATTGCCAAAACACTAAATCAGTTGGGAAGGAGCAGATCAGAAATGGACGAGAATAAACGTAAAGCACTGGATGCAGCACTGGGACAGATAGAGCGGCAATTTGGCAAGGGATCGGTGATGCGTCTTGGTGAGGCCAGTTATGACCAGGATGTCACTACAATTTCAACCGGGTCTCTCGGTCTTGATATCGCCCTTGGAATAGGGGGACTGCCAAAAGGGCGGGTGGTCGAGATCTATGGTCCGGAGTCCTCAGGTAAAACCACATTGATGCTCTCCGCCGTTGCCGAGGCCCAAAAAGCAGGGGGGACAGCCGCATTTGTGGATGCAGAACATGCGCTTGATCCAGCCTATGCTGAACGGCTTGGGGTTAACCTCAAGGAGTTGCTGATCTCCCAGCCCGATACCGGGGAGCAGGCGCTTGAGATCGTCGATATGCTGGTTCGCTCGGCAGCGGTCGATATCGTCGTTATTGATTCTGTAGCAGCACTCACCCCAAAAGCCGAGATCGAAGGTGAGATGGGTGCTTCTCACGTCGGCCTCCAGGCCCGCCTGATGTCGCAGGCGTTGCGAAAGCTAACCTCAAACATAAAAAGATCAAAGACATTGGTGGTCTTTATCAACCAGATTAGGATGAAGATCGGGGTGATGTTCGGAAGCCCTGAGACGACGACAGGGGGTAATGCACTCAAGTTCTACTCATCCGTCCGTCTTGATATTCGCCGCATCGGCGCGATCAAGAAAGGCGAAGAGATTCTGGGGAATCAGACACGGGTAAAAGTGGTGAAAAACAAGGTGGCACCGCCATTTAAAAAGGCTGAATTTGATATTTTCTACAACCAGGGCATCTCCAAAGAGGGAGAGCTGATTGACTTGGGTGTTGAACACAATATTGTGGATAAATCGGGTGCCTGGTATAGCTACAATAAAGATCGGATTGGCCAGGGGAGAGATAATGTACGCCAGTTTTTGAGCGATAATCCTGAGATCGCCGATGAGATCGAAGCGGCAATCCGGGAAGCGGAAGGTGTTCCTCTACAGGCGAGTCTGGTCGAGGAAGGCTGATTTGACCTGATCGCCGGGGAGGCCCATGGGGAGTGATCAGCAAGTTCAGGTCCATGAAACAGCACTTCGATGGCTGGCTCGAAGAGAGTATGCTGAAAATGAACTGATCAGGAAGCTGAGCCAGCGACTTGGAGATGAGATTGAGGACCCTCATCTGATTAAGGACGTTGTCGAAACGTTAAAGGCTGAAGGACTCCTCAGTGATCAGCGATATGCGGCATCACTCGCCCGGGTGCGTGCCGACCAGGGCAAGGGACCGCTCATTTTGCGAGCTGAAATGCGTCAGTCAGGGGTTGAACCGGGTTTGATCGAAGCCGCCCTAGATGCTATTGATTGGTTTAAAGTAGCAGTAGGGGTCTACCACAAGAGGTACCAGGCTTCCCGAATTGAATCCTATAAAGAGTGGGCAAAGCGGGCGGCTTTTCTCCAGCGACGCGGATTTACTTCTGAGCAGGTTCGAAGCGCTGTAGGAGAGTTTGAATCAGTGACGTAGAAAAACATGAAAACAAATGAAATTAGAAGCCGGTTTTTAGACTATTTTGCAGCGCGAGGTCATGAGATTGTCCCGAGCAGTTCGCTGGTGCCCGGTAATGATCCCACCTTGCTATTTACCAATGCGGGCATGGTTCAGTTCAAGGATGTCTTTCTCGGTGATGAAGTCAGGGCGAGCCTGCGGGCAACCACCTCTCAGCGGTGTGTCCGTGCGGGCGGCAAGCATAATGATCTTGAGAATGTGGGCTATACCGCTCGCCACCACACCTTTTTCGAGATGCTGGGCAACTTCAGCTTTGGAGATTACTTTAAGCGCGATGCCATCCATTTCGCCTGGGAGCTGTTGACCAATGAGTTTGGGCTCTCCCCGGATCGCCTCTGGATAACGGTCTATCAGGAGGATGATGAGGCGGCAGAGATCTGGCTTAACGATATAGGGGTGTCCGAAGACCGTTTTAGCCGTATTGACGGTGAGGACAACTTCTGGTCAATGGGTGAGACCGGTCCCTGTGGCCCGTGTAGTGAGGTCTTCTTTGACCACGGTGCTGATGTACCAGGCGGTCCGCCCGGAACCCCTGAAGAGGAAGGGGATCGCTATGTTGAGATCTGGAACCTGGTCTTTATGCAGTTCAATCGCGATGCTGAAGGTGCTCTCAATCCACTGCCAAAGCCCTCGGTCGATACCGGTATGGGGTTGGAACGTATGGCGGCAGTTCTCCAGGGGGTCCACTCCAACTATGAGACCGATCTCTTTGAGGCGCTGATTGAGAGTGCGGCAGAGGTGATCGGTGTTGTCAATCAAGGGCAGAAGTCGCTTCAGGTGATTGCCGATCATATTCGTTCGGCCTCCTTTCTGATCATCGATGGGGTGATTCCCTCGAATGAGGGTCGTGGCTATGTCCTACGCCGCATTATTCGTCGCGCTATTCGCCACGGCTACCAGTTGGGTGCGACCACCCCCTTTTTTCATCAACTGGTTGGTGTATTGGCCCAACAGATGGGAGAGGCCTATCCTGAACTGGTTGAGCAAAAGGGTGAAATTGAAAAAGTCCTGGAGAGGGAAGGGGTTCGTTTTGCCGAGACCCTGGAACAGGGGCTTCGGATCCTTGATCAGGAGATGGGGGCGCTCGATGGGGGGGTGATTCCAGGCGCGGTGGCGTTCAAGCTCTATGATACCTATGGGTTCCCGGTTGATCTGACAGCAGATGTGGCCCGGGAGAGAGGATTCCAGCTTGATCATGCCGGTTTTGATCAGGCGATGGCAGGACAACGAGAGCGTGCACGCGCCGCCAGCCAGTTCTCTGCGGTTGAAAAAGAGAGGATTGATGTTGGGGTAGAGACTCCTTTTTGCGGATATGACTCAACAGAACTCAAGGCAGAGGTCATTGCCCTTACCCAGCAAGGTCAACGGATTGATCAGCTCGATAATGATCAACAAGCTGTAGTGGTTCTCGACCAGACCCCTTTCTATGCAGAAAGCGGTGGTCAGGTTGCCGATGGCGGGACGATCGGGTTCGATGGGGTTGAATTTGTTGTCAGCGATGTCCAGAAACTCCCGAACGAAGTCATTGGCCATTATGGAAAAATTACCGCTGGAGCCCTCCATGTTGGAAGCCAGGTTGAGGCACGGGTTGATCCGATAGCGAGGAGGGCCACCGCCAGCAACCACTCTGCCACTCATCTCCTCCATTCTGCGCTACGCCGGGTGCTGGGCGACCATGTGCAACAGAAAGGCTCCCTGGTGGAGGCCTGTCGATTACGTTTTGATTTCTCTCACCCAGAGCCGGTAGAGGTTGGAGAGCTTGCAGGCATTCAGGAGCTGGTCAACAAAGAAATTCGCCACAATGCCCGGATTACGACAGCGGTCATGGATCTTGAGAAGGCCCGGGAGTCAGGAGCCGCCGCTCTTTTCGGAGAGAAGTACGGTGAACAGGTAAGGGTTGTCGAGATGAGTGATTTCTCTATCGAGCTTTGTGGCGGTACGCATGCCTCCCGGACTGGAGATATTGGGTTTTTTCAAATCATCTCTGAGGGCGGGATTGCTGCAGGGGTAAGACGAATAGAGGCAGTCACCGGAGACGAAGCCCTCAACTGGGTGGCCGAAGAGGCCAGCCTGCTGGATAAGATAAGTGGGGTGCTCAAGACGCCCCGGAGTAATCTGGTGGCCAAGGCGAGTCAACTGCAGGAGCGTGCTCGCCAGCTGGAGAAAGAGGTTCAGTCGTTACAGACACGACTGGCGACCGGGGCGGCGGGGGGTGACCAGGACCCAATACGACAGATCAGTGGGGTCGGGCTTCTGGTGGTGCGTCAGGATGGTGCCGACATCAAGGTATTGAGATCTATGGTTGATCAGCTCAAGCAGAGGGTGGGCAGTGGAATTGTTCTCCTTGTTTCAGCCGATAAAGAGGCTGGAAAAATACACCTGATTTCAGGTGTCACCGAAGAGGTGATGGGTCGGATCCCGGCAGGGGATGTAGTCAACCATATTGCCTCCCAGATTGGCGGAAAGGGCGGGGGCCGGCCTCAGATGGCACAAGGAGGCGGGAGCGACTTCAGCCGTCTTGATAGTGCGATAGCGAGCCTTGACCAGTGGATTACGGATCAGGTTAACTAAACACTCTTTGGATCGGGCACTTGGTTCCCAGTGGCATAATGAGCCGTAATCAGGTTTAATCCGCGGCCCTGAAACCATTTTAATCACTTATACCAGTCTTTTTTGTTATGGCACTGATTGTTGAAAAATACGGCGGCACCTCGGTTGGCAGCGTTGAAAGAATCAATGCTGTAGCGGACAAGGTCGTCCACTCCAGAAATAATGGAGACGAGATGGTTGTCGTGGTCTCTGCTATGAGTGGCGAAACCAACCGATTGCTGGGGTTGGCAGGTGATATCAACCCGGAAGCAGACTCCCGCGAGGTCGATGTGCTGGTCTCAACCGGGGAACAGGTGACCATTGCACTCCTTTCGATGGCGCTCCATCGGCGTGGTCTTGATGCGCGATCCTATACCGGGGGGCAGGTTCATATACGGACAGATAATACCCATGGCAGGGCAAGGATTGTTGAGATCGATGATGCCAGGGTTCGCCGTGACCTCAGGAAAGGGCGTGTTGTTGTCATCGCCGGTTTTCAGGGTGTTGATGAAGAGGGAAATATAACCACCCTTGGTCGCGGAGGTTCGGATACCACTGCAGTCGCTATGGCGGCCGCTCTGGGGGCCGATGAGTGTCGAATCTACACCGATGTTGATGGGGTCTACACGGCTGATCCCCGGATTGTTCCTGATGCCCGCCGTATGGAACAGATTACCTTTGAGGAGATGCTTGAGCTGTCGAGTCTGGGTGCCAAAGTGCTTCAAATCCGATCAGTCGAGTTTGCCGGAAAATACAAGGTACCCCTTCGTGTACTCTCTTCATTTGAAGAGGGGCCTGGAACATTGATCACCTATGAGGAGAGCAAAATGGAACAACCCATGATTTCAGGAATCGCCCACAATGCGGATGAAGCAAAGATTACGGTGCGTGATATACCTGATCGACCAGGGATCGCTTCAAAACTGCTGGGGCCGATAGCAGACGCACATATCAATGTAGACATGATTATTCAGAATGTAGGCACTGATGGAAATACCGACATGACATTTACTGTCCCAAGATCTGATCTGGTTGCCAGTATGGAGCTTTTGCAGGAACTGGCTGTGGAGCTCGGTGCAAAAGAGGTTGTCGGGGATGAAGGGATGGCAAAGATCTCTGTCGTCGGAGTGGGTATGCGATCACACTCAGGGGTGGCCTCTAAGATGTTTGCTGCCCTTGCCGGTGAAGGTATCAATATCCAACTCATCTCGACCTCTGAAATCAAGATCTCGGTAGTGGTTGAAGAGAAGTATATGGAATTGGCGATTCGAACTCTTCACAAGGCTTTCAACCTCTCTGAGGCGGCTGCCGAACAGTGATGGCTGGACTGCTGAAATTGGCGTTACACTACAACGTTGTCTGGTGTTCTATATTTGAGATTATTGAACAATGACTGTTTTGATTAGAGAGGTTAATTGTCCATGTTGATTCTTACTCGCCGGGTGGGTGAAACACTGAATATTGGTGATGAGGTTAAAGTAACCGTCCTTGGGGTTAAGGGGAACCAGGTTCGGATTGGGATCGATGCCCCCAAGAGTGTCGCTGTCCACAGGGAAGAGATCTACAGTCGAATCAAAGAAGATGAAGATGATGCAGAAAAAACAAGAAGTGATGGGGATTAATCAGCAAATCAACTTTACCGGAGCATAATCTGTCGCTATCCTTCGCCCCCTGATTTCGGAGAGATGGCCGAGCGGCTGAAGGCGCTCCCCTGCTAAGGGAGTATGGGGTTTGTAGCCTCATCGAGGGTTCGAATCCCTCTCTCTCCGCCAGATCTTTTTTTCAGTGAGATGTTGTTTGTCAGCCCCTCTGAAGTTGGACCTCCAGGTACTGGAAACGGTTGATTTAAATAAGGCGCCGGTAGCTCAGTTGGATAGAGTACTTGGCTACGAACCAAGGGGTCGGGGGTTCGAATCCCTCCCGGCGCGCCATTTAACTCAATGAGTTACATGTCGTGGAGCGTCATTGCCACTCTTCGCAGACAGAACGACGATACCAACGGCGATTCTTCATCGACAACTTGCCATGTCGAACTAATCATTATGATAGTCAACAGTCATGACAGATGGAATAGTGCCATCTGTCATCTTGGCAGGGGGGCTACGCCCCTATCATTTAATGAACTACAACGACAGAATGACAGCAAGGGAATTTCAGCCAGGTAAAGGCCGGTCCGAGAGACGTATCAAAGAGGCGGCTCGGGTTGGTTTACCTGCTGTTTAATAAGACCCAGCAGTTCACGGTGGTTAATCGGTTTCTCGAGTACCGCCACGGCACCTGTCTTAATGGCTTGATTTTTAGCCCTTGAGCGATTAGGAAAAAGTGTTATTGATCCCTCTCCAACCCCAACCCATGACAAGGGGGACTATCATGACAAAGTTTGAACGCATTCAGGAAGACAGGCTGCCGGGAGAATGATAGGCTAAAAACCAAACCATAAACTAAAGCGAAAATATGTTGCTCAAATCGAGGTTACTGTTGACAGTGCTGATCAGTCATTTCATTGGCGGCTACCATATGATCGAAGCGAAGGCTGAGAACGAACGCCCCTCTCCGCCGCCCGGCGGCAGTGCCAGTGGCATCTACTGCCACCAGATTCTTGCTGCCGACAGTGATAACGGAGAATCATTCAAGCCTGATGGACAAGTGCTACTGGATCATGCTTCTGTTCCGGACATCATTCTCTTCGGGGGGCAACCGTTGATCTACTATGTCAATGGCGACCCAGAGAGTGACCATGGCATCTACGCCGCCAGCCGGAATTCAAACCTCAACTGGGCACGCGGCAACAAGGTGCTTCTTGATGGGGTTTTTAATGGAGATGCCGTGGATCCCGATGTGGTCCCGACAGAAGGAACCATCCAGCTCTTTTACTACCTGGGCCATTTTATCACGCCGGTACCCGCGCGACAGGAGCCCCACCCGATCTATCGAGCCGAATCGACAGATGGAGTTCATTTCAAGGTCCTCGGAAAAGTCTTTGAAGCGCCGGAGATCACCGATCCAACGGTGATCCGTTTTAAAGACGGTAGTTGGTTGATGGCGACTGCCTCCAAAGGGCGGATCATTATTGCTGAAAGCAGTGATGGCATGAAGTTTAATCCGCTGACCGAGATCAATACTCCCGGCATTCCGGAACTTGCTCTGATCATGGGCGACCAGGCAAGACTCTATCTGAATTCACCCCAGGGCATCGGCAGCTACCTGTCAACGGATCATGGGAAAAGCTGGGACCGGGAACAGGGTGTCCGCCTGAATGCCCGATCTGTGGCCGATCCCTCTGTCATTCGTCAGGCGGATGGTTCATGGGTGATGGTCTACAAGAAAATTAACTCTCAGTGCGTCCCCCCCCAACGACAGACAACCCTTCTCCCTGGCTCGCAGCCACACGACCCACGCTGGCAAGCCTTCCGTTCACCTGATGAGGAACTGCTAAACTGCTTCAGGCGGCATCTTGATGGCCCGATGCTCAGGCTCTTCTCTCAAGGTTTTCCTCCGAGAGAGGAGTGGTTGATCGAAAAGGGTGAACAGACGCTCGATACTTGCTTAAAACAATAAGCCCAGCTAAGGCCGCAGTCGCCCTTTATGCGTGTAGCAGAACGGTATCGTTTGAACAGACGCTGACTATCGCTGAAGATCAACTCTCCTATGAATAAACCACATTGTTGGATATTTATGGAAGAGAATTTAGTCATATTGATAAGAGTGCACTAAACAGGAAGTAAGGATTTAACCTGTTGCGTTAGCTGCGCATTCACTGGGCTAGCAAGGGAGTGCTGCCTAGCCAGTTTTATCATATAGCCATTCATATAATCTATTTCTGTTTTTCGATGATTGAGAACGTCTTGACGCATAGATGATGTGTTTTCAGCCGTTTTATTAATAACGGTTATAACCTTTTGATACATTACACTGAAACTGATATCAATATCTGCGTGTTTAGCAATATCGATGCATTCATGGACGATCTTCTCAATCAGTTCAATGGCTTCTTTATTGTTGGCTAATGCGCCGTTTTTGCATTGGCAAACACAGCTAAGCGGATTGATGCAACAGTTGATAATCAACTTTTCCCAAAGCATTTTATTAATTTGTTGCTCCTCAACACAGTGGAGGGCACAGCTTATTTTTTCCAGAAGATCCACATCCGTTGTATCTGAAAGTGGGCCGATAGACGTTTGGCCTTTGCCGGTATGTTTCACCTTAAACTTCTGCTGGCTTAAAGCGGCTTCAGTGGTGACTGCCGCATAAACCGCATTGTTAGAAAATTGATTGGCTATCAGCTCTTGGTTGCCCAAACCATTTTGAAGCAGCACGATTGTTGTATTGGCTTTAATGACAGGGCGAAGTTCTGCGATTAGCGGGGGGGTTTGATGAGCTTTCAAACAAATTAATAGATTATCAATTGCCGGTTTATGCTGTAATTGAACGACCTTCGCCTTTTCAGTAAAAATGGCATCATCTATAACGCATTCTATTATTTGTTCTTTATCATCGCAGCAATCAGTATCTCGAACAATCAAGCTAACCTGATGGCCGGCTTTTGCTAAATAATAGGCCCATAAACAGCCCATACTGCCTGCACCAAGAATATGCCAATGACTTATTTGTGCCATCGGAAGAATACCGAGGCAAAGAATAAACTAAAGACAGTAAAGGCAAGCATTATCATAATGTGATCCATAACATCGATAAGGCCAGTGCCATTAATCATAATATCTCTTGCTGCTTCAACCAAATGCGTTAGCGGAAGAAACTGCGCCAGTTGCTGAAGATAAAGCGGTGAGTCATCCATTGAAAACCAGATACCGGATAAAAACATCATAGGCCAGGTAGCGGCATTTAGAATACCTCCTGCCAGTTCCTCACTATCGGTTCGACAGGCAATTAACAGGCCCAAGCTAATCATCGAGGAAGCACCAAAAATAGAGACAATCAGCAAGTTGAGCCGGCTTCCCTCAACCATTAGATCAAGAGCTAAGTCACTACCCACAAAAATGACGGTACTGGCTACTACAACAATAATTAGTCGAGAAGCGACTTGTGCAGCCAAAAATTCAAAGGCTGAAACAGGAGTGGCATGTATTCTTTTGAGGACACCATTTTTGCGATAGCGGACGAGAACATAACCGACGCCAAAGAGCGCAGAAAACATAATATTCATACCCAGCACACCGGGGATAACCCAGTCGACATAACGTACTGGCTTGCCGTTGATTTCTGATAATAAAAAAGAATGATCAGTATTTTCTAGCAATTGCTTGATCAATTGGCTCTCAGTGGCCAAATTGTTGACCCAGATAGTTTTACTTTCAGTATCGACTACGGCATGAAGTTGGTGGTTACGTAGGCGTAATTTGGCTTTTTCCAGGTCGGAGTAACTAATATTTTTACTATAGTTTGAATTGATTGCGGCTAAACCTGGAACTTCGGCTTTGTCAGGGAAGTAGCCGATTTGTAAAAGCGTTTTATCTTGATCTGAAAAAGCCAATGCGCAACCAATAATCAACAAAATGGGGAATATAAAGGCCCAAGACAAAGAACCTCTATCTCGATAGAACTCCTTGTTTCTTGTCATCCAAAGGGTAAAAAACGGCTTCATATTATTGACGCAGCGTGTGGCCGGTTAGCTTTAAAAATAAATCTTCCAGATTCGGTGTTTCTATGCTGATTGATGTTAAATCAATGCCCTGCTTTTTCAATGAGGATAGGGTGCTTTCAATGTTTTCAGATAGAATAATCAACCTATCTTCTTCTTCAATGAGTTTCTCACTTAAGCTTAACTGAGATGTTTGAATATCGCGTTTATTGAGCGTTACTCGTTGACGGTTAAAATGTTTTTCGAGTAAAGCCTTCGGAGAGCCCTGGTCTAAAATTATTCCTGCATCCATAATGATGAGCTCATCACAGAGCAACTCCGCTTCTTCCATATAATGGGTTGTTAAAATAACAGTTTTTCCCTGAGATTTAATATCCGAAATTAATTGCCAAAAGTTGTGTCGCGCTTGAGGATCTAAACCTGTTGTGGGTTCATCCAAGAATACAATTTTTGGGTCGTTTATTAAAGCAAGTGCTAGCAATAAGCGTTTTTTTTGTCCGCCAGATAAAAGAGTAGTGCGTTGTTTTAGAATAGGCTGAAGCTTGCAAAGGTCTATAACTTGAGAAAGCGGGAAGGGTTTTTTGTATAGACTGGCAAACAACTCAAGGGTTTCCTTAACAGTGATATAGTCCGTTAAGGAAGTCTCTTGAAATTGTATTCCCGCTTCTTGCTTGAATAATGCGTCTCTCGGCTTGCCTTGGTAAAGAATTACTCCGGCAGAAGGTTCAGTAATACCTTCAATCATTTCAATGGTGGTGGTTTTTCCTGCACCATTCGGCCCTAGTAGGCCAAAACAGGTGCCCGGTTGTACAACAAAGGAAATGCCATTTACAGCATTTACCTGTTTATACTGTTTGCTCAAATTGCAAACTTCGAGAATACTCATAATATCGGCGGTTAATGATTAAGCCGACTATTGTACGCAAGCAATACCAACATTGCTAAAAAAACCGGGAAGAGCAAGTTGAAACTAAAGTCTAAATTTCGTTTCATGTGTAAGTGAGGGTTAAAAAAAGATAAGGCCCTATATAAGGGCCTCATCTTGTTCTGGTTCTCTACGACTATCTTATTTCTCTCCAATAATTAAAAAGATTACTTCAAACTAGTTCCACTCCCAAATATCCCAAGTGGAATTGCCTTCTGCATCAACATCAAAATGGTAAACACAACAAACACCATTAAGACTTGAAAGTGATGGTGCAGATGTTTGAAAATAACACGCCCCTCTAAAGGTTGACCCGCCGTCAGCTGTAAAAGCACCCATTCCTGTTGCCGTGAATGTAGCTACTCCATCCTGTGTCATTATTACACCTTGATTAGGGCACTCGCCGTAAAGTGTGCCATCTGCTCTCATAGTAGAACTATAAGTTGCCATACTTTGAACTTCTGCTCCTGCAAGTGTTCCTGTGCCTTCTGCAGAAGTGCTGAACTTAGGTAATGCACCTTCAGCTGGCATCACTTTATTTGATACAGGTCCAGAAATTGAACCAATCTTTTCTCCTAACATATCATTTTCTCCTTAGATTTCGATAATATTTATTAATCCCTTAGAGCAAGAAACTGAAAATCCCTGTGTCCCTCGGCTCAATTCTGGGTGTGGCTACCACCAATTAAAGCCGAGTTAATGTAGGATTAACTCGGCTTTTTTGTATTCAATGATTAGTCCGCAGCGCGACACTTCCAGAAGAATAAAGCAGCAAAAATTATTGTTGGAATCATTCCAAGCGGATCAAAAGTAGAAGCACCGGTTGATATATGAAATAACTGCACAGCAATAAACAGACCATTTATATAAACACCCATTAACATACCGAGCTTCTTGAGATTATCAACAACCCAGGTTGGGGCCATCCATGAAATCATGCCAATACCAAACATAGGTACCGATACGACCTGGCCAAAAGAAATCGCATCCGGAGTTACTTCCCAGCCAGGACCTTGAGCTACCATCTCTGGTGCAAACCAAAGCATCACCGCCCATAACCAGGCAAATAAAGCTTGTGCTCTAAATAAATGTGTTAATGTCACTTTGCTTCTCCCTTTGTTTGATGAAAAAATACTTTCAGGTAACTCTTCTCCATTTATGGATAAGAATTATTCTTATTGTAAACATAAAAAGAACCGCTTGGCTTGCCTTATTTTAATTAAATCGCTGATAAATCATTACGTTATATAGGGTTTTTCGAGTTAGTGTAGTCTTCTTTAGGAGGATTAGAGGTTGAACATGTGTCTCCTTCATAGGATTTTCTGGCGTGAATTATACCTAGCGCGAGCATGGCTCTTAATTGCAGCAGCCTGTGGTGTACCCCATAACCTCTGCGGTTAAACAGGGGTAAAATCTACACCAGGTCTAAATCATAGAAAAAAAAGGAACTGGAAAATGACACTATTAATTGCCGGGGTTCTGCTATGGAGCCTGGTGCATCTGTTGCCCATAGCCGCTCGAGGCCTGCGGCAACGACTGGTCAGCAGATTAGGGCTGGGAGCCTACAGTGGCCTGTTTGCCCTGACCATACTGCTAGCGGTTGTCTTGATTGTGCTGGGCTGGATGTCAGCGTCTGCAACAGAGGTCTATGAACCGCCCAATTGGGGCTGGCATTTAAATATATTGCTGATGTTGTTTTCCCTGCTGCTGTTTACCGCATCGTCGATGAAAACCAATATTAGGCGATGGCTGAGGCATCCGCAGTTAACAGGGGTGTCTCTCTGGGCTCTGGGCCACCTGTTTGCCAATGGTGATTTGCCCTCGCTGGTGTTGTTTGGTGGAATTGGCCTGTGGGCAGCCAGCAGTATCCTGCTGCTTAACCGGCGTGACGGACCGTGGAAAAAACCAGGTAAGGTCTCCCATGGCAAGGATTTGGTTGTGCTGGTTGTCAGTGCCGCCGGCTATGCCGTACTGGTTCTGATCCATCCCTACCTATTCGGAATGCCGATCATGCCATAATCAGGTTGATTTTTCTCCGTTGAGGGTTGCCACAGTACCGGTAAACCCCTCTCCGGCCAGACCCCGCAGAGGTAAAACCCAAAGCCTCGGATCTGTTAAAAGCAAATTCCCATCCCTTGCTAAGCTTTACACTGCGTTTACCCTACATCACAATTTTAGGAAGATAATACGCAAACGCTCAAGCAAATCGAATCCTTATGGGAAGATTTAACCAACGGTGGGCAGCCGCTTTTGCTCTGGTAATGATTAGGAGAAAAAATGGAATATCGTCGTTTAGGAACATCGGGGCTTAAAGTATCGGCCTTGTCATTAGGTTCATGGGTGACCTTTGGGAAACAGCTCGATATGAGCGATGCCAAAACCTTATTAAAAACGGCTTACGATGCCGGCATCAACTTTTTTGACAATGCAGAAGTCTATGAAGCTGGCGAGTCAGAAAAGATCATGGGGGATGCTATTGAAGGTTTGGGTTTGCCTCGTGATACCTTTGCCGTCTCCTCAAAAGTGTTTTGGGGGGGCGACAAGCAAATGCAGCTGGGTCTGAGTGCGAAACATGTACGAGATGCCTGTGATGCCGCGTTGAAACGGCTGAAAGTGGATTATCTTGACTTATTTTTTTGTCACCGTCCGGACATCGATACGCCGATTGAAGAAACCGTACGTGTGATGCATAACCTGATTCAGCAGGGCAAAGTGATGTACTGGGGCACCAGCGAATGGAGTGCCCAGCAAATCACCGAAGCGCATGCCGTTGCCCGAGCCCACCATCTTACGCCACCGATGATGGAGCAGCCTCAATATAATTTGTTGCATCGTGACAAAGTAGAAGCGGAGTTCGCACCGTTATATGAAAATTTTGGGTTAGGTACCACCATTTGGTCTCCATTAGCCAGTGGTATGCTGACTGGAAAATACAACGATGGCATTCCAGGTGATAGCCGTTTGGCATTGCCTGGTTACGAATGGTTGCGTGATTTATGGACCAACGAAGACGGTCAACAGAAACTGGAAAAAGTGCGGCAACTAACGGCACTGGCAAAGGACATTGGCATCAGCATCACGCATTTGTCACTGGCTTGGTGTCTTAAAAATCCGAATGTTTCTACAGTCATTTTGGGTGCTTCACGACTGGTGCAATTGGAAGACAATTTGAAATCACTCGACGCGATCGAAAAACTGACGCCGAAGGTAATGAAAAGCATCGAGACAATCGTCGCTAACAAACCCGCCGCTGCCGAACGGTTCGGGCAGTAGTCTTCAATTAAGATGCCAGCGGTTTATCTGCGGGTCGACCTGTGTTGTCAAGAACATTGTCTCCTTGATATAAGAACCACGAGCCATCCACTTCATCATGATCACAATCCAGTAGTTTTTGGTAAAAACCTTTTCTTTTGCAGAACTCTCTGTTACTTTGTAAAACCTTATATAAATTAATACTATATCTCGGTTATCGAATGAAATATCAAGAAGAGAATCAAATTATTATTTTATATAAATTATATTTGGTTATTGAATAAAGTTAATGAGGATTATCAAGATCGTTTTCTGAGGAGGACTGTATAGGTGGTAACGGCCTATCGTGTGCCAGCAACCTACCGTTCCATTAACATGTGGGGTGCAGTGGTGAGTGGGATCTTTCTTGCTTACCAACTGTTGATTACGAGTTTTGCCCAAATTCCTATTACAGGTGAAGGAATGACAGGTCTTTTTTTTCTCCTCTGGATTCTGGCGGGAACCATCAGCGTGGTGTTTTTAGCCGCGTTTGTACATAATCCTCATAAAACCGGCCAGCGACTTTATGCCTGCGGTGTCATGCTGCTGACGACTGTAGCCATCGTCTTGTTATTGACCAATGTAGTATTTGCCCTCTCGGGGAGTTCCAGCCACTTTTTCGTTTCGGGATATCCCTGGACTCTCTTTTCTGGATTTATATTCCTCGCACTCTTTGCTTGTGAACAGTTAAAAAATCGTGAGGGTTCCCGGCGCTACTTTGTCTCTTAAGTAAACCTTCAAGGCAATCCTCACTCCAGTCTGATTTATTCGATCTTTATCCAACAGGGTCTTAAATAAAGACATCAATCTCTTTTTGATAGCCATCTCTGCTTAAGGGCTGGTTCAGGTTGGTTCAATCCCCCACGCTTTATGTTTGGCCTTTGATCGGTCTTACTCTTCATCCACTTTGATCAAAGCACTCAGATCAGACAAAGTGATACTTGAAAGGACGTGCTCTTTTTGGTACATGATCCCCCTGTAATGCGTAACTACGGTGCATTGGTTGATAACATCATGATTGATCAAATCTAAAGACCAACTAAGAATAGAGTGTTATATTTTTGATTATTCTGGCTTAAAATTGGCATTCTGCATTATTGTTGGGCATGATGCCGGTAAGACTATACCGGCTATGCTTTTATTTTTTTGCCGGGATCAAACCCGGCCCTTACTTGAGGATAAACATAATGAAAATGGTGACTGCGATCATCAAACCTTTCAAGCTCGATGATGTACGAGATGCTCTCTCTGAAGTGGGTGTTACGGGGATAACAGTCAGCGAGGTCAAAGGCTTTGGCCGACAGAAGGGCCACACTGAGCTCTATCGTGGGGCTGAATATGTGGTTGATTTTGTTCCCAAGGTAAAGCTTGAGATTGCTGTAGATGGTGGAGTGGTAGACAACGTCATCGAAGCGATAGTGGCGGCGGCCAGAACAGAGAAGATCGGGGATGGCAAGATATTTGTCCACGACCTCGACAGCATTATGCGAATCAGAACGGGCGAGACCGATCTTGAGGCATTGTAGGTATCACCCTGCAGCCGAAGAAAAAACCAGACTAAATTAATTGAGCCGATTGAGAGTGTAGAAATGACAAATAGAAAATGGCGTTGGATAGTAGGGATGCTGAGTGGTTTTTTGGTTACTGGATCAGTATGGGCTGGAGAGGGTATTGATAGTGGTAATACCTCATGGATTCTCACTTCTACCGCACTGGTGCTCTTTATGACCATTCCGGGTCTTGCTCTCTTTTATGGCGGCCTGGTTCGCTCAAAGAATGTGCTCTCAGTTCTGATACAGTGTTTTGCCATTACAGGAATTGTTTCTGTGCTGTGGCTGATCGTGGGTTACAGCATCGCTTTTGATCAGGGCAATGCGCTGGTAGGGGGGCTCTCGAAAGTGCTCTTTTCAGGGGTTTTGGAGGAGAGTATGAGTGATTCCATACCGGAATCTGTATTTGCCCTCTTCCAGTTGACGTTCGCCATCATCACCCCTGCACTGATAATTGGTGGTTTTGCAGAACGGATGCGTTTTTCAGCAGTTCTCCTCTTCAGTGCAATCTGGTTGCTGGTGGTCTATGCCCCGATCACCCATTGGGTGTGGGGAGGTGGCTGGCTCGGCGAGATGGGGCTTCTCGATTTTGCCGGTGGAACGGTAGTTCATATCACTGCAGGGGTTGCAGCCCTGGTTTCCGCGCTGGTGATTGGAAATCGAAAGGGTTTTCCTGAGACGGCAATGCCGCCTCATAACATGACGATGTCGGTGATCGGTGCGGGAATGTTGTGGGTTGGATGGTTTGGTTTCAATGGAGGGAGTGCGCTGGCAGCCAATGGAGATGCCGCCATGGCGATGCTTGCAACCCATATCTCCGCTGCAGCCGGAGCGATGACCTGGATGTTTTCTGAGTGGAAGAGGTTTGGAAAGCCGACGGTCTTGGGTACCGTGACAGGAATGGTGGCCGGTCTTGGCACCATTACCCCGGCATCAGGTTTTGTCGGTCCTGCAGGGGCGCTGGTTATTGGGATCCTTGCCGGCATCGTCTGTTTCAATGCAACCATGTTCATCAAGCGTGTTTTGAAGATTGATGACTCTCTCGATGTCTTCCCGGTCCATGGGGTGGGAGGGGCTCTGGGCACCCTGCTTGCCGGGGTGTTTGCTTCAACAGGGCTTGGGCTCTTCAGTGGCCAGGGTTTTGCAGATGGAATTCTTTCCATGGGCGGGCAACTTTCGGTTCAGGCCATCGGGGTTGTTGCGACAGTGGGTTATACAGCTGTGGCGACCTATATTGTCCTCAAGCTGGTTGACCTGGTGACCGGGCTCAGGGTTTCGCCTGATGAGGAGATTGAAGGGCTGGATATCTCCTCTCATGAAGAGCGAGGATATGTGATTTAAAAGTGTAGGTCGCTGGGTTTTGCGACTCGCCGGCCAATGCTGTAGAATCCCGCGCTCGCCGCCAAGGCAACATTAATTCACTCCTTGTCTCACCGTAATCCGGGAGACTACCAAACCGAGAGGAGCACCCTTTGAGACACTATGAAATAGTATTTCTGGTCCATCCCGACCAGAGTGAGCAGGTATCTGCGATGGTTGATCGTTACAAGGCCATTGTCGAGAGTTCAGGTGGTTCCGTCCACCGGCTTGAAGACTGGGGACGACGCCAGCTCTCCTACACGATAGATAAGATTCATAAAGCCCACTACATACTCATGAATATTGAGTGTGAGCAAGAGCCCCTGAATGAGATTGAGACCGCATTCCGCTTTAACGATGCCGTGATTCGAAATTTGGTTATTCGGCGAAATAATGCTGTTACTGAGCCCTCGCCAATGGCTAAGGAAGCTGAAAAAGAGGCTGAACGTGAAGCAGAGAGGGCAGAGACCGCTGCCCGGCGAGAAACCGAAAGCAGTGCTTCTGACGAAGCCGCTTCAGATGGGAAAGAGAAGGCATACGCTGAGGATGAGTCAGCCAAAGCAACCCCAGCTGTCGAGCCGGTCGAAGCAACCCCAGCTGTTGAGCCAGCCGAAGTAACTCCAGCTGTTGAGCCAGCCGAAGCGACCCCAGCTGTTGAGCCAGCCGAAGCAACTCCAGCTGTTGAGCCAGCCGAAGCGACCCCAGCTGTTGAGCCAGCCGAAGCGACCCCAGCTGTTGAGCCAGCCGAAGCAACCCCAGCTGTCGAGCCAGCCGAAGAGACTCCGGCAGCAACCAGTGAGACAGCTGTTGAAAAAGTGGAGACTGCCAGTGAAGAGGCTGAAAGTGAAACTGCAGAAGATAGTGACGAGGAGGATAAAGCAACATGAAAAGGAATGAAAAATCACGGTCAGGTGGACCTCGCCAGAGAAAATTTCGTAAACGCAAGTTTTGCCGCTTTACTGCAGAAGGAATTACTTCAATTGATTATAAGGATCTCTCGCTATTGAAGGCCTATGTGAGCGAGTCAGGCAAGATCATCCCTAGCCGCAATACAGGAACTAAGGCGCGTTACCAACGCCAGTTAACGACTGCAATCAAGCATGCTCGTTTTCTTGCACTTATTCCATACAGTGACAGTCACTGATTCTTTAGAGGTAAATAGATCATGCAGATAATTCTTCTGGAGAAGATTGGAAACCTGGGTGACCTGGGTGATGAGGTCAAAGTGAAGGCCGGTTATGCGAGGAATTACCTTATCCCTCATGGGAAAGCAGTCCGCGCGACTGAAGAGGCCAAGGCCAAGGTTGAAGAGCGCCGTAAAGAGCTGGAGATTATTGCGGCTGAAAAAATGAGCGAATCAGAAAAGCGAGCTGCAGGTGCAACAAAAGCAATCACCTTGAAGCGACGGGTTGCCGATGCGGATGGCAAGCTTTTTGGGTCGGTGACAGCTTCTGATATCGCTGAGGCAATGAGTGAAGAAGGAACGGAAATATCACGTTCTGAACCACAGATGCCTGATGGTCCTCTAAAACAACTTGGTGATTATGAGATCGAAGTGATTCTGCAAGCCGACGTTCGCTTTGGAGTGACTGTCTCGGTCGTCAGCGATGGTGATATGCCTGTTGTCGAAAGCCCTGAAGAAGATGACCAACAGGACGATGAGAGTCAGCCTCAGGAGGGTGAGTAGCCACTAACGCACCATAAAATAAGCTGGGTTGTCCGGATTTCATCATTGGATAATCAATGGCAAAAAAGAACGGGTTTTTAAAAAAGGTGGTCTTGTGACCACCTTTTTTTGGTTGATATGGCCGTTACTGCTGGAATATGGGTTAAGATAACTGCTGGGGTTGTCTTCAACTTATTTCAGGCCGGATTACGAAAGGAGAGGGGCAGGAGAGATGGGTGAGGGGTTAAAACTTCCGCCGCAAGCTTTGGAGGCAGAGCAATCAGTGCTCGGTGGCCTCCTGATCAATAATCTGCCTTGGGAGGAGGTGGCTGAGACCATCACTGCAGATGATTTCTATAGCCAGAATCACCGTCAAATCTTTACCGCTCTTCAGAGTCTGTGTGGAAGCGGCCAACCTGCCGATGTCGTCACCGTATCCGAGCGTCTCGGACAGACCGGGGAGATAGAAGATGTGGGCGGTCTCGCCTACCTCGGCTCCCTTGCCCATAACACTCCCAGTACAGCCAATCTAATTGCTTATGCCAAAATTGTTCATGAACGTGCGGTTCTTCGTAAATTAATCAATGCTGCCAACGAAATCATCAACACCGCCTTTCACCCTGAAGGAAGAACCTCTGATGAGGTGTTGGACCATGCGGAGAAGGTGGTGTTTGATATTGCCCAGCACTCAATACGACGGGGAGCCGGTTTTCGAGATATTGCCGGATTGCTGACTGAAGCGGTCGATCGAATTGAGGAACTTTATGGTTCAGACCAGACGGTCACCGGGCTGGCCACGGGTTTTTCAGACCTCGACGAGCTGACTTCGGGATTGCAACCCTCGGATCTGATCATTGTTGCCGGTCGTCCCTCTATGGGCAAAACCTCTCTTTCGATGAATATTGTAGAAAATGTCGCTGTTGGGTTAAAGAAACCCGTTGCCGTCTTCAGTATGGAGATGCCGGGCCAGCAGTTGGCCATGAGGATGATGTCGTCTCTGGGTCGAATCAATGCTCAGAAAATCAGGACGGGCAGGTTGGCGGATGAGGATTGGCCAAGATTGACTTCAGCCGTTGAACTGCTCAACCAGGCTCCCATCTTCATTGATGATACGCCAGGACTGACCCCCCTCGAACTGCGTTCTCGAGCCAGACGGTTACAGCGTCAACATGGTGAGCTGGGGTTGCTGGTGGTTGACTATCTCCAGTTGATGCAGTCTATTGACTCCTCTGAAAATCGGGCTACAGAAGTTTCAGCAATGACCCGAGCCCTGAAGATGCTGGCGAAAGAGTTGAACATCCCTGTTATTGTGATGTCTCAGTTAAACAGAAGCCTTGAGCAACGCCCCAATAAAAGACCGGTCATGTCTGACCTAAGAGAGTCGGGCGCGATTGAGCAGGATGCTGATGTTATCTTTTTTATCTACCGTGACGAAATTTATAACGAGGAGAGTGAAGACAAAGGCATCGCTGAGGTGATTATTGGAAAGCAGCGAAATGGACCGACAGGGACTGTCCGCATGACTTTTCTGGGTGAGTACACTCGTTTCGAAAATTATGCGAGTCCTGCCTATGACTCAAACTTCGGATGACATCCTGTACTGTTGCCAGGATCAATCATGATGCGCTAAAGCATAATCTCGCGCGGGTTAGGGGGCTTGCACCGAAAAGCAAGGTGATGAGTGTGGTCAAGGCAGAGGGCTATGGACATGGTGCACTGCAGACAGCCCGTACTCTGGCCGATTCTGATGGTTTCGCTGTGGCCCGTATGGGCGAAGGGGTTTCGTTGCGAAAAGGCGGAGTGGATGCGCCAATCATTGTATTGTCCGGTTTCTTTTATCGTGATGACCCTGCAATCTGTCGGCAATATCAGTTACAGCCGGTCATCCACTGCGCCCATCAATTGCAGCTTGTTTGTCAAGATAAGGGTAGAGACCCTGTGGATGTATGGTTGAAAGTGGATTCTGGGATGCACAGGGCAGGATTTGACCCAGATGATGTCGAAGAGGTATTACGGGCTCTACGAGTCACACCCGGGGTCGGGAAGATCTCTCTGATGACCCACTTCTCAAGTGCCGATGATCTTGATGACACTGCAACAGGGCAACAGATTGAATGCTTCAACGCCACCGTCAAAGGGTTCAAGTTGGAGTGTAGCCTGGCAAACTCTGCAGGTGTTATGGGGTGGCCTGAGAGTCATGCCGAGTGGGTGAGGCCTGGGCTGATGTTGTATGGGGCTTCGCCCCTGAAGGGGCAAAGTGCTGAGGAACTCGGTTTACGACCGGTGATGACTCTCGAATCCACTTTGATCGATAGGCGAGAGTTCAATCGAGGGGAGAGCGTTGGATATGGGAAAACCTGGCAATGCCCGGAGGCGATGCCGATTGGTCTTATAGAGTGTGGTTATGGCGATGGTTATCCACGAGTGCTCTCTCAACAGGCAGAGGTCCTTGTGGGCGGTCATCGGGCGAAGATCATTGGAAGGGTCTCGATGGATATGATCTCAATTGACCTCAGGGGACTGCCTGAGGTGAGTGCAGGAGACCCGGTAATACTCTGGGGAGAGGGCCTTCCGATTGAAGAGATTGCCGCAGCAGCAGGGACCATCAGCTATGAGCTTATGACCAAGGTAACCACCAGGGTGATGGGTGATCGTGGCTAAACGCTCTACTGTTTTTTCATGTACTGAGTGCGGTGCACAATTCCCAAAGTGGGCGGGACAGTGTTCTGATTGTGGCAAGTGGAATACTCTCGAAGAGGAGATCCTCCAGCGAGCAGGAAGTGGAAAGGGGGATCGGTATTCTGGTCTGAACTCCTCGGAGACGGTAACAAGCCTTGATTCAGTTGTCGTTGATGAGATGGTCCGCCGCAATACAGGGATCTCTGAGTTTGATCGCGTTCTTGGCGGCGGCCTGGTCGCGGGATCAGTGATATTGATCGGGGGAGACCCCGGCATTGGCAAATCGACACTTCTCCTTCAGGCGCTCGCCAAGCTGGCAACAACTGACAAGGTTCTCTATGTCACAGGAGAAGAATCGACACAGCAAGTGGCGCTCAGAGCGAAACGGCTCGGAGTCTCGGATTCAAAAGTCCGGCTTCTGGCGGCAACGAATATCGATCTGATCCTGCAGACGGTGATCAAGGAACAGCCGGATGTTGTGGTCGCAGATTCAGTGCAGACACTCTTTTCTGATGCTCTGCAGTCAGCACCAGGAAGTGTCGCACAGGTTAGAGAGAGTAGTGCCCACCTTGTACGGTATGCCAAACAGACCGCAACCACCGTTATTCTGGTAGGGCACGTCACCAAGGAGGGACATCTGGCAGGGCCACGAGTACTTGAGCATATGGTGGATGCAGTGCTCTACTTTGAAGGCGATCGAAGCTCCAGCTTTCGTCTTGTTCGGGCGATCAAGAATCGCTTTGGAGCAGTCAATGAGCTTGGCGTTTTTGCCATGGTCGAAGAGGGCCTGCGTGAAGTCACTAATCCTTCTGCCATGTTTGTCCGTCGTGAAAGCGCTGCTGCAGCGGGAAGTGTCATCCTCGCCACCCAAGAGGGAACACGCCCCCTGCTGGTTGAAGTACAGGCCCTTGTCGATGCCTCTCCACTGGCTAACCCTCGTCGTCTCTGTGTCGGTTTGGAACAGAACAGGATGGCGATGTTGTTGGCCGTTCTTCACCGGCATGGTGGCTTTTCTCTTTATGATCAGGATGTTTTTGTCAATGTTGTTGGCGGTGTGCGTGTGGTTGAGCCCGCGGCAGACCTGGCTCTTCTTGCTGCAGTTGTTTCAAGCCTGCGTGACAAGAGGGTGGCACATGGTACGGTTATTTTTGGTGAGGTGGGGCTCTCTGGAGAGATCAGGCCGGTACAACGGGGTCAGGAGCGATTGAAGGAGGCCTCCAAGCTCGGTTTTACTCGAGCGATAATCCCAAAAGGGAATCAACCAAAGGAGAAGATTGATGGTTTGGAGGTGCTTGCACTGCCAAGAGTTGATCAGGTCTTGCAACAACTGTTTTGACATAAGTCAGGGTTGCTGGAGCCTCAGGTTGCTTCCAAACGTTCTCTGCCTGCTGAGGTTTGATTAACAAAACTAGTGAGGAGGGGTTGGCTTTTAATCCAAAAAGCTTAATCTATAATATTATGAAAAAAATGATGCAACAGTTAGATAATAAAACAAATCTAACATTTATTCTGATTCTGTTCTGGGCCCTTTTCTGGTTAATCAGCAGCAGTAAACTCTATCTCAATGGGGCTTTTTTCCCGTGGATGGGGATATCCGCTGATATTGCTCAACTCTTTCTCTATCTGATTGTAATTGGAGAGGCGGGATTGGCACTACTGTTCATATCACTCATTGTCTGGGGAAAAAGCCCCTCCCATAAACCTTACGTCGAGTCTGGATGGAGAGTGCTCTATCTCGACAGAATCATGCATCGGGTTGCCTTTAAACTAACGGTACTGCTGTTTATCTTGTTCTCACTTTTTGATTTGATTAATGGCGATCGATCAGAGCTTTTTGGAGATGGGGTCTATCTACTGCTCTCCCTGGTGAGCTACGATATCTGGTTCAGAACAGATCAGTATTCGATGGATCAGATGCAGCGGATGGAGATGCAGGCTGACAAGGCACACCGTCTTTAAGGCCTGTGCACCCCTACAGTCTCGCTTTTACCGAAGTAGGCTAATCTATTCTTGATCCCTGTTGGAAGGGTGCTCAAGCCAGGCCGGGACTTCTTTATATAGCTCTTAAAAGTTCATTGATGCCTACTTTGCTTCGGGTTCTGTCATCAACCTGCTTAACGATTACTGCGCAATAGAGGCTGTAACTTCCATCATCAGAAGGTAGTGAGCCCGAGACAACCACAGAACCTGCGGGGATTCTTCCGTAACTGATCTCCCCTGTTTCGCGGTTGAAGATGCGAGTGCTCTGGCCAATAAAAACACCCATCGAAATGACAGATCCCTCCTCAACAATGACGCCTTCAACAACCTCACTTCGTGCCCCTATAAAACAGTTGTCCTCGATGATGGTTGGCCCTGCCTGCAGTGGCTCAAGAACACCTCCGATACCGACACCTCCGGAGAGGTGGACATTCTTGCCAATTTGAGCACATGAACCCACCGTTGACCAGGTGTCGACCATGGTTCCCTGATCAACATAAGCGCCTATATTGACATAGCTTGGCATGAGGACCACGTTTGGGGCAATAAAAGAACCTTTCCTGGCTGTAGCAGGGGGGACCACTCTGAACCCACCCTGTCTCATCTCTTCCTCGCCATAATCTGCAAATTTAGTTGCTACTTTATCGAAGTAGTGGGTATAGCCATCACGAATGATTTGGTTATCTTCAATACGGAATGAGAGCAGGACTGCTTTTTTTAGCCACTGGTTGACTACCCAGTCATCATCAGATTTTTCAGCGACACGGCATTTGCCGTGATCAAGAAGCTCAATCGCCTCATGCACCGCCTCACGTACTTCAGGGGTTACATTTGCAGGCTCGATCTGATGTCGTTCCTCAAACGCTGTTTCAATAACTGTTTGCAGGTTTTCCATTGCTCATTCTCCAGGTGGTAGTCCTCACCATGGTGAGGTTCAATTGAGTTCATCAATCTCCAAAAGAGTGAAACTGCGGAGGCTACTGGGTGAGGCGTCCGGAATCAAGATATTTAGAGAGATCCAGTCGAGTTTTGATGGTGTTCACCAATTGTTCACGGGCTTTGCCTTCAGGGATTGGCAGATTATCCCGATCTGTAATGAAGAAGACGTCTTCAGCCCGCTCTCCAAAAGTGGTGATTCGGGCGTGATCTAATTTGAATTTACTCTGTAACAAAGCAAGTGCAATCTGCTTTAAGAGGCCGGGTCGATCTTGTGCCTCAACCTCCATTATTGTGTGGTCTCCACCCGGAGACTCTGAGAACTCAACCTTGGTGGGCACAGGAAAGGAGCGAGCTGCCCTGGAGAGGGTGATGCGCCGTGGACTCTCATAATCTTCCGAGGTAATTAGCTGATTACGAAGTTGTTTGGTGCTGTGGTCAAGTTTGGACTGATCTTCAATCATCTCACCGCTTTGAGTGAGTACGGCAAAGGTCATTAGAGAGAGGCCAGTTCTGGTTGTATGAATTCGGGCATCAACAATATTGAGCCTGAGTCGATCAAAACCGCTGGTTGCCCTCAACAGCAGATCTTCTGCATCAGGGGCACAGATTAGAAACTGGTTTGCACCAACATCTATGGTATGACGAGCGGTAACCAGAGGGAGGGTGACGGCACTTGTCCTGATGATCATCTTGGCATGCCAGGCAATGGCATCGGCATCATAGCGAACAAAATAGTCATCGGCGATATGGTCCCAGAAATCGATTACCGCGGTCATATCTGTCTCACTGGAATCGAGTTGTGACAACGCATCCTTTTTGATCTCTTCAACTCGTTGACCCAGCTGTGTCGGGTGCTGAAGACCATGGCTTAAGAGGCGGGTTGTGGCGGCATAGAGCTCTGCAAGAAGCCGGCCCTTCCAGGTATTCCATACTTTTGGACTGGTCCCGCGCAGATCAGAGATGGTCAAAAGGTAGAGGTTGTCCAGATGGGCCTGGTCACCGACAATCTGTGCAAACTCAAAGATCACTTCTGGATCTGCAATATCTTTTCGTTGAGCCGTCCACGACATGATCAGGTGGTGACGGACCAGCCAGGAGACAAAATGAGCATCATAATCACTGAGGTCGTGTTGCTTACAAAAGGTATAAGCATCTTGTTCACCGAGGACCGAATGGTCTCCACCACGCCCTTTGCCAATATCATGAAACAGGCCGGCCAGATAGAGACGTTCTTTCTTGAATATATGACCCATTAGATCACTTGCTTCAGGGAGTTCACTCCGGTGTGAATGAACGCTCAGGCGTCGCAGGTTTCTAAGTACAAAGAGGCTGTGCGCATCAACAGTATAGACATGAAAGAGATCGAACTGCATCTGACCGACAATATTGCCAAAAACTGGGATATAGGCGCCAAGAACACCATAGGCATTCATTCTTCTGAAGGCATGGGTTTGTCCATTGGGCTGACGCAGGATCTCCATAAACAGAGTACGACAGCCAAGGTCTTTCCTGAAATTAGCATCGATGAGCCCTAGATTGGTTCGCATCTGCCGAAGGGTGCTGGCACGTATCCCCTTTATTTCGGGGTGTTGTTGAAGAACCAGAAAGATCTCAAGAAGGCTAGAGGGGGAGCTGCTGAAGGTGTTGGGGTTGCGGGTCTCAAGGAATCCATCTACAACCCTGAAGCGGCGGTTAATCGTTTTTGGCGATCTTCTCCCTTTTGAGAGGATGGCCTCCTGGAAGTGCTGGAGGAGGATCTCATTGAGTAATCGGAGCTCCTTTACTGTTCTGAAATACTTCTTCATCAGCTGTTCTACAGCCAGATGGGACTGGGTATCTTCATACCCCATCTGCTGGGCAAGGACTTTTTGATGGTCAAACAGTAATCGGTCTTCTCCGCGACCGGTCAGGAAGTGGAGGCCATTTCGAATTCGCCAGAGAAAATTCCTTCCCCGAATCAGAGTTCGATACTCTTCTTCAGTAAGAAACTGATGATCCAAAAGATCCTGAAGTGAATTACTCCCAAAATAGCGTCGAGTCACCCAGCCGATCATATGGATATCTCTCAGTCCACCAGGCCCCTCTTTGATATTAGGTTCCAGGTTGTACGCGGTGTCATGAAATCTAAGGTGGCGGGCGATCTGCTCTTCCCATTTTGCAGTGAAGAACTGTCTGACCGGCCAGATCCTGGGGGGCGCATTTTTTTCCAGCATCATTTTGGTGAGGTCAGGGTCACCCTGAAGGTGTCTCGATTCCATCAAGTTGGTGGCAACAGTAATGTCGTTGCGCGATTCTGAAATACACTCCTTGATGGAGCGAACACTATGGCCCACCTCAAGTCCAATATCCCAAAGAAAGCGGATAAAGTGTTCAATGAACGTTTTGGCTTCTTTATTGGGAGAGCGTTGCAGGAGAATCAATATATCCACATCAGAGGCTGGGTGAAGTTCGCCTCTCCCATAGCCGCCACAAGCAACCAGAGCCATTATCCTGGGGGTGTCATATTCGAGAGTCAGTCGTCTCCAGGAGTGTTCCAGAAGATGGTCAACCAGCCAGGCATTGAGAGTGATAACCTCTGCCGCATTACCTCCCTCTAAGTGGTAGCCCTTCAGGGCTTCCTGTCCACGGAAGAGGGCCTCTTTAAAAACCGTTATGGGATGATCGGTTGACTCCAGTTCATGCTTGAACCGGGGCTTATCAAAAACCTTTGACTTGGCAAGATGGCTGGTCATGAGTTGTCGGCATGCTCACTCTGGGTGAGAATCTCAACACCTGTTTCGGTGACCAGTACGGTATGTTCCCACTGGGCGGAGAGCCCATGATCCCGGGTGATTACTGTCCAGCCATCTCCGAGCAGACGAGTATCCGCCTTGCCTGTATTGATCATCGGTTCAATTGTGAAAGTCATTCCTGGTTGGAGTTCCAGGCCAGTGCCAGGGTTTCCATAGTGGAGCACCTGTGGGTCTTCATGAAATTCCTTGCCAATGCCATGGCCACAATACTTTCGAACCACTGAGAAACCGGCATTTTCTGCATGCTGTTGAATTGCAGAGCCGATGTCACCAAGAAAGAGGCCCGGTTTCACCAGTTCGATCGCTTTCTCCAGGCATTCTTTACTGATTCGAGTGACACGTTCACCGAGGATCGAGGGTTTGCCGGCAAAAAAGGTCCTGCTGGCATCTCCGTGATAGCCATCTTTGATCAGGGTGACATCAATATTGATGATATCCCCTTGTTTTAGCCGTTTTTCACCAGGTATACCGTGACAGATCACATGATTGACTGAGGTGCAGATGGATTTTGGGAAACCTCTGTAGTTGAGTGGTGCCGGGATCGAATTGAGTTCTGAGACAATGTAGTCGTGGCATCTCTGGTTGAGCTCTTCGGTGGTTGTCCCGGGAACCACGTAGGGTGTAATCATATCGAGCACCTGGGCAGTCAGGCGGCCGACAACACGCATCTTTTTTATCTCATCTGGCTTTTTTATTGAAACCGCCATTCATCTTCTCGCTTCTATTAAAAACAATTAAGAATTGATCTTGTTGCGTCGCGATCCTACACCATTACAGGCTTGTGATGGAGTGGGATTTGGATAATTTAAAAGGATATGGTATAAACCGCGCGGATTTTACTAAAACACACATGGGATCAAGGTGTCTGTCCGGGTGCCCAAGAGGCTGGCAGCCACCCCCATGGAGGTCTAACCCGAACGGAGAAACTGGCATGAGTAAAGTAACCATGCGCCAGATGTTAGAGGCTGGCGTGCATTTTGGACATCAAACCCGCTACTGGTCCCCTCGCATGGCTCCCTATATCTTTGGGAGCAGAAACAAGATCCACATCATCAACCTTGAATGCTCACTGCCGATGTTCCGTGAGGCGGTGAATTTTCTTGGAAATCTTGCTGGAAATGGTGGAAATGTCCTTTTTGTCGGGACCAAGCGTCAGGCGAGTCAGATTATAAAAGAAGAGGCACAACGGTCAGGATCCCCCTATGTGGACCACCGCTGGCTCGGAGGGATGCTTACCAATTTCAAGACAATTCGCAACTCTGTTAAACGTCTGCAGGACCTGGAGGCCGCTCTTGCCGAAGATGCAGCAGTCCAATTGAGCAAAAAAGAGGAGTTGAGACTTGAAAGGGAGCGGGCAAAACTAGATCGAGCACTCTCTGGCATCAGAGAGATGAACTCACTTCCCGATGCGATGTTTGTTATCGACATCAATTCAGAATCAATCGCTGTAAAAGAGGCCAATAAGCTTGGTATTCCAGTTGTTGCTGTGGTCGATACCAACAGCAAACCTGACGGCGTTGATTACATTATTCCCGGTAATGATGATGCTATTCGTGCGATCAGACTCTATACCCAAGGTATTGCTGATGCGATTATTGAAGCACGCTCTGCGGCTCAGGTTCAGGCCTTAAATAAAGATGGTGATGAGTATGTCGAGGTCGATGACTCAGGAAAAGTTGTTGCCTCCAGTGAAGCGAAGCCAGATGAAGAAGAGAAGCCGGCAAAAAGTGTGACCCGAAAGAAAGCAGTAAAAAAGGTAGTTGCAAAGGCAAAGGATAAAGCTGAAGCAGAACCAGGCGATACCACCAAAAAAGTGGTTAAAAAGAAAGTGGTTAAAAAAGCAACAACAAAGAAAGCGGTTGCAAAGAAAACGGAAACCAAAAACACCAAAGCCAAAGAGCCCGAAGCAGCGGATGAGAAAACCACTGATTCGGTTGAACCCAAGTCAACTGGAGAGGAATAGGATATGACGATTAGCGCTTCAATGGTTAAGGACCTAAGGGTCCGGACAGGTGCCGGAATGATGGAGTGCAAGAGAGCGCTCACAGAGGTTGAAGGTGATATTGATGCTGCGATCGAGTTGTTGCGAAAAAAAGGGGCAGCAAGCGCAGACAAGAAAGCAGGAAGGATTGCAGCAGAAGGGGTTGTTTTTGCCACCTTCAGTGATGACAGAAAGGCGGCCACTCTTGTGGAAGTGAATTGTGAAACGGATTTTGTAGCCAAGGATGAGGGTTTTGTCTCCTTTGTCTCTCAGGTGGCTTTATCTGTTCAGCGTGATAATCCAGCCGATACTCAAGCCCTCTCCTCTTTATCACTCGGAGATAAAGGCCAAACGGTGGAAGAGGCGAGAAAGGCTTTGATTGGAAAGATAGGTGAAAATATCAGTATTAGACGCTTTATCTTCTGGCAGGCAGAAGAGGGAAGCCAGTTGAGTGGTTATCTGCACGGTTCTCGAATCGGCGTCCTGGTTGAGCATACCGGTTCAAATCAGAATCTTGGCAGAGATATTGCAATGCATGTAGCAGCGAGCCAGCCACTTTGTGTATCGACAGACGAGATTCCCCGGGATGTGCTTGATAAGGAACGGAAAATCTATAAGGCTCAAGCGATGGAGAGCGGGAAGCCTGAGGCCATCATGGAAAAGATGGTTGAAGGGCGAGTCAATAAATTCAAGAAAGAGAATACTCTGTTAGGCCAGCCATTCGTCAAGGATCCTGATTTGAGTGTTGAAAAAGTCCTTTCGGCGGAAGGTGAGAGCATACTTCGATTTATCCGCTATGAAGTGGGTGAAGGGATTGAAAAACGAGAGGATGACTTTGTCTCAGAGGTGATGGCGCAGGCCAAAGGGGGCTGAATTATGTCCTCTAGTGAGAGGTTGCTTGTTTACCCACGAATGTTGATCAAACTCAGTGGTGAAGCGCTTGCTGGAGAAACAGGTTTTGGCGTTGATAATGACCTCCTTGATCAGGTCTCTCGGCAGATCAATAGTGTTACCTCACTGGGTGTTCAGGTTGGAGTCGTAATCAGAGGCGGTAATTTCTTTCGTGGGGCTTAGGCTGCTGCGAAATCGATGGATCGAATTACCGCCGATTACATCGGCATGCTGGTTTCTGTGATGAATGCACTCTCGCGGCAACAATCACTCAAACGTTCTGGAACCTCAACCAGGACACAATCATCGATAGCGATACCTTCTGTCGTCGAGCCCTATGTGCGCGCGCGGGCATTGAAACACCTGGATAAGGGCAAGGTGGTGATTTTTGCTGCCGGGAGTGGAAACCCCTGTTTACGACTGATTCGGCAGCAGCCCATCGAGCCGTTGAGATCGGAGCAAACCTGATGATCAAGGCGACCAAGGTCGATGGGGTCTATGATAAGGGCCCTGCGATCTATTCGGATGCGGTACGTTATGACAATCTGAGTTATGATGAAGTACTCCAGGATCGCCTGGAAGTGATGGATACAACTGCAGTCACACTATGCCGAGATCATAATCTGCCTGTCCGTGGCTGCAATATGAATGCAACAGGAGCCTTTGTGCGTTTGGCCAGGGGTGAAACTCTAGGTACTCTTTTTGGAGGTGAAGCAATCACATGACTCAGGAAATTCAACAAGACGCAGAAAGAAGAATGAAAAAGACCATTGAGTCGGTCTCTTCAGAAATGGTCAAACTTAGGACCGGTCGAGCCAGTCCAGCGTTGCTTGAACATCTCAGGGTTGATTATTACGGCACGCCGACTCCAATCAGCCAGGTAGCTACGGTAAGTGTTCCTGATGCCAGAACCTTGAGTGTCACTCCCTGGGATAAATCGATGATGAGTGTCATTGAGAAGGCTATCCTTGAGTCTGATCTTGGGCTCAATCCAGCCACAGCTGATGAAACAATGCGAATTCCTCTGCCGCCCCTTACCGAAGAACGTCGAAAAGAGATGGTGAAACTGGTCAAGAGTGAAGGTGAGCATGGCAAGGTTGCGGTAAGAAATATCCGTCGGGATGCAATCCACCAGGTTCGTGAAAAACTCAAACACAAAGAGATCTCTGAAGATGTAGAAAAAGGATTCGAGCAGACAATGCAGAAGCTGACAGATACTTATATCCATCAAATTGATGAAATTGTCTCTGATAAAGAAAAAGAGGTGATGGAAGTTTAAAACTGGGGTTTTGGGATCTTTTGAGAACGCTTGTTCGTTCCATATCATCAACTCCAATTTTGGATACACCTATTTTTATTGGTTGTTTTTTTGGAACGATCTGCCTGATTGGGCTAGAGCTGGATTGATATCATGACACTATATGAGTAATTATTGATTCTAATCATCTCTTCATATCTATGTTTAACAATCGTCATCTTCATCTCCCATCACGCTGCTTAATATCGTGTTGCGGGTCAATTCATTGCCTGACGGGTCGATGGTAGTGGCTTCTTCAACTGGAACTGGGCCGAATCATGTTGCTGTCATCATGGACGGTAATGGCCGCTGGGCAAAACACAGAGGGTTGAAGAGATCCGAAGGACACAAGAAGGGGGTTGTTGCTGTCAGGGAGCTGATTAAAAATGCGGTTGATGCAGGCATCTCGCAGCTCTCTCTCTTTGCCTTTAGCAGTGAGAATTGGAGACGTCCTGCTCTCGAGGTACGTCTGTTGATCCAGTTGCTCAACAATACGCTCGAAAATGAAGTTGATGATCTTCATCAAAATGGGATCCGATTAAAGATTCTTGGGGATCTGGAACGTTTTGATTCCAGGGTGGAAGCGATGGTTCGTAATGCCGAATCTTTGACCGCAGACAACCAGGTCATGAACCTCAACATTGCCATAAACTACGGTGGTCGTTGGGATATTGTAAATACCATCCAAAAAATGGTTGCCGGGGGTTGTTCATCTGATGAGATTTCAGAAGAGGCTATCTCACACTCTCTCTCCACCGGGGGCATACCTGATCCGGACCTTTTTATCCGGACAGGTGGAGAGCATCGGATCAGTAATTTCCTGATTTGGCAGTTGGCTTATACAGAGCTCTTTTTTACCGATACCCTCTGGCCAGATTTTGGCAAGGGTGATCTAGAGGCTGCACTTCAATGGTATATGGGCAGAGAACGACGATTTGGCCGTACCAGCGAACAGGTTGTTAAAGGGGAACACTAAGGGTGCTTAGGCAGAGGTTGTTAACCGCATTCATTCTTGCTCCATTGCTCCTGATCGGCGTCTTCTTCTTTTCAGAGGCTTGGTTCGCCGCTCTCATTGCTTTTCCATTGTTACTGGCCGCCTGGGAGTGGTCAGGTCTCTATGAGATCAAACATCCGGCCCCTCGAATTGCCTTGATTATTCTTGGGGTCGTGGGTGCTCTTGTTCTCTATATCGGCAATTCAGATGATGTGCTGTTGTGGATTCTTGGGCTCTCCTCTTTGGTCTGGAGCGGCCTTTTTATTGACCTTCTAAACCGTCCCGTATTGGCGAATTTTGGGCAGAGATGGATTGGACTTACCGTTGGTACGATCGGATTGATAGTAGCGTGGCTCTCCTTCACCGCCCTACGACAAGCTGAAGGGGGTGAGAAACTGGTCTTTATCCTCCTCGCAATTATCTGGGTGGCTGATTCTGGCGCCTATTTCATTGGAAAACGTTGGGGGAGGCGCCGCCTTGCACCATTGATCAGCCCTGGAAAGAGTATTGAGGGGTTGATAGGTGGCATAGGTTCGGCTGCGCTGGTTGGGTTTGTAGCCGCCCTCTTGTTGGGTTTTCGGGATGTTATCGAAGTTGTCACATGGACAGTTGTTGCAATATTGGTCTCATCGATCTCAGTCGTTGGTGATCTTGCACAGAGCCGGATAAAGAGAAGATGCGGAAAAAAAGACAGTGGAACGCTTCTTCCTGGTCATGGGGGTATTCTTGATCGTATAGATAGTCTCCTGGCAGCGGCCCCAGTCTATGGGTTGTTAGTGCTCTATGTTCTCCCTCAACTCTTTGCAGGGGTATCAGGATGAAGAGCCAGTTTTGCCAGAGAGCCTGCTGCTGGTGGCGAAATCGATGGTCATCGGGAACAAGCCGTAATCCTATCGAAATGATTACCAGAGCGTGTTCGAAGTCTTTTTGCTTGCCCAGGTCCGGAGGAACCACCGATGACTGTTGATAAAGATCTGGTGAAAGTAACCGTGCCCCGGGTTGATGTCTTTTATTCCATGCAGAGCGATTACTGCTATTTCCTGCTGGATCGACTGATGAGTCTGGCCGGGCAGGGAGTTGAGGTCTTCATTCGCCCAGTTCTGGGGGGCGTTCTGCGCATCCCTGAACGCTACCGGGATCGTGACGAGTTGGAATTACACTATTTTGAGTCGGATACTCGGCGAACGGCGGAATATCTGGGCCTGCCCTACGCCTGCCCCGACCCATCGCCCATAGATTGGGCGCCGGGCCAGATCTGGCGGGCAAAGCCTGACCAGCCCCGAAACCAACACCTGCACCAGCTTTTCGTTGGCGCTATCCGGGCCGGGCGCGGGCTTGAATTCCTCGACTGTGTCGGGCGCATGCTGTGGGATGGCTCAACTCCCGGTTGGGACAAGGGTGACCATCTTAAACACGCCATGGCGGCAGCTGGCTTGGACAGAGACGAAATTCTTGAAGCAAATAGCTGGCAAAGCGTCGAACAGGACCTGCAGGCCAACAATGAGGCGATGCAACAGGTCGGTCACTGGGGAGTACCGCTGATGGTTTACAAAACCGAACCCTTCTATGGGCAGGACCGGTTTGATCAACTTCTGTGGCGGATGGGGAGGGACTGAATATGGCAAAACTCGCCGGGAGCCCGGACCGATGTGGAGTAGCCATACTCGGATCAACTGGAACCATTGGCAGGAATACCCTTGATGTTATCCGCCATCACCCAGATCGTTATCGCGTGGTTGCTCTAACGGCATTCAGTCAGGTGGAGATGCTGGTTGCCCAGTGTGTTGAATTCAAACCTGAAATAGCGGTGGTTGTCGATCAGGAGAGTGCTGAGAGTGTCGAACGACACCTGAAGAGTGCCGGTTCAGAGACCCGGGTTTTGCTGGGGGCTGACCATCTTGAGGAAATTGCTGCTTTAAGCGAGGTCGATACGGTGATGGCAGGAATTGTCGGCGCTGCGGGATTGCTGCCCACTCTTGCTGCAGTCCGGTCTGGAAAAAGAGTGCTGGTCGCGAATAAAGAGCCCCTGGTGATGATGGGTGAATTGATCACCGAAGAAGCGCGAGCAAACAATGCCATTCTACTGCCCATCGACAGCGAGCATAATGCCATTTTTCAGTGCCTGCCTGAGCATTTCAAGGTGGGTCAGGATATCGCTCAGGTTGGCGTGAGAAAAATACTGCTTACCGGATCTGGCGGGCCATTCAGAGGCCTTCCCCTTGAAGAGTTTTCAACAGTTACTCCAGAGCAGGCTTGTCAACATCCGAACTGGGTTATGGGACCGAAAATCTCAGTCGACTCAGCAACAATGATGAACAAAGGGCTTGAAATCATTGAAGCCTGTTGGCTCTTCTCGACTCCACACACAACTATCGAGGTGGTGGTTCATCCACAGAGCGTGATCCACTCCATGGTGGAATATAGCGATGGTTCCATTATTGCTCAGCTTGGGGCCTCAGATATGCGAATCCCAATTGCCTATGGGTTGGCATGGCCAGAACGCCTAGATTCAGGGGTCTCTCGCCTTGACCTTGGGGCAATCGCTCATCTTGACTTTGAGCCCCCTGATCCAGGCCGCTTTCCCTGTATAAGGTTGGCAAGAGAGTCAATTGAGTCAGGGGGAACGCTCCCTACCATTCTGAATGCAGCAAATGAGATCGTTGTTGATGCCTATTTGAACAAGAGGATCAGATTTGATCAAATACCGCGAATAATAGAGGAGATTCTTGGAATCGTAGCCTACTCGGATGATGTTACTCTTGAGAAGGTGCTTGAGGCTGATGAGAGGGCAAGAGCGAGTACGCTAGAGCGAATCGAGCAGAAATATTCTGCTTAGGGATCCTCCCTTATTGTCTGACCTGTGATTGTGAGTTAAATCAAAATATGACCAGTTTTTTATACAGTATTGTGGGGTTTGTTCTGGCATTAGGTATCCTCGTCACAATCCATGAGTTTGGCCATTTCTGGGTTGCCAGAAAGGTAGGTGTAAAAGTAATCAAGTTTTCAGTTGGTTTTGGCAGCCCGCTCTGGAAGCGAAAGGGAAAGGATGGCGTTGAGTATCTGCTCGGTGTGGTGCCTCTTGGCGGATATGTGAAGATGCTGGATGAGAGGGAGGGTGAAGTCCAAGAGAAGGATCGCCCCTTTGCCTTTAACAGGCAGCCGCTCCTTAGTCGTACAGCAATAGTATTTGCCGGGCCGCTCTCTAATTTCCTTTTCGCGATTGCCGCTTATGCGCTGGTTGCCCTGATTGGAGTTGAAGATATCAGGCCAATCGTCGGGCACGTTGTCGAAGGCTCCCCAGCGGCAACTTCAGGGATTGTCAAAGGGGATGAAGTGGTTGCCATCAATGGGCGATCGAATAGCAGCTGGAGTGAGAACAGGCTCTTTCTGTTTGATCAGGTTTTTTCAGGATCTGACATTGAACTGACAGTCCGACATCAGGATGGACGAAATAGTCAGCACTATATCTCTGCGCCAGGGGGGACAGATGATGAGTTAACCCCTGATGTGCTTGAGAGCGTGGTGGGTATTTACAGCTATATACCACCTCTCCCACCCGTCATTGGCGGGGTGATGGAAGGATCGCCAGCCGCCCTGGCTGGACTGAAGCTCGACGATCGAGTGATCTCAGTCGATGGCATTGCTGTTGAGGAGTGGATGGAGGTCGTTAACTATATAAGCCAACGACCCTCCACACCGATTGAATTGATGCTCCTTTTTGATAGCTCTGAGCGGATTGTCGAGGTCACTCCTCGGGCGGTTGCCGTTGAGGGTGAGGTGATTGGGCAAATTGGTGCCTATCTGAAACCGGTTCCGTTCCCGGAAGAGCTTAAAGTTAAAATTCAGCTTGGGTTGGGTGAAGCCCTGCTTAAAGGGGTTGAAAGCACCTGGGGCATGTCAACACTGACACTGAAGGTGTTAGGTAAAATTATAACTTTTCAAACATCTACAGACAGTTTGAGCGGTCCTATCTCGATCGCTCAATATGCGGGCCAGACCGCCCAACTCGGAATAAGTGAATTTATCCTCTTTTTGGCAATCATCAGCGTTAGTCTTGGCGTTCTCAATCTCCTCCCGATCCCGCTCCTCGATGGAGGTCATCTGTTCTACTTTCTTGTTGAATTTATTACCCGACGACCCGTATCTAAGCAATTTATGATCATCGGTCAGCAAATTGGCATATTTGTGTTAGTTATGCTTATGAGTGTTGCTGTTTATAATGATATAGTTAGATTGTCTTCATAGCCTCTCTTTTGCTGAATGTTGAACTTGAATGTGAAAAAATTCTTATTTTTCCTACTCTTGGGATGGGTGGTCATATCCACAGCTGGAGCTATTGACTCCTTCACCATTAGTGATATTCGGGTAGAGGGATTACAACGGGTCTCCCCGGGAACTGTTTTCAACTATCTTCCACTCAAAGTGGGGGATCAGATTGATGCCGTTTCAGCCAGAGAGGGGGTCAAGGCACTCCATAAGACTGGTTTTTTTAGGGAGGTTCAACTCAAGCAAGAGGGCACGGTTTTGATCGTTGAGGTTCATGAGCGGCCCTCCATTACTCAGATCGATTTTGTGGGCAACAAAATCATCGATAAAGATGAGTTGGTAACCAACCTGAGGCAGGCCGGATTTGCAGAAGGACGCATCTATAATAAGGGGCTGGTCGAGAGCGTAAAGCAGGAGTTGATGCAACTCTATTTTGCAAAGGGACGATATGGAACCTCTGTAGAGATCACAGTCACTCCTCAAAAGCGCAATCGAGTTGCTGTTACTTTTGATATTAACGAAGCAGCGGTTGCCAGGATAAATGAGATTAAAATCATTGGGAACAAGGTTTTTAGTGATGATCGACTTCGAGACGAATTTGTTCTGACCACACCTGGCCTGTTCTTGTTTTTTTCCAGTCGAGATGATCAATATTCTAAAGATAAACTGGAAGGTGATCTTGAGAGTCTGAAGAGCTTCTATCTTGATCGGGGCTATCTTGATTTCAAGATTGAATCGACCCAGGTTTCAATGAGTTCAGATAAAACATCTATCTATCTCTCTATTGCACTCTCAGAAGGAGAGCAGTACTCGATCAAAGAGGTCAAGATTGTCGGCAATCTCGTTTTCACTCGAAGTGAACTGAACAAACTGATCACTATTCAACCGGGTGATCAGTTCTCCAGAAAACAACTGAATGACAGCCGTCGTGCGATTCTTGATAAATTGGCTGATGAAGGTTATGCCTTTGCCAGCGTAGCGGCGCTGCCCAACATTGATCAACAGAATCACACGGTTGAGTTTACTCTGGACATTGATCCTGGAAGACGGGTCTATGTCAGACGGATCAATATTTCTGGGAACATGGCCACTCAGGATGAGGTGATTCGTCGTGAGATGCGGCTTATAGAGGGGGGCTGGTTTTCAGCAATAAAGTTAAGACGTTCCAGAGTCAGGCTACAGCGACTGGATCTTTTTGCCAATGTGGAAATCAGAACACCTGCTGTTCCAGGCAGCATAGATCAGGTTGATGTGAATGTAGTGGTTGAAGAGAAAAGCACCGGTTCCTTTATGGGAGGGGCAGGTTACTCGACTGAAGATGGATTACTGCTCATGGCAGGGGTTGAGTTTCGCAACCTGTTTGGTGAAGGCAAAGGGCTTGAGATTCGGATTGATAATACTTCAGCACGCGAGGAATACAAGATTATCTATAAGGATCCCTATACTACCCTCTCTGGGGTAAGCCGTGAACTCTATGCTGAATCAGAAAAATATTCTGCAGATGAAGCAAATACCTCTAGTTATCTGATGAATTCAGCACGCTTAGGCGTGAATTACCAGTTCCCCATGACCGAGTTCTACTCACTGCAGTCAGGTCTCTCTGTAGAGAAGTTATCGCTCAAGTCAACTGATACAACACCATCAGAATATGATGCATTTATAAACTCCAATCCAGAGGCCTGGAACTATAAGATTACTTCCGGGTTAACCTATGATACTCGTGACAGTAAGACCTGGGCGATGAGTGGTGGAGTGAGAACTGCATCTGTAGAATTTACTGGTCCTGGGAGCGAAATTGAGTACTATCGTCTCTTCCTGAAAGGATCACAGTACATTTCTCTCTCTGACACTATTTCACTTCATGGCCGGGCAGAGCTTGGTTATGGTGATGGTTATGGTGAACTGGGTCAGTTGCCCTTTTACAAGAACTTCTTTATGGGAGGACCAAGTACTGTTCGTGGATACCGCTCTCGCTCAATTGGCCCCTATGATGATAGCGCTGATCCAAAACCAATTGGAGGAAGCAAGCGGATTGTTGGCAGCCTTGAGTTATTGATACCCTATCCAGGGTCTGAAAAAACCCGGGATAAACGCTTTGCCTTCTTTGTAGATGGGGGGCAGGTCTACACCCCCAGGGATGATATCGACCTTGGTGAAATCCGCTACTCCATGGGTATTGGGTTTAACTGGTTGTCGGCTATTGGGCCCATTGGCTTAAGTTATGGGGTTCCGATTAATCCACAGACCGGAGATCAGGAAGAGCGATTCCAAGTCAGCATGGGGTTCATATTTAACTAGAATACATAAAGAATATAATGACATGAAAATACCATCAAAAATATTTATTTCACTTTTCATTTGTTTGACGATGATGGGGTACTCCTCTTCTGTTTCTGCACAAGGGACAAAGATTGGATACGTTGATACCCCTCGATTAATGAAGGAGGCCCCTCAGGTTATCGCATCGCAAAAAATGCTTGAGGAGGAATTTAGTGAACGGCAACAGATGCTGAAATCCTATCAGCAAGAGATTGCCGATCTGGAAGCCGATATCCAAAAAAACAGCCTGATCATGAGTTCGGATGAGCAGAGCCAAAAAGAACGACGATTGCGTGAATTACAACGTCTGTTGAAACGAGGGAGTGAAGAGTATCGTGAGGATGTCAGCTTGAGAAGAAATGAAGAGTTGACAAAAGTTCAGATTATAGTTCGTGAAGCAGTGATGACGGTGGCGGTTGCCGAAGGCTACAATCTGATTGTTGAGTTTCCTGTCTACGCAAGCCCTGAGGTGAATATCACTAACAAGGTCCTCGATCAATTGTCGAAGCAACGTTGAACAATCGCTCTGTTTTATTCACACCCAGTCGTCCCAGATAAAGATATCAATAAGTGACACGAATAATTCAACTTGAATCACCAATATCATTAGAAAAGCTTGCTGGCCAGCTTCAAGCTGAATTTAGAGGTGATCCAGAGTTGAAAATTCAAAGCGTGGCCAATCTCGAACACGCCGATTCTGGATCGCTCTCCTTTTTTTCTGGAAAACGTTTCCTGAGTGATCTCCAGACCACTGAAGCCGGCGTTGTCATCCTAAGCAAAGAGAACTCATTGCTCTTTCCAGGGAACAGTATCTACTCAGAAAATCCGTATGCTACTTTTTCTCAGGCCGTTGGAATAATGAAGGTGGAAGAAGAGCCGATACCGAAAAGAGACCAAAGTGCCATAATTGATCATTCTGCAGTCATTGCCGACAATGCCACAATCGGTGCAGGCGTTATTATTGAAGCGGGTGTTGTTATAGGAGAACAGGTTTTGATTGGCAATGGCAGTTCTATTCATCGAGGAGTAGAGATTGCCAGGTCATGTCGGATTGGTGCAAATGTAGTTATTGGTAGAGGGGTCACCCTAGGTGAGAGGTGTAAAATAGAACCGGGTGCAGTTTTAGGGGCTACTGGGTTTGGCTACACCCATTTAGATGAGGAGTGGCTGCCAATACCCCAGCTTGGGTCAGTGATTATAGGTAAGAATGTTGATATTGGTGCGAACTCGACCATTGATCGCGGCACATTGGGAGATACTGTTATCGAGGATGGCGTAAAAATCGATAATCAGGTTCACATCGGACATAATGTTCATATAGGAGCTCACACTATCCTGGCAGGATGCAGTGCTGTTGCAGGGAGTGTCAAAATTGGAAACCGCTGTCGTTTGGGAGGCAGGGTGGGTATCCTTGATAATCTCGAAATTACCGATGATGTCCATATTGCAGCCACTAGTGTGGTCACTCGTTCGATTGCCGAGCCGGGGATGTACTCATCTGTTGTTCCGGCACAATCTGTAGCGAAATGGCGTAGAAATATAGGCAGAATAAGAAATCTCGATCGTTGGGCTGTGAAGATTGAGAAGAAACTAAAACAAGAGCATAAGGAGGATTAGATTGATCACTTTGGATATTCACCAAATCATGGAGTATCTCCCTCATCGTTATCCATTTTTATTGATTGATCGGGTGATTGAGCTTGACCCTGGTGTCACTCTGAAAGCATTAAAAAATGTAACTGTTAACGAGCCTTTTTTTCAGGGCCACTTCCCTGTGCGGCCCGTCTTTCCTGGGGTAATGACACTTGAAGCGATGGCTCAGGCATCGGCTATTCTTGCCGCGAGCGGGCTAGACAAAAAACCCGAGAAAAATATAGTTTATCTGTTTGCCGGAGTCGATAAGGCACGTTTTAAGCGCGCCATTGAGCCGGGGGATCAAATTGTTTTTGAGATAGAACTCATTCGCCAGGTCAGGAATGTCTGGAAATGTGGGGGTACTGCTTCTGTTGATGGTGCACTCTCGTGCAGCGCAGAAGTGCTTTTTACCTATCGGGAGCTTTGAATGATTGACCAGAAGGCGTTAATTGATCCCGGTGCTCGTCTTGGGAATGGCGCCAAAGTAGGTCCGTTCACGATTATCGAAGATGATGTAGAGATAGGTGATGATACTGAAATAGGTTCACACTGTGTCATAAGATCCGGGACACGAATCGGCAAGTCCAACCGTATCTCACAATTCTGCTCAATTGGTGATGAACCCCAGCATTTGGGATATGCAGGTGAGCCGACTAAACTGGAAATCGGAGATCGTAATACTATTCGAGAGTACTGTACGATCAATCGTGGGAGCACCTGCAGTGATGGTGTGACCCGAGTCGGCAATGATAATTTCTTTATGGCCTATGTGCATATTGCTCATGATTGTAAGGTTTCCAATCACACCATTTTTGCTAATGCAGCCAGTCTAGCAGGTCAAGTAGAGGTTGGTGACAATGTTATTTTTGGTGGATTTTCATTGGTTCATCAGTTTTGCAAGATCGGCCCTCACTGCATTACGGGGATTGGATCAGTCATAGTAAAAGATGTTTCACCATTCGTAGTGTGCGCTGGAAATCCTGCAAAAGTACATGGAATCAACATCAAGGGACTTAAGCGCCGTGGTTTTGGTGAGGATCGAATTCTTGATATCAAACGAGCCTATCGTGTTGTTTTTCGTGAAGGTCTTGAAGTTAAAACTGCCTTGACTCGCCTTTCAGAACAAGCCAGAGATAATCCTGATATTGCAATGTGGTCTGCTTTTCTTGAGAATTCCACCCGGGGTGTTGTTCGTTAATTTAGACCCCGTGGCCACTGACAGGTTATGACCTCTAGACATATTCCTTCTCTTCCAAAATTCTCCAACTGGGTTTTTTGATGTTGATCGGAATTGTCGCGGGTGAAACTTCAGGTGATCATCTAGGGGCTGGCCTGGTTGCCAAGATCAAGAAGCAGCACCCCCAGGCACAATTTTTTGGGATTGGCGGGCCGAGGATGAGGGCTCTTGGTGTGGAGAGCATTGTCCCCATGGATACCATAACGGTTATGGGGCTTGAAGAACTATTCAGTAAACTCTACAACGTCCTAAAAACCAGACGCACCCTTCTTAAGAGATTTAATGAACTCAAACCTGATGTGTTTGTTGGTGTCGATGTCCCTGACTTCAACCTTTGGCTTGAAGAGCGCCTTCGAGTTGCAGGTATTCCGACAGTTCACCTGGTAAGTCCTACAGTCTGGGCCTGGAGAGGATATCGAGTTCACCGTATAAGGCGGGCCGTTTCGCATATGCTTGCACTTTTTCCTTTTGAGGCTGACTATTTCAGGGATAACAATGTCCCTGTTACCTTTATAGGACATCCTCTCGCTGCAGACATCGAACAGGGGGATGAAAAAAAAACGATCAGGGAGAGAATGGGTATTGCCGTTGATACTTCTGTGCTTGCCATCTTGCCGGGAAGCAGATCAAGTGAGATCAAGCGTCTTGGACCTGTGTTTATTGAGACAGCAGGAGTGTTGAAAAAACAAAATCCCAATCTAAAGTTGTTGATCCCGTGTGCGAGTGCAGAGATCAAAAATCAACTCGAAAAAATAATTGATCCTGCTCTCACAATAACATTGTGTGACGGACAATCAAGAGAGGTGATGATTGCATCCGATGTTGTACTTTTGGCTTCGGGCACCGCGGCTTTGGAAGCTGCTCTGCTTCAGCGTCCCATGGTGGTCGCTTACAAGGTCTCTATGGCTACCTATCTACTGGTTAAATTGTTTGGTCATGTGGATTTCTATTCGATGCCAAACCATCTGGTTACTCCTTCTGTTGTTCCTGAATTCATCCAGAATAATGCTGTTTCAAAAAGAATTGTTCCGGCTGTTACAGATCTGTTGGAACGCCCAGATCTGAGGAGGGAGATCTCGTCTAAGTTCTCCGAGATACATAAAACACTGAAACAACCAACAATAGCCATGGCGGCAGAAATTGTACTCAAGCTGGCACATAAAAGGGGTGGTTGATCGTAATGCCGGTGCCCGTGTCATTGGCAGGTGTTGATGAGGCAGGCCGAGGGCCACTTGCCGGGCCAGTCGTTGCTGCTGCTGTAGTCCTGGGGCAGGGTAGTTCTATTTCAGGATTGGGCGATTCTAAAACAATTACTCCTGCCAGGAGAAAATCCCTTGCACAGGCGATTTATGAACAGGCAGATGACTGGGGGGTGGGAATGGCTTCAGTTGAGGAGATTGACCAATATAATATCCTTCAGGCCACATTTTTGGCCATGGAAAGGGCTGTAAGGGCACTCACTCACTATCCTGAGTTAACGCTGGTTGATGGCAATCAGAGACCACTGTTAGGTTGCCGGGTCAAAACAGTGGTCAAGGGTGATCATAGAGTCTTGGCGATCGGAGCCGCTTCCATTATTGCAAAAGTATGCCGTGATTTAATTATGACTGAACTTGAGACCACCTATCCTGGGTATGGCTTCGCCAATCACAAGGGTTATCCCACACGTGAGCACCTGGCGGCGTTGCGTACGAGGGGTGTAACACCGGTTCACAGGACCTCCTACAAACCAGTAAAGGAAATTCTTGCTCTCCATGAAAAGTGAACAGCCAGCCAGATCTTCGGCGCCATTTGTCCACTTGCGTGTTCATTCTGAGTACTCACTTGTTGATGGCATAGTGCGCATTCGCCAGCTGGTTGATCGAGTGCGTTCTCTTCAAATGCCGGCGGTGGCCGTCACTGATGTAATGAATATATTTGGTGCAGTTAAATTCTATCAGGCTGCATGTAAAAGAGGGATCAAGCCACTCCTTGGTATCGATCTTTCCCTCAAAGGGACAAACAACAGCGAACGCTCACCACGTCTTCTTGTGCTGTGTCGAACAGATCAGGGTTATCGCTCTTTGTGCCAGCTTCTCACACGTGCTTATCGTGATGGATGGAGTGGAGGCAAGGTTGCACTGGAAAAGTCATGGCTTAGAGATTCTACCGCTGGGCTTATCGCCCTTTCTTCTGGTCTTGATGGTGAGATCGGCCAGGCCATGCTGGCGGACAACTACAGTGCGGCTCAAAAGCTGGCAGTCGATTATTCCAAACTTTTTCCAGACTGCTTCTATCTGGAGTTGAGTAGAACCGGGCATGGTAATGAAGAGGAGTACATTAGTCAGGCGTTAACGTTGGCAAGTGAGGTAGGACTGCCCGTAGTGGCAACCAATCAGGTTCAATTTCTTGATGAAGATGAGTATGAGAATCACGAGGTCCGTGTCTGTATAAATCAAGGGCGGGTTCTCTCTGATCAGCGCCGTTCCAGGCAGTTTAGGGCCAAACAGTATTTGCGTTCGACAGAAGAGATGCAGACGCTGTTTGCTGATATACCAGAGGCCCTCCAAAACAGTTTTGAGATTTCCAGAAGGTGTAATGTCACTATTGAGTTTGGCAAGTCCTATCTCCCAGAATTCCCGCTTCCCCGTGGGCAGAAGGTTGATACCGTGTTTGCTAAAAAAGCACAACAGGGCCTCAAGCAGAGACTCTCCACAAATGACCATGCTGAAACATTTGAGCACTACAGTGAGAGGCTTGATCTTGAACTCGATGTAATAAGGCAGATGGGTTTTGCCGGTTATTTTTTGATTGTTGCGGACTTTATTTCCTGGGCCAAGGAGAGTGATATCCCAGTAGGGCCGGGACGGGGTTCAGGAGCAGGTTCATTGGTTGCCTGGGCATTGGGAATTACAGAACTTGATCCTATTCGATATGGGCTGCTCTTTGAGCGGTTTCTCAACCCAGAGCGTGTTTCACTCCCCGACTTTGATATCGATTTTTGTATGGAGGGGAGAGATAAAGTAATTGACTATGTTGCCAACCGTTATGGTCGCGACAATGTAGCTCAGATAGTAACTTATGGCACCATGGCTGCACGGGCAGTGGTCAGGGATGTTGGAAGAGTGATGAACCACCCCTACGGCTATGTCGATACCTTGGCAAAATTGATTCCATTTGAAGTAGGGATGACGTTGAGTAAAGCACTCCGTCAGGAAGTTCAGTTGCGTGAGAGATATGAGCAGGAAGAAGAAGTCAAAGAACTTATCGATAGCGCAAAAGCACTTGAGGGACTCTCCCGAAATGTTGGAAAACATGCTGGCGGAGTCGTGATTGCGCCCTCGCCATTGACAGACTTCTCACCGCTCTATCTGGAACAAGATAGTACCCAGGCGCTCACTCAGTTTGACAAGGATGATCTGGAAGCGGTCGGACTGGTAAAGTTTGATTTTCTTGGTCTTAGGACCTTGACGGTGATCCACTGGACAGTTCAGATGGTTAACCAATATTTCCTCAGAAGCGACCAAACCCCACTCAATATAGCGCTCCTCGATATGGATGATCGTGAAACCTTTGATCTGCTGAAAGCCTGCAAGACAACCGCTCTTTTTCAGCTTGAATCAAGGGGGATGCGAGATTTGGTGCAGAGAATGCAGCCGGATTGTTTTGAAGACCTTATTGCGCTGGTCGCCCTGTTTCGACCCGGTCCTCTACAATCCGGGATGGTCGATGATTTTATTAACCGAAAACATGGACGGGAAGAGATCGAATATCCTCATCCGGAACTTGAGTCAATACTCTCACAAACCTATGGGGTTATTCTCTACCAGGAGCAGGTGATGCTGATTGCCCAGGTTCTTGCTGGTTATACCCTCGGTGCCGCTGATTTGCTTCGACAAGCGATGGGCAAGAAAAAGCCTGAAGAGATGTCACGTCAGGGAGAGATATTCCGTGATGGAGCAAAAGAGCGTGGAATTGATGAGCGCATTGCAAAGCATATCTTTGATCTAATGGAAAAATTCGCCGGCTATGGGTTCAACAAATCACACTCCGCTGCCTATGCCCTGGTGAGCTATCAGACGGCCTGGCTTAAGTCTCATTACCCAGCCCCTTTTCTGGCGGCCTCTCTTTCCGCAGATATGGAAAATACCGACAAGGTTGTGGTGTTGGTTAATGAATGCAGGAATTTTTCTATTGAGGTGGTTCGACCGGATGTTAATCGATGTTTCTATCGCTTTTTCCCGGTTGAGACAGAGAAAATACTCTATGGATTAGGAGCGATAAAAGGAGTTGGATTTTCAGCCATTGAAGCGATTGAAGATGCCCGGGAGAGTGGGGGGGCTTTTGCCGATTTATTTGATTTTTGTCGAAGGGTGGATTCAAAACGGATCAATAGAAGAGTTCTTGAAGCATTGATCAAATCAGGGGCAATGGATGAAATGGGAAGCCATCGTGCAAGCCTTCTTGAAACATTGCCTATTGCTGTCGATCTGGCTGATCAACAAACCCGTGATCAACAAGCGGGGCAAGGCTCACTCTTTGGTGAAATTGAGATGGAATCGCGGGTTGAAGTGTTCAAGAGTATTGATGTTTGGAGTGATTTTACCCGACTGCACTTTGAAAAAGAGAGTCTGGGGCTCTATCTGACTGGACACCCGATGGACACTTTTCGTGATGAGCTAAACCCGCTTACCAAGGGTTCACTGGAGACCCTGAGTGCTGAAAACAACGGTATCAAATGGGTTGCTGGTGAAATCCAGGTGGTTCGTATCATGAATACCCGGAGAGGGGAGAGAATGGCAGTGATTACCCTTGATGACGGCAGAGCTCAACTGGATATCCGCATTTTTCCAGAGCTCTATAGTCGCCAGAGAGAGCAGCTGGTGAAAGACCAGTTGGCGGTTGTATGCGGTGAAATTACTGTTGATGAATACAGCCGGGGTTATCAAATGCAGGCAGATCACCTGTTCAGCATCGATTTTCTTAGAAAGCATTACAGCAGTGCGCTTGTGATCAAGTTAAATCCTGCTGATTGCGGAACACCTTTCTTCCAGAAGTTGGAGGGTATGGTTGATAAATACAGAGGTAAGGGCTCACCTATTCTGTTTCAGTATCTGACAGAAGCGGGCGAGTCTGCCACCCTTCAAGGAGGTGAGGATTGGAGCATTGTGGTGACCCCTGAATCATTTCAATCAATTGCCCATGTGGTTGGGGAAGAGAATATCAACCTTCACTATGCCATTGAAGAACTTAGAGCCTTAGCTGCAGAATCATCACAGTCCAAGGGCAGATGGCGTAATCGACGGCAAAAAACATGATCAATCGTAAAATTGATCGTTCTGATATACTTTTACCTCTATGGATATGAATTTTTTGGAGTTTGAAAAGCCAATCGCAGAGCTGGAAGCAAAGATAGAACAGCTTCGACATGTAGATCCTGATGGTGAGTTTAATATTGCTGATGAGATAAATCGCCTCGAAGAGAAGAGTCGATCACTCACTCGTTCCATATTTAGCTCTCTCACATCCTGGCAGATCACACAACTCGCACGTCACCCACAGCGTCCCTATATTCAGGACTATCTCGATCGAATCTTTTCTGATTTTCAGGAGCTGCATGGTGACCGCATGTTTGGGGATGATCAGGCAATTCTTGGGGGGCTGGCAAGACTTCAGGGCCAGCCGGTTCTGATTATTGGACATCAGAAGGGACGAGATACCACTCAAAAGGTCGAACGGAATTTTGGCATGCCAAGGCCTGAGGGCTATAGAAAGGCACAGCGGTTGATGCAACTTGCAAATCGTTTTCAGATCCCGATTATCACTTTCATCGATACACCTGGCGCATATCCCGGAATTGATGCTGAAGAGAGGGGGCAGAGTGAGGCTATTGCCAGAAGTCTTTTTGTAATGGCAGAGCTGGAAGTGCCGGTAATATCGGTTGTCATCGGTGAGGGTGGATCAGGTGGAGCATTGGCAATTGGAGTATGCGACCGATTGTTAATGTTGCAGTACTCAACCTATTCAGTCATTTCACCTGAAGGCTGTGCATCCATCTTGTGGAAAAAGGCAGAACGGGCAGCGGATGCAGCAGAAGCAATGGGGTTGACATCAATGCGACTCAAAGAGCTCGGGCTTGTTGACGAGGTTATTCCAGAGCCTCTGGGTGGGGCGCACCGCAACCCCGATGAGATGGCCAGCAGTCTTCAGGACATATTAGTCAAAGAGCTATCATTGTTACAGGCAGTTCCAGCTGATGAACTGCTCGCCAATCGGGAAATGCGCCTGATGCAGTATGGAGAATTTGAACTCCGTTGATGGCTTCTGGTGAGGGGGTTCCATTGCTTTCGCTCAAAAAACTTGAGTCCATTCTCTACGACCAGTTAAAACTTGACCCACAGAGCAGGTTGGTGATCGCGTATAGCGGCGGACTCGATTCATCCGTTCTGCTCCACCTTCTATGGCGCTTGAGTCAGCAGAGGCCGATTCAGCTGACAGCAGCACATTTTGACCATGGTATTGATCCGCGATCTGAGAGTTGGGCTGAACACTGTGAACAGGTGGTCAAGACACTGGATATTGATTTTGTTCGAGGGAATCGTGAATCAGCACCACTTCAGGGTGAAAGCCAGGAGATGATGGCCCGTCGCCTTCGCTACCAGTGGTTGCGAAGTGAAATGGGACGAGGTGATGCATTATTGACTGCACATCATCTTGATGACCAGGCAGAAACCATCCTGCTCCATCTTATGAGAGGTTCCGGCCTGCAGGGGTTAAGCGGAATTCCTGAGTTCAGGTCATTTGATCCCGGTGTTCTCGCACGCCCCCTGCTCACTGTTCCACACCATGAGATAGAGGCGTATGGAAAAAAGTGGTCTCTCAGATGGATTGAAGACCCTTCAAACAACACTACCCATCATGATCGGAATTATATCCGCCACAAGATCATTCCACCGCTTAAGCAGCGGTGGGCGGCAGCTGCCCAACAGATTGGACGAAGTGCTCGAAATAATGCTGGTTCAGTTGCTGTGCTGGATGACCTCGTTCGAGGTGATCGAGATGGGTGTATCTCCCCGGGGCCGGCACTGTTCTCAAATGGAAGATACTGTCTTGATATTTCCAGAATCTTATCCCTTGGTGACGATCGGGCGATTCATCTGTTGCGGTTCTGGGTAAAAGATGCCCATTTCTCCAATATCCCGGGCATCCGGCTTAATGAGTTCTATCGTCAATTAAACTCAAGTGGAAAAGGGGTCTGCAGCTGGACAGGGGGAGAGATTAGAGCCTACAGGGGACGACTCTATCTCCTTTCGAACCCTCCAAGTCAGGGGGGTCCCCTTCCAAAGTGGAAGTTTCAGAGCCCTCTCAATATACCTTGCTCTTCGATTAGGTTGATCCCTGAAGAGGCAGAAGGCGAGGGGCTTGCTTTGAAATGGAGCTCTCAGGCGACACTTTTTTGGCGTCAGGGGGGAGAACGGTGCCATCTTCCTGGCCGTAACCACTCCCAGGCACTCAAGAAAGTATACCAAGAGGCGAATATTCCTCCCTGGGAACGTCAGGCCCTTCCCCTGATAGGGGTCAATGGCGAGCTGGCAGCCATTCCCGGGTTTATAACGTGCCAATCTTTTAAAGCGGCTCCTGACGAGAGAGGAGTTGTGATAAGAATCGAGGGCAGCGAGATGCTGTAATCCGTATTGTGAGAGGAGGAACGAGTCTGTATATTCTGGTGGGGTGAGTTGTCTCTAAAATGAAGTCAGCGAGATGGCTTTTTTGAAGTATAATCAGATCTCCCGCCAGGGCTTCAAATGAGAAGGAGTCGTTGGTGAAACCCGTCTATTTCTAACAGCATGACCAAATATATTTTTGTTACCGGTGGTGTGGTCTCCTCCCTTGGGAAGGGAATCGCAGCAGCATCTCTTGGAACCCTCCTTGAATCCCGTGGGCTCAAGGTTAGTCTGTTGAAGCTCGATCCTTATATCAATGTGGATCCGGGCACCATGAGCCCATTTCAGCATGGTGAAGTTTTTGTTACTGATGATGGGGTGGAAACCGACCTTGATCTTGGCCACTATGAGCGATTCGTTCGAAGTCGTACAGGTCGGGAGAGCAACTTCACTACAGGTCAGGTCTATGAAGAGGTGATCCGCAAGGAGCGCCGAGGTGATTATCTGGGCGGGACCGTTCAGGTTATTCCCCATATTACCGATGAGATTAAACGCTGTATTTGCTTGGCATCCAGAGACGATGATGTAGGTATTGTTGAGATCGGAGGCACTGTCGGTGATATCGAATCACTCCCGTTTTTAGAGGCTATCCGGCAGTTAAGAATTGATCTAGGGGCAGAAAATACACTTTTTGTTCACCTGACGCTGGTTCCTGAGATGGTGACAGCAGGAGAAATCAAGACAAAGCCCACCCAGCACTCAGTCAAAGAGTTGCGTTCAATCGGTATTCAGCCTGATGTGGTTCTCTGCCGTGCCCGGAACCGACTTCCAGACGGGTCAAAGAAAAAAATCGCTTTGTTTACCAATGTTCCTATCAACTCGGTAATTTCTGCCGTTGATCTCGACAGTATCTATAAGATTCCAAGGGAATTTCATCAGCAGGGTCTGGATCAGATCGTGGTCCATCAATTGAGGCTGGATGCTCCTCCTGCAGATCTCTCGGAGTGGGATAGGGTTGTTGATGCCCGGGAAAATCCAACAGCTGAGGTGACTGTTGCTCTGGTTGGAAAATACGTTGATCTCACTGAATCCTATAAATCTCTATCAGAAGCGCTTGCCCATGCGGGTATTCATACCCATACCAAAGTGAACGTACGTTATGTTGACTCAGAGCTGATTGAGCAAGAGGGGGTCGATACACTTGAGGAAGTTGATGCCATCCTTGTCCCGGGTGGATTTGGCGAACGCGGAGTCGAGGGAAAAATATCTGCAGTCAGGCTGGCTCGAACGAAGGGGATCCCTTATCTGGGGATCTGTCTTGGGATGCAGATTGCCGTGATTGAGTATGCTCGACATGTTGCAGATCTTGACGGGGCGCACAGCACGGAGTTTGATGCGATAACCCCACACCCCGTGATTGCCTTGATTACAGAATGGACTACTGAGGAAGGTGAAATTGAGGTCAGGGATGAATCAGCAGATTTAGGCGGCACCATGCGATTGGGTGGCCAGATCTGTTATCTTGATGACAATACCCTGGCTAGAAAAATATACGGCCAATCTGAAATACGAGAACGCCATCGCCACCGTTATGAATTTAATAACGGCTATCTCAGCCAGTTGAATGAAAAGGGATTGATTTTTTCAGGCCGGTCTAATGATCGCTTGATAGAGATCATCGAGCTTGAGGATCACCCCTGGTTCATAGCCTGTCAGTTTCATCCTGAATTCACCTCCTCGCCACGAGATGGTCACCCACTCTTTTCGAGTTATATCCAGGCGGCAAGAGATTACGCCCAAACCAGAAGCAAAGAGGATTCCTGAGCAGTGAAATTATTGAATTGGGAAATTGGAAAGGGGTTTTCTTTTTTCCTTATTGCCGGTCCCTGTGTTATTGAGTCCAGAGAACTTGCACTCCAAACAGCAGAATATTTAAAACGTCTTACCGACAAGCTGGATATTCCATTTATCTACAAATCATCATTTGATAAAGCCAATAGAACGTCATCATCCTCTCCCAGGGGGCCTGGTATTGAGGAAGGACTGAAAATCCTGGAAGAGGTCAGGAGTGAGATTGAGGTTCCAGTCATTACCGACATTCACACTGCTCTGGAGGCATCAATTGCCGCCGAAGTTGTTGATATGCTGCAAACTCCTGCATTTCTCTGTCGTCAGACGGATTTGATTCAGGCTGCAGCCAAGACAGGGAAACCGATCAACATCAAAAAAGGACAGTTTCTCTCTCCACACGAGATGATGCAGGTGGTTGAGAAGGCATTTGAAGCCGGTGCTCGTTCAAGGACCCTTGTCTGTGAACGAGGAACAACATTTGGATATAACAATCTTGTTGTTGATATGCGTTCTCTCAAGCAGTTGCGTGAAACCGGATGCCCTGTTGTATTTGATGCCACTCACTCTGTTCAGCAACCAGGGGGGCGCGGAGACTCAACAGGCGGTCAACGCCAATATATTCCATCACTTGCCCGGGCCGCTGTTGCAGTCGGGATTGACGGTCTTTTTCTGGAAACTCACCCTGATCCTGATAAAGCATGGAGCGATGGCCCCAATTCATGGCCTCTTCTGCAGATGGAGAGCCTGCTTCAGAAGCTTGTTGATCTTGACAAAGTGGTAAACAGAGTTAACTGAAGTTCAACATATGCACCAGAACATACGACTGGTCTAATCAAAACAGAACGGAAGGGCAATGACAATAATCAGCACGCTTCAGGCACGAGAAATACTAGATTCCAGAGGTAATCCTACGGTTGAAGCAGATGTGATACTTGAGGATGGCAGCAGGGGAAGTGCAGCCGTCCCATCTGGTGCCTCCACAGGGGCCCTTGAAGCTTTGGAACTCAGAGATGGCGATCAAAGCCGATTTGGTGGGAAAGGGGTACAAAGAGCAGTTGCCCATATCAATGGTGAGATCTTTCAAAAACTCAAAGGGCTTGATGCACATGACCAGAGTGCTATAGACCAGACACTTATTGAACTCGATGGTACCGAAAACAAAGGTCGACTTGGAGCAAATTCACTTCTGGCCGTATCTCTGGGGGTCGCGCGCGCGGCTTCAGCAAGCAAAAGGTTACCTCTCTATCGTCATCTTGCTCAGGATCGCCCTTTAACTATGCCTGTGCCACAGATGAATATTATGAATGGAGGGGCACATGCTGACAATGCCATGGATCTTCAGGAGTTCATGATTCTTCCTGTTGGTCTTCCAACGTTTGGCGAAGCCCTCCGCTGTGGAACTGAAATTTTTCATTCCCTTAAAGAAGTGTTGAAAGAGCTGGGCATGAATACTGCTGTAGGTGATGAAGGAGGCTTTGCACCTGATGTAGAGTCAAATAGCCACGCCTTTGACCTTGTAATAGAGGCGATTAATCGAGCGGGGTATCAACCGGGAAAAGAGGTCATGCTAGGGCTTGATGCAGCAAGCTCTGAATTCTACCAAGAGGGAGAGTATCGGCTTGAATCTGAGGGCAGATCATTTACTTCCTCTGAGTTTACCTCTTTTTTGGAAGAGTGGGTTGATAACTACCCCATTCTCTCTATTGAAGATGGGATGGCCGAAGATGACTGGTCTGGATGGGAAGAGCATACAAGAAGGCTGGGAAATCGGGTGCAACTCACCGGTGATGACCTGTTTGTTACCAACCCTGCAATCCTGGAGCAGGGAATTGAGCGCAAGGTCGCCAATGCTATTCTTATCAAGGTGAATCAAATAGGGACGCTGACAGAGACTCTGGAAGCAATAAGAATGGCTCAGGCTGCTGGTTATGGAGTGACTATCTCTCATCGATCTGGAGAGACTGAAGATACAACAATCGCAGATCTTGCAGTTGCAACAGGGGCAGGTCAAATCAAGACAGGTTCACTCTGCCGATCTGAACGGGTAGCAAAATACAATCGACTCCTGAGAATTGAAGAAGAATTGGGTGATTCGGCGATCTACCCCGGGGTCGATGCCTTTTCCAATATCTCAGGAGAAAATCCAGAATAATACGCTCTGTTGAGTATGGCCTATTGAGCACTCTATGAGATTGATTCTTGCCGGACTTATAATTTTGCTCCTGCTGATTCAGTCAGTGTTCTGGTTTGGCCGGCATGGCGTTCTTGATCTTCGACACCTGCAAAACCAGGTTGAAGTAATGGGTGAGGAGAATGACAAACAGCGTGAAAAAAACCGCAAAATGACCGCAGTAGTCAAGGATCTCAAGCATGGCTATGAAGTAGTGGAGGGCAGGGCAAGGTCAGAACTTGGGATGATTAAGCAGGGAGAGGTGTTTTTTCAAACCATTGAACGCCAGCAGTAATCACCTTTTGACGAGTTCCGATTAAATAAGTGTCAACTATTCGCTCAAAGAGAGTAATACCGTCTCTTTAAACAGGTTTCAACCAACTCAACTCTCCTGCCCAATTGAATAGGGGAGTGTGTGGAGTGTGATCATTTGATTTTCTCGATTGCTGAGCGAAAAGCGTGATCCGGGTTCGCTTTGGGCTGGGAGGACAGCGAGTACATCCATCCCCTTGTTGAGGGTGCAGGCCGTGGCTACAAGAGTGCCTACTTTTTGCTGGTCACCATCAGTCGCTCTTAGGGTATCGCCTGCACTGGGGTAATCTTCGGGTTGAAGTGATGAGATATCAATATGGCCTGAGAACATTCTTCTTTTGAGTTTTCCCCGGTATCGCATCCTTGCAACGATCTCCTGTCCTGGGTAACAGCCTTTTGTGAAGCTTACTCCATCAAGAAGGTCAAGATTGACCTCCTGGGGGACAAACAACTCGGATGTGGTGATCGAAATCTCTGGAATTCCATGACGGATATTGAGCCAGTGGTGATGATTCTCATCAGCTGCCAGAACGGGTTGATCAAGTTCAGCCCGTAGGGTTTTAAGAGATTTAGCTTCGCCTATGATTAAAGCTCTCTCTTGATTGTTGGGATAGTTGTGGAGGGTGATTCCACACTTAGAGTCGAGTGTATCGACAAGAAGTTTAATGTTGTGAATCAACTGACCCCCACAAAGTTCAACCACCTCGATAGTTTGCGGCGCTTTTTCGACACTAACCTTGGCCCGCAGAATATACATTTTTAACCTTGATGTTACTGGATCAATATTATTTGAAGGGAGCAACAAGATAAATCCAAGAGGTGATCGCAGAACCATAAAGGTGGTCAATAGACGACCCTTGGGATTGCACCAACCAGAATAGGTTGATTGATTTAAAGTAAGGGCGGAGATATCACAGGTCAGCTGAGACTGGAGGAACTCATCAGCATCTTCGCCATTGACATAGATCAAACCAAAACCACACTCAGTGATAACAATGCCTTCAGAAGATGGGCACGAGGATGCAGTTGAATTGGCTTCAGGAGGCAGATCAGCCCTAAACCTTTCTTTTGGATCCAATGGATTATTTGGCGTGTATTGCATTATTCGTTCATCAGGTTGGCTTTAATATGATAAGCCTACCGAAAGAGACGCATGGTGTCAGCATGTGTCATCCAGAAAATAATCGGATCAGCTAATTCTGGTTCATCGATCAATTTAAACTCTACAAATGGATTGTATTGATACGCCGGTTGAAACTGTGTTAAACGATGGATGAGGATTGGATTTATCACTAAAAAACGCTAACTAACTTCCACATTTTAGAGATAGTATCGGTGCAGAAAAAAGAAACTGCCTAAACCCAATTTCTCCCTAAAAAAGTGAATAAAAAGATGACCCTATCGGCTAACTGGTCTTTTCCCACATCAATTAGATTTGGAGAGGGTAGAGTTTGTGAGCTGGCAGATGTTTGTCAACAATCAGGCATCAGCAATCCACTTCTGGTGACTGACCGGGTCCTTGCAGAGTTCCCGATGATCACCAGAGTAATTTCCATCCTCAAAGAGGGTGGATTCAATCCTGTCCTGTTTTCAAAGGTAGATCCCAATCCAACAGAGAGAAATGTCGAGGAAGGGCTCGAACTATATCGAAGTGGGCACCATGATGGAGTGATCGCAATGGGTGGAGGCTCTGCCCTTGATCTTGGAAAGATACTGGCATTTATGGTGAGGCAGCAACGACCACTCTGGGATTTTGAGGATATTGGAGATTGGTGGAAGAGGGCTGATGAAAAAGTGATCGACCCGATAATTGCAATACCCACCACTTCGGGAACAGGAGCTGAGGTAGGCAGGGCATCGGTTATTACTGATTCTGTAAATCACCTGAAAAAAATTATCTTTCATCCTAAGATTCTTCCGTCACAAGTTATTTGTGATCCCCAGTTGACGGTTACGATGCCTCAAGTTGTCACTGTTGGAACAGGGATGGATGCCTTGGTTCACTGTATCGAGGCTTTCTCCTCGCCACACTATCACCCGATGAGTCAGGGCATAGCTCTAGAAGGTATGAGACTTGTTTTCAATAACTTGCCAAAGGTATTTAATGACGGAGGTGATATTGTGGCAAGGTCACATCTGATGTCAGCAGCGGCAATGGGCGCTGTTGCTTTCCAGAAGGGGCTTGGTGCTTCACATGCGGTATCACACTCTGTCGGTGCCCTCTATAACACTCCCCATGGGATGACAAATGCGGTCGTAATCCCTTATGTCCTTGAGATGAATAGAGAAGCCATTGAGAAGCAGATCTCAGGCGCTGCCAATTATCTTGACATGCCAGGAGGGTTTGACGGTTTTCATGGTCATCTAACAGCAATGAGCAGAGAGCTGAATGTACCCCAGAAACTGGCCGACCTGGGTGTAGATAGGAAACATATTGATGTCTTGACCAGAATGGCTCTTGAAGACCCGAGTGCTGCTGGTAATCCCATTAAGATGGAGTATAAAAACACTCGAGCACTTATCGAAGCTTCGCTCTGATCTACGATGGTCTGGATAGGCTCTGGTTCCCATTCCGGGGGTATGCGCTGTCGGTGTTAAAAACCACTCGCTCTATCTGTGCTTTTGACTTTAAACTTGCCGCCAATGAGGGTGTGATAATGAGAAATTGTGACTCGCTTCATTGTTATTGGGACCATTTCTTCCGATAATCATAATCAGGTGAGATCAAGACAATTGCGATCATTCTGCTCGTCAAGTAATAGGTAAAGGTGTTGTAAAAACAGGGAAATAATGTTGTAACCTCGATCTGTAGCCGTTAAATTCTCGGGTTGAATTCGAATTCAAATCCAGGTTCAAAAATGAACAAATCAAAAACCAGAGATCTTGGTCCAGAAGAGTCACCCTCTCATCCAGAGAAAAAGAGTCGCGTTGATGGGGATTCTGACCAAAAGAGAGAAGGAGCCCCAAGAGAGATTGGAGGACGGAAGGGGCCTGATCCCACCCGTTATGGTGACTGGGAGAAGAAGGGTCGTTGCATCGATTTTTGATAAAAACCATGATTCTTAATATCATTTTATTTTATAATGCCGCGGTTTCCAGATTAACCACAAATATCAGATCGGACAGTGAGCCCAGCAAGTGAAAAGAGCAAGACCCCTCTCCCCACATCTTCTGATTTATAAGCCACAATTGACATCACTGCTCTCAGTGATCCACCGGGGAACCGGCATCTTTCTCTCTTTCGGAATTCCAGTTCTTGTCATCTGGCTCCTCACATTGGCATTTTCCAGTGAGGGTTATTACTGTATGGATCTACTCATCTCCTCATTTATCGGTCGCCTCGCCCTTTTTGGGTGGACCTTCTCTCTCTTCTACCATCTCTGTAATGGAATTCGCCATTTGGGATGGGATGCAGGATGGGGCATGGATATGCCCACCCTCTATAAGACGGGCTGGATTGTGGTCCTCCTCTCTTTGCTGCTCACCGTTGCCGCCTGGTCTCTTGGTTATGCCGTTCGTGCAGGAGCTGGAGCGTGAATAGCCCAATCAAAAACAATCACGCTGACCATGGCGGTGTCTCCCACTGGTGGTGGCAGAAGATTACAGCGGTCGCATTGATTCCTCTCTCTTTTTGGTTTGTTGCCGGAGTGGTCTCTCATGTCGGATCAGATCAGGAGGTTTTTGCAAGGTGGGTTGGCGCACCCTTCAATGCAATCCTTATTATCCTCTTCCTGATAAATATCAATCTTCACTCTCAAATTGGAATACAGGCAGTGATTGATGACTATATTCATGGCAGGGCATTAAAAAAATGGACCTCGCTATCGGTAAAGGCGATTCATCTGCTATTCGCTTTGCTTTCGGTAATTGCAGTTCTTTCGCTCACCCTTTGAGTTAATCAGGTTATCTCCAGATGAAAAGTGAATATCAGATTATTGACCATGAACATGATGTGATTGTGGTGGGCGCTGGTGGAGCCGGTCTAAGGGCAACGATGGGTCTTGCTGAGGCGGGGCTTAAAACTGCAAATTTGACAAAGGTCTTCCCCACAAGAAGCCATACGGTTGCTGCTCAGGGTGGAGTCAGTGCGGCGCTCGGTAACATGGGCGAGGATGACTGGCGCTGGCACATGTATGACACGGTCAAAGGGTCTGACTGGCTTGGTGATCAGGACGCCATAGAATATATGTGTCGAGAGGCTGCCGATGCGATTATTGAGCTGGAGCATTATGGGGTGCCCTTTTCAAGGACTGAAGAGGGAAAGATCTATCAACGTGCTTTTGGGGGCATGACCACTCACTTTGGTCAAGAGCAGGCGATGCGCACCTGTGCGGCAGCAGATCGTACAGGCCACGCCATTCTTCATACGCTCTATCAGCAGTCACTCAGACATAACGCCGAATTTTACATCGAATACTTTGTCCTTGATCTGATCATGGAGAATGGAGCCTGTCGAGGTGTTCTGGCCTGGTGTTTGGATGATGGAACACTCCATCGTTTTAATGCTTCGATAACCATTATGGCAACAGGTGGTTACGGAAGGGCCTATTTTTCCTGTACCTCTGCCCACACCTGTACCGGAGACGGTAATGCCATGGTACTGCGTGCAGGATTACCCCTGCAGGACATGGAATTTGTTCAATTCCACCCAACGGGTATCTATGGAGCAGGCACATTGATTACGGAAGGGGCTCGGGGTGAAGGTGGTTTTCTGACCAATGCAGAGGGTGAGCGCTTTATGCCGCGTTACGCACCCAATGCAAAAGATCTGGCGTCAAGAGATGTAGTCAGTCGGTCCATGACAATGGAGATCAGAGGCGGGCGGGGGTGTGGTGAAGAGAAGGATCATCTTCTCCTTCATCTGGAGCACCTTGGGGCTGACGTTCTTGAAGAGCGTCTTCCCGGCATTTCTGAGTCTGCGATGATCTTTGCAGGCGTTGATGTGACCCGAGACCCAATACCCGTTCTACCAACAGTCCACTACAACATGGGCGGTATTCCGACAAACCATCATGGTGAGGTTATTGACCTGGATGGGAGTGGTGATGATGGTTTGGTTCCGGGATTGATGGCTGTCGGTGAGTCTGCCTGTGTTTCGGTCCATGGTGCAAATCGATTGGGCTCAAACTCACTTCTTGATCTTGTGGTATTTGGTCGCGCTGCCGCCCGGCGCGCTATTGAATTGGCCAAGGAGGGTGATCGCCAACCTCTGAGTGCCGAGAGTGGAGAGCAGGCCATTGCTCATTTTGATCGATATCGGCAAGCAAGCGGCGATACGCCTACTTCAGTCCTTCGCCTTAAGATGCAACGCATCATGCAGAATAATTGTGCTGTTTTCAGAAATGGTGAGATTCTTTCTGAGGGTTTTAAGCAACTGATTGATGTGTGGCAGGGAATGGATGATATTCGTGTTACTGATCGTGGCATGGAGTGGAATACAGATCTCGTCGAGACCCTCGAACTGGATAATCTCATCAGGCAGGCTATGGTAACCCTCCACTCAGCACTGAATCGGGAGGAGAGTCGTGGTGCTCATGCCCGTGAGGATTTTCCAGACAGAGATGACGACAAGTGGATGAAGCACTCGTTGGTCTGGTTTGAATCAGACGGCGTGCCAAGGCTTCAGTATCGTCCAGTCCATCTTGAGACCCTGACGGATGAAGTTGAAACCATAGCACCCAAAGCAAGAGTCTATTGAACCAAATGGTAACCGGATGAGAAACTGAAATGGTCGAATTCACACTACCCCCCAATTCGGTGATTAATAAAAAGGGAAAGCACTTTGATGCTTCAGAGGGAGCGGTTCGCAAAAAAGAGTTCAGGATCTATCGTTGGGATCCGGCGGATGAAAATAACCCGAGAATAGACACTTACACCCTCGATCTGGATCAATGCGGGCCTATGGTGCTTGATGTCCTGATAAAGATCAAAGATGAAATTGACCCTACATTGACTTTCAGACGCTCTTGTCGTGAAGGAATATGTGGATCATGCGCAATGAATATAGATGGGACAAACACCCTCGCCTGTACCAAGCCAATTGATGAGATTAAGAGCGTGGTCAAGATCTACCCTCTGCCTCATATGAATATTGTCAAAGATCTTGTGGCCGAGATGACGCATTTTTATCAGCAGTATGCTTCTGTAGAGCCATGGTTGAAATCAGATTCACCACCACCGGAACAAGGGGAACGTCTTCAGAGCAAGGCTGAGCGCGCCCTGTTGGATGGGCTCTATGAGTGCATCTTGTGTGGATCGTGCTCAATGAGTTGCCCGAGCTACTGGTGGAATGGTGAGCAATATCTTGGGCCGGCTGTATTGATGCAGGCCTATCGATGGATTGTTGATAGTCGAGATGATGCTGCAAAAAAGCGGCTGGAAGAGTTAAATGGAACATTTCGACTCTACCGTTGTCATACCATCATGAACTGTACCCGAACTTGTCCCAAGGGGCTTAATCCAGGTAGAGCCATTGCCGAGATCAAGAAGATGTTGGCCACCCAGAAGAGTGGCTAAACTCGAAAACAGTGAGATTGAACTCTCTTGGTAGAGATCGATCAACAGACCCGGCAGCAAATTGGCCGATTGCGATGGCGATGCAGACGTGGAGCAAGAGAGTTGGATATTCTCTTTACCCGCTTTCTTGATACCGGTTATGCAACTCTGAATGAAGAACAGAAAGCGGCTTTTCAGGCACTTCTTAACCAGCAGGATCCGCTGATACTTGACTGGTTTCTTGGACGTACATCTCCCGATGAATCAGCGCTAAAAGAGATGGTGGACTTGATTAAAAAATCAGCCAAAGATGTCGCATCGGGTTGAGATAGGCAGATCCAGGTTTCTCTGGTCTCTCCTTGTCCTGGTGCACGTACTATCGGCCCTGGTGGTTGTTAATCTTCTCAATGACCCAATTTTGAAATTGCCTCTTCTGATCTTTATTTTTATTCATGGGGTCTTTTCTGCAAAACGTTGTGGGTATTTTAATGGCCCTAAATCAGTGACCTGCCTTCAGGAGCTCGAAGGTGGAAACTGGAAACTTGGACGGGAGGGGGGAGGGCACCACTCGATCGGCCGAGTATTATGGTATTTTTCAGCTACCCGTCTTCTTATCCTAAGGTTTAGTGCAGATCGAAGAGAGACCCTTGTTCTGACATCAGAAGGCCAGGGTAGTGAGACATTGAGACGCTTGCGCCTAAGACTTATCGATTAAGGATTGGGTGAGAGGATGGTGTCACCCGGTTGGGTTTGGTTGTCAGGTTCAGGATAATCGAGAGTGTAATGGAGCCCCCGGCTCTCTTTCCTCATTTGCGCGCAGCGAACAATAAGTTCTGCCACCAGTGTCAGATTGCGCAACTCAATCAAATCATTAGTGACTCTGAAATGGGAGTAGTACTCAAGTATCTCTTCATTTAGAAGGGCTATTCTGTGAGCGGCTCGCTCCAGTCGTTTGGTGGTCCTGACAATACCGACATAGTCCCACATAAATCGTCTAAGTTCATCCCAGTTATGGGAGACAACAATTCTCTCATCGGCGTCAGTAACGCGACTCTCATCCCAGCTGGGCAACACTGGGTCTGGAAGGGTTGAGGAGCCGTTTCGCTGAAGAATGGCTTCACTGGTGGCGCTGGCATAGACAAGACATTCGAGTAGTGAGTTGCTGGCCAGACGATTGGCCCCATGGAGCCCGGTAAAGCTGCATTCTCCTAACGTATAGAGCCCTTCCAGATCAGTGGAGCCGTCCTTGTTGGTCACTATTCCTCCGCAGGTGTAGTGGGCAGCCGGGACAACAGGCAGGGGTTCTGTGGCCATATCAAACCCAAAATCAAGGCATTTTTGGTGGATGGTCGGAAAATGATCTTTGATAAATGAAGTAGACCGATGGCTGATGTCAAGATAGACACAATCAACTCCCCGTCGTTTCATCTCATAATCAATTGCTCGGGCAACAATGTCACGGGGAGCAAGTTCACCACGCTGATCATGATTTAACATGAATGGACTGCCATCAGGGAGTAGTAGTCGGCCACCCTCACCACGGACGGCTTCTGAGATCAGAAATGATTTGGCTTGTGGGTGGTAGAGACAGGTCGGATGAAATTGAATGAACTCAAGATTGCCGACCCTGCAGCCGGCTCTCCAGGCCATGGCAATGCCATCTCCGGTTGAGGTATCGGGATTGCTGGTGTAGAGATAGGCTTTTGCCGCTCCACCTGTAGCAAGAGCAATATGACGTGCCGGCAGGGTGATTACCTTGCCTGATTGACGTTCAAGCACATAGATGCCGTGCACCCGATTTTTACCCTTGATGTTCAAATGGTGAGAGGTAATGATGTCAATCGCAAGGTGGTTTTCAAGCAGTGTTATTTTGGGGTGTGATCGTAATTGTGATTCAAGGGTTAACTCGATGGCTCTTCCTGTTGCATCTGCAGAATGGATCACGCGTCGGTGACTATGGCCCCCCTCGCGAGTTAGGTGGAAAGGGCTCTCTTCAACAGATTCAGCTTGACTGAAAGAGACGCCTACATTCAACAGCCAGTCGATAGAAGCCGGCCCTTGCCGGACAACTCGGTCAACCGTCTCGCGGTGGCAAATCCCTGCGCCAGCAATCAGCGTATCTTCAATATGAGATTCGAAGGTATCATTTTCAGCCAGAACTGCTGCTATTCCCCCTTGGGCGTATAGGCTTGAACCTTCAGTAAGAGCCTGTTTTGAGAGCACGACAACCTCTTTTCCACTTTTTGCCAGACGCAGAGCCAGGCTGAGGCCGGCAAGGCCTCCTCCAACGACAATAACTTCAGGTATTTGTGTGATCGCCATCACATTCACAACAGGATAATCAGAAAGCTAAAGGTACCATAGTGTACTCACTGATCTATAGTCGATTAGTGAGAGACGGGAGGGTCTGAATCTGTTTTTGCTGATCCAGACTGCTGCCGATTCCGACAACAATGGCATCATGCCCGGTGGCCAGCATGTGGTCTGGCGACTGCAATCAGAAGGAAATGACATGGATCGTCAAATTGAAGATGGTGAACTTGTAGCTAGAGTGCTTTGTGGTGATGACAGTGCATTCGATATTTTGGTAGGCCGTTATCGATGTCGGCTGATTTCAGTCGTATCAAGGCTGGTTAAAGACCACGGGGAGGCCGAGGATGTGGTTCAGGAGGCATTTGTTAAGGCCTATCGAGCATTGCCCCGGTTTCGGGGTGAGAGTCAGTTTTATACCTGGATCTATCGAATAGCAATTAATACTGCCAAAAACAGTCTTGCATCCGCGGCACGCCGACCCCACTTTTCCACTATCGATCTTGATGGAATTCTCCCACAGGTGGAGGGCGCCCTGTTTGGCAGTGCACCACTCTCACCTGAAGAGTTCGTGCGGGGTGGAGAGTTGGCGAGCCAGGCGGCTCAGGTAATGTCAACTCTGCCGTCAGAACTCCAGGATGTGATAACAATGAGAGAGTTCGAAGGGTTGAGCTACAAAGAGATTGCCGAAGAGATGGCATGTCCTGTCGGCACAGTCCGATCACGACTCTTTCGGGCTAGACAGACCGTAGAGAAAAAGATTCTGCCTCTGTTGCAATAGAAATTCCGGGGAGAATCGGCTAAATTACTCATCCAGTGGCTGGGTCTCCACTTCAAGGTGGAATGAAGTGGCTCTCTCCTGATCAGGATTACCCTAATTTGAAGAGACCTTACTCCAACGGGCAGAGGTTGAGCTCAATGATGAGAAGCCCCTAACTTATAGAAATACAATTAACTAAAATAAAAAAGACGGAGAAACAAAAGATAATGAGTGAATATTTAAGCAGAATATTAAGAATATCGGTGTTCTCGGTTACTGCTGTCATTCTCTTTCCCCTCGGTGTGGCTCAGGCAGAGGCCCTTCCCGATTTTGTCTCTCTGGTTAAAGAGCAGGGGCCTGCAGTGGTCAATATCAGTGTTGAAATATCGGACCATTCCAAAAACACCGAGGCCCCAGCACTGCCTATGCCTGATTTTGATGAAGACGATCCAACGGGTGAATTGTTTCGAAAGTTTTTTGAGCAGATGCCAAGGCAAAACCTTCCCGAAACAGGCTCTCTTGGCTCGGGTTTTGTCATCTCCAGAGACGGCTTCATTCTGACCAATGCCCATGTTATCTCAAAGGCGGATCGGGTATTGGTCACGTTCACCGATCGCCGGGAATTTGAAGCCACGATTGTCGGCTCAGATAATCGCAGTGATGTTGCTCTTTTGAAGATTGAGGCTAACGATTTGCCTGTTGTCAGGCTGGGTGATTCGGAAAGTGTTCAGGTAGGTGAGTGGATTCTTGCGATTGGTTCGCCTTTCGGTTTTGAGAATTCTGCCGCTTCCGGCATTGTCTCAGGTTTGGGCAGAAGCCTGCCCAATGAAACTTATGTTCCCTTCATCCAGACTGATGCGCCGATCAATCCGGGTAACTCAGGAGGGCCACTGTTTAACATGAATGGTGAAGTGATTGGGGTCAACTCTCAGATCTATACCCGTACAGGCGGGTCCATGGGGCTCTCATTTGCCATACCGATTAATGTGGCAATGAGGGTTGTGGATCAGCTTAAGTCCAAGGGCAGGGTTTCGCGAGGATGGTTGGGAGTCGGTATTCAGGACGTTACCCAGGACCTCGCTGAGTCTTTCGGGATGAAACGCCCAAGAGGTGCTTTGGTCACTGAAGTTTTGGAAGGAAGTCCGGCCAGTCATGGTGGCATCGCACCAGGCGATGTAATAACCCTTTTTGACAGCATTGAAATTGACCGGATGTCCGATCTCCCTCCTGTGGTCGGCAGTACTCCTGTGGGCAGTGAGGTTGATATAGAAGTTATTCGTAAGGGTCATTCACTTACATTGAAAATCACGATCGGCGAGCTCGATGATGGTGTGGTTATGGCTCCTTCAGAGGATGCTTCTTCTCCTGAGGATGGGTTGATCCTGGGAATGAATTTGACGCCATTAACCAATGAGTTAAAAGACGAGTCAAATCTCAACAATGGATTGCTGGTTGGAGAAGTTGGAGAAGGAGCCGGTTTGAGGGCAGGGATCAAACAGGGTGATATTCTCATCCAGGCGGGCGGTGTTGTGTTGAGAGACCTTCACTCGCTCTCCGAGATTATTGATCAGACACCTGAAGGAAAGTCCCTTGCAGTTCTCATTCGAAGAGGTGGAAGTTCGCTCTTTATTGCAATAAAACCGTAACAGAGATTCCATCGTTCGCTATAGGTGGCAGAGATAGTGCGCCCTTGGCACTATTCTTTGGTGATGTTGTGGTTCTGTTCTTAGTAAAATCCCCCTCTCAAGTAGAAATAAACCGGTTCAAGCTGGGAGTAGAACAGAGTATGATAGCGCTCCATCATCCGCAGCCTGAATAACGCCAGAGCCATATCCGGCATTACGCTTCGATCTTCTTTATCACGACAGCTCCATCAGTCAATACTCATACTTCTGATTATTTTATTTTTCACTAAAACAGATGGAAGGATACCAACAGAACCATATTCGCAACTTTGCGATCATCGCTCACATTGATCATGGTAAGTCGACCCTGGCAGATCGTTTTATCCAGATCTGTGGTGGATTACCTGATCGAGAGATGGCCTCACAGGTTCTTGATTCGATGGATCTGGAGCGTGAGAGAGGGATTACGATCAAGGCACAAAGTGTCTCCCTGAATTACAAAGCTTCTGATGGCCAGTTTTATCAGCTGAATATGATAGACACACCGGGGCATGTCGATTTTTCTTATGAGGTCTCTCGCTCTCTGACAGCTTGCGAAGGGGCGATATTGATTGTCGATGCTGCTCAGGGTGTTGAGGCACAGACTGTTGCAAACTGTTATACCGCTATTGATCTTGGTTTGGAGGTTGTTCCTGTTCTCAATAAAATAGATCTCCCTGCAGCAGAACCGGATCGGGTAACCGAAGAGATTGAAGATGTGATTGGGATTGATGCAACAGAAGCCCTTCCAATCAGCGCAAAAACAGGAGAGGGCGTTATTGCTGTTCTGGAGGCATTGATTAAACGAATTCCACCTCCTCATGGTGATCAGGAAAAGCGGCTCAAGGCCTTAATACTCGACTCCTGGTTTGATAACTATCTGGGCACCATCTCTTTGGTCAGGGTGATCGAGGGAGCTGTCAGAAAAAAAATGAAAATCCGGATGATGGCAACTGGAAATGAGCACATGGTTGATGAGGTTGGTGTCTATACGCCAAAACGCAAATCGGTAGATGAACTCGCACCCGGTGATGTGGGCTATGTTATTGCCGGGGTAAAAGATGTAAAAAGTGCCCGCGTTGGTGACACCATCACCAATGCCAGAAAACCGGCCTCCCAGCCACTTGATGGCTTCAGGGAGATCAAGCCACCCGTTTTTGCCGGTCTCTACCCTGTGAACAGTGCAGATTATGAAGAGCTGCGGGATGCGCTGGATAAACTGAGCCTGAATGATGCCTCTTTGCGATATGAGCCTGAAACATCGACGGCATTGGGTTTTGGCTTTCGATGCGGCTTTCTCGGGATGTTGCACCTGGAGATCATACAGGAGCGTCTCGAACGGGAATACGGCATTGATCTGATCACTACGGCACCAACGGTTCTTTATGAGGTCGTGCTCACTGATGGCAGTCGGGTAACCATAGATAACCCGGCCCAATTGCCGGGCTCTGGACGTGTTGAGGTGGTGAGAGAACCTATTATTGAAGTCACTATTTTGCTTCCTCAGGAGTATGTTGGTCCAGTTCTCGAATTATGTATCAAGAAAAGGGGGATTCAGCGCGATATGAGCTACCATGGAAGGCAGGTGGTGATGCGTTTTGAACTGCCCCTGAATGAAGTGGTTCTGGATTTCTTCGATCAGCTCAAATCTGTCAGCCGAGGTTATGCGTCACTTGATTATGAGTTTCTTGAACATCGGGATTCAGATATGGTTAGAGTAGATGTGCTGATCAATGGGGACCGGGTTGATCCTCTTGCAATTCTGGTTCACCGTGATCAAAGTCTCTATCGGGGGCGGGAGCTGGTGAAGAAAATGCGGCAACTTATTCCTCGCCAGATGTTTGATGTGGCCATCCAGGCCGCAATTGGTTCTCGTGTAATTGCCAGAGAGTCAGTAAAAGCATTAAGAAAAAATGTCACAGCAAAATGTTATGGCGGTGATATCACACGAAAACGAAAACTGCTTGAAAAACAGAAGGAAGGTAAAAAACGAATGAAACAGATCGGTTCAGTTCAAATTCCCCAGGAAGCATTTCTGGCGGTGCTTCGTGTTGGGGGAGATCAATAATGGATTTTTCCGTCTGGTTGTTTGGCGCGGCAGTGGTTACCGGGGTTATCACCCTTTGGGATGTATTGTGGGGAAGAAAAGGAAGAGAGGCCAAAGGACGACAGCATGAACCCGTGTTGGTGGCCTATGGGAAAGCCTTTTTTCCGGTTATCCTGATTGTCTTCTGTCTGCGATCATTCCTGGTTGAGCCTTTTCGCATTCCATCGGGTTCAATGTTGCCGACCCTTAACATTGGGGATTTCATTCTGGTCAACAAGTTCGATTACGGCCTCCGTCTTCCCATTTTGAATAAAAAGCTGGTTGAATTGGATAGCCCTCAACGGGGAGAAGTGATGGTTTTTCGTTTTCCTCAAGATCCTTCTGTCCACTTCATCAAACGCATTGTCGGCCTGCCTGGTGATGAGATTCTTATTCGGAACAAGAGATTGATCATTAACGGCGAGCCCGTTCCGCTCATTCCTGACGGTCGTTATACCTATGAAGAGAAGAGCAAGAATGGAAAAGAGACAGACCGATTTCTGGAAACGCTTGGAGAACATGATCATGATGTAGTCATGGATCTCTCCTCAAGAGCTGTAAATCAGCGCATCGTTGTCCCTGAAGGCAACTACTTTCTGATGGGGGATAATCGTGATCATAGTAATGACAGTCGTTACTGGGGTTTTGTGCCTGATGAGAATGTAGTGGGAAGAGCCTTCTTTATATGGTTTAGCTGGGACTCTTTGAATGGTGGAGGGGTCAACTGGAGTAGAATTGGTCAATCCATTCGATAGGATTAACGAATGATTGTTCCGGATCTTGGAATTCTGGAGCGCGCACTTGGTTATTCTTTTGGCGATCGAGCGCTATTGGAGCAGGCACTGACCCACAGGAGTTCAGGTCAGAAGAACAATGAACGCCTTGAGTTTCTTGGCGACAGTATTGTCAATTTGTTTATCGCTGAATCTCTCTATCATCAGTTCCCCGAGTGTAATGAAGGGGAGTTGACCCTGGCTCGGTCTGAGTTGGTATGTGGAAAGACACTGGCTGGCCTTGCTCGAAGTATCGAACTCAAACATCATCTTCGATTAGGATCAGGTGAGCTCAAAAGTGGCGGCAGTGATCGTGATTCAATCCTGGCAGATGCCTTTGAGGCTATTCTGGGCGCCATCTACCTTGACGGTGGGAGTGAGGCTGTCTTTGGCTGTGCTCATCGACTCTATCAACAGCTTTTGGCCGGGATCGACCCTGCCAACCAACAGCGTGACCCCAAAAGTCAACTTCAGGAGGTGCTCCAGAGTCGTGGCGAACCTCTTCCTGAGTATCGTGTCATAACAATCACAGGGGAGCCCCATCGCCAACATTTTATTGTTGAGTGTTATCTCAGAGGTATTGACTCTTCCGTTAGGGGGGAGGGAGGTAGTCGACGTGATGCAGAAAAGAGAGCCGCTTCCCGGTTACTTGCCCAGCTTGGAGTGACTGATGGCTGAGTCACATCGCTTTGGGTTTGTAACCATTCTGGGACGACCCAATGTGGGCAAGTCAACCCTCATTAATCAATTCATTGGGAAGAAGATCAGCATCATCTCTTCCAAGCCGCAGACGACCCGTCACCGAATTTTAGGAATCCGTACTTCTGAACAGGCCCAAACCGTCTTTATTGACACCCCTGGGGTGCATCAAAATCAAAAGAGCTACCTTAACAAGATTATTAATCGAACAGCTTCATCCAGCCTGGAAGGAGTGGATCTTGTTCTCTTTATGGTGACAGCTGATGGCTGGCGGGAAGCCGATGAGACGGCATTCCAACTGGTTAAAAGAGATGATCTGAAAGTAATCGTAGTCATCAATAAGATTGACCGACTGGATGACAAGAATAAGCTGCTCCCTCTGATTGAAAGAATAAGCCAATCCGGAGAGATCGAAGCTGTAATTCCAATCTCGGCGTTACGCCGGAAAGGTGTAAAAGAGTTGATGGGGTATATTGAGCGCCACCTCCCGGAGGGGTTGCCCGGTTTTCCAAAAGATCAGGTAACCGATCGAAGTCCGGAGTTTATGGCAGCAGAGCTGGTCAGAGAGCAGCTCTTTCGTCGGCTTGGCCAAGAATTGCCCTATGTTTGTGCCGTTGAGATTGAATCATTTGCCAAGGAGAAACACCGCCTGAATATTCACGCGGTAATCTGGGTTGAGAAACCAGGTCATAAGGCCATTGTGCTGGGCAAAAATGGAAGCTCAATTCGTGAAATAGGTAAAAAGGCAAGAGAGGGGATGATCAAGATGTATAATTCCCCGGTCTATCTTGGCCTCTTCGTGAAGGTTCGAGAGGGGTGGTCTGAAAACCCCAGAGTGATGAAAACACTAGGCTATATTGATTAATAAAGATGGTCAAAAGGGTTCAACAGGAAGCTGCATTTGTTCTGCATCGTCGCCCATTTTCAGAATCCAGTCTACTGGTTGATCTTTTTTCCAGTTCTTATGGAAGGTTGGTGGTTATTGCAAAAGGTGCCCGGCGTCTCAAGTCAAAGCACCGGGGCCTGCTCCACCCTTTCTCCCCATTGTTGGTGAGTTGGGCTGGCAAGGGACAGCTACCAACGTTAACTGCTGCCGAAATATCAGGCCTGACTCATCCTCTGGCGGGTGAATCACTGATGTGCGGTTTTTATCTTAATGAACTGGTTGTTCGACTTCTGCATCGCGATGACCCACACCAAGCCCTTTTTACAGCTTACAGGGAGACTATCGAGAGGTTGTCAACGAGTGATGACAATGAATTATCATTACGACGGTTTGAGATCACCCTGTTACGTGAGCTAGGATACGGTCTTGTCCTTGATGCTGAAGCAGGCAGTGGCGATCCACTGGATCCAGATCAGTTGTATGACTATATTCCCGGGCACGGTCCCCGGGTAATATCAGATCCTGAAAAAGGCACTATTGTTGTCCACGGAGCCACACTGCTTGCAATGGATAAAGCCGATTTTTTTGACTCTAAGACCATGATAGAGGGGAAGCGGTTGCTCAGAGAGATGATTGACCGACATTTGGAAGGACGCCCTTTTCACAGTCGCCGGCTTTTCCATGATGTGTATAGGAAAAATGATCGAAAAGCGGCAACCAAAGGAGAAAGAAGTTGATTGAACTTGGAGTCAATATCGACCATGTTGCTACAGTTCGTCAGGCCAGAGGAACCCTCTTTCCTGATCCTGTAGAAGCGGCGATAGCAGCGATTGATGCGGGAGCAGATCTGATTACATTGCATTTGCGTGAGGATCGACGCCATATTCAGGATAATGATCTCACACGAATGAGAGCAGCAATCTCCAATAGGGTAAATCTAGAGATGGCTGCGACCGAGGAGATGGTCAACATCGCGATTAGAGAAAAACCTGATGATGTTTGCCTGGTTCCTGAACATCGACAGGAACTGACCACAGAGGGTGGGCTTAATGTTGCTGCGCAGCGGGATGTGATCTCACTTGTCTGCCAACGCCTCGCTTTGGCCGGAATTCGAGTCTCTCTGTTTATCGATCCTGATCCGACACAGGTCCTGGCCAGTGCCGAAGTGGGTGCTGAGGCAATAGAGATCCATACGGGGCAGTTTGCCGAGACCCCTTTGGGTGATCAGCGTAAAGTTGAACTAGACCGTATCCATGGGGCCGTTCAAGCCGGTCTTGAACATGGTCTTCGGGTTAATGCAGGCCATGGCCTTAACTACGACAATGTACAGGAGGTGGCCTCAATTGAGGGTATCTCAGAGCTTAATATTGGTCACTCCATTATCGCTCAGTCGCTCTTTACCGGCATCCACTCTGCCGTTGGAGAGATGAAAAGATTGATGCTGGAGTCGATGCCGGATTGAGAGAGGATGGGGATCAAGATCCACTCACAAGGCCAGGGCTTGAGAAAAAAGCGGGCTCCATAAAGAGCAACATCCTGCGCTGGCCACTCATTTAGTGTGGGGAGATAAAGCCTGAAGGTCGATCACCCAGTTCACCTTCCTGAAACAGAAACCCGGTCATGTGCGCTTCGATGATCTCAAGGGCATTTGGATCAGCAGTGGTTATCTGGTATTCATTGATAATGGCAGTGAGTCGTTCGAGCCACTGTCTCCAGCCTTCAGCAGAGACATTCTGAAAAATACGAATTCCGAGTTCTCCCGGGTAAGGGGGTGACTCCAGAGCTGGGGCCTCTTCCTTGAGGACAACACAATAAACCATTCTACTCATAATTTTAATACCAACCTGTTGAAGAATCTGAAAATGAAAAACCTTGCAGTTTCAATGGAAAATAGATGATTAGTTCTCTATTTGTCTACAATCTGCGATAATTTCATTAATTCGAATTTGATTCAAGTGGGGAAGTGATGACGCAAAGTACTGCAGAAGTTCAAACAGCTCCTGAATATGCTAAAGAGATAACCAAAGAGGTGATCTCAATCACTCAGTCGGCCGGAGAGAAATTTGTCGAGTTGCTTAATCAAGCAGATGATGAGATCACCGGTGTTCGTGTATTTGTTGCTGGAGGCGGCTGTAGCGGGATGACCTATGGTATGACCTTTTCGACCACAGAACATGATACTGACGGCATTATTGCGGGAGAAGGATACAAAGTCTTTGTTGACCCCATCACCGTCAACTTTATGGCGGGAGCAGAGATTGATTACATGGATAATGGCGTCAATGCCTCATTCATGTTCAATAATGTCTTCAAGTCAGTAGGAGGAAGTGGACTCTGTTCAGGGTGCGGAGGCGGAGGCTGAAGCTGAAGCTGTAGCAGAAGCTGCGGATAAAGTGATCCCACCCTGTGGGGGTGGAGGACAATCTCCTGTTTGGGTGCTCCTGATTATTCCTCAAAGAAGCTGTTGAAAAACCCCTCTCCTGAAGAGTGCCAAAACACTCTGAGTGGGGTGCCTATCCTGGATTTATCTTCTCTCCTGCTCCTGATCCATGGAGAGCCGAGCAAGCCTTCCTCGACCTTAGAATTGCATAAAATTTGTAATTGGCCGATTATTGCCTTTAGAAGTTGGCGTTAACCGTGGTTAACCCACTACCATAGGGGTTCTAACTGGAGTGATCCCGTCTCAATGGACATCAAGGTAAAATCAATTAGAGCGATAAAAAAGATTGGATGGAGAGAGCAAGATGAATGGAATAGAGACAGTGGAGAGACTTTTCACCGTTTGGCTTGATTCTGCAGAACTCTGGGAGTGGGGGATCGCAGCGGCCACTCTTCTGTTGGCCCTCATTTTTCGAAGGGGGCTAGCCAGTGTGATCATTAAGCCACTGGCGATCCTCTCTCAACGCACAAAATCAGAACTTGATGACCGGGTGGTTGAGGCGATCAAGCCTCCACTTGCCGCTGCAGTGGTGTTGGCAGGGATCTATTTCGCTCTATCCATCGTACCTCCCCCTGTTGAACCTGTTGATGTCAGTGGATTTTTCTACTCAGTCATGAGTGTGGCGACCGGATTGGTTGTCGTCTACTCGCTTCATCGCCTGAGTTATGTCGTTGCTCAGCTCATGGATCATCTCTTTACCCGCTCAGACCCCACCCACAGAGGGAGCTTCCTCTCTCCCCTGCACCGATTCATGGCCATAACTGTTTGGCTGCTGGGTGGTGCAATGATAGCTCAGAATGCCGGATATGAGGTCTCAACACTGCTTACAGGGATTGGAATTGGCGGTGCTGCCCTGGCATTGGCTGCTAAAGATACACTCTCACACTTCTTTGGATCTCTCACTCTCCTCTTCGACAAGCCTTTCCGGGTGGGAGACCGGATTGAACTCAGTGGTGATATCGATGGCATTGTTGAAGAGATCGGTTTTCGATCAACCAAAGTGAGAAATTATGATCGGGCAATCGTGATTTTACCCAACAATGATCTTGCCAACAAATCAATCAAGAACTGGGCAGATATGGATAAGCGCCGCGTCAGGCAGACCATTGGAGTGACCTACGACGCGACCCCTTCCCAGATGGAAGAGGTGGTCGATGGGATTGAAAAAATATTAAAGAATGATCCCCTGGTTAATCAGGACTTTATGGCGGTCCGCTTCACGGAGTTTGGCCCCTCTTCACTGGATATCATGGTTCTTTACTACACAACACCGACAGACCTTGTGGGGCACTCAAGCGTCGTTCAAGCCAACAACCTAAAGATAATGAAGCTGCTGACTGAACGGGGGCTGGACTTTGCATTTCCAACACGCACTGTACATCTTGAACAGAGTGATTGAGTCAAAAACGCCTAGTTTCTGGCAGCCGGAGCAGGAACAGCTACTCTGAATAGATCGATGTAGCGGTCAATATCCTCCCGATCCCACTCTGACAGGGGGCTGAATCGAAAGAGATTGTGGTAATCATCCCACTCCTTTTGAGGAAGTTCCTCATCGGGAGAGAGCTCCTGGCGATCAACCGTTATCCATCCACGACGTTCTGAGAGTATCTCCTTTACGGGTGTCTGTGATGAGGGGTCATCTCTTACCACAGTTACACCCGGCGAAAAGGTCTTAACCAGGTGAAAGAGTACCGCACACTCCCTGTCTCTGCCGCAGAGAAAAAGAGCAGGGCCATGGCGTTGGGAGGCATGTTTCAACAGTGCGCCTGTCGCTTCAATCTTGCGCTTCAGGGTGTCAGAAAGGGCGGCAGATGCCACATTGTTATCGGGGGCGGTGGGCTGAAGTTGGTTTTGGTGGGGTTCGTTCGCCGGTCCCATTGTATCTCTCCTAGACAGTGTCAGGCGTCCCTGATTTGTCTTCAATGACAGTGTGATAATCCAGTTCTCTTCTCTTGGAGGGTAATATAGGCGATTAAAATATATATAAATAATAATATAAAATGCTATTATAATAATTAATAGGCATTAAGAATCGGTGGTAATCAGTGAAACTACGACAACTCCAGTATCTCCTTGAGGTCTCTCAAAATGGCTTGAACATCACTCAGGCCGCGAAGAGTCTCCATACGGCCCAGCCAGGGATCAGCCGTCAGATCAGACAGTTAGAAGAGGAGTTAGGGGTAGAGTGTTTTGAAAGGAATGGCCGTCATCTTATAGCCATCACTCCTGCCGGACGGGAGATACTGGTTCATGCCGAACGTCTGATGGGAGAAGTTGCCAATATTGTCCAGGTTGCGGAGGAAAACAGAAGCCCGGATCGCGGGGCCTTTGCGGTAGGAGCTCACCACCTGCCGGCACGCTATCTTATGCCTGATCTGATCAATACCTATCAGCAGCACTATCCACAAATCACCCTCTCTCTCTGCCAGGGGGATGAGAGTGACCTTACCGAAAAAGTTAAAACCGGGGCAGTTGAATTTGCCATAACCTCTCGCCTGCCTGTTGAGTTTGATGAGTTGGTTGTGCTCCCCTGTTTTCGTTCTATGTGGCGCCTGCTCCTTCCTGTGGATCACCCTCTTGTTAACAGGAAGCCGTTGACGCTTGAAGCGCTGGCAAAGGTTCCTCTGGCCTGCTATGGCGTGAGCGATCGGGAGGGGAGGCGTAATCCGCTCTCTCGGGCCTTTCAGAGCAAAGGGCTGAAGCCCAACAGGGTGATCCAGGCTCTTGATGCTGATGTCATAAAGACCTATGTAAAAAGTGGATATGCTGTCGGGCTTCTCGAACACATGGCACTTGAGGGAGATCATGACGAGTCTCTGGCGGTAAAAAAAGTTGACCATCTTTTTGAGGTTGAAACAGTCTGTATTATTTTGCGAAAACGGGCAGCTTTGAGAAGTTACACCTATGATTTTATCAATCTGCTTGCTGACCATCTGAGACAACCGATCATTGATCAGGCACTGGTTGCTGATGACCCGACTCGAAGGCAGATCTTTAATACCCTTCTTCTCGATCTTGATAGACGTTAGTGATACGAACCTGATCGAGTCATCTGTTTTTGTTATTCACACCGCCTGTGGATAAGGGTGTGAGCAACTGGCAAAGGGGTATTAAGTGATGGACTATGGTTGGTTGCTTAAAAAATAGACAATAAAATTAAGGTATAAAAATCAACAGGAAAGCATAGTTTGGTTGAGTTGAATAGTAGTCATGGGTGATAACATCTTAATCTTCTGTTGTCTCAAAGAGGTTGAGTAAGTCTGATAAACCATCATCTCTGCTGAACGGCATTTGAAGGGGGTGCATGGCATGAAGTTGGCTCCCCGGGACAGACTCGAACTGCCGACAAGGTGGTTAACAGCCACCCGCTCTACCAACTGAGCTACCGGGGAATAGTTTGGGAGGGCAATCCTAAGTCGATGTCCACGATGGGTCAAGCGGTGAGTTAAAAAATTATCAACATCAGTTCCTGCTCTACACTCTTCTTGGGCTATCTCCAGTCACCCCGGGCATGTTTTGGCTTTGTCCAGCCGGGTCAGCCCCATGATGGAGACGACGATTCGCTGTTGAGTCTTTGAAATTTCTGGGTTACAGAAATTAAAGCTGCCGAACTGGCTGGTGAGGCCGCTGGCTTTGAAGGTGATGTAGCTCTGTGATCGGTTATTGAATGAGAGGGTCGTTTTATCATCACCTGGGTCGATCCTCTCCAGGATGAGTTCATCCGGACTGCGCCGGCCATCACCATCTTCATCGACAAAGAGTATCCACCCCTCTTTCCACTCGTTTCCATTGCCACATTGAGGCGAGGGGCCACCCCCTCTACTTTGACATACCGTTGTAGTGATGCCCTGGAGCACTGCCTCATTACGCGCTCTGGCGAGAGTGGTCTCCAGTCGTTCGATCAGGTAGGTATAACGTTGGCCTCTCAAGAGCTGATTTAATGGCATCTCTGCAAACATCGACAGGACGGCCAGAATAATGGCGACAAGGAGCAGATCAATAAGTGTAAGGCCAGCATCACTCTGGTGTGGGTAGGCAGGCTCCCTGTGGGGCTGGTCTCCGCAGGAAGCCGGATAGATGTCTCCAAATGGTGTCATTGCCGTACATCCTTGTACGAGTGTATGGTTATTTTGACCCCAAAAACCAGGGTTGGTTCATCTTGGCTCTGAAGTTAAGGGTCAGGAGGGGAACTTAGGGCGTCTATCCTATCCCTTGAGTAGATTCTCGATGCGGTCAATGGCCTCGTCCAGTGTCTTAAGGTCAATGGCATACGAGATGCGAATAAAACCGGGTGCACCAAAGGCAGTTCCCGGAACCAGGGCGACCTCAGCACTGTCCAGAATCCATGCGGAGAGCTCGAGATCATTAGTCATATTATCGATGCCGGAAATTGCTCCAGAAAAATCAGGAAAGGCATAGAAAGTGCCTGCACAGGGCTGACAACTGACGCCGTCGATTCTGTTCAGGCGATCGACGACATGATCGTGTCGGGCCTTAAAGGCCTCTACCATCGGGGGAATGAAGTCCTGAGGCCCGGTGAGCGCTTCAAGGGCTGCCGCCTGGGAGATGGAGGCGGCATTTGAGGTGCTCTGTCCCTGGATCTTGCGCATTGCTCCAATCACATTAGCGGGTCCAGCGGCATAGCCGATTCGCCATCCTGTCATGGCATAGGCTTTGGAGACGCCATTGATGACCATCACCTGGTCTTTTAGCTCCGGGCAGGCCATGGCGATATTAGTGAAGGGTTCATCTGTCCAGAGAACATGTTCATAGATATCATCACTGGCAATCAATACTTCTGGATGTTCTCGCAGCACCTCTCCTAAGGCTTCAAGTTGACCTCGGCTGTAGACGGCACCTGTTGGATTGCTTGGGCTATTGAGAATAAACAGTTTGGTTTTTTCGGTAATCGCGGCCGCAAGCTGATCAGGCGTGATGAGGAATCCGGAGGCCATATCTGCTTCGACGATGACAGGTTTACCCCCAGCCAGTTTCACAATATCGGGGTATGAGACCCAGTAGGGCGCTGGGATGATCACCTCATCACCCTCACCAATAAGGGCCATTATCATGTTGTAGAGAGAGTGCTTGGCCCCCGCAGAGACCAGGATCTGGCTGAGGTCATAGTCAAGGCCATTCTCGCGGGAGAATTTATCCAAAACGGCCTGTTTGAGTTCTGGAGTACCGTCAACTGCGGTGTAGCGGGTCATTCCTCTGGCGATAGCATCTACGGCCGCATCTTTGATATTCTGAGGGGTGTCAAAATCAGGTTCACCGGCACCCAGGCCAATGACATCACGCCCTTGTGCACGCAATTCACGAGCACGGGTTGTAACCGCCAGGGTGGGTGAAGGCTTAATCAACTGTACTCGATCAGATAACGTAAATTCGCTCAATGTCGGAATCCTCTGAAGATGAAAATAAGAAATAAAAATAGGTATCGAATTTTAACGGCAACCGACCCTGTGAGCGAGTGAAATGAGACAGTTTTCACTCGTCAGTGACTATACCCCGTCAGGAGATCAGCCTGAGGCTATTTCGGCCCTGCTTTTAGGGCTTAACCACGGAGAAGCCTATCAGACCCTGCTTGGGGTGACGGGATCAGGCAAGACCTACACTGTCGCCAATGTAATAGCGGCCGTCCAGCGTCCGACAATTGTCATGGCGCACAACAAGACTCTCGCTGCCCAGCTCTATGCTGAATTCAGGGATTTCTTTCCTCACAATGCAGTGGAGTATTTTGTCTCCTATTACGACTACTACCAGCCAGAGGCCTACGTCCCAAGTTCTGATACCTTCATTGAGAAGGACGCTTCTATTAATGAGCATATCGATCAGATGAGGCTCTCAGCGACAAAGGCGATGATCGAACGTGAAGATGTCATCATCGTGGCTACGGTTTCGGCAATCTACGGCCTGGGGGATCCATCGACCTATCACGAGATGATTCTCCATCTGCGGATAGGCGGGCTTTTTGACCAGAGGACACTGCTCTCCCGCCTCGCCGAGTTACAGTACAAACGTAATGATGTGGAGCTGCGCAGAGGTACTTTTCGTGTCAGGGGTGATGTCATTGATGTCTTTCCAGCAGAATCTGAGAGACTCACCCTTCGGATCGAGCTTTTTGGTGAGGAGGTGGAGAAGCTCTCCTGGTTTGACCCCTTGACGGGTGAAGTCGAGGAGCAGGTCTCTCGGACCACCCTCTATCCGAAATCCCACTATGTCACACCCCGGGAGAAGATTCTTGGGGCAATCGATCAAATCAGGGATGAGTTGATGGAGCGTCTTGAGAGACTTCGAAAATTGGAAAAATTGGTTGAGGCCCAACGGCTTGAGGAGAGGGTTAACTATGATCTGGAGATGATGCGTGAATTGGGATATTGCACCGGGATTGAGAACTACTCACGGTTCCTGTCGGGGCGACAGCCGGGAGAGCCCCCCCCAACCCTGATGGACTATCTCCCTGCAGGAGGGTTGTTGGTGATCGATGAGAGTCACGTTACTGTGCCTCAAATCGGAGCCATGTATAAAGGGGATCGATCCCGAAAAGAGACATTGGTTGAGTATGGATTTCGGCTCCCCTCTGCACTCGATAATCGGCCGCTACGATTTGATGAGTTTGAGTCTCTGATGCCGCAGACCCTATTCATCTCAGCCACGCCAGGCACCTATGAGAGTGAACATTGTGCCTCTGTCATTGATCAGGTGGTTCGACCGACAGGGTTGGTTGATCCTGAAGTTGAGGTCCGTCCAGTTGCTACCCAGGTTGATGACCTGATGTCAGAAATTCGTATCACTGTAAGTCGAAATCAACGCGTCTTGGTGACGACCCTGACCAAGCGAATGGCCGAGGATCTGACCGAGTACCTGGGTGAGCATGAGATTCAGGTGCGTTATCTTCACTCCGATATCGATACCGTTGAACGGGTGGAGATTCTGCGTGATCTGAGGGCAGGTGTTTTTGATGTTCTGGTAGGGATAAACCTGCTTCGTGAGGGGCTCGATCTCCCAGAAGTCTCTCTTGTGGCTATTCTCGATGCCGATAAAGAGGGGTTTTTGCGTTCTGCCCGTTCTCTTGTTCAGACTATCGGCAGGGCCGCACGAAATGTGGACGGTCGGGCAATACTCTATGCCGACAGGGTGACCGGGTCGATGGAATCGGCTATCGACGAGACCAACCGACGGCGGGTTCGTCAGCAACAATACAATCGTGACCATCACATCACCCCTCAGAGCATCTCAAAAGCGGTCAGGGAGATCATTGATGGGGTTGGTGGAGATCGAAAAAGGGGTAATAAACAGAGACAGGCGGATCGGGTCAATGATGCGATAACAGATATTGAGGCAGAATTTGGCAAGGCAGCGCTTGGAAATATGGGCGGAATTCTTCGAAAACTTGAAAAAAGGATGTATCAGCATGCGCAGAATCTTGAATTTGAGCAGGCCGCTGCAGTCAGAGACAAGATCGCCACCCTGAAAGCGGGTGGGCTCGGCATCGTAAACCTCAGCGAAGGAGAGTGATTACTTGCTGTTTTTGGCTCTATCTGCCTTGATCTCCACCCATCAGCCCATGTAGAATCCGCGCTCACTGAAGGCGCGTAGCTCAGCTGGTTAGAGCACCACCTTGACATGGTGGGGGTCGGTGGTTCGAGTCCACTCGTGCCTACCAGTTCATAACCTCTAGAGGTATAAGCGTGCACCTTCGGCAACTCTTGTTAACCCTATTTTCCTGCGCATTATGCGCTGTCCTCTGATATGCCTGTTGTCCAACTGCCCGACGGTAGTCAACGAGAATACTCAACCCCGCTGACGGTAACCGAGGTAGCAGCGGATATCGGGCCAGGATTGGCTAAAGCTGCCCTGGCAGGCCAGATTGAGGGGGAAGTGGTGGATCTCAACCACACCATCGAAAAGGACTGCCAGCTTGCCATTATCACCAATCGTGATCAACAAGGGCTGGAGATCATTCGCCACTCAACGGCGCACTTGCTCGCTCAGGCGGTAAAAGAGCTCTACCCCCAAGCTCAGGTGACGATAGGGCCGGTAATTGAAGATGGCTTCTATTATGATTTTGCCTATCCTCCCGGTTTCTCCGAAGAGGATCTGGTAAAAATTGAGAAAAAGATGGCTGAGCTGGCAAAGGCTAATTCAGCCATCCACCGTGAGCATGTCACCAGAGAAGAGGCAATAGCGCATTTCCACGCCCTGGGAGAGGATTATAAGGTTCAGATTATTGAGGAGATCACAGTCGATCAGCCTCTCTCTCTCTATCGACAGGGTGATTTTATTGATCTTTGCCGTGGTCCTCATGTTCCTGAAACAGGCCGCCTTGGTGCCTTCAAACTGACTAAAGTGGCAGGAGCCTATTGGCGTGGTGACTCCAACAACGAGATGTTGCAACGCATCTATGGCACCGCATGGCCAGACAAAAAACAGTTGAAAGCGTATCTCCATCAGCTGGCTGAAGCTGAAAAGCGGGACCATCGGAAGCTGGGGCGCCAGCTCGACCTCTTTCATTTTCAACCTGAAGCGCCAGGCATGGTCTTCTGGCATCGGAAGGGTTGGCAGCTCTACTCTGCGGTAGAGCAGTTTATTCGTGGAATGCTCACAGAATATGACTACCAGGAGGTCAATACACCTCTTGTTCTGGATCGATCCCTGTGGGAACGATCCGGTCACTGGGATAAGTTCCAGGAAAATATGTTCACCACCTATCTTGATGAACGCGAGTTTGCAATCAAGCCGATGAACTGTCCGGGACATATTCAGATCTATAATCAGGGGGTGCGTAGCCATCGTGATCTTCCTTATCGAATAGGCGAGTTTGGTCTAGTCCACCGAAATGAGCCATCCGGCACCCTCCACGGCCTACTCCGGGCCCGCGGATTTACCCAGGATGATGCGCATATATTTTGTACAGAACATCAGTTAGAGGAGGAGATTGCCACCCTGATTGAGATTACCTATCGAACCTACAGTGCATTTGGCTTTAGTGATATTGAAGTGGCACTCTCAACTCGTCCCGAAAAGAGAGTCGGCGAAGATGCCCTCTGGGATAAAGCCGAAGCCGCGCTGGCAAAAGTACTCGATGACAAGGGAATCCCCTATGTGGTTCAGCCCGGTGAAGGGGCTTTTTATGGGCCAAAACATGAGTTTGTCCTTCGGGACTCAATAGGCAGGCGTTGGCAGTGTGGAACCATCCAGGTTGATTTTTCCATGCCAGGAAGGCTGGGTGCTCACTATATCGCTGAAGATGGTTCGAAACAGGAGCCGGTGATGATCCACCGCGCCATTTTGGGATCTCTGGAGCGATTTATCGGAATTTTAATTGAAGATTGTGAAGGTAAATTACCCACCTGGCTGGCGCCCGTACAAGCGATAATCATGAATATTACGGATCGACAGGCTGATTATTCAAAAATAGTTGAAAAAACACTACTAAAACAGGGTGTCAGGGTGGAAACTGACTTGAGAAACGAGAAAATCGGCTATAAAATTCGCCAACACACGTTACAACGTGTTCCCTACCTGATTGTAGTTGGGGATCGCGAAGCAGAAGATGGGACAGTCGCCGTGCGGACACGAGGTGGCGAGGATCTGGGATCGATGAGGCTTGAGAGCTTTACCGAGAGACTCGCACAAGAGATCGTGACCCACGGCATTTAATTTTGCCCCTTAATTAAACACATTTTTTGGAGGACTGACAGATAGCAGCCAGAAGAAAATCGGTTGTCCCGACTAAGAGCGGACCGCGGGCAAATGGAGATATCGATGTTTACCAGGTACGCTTGATCGATGAAGAGGGCAATCAGGCCGGTATTTTGAAAACCGCTGAGGCCCTGTTGAAGGCAGAAGAGATTGGCCTTGATCTGGTTGAGATTTCACCCAAGGCAGAACCACCAGTCTGTAGATTGATGGATCTGGGAAAGTTTCACTATGCTGAAGCAAAGAAGCGCCAGGAGAACAGAAAAAGACAGACCAAGATTGTGGTCAAAGAGGTAAAGTTCAGACCCGGCACTGATGTTGGTGATTACGACATAAAGTTAAAAAAGCTTTTCAAGTTTCTGGGTGATGGGAACAGGGCCAAGGTCACTCTCCGCTTTAGGGGCAGAGAGATGGCACACCAGGAGCTGGGCGTCGAAATGCTGAAGCGAGTGGAAGGTGATTTGGCTGAGATCAGTACTGTAGAGCAGTTCCCGAAAATGGAAGGTCGCCAGATGGTGATGGTGCTTGCTCCAAAGCGTGCTTGACCCGGAAACAGGTTGATTAAATTTAAGAAACAGGAAATAGTGCGATGCCAAAGCTAAAAACGAATAGAGGAGCGGCTAAGCGGTTTAAACGCACCGCTACAGGTAAATTTAAACGCTCCCAATCCCATATGAATCATATTCTGACCAGCAAGTCGACCAAGCGTAAACGGCACTTGCGGGCTCAGTTGATACTACACGAAGATAACCAGGCAGCTATCAAGAAGTTGCTGCCCTACGCCTAGAGGTTTATTTAAAATGCCAAGAGCAAAAAGCAGTGCAACTGCTCGCGCCCGACATAAGAAGGTGCTCCAGCGAGCAAAAGGCTATCGTGGTGCACGAAGTCGTACATTCAGTGCAGCAAATCAGGCGGTAATGAAGGCAGGTCAATACGCCTATCGTGATCGTCGCCAGCGCAAACGCCAATTCCGGGCACTTTGGATTATCCGAATCAATGCTGCGGCACGTGAATGCGGGCTTAGTTACAGTCAGTTTATCAATGGCCTCAGCCTTGCCTCTATCGAACTTGACCGAAAAGTACTGGCAGATATAGCTGTTCATGACAGAGAAGGTTTCTCGGTGCTCGCAGAGAAAGCCAGTGCCGCCCTGTCCGCTTGATCGCTGTATAGACTGGATTAGCAACTACCGGCAATCTGGCTGGTAAAATCAAAAGAGCGGAGAGGGAAAGGTACAGCCTTTCCCTCTTTTTTTCGTTTGGAGGAATTGCGTGGAGACGCCCACACCTGAAGTTCTTGAGAAACTGGAGCATGAAGCGCTCTCGTCGATTAATGCTGTTACTGACCTGACTGCACTTGAGTCACTGAGAGTTCGTTATCTGGGAAAAAAAGGGTTGTTGACTCAACAGCTCAAACAGCTTGGAAAACTCCCTCCAGATCAGCGGAGGGAGGCGGGCCAAAAGGTTAATCAGTCAAAAACCACGCTTCAGGAACTCATTACTCAACGCCGGGATGAACTTGAGAAGATCGCATTGAGTGTTGCTCTTCTGCGTGATTCCATCGATGTGACTCTGCCGGGCCGTGGGAGTGCTTCGGGCGGCGTCCATCCCGTCACCAGGACCCTTGAGAGAATTGAACAGATTTTTTCAAGACTCGGTTTTGATATTGCTGAAGGGCCGGAAATTGAAGATGATTTTCATAATTTCGAAGCGTTGAATATTCCTGAGGATCATCCGGCAAGGGCGATGCATGATACGTTTTATATCAATAGCCAGGCCCTGTTGAGAACCCATACCTCTCCGGTTCAGATTCGTCATATGCAGGCTGGAGAACCTCCCTATAGAGTGATTGCTCCAGGCCGAGTCTATCGATGTGATTCGGATGTCACCCATACTCCGATGTTTCACCAGGTTGAAGGGCTTGCGGTAGACGAAGATGTCACCTTTGCTGATCTCAAAGGGGTTCTTCGATATTTTGTTCGCGAGTTTTTTGAAGAAGACCTGGAGCTCAGGTTTAGGCCCTCCTATTTTCCGTTTACAGAGCCTTCTGCTGAAGTTGATATGACCTGTGTCTTTTGTCATGGGAAGGGGTGTCGAATCTGCCAAAAGACGGGTTGGCTTGAGGTGCTGGGCTGTGGAATGGTTCATCCAGAAGTGTTCAGGCATTGTGATGTTAATGCCGACCGCTATACAGGGTACGCTTTTGGGATGGGAGTGGAGCGTTTTACGATGCTACGTTATGGCGTAGATGATCTCCGACTTTTTTTTGAAAATGATCTTAGTATGTTAAGGCAGTTTAGGTAGCGCTGATGTTAATAAGTGAAAAATGGCTTCGTCAATGGTCATCTCCAAAATTGGATACTGAAGAGTTATCTGAAATTCTAACCATGGCTGGGCTTGAGGTGGCGGGCATCAGTGATGCTGCTCCACGGCTTGGCAGCAAATTGGTCGTTGGTGAGGTGATTGAGTGCGAGAGACACCCTCATTCTTCAAAACTGCAGATCTGTAGAGTCAATGTTGGTCGTAAGCGACCGTTGAAGGTCATATGCGGTGCACCCAACGTATCGATTGGAGTGAAGACAGCGGTTGCCCTCATAGGCGCTCGTCTTCCAAATGGAATAAAAATTGAAAAAACCAGGATACGAGATATGGTCTCATCCGGAATGCTCTGTTCTTCGGCAGAACTTGGCCTTGATGATGATTCCGCCGGAATAATGGAGCTCGACAAGAGCGCTGTGGCAGGAGTTGCTCTAACCGACTATCTTGAGCTCGATGACAGAGTCATCGAACTCGATTTAACTCCAAACCGGGGTGATTGTCTGAGTATTGCTGGAGTGGCACGGGAGGTCTCAGCACTGACTGGGGCGGGTCTGAAGACACCAAAATTTAAGACCGTAAAAGAGGAGTCAAAGCAGCGAATACCGATAAGGCTGGAGGCGCGGAAAGATTGCCCGCTCTATATCGGGCGGATAATTGAAGACATCGATCCTGGGGCAAAGACCCCGGACTGGATCAAGGAGAGGTTGAGACGTTCCGGGCTAAGACCGATCAGCCCGGTTGTCGACGTCACCAACTATGTAATGCTTGAACTGGGGCAGCCCATGCATGCGTTTGATCTCGATAATCTTCAAGGCGGGATTGTGGTTCGGCATGCGACAAAGGGAGAAAAGCTCAGGCTGCTCGATGGGAGTGAGATTGATCTTACCGAGGGGTCATTGCTGATCTGTGATCAGGAACGCCCAATCGCCCTTGCCGGAATCATGGGTGGAGAAGGGTCTGGCATCAGTGAGACGACCACGACGCTTCTCCTTGAATCAGCATGGTTCAGGCCTGGCGCCATTGCCGGTCGAGCCCGCTATTACGGCATGCAGACAGATGCTTCTCACCGTTTTGAAAGGGGCGTCGATCCAGCGCTCCAGGCCCGTGCGATCCACCGTGCCACTTCATTGATGCTCTCAATTGTCGGTGGTCGGCCGGGTCCTCTGCTTGAGGGCCAGGATAAACGGTACCTGCCAAAAAGAGACCGGATTACACTTCGCTATAACAGGGTGGAACAGGTTATAGGCATAAAGATCCCAGAAAAAAAGGTAGATCTGCTTCTAAGGCGACTGGAGATGCATGTTAGACGACTTCGCCGAGGGTGGGATGTAATTCCACCTTCATGGCGTTTTGACATCTCCGGCGAGCATGATCTGGTTGAAGAGGTTGCTCGTCTCTATGGCTATAATGAAGTTCCTGACGCCAGTCCCAGGGCAAAGATGGTGGCGAAAATGGCTCCGGAGAAGAGGGTTAATGAACGCTTGATACGTCAAACCATTATCAACCTAGGGTATCATGAAGCTATAACATACAGTTTTGTAGACGATAAACTTCAGAAACTACTTCAACCAGAAGCTGAAGTCGTCAAGCTGGCAAACCCCATTGCATCCGGGATGTCAGTGATGCGTGTTTCCCTGTGGTCGGGGCTGCTCCAGGCGATGATGACAAACTACAATCGCCAGCACCGCAGGATTCGGCTCTTTGAAATTGGCCATACCTTTACCAAAGTCCGAAATAAATATAAGGAGGTTCGTCATTTCTCGGCATTGATTACCGGAGATTTGACACCAGAGCAGTGGGGTTCAACACCCAAAGGCGTTGATTTTTTTGACCTCAAGGGTGATGTTGAACATCTTTTGGGATTGACAGGGCGTGTAGACCAGTTCTCCTTTCTGCCGGCAAAAGATCCTGCCCTTCACCCCGGCCAATGTGCCGAGCTATATCGTGGCAAGGAGAAGGTTGGGATCCTTGGCCAGCTTCATCCGGATCTGACAAAGCGTATCGGCGTTGATCAACCGGTATTTCTGTTTGAACTTAAGTTAGACCCCCTTCAGAGAGGTGTCCTGCCAAAATATCACACCGTTTCACGATTTCCTGCAACCCGACGAGATCTTGCTCTGGTTGTCAATGAGGAGGTTTCAGCCTCAAGAGTGGTTGAAGAGATTCGTCGGGTTGCAGGGCAGACACTCAGCCAATTACAGTTGTTTGACGTCTATCGTGGAGAAGGGATTGAGAAATATGAAAAAAGTATTGCTGTGGGCTTGACCTTGCGGTCTGGATCACGCACTCTTGATGACTCTGAAGTTGATGCCATTGTGGCATCAGTAGTCAAAAGACTGGCTTCAGAATTTGGAGCAAAGCTGAGATAAGAAGAGGTTAGTAACGATGACGATTACCAAAGCAGACCTTGCCGAAACATTAAATGATGAGATAGGTCTGAATAAGCGCGAAGCAAAAGACTTTGTGGAGATGTTTTTCGAGAAAGTTCGACTTGCACTGGAAGAGTCCGACTCAGTAAAACTTTCTGGTTTTGGCAACTTCAATGTTCGCCAGAAAAAACAAAGACCGGGTCGAAACCCAAAAACAGGTGAGGAGATTCCAATTTCAGCCCGTCGGGTGGTCACCTTCAAGGCTAGTCAGAAACTTAAGGGGAAAGTTGAAGACAATACTGAATATCTGGCAGCGAAATACCAACAGATAAGGGAAAGTTAAGTGTTGGATCCTTCGGCTCAAAGTGATCTGCCACCCATTCCTGGAAAGCGCTATTTTACTATCGGAGAAGTCAGTAAACTCTGCAATGTAAAACCACACGTGCTCAGATATTGGGAGCAGGAATTTACCCAGCTTAAGCCTGTTAAGCGAAGAGGCAATCGGCGGTACTACCAACGTCATGAGGTACAGTTGATCAGGGATATTCGTCAACTGCTCTATTTTGAGGGGTTCACCATAGCGGGTGCATGCAAGAAGCTCTCAGAGGATGAATCAAGCTCAAAAAAGAAAAAATCACCATCCAAACAGAAGGCGATCGACAAACGCTCTATCGATGTTGTTTCACAGTCCGTCGCAGAGCTCAACGAACTGATCGATTATCTGGGTCGTTAGAAGAAGCCTCTACCAGATCCACCCCTTTTTTGTTTGCCCACTCCAGTATTGTCTCTATAGATCCCAGAGATTTCCTATTCTGACTTTATGCATTTTGTGCAGGAGGGCAGGTCTGTCTGGAGTGAGATCAGACCGTTCGGGACAAAATCAGGCTACCTCATGAGGTTGGAAATAGGTAGAATCACGCCTGAATTTTTTTGAGAGTCTCTGGTTTTTTCAGAACTTCCCTAAAAGTCACTCGGGGCGTAGCGCAGCCTGGTAGCGCACCTGCATGGGGTGCAGGTGGTCGGAGGTTCAAATCCTCTCGCCCCGACCATTTTTCGTCTTATTCATCCAGGATAATGATCACAGATGGGTGAATGGCAATCTGTATCTTCGCCCCAATACGGACTTGATGTCGAGAGAGAGCTGAAGGTCGAAGCTGCATCTGTAATCGTTCAGGGCCCCCATTGACGACTTTGAGCGTGACTACAGCCCATTCTCGAAGAAGAACCAGTTCATCAACAATCGCATGGAGGAGATTCCCAAGTTCACTCGTATTTTTGCCGTCAGCGCGAACGAGGGTCACATCTGAAGGCCTGACGGTCCAGAATAGTGGTGAGTTAGGAGATAGAGTTGGTGCGTTCTCTACTTCAAGAAGTAGATCTCCCCATTGGATTTGGCTGTTTGAGGTTTCTCTGTTTGATGCGGTGCAGGACGTTCTGATGATATTTTTGAAGTCCAGTAGCTGGGCCGCCTCAACTGAAGTGGGTCGACGCAGCATCTCATTGGTAGTGCCATACTGAACTTGTCTGCCATGGTGTATGAGACAGAGATGCTCCGCAAGCTGGGCGGCTTCATCGAGGTCATGGGTGACCAGGATAACGGTTGTATGCAGTTCCAAAAAAAGCTGATTCAACTCGATATAGAGTCTCTTGGCGGTACTTCGATCAAGGGCCGAGAAGGGCTCATCAAGAAGCAGTACACTGGGTCGGCGGGCGATTGCACGGGCCATCGCAACACGTTGCCTCTGGCCTCCGGAGAGGTTGGCTGGCAGGCGATCTTCAAGCCCGGCGATACAGGCTTTCTCAAGCGACTCCATCGCTTGTTTCCTGCGCTCGCTTTCAGGCAGATGAAGCAATGCTGACTCCACGTTCTGGAGTGCGGTCAGATGTGGAAATAGAGCATAATTCTGGCAGACATAACCCAGTGTACGATTTGCTGTTGCTCTCCATACCCCCTGATCGCTGTCAGACCAGATCGTCTTGTCAACTTTTATGCAGGAGCGCTGGGTTTTAAGCAATCCTGCAATCGCCCTCAGGATTGAGGTTTTACCACTTCCAGAAGGGCCAACCAGAGCGGTTGTTTGATTGCTCTTGATCTTAAGGTCAAGATCGAGCGGTGGAGCATCATGGTTGAGTGAGACCTCTATCATCAGTGTTGGGACCTGAAGCGATGCAGCCATTTTTCTGCCAGGACATAGCTGACCCCAACGGTCACTAAAGAGAGGAGGAGCAGCATCAGAGCCATCTGTCCGGCCGCTGTCTGATCAAAGGCCTGGATGCGATCATAGATTGCAATAGAGACAGTTCGTGTCTCTCCTGGGATATTTCCGCCGACCATGAGTACAACACCAAATTCGCCAAGGGTATGACCAAAAGTAAGCACGGTGGCCGAGAGAATTCCAGGCCAGGCCAGGGGAAGCTCAATACGCCTTAATGCCTGCCATGTGCTCATTCCACAACATTGAGCCGCTTCGCGAACATCTCTGGAAACTGATTCAAAGCTGCGTTGAACAGGAAGAACCGCAAAGGGAATATTGACCAGGATTGATGCGGCTACCAGACCTTCAAAACTGAAGGCAAGTGTGGAGCCAAGAAGTTGTTCAAAAAACCGACCCAGAGGGGAGTGTGAGCCCATCGATACCAGAAGGTAATAACCCACTACAGTGGGGGGGAGGACAAGCGGGAGGGCAATTAGGGCCTCAATCCAGAGCTTTCCCCGAAATGTGGTTCTGGCAAGCCATCGGCCCACTCCAATTGATAATGGAACAAGAAAGAGCAGCGTCCAGAATGCCAGCTTTACGGAGAGTGTAATTGCAGTGATATCCATACCAAGCGGTTAGTCTTTTGCCTGTAGCATATAGAAATCAGGGGAGTTGGGGGTTAAAAATAAATCCATTGCCAACCAGCAGATCACGAATGGTGTCAGATTGCAGGTAGCGAACGAATTGTTCTGTAGCGGGATGGGCATCTTTTAATATTACCATCCGATGGATTAATGGCTCCTTAATATGCTGGGTAACTGGAATCACCTGATATTGTCCAAGTTGGTTTAGGCCGGGCGAGAGGACAAGAGTGAGGGGGATCAGGCCTGCTGCGGCGCCTCCTTGAAAGGTAAATTGAGCGGCCTGAGAGGCATTCTCGCCTAAAACAAGCTTGGGTTGTATTCGTTGCCACAGTCCTGCCGCCTCAAGAGCCTGTTTTGCAGCACGTCCATAGGGAGCATGGTTGGGGTTGGGGATGGCAAATTTTTTGACTTTGCCATCATTCAGTGCTTGATCAATCCCATCCAACCCCTCTTCAGCAACAAGGGGTGAGTTGTGGTGAGTGAACAGAGCAAGTTGCCCCTGCGCAAAGAGGACACCCTCTCCGTTTGTCAATTGTTGCTCTTTTAGGCGATAGATATAATCCTGATCTGCAGAGATAAAAAGATCAAAAGGTGCGCCGTGTTCAATCTGGACTGCCAAGTTGCCGGATGAACCATAGATCACTCTAGGGGCAGGTGCTCCGGACCGGGTGTAGCGGGCAGTAATCTCATCCATAACAAAACGGAGGTTTGAGGCCGATGCCACCATGATGCCTTGGTGTTCAGCGTAGAGATTGGCACCTGGAAAGAGCAGTAAAAGAAAAAAGAGAAGGTGGTGATTCCGCATTATGTTATAGCGATTAAAACAACAATGCCGCTGTACTAGCGCATAGCGTCATGATGAAGAGAAGCCATTTGAGTGTATCGGGATTAGCCTTGATTGCAAATTTAACTGCAAAGTGAGCTCCGCCCATTGCCCCCACTGCCAGAATCAGGCCAGGCATCCATAGTACCTGGTCATTGGCAATAAAAATGACAAGAGCTACTACAGTAAATCCCGACGTACAGACCAGTTTGAGCGCGTTTGTTCTGACAAGGTCATAACGAAGGCTGCCTGCAAGAGCAGTAATCAGCATGAAGCCCACTCCAGCTTGAACAAACCCGCCATAGAGTCCTGACAAAAATAACCAAAACCATGCGCTTCGGTTATTGCCAACAGGATTGGGTGGTGTGTTGGGGGGCGGACAGATGATGTTCGGTCTGATTAGAATAATCGCAGCCATCACAACCATGGTTCCCAGCAGTAATGGCTTTAAAAGAGTACTGGGAGAGTAGGCCGCGATGATTGCCCCAATCAATCCGCCGGGCAGTACCAATAACAAGATAGGAACAATGTCATGAGTAGGGAGGCGGTCATGCCGCTTGAATCCAAAAACACCCACCATTGACTGGAGCAGGACGCCAACACGGTTGGTGGCATTGGCGACTTCAGGCGGCATCCCCAATACCATCAGTGCAGGAAGCGTAAGATTAGATCCACCTCCGGCAAGGGTATTAATGATGCCGGAGATAAATCCTGTTGTGGTTATGAGAGTGATCTGCCAAAAAGAGATATCCACTTGATCTAAAGAGCCTGTATTCCAATCCCTAGAGAAGCCGTGATTCTATCTTGTTTTGCGGGCCATGTTGGCAAACAACAGCCCTGAATATTATTTCTTTATGTACATTATTCCTGTTTTCAGATAGAACATGAGTATGAATAATTTTACAGATACAGATTATGCAAATCTTGCGTTGGACAAGTTCTTAACGATTCGTATTAACCGACTGAGTTCAGCACTTGGGCGGCAAGCAACTGTTCTGTTGGCAAAAGAGTCCAACCTCAGTCTTCTTGAATGGAGATTGATCCGTCTTCTGGTAAATCGACCGGATTCAACTGCACGGGAATTAAACCGAGTTTCAGGAATCAATACGGCACAAATCAGCCATGGGGTCAGACGTCTTGACAATAGGAAATTGATTACTGTTATGCGTGATCCCATTGATCGTAGAGCATACAGGTTGAAATTAACCACCCTTGGACGTCAGCTCTATACCCAGGCTCTTCCGGTAATGAATAGGAGGTATCAAGCACTCTGCGCCCTTTTGAGTGAGGAGGAGAGTATGATGATCACAGATATACTGGATAGATTAGATGCCCACGCCAAGATTCTTGACTTTCCTGAATGAGAAAAATTCTCGCTTTCCTGGTTTAACTCTCTACTACCCCCCGTTTGCAACGCTATCTCTGGTTCGGTCACGCAATTGACATGAGTATGGCGTGATGTGATGGCCATCACAGCAATTGACTAAAATAGGATCTACACTCTCTTGAGTTACTTTATACACAAGGATTAAATTGAAATGCTGCAACCTATCAAACACAGTATTGTCCGATTAGCCATCAAAGCCACTCTGGTTTTTGTCATCTCCCTCCCAGCATTAGCCGATGAAGCAGAACTTCCCCCGCTCTCGGTCGATGTCCAAATGGACCACAGTGCAGTCAAGGCAGGCCAGGCAGCGACACACTATGTGGTAGTTGATTTTTCTGCGCCAGAATCAAAGATCAGAAGAGAGCAGAGGCCATTGATCAATCTTGCCTTGGTTCTGGACCGCTCAGGTTCAATGAAGTCAGCAGGCAAGATGAGCTATGCAAAAGCGGCAACTCTGAACATTATTGATATGCTGAGTGTTGAGGACCAACTGGCTATTGTTGAGTATGATGATCTGATCAATGTGTTGTGGCCCTCATCTCCTGTCGAAACACCTGAGCTGATTAAATCACGGGTTTCAGGGCTCTACCCAAGAGGAAGTACCAATCTCTCAGGGGGGCTTATGAAAGGGGCAGAAGAGGTGTCGAATGAGATCAATCCGGATGGGGTCAATCGAGTGATCTTGATGTCGGATGGGCTGGCAAACCGCGGTATTACAGACCCAGATCAAATTAAAAGGCTCGTCCGCAAGGCGAGGGCAAAGGGAATGACGATCACAACCATGGGGCTGGGGCTTGAATACGATGAGAACCTGATGCAGGGAATCGCTGAGGCGGGAAGCGGAAGTTACTACTACATAGAGAGCCCAACTTCTATTTCACGGATTTTCCGCCAAGAGATGTATGCCATGGCAAACACGGTTGCCAGTAATGCAGAAGTGGTATTCACCCCAGGTGAGGGGGTCTCAAAGGTTGATGTTTTTGGATATGAGACCACCGAGAATGGTTCTATTGTCAGTATTCCTATGGAGGACTTCTATTCTGGAGAGAAGAGGACTCTGATCATCAGGCTTCAGGTTGCCTCTCAGTTTCCAGGCGAAATGAGATTAGGCACTCTGGTGTTGAACTATAAAAATAGTGAACGTGGAAAAAGCGAGTCAATCACAAGAACACTTGACTTGAATGTTAGCGATGACCAGATACTGGTTGATGCCTCTCTCGATAAGGACGCATTGGCAAAAGCTGTGCTTGCTGAAGCCGGTGAAGAACATGCAGAAGTGATCAATTTATATGAGAAAGGTGATATTAAATCAGCCAAAGAGAAGGTTGCAGGGCTGGTTACATTCCTCAAGGAGTCCAACCAAGCTCTTGGAGATATCTCAATAGAGAAAAAACTAGAGGGGCTGGGAATGGAGTTGGAGGAGATGGACAGGGCTTCATCGAGTACGGCTGAAAGATCAAAATACCTAAAGTCTAAAAAGCAACAACTCTTCTATGCCTCGAAGGGGAAACAAGCCAAATACCTGTTGCAGGAGGGAAGTCTTGGGATGGAGGTTGAAAACCTGCAGCAAGCGCTGAAGGAGAGAGATCTCTATCTAGGCCCAATTGATGGTGTTTTTTCATCAACCCTTAAAGAATCGGTTATTAAATATCAGAGCCAAAACAACTTGAAGGCAGATGGAATTGCCGGGCCACTGACCTTAAAAGCGTTAGGACTCTATTAATAGTGGCGGGAGAGGGGTGTTTTGTTGCACCCCTGAATAGACAGAAACAGCATCAACCCATTAAGGCCGGAAGAACCTGCCGCTAAAAGCCCTTTTTTTTATTTAAAATTCGGGGGGCGTTTCTCAAGAAATGCACTGATTCCCTCATAAAAATTGTCAGATGTTGCGCACTCACTAAAATGGATGGATTCAGCCTGTAGTTGCGCTTCGAGGGTATTGTCCAGGGATGAACGAAGGAGTGATTTCATTCTTGCATTCGCTTGTGAAGATCGTCCGGCTAGTTTTCCTGCAAGTGAGCGTGATTCTGTTTGCAGCTCAGAGAGTGGAATGACTCGGTTGACGAGACCAATCCTGAGCGCGTGTTCTGTATCAACTTTCTCCCCAAATGCAATGAGTTCAAATGCCCTTTTTACTCCAACCACTCTTGGCAGACTGTAGGTTAACCCCCCGTCAGGGCTGGTGCCAATTTGGCTGTACGCGGTCGAGAACAAGGAATTATCGGCTGCGAGAACGATGTCACAATTGAGGGCAAGGCTCATGCCAAACCCGGCAACTGCCCCATGTACAGCACCAATAACAGGTTGATCAAGATGGGCCAGCCGGGTAATGGAGTGGTGAACTTCGATAATCAGTGATTGAAACTTCTCTTTGAGTGCGCGCTTATCGTCACTCTCACTAATCCACTGGTGAAAAGCCTTGATATCACCCCCAGCCATGAAGTGGTCCCCCGCACCCTGGATGATAACGGCTCGAATATAATTGCTCCTGGTCAGTTGTTGTGTAATCGCTTCCAGGGCAGTCGTCATCTCCCGATTGAGTGCATTAAGTGACTTCGGGCGGTTAAGTGTAAGGACGCATAAATCCTCTTCTTCATTAACCACAATGGTGTCGTTGGGTGAGGTGATCATAGAGTATGTTTGGATAGGGTATTGGTAGTGGCAAATCGAATGGTTTTAATCCCATCAAGTGATGTCACGAAAAGGTGGTATTTCAGTTCAACAATTAGACCAAGGATAAGCAGATTTATCACTTTGGTAAAGTAGGGGCACTCTCCTAAACACGGTGAAGTTTCTCTAGCTGTTGGCATTTCCCTCCTCCAGTTGTTCGTATTGTCCATCAAGAGTCTCCTGCAAGATCATGGGGTCAGCCCCAGCCAGAGGGAGAGGTTCTTCCGCTTCAATACGAGGGTCAATCTCATTTGGAATTGGGGAGACCGTGATATCAGGCATGGGAACAAAGGTCTCTTTTTCTTCAATCGGAGCCCAGGATCTTCGTGTCATTCTCCAGAGGATATAGCTGAAAAAGAGGGTAGCCACTACGGCACCATGGATAAAAAGACCAGCCGGACCAAACCACTGCATCACCATACCGGCAGAAAGCGGTCCAATTGCGGCCCCAATTCCCCATGCCAGGTTGAGTCCGCCTGCTGTTTTCAACATTTCGTTGGCATCCACATAATCATTCGCATAGGCCATACACAGAGGAAAGAGAGTGGTGGAGAATCCACTCAATATCGACATTATGATGAAAAGATAGAGCAGTGGAAGTGACGTGGATATACTCATAAGCGTCGAGATTGTTGCCACAATAAAAGTAACTGAAAAAATAACCTTTCGTCTATCAAAACGGTCTGACAGCCACCCAGCCGGGTATTGCAACAGCAGACCGCTCATTAGGGTAATGCTCATAAATAACGATATTTCGACTGTAGTGAGCCCAATCCCTTTGGCATAAATGCTGCCGAGCGAAAATATGGGTGCCTGCATTAACCCCTGGGTAAAGACCCCTGCAACCGCCGTCGGTGATACTTCTAAAAGGCGGCGAATGCCAAATCGTTTATTGTCGATTACATCAGGATTGGTGGCGCGAGTCAGGGCAACAGGGACTACAGCGAGTGTGAGAAGAATAGCGACCAGAGAAAAAAGAGCATCATTATCGTAGATGCCAATATTAAGAAGTTGCTGAGACCCCCCCTGAGCGAAGTAGTTGATCATCATGTAGAGGGAGAGAACTTTTGCTCTGTTCTCTGATGATGTGCGTACATTGAGCCAGCTCTCAACAATGACGTACATACTGATCACATTAAAGCCCATGATTGCACGTAGAAGTGTCCAGGCTTCAACATGGGTAACCAGTGAAAAGCCAAGGACAGTCGCTGCTGAGATTGCTGAAAAGGCAGCAAATGATCTGATATGACCGGAACGAGCAATAATTCGAGGGCAGTAGAGGGTTCCAATTATCATTCCGAAGAAGAACGCAGAACTCATTACACCAATCATCTCATCGGAAAATCCAATCAGATCGGCGCGCAGGACGATAAAGGAACCAAATGCACTATTACCCAGACTCAGCAATACCACTGAGGTCATCAAGGCGAACAGTGAATAGAGCGTTTTCAGCGCATTAAACATCTCTGGAGAGTCCCTTTTGGTGAGGGGTGGTCACTCAGTTGACAGTCAAGAGCACCCATAGAAAGAGGGCTCGCGATAGTGGATCTAAAGCATCCTGGGCGCGCGATTTATACGCCTGTTGGCAGGCTCAGTCAATACCCCAATAGCGTATCGTGAAGGATGCAAAAGACAATAAAAAAATGCAATATAAACAAAGAGTAAAAGGAGAATTCAATAAACCGAAAGAGGTGTATTTGGGGTGTGTCCAGCGGTCAATATCTCGCGCCCTTCGGAGAGCGAAATTTCAATAGGTTGGGGTTATGATGCGGGCTTTCTCTAACTCATGTTGACGAAGAGAGTGAAAGAGAAAAATCAAATCTCTATGCCCTCAACAACATAACGCAGATCATTGTTGGGGTGAGTAGGGATCACATCAAAGGGCCAGCAGGTAACCAGGGTAAGTCGCCTGTCATCAGACTTAAGTCCAAGTGAGACAGAGTCACTCTCAACAACCTGGGTATGGATAACCTTGTATTGGGTCGTCTCACCATTGGTTTTGTCGATCAGCAGGTGATCCCCGGGGTGGATGAGCTGGAGAAACCTAAAGTGAGTGTCTCGGTGGCCGCTGATGACGGCGTTTCCCCTCTCTCCGGGGAGCGTACTGCTTTCAAGATGGCCAGGACCAAAAGCAAGTGTGCGGCCGCTGGTGCCCGAGAGGACAATCAGATCAACATCTTTATCCGGTACCCGAAGGCGGGCTACCGGATAAGTGTCAGCCCAGGGCCAGGGTCGATGGATATGGAGATCTTCAATAGAACTGCTCCAGGCACTCTCAACCAAATATTGGCCAATCAGTGCTTTGGTATGAATCCAGCCTGCATTTAACAAAAAAATTGACGCAACCAACCCAAGCCCAAGGGATAAAAAAAAGGGCCGACAGCGACTCATGCAAGTCGCTGTCGGCCATAATGCCACACCAAAAGTGCCAGGAGGAATAACACTATTGCCAAAATAAAATACTCAGTAGCAGGGGTGGCGGTTTTTGCAAGCAGGAGAGTGTGAAGGGATGGACGAGGTGTTGAGTTTGATGAGCTCTTCAGTCTCCAACCATCCGGGAGATGGGTCGGCATCTGAATTCTCTTAAGAGGGTTGTTTGCTGTTCTGGCGGGAGTTTTATCTACAGCTACCAGACTGGTGTAGGGGGTGACAAGGTGGTGATCCAACCCCAGTCCGGTAATCAACGCCCTTGTTTGGCTGCGATTATTGGAGTTTTGGTTGATGACAAGTTGTGCAATTTTTTTTCTGGCCCATAAGGAAGAGAGTTTGGCACCGGAATCTGGAGATTGTGAAACGGCCCGAAGGTGCCAGGGCGCTCCTGCAAGGGTACCTGTGATCTCAAGCTCATCAATGGGTGTATTCAGTCTCATTGCAATAATAAGCGGCTGGTTCTGATAGAGATCGTGGAGAGGGTTGGGGTAGTAATCAGAGAAAACGGATAGAGGTTGATCTTCACTCCGGATGGAAAGATTGGCGAAAACCGGGTTTTCCAGCTGATGATAGAGGGCCATCATTTTCTGGTGAACCTCTTCGGGCTTGCCAATTGTGGTGTGTGTTCCTCTGCCTAGCGATGCTGCTCTTGACATAAAAAAACTGTTGGGTGCTGATCCAATGCCGACCGTAAAGAGGCGACTGTCACCCAGCCTCGACTTGATGAGTGAAAACAACTCAGATTCATTGCCAATTGCACCATCGGTAACAAAAATGACCTGCCGTAGCCGACCGTCGGTTGAGCTATCTCTCAGTGCAAGATCAAGCGCGGGTGCCATCTCGGTCCCCCCATCAGCACTGAGATGGGAAACATAATGGATCGCCCGCTTTTTGTTGGAGAGGGTGGCCTCAGAGGGGATGAAAAACAATTTACCCGTGGTGTTGTTGAAATCAATGATATTAAAAAAGTCTTCGGGATGAAGTCGTTTAATACCACTGATCAGAGCCGATCGAGCCTCACTGATCGATGAGCCATACATCGACCCAGATCTATCAATGACAAAAATAACTTCACGAGCAATGCGCGCTCTTTCAGCTGTCGCTTTGGGTGGCAACACCATCAGCAGCCCATAGGTGTGGTGCGAAAATGACTCCGTTAAAAGGGTTGCCTGGGGTTTTGCTGTAAGGCGCGGTTGCCAGGTCAGTTCAAAATCACGGTCAGCAGGAACCGTACCTGCCAGGGAGAGGGTCACTCTGTTATCCGGACCCTCTTTTTTGGTCACATAGTGGTAAGTGCTTTCAATAGATTGAAGTGGAAACCCTGGATTTAGCCTCACTGTTAATGAGACGGGATTAATAAAGGGCGCATCAGGGGGAATGATTGACAACTCGATTTTTTGGCTCTCTTGATTGAGGCCGCCAGCCTCTGTCTCTTCGGATGGACTTGAGGAGTGATCAACTGGGATTGGGTGATAACGGGGTGCAACCACCATGGGGAACCGTATTCGATAACGATTATCACTGTACGTCAGTGTCTGGAGGTAACTGATGCGTATTTTAATCTCTTCGTGCGGTGAGATATTTGCTACAGAGGTAGTAAATATATTGGGACGTTGCTGCTCAACCAGTGAGGCGCGATGCCCGGCTTTTTTGGCTCTCGAATAGATCTCTTTTGCCTTGGTTTTTGGCTCTATATTGCCCTCAATGATCCGATCTCCAATTTCCATGTAGAGCTGGTCTACTGCTGAATCTTCTGGTAAAGGGAAGATATAGAGCCCTTCAATCCACTCGTCTCCAGGGTTTTTAAAACTCTGGGTGACAACTACTCTGGCTACAATGCCTGAAATATCCATCTCAACATCGGTGCTGATCAGCGTTGCCAAATCGATATCCAGATTTAAGGACTCCTCAGATGGCGTCATGCTGCGAAAGAGAAATGAACCCTGCCTGATTTCTGAAAGATTAGGTAAAATCGGGTCTGAATATTGAGAATTTGATTTGATTGGGGTGGCCAAAAGGGGGGATTGAAGTCCAAGGAGGAGGGCACAACAGGTTAGTATCTTAAAGCCCACTCTATTCCACATTACAGCGTTGGTATTTTGGGATTCACTTGACAGGTCTGAGATTGATCTCTGAGATATTGCGGTGTTTTTACCGCTGCGAAGCGCGAGGTAGAACATTGAAAATGGAGTCTCCTGATCTGATTCACTTTATCTGTCTTGTAATTTGACACCTCCTAGTGGTGAATTGGGTTTAATCAGATGGTTTTTTTCTGGTGCAAAATGACATAGTCATGCAGAGTGAGGCACCCTGAGTCATTTGGGAGCAAGTGGGCATAGCATCAATCCGTGGAGAGAAGAGGATTAAATACGACTGTCAGAATATACAATCTGTCATCGTGCTGAAGAGATGATTTGAGGAGAAGTGATGAGGCGGGTCTTTATTGGCTGGAAAAGGATTGTATTGTTGCTGGGTACCGTGATGCTGTTTAATTCAGGCGTTGCTATGGAGAATGGAGAGATCAAGCTGGCAACCACTACCAGTACAGTCAACTCAGGTCTGCTTGATCAACTGTTGCCCGTCTTTACGCGTGCAAGCGGTATTCGAGTCAAGGTGATTGCGGTTGGCACGGGCAAGGCGCTAAAGATGGGGGTCGACGGTGATGTTGATATTGTTCTTGTCCATGCGCCTAAGGCAGAAACCCAATTTGTCGCTTCGGGCAGTGGCGTGGGTCGTCGACAGGTGATGTATAATGACTTTGTTGTCGTTGGGCCATTATCTGATCCGGCTGGCATCAAGAACGCATCGAATATTGACACCGTCTTTAACCGTATCGCCAATAAAAGTGCACTCTTCATTTCAAGGGGTGATGATTCAGGTACTCATAAAAAGGAGCTCCTGCTATGGAAGCGTTCATCTCTCGACCCAGATGGTGTCTGGTATCGGGAAGTAGGGCAGGGAATGGGAAGGACCCTTCAGATTGCCAATGAACTGCAAGGCTATACGCTGACTGACAGAGGAACCTGGCTGGCTACTCGAGACCAATATGATCTGGATCTCTTGTTTTCTGGTGATTCGGCCCTTTTTAACCCTTATGGGATAATTCCAGTCAACCCAAAACGACATCCCCATGTCAACTACGCGGCCGCAAGTCGTTTTGCTGAATGGTTGGTGACACCGGCCACAGGGAGGTTGATTGCCAATTATCGAGTGGGGGGTGAACAACTCTTTGTACCCATGAGTGGTGAGTAGACATTAATGCAGACACTTGGTGAAGTTACTCTTGATGCTTTTCGCTTGCTTTTTTCAGGTGATCGGGAGTTATGGGAGATTATTCTTCTCTCCTTTAGTGTCTCCCTAAGAGCGATCGTGTTTGTAACCCCATTGGCACTGGCAGTGGCTTTTATACTGGCCTACACCCGTTTTCCGGGACGTCAATTTTTAATTTCACTGTTCAACTCTCTCCTTGCGCTCCCCGCAGTTGTGGTGGGCTTATTGCTCTATGTCCTGCTCTCTCGAGCAGGTCCGCTTGGGGATTGGCGGCTCTTGTTTACTCAATCAGCAATGATTCTTGGGCAGATGGTTCTCTGTTTTCCCATCCTGGTCTCAATGAGCCATGCTTCCATACAGGGTGGAGATCGCAGAGTGTGGGAGACCGCCATCACTCTGGGCGCATCACCACTCAGGGCCATGTTTACACTGCTGTATGAAGTTCGCTTTGGATTAATGGCGGCAATTGCTGCTGGTTTTGGCAGAGTTATCGCAGAGGTGGGATGTTCAATGATGGTGGGCGGCAACATTCTCCATTTTACCCGTAATATCCCAACGGCCATCGCTCTGGAGACGAGCAAGGGTTCATTCTCTCAGGGTATTGCTCTGGGTATGGTGCTTCTTTTTCTGGCTCTTCTGCTTAACTTCATGGTCAGTCAGTTCAGAGGTCATGGAACGTTGAGCGAATGAAAAAGAGTACGAAAACAATGATCTGGCGGACGGTTAAAGTATCAGTCGGTGGAAGGCCGGTTGTAGACGTTGATACCATGACGATCGCATCAGGCCAGTGTATTCGACTGGCGGGGTCCAATGGATCCGGTAAAACAACCCTGCTCAAGGTTATTGCCGGGCTATTGAAGCCTGACAATGGAAATGTGGAAATGGAAGGGCAGCTACTTGAGTGGGTTGAAGCAAAAAAAATACTTCACAACAAGGTCGTCTATCTTCATCAACAGCCCTATCTTTTTGATACTACAGTGACAAAGAATATCGAATACGGGCTTCGTCAACAGGGCGTCAAGGGTGAGGCATTAAGAAGCCAGGTTGCAGAGGCACTCGAGTGGGCCCAGTTAACGCACCTTGCAGACCGTCACGCCCGTCAACTTTCCGGGGGTGAGAGCCAGAGGGTCGCTTTAACCCGCGGCCGGGTTGTCCATCCAGAAGTATTACTCCTAGATGAGCCCACATCAGGAATGGACGCCGAGTCACGCAATAAAACTTTCGAACTTATCCATCGGCTGCGTGAACAGGGAATGGCTATGATATTGACCAGTCATGAGCTGACAGAGGAGGCTGGTCTTTCCGACATGACTTATGAAATTGTGGGAGGAAAGCTGAGGTCAATCTGAGTATTCATCCGCTTTTACTCCCTTCAAACAGCAAACATCAAACAAATAGCAACCAAGTGCAGGAGACCTGATGGCCAACAATAGTGAACAAAAGATGCTCACCTTCAAAGAGGCATTGACTCGAATTGAATCTTCAATCACGCCTCTTTCAGGCTCTGAACAGGTTTCAATTGTGGATGCTCTTGGCCGGGTTGCCAAACAGGACGTTAACTCCCCGATCGCAGTACCGGCTCATACAAACTCGGCCATGGACGGATATGCATTCCGTTTTGATGACATCACACCGTCAGGCGAGCCAACCCATCTAATCACCATTGGCGGAGCACTTGCCGGGAAACCCTTTGGCGGAGAGGTAAAGTCTGGTGAATGTGTCCGGATTATGACCGGTGCTGTTCTCCCTCAAGGGGCCGATACGGTAGTTATGCAGGAACAGGTTGAAGCTACTGACAGCGGTGCATTGGTAGGGGGTGAGATTAGCAAGGGACAGAATGTCAGGCAGGCCGGAGAAGACCTGCAACAAGGTGGGGTAGCCCTTGCCGCAGGAAAACGAATTCGGCCGGCAGAGTTGGGTCTACTGGCTTCTATTGGGGTTTCGGATCTGACCGTCACACGCAGGCCAAAAGTGGCATTCTTCTCAACAGGCGATGAGTTGCGATCCATTGGAGAGCGTTTAGAGGTCGGTCAAATCTATGATAGTAATCGCTACACCCTAATGGGAATGCTGAAGGATCTTGGTGTAGAGATTGAGGATATGGGAATTATCCCTGACGATCGCAGGATGACCCGTGAAGCGTTTACCGCTGCAGCGGCCACAGCCGACATGCTGATCACCTCTGCCGGAGTATCAGTGGGTGAGGCTGACTATATTGCAGAGACGCTGGCTTCCCTGGGTAGTGTTGATTTCTGGAAATTGGCGATCAAACCAGGCAGACCTCTCGCTTTTGGTCAGATTGGCAATGCCCAGTTTTTTGGGCTTCCTGGCAACCCTGTAGCGGTAATGGTCACCTTTCATCAGTTCGTAGTTCCTGCGCTTCGGCGAATGATGGGTGAGAGTACAACACTGATGCCTAGATTCAGGGTGCAGTGTGATGCTCATCTTCGAAAAATTCCGGGCCGGCTTGAATTTCAGCGTGGAGTTCTCTTTCAAACCCCGGAAGGAAGTTGGCGTGTCACGACTACGGGTCAACAAGGATCGGGAATTCTCAATTCAATGAGTCAGGCGAACTGTTTTATCATTCTGTCCGAAGAGTCATCATCTGTTGAACCGGGGATGGAGGTGGAGATCCAGCCCTTCTAGGGGTGTTTTGCTGAGTTTGAGCTTTTTCAGTCAGGATTTGATTGGTTTTGGTTTTTCTGGAGCCATGATTGGTAGTTGCTCCAGTTTCCACCGTGTTGGTTCTCCAGGTGATACTGGTGATTGATGTGGTGCTGGACGGCATCTCGTTTAATCAATTGGCTGAGTGACAGCGTGCGCGCTGACCGCAACATGAGGTAGAGAATTGCAATCAGAAGCAGGTGCAGGATCCAGCCAGAACCAAACAGAAGTTCAACCATCGATCAGCACCATCAGCAGTGACCACAGCGCCATAAACAGAATCAGATGGCTGACCATTATGTCCGCAGAATCCCTGGCCAGGCTGAATCGAATCCTCAGGCCCCCAAAGGCGAACAGCAGCGTTGTACTTGACCAGATAATAGAATTAATGGTCATCACCTGACTTCTCAGATTGATTAACCAGTATTGTCAGTGTCGGCATAGTGATTATTGTCGCTCAGTGTTGTCTTCATCCGGCAAAACCATCTACTTTTACTGGATTATATCGCAAGTCAGACCTACACAGAGAGTGGATTTATAACAACTCCATCATTATTGATGATACTGAGACTATTGCAGGCAGCGAAGTCTGTCAAAAAAATCCCATCCACCCGGATACTCTGTGGCATAGATTTCTCTTGCTTTATGGTATTTTCTGCCATTTTCGAATAGGGTACTGGCCAATATATCAGCCTCAGTCTGAGGGCCTCAACATTTCTACCTCCCAACGAGTGGCAATTGCGGTCGCAACAGCGCATTGAGTTCTCCGTATTCTTCCAGAATCAGCATGCTCCTCTTTGAAACGTTTGATGAGTTGATCGGCAAGCTTGAGGATGTCAATAAATTTTCCTCTGAAAAAATAGAGGGTTACTCTCTGTGTGGCCTGCCTCCATCTTGTGCTGAAACACTATTAAGCGCAGACTTGAGGTTGGATATGATCTGGAACGGAGACCTGAGCTTTTTTCATTGGCCATAGCCGGCCATCTCAATATTCTATATTCAACTGTTTCTGATTGATCTTGTTTGGATTGAAACACTTTTTAACTCATCTAGGGGTACGTAGCTGGCACTGGACACATTTTTCAAAAAGTTGTCTATATGAGCATACCAAGAACAACCATTATCGATGGGAATGAAGCAGCTGTCTGGGTGGCATACCTGACTAATGAGGTGATTGCGATCTACCCCATCACTCCCTCTTCGACAATGGGAGAGCTTGCCGATCAGTGGTCATCCGAAGGTCGTACCAACCACTGGGGGAGTGTTCCCAATATTACTGAAATGCAGAGCGAGGGGGGTGCATCTGGAGTCATTCATGGCGCGCTCCAGGCCGGTTCTCTGGCCACCACATTCACGTCCTCCCAGGGTCTGCTGCTGATGATCCCCAATATGTACAAAATTGCGGGTGAATTAACCCCAACGGTTTTTCATGTTGCTGCGCGGACGGTTGCTACTCACGCACTCTCCATATTCTGTGATCACAGTGATGTCATGGCTGCGCGGACAACGGGTTTTGGGATTCTGGCTTCTGGATCCGTTCAGGAGGTGATGGATATGGCCCTGATCTCACAGGCTGCCACACTGGAGGGACGGATTCCACTTATTCATATGTTTGATGGCTTTCGAACATCCCATGAACTCAATCGGATCGTTATGCTAGAGAGTGAAACGGTAGAAGCGATGATCCCGAGGTCGTTGGTCCAGGCACATCGTGATCGCAGCCTGTCACCTGAGCATCCGGTCATCAGAGGAACGTCCCAGAACCCCGATGTTTTTTTTCAGGCTCGTGAGCAGGTCAATAGCTATTACCAGAGAATGCCTGAAGTGGTTCAAAAGGCAATGGACCATTTTGCCCAGCTGACAGGGCGTAAATACCGGTTATTTGATTATATTGGGAATAGTGATGCAAATCGGATTGTTATTCTGATGGGATCTGGGGCTGAGACGGTAGATGAGACGATTGACCAGATGAATGCAGCAGGGGAGAAGGTCGGCGCAGTCAAGGTCAGGCTCTTCCGTCCATTTGATTCAAAAGCGTTGTTTGATGTGCTACCCAGATCAGTTAATCAGATTGCAGTTCTTGACAGGACTAAGGAGCCGGGCGCTGAAGGTGAGCCATTATATAAGGATATTGTAACCGCGCTTGCTCAAAACCAGTCTAACCATGAGTTCGATCAGCAAATTAATGTCGTAGGTGGGCGTTATGGTCTCTCTTCAAAAGAGTTTACTCCAGGAATGGTGAAATCGATTTTTGATGAGCTTGCAAAACCCGAACCAAAAAATGATTTCACAATCGGAATCTATGATGACGTAAGCCATAAGAGCCTTGATTACGACAGCAACTATCGAGTCTCTGTTGTCAAAGGGAGTATGTCAGCCGTTTTCTATGGTTTGGGAAGCGATGGGACGGTCAGTGCCAATAAAAATACGATCAAGATAATCGGTGAAGAGACCGATAATTACGTTCAGGGTTATTTTGAGTATGACTCAAAGAAAGCGGGAGCAGTAACCATCTCTCACCTTCGTTTTGGGCCTGACCCTATTCGATCAGCCCATCTTGTTGAAACCGGTGAGGCCGCTCTTGTTGCCTGTCACCAACCCCAGTTCCTGTTGCGCTACGATATGTTGGCACAGGCAGCAGAGGGGGCAATTTTCCTTCTTAATTCCCCTGTTCCAGCTGAAGAGGTATGGGAAAGCTTGCCCAGACTCTATCAACAGGCGATCCTCGATAAACAGATTCAGCTTTATTTGATAGATGCCTATGCGGTTGCTCGCAAGACAGGGATGGGGGCAAGGATCAACACCATCATGCAAGCCTGTTTTTTTGCGGTTACCGGTATTCTTGAGACCAATAAAGCGATAGAAGTGATAAAGGTTGCTGTTGAAAAGAGTTATGGCCGCAAGGGCCGTAAACTCGTCAAGCGAAACCATAAGGCAATTGATGAGTCACTTCATCAACTTCATAAAATTGATATACCGGAGTCCGTCACCTCGATACAAGAGCAACCACCAGCCGTATCAAAAAATGCACCCCCTTTTGTACAAGAGGTCACTGGTGAGATCATTGCGGGTCGGGGGAATGAGATACCTGTGAGCCTGTTTCCTGCTGACGGCACTTTCCCGCTTGGGACGGCGGCTTATGAAAAGCGTAATCTGGCATTAGCAATTCCGGTTTGGGATACCGACCTATGTACTCACTGTGGAAAGTGCCCACTCGTCTGCCCTCATACGGCAATTCGAAGCAAAATATTTAACCAAAACCTCCTGGTTGATGCCCCACGCTCATTTAAGTCAGTAGCAGTCAAAGGCAAGGATTTCCCCCAGGGCACCATGATCAGTTATCAAGTCGCACCGGAGGATTGCACTGGCTGTGGGTTATGCGTTGAGGTTTGCCCAATAAGAAGCAAAGAGGAGCCTGACAAAAAAGCACTGAATATGTTGACCCAGGCTCCTCTTCTTGAAGATGAAAAAGAGAGCTGGTCTTTTTTTACCACAATTCCAGAGTCTGATCGTAGCCTAATCAAGACCTCGACCATAAAAGGGGCAATGTTGTTAGAGCCTTTGTTCGAATTTTCCGGGGCCTGTGTGGGTTGTGGTGAAACACCCTATATTAAGCTGGCTACTCAACTCTTTGGTGATCGAATGATTATTGCCAATGCTACGGGGTGTTCCTCGATCTATGGTGGCAATCTGCCCACTACGCCGTGGACGACTAATGATCAGGGAAGGGGGCCAGCCTGGAGTAACTCTCTGTTTGAAGACAATGCAGAATTCGGCCTTGGTTTCAGGCTCTCAATTGACCACCATGCCCTTGTAGCCCGACAGAAGTTAAGCAGTTTTAAAGAGCCTTTGGGAGAGGAGTTCTGTGATGCCTTGATCAATGCAGACCAGGCCGATGAGTCAGGTATATGGGAGCAGCGACAGCGAGTTGATCTTCTCAAGCAAACACTGAAAAAAATAGGGACCTCGGAGTCTGGTGAACTGGCTGATCTTGCAGATTATCTGGTTCACCGTAGTGTCTGGATTATAGGTGGAGACGGTTGGGCCTATGATATTGGATTTGGTGGATTGGACCATGTCATGGCATCAGGAAAGAATGTCAATATTCTGGTTCTTGATACTGAGGTCTACTCAAATACGGGAGGCCAGACTTCCAAAGCCACTCCCCGTGGAGCAGTGGCTAAATTTTCAGCCGGAGGAAAACCATCAGGGAAAAAAGATCTGGCGATGATGGCCATGAGTTATGAGAATGTCTATGTCGCACAAATAGCCTCAGGCGCCAAGGATGTCCAGACAGTTCGTGCCTTTCTTGAGGCAGAATCTTATGTGGGGGTCTCACTGATTATCGCTTATTCACCTTGTATTGCTCACGGTGTTGATCTAAAAAATGCCCTGCGACAACAAGAGCTGGCGGTAAAAAGTGGTCATTGGCCTCTGTTTCGATTTGATCCAAGGCGCAGTGAGCGGGGTGAAAACCCGCTGACTCTTGATTCAAAGGAGCCCTCTATCGCTTATCGTGATTTTATAGATACTGAGGCCCGATTTAGTTTTCTCGGGCGGACACGCCCAGAAATTGCAGAAGAGCATCTAAATAAGAGTCAGTCACAGGTTGTTGCACGTTACCGCCACTACCAACAACTCTCTGAACTACAAGTTGAAGAAGATTGATTATGGATATTTCAACTCAATATCTCGGTCTTGATCTCAAGAACCCACTGGTGCCCTCTGCCTCACCGATGATGAAGAGTCTTGATAGTGTCAGAAAGCTCGAAGATGCGGGGGCAGCTGCGATTATCATGCACTCTCTTTTTGAAGAGGAGATCAGCCATGAGCATGAAGAGGTGATGCTGCTTATGGAGCAACAGGAGTTGAGTCATGGTGAGGGTTCCCATTTTATTCCGACATATGAAGATTTCGCGAATGGGCTGGATGCCTATCTTGAACAGATTCAGCGGTTAAAAAGCACACTCGAGATACCGGTCATCGCCAGTTTGAATGGAATCAGTCTTGATGGCTGGATTGATAATGGTAGAAAGCTTGAAGAGGCGGGTGCTGATGCGCTTGAACTCAATGTCTACTTTATTACGACGGATAGTAACCAAAGTGGTGCCGAAGTCGAAGATCGATATACCTCACTGCTGCGTGAACTGCGAGAGAACGTCTCGATCCCTATCTGTATGAAGCTCTCCTCTCATTTCAGTTCTATCCCCCATCTGGTAAAACAACTGGAGATAAACGGAGCTGCCGGAGTCTCTCTCTTTAATTGTTTCTACCAGCCTGATATCAGTACCGATACTCTTCAGGTGATTCCTACGCCACCCTCATCTTCTGAGACTGATATGCTTCTCAGGATGCGCTGGATAGCCATCCTCTACTCCCAGGTCGGGCTATCACTTGGCGTGACGGGGGGGGTTAAAAATGGCAACGATGCCCTTAAGTTTCTCCTCGCCGGTGCAGATGTTGTTCAGCTCTGCACTATTCTGTTTGAAAAAGGCCCGGAATATCTCGCGCAGATTCTTACAGAGCTGAAGGTCAAAATGGCACAACTCGGCTTTGACTCCATCAGTGAGTTAAAGGGCTCGATCAGCCATAATGCAGTAAAAGATCGTCAAGCATTTGAAAGGGCTCAGTATTTTCGCTATCTGACTGTTCAAGGCAGATAAAAAACCCTATCAGTCAAAAAAAAACTTCCAGTATGCATTTAGTTGAGCTATAAACTATTTATCTTGTATGGTTATTATTTGGTTTGAACTAATGTAGTTGGAGAGTAGTTGGTGGGTTCGGAGATCGAAATGACGCGTGTAATTGATTTTAAATCAGTGGGTAAGAGTGATATCTCGGAAGTGGGCGGAAAGTGTGCAAGTCTGGGCGAGCTACTGGATGCAGGGATACGGGTGCCGCACGGTTTTGCCGTAACCACCAGATGCTACAAAGAGTTTATCTCTGAGACAGGGATAGAAGAGGATATCTTTTTTACTCTAAAAGAGATCAACCCCGATGATATCGCCGAGTTGGATCGCCGGAGTGAAACAATCCGTGGGTTGATTAAAAAAAACCCAATGCCCATCGAGATTCAAAAAGAGGTTGAAGAGGCATACGAAGGATTGGGCAAGGCGTACCACGACCTCAAACTCCCGGTCGCAGTTCGGTCAAGTGCAACCGCAGAAGATCTGCCCACTGCAAGCTTTGCAGGACAACAGGATACCTATCTTTGGACAATTGGGGTTGCCCAGGTTATTGCAAACATCAGGCGTTGCTGGGCAAGTCTTTATACTTCGCGGGCGATCAGTTACAGAATTAAAAATAACTTCAAACATGAGGATGTTTTTATCAGTGTCGGTATTCAGAAGATGGTGAGTTCAAAGACCTCAGGTGTGATGTTTACGATTGATCCCACAAATGGTGATCCCTCAAAGGTGGTTATTGAAGGCAGTTGGGGGTTTGGTGAAACCGTTGTTGGAGGTTATGTTAATCCGGATAAATTTGTAGTCGATAAAATAACCAAAGAGATTAATCAACGAAAGATCTCTCAAAAGCATATTGAGTGTGTCTATGATCAGGATAAGGGTTGCATCGTTCATAAAGATGTTGATGAGGAGATGCAGGAAGAGCGCTGTCTGAATGATGATGAAATAAAGGAACTGGTCTCGATAGCAAGAACGATCGAACGTCACTATGGCTGCCCTCAGGATATTGAGTGGACTATTGATAAGGAGGCCTCATTCCCAGACAACATTTTTATCGTTCAGAGTCGGCCGGAAACTGTTTGGAGTCAGAAGCAGGGTAAGCCTGTTCTTGGAGGAAAAAGCGGCTATGACATTATGATGGAAAGGGGGCTGAAGACGATAAAGATGACTTGAATTTCTGTTGTTTCAAAAATTGTAGTTTTTCTATTTTATTCTATGAGGAAATTGTTCGATGAAAGATATGAGAGATTTTATTTCGCAAGGTGAGGAAGCTGGCCTGGTAAAACGGATTACAGCTGAAGTGGACCCCTATCTGGAACTGTCTCACATTGCAAAACTGAATGAAGAAGAGCGTGGCCCTGCCCTGCTTTTTGAAAATATCAAAGGTTATAGCTCACCGGTCATCACCAGTGTTTGTACAACTGAAGAACGTCTAGCGTTTATTATGGGACAGCCACGGGAGTCATCGCTGTTTGATCTGTATGAGGAATGGGCAAAGCGCGGGGATGATTTGACTCCTCCGAAATGGGTTGACTCTGCTCCCTGTAAGGAAAATATTCTGTTGGGAGATGATATCGATCTGTATAAATTCCCGATCCCTCACTACTACCCACTTGATGGAGGGCCGTATTATGGAACAGCTCACTTCATTATAACTAAAGATCCAGATTCTGGATGGGTCAATTTGGGAACCTATCGTAGTCAACTGCTTGAAAAAGATAAGATCGGGACTCAGTTCATTAAAGGCAAACATGCCGATATCATGCTGAAGAAATACCAGGCCCGTGGGGAAAAAATGCCAGTAGCCTCTATTTCAGGCTGTGATCCACTCCTCTTTATCCTCGGGGCATCGAGGGTCTCCGCATTTGTTTCAGAATATGATGTTGCCGGGGCACTCCGAGGCCAACCTGTAGAGGTCATCAGAGGAGAAACTGTCGATCTGCCCATTCCGGCCACTGCTGAAATGGTTGTGGAGGGTTTTGTTGATCCTGAAGCCTTCTATGAAGAAGGACCCTTCGGTGAATATACGGGATACTATTCAGGTGTCGGTACAGACCCAAGAAACTTTATTGAAGTTTCCTGCATTACCCACCGTGATAACCCTATACACCATGGCACAACAGTAGGTCGTGCTGTGACCGATACCCATATGACTATGGCGCTCTCTTATGGGGCCACTCTATGGCAACAGCTTAATACGATGAAAATTCCTGGCCTGAAATCATGCTACTGTCCTCCTGAAGGGTCGGGGCGTTTTTTGGCCATCATTTCAATAAAACAGATGTATCCGGGCCATGTAGACCAGGTTTTAACCGCCGCAATTTCAACAGAGATGGGCGCATACGGATTAAAAACAGTCATTGTTGTGGACGAGGATATTGATCCCTGGGATATTCCTCGCGTGATGTATGCCCTTAGTTTCCGTTTCCAGCCGAACCGTTCTCAAGTTATTAAAAGAGGGCGTTCAACCCCACTCGATCCTTCCCTGCCCATTAGTGCACGGGAGATCACCGGGAGACTGTTGATGGATGCCACCATTCCATATGAATGGAAAAAGAAGCCTATACCGATTGAACTCGATCCTGAGATCGTTGATCGGGTTAAATCACGCTGGTCAGAACTTGGCCTTTGACAAGTCGGGGCGCGTCAATGGTGGATCGTGAGATAAAAGGGATTGTCTTCGATATAGACGGTTGTGTTGTTCGAGGGAAGAAAGTAATTCCAGGTGTGCCGGATACACTGACTGAGTTACGAAGACGAAAGATCCGTTTTGCATTTCTCACTAATGATAACCAGAACACGCGTCATTTTCTCGCTGAGAAATTGTCGGCCATGGGAATCCCTGCCAACGAAGATGAGGTGTTGACCTCAGCGATTATTGCCGCTCGTGCAACCCGGGAACTCCATCCAAACAGCAAGATACTTGCTTTTGGTGGAGCCGGTTTGATTGAGGCCTTGAATGATCAGAAGTTGGACCTGGTGGACCATGATCATGCGGAGGAGGCGGAAGTTGTTATAATGGGCAAAGATCCCAATTTTAACCAACAACGCCTTGCTCTGGCTTGTCAGGCCATCTGGCGTGGCGCCGATTTTATCGCCACAAATTATGACCCAAAAATACCGGTAGAGAGTGGTTTCATTCCTGCATCAGGTCCCTTCATCAAGGCAGTGGCCTACGCTACCGGTAAAGAACCTCTCGTCACTGGAAAACCCTCCGAGTGGTCTGGCGAGATGGCAATGAAGGTGCTTGATGTCTCTCCTGATCAGGGAATGGTTGTTGGTGATAGCTTGCAGCAGGATATTGCAATGGGAAAAGTAGCCGGTCTTTATACTGTCCTGGTGCTCACCGGAGGCAGTACACTTGAAGAGGCGCAGGATGCGCCTGATGAAATCAAGCCTGATCTCATACTTCCAGATGTAAATCATCTGCTTGAACATCTTGGCTGATTTTCCTGAAAAGCTCTACAACTATCTAGGGTCGGGAGCTCCAGGGCTGGTCATTACAATTGGAGCAGATGAGTTACCCAATACGGCTTATACCTGGGTAGTGGCCAGCGATCGAAAAGCGGCCCGTTTTGCTGTCGATCAACAGAGTAATACCCAGATCAATTTGGAGGGAAATGGCAGATGTGCAATCCAGATAATAGGCCCGGAGAATTTGCTTTTCCTGATAAAAGGACAAGCCCATTTTATCTCTGATCCAATAGAGATGGCGTCCCTGAGCGTATTGATCGCTGAAATGAGTGAAATGCAAATAAAAGATCAATCCTGGAAGGGGGTCAGCGTGACACCATTGGCCTATCAATGGCCGGCAGGGCAGAGTAAGAGAATGGAAAAGATGGAAAATGCACTCTTTGATCAGATGAGAATTGAGTGACAACCGCATCAGTAGACAAAACGGTATCTAATTTTAAATATGAGAAAGATGAGGTAGGAATGAGAAAGTTAGTGATCGGTGTAGCAGGGGCAAGTGGGGTGATTTATGCGATTCGTCTTCTTGAAGTACTGCGTGATGTTTCAGATATTGAAACACACCTGGTGCTCAGCAAGGCGGCACACAAGACAATTGCCTATGAAACGGATTCAACTGCCAAGCAAATTATAGCTTTGGCAGATGTGCATCACTCTATTGACAATATTGCAGCATCTATTTCATCTGGTTCCTTCAAGACAATGGGGATGGTCGTTGTGCCGTGTTCGATGAAAACACTTTCTGGCATCGCATCGTCATTCAGTGAAAATCTGCTGTTACGAGCTGCCGATGTCACTCTCAAAGACAGACGGCCCCTTGTGTTGCTTCCTCGCGAGACCCCGCTCCACCTTGGCCATCTTCGGCTGATGGTGCAAGTCACAGAGATGGGAGCAATTGTACTTCCGCCGATGCCCGCTTTTTACCATAAGCCAAAAACAGTTGATGATATTGTAAATCAGACCGTGAATAGAACACTTGATATCTTTGGCATTGAGCTTGAACACGACCTCTTTGACCGTTGGTCAGGCCCCGCTAATCAACAGAGCTGATTAAATAATGAGCCTCCGTGAGAGAGCATTGGATTACTTGCAAGCGCACAAGGTGCTTTCACTGGCGACATTTGGAGATCAAGGGGTTTGGGCCTCACCCCTCTATTATGCCAGTGATGATTTCAGTTTGTATTTTCTCTCTTCGCCCACCACCCGTCACTGCCAGAATATCGAATCTGATCCAAGAGTAGCGGCAACGATCTATGAGGATTATGATGACTGGAAAGAGATCAAAGGAATTCAAATAGAAGGAGAGGTCAAGACTATCACAGGCTCAAAACAATTAAGTGTAATCGCTCGCTATACCGCCAAATTCCCTTTTATTGCAATGCAAAAGCCAACACAGATCAAACAGGCAATGGAAAATATCTGCTGGTACTCACTCACCCCGGCTCGTCTTTTTTTTATTGATAATTCAATTCGATTGGGCCATCGAACAGAAGTTCATCTGGAAGACAAGGGATAGTATGAATTTCTTTGATCCACAAATAGAGAAACTGACGCGTACTCAGCTACAGGCTCTTCAAATGGAGAAATTGAGTTCCTTGCTTGAATCAATATACGGCAAGAACCAATTCTATACTGCCAAATATGATGATGCGGGGTTACACCCCGGATCCATCAAAGCACTTGATGATCTGTCCCGATTGCCGCTTACTACCAAGGCTGAATTAATAGAGGCCCAACAACAGGATCACCCCTTCGGATTGAACGCAACATTCAATCAGGCCGCCTACACGCGTTTTCACCAAACTTCCGGGACTACCGGAGAACCATTAAGAGTCATTGATACCCCGGAATCATGGGAGTGGTGGGGGCGATGTTGGGGGCATGTTTTAAACGGTGCAGGATTGAGTGACCAAGACCGGATCTTTGTCCCATTTTCATTTGGACCATTTATCGGCTTTTGGGCAGCCGTAGAGGGCGCAAAACAAATAAAGGCAATGATGATACCCGGAGGGGGAAGAGATTCACTGCAGCGATTGCAGTTAATGAAAGAGCTCGATGTGACGGCCATGTGCTGCACACCTACTTATGCATTGCGGTTGGCAGAAGTGGCGGATGAGGCAGGAATAGATTTAAGCAAAATTCCACTCAAAGCGCTCATCAATGCCGGTGAGCCCGGCGCCAATGTTCCCGCAACCAAAGCCAGGATTCAATCCTTATGGGATGTGAAGTGTTATGACCATGCCGGAGCCTCTGAAATTGGGGCCCATAGTTTCGAGTGTGAGATGCAGCCAAACGGGATACATCTGATTGAGAGTGAGTTTATTGTTGAAGTCCTTGATCCTATTGATTTAAAGCCAGTACCTTCAGGAGAACAGGGCGAGCTGATAATCACCAACTTGGGTCGCACTGGTTTTCCAGCGATTCGTTACCGCTCAGGAGATTTGGTTCGATTGAATCAGGAGCAATGCAGTTGTGGGAGGACGTTTGCAAGATTTGAGGGTGGGGTCCTGGGCAGGGCTGATGATATGGTGATAGTGCGAGGTGTGAACATCTATCCAAGTGCTGTAGAGAATCTAATACGGCAATGTCACACAGTCGGGGAGTTTCGGATCACTGTCTCGACTCAATGTGAGATGAAAAGCCTCCAAGTTGAGATCGAACTCAATAAAGAGGCGGAGGGCGATGCTGCTCAAGCGTACGTTACTCAGACAATGCAGAATGAGCTCGGTTTAAGGCCGGAAGTCTCGGTTGTTCCCTTTGGATCACTCCCACGCTTTGAGATGAAGGCAAAACGATTTCATATAAAGGAATAGATTATTGATGTTAATGGCTCAAAAAAAATCGGAAGACCAATGTTTAAGGGTAACCCCGATCAATATGTTAAGGTCTAAGAAGGTTCTTCAGCCCTTTGCAGGCCAGATAAAGAGGATGGATGGATTTACTCATTTATCCATAAAAACCTAAAGGAGGTAGCTATGTCTAGCGATACAGTAGGACGTTTTCCAGATCCACATGAATTCCAGGTCCCGAGTGAACTTGCAGGATGGGAAGAGATGTACCCCTCTCATCAGCTTTTTTCAGCTGATCGGGAGGAGTGGGAAAAAAACCAGTTTTGGTTTCAAGACAAGATTCATGCCCCTGAAGCAATTCCACCGCTTGACCATATTTTCCAGGAAGCATGGCAGATCTCACTATCCCAATATACAACACGAGTCTTTTGTATCCCGCCCGCCCAAGGCATTGCGCAGCGAATGGTTGGTTGTTACCTCTACATCTGTGCCATTGCCCCACCCCCGGACGAAGTTCAGGGAGCAAAAGCGGAACGTTTCGGAGCACGGGTATTTCCAGTATTTCAGAATTATGATGCCCTCTGGGAGAAGTGGTTAGTCAAATTCAAGGCCCTTGGCGAAGAGATGGATAATCTGAAGATACCTAATGAACTGCCCGAGTTCATTCCTGAGGAAGAGGTGTTGCCCGCACCCAAAGGGTGTTATGTCTCATACGACCTGATGGAGGGCTTCGATAAACTCGTCAATATGATGTTTAAGGGTTGGCAGTATCATTTCGAGATGCTGAATCTCTCCTATCTTGCTTATCTGATGTTTACCGATGTTGCCAGGAATCTGTTCCCTGGAATAAGCGAAAGTTCGATCGGGAAAATGGTGGCGGGTGCCAATGTGGCCATGTTCCGACCAGAGGAAGAACTCTGCCAACTGGCAAGGCTGGCGCATTCCCAGAACGGCGTGGCCGATATCCTCAAAGGAGAGGGCTCTGCCAATGAGAAAATAGACCAGCTAGGAGAGCTGGCTGAAGGCAAAAGCTGGCTGGAACAGTTTCATAATGCCAAGGACCCGTGGTTTTATGTCTCCTGCGGCAGTGGCTGGTATCACCATGAAGGAAGTTGGATCACAAACCTGGAAATACCCCTCGGTTATATCAAGGGTTACCTGGAACAGCTTGACAAAGGCGAAACCATTGAGCGTTCCCTTGAGAAAATCGAAAAGGATCGAGATGAGATCATAGCGGAATATCGCGGCCTGATAAAAACGGATGAAGATAAGAAAACCTTTGATGACACCTACAACAATATCCGCTCTATTTACCGCTACGCAGAAGACCATCTGTTCTGGGTTGAACATTGGTTCCATACAATCTGGTATGCCAAGATTCGAGAAATCGGAGCATTGCTGGTTAAGATGAACATGCTGGATAATGTTGATGATATCTTCATGTTCAATCGCTATGAGATACCAGAGTTATTGACAGAGACGTCAACAGGGTGGGCATTAGGTGTCGATATTCCCATGCGGAGTGCTCACTATAAGGCTACGGTTGATAAGCGTCGTAAAATCCTTGACGCCGCAACGGAGTGGAACGCACAACCCGCCCTGGGAATACCCCCTGAGGAAGTTGCCGAACCATTCACTGTGATGCTCTGGGGTATTACCACTGATCGAGTTCAAGGGTGGTTAAAAGGGGTGGATGCTGCTTCGGGTGATGAAATCTCGGAGATTAGTGGTTTTGCCTCCTCTGCCGGGGTTGTAGAAGGACCCGCAAGAGTGTTGAAACGTCTTAAAGAAATTGTTGATATCCAACCGGGTGAAATTCTTGTCTGTGCCTCAACAAACCCCTCCTGGGCGCCAATTTTTACCAAAATCAAAGGGGCGGTTACTGATATAGGGGGTTTAACAAGCCATGCAGCGATAGTCTGCCGTGAGTATGGTATCCCCTCTGTAACAGGTACCGGGATTGCAACAACATCCATCAAGACAGGTGATATGGTAAGAGTTGATGGTGATACGGGTGAGGTAACTCTACTCTAAGTGGCGTAAGGTTAACTTAAGTAAACCTGCATGAGGCTGGTGTAATCACCAGCCTCATTGTTGTTGTGTGACTGGAATTAATTGTCTCCAGGGGGTTGATTTACTGAGCTCTGTCACAAGCCAAGTTCACAGGGATGACTAAAACATACTTTCCTTATCCTGCACCAGCTGGTAATTTATTTTCTGGGTGAGTCACGTTTATCAATGCCGGGGTTTTAACAGCTTCATAGAAAAGAGTGATGAATATACAAAACCGAATCGATCGGCTCTGCTCCCGGATGCACCAGGCTCCGCAGTACCCCAACCAGGGTGCCGTCCAGTTTGTTGATCTGACAAACAGGGAATCACACTCTGCCTACTTTTCATCAGACGTTGCGAGCGCATTTCTTGGCGGACGTGGGGCAAATATGTATCTGCTCTATAACCTCCTCGATGAGGGGTGTCATCCACTAGACCCGCAGGTTCCGCTTATATTTGGGGCGGGCATTCTCACTGGATTTGTGCCGGGGGCCCCAAGAGGGAATGTCTCCAGCCTCTCGCCCGATAGTCGAGCTATCCTTGATGCCAATGCGGGTGATTTTTTTCCCTCCTTCATGCGTCGTCACGGGATTGATCATCTGGTCTTGTATGGGAAGGCGCCCTCATTGACACTCCTTCATTACAAAGAGGGCTCTTTCTATTTCGATGATGCCACCCCCTACAGCGGGCTCAACAACCAATCTCTAACCGAACAGATAGAGTCTCATTACCACTGCAAAGAGGGCAAAAACATGGCCCTTGCGCGGATTACTCAAGCGGGTGAAAACCAGGTTCTAACCAGTGGGATCATGGGGGGAGAGAAGTCAATTTGGGCGCGAGGGGGAGGCGGAGCAAAAATGGGGTCAATGCAGTTAAAAGCTCTCCTGATAGAGGGCGATGTTCCCAAACACACGCCGACTGCTTTGTTTCGAAGTAACAACAAGGCAATTGGAAAGAAGATCCTGAGTACCAGTGTAGTTAAGAACGTGCTTAAAAAAGTGGGCACTCCCTTTCTCTATAAAGCAAGCCGAACGCTCCATGCCCTCGGTGCTTTGAATAATCAGAAGACCCAGTGGAGCAAAAGTCTTGATGCAGAGAACTTGACTCCCTATAAGAGGGGGATGACAGGATGTTACAAGTGTCCCGTACACTGTCGTATGCTCAATCAGCTTGATGAGGAAGGAGCCGCTCCCGGCACCCTGCTAAAGGGTGATGGTCCTGAATATGTCACTGTCGGCAAGTTTGGGCCCAATCTTGGGATTTCTGATCCTCGTGTGGTGGTCAGGCTGAACAACAGACTGAATGATCTTGGCCTTGATTCAGCCAGTACCGGGGGAGCGCTGGCATGGGCTTTTGAGCTCTATCAGCGAGGCATTATTACTACCCAGGAGACCGGGGGTTTGGTACTTGAGTGGGGTGATGGGGCGTTGGTTGAACAACTCCTGGAGATGACGGCTGCACGCAAGGGCTTCGGATCGACTATTGCTGAGTCAGGGCGTGCAGTGGAGAAGGGGTGTTATCCTGATGAGGCGCTCGATTACCGGATGGCTGTAAAGGGTCTGTTTCAGTCAGACCCCCACGATTCACGCATCATCAAGGCATTTGCCCTGGGTCTTGCAGTGGCAACACGGGGAATGGATCATCTCAGAAACAGGGTTACACTCGAGATCAATCCGAGAATCAATGATGACCCCGACTATAAAAAGAGTCTCTATGGGGGGGTGGTCGACGCCAATCCGGCAAGTTATAACGGCAAGGAATATGCTGTTTCAAAATGTGAACAGGTTTTTGCTGCAGGAGATGCGGCCGGGATGTGTCGGTTTAATACCAAGCTGTTCAACTCTCCGTCGCTGCCCCATTGTGGTGATTTTGCAGTTCAGCTCAAAGAGTTGACCGGACTGCCTTTTACTGAACAGAGTGTTGAAAGTGCCGGACAGAACATTAATCTCCTTGAGAGGCTGATTAATTTCAGGATAGGGTTGAGAGCCTCTGACGATACTCTTCCTGATCGCTGGTTTAATGAGTCTATCAAGAGTGGGCCCTATGAAGGTGAAAAGATAGAACGATCTCATTTTGATGATTTACTACAGCGATACTACTCTCTGATTGGGGTTGGCCCGAATGGCATGGTGCTGACAGATAAACACAGGGAGCTTGCCGAAAAAGTCACAGGCTTCTGGGTCAATGTCCAGTTTCCGGACTCTCTTTTGGGTGGTACCGAGATCCCTTCAGTGTTTGATGAGCCGGTGGAAAACATCGTTGAACTGAGAGAGCGATTGATTGGCCGTTATCCCATACTCAGAGAGCCGCTTGATGATGAACTGGCACTGGTAGTGGTTAATGGGGAGACCATCTTCTCAGGTGAGAGTGAGCACGCGGTAAAGAGTGGAGACTCAATTGAGTTTGTCCATGCCATTTCAGGCGGTTAACCCGTTGGCAGAGGAGTTGAGTTAACCTAGAAGATGATTTTGTATCAATACGGATCTCGATAGGAGGATGAGAGTGTGCCCCATCAACCTGATAAAGGAAATGCCTGCTCTGGGAGGGGGTTATAAGCTTGCCAGTGTGAGTGAGGAGACAAGAGTAGCGTTGTTATACCGATCAAATTGATTAGAACTGATGATTACCCTCAGAGAGGAGACATAATCTTCGCCCCGGGTAGAGTAGGAGAGGAGTCCGGAGGCGAGTAATTCTCCACTTAAGGGTTGACCGTGGATCCGCTGTGAAGCACGCAGTCTTCGGAGGTCAGAGTAGGCACGATGGGTATTGAGATTGCGCATATACTCAGCCACTGAATCACCAAGGGAGTTGAATTTTCTCACATAGTGGCGCGAGCCCTTATCGCGGTTTTTGGGCGCAAGGCCCAGTTTTGGATTCCAGGTCCAGATGCCAAAAATATTCCGCGCATCCCGGGCAAAGCGTGAACGACCCCAAGCACTCTCGTTGGCGGCTTGAGCAAGTGCGAGATCGACAGGGATGATATCGATACGACTGAGCATCTCCTGACGGAAAGGGATTCCAAGCTGAGGGTCATACTTGACCTTATACTTTTTGGCCAGCACCTTTAAATAACGGATTTGACGCCCGGATAAATCACTTTGTTGGGTTGTTCCTCTAAACAGAACGACCAAGTCTGATCTCTCTTCCGAAATCGCTTGATTGGAGAGAAGAATCAGAGGAAGCAGGATATCGACAAACAGCTGCTTACGCTCCTGATTGGAGATCTCAGCCATATTTGCAGGCATATCCTGGGTATCAATGGGATAGACCTTGATCCCATAGCTGTCTTGTTGCTCTTTATTTGTAGTCGTCTGTTCAGCAACGCTATTGTCAGAGCGTCCAAACGAGAAGAGTGAGAAGGCAGAGGCCTGCACAGAGTATAAAAACCCTGCGAGGACGATTGCCACAATACCGGTCTTAGGCAGCATTCTTGACCTTGGGGGCCTTTACAGCTTCTTCGACTTCGTTGATGTCCTTGACGTCAGTCAGGGCATCAGACAACTGAGCACTCGAGCCAGTCCAGTGAACTTTTTCAGGTGAACGCTGGTTGAGTTCACCCACATCCTTGATTGTAGCAACGCTCTTTTCAGCGATCTCAGTAATAAGATTAATAGTTTCATTTTTCATGATTCATATCCTCTTGAATAAATAAAAAAGTGAATTAAGATGACAAACAACGTACAAAAATGTTGCAATGCACCAAATGTTGCAATGCACAATATAGAGTTGATCACAGGGTGTCAAGTTATTCTTTAATTAAATTCAAGGCTGGGATAAATATCTCTTTAATATCAGTGTGTTGAAAAGTGCAGTCAGGCTCTTTGGGGACAGAGATGATGAAATGCGTTATTTATCTGAGAAAAAAGCATGATCTGGACGAGATAAACGCGTTTTCGCTTAAAACTTCACCGCAGATAAGCTAAAGTGAAGCAGTAAGCATAATAATAACCTAATAAACTAATAGTGTCAAACTTATGCAATTAACTAGATTAGCCTTTAATTATAGTTTTTATTTATTTGATTATATTATGTTTCAAAATACCAGCTTCCATCTGCTTTTGGCTTGATCCAGAGATGGCTGAACCAGAAATAAGCCTTTTGCTGTTGATGCGGGGCAGTGCAGTTGTAGCGGCTACGGCCTGGGCGAAGAGGCTTGGAGGGTTTTAGAGTGAGCGAGATTAGCCCGGAAGAGGTCTCGGTCCTTATTGAGATAGGGATCTTTCCCTCCCCAGAGGCGAAACAGGCGATCTGCTGGGGATCGAATCGCCCCGGGGTGAGTTTAACCGTCAGCCCAGGCGGGTTGTTGTCTTCGCTAACCAGAGGGCTTTTGGAACTCTTCTCAACGACAGGAAGTGGATGAGTGTTGACCTTCATTATGAACTGGGCCAAATCGGCATAACGGGTGGACATATTGAAGCGACTGATCACCAGAGGGTTGCTGCCAAACCATGCGGGCCCGGATTGTTGACCAAAGCCGATCAAACCGAGTTGGCTGATAATTTCCAGGAGTTCAGGGGTGAATTCACCATAGGGATAGGCAAAGAGTCGAGTGGGTCTGCCGACCTCTTCCAAGAGCCGGCTTTCTGCTTCACGAAGATCTGAAACAACCCGCTCTCTCCACTTTTTTGAGCTCTCATCGGCCTGGCGGCGAATCAGGTGGCTGTGGCTGGCACTGTGGTTGGCAAAATCAATCTGGTGATCTGACATCTCTCTCATTTGATCCCAGGTCATCAGAGCGCCAAATTTTTTATCTATTCCACGTGTGGATACAAAGACAGTGGCAGGGTAGTCGTAGCGGCGCAAAAGTGGGTAAGCGGCCTCATAGATGGAACGATAGGCATCATCAAAGGTGATCGCTGCACACCGTTGTGGGAGGGGCTTTTTTCCAAGAATATGGGTGACGACTGATTCAAGCGAGAGAAGGGTGAAGTCTGTCTCATTAAGGTAGTCCAGGTGGGCTTTGAATAGGGCTGGGGTGACACTGGTTGAGGCGGGAGTCTCGCTGCTGATGTGGTGATATTGAAGTATGACGCAGTGGTCAGCGGCGTGGAGTGGGCCGGTGACAGAGAAAAAAAGCAACAGAGAGCGTGAAAGGGTTCGCAAGGAAAAAAGCAGAGAGTCAGAAATGCCAGATAAGACTGCCCCGAAGAGTTGGAGCCGGGCCAAAGAACTGGTTTGGAAGAATCTCAAGCCCTCCATACTCCGTATTGTCACTGCCAAAGGGTATGTCTATCCCCAGTGAAAATAAGCCGTTCTCGTGGATGCTGTATTCAGCACTCAATGAAGCCATTCCGCTTGAGTCCGCCAGATTGAAAAGTCCAAGAGAGCCGATTGAGAGCAGAGGGGTCAGGCTGGTATTGAGGCCGGCTGAAATATAGTCCTGGCCGAGTGTGAAGAGCTGCCCTCGACCCATTTTGGAGAGCAGTGGTTCGCTTGGATCAAAGATAAGAGAGTAATCTTTCAGCCCCAAACCACTATGGAAGTACTCTGCAAATCCGGTAACCACAGATTCTCCCCATCTCCAGGCGTGTTCGATATTGGCGACCAGCGAGGTATAGGTGGTGTCATGTTCTGAGATCGTGGTGACCAGGTCAATACGCCAAATTGCTTCTCCAATCGGCCCTACCAGGCCAAGGGCCAGTGTGGTATCAAGGTAGTCACGGGCAAGCATGGTGGTGGTCTCCAGAATATCACCATAGCCATGCCACTGAACCGCGACTGAGCTCAGGTCACTATCGATGGCATTTGACTCTGTTGAGCGTCTAGGGATAACGACCAACTCAATATCGTCACCCTGAGCCAGCAGGTGCTGCGCATAGAGCATATCAACGCCGGGTTTATATCGGGTATCTGCTGAGTTCGGTGCAAATGGGTTAAAGAGGTCGGCAGGCCGGAAGACCCGTCCATTCCCCCATGTCAGAGATTGACGCCCAAGTCGAAAGATGGAGTTGTCCCCGGAATAACTCAGCAAAACTCGATCAAGTCTGTGTTCACTCTTCTCATTGGTTGTTGAACTGAGAGTGTTGTCGAGGTCAAACCAGGGAAGCGTCTCTTGTTGGCTATAAGGGTTGGAGACTGAGACTGAGTCTCCATGACGGAGAGAGGCGAGGTAGTGGACTGTCCCGCTCCAGGGTCCTTTGGAAAAGCCCTCAATCAGTCGCAGTGAGGCAGAGCGGTTTGATATCGAGGTACGGTCAGGGTAGAGGAAGGAGTTCTCATAAGGTCCGCTTGAACTTCCGTTTAACTGGAGCTCTCCCTTAAGAGGTTCGGTGCTGGCAAGCGCCGCACTCAACTGCAGTGTGAGGAGTGTGCTCCACACCAGTCTTGAAGAGAGTGCCGGTTTAAACATGGTTCTAGACCTAATCCGCCTCTGTCACATCCGTGTCAATTCGTCCATCAACCATTCTAATCCTTCTGCGGGTAAGGTCAATAACGCGCTGATCATGGGTGGCAACAATAAAGGTGATCTGTTTGTTGCGGTTCAGTGACTCCATTAGGTTTAAGAGTTCTTCTGCCGTTGCTGAATCAAGATTTGCTGTGGGTTCATCAGCGAGGATGATAGCCGGCTCACTGACGATCGCCCGGGCCACAGCAACACGTTGCTGTTGTCCGCCTGAAAGCTCGGCGGGGCGTCGATCACCCAGGCCCTCCAGGCCGACTTCATTAAGAATTGAAAGCGCTTGTTTTCGCCTGATGTCAGGGCTTATCCCCTGAAGCTGCATGATGAATTCAATATTCTCCAATGCGCTCAATACCGGAATCAGGTTGTAGGCTTGAAAGACAAAACCAATTTTATGCAGTCGGAGTTCAGCGAGATCTGCTTTTTTCATCTGGTCTACTCTCGAACCATCAACTGTAATCTCCCCAGAGGTGGGCCTGTCCAGTCCACCGATGAGGTTAAGCAGGGTGGTCTTGCCAGAACCGGATGGCCCTGAGAGACTGACAAACTCACCTTTTGTGACTTCAACTGTGACAGCCTGTACGGCATGCACTTCGACTTCATCCTGACCATAGGTTTTGGTGGCTGCATTACAGTGGACAATGGTAGTCACAGTTTCTCCTCAATAGGACTGGTTGATGGTGGTGACAGGTACTTGGCGGGCTGCTCTCCAAGCGGGCCAAAGACAGGAGAGAATTCCCATAATCCAGACGAAGGACGAGATGGCAAATATGATAATCAGATCAAGTTTGGGGTACAGCACTCTCCCGGAGCCAAAAAGATCGGCCCCTGCCGCAAGAGGGCCGAGGTCGAGGCCGTCCGTAAAGGCGTAAATACTCAATATGCTGATTACCATCCCAACGACTACCCCAATCCCCACCATGAAGGCGGCTTCCAGCAGTACCTGGGAGAGAATGAGCCTGGGTTTCATGCCCAGCGCCTGGAGCAGGCCGAATTCTCGGGTACGCTCATAGACGGCCATCAGCAGGGTGTTGACCATCCCAAAGGCGATAATAATAAACATAATGACGGTCCAGACACCGATCATTGCTGCTGACATCTCCTGCATGGTTTGGGCCAAGGGCTGGAGGTCACTCCAGGTGGATACATCAAGATCTGAAAATACCTGCTTTAACCGATCAACCTCGCTCTGGACCTCTTCCGGGTTATAAAGGGTGAAGGCGACCTCATGGACAGCATCTTTGATGTCGAGGAGGGATTGGGCTTTTTGCAGGGTAATGAAGACAAAGCCGAGCTCAATCTCCTCCAAAGAGGCATCAAAGAGTCCAACTACCCTGAGGCCGGATTCTGCTATCTCTCCGCTGCTGTTCTGGCTGAGGATGACCACCCGCTTTCCGATTCGGGTGTGGAGTCGTTCAGCAAGTCGACGGCCAAGAACAATTTCTGCAGTGCGACCCTCTTTGGGCTGGCGGCCACTTGAGAGTTCATTGCCATAGAAGGAGAGGTCAACCTCTCTGGCGGGGTCAAGACCTATAAGGGTAATCGGAGCACTCTCTCTCTCGCTTCGGACAATCCCAGGGACACGGACACGACGGTTCCAAGCCTTAATTTGGGGTGATTCCATGGCCTCATCGAGAGAGGCTGGCGGAAGTGAGAAACGATACTCAACACTGGGATCATCGAGATAGCCCTGCTGGTGTATCTGGCCGTGGCCGGTGAGGTTGTTGGTTGCTTCATGGACAACACTCCCCACCCAGGCATCCATAAAAGCGGCGAGGGTGATCATTGACCAGACGCCAACAGCGATCGCGGCAAAGGTAATCAGGGTGCGCCGGCTGTTGCGCCACAAACTTCGCCAGGCGATGGGGATAATCAGGGTTTTTTGTGTCATTGTCTCTCCAGCCCTAGATTTTGCGCATCGCCATTACCGGCTCGAGGCGACGAATACGGAGAATGGGATAGAGGCCGGCCAGAGCGATAGAGAGGCTGATAAAGAGAGGGCCGGCGAAGAGCGTGAACGGGTGGATGATCGGATAGATTGATCCGGACATGCCAAATTCCGCCATCATCTCCTCCATCGCCTCAAAGTAGATTCCCGTCTGGTGGTAGTACTCGGAGATCGCATAGCCAAAGAGCAGGCCGGTCAGCACACCAAAGAGGATGAGCATCAGGGTCTCTACCCAGACTACCTTTCCAAGGATTGCCGGTTTCATCCCCAGGGCCATCAGCATCCCAAACTCTCGAGTACGCTCAAGGACTGACATCAGCAGGCTATTGAGCAGGCTGAAGGTGACAACGATGATAAGGACAACATAGATCAGCAAAGCGGATGACATATCAAGCAGGATCGCCTGTAAAATAGGGGGCTGGAGTTCAGTCCAGTCAAGGACGACCAGGTTCGAGTCGCTATCGAGGAGAGCGAGGATGTTTTCCTTCTCCTCCTGCAGGGCGATCGCTGAAGCACCCGAGAGGACGATAGAGTGAGCCTGATCCGGGATTGAAAAGGTCTCTTGAAAACGGGCCAGCGGCATCTCAGCAAACCGGCGATCGATTTCGGGAATACCGGACTTAAAGAGGCCAATGATCTGGAGGGAGTCTACCGCCATTGATCCGTTAAGCCCCGTACCCAGCAGGGTGACAGCATCTCCCACTTTGAGCCCAAGGTTTTGTGCCAGACGTTGGCCAAGAATGATCTCGTTATCAGCCCCCTGGGAGAAAAAACGACCTTCGACGATCTTCTTGGGAACTGTGGAGAGTCCGGGTTCATGCTCGGGTTGAACGCCAATAATCATCGCCCCAAAGCTACGGGTCGGTGAACTCAGCAGCCCGAACCCGTTCGCCCGCCCCCCTGCATGTTTGACTTTAGGGTTTTGGATGATTTTGCTAAGGAGGTTATTGGGATTGTCTATCGTCTTGCGGATAGAGGGATCCTTTTTATAGCCCTTGACCTGTATCTGGAGATGGCCGTCAAAGAGGGCCATCGAACTCTCGATCATGCCGAGATAGCCGCCAAACTGGAAGGAGAGCATGAAGACCATCAAAGTGGTGGTCAGGGCGATGGCCAGTGTGCTCAGAATGGTCCGGCGGGGTTGGCGCCAAAGATTGCGCCTTGCCAGGGCAAAGATCATGGTGCCGACCAGGGTCTTGGGTTGCGAAGATTGGATAGGGTAAAGAGATAACCGGGCAGAGGAATATCAAATCCCCCTTCATGAACTCGTATTTGAGTCCAATGGTCTTCCTCTTCAAGACTGATCATGCGCATCTCAACAGGGTAGAGCCGTCCACCGAGTAAAGATATGTCGGTAGTGACCATACGTTTTACCGGCACCATATCCTGATCATAGAAGGTCTGCTCAAGAATAATGAAGTCTTCACGGATAACAATCGTTTGCTTTCCCCACACTACCGGGGATTCGGCCTTGGGAATGGATTCAATGGTATAGAGAGTATGTCCATCCTGGTTTGAGATGTCGGTGACTCGATGATCAAAGTTCTGAATGATCTTATCTGATCGAGAGAGGTCGTTATAAGAGAAATCAGATCCCATCCAGGATTGGGACAGCATGCTTGCCGGCAGTTTGATCACCTGATTGATCTTTGGGGTAAAGATCCACATTCCCTTGTCTAAAGTGAGGGTGGCATTGCCCGCATCCTTTGAAGGTGCTGTGAAGCGGCCAAGGAAATCTTTCTTTCCCCGGGTCCAGGTCTGGAGTGTGAGTGAGCGCTCCCAGTCAGGACGGTGGACCACCATCTCGGTGACGGAGTAGGAGTAGTCGGAGCGCCATTGGTCGAGGGTGCCCTCAATCAGTTGCAGCGCCTTCTCTTCATTTGCTTGTGCGATAGAGGTAAAGCAGAAGAGGGCCAGAAAAATCAGGGCATAGAATCGATTTTCGAAAAAGCGTCTATACCACGCAGCAGAGAACCTGTTCATCAGTAAATTGTATATCAACGGCGGTTAAAACAAAATTAACAAGTCAATATAATCTTATAACCTTTCCTTATATTCCTTTAAGGGTGTTCGACTGCCTTCCTTGTGGTTACCGCTGTCAGAGCGTACTTGGCAGAGAGAGCAGGGCAAACACAGAGGGTTACTCTTCCCTATGACACTTTCCATTGATGCAGGAACAACTCTCGCCGCACCCCTCGCCCTCTTCTTTGTGAATACCAAGTTCTGGGTGGCGCTTTGAGAAGTTGCGTGTGATCGACTGCACCATCAGCCATGCAAATAACAGGACGAGGATGATTAAAGCAGCAGTGATCACTTTTAACATAGGTTAACTCCCGAGCCCGGCAAAACCCATGAACGAGAGCGAGAGCAGGCCGGCGAGCATAAGGCTGAGGACGGCCCCCTGGCTGACATCGGGAACAAAAGAGAGATCAAGGCGTTCCCGCAGCCCTGCCATCAGCATAATGGCAAGGGCGAACCCCCCGCCAGCGCCCAGACTGTAGACCAGAGATTGAAGAAATGAGTAGTCGCGGAAAGTCTGGAAGAGGGCTAGTCCAAGAATGGCGCAGTTAGTGGTGATCAGGGGAAGAAATATCCCCAGCGCCCTAAAGAGGGTAGGGCTGAATTTTTTCATCACCATCTCAACCAGTTGCACCGCAGAGGCGATGACCGCAATGTAGGCGATCAGCCTGAGGTACTCCATGTCGAGTGCTACCAGCAGAATATTGAGACCAAAGGCACACAGTGAACTGACAAACATGACAAAGGTGGTGGCCAGTCCCATATTCCAGGCAGTATTGAGTTTTGCCGATACGCCGAGGAAGGGACAGATTCCAAGGAAGAGGCTGAGCACAAAATTATTGATAATGAGTGCATTGAGAAAGATAAATGTCAGGGAGTCAGTGCTCATGGTAACCCGCCTCCTTCTCTTGAGATGCTGGTTTCCCTTCCTTGCGCAAGCGCATCCAGGAGAAGAGGAGCAACCAGGTTCCAAGCACAAAGAAACCGCCCGGCGGAAGTATCATGATTGCCCAGGGTTGGAACGAGTCGCCGAAGATGTTGATGCCGAAGAGGGCGCCGCTTCCAAGAAGTTCACGAACCAGCCCCAGACAGAGCAGAGCGATAGTAAAGCCAAGACCCGTTCCCAGCGCGTTGATGATGGCTTTCGAAGGGCGGTGCTTTGAAGCATAGGATTCTGCCCGGCCCAGGATAATGCAGTTGACCACGATCAGTTGAATAAAGGCACCCAGCGCCCGGTAGAGTTCGAGACTGATCGCCTGTATGACGTAGTCGACGATGGTAACAAAAGTGGCGATGATGACAATATAGGTGGCGATGCGCACCTGTTTTGGAATTCGATGGCGCAACAGCGAGACCAGAATACTGGAGCATACCAGGACGAAGGTGGTGGCGATGCCCATGGCGAGGGCATTGGCCCCTGAGTTGGTAACGGCCAGAACCGGACACATTCCAAGGAGCATCACGAAGACGGGGTTCTCTTCCCAGATGCCACGGGTAAAGGTCTCGAGGGTGATCGGCTTATTGGGATGCAGATCGACCATTATGATTCTTCCTGAGTCAGTTTTTGCAGTTGTTGCATAATCAGTGGGAATGTTTTTTGGGCACTGTTGTTTAACATCCGCCCGATTGCCTTTGAGGAGACGGTTGCACCTGAAATGGCATCAATCTCCCATGGGTTTGATTTCTTGCCATGCTTAACGGTGACAATCTCGTTATTGAGTCGTTCTCCGGTGGCATTGAGTCGGCCATCAAGCGCTTCAAAGTTGACAAGAAATTCGGGATCAGTCTCAATTTTATCTCCAAGCCCGGGCGTCTCCTTGCTTTCAAGAACTGTGATTCCGGTAATACAGCTGCACTTTGGTGAGTAGCCGTAGAGTATTCTTATAATATCCTGATAGCCCTGTGCTGATGCCTCTAGAGCGACACCTGTGAGCTTCCCTGATAGATCATATCCCGCGTAGACTCTTGGGCCGTCCGTCTGCTGGTCATCAATCCGTTCAAGCCCTTCTGCAGTGAGTGCAAAGTTGATTCTCGAACGCGCTCCGGGGAGGACGGTAAAGATGGCACGTTCAAGCGCTATCCGGCGGTTTTCCAAAATGGCCGGCAGAGTGAGCTGATAGACAAGAACAACCAGTACGCCTGAGATCAGGGCAACAACACCAAGGGTTGCTATCAGTGAGAGCGCTGACGGCTGGGTAGAGTGTGGGGAGGGTGAATTCACGATTCCTCTTTTTGCCGACGATTGAACAGCGATCTTCGCTCTTTACCATAGGCTCTTGGCTGGGTAAGCGATGCAATGAGAGGGGAGGCGGCATTACCCAGCAGAATCGCATACATAATGCCTTCAGGGAGGCCACCGAAGAAGCGGATAGTGACGGTGAGCACTCCTATCAGAATGGCATAACTCCACACCCCCAGAGGAGTAAGCGGTGAAGCCACCATGTCTGTGGCCATAAAGATAGCGCCGAGCATCATTCCGCCTGAAAGAAGAGTAAACAGTGGGGGGGGATAGAGATCGGGGTTGATCAGATAGAAGAGTGCGCTAAAAAGGGCAGAAGAGAGAAGGATGCCGACAGGAATACGCCAGTCAAGCATTTTTCGAAAAGCAAGATAGAGGCCGCAGGCCATGATCAACAGCGCAGAGGACTCTCCTGCCGAACCTGAGGTCATTCCCATCAGTAGGTCTATCGTGCTGGTCTGGATCTGTTCAAATTTTTGGAGTGCAAGGGGTGTGGCGCCAGTGAAACCGTCAATGGCATTGGCGTTGATCCACTCTGCGGGAGAGATGGGCTTGAGAAAAGGCAGGGTCAAAGTGGAGGGGACAAACTCACTAAACCGGCCGGGGATGAATGCAGGGGTCCAGGTGGTGATGGCTACAGGAAATGCAGCCTGGACAAAGGCACGGCCTACCAGTGCCGGGTTGAGGATGTTGTATCCCAGGCCGCCAAAGATGACTTTACCCAGTGCGATGGCAATAAACCCGGCAACGGCTGCCATCCAGAGTGGAAAACCCGGGGGCAGGGTGAGGGCGAGGAGAAGGCCTGTAATCACCGCACTGAAGTCATGCAGTGATGAAGCCCGGTCGCTCACTCTCATAAAGAGATGTTCAGTGGCAAGGCAACTGGCTGTGGTAACAACAATAAGCGCAAGCGCACTCAAACCAAACTGATAGATGCCAAACAGCGAGATTGGCACAAGGGCATAGACCACATTACGCATGATTTGAGAGACACTCGGCGCATAGTGAATATGGGGAGAAGTGCGTATCTCAACACGAGCATTTAGGCGTTTTTTCATGCGGTTATCAGCTGTTCACGATTGATGGCTTTGGCAATTCTAAAGTACTGTACCAGTGGGATGGAGGAGGGGCAGACATAACTGCAGCAACCGCATTCAAAACAGTCATTCAGATGAAACTCCTCTTCCATCGCCTGGTATTGACGTTTGGCCGCCAGAAGACCAAGTTGTGACGGATTGAGCTTTAGAGGACAGGCCTGGAGACATCTGCCACATTTTATACAGGGGTCTGCATTTTTTGGGTGCTCATCTATCTTGCGCTCTTCAGCGAGGACAATAATCCCCCCCACTGCTTTTGTCACCGGGACATCGAGCGAGGCCACTGAGGAGCCCATCATTGGACCACCGAGTATAAGGTGGTTGGCCGTTCCGGAGAATCCAACGTAGTCAAGAAGCTGGCGAATGGGGGTGCCCAGAGGAGTGAGATAGTTGCCCGGTTTTTTAACACCCGGCCCGGTTACGGTCACCACACGTTCAATCAGGCCCCGCCTTAACGGCATGAGTGTGCCCAGTTGGGCGAGGGTAGCTACGTTATGGACAATCACCCCAACCTGATAGGGAAACCCTCCGGAGGGGACCTCGCGACCGGTCAACGTGGTTATCAGCATTTTTTCAGATCCCTGGGGATATTTTGTTTCGAGCAGCCTTGCTGAAATTGGGCTCTTGTCAGGGAGTCGCATCTTGATCGCATGGAAGGCGTCTCCTTTATTGTTCTCAAGGCCGATGATCGCCTGTTTTGCCCCTGATAACTTCATCACAAGCTGAATGCCGGAGATTATCTCATCGGCGTGTTCGATCATTAAACGGTGGTCCGCAGTGAGGAAGGGTTCACACTCACAGCCATTGGCGATTACGGTATCGATAATCGTCCCCGGAGGAGTCGCGAGTTTGACGTGGAGGGGGAAGGCAGCCCCTCCAAGACCAACAATACCGGTATCCTGGACGGCTGTGATCAACTCATTTCTATCGAGCCGGCTATAATCCTGCGGCGCCCCATAGAGCACTTTCTGCCCCGCTCCAGGATGGGGCCGAACAATAATGCTTTTGGTTTTGGGACCTTTAGCCGTCGGTGTGAGTTCAATCCCGGCAATAACACCGGTTACCGGTGAGTGCATCGGAACGGAGACAAATCCACTCGCTTTAGCAATGGGCTCACCCCTGACAACCTCCTGCCCCCTATGGACAATGGGTTCGGCCGGTGCCCCGATGTGCTGTGAGAGAGGAATAATCAACTCATCAGCAAAAGGGAGCCGTTTTATCGGCAGCCTGTTGGTGAACTTATTCCCTGGCGGGTGTATGCCGTGTGGAAAACTGTTGCGCCACGCCCGGTGAATAAGTCCTGCCAATGCAATTCTCCAATAACTTAAATTTTCTATCGACTACTGAAATTTTGCGGCTCGTTTGATCAATTTATCAACACCTTTTTCAACCGAATTGAAGGGTGTTCCAGGATGAATACAGCCAGCAGTACATTTTTCTGCAGCACGAACAATATCTTTATAGGAGCCACCCTGTGGATCAAGAACATAGGCAAGGTTCTGATCATCATAGGAGAAGATTTTGGGGTTGATGTCAATACACTCATCACAAGTGGTGCATTCTGATGTTTCAATCCAGACGGGTTCAAATCCAGTATCTGTTGAAGCGGGTGTCGAACCGTTCAATCCAGAACTCGTAGAACCGGCCACGCCCTCTGCAAGGGCGGCTGAGAGTTGTGATGCGTTCCCATTGGCGGTCATGGCAACAAGGCCTGATGAAATTTTTTCGATCATCTCCATCCTGACCGTATTGGCAATCTGATCGGCATCTACAGCTTCATTGATCCCAGAGATCGATTTGAGCTGTCGCCAGAAATGCCGTCGTTCCTCTGTGGAGGCGACCAGTTCAGCAGAAGGGACAACTCGCACCAGTTCATTTTTCTTCCCTATGGTCCAGATATAGGGGATAAGGTCTTCCCGGTCATCACTCTCCAGATCAAGAAAATCAACCAGTGGGATCATGTTCTCGTCATCCCAGGTCTCTTTCGGGGGGATGCGAAACTGTTTTCTGAACCGACCTTCGGTGACCGCAAAATCAGCAAAGGTGAAGGGGAGTTCCAGCTTCTGCTCGGAACCTTCTTCTTCCTTATAGGTGAGGGAATAGACCGGCCAATCATCATCTAAGGCCGGGTTGCCCTCTAGATCAATACACTCCTCCCAGGTCTCACCACTATCAGGATCAAACCGAAGGAGTGGATAGGCCCTCGATTCAACAGCCATTTTGCTCTGCAACTCTGATGCATCATCACCAACGCCGTGTTCGGGCTGGCAGACGGAATAGATATTGAATAGCGCGGGGCGACGTGAATTGAGGCCATCGATATAGCCTTCAAGAAGATGGGTGATATTGGAGATCGATCCTTGTAGTACGTAGGATGTTCGATGGGCCATGCCAATCAGTGACATCTCCTTGCGGATCTCCTCTTTACCGTGTTGGGCAGAGCCATAAGGGGTCATGTCGGCAACCTGACTGATGAATCCTGAAGTACAGGCCTGGCCGCCGGTATTGGAGTAGACCTGGGTATCGAGTACCAGAACCTTGATTGGCATTCCTGACATCATCATCCTCGAGAGATTTTGAAATCCGATGTCATACATTGCACCATCACCGCCGATAGAGACCACTGGCGGGCAGAGGAGGAACTCCTCTTCGGAGAACTGGCGCCAGTCAAACATGGTGAAAAAGGGATCATGCTCTTTGGGGTTATATTTTCCTTCGAGTTCAAGTTCGGCCATCCGGATGGCCTTGAACCCTTCTGCCATCTTGACCATGTGTCCTTCAAAAAGACCCATCGCAACCGAGGGTGAATCCTGAAAGAGATGGCTGGTCCAGGGGAAAGGATAGGGGTTATAGGGGAAGGTGGATCCCCAGACAGAGGTGCAACCGGTAGCATTGACAATACCCATCGCAGAACGACCCTGATTGGTGTTGCCATCGGTATAGAGCCAGCGCAGGTGTTTGAGTGTATTCAAAAGCTGAGTGACCCACTGAACCCACTCACTGTCAAGCGGCTGACTGCTGTCGTGTTCCAGTGCAGAAGAGAGCTCGGAGAGGGTGAGGTCTGACTCCTGGTGATTGCTGATCACTCCCTGGATGGTCTCCGTATCTCCAAGATCCATCCCTTTGGCCATCTGCAGACGGATATGGTTGTCGAGGCGATTGATCAAATCATCAATTTTATCGATATGATTGCGAACGCGCGGTTGCATCAAAGTGGTCATTGTAGCGGTAAAGAGATGGATGACGGTTTTTTCACCGCAACCCAGACACGCTCCATCCCCGCATATCATCGAGTCGTAAGCCTGTTTATTCAGGAGCAGTGTCTCCAGTGCACCGATCTTCTCATCAAGATCATCGATGCGGCTGAATTGGGGTGAGGTAGTGGGAAGGTCAAGCCAGTACTCCCAGTTCTTTTTCAGGGAGGCAACCGCATCCTCAGTTTGGGTAACGGTAACCAGTGCGTCATCATCACAGACGGAGACACACTCCATACACCCTTTACAGGTGTAGGGGTTGACGGTGATTGAAAAGAGTCCCCCACTGCCCTTGCCCCGTTTTTCAAGGACAGACCAGTAGGGTTTGGTGATTGAGAACTGGAAGTCAACGAGTTGATCGCGAAACTGATTAAACTCCTGTTCCAGCAGTTGTTTGTCCTCAACTTCAAGTACCGTCTCGTTGAGAGTGACGTCAATCGCCTGGTCGATGGAGGCTCTTACCGGTGTCCCGGGGCCATCCTCTTCACTAATTAGAGTTCGGAGTTTTTTCTCAACAGTACGCAGTCCACGACGAAGATGTTTGGTGGTTACCCCCTGGCGTTCAACCCGGCGGACAGTCGTCTCAAAGACCTCACTGACAGTATTGACCAGTCCCGGAATAGCACTGTCCGGACAAATGGTATAACAGTCACCACAGGCGGTGCAGTTATCGGCAATCCATTCGGGGTATTCGAAGCGGATCTGAGTCATGTCTCTGAATACACCCGTTGCCGCTGGCACCAGGCTGAGGCCGATGTGGGGATCAACAAGGTTGTCGCTTCCTTTGCCGCGAGAGTAGAAGTTTCCGGTCTGTTCCCAGAAGCGGTGAATGTCAGTACGCACTTCACTGCTTGTGGGTTGTTGCCTGAGCAGAATGGGCATGGCTGGAATCACCCGGAGCTCATCACCCTCTGGCAGGATCACCGGCTTGTCGGTGATCTCCCGGGTCTCATCAAAGCCTCGAGTCACCACCCGCATATTGTCTTCAACAATCGTTCGTCCCTTGGTTCCGAATTTGCTCTCCATCTGGTTGCGAATCGCCTGAAAGAGGGATTTGCGGTTGAGGTTGGCGGATTCCATGACCTTTGATGCAGCGAAAAAGGCCCCTTGAAAGGCGTTACCTTGCATGCGGAATTGAAGTTCAATATCAGACGCCTCTTCTCTGGCAATCTTGAAGGCATCCACAAAGAAGACCCTGATCTCATTATCAGTAATATACTGCCTGGCCGAGAAGGGGAGGGAGCGCCAGAGGAGATCGGCATCATCCGTATCACTCTGGATAATAAAGACTCCACCTTTGGTAAGACCGTTAAGGGGGTTGGAGTGCTTAAAGACATTGGGGTCTGGTGAGAGCACCACATCAACATAGATGTATTCACTATTGACCCGAATGGGTTCGGGTGCGGCAGAGAGATAGTAGGTCGTTGGTTGTCCTTTCTTCTCTGAGCCGTATTTTGGGTTGGCCTTGATGTGGTAGTCGAGAAGTTCATAGAGCGTCAGCGCCAAATTCTTGCCAGTGGTAATGGCGCCCCATCCTCCTACTGAATGGAGGCGAACGGTTATGCATCCTTCAGGCATAAGGTTGGGGTTTTCACTCCCCTTGAGGGAGAGTGAGCCTATTTCGGGATAGGCCTCACGCAATTGGTCCTGATAGATCTCCTGTTTGGGTGTATCGGGATCCTTGCTCAGAAAGTCGACCGAGAGATAGAAGAATTTCTTTTTTTCACCATCAGGAAGCATATTCTCCACCGCACCAATTATCCCTTCAGGCTGGAGATCACGACTGCCCAATCCAAAAGAGGCAGAGTAGAGGGGCGGCATATCCCCAGGTTTGTTGAATGCCGGATAGGCGGGATGGGGGAGAGACTCCCTGCGGTCTACAAAATTTTCAGTGCACTTTGACAGACTTGCCCGAATTTCACGAATCAGTGGCAGATCTTCAGCCAGCGGCTGGTCGGTTCGCTCAAGGACAACAACCCCTTTGCGACCCTTAAGGAGTGTACCGACAAGTTCTCCCGGGAAGGGGCGAAACATAGTGATGTTGATGACACCAATTTTGAGTTTTCGGGTCTTTCTAAGGTAGTCGGCCACCGCTTCTGCAGTACAGAGAACGCTGCCCTGGGCGACGATCAGATAGTCCGCATCATCGGTTCGATAAGAGGAGACTCGCTGGTATTGCCTTCCGGTGAGCTGATAGAACGCTTCCATCGCCTCTTCGGTGATCTCTGTAAGGTGGTCAAAGAAGAAAGGGCGTTGGGCCGCCACTGCCTGCATATAGGCATCCTGGTTCTGTACTGTTCCGGACTGCAGTGGGTTATCAACATCCCAGACAGTGGGTATGCGACGGCGTTGTGGGCCATAGACCAGGCGCTGGGCCGGTGTGGGGGTCTCAATAATGTCCTCAGGTCTTCCAAGGAAGGTGTCGATGAGCGCTCTTTCAGGAAGGAGGAGAGACTCAATCAGATGGGTGGTCAAAAAGCCATCCTGGCCGACAATGCCGGGGGTCAGGGCGTGTTCAGCAATTTTGTGGGCGATAATGTTAAGGTCGCAGGCCTCCTGGGCGCTCTTGGCCATCACCTGAAAGAAGCCGGTGTCGTCTACAGCATGGTAGTCGTCATGGCCGGCATGGACATTGAGGCTCGCCTTGGTGATCGCCCGGCAACCCACATTGAGAATATAGGGGAGACGCTTGCCCACAGCCGCATAGAGAGACTCATGCATATAGGCGATACCCTGGCCTGAAGAGAAGTTGGTGGCTCTGAGACCGGTCATCGAGAGACCGGCTGTTACCGCGGCCGCCGCATGCTCGCCCTCAGGTTCGATAAAGATCAGGGGGCGACCGGAAATATTGATATGGCCTTTGCTGCGCTCTTCTGCCCAATATTCGCCCATCTGGGTTGATGGGGTGATGGGATAGGCGCCAGCACCATCCGTAGATTCTCGCTCACACATAATGACGGCTGTATTCCCGTCCATGGCCTGTTTAACACCTGGAAAGGGGAAGGTTTTGCTGGCTTTTTTCATCATCATATCTGGTGTGTCCTTTAACGATATCAACCCTGATAAAAATAACTGACAAGCGTGTCTGAAACGGTACTCGTACAGGGTAAATCTTGGATATTTCCTATGTATTAATCAAACCAATTATTTCAATTCTTATGATTAAATTATGCAATACATTGAAAATGTGGTGGGTGCCTTGAGCGCTCATTGCAAGGGGTTATCTGATAACGGGCATCGGCTCTTTTCGAATTACCCGTTTTGCCATATTTCCCTTGACGACCCCTTTACGGCTATCAAGCCAGACAATGGCCCCCGTTGGGCAGCGTTCAATAGCAATTTTCGAGGCCAGGTCATTTTTTTCATAATCGATTTGGGCCAGATTGGCCTGAATGGTGATCAACCCTTCAGGGGCATCGGCGGCGCATCGATTGCAGGCATTGCAGACGACTTCACATTCCGCTTCCGCCGCATCGCAGGTATCCTCGTTTTTACACGCGATCCAGAGGCGATGGCTGACAGGTTGAAGGGAGAAGAGTTCCTTGGGGCAGACTTCGACACAGTCATTGCAGGCCGTACATTTGAGTGGATCCACCATCGGCAGTGAAAATTTGTTCATTTCAATGGCGCCAAAATCACACACATCCATGCAGTCACCAAAGCCAAGACAACCCCATGTGCACCCCTTACCACCTCCAGAGACAAGATTGGCGGCCCGACAGGTCTCCATCCCCTGATAGTGTGCACGGGTATAGGAAACGTGAGTTCCGCCGGAACAGGCAAGGCGGGCTACATATTTTTCATGTTCTCCTACCTCAACACCGAGAAAATCAGCGATAGTGTGGGTCATCTCATTGGAATTTACGGTGCATTTCCCCGGATCGGTATCACCTTTTACCATCGCTTCAGCAAAGGGTCGGCACCCAGGAGTGCCGCACGCCCCGCAATTGGCGTGAGGTAGCATATCCTCCACCTCCTCAATTCGAGGATCTTCGTAGACATAGAGCTTGCGGTTTGCAATCGCCAGAATACCCGCCAGCACCACACCCAGGGTGGCAAGGAGGCTGCCTGCAATAGCAAGGTTAATCAGACTGTCCATAATTTTCTGCGTTAGGGCTTCTACTTGGCTAATTTTTTGGGCTACACTAGTATTTATCAATGTAATTATTTCAATGAAAATGATTAAAAAGGACAATACATGATCAGAAGAACCCTTTTAGCTGCACCCACTCTATTATTGGTGGGCTCTTACCTTCTACTCGGGGGGTGTACTCCCACCACCCAAGAATTTACTCGGGCCGTTATCGAGGGTAAGACCATGGGCACCTACTATAAGGTGGTTCTCTCAGTTGAGGAGGGAAGAGAGGTCGGACCTTCGCTTAAAGAGGGGATCGATGCCGTGCTTGAAAAGGTCAATGACCAGATGTCGACCTACAGAAAAGAGTCTGAGCTCTCCCGCTTCAACCGCTCTCAATCCACCGAGTGGATAACGGTCTCGGAGGATCTGGTAGACGTCGCTGATGCAGCGGCAAAGATCAGTGAACTCAGCCACGGTGCTTTTGATGTGACGGTGGGTCCTCTGGTCAATCTCTGGGGTTTTGGTCCGGTAAAAAAGAAGGACTTTATCCCCAGCGACCAGGAAATTGAAGAGGCAAAAAAGAGGGTGGGCTACCAACAGCTCTCAACCCGGAAGGTGGACCCGGCTCTGCGCAAGAGCAGCCCAGGGCTCTATGTTGATCTCTCCGCGATTGCCAAGGGTTTTGGTGTCGACAAGGTGGGTGAGCTTCTTGAATCAGAGGGATTTAACCACTACCTCGTTGATATCGGCGGTGATATGAAAGCGGTGGGCAGCAACCCCGATGGACAGGGATGGCGGATTGGCATTGAACGCCCCGACGCAGAGGGGAGAGAGATTGAGAAACTGATTGAAGTGAAAAATTTCGGTGTTGCCACATCGGGCGACTATCGCAACTATTTTGAGCGCGATGGCCAACGCTACTCACACACCATCAACTCCGTGACGGGCAGGCCGATCACCCATCGACTCGCATCGGTAACCGTCGTCGCACCTACGGCCACAGAGGCCGATGGAATGGCGACCGCGATCATGGCGCTTGGCCCTGAACAGGGGCTTAAACTTGCCAAAGAGCAGGGACTCGGTGTCTTTTTGCTGGTAAGGGAGGGAGAAGGCTTTAGCGAGAGTATGAGCCCCGGTTTTGAGCAGTTTCAAGCAGAGTAGTCGAGCCAAAACACGCTCTTTGGTGCAATAGTTGGCAACTGTGGATACCCGTTCTGCTCCACTCACCTGGGTTGGCGCCATGCCGGCGCTATTTGTTCTCTTGTGGAGCACCGGTTTTATTGGTGCAAAGCTGGGGCTCCCCTATGCAGAGCCCTTTACCTTTCTGCTGGTTCGATTTACCACTCTTGCCGTCATCCTGGTGCTGGCCAGTCTAATCCTCCGGGCACCGTGGCCAAAGAACCGGGCTGAGGTGTTCCACCTGATGGTTTCCGGTATTCTGGTTCACGGGGTCTATCTCGGGGCCGTCTTCTACTCAATCAGTATTGGACTCTCCACCGGGATAACGGCCCTGATCGTGGGGATGCAACCCCTGCTGACCGCCCTTGTTGCCAGATCCTACCTGGGAGAGCAGATAAGCCCAAAACAGTGGACTGGACTGATTCTTGGATTTTGTGGAATTGTTCTCGTGGTAACCCGAAAAATAGCCTTCAATTCACTTGAGGGTGTTGGCGTTGTTTCTGCCGCTATCGCCCTTGTTGGCATCACCCTTGGGGTGCTCTACCAGAAGAGGCACTGTAGTGGCATGGACCTGCGCAGTGGTTCTGCCATTCAGTTTATTCCCTGTGTCGGACTGATGGCGATTTTGGCATCACAATTTGAATCGATGGAGATCACCTGGACTGGGCAGTTTTTCTTCGCCCTGGTGTGGCTGGTTATGGTCCTCTCCCTGGGAGCAATAACACTGCTCTATATCCTCATCCACCGTGGTGCGGCCACACAAGTGGCCAGTCTCTTCTATCTGGTTCCTCCCGTTGTCGCCGTTCTTGGTTATTTTCTCTTTGGTGAAGAACTCGGATGGGTCGCCATTATTGGCATGGCAGTTGCTGTCCTTGGTGTGGCACTGGTGACCGCTGATGGCAAGAAGCAACCTCAATATGACCGCTGAGGGGCAATCCTCACTGAGCCCGGTCTGATACCTGTTTCTGGTTGGCACTCAGATATTAAAAAAGAGGCTAGGCTGGGTAAATACAGGATCCACAGGTGACTCGCAAGAGCATCAATTTATCTGGCCTTCAACTGAAGTCATCTTCCCGGGGCGCTATTTCATGGATTGAGATCCCTTAAGCTCCAACTCTTTCGATATCGGTAGCAACCACCTTGTACTCCGGGCAGAGCGTCTGGTGGTCAGCCACATCACTGGTCAGGTGGTTGACGTTTTTTTCCGGGAAGTGAAATGTGGTGAAGAGAATTCCCGGCTTAATGGTTGATGAAACAGAGGCGGAGAGTTCTACCTCTCCACGGGCCGATTTGAGCCTCACCCGATCACCTTCCTCAATGCCCCGACTCCTTGCATCTTCAGTGTTAATCAGGAGAGCATCCTCTCCCATGATCTCCACATTATGGGTGCGGCGGGTCATGGTCCCTGAGTTGTAGTGGACCAGATCACGACTGGTGGTGAGGATGAACGGGTAGTGATCACTGTGTTCAACCAGTTCCAGGGTATCTTCAAAGTCGAAATGGCCGAGAATCCCCTTGCCGTGTTTGAAGGTTTCGGTATGAAGGATCCGGGTCTCTGAGCCATCGCTTTTTACCGGCCACTGCTTGCCATAATCACCCAGCCCCTCCCAACTCACACCAGACAGGAAGGGGACCACCCGGGAGATCTCCCCAAGGAGAACTGCCGGATCATAGTCGGGTTGTGGGTAGCCCATCTGATTCATGATATCGATGATGATCTGGCCATCGGGTCGAGATCCGGGAAGGGGATCGACGGAGGCATTGACTCGCTGAACTCGACGCTCTCCATTGGTGAATGTACCGCTCTTTTCGAAAGAGGAGGTGCCCGGCAGCACCACATCGGCTCGTTTGGCTGTCTCGGTCAGGAAAAGCTCCTGAACGATTAGGAAATCAAGGTTGTCGACCGCTTTTTTAACCCGGTCCGTATTGGGTTCGGTCTGGATGATATCTTCGCCCATCACCCAGAGGGCTTTGAGTCGGTTGTCGAGGGCAGCCTCATACATCTGGGGTATTTTCAATCCCGGAGTGGCAGACAGCGGTGAGTGGTAGAAGGTCTCGTAGTGGGCCCTGTTCTCCTCGACCGAGAGATCCAGGTAGCCGGCCCCCTGATGGGGCTGACAGCCCATGTCCGCAGCACCCTGAACGTTGTTCTGCCCCCGAAGCGGATTAACACCTGCCCCTTGTCGGCCGAGGTTGCCGGTGATCATGGCCAGGTTGGAGATCAGCCTCACAGTGGGTGTTCCCTGGCTGTGTTCGGTCACTCCAAGGCCGTGAAAGGACATCGCCCTTTTTGCTCTGCCATAGGCATGAGCGGCCGCTTCAACCACACCGGCCGGAACACCGGTGATTTTGGCCAGCCGGTTGATATCAAGTTGTCGAACGTTGTCGCCCAGCTCTTGATAACCATGACAACGGCGGGCAACAAAGTCATGATCGACCAGGTCAGCTTCAATAATGAAAAAGAGCATCATATTGAGCAGGGCGATGTTGGTTCCGGGGCGCAGTTGGAGATGGTGGTCAGCCAGTTGCGCCAGGCGCGTCTTTACCGGGTCAATGACAATCAGGATTTTGCCACCGAGAGCAGCCTGAAGGAGCTTGGCCCCGGTAACCGGATGGGCTGAAGTGGGGTTGGCGCCGACGACAAGCATACACTCGGTGTGTGCCAGATCCTCGATTGAGTTGGTAGCGGCACCGGTACCAAACGCTTGTTGCATCCCAAGGGCAGTAGGTGAGTGACAGACCCGTGCACAGCAGTCGATGTTGTTGGTCCCGATGACAGCACGAAAGAATTTCTGCATCAGGTAGTTCTCTTCATTGGTACAGCGGGATGAGGAGATGCCGGCAATCGAATCAGGGCCGAACTCTTCTCTGATGTTGTTGAGTTTTGCCGCGATCAAGCTGATGGCCTCATCCCAGCTGCTCTCTACCAGTACGCCATTGTTGCGGATGAGAGGGGTCTGCAGACGGTCGGGGTGGTTATAAAAGCCAAAAGCAAAGCGGCCTTTAAGACAGGTGTGACCGAGGTTGACCGGACTGTCATGAGCGGCACGGATCGAGTGCACCTCATTGTTGACCACGCTGACTTCAAGGTTGCATCCGACCCCGCAATAGGAGCAGACAGTGCGTACGCGCTTTTCAGCCTGCAGTGACTTGGAGTGAAAGCGATCATCGATCGCGGCGGTAGGGCATGTCTCGAGGCAGGCGCCACAAGAGACGCAGGTAGAGTCACCGAATGGGGCAAAATCATCGGCAATGACTCTGCTCTTAAAACCTCTCTCTCCCATGCCGAGAACAAATGCCCCCTGAATTTCATCGCAGGCCCTGATGCAGCGGGCGCAGTTGATGCATTTATCGGGGTTAAACCTGAGATAGGGGTGTGAGTGGTCTGCAGGCCGATCGAGATGGTGGGCCCCTGGCAGATAACGGACCTTGTGAATCCCTACTTCAGCAGCGACCTTCTGAAGTTCGCAGTTGCCATTAACACTGCAGGTGAGGCAGTCCATGGGGTGGTCGGTGAGGACGAGTTCGACGATGTTTTTTCTCAATCGATGGAGGGTGGGTGAGTGGGTATTGATTTTCTGTCCTGAGACAACCGGGGTATGACAGGCGGCAACCAGTCGTGGGTTGTCAGAGCCCTCCTGAGTGATCTCTACGGTACAGAGGCGGCATGCCCCATGGGGAGCAAGACGTGGGTCATCGCAGAGGGTGGGGATGGCGCGGAGACCGATCTCTCGTCGAGCGAGCTGCAGAATGGATTCACCCAGGGTAAACCGATGGGATCTTCCATTGAGTTCAACCGTTGATTCAACTGAGGGGTTGTTCATCTCTCCCTCCCCTCGGTCCAGGGGAGTTCTTCTGAGAACTGTTGAAGGATATTCCTTATGGGGAGAGGGATCCCTCCACCGAGCCCGCAGAGTGAGCCCTGTTCCAGGGTAAGAAGCAGATCATCCAGGAGTTGAGGATTGAGAGGAGAGCCGTCGAGAGCGTGTTGAAACATCTCCTCACCGCGTATTGAGCCAAGGCGACAGGGAAAGCACTTTCCGCAGGACTCCTCAGCCACAAAACCAAAGAGGTGGTGGATGAAGCGGTTCATCGACATCGATTCGGGTATCGCGACAATACCGCCGTGACCAAGAACAAAACCATGCTCAGCAAAGGACTCAAAATCAAGGGTCAATGAAGTGGTTTGATCAGTTCTGATTACACCGCCCAATGGGCCGCCCACCTGTATCGCTTTGACAGGCTGGCTAAAGCCGCCACCCCATTGGTAGAGCAGATCATCGAGGGGTGTGCCCATCTCAACTTCAACAATACCCGGTTGATTGAAGAGGCTTGAGAGACTGATCAGTTTTGTCCCGGTTGATTGGGTGGAGCCCAGTCTGGCGTACTCTTCACCACTCGTTTCCAGGATAGCTGTGGTTGCTGCAAAGGTCTCTACATTGTTGACCACCGTGGGATAACCATAGAGCCCGCTCTGGGTCGGATAGGGAGGGCGAACGGCCACTTCTGGACGTCTCCCCTCAATAGAGGCGATCAAGGCTGTCTCCTCACCACAGATGTAGGCGCCGGCGCCGAGGATGACTTTGATTTCAAAATCAAATTCACCTCCGTTGATCCCCTTGCCCAAAAGAGCGGCGGCTCTAAGGTCGCTGATCGCTTTTTGAAGCGTTGTGCTGGCGTGCGGGTACTCATCCCGCAGGTAGATGAGTCCGGTGGTGGCACCGATTACTCTCCCCGCGAGCATCATCCCTGTAAGCACTCGAAGAGGTTGTGACTCAAGCAGATAACGATCGGAGAAGGCCCCGGGGTCACCTTCGTCTGCATTGCAGATGATGAATTTAGTGGTATTTTCAACCTTCATGCAGGATTCCCATTTGACCCCGGTTGGGAAGCCGGCACCGCCACAGCCACGCAGCTTTGAAGTCAGAATCTGATCAAGCAGATCATAGGGGGCTTGGGTTGTGATCCGGGTGATAAGCTCGGCTGTTTGTTCGATCGAAAGGGGTGTTGTGGTGAGCAGCGGCTCCTTTAAGTTAGAACGAACAAGCTCATCACTAATGGTGTTGGTGATTTCGGGCTCCCTAGAGGGGGCGGGGTCTCCTGAACAGGGCTGGCCCTGGTCGAGATAGGCGTGGGCCGCGTAGCAGTGACCCAGGCAGGAGACTCGTCCTGTCACCTCTTTTCCATGACGTTTTTTGAGCGCTGCGAGGAGCCTGTTATCCGGGTCGGCACAGAGGCAGGCGGTTCCATTGCAGAGGGCAAGCTCTCTGGGGTCACCTGCCGAGTCGAGGTGGTCATAGAAGCTGAAACTGGCGGCAACCTGGGCCTCACCGATCTGATGCTCCTTCGCCAGTTTTTTTATCAGGCGCTCCCTGGAGGAGGCCGGGGACTTCTGATGGTGGTGAAAGGCTTCAAGAAGGGAGTGGTCAATTCCACGACGAGAGAGCAGTTTGCTGATATTGGATGACATCAGAGTATTCTAATCCTCTATGCGTTCTCTGCCGTTGTAGATATTAAAACCTGAGCCGGAGAGAAAACCGATCAGGGTCATGCCGTGCTCTTTGGCCATGTCGATCGCCAGGGAGGTGGGTGCCCCAATAGAGGCCACAACCGGAATATCCGCCGCCAGCGCTTTTTGTATCAGCTCAAAGCCAGCACGACCACTCAAAAGGAGAATCAGGTTGTCAAATGATGCTCTTCCGGCAAGCAGTTCGCTCCCAATCACCTTGTCGACGGCATTGTGGCGGCCGATATCTTCTTGGAGTGAGATTAACGTCCCATCCGGAGAGAAGAGCGCCGCCCCATGGAGACCCCCCGTCTGCTGGTAGTGTGGTTGATCAGAGGCAAGGCATTGTGGAAGGGAGCGCATGAGTTTGCTGCCTATCTTGGGGTGATCCGGGGTTAACTGGGGTTTATGGATTAACGAAAGGGCGTTAATCGATGTCTTGCCGCACACCCCGCAGCTAGAATTAGTATAAAAATATCGTTGAAACCTTTTGTAATCAAAGGAAATATTAGGGTTAAGCGAGCATTGAATCGTATTTTTTAATTGATATTTCCCAACTGCGGGGTTCGGTGTTCTTATCTCATTGAGATCTTCCAGTGAGTGGATGATCCCTTCGGTAAAGAGAAAGCCGGTTGCCAGAGCCCTATCCTCACCGGGGGATCGCATGGTGATGCTGAGGGTGAAACTGGGGTCGGCCTCCCTGGCTCCGGACTCAGGGTTGAGGAGAACATTGATCTCAAGAGGCTCTTCAATAGCGACCAGATCGTCCCGAGAGGTGGTTTGGGAATCTCGACAGCCAACAATAGCCACTGTGGTGGCTAATGGAGGAGCGGTGTTATCCCCGGATCTCGGTACTGCACTCATAAGCCTTTTGTTCAATGGGTGGCACTGTTGGGCAACAAGATAGCAGGGATCAGAGGGCTTGTCGTTACCTGAAACGACACTTCTTACATCGCATAACAAGGCGTGTCCGGAGTAGTTTCACAACCACAATGAGCCTGAACTGTCATCAAAATCGTTGGGGACGGTAGGGAGTGAGATCGATAACAGGCTTCTCGCCAAAGATCGACTGGGTTACAAGCCTGGCTGTAATGGCCGCCAGGGTTACTCCCAGATGTTGATGTCCAAAGGCATACCATACTGCACGGTGGTGCCGTGCCTGGCCAATCACTGGGAGTGAGTCAGGCAGGGTTGGGCGTCTTCCCATCCACTCCTCATAGCCTTCAAGATTGATTCCGGGGAGAAGCTTTGGAGCAAGATTAACAAGGCTCTCAATACGACCTGCTGTGGAGGGTGAATCGTCAGTGGTGAGTTCACTTGTCCCCGCAAGGCGAAGGCCTTCGCTCATCGGAGTGGCGACCACTTTATAGTCTGCAAACATGACGGGAAGGGAGAGATCAATGCCAGGCCCCGGAAGCATGATGTGGTACCCCCTCTCTGCTATTAGTGGAACAGGGTCTCCGAGCTCTTTGGTAAAGGCAGCCGAGTCAGCACCGGCCGCTATGATCACCCTGTCAGCGGAATAGCTTCCATCATCGGTGTGGACAAGTGCTGAATGATCTTCTCCAGTGATGGAGAGAACCCGGCGGTTTACGATCTCACCCCCCAGCTCAGAGACCTCATCAACCATCGCTTTAACAACCTCGTAAGGATTTGAGAACCAGTTGGGCCGGTTAAAATGGACGCCATGGCAAAAACCCGGGTCAACTGAATCCGCCATCTCCCTGATAGCTTGTCGATCAAGATCAGAAACCAGGATCCCGTGTGCGCGTTGCAGACGGTGCATCTTGCGGTGCGCCTGCAAGGAAGCTTTTGATCCGTAGAGTTCGAGCCACCCTCCTGATTGTTGAAACCGGGCACCGGGGTTATTGGTAAGGAGTTGATTCCATGCCTCAAGAGCACCTCCCGTGAGTTTGCTCAGTGCCAATGTGCCTCTTTTGAACTGGCCGGGTGTGGAGGCGGCAATAAACCTCAATAGCCAGGGCGATAGCTTGGGAATTGCCTTGGGGTCGAGGCGCAGGGGACTGCTCTTTTGCAGCAGCATCAGCGGCATAAGGGCGAGAGTTAGTGGTGAGGCAATGGGAAAGATGGAATCTGTAGCAATGATTCCGGCATTCCCATAAGAGCAACCACACCCAGGTTTATCCTGGTCGATCAGAGTCACTCGGGCTCCACGTCTGGCAAGAGAGAGACCCAGGCTTGAGCCGATCATGCCGGCGCCGACGACAATGATGTTGATTGGGGCAACCTCCTTTTTGGATAACCACGGGTGAGGGAGTTATGATTATGAATCAGAACCAATGTCGGGTCTGTTGAAAAATGTGTTATGAGCTTATCCAATCAAAGCTGCATTATATAATAGAGACGTTTCATACATGATTTATTTTCAGGGAACTCACTGACTGTATATGCGCTCGCGAGTGTCGTTTCCGGGATCGAAAATAGGGTGGGTGGTTGTTAGGGTTTGGCAACAGCAATGACCAACTCTCAAGATCCATTAAAGAGCCAATTGCTTGGTTAAAACAGAACAATTTATTGGGTTAAGAGAACTTCTTCCCCTTTTCTTCAGGAGTTTAAGATGGGTAGGGTAAAAACAGATATTGAGATTGCTCATGAAGCAACGATGGAACACATCGTCGCAATTGGTGAAAAGGCAGGTATTCCTGAATCAGGCCTTGAGACCTACGGTCGCCATAAAGCTAAAATTTCTCACTCATTTACCAAACAGATTGAGGGGAACGAAGAGGGCAAGCTCATTCTGGTAACCGCCATCTCGCCAACCGTTGCCGGTGAAGGCAAGACCACTACCACCATAGCGCTTGGAGATGGATTAAACCGGTCTGGCCATAAGACCATGACCTGTATTCGAGAAGCCAGCCTTGGACCCTGTTTTGGTATGAAGGGGGGTGCAGCGGGAGGAGGTTATGCGCAGGTTGTTCCGATGGAGGATTTCAATCTTCACTTTACCGGGGATTTCCACGCGATCACTTCTGCCAACAACCTTCTGGCCTCAATGATTGATAACCATATTCACTGGAAGAACGAGTTAAATCTTGATGTCCGTCGTATCTCCTGGCGAAGGGTAATGGATCTGAACGACAGGGCTCTTCGCTCCATTACCTGCGCCTTAGGGGGAGTAGCCAATGGGTTTCCCAGGGAAGCGGGCTTTGATATTACAGCGGCTTCTGAGGTGATGGCGGTGCTGTGTCTCTCGGTAAGTCTGGAAGAACTTGAACGGCGCCTCGGTAATATGGTCATCGGCCAAACACGCGACCGTGAGTTGGTCAGGGCTCGTGATCTCGGTATTGAGAGTGCAATGACGGTCCTTCTCAAGGATGCGTTTATGCCTAATCTGGTGCAGTCCCTGGAGAATAATCCTGTCCTCGTCCATGGCGGGCCTTTTGCCAATATAGCCCATGGGTGCAACTCACTGGTTGCAACCAGGAGTGCACTCAAACTGAGTGATTATGTTGTTACCGAGGCAGGCTTTGGAGCAGACCTGGGGGCAGAAAAATTCTACAATATCAAATGCCGAATCGGGGGGTTAAAACCAGCTGCCACTGTACTGGTTGCAACAGCTCGTGCATTGAAATTGCATGGTGGGATAGAGAAGACAAAACTCGATGAAGAGAACGTGAGGGGGCTTTGTAATGGCCTCGATAACCTGGGACGTCACATCAGAAACCTCGGTCAATTCGGTGTTCCCATCGTCGTCGCGATTAATCGATTTACCTCAGATACAGACGCTGAGGTTGCTTCGATTGTTGATTATTGTCGTTCATTTGGGGTTGAGGCGATTGAATGCACACACTGGGAATCTGGGAGTGAGGGGACGATTGAGCTCTCACGGAAGGTTGTGGAGCTGGCCGATAGTGGTGTTAGTCAATTTCGCCATCTCTATGATGACCATCAGAAACTTTGGGAGAAGGTAGAGACCATTGCACTTGGCCTCTATGGGGCTGATGAGATTGTGGCAAACCAGAAGGTCCGTGATCAATTTAAACAACTGGAAGCCCAGGGGCTTGGCCATCTCCCTGTCTGTATTGCCAAGACACAATACAGCTTCTCCACAGACCCTGATCTAAAGGGAGCCCCAGACCACCATGTGGTCCCTATCAGAGAGGTAAGGCTCTCTGCTGGAGCCGGTTTTGTGGTGGTTTTATGCGGCGATATCATGACTATGCCAGGGCTCCCCAGAGAGCCCGCAGCCCTTGATATCAGGCTCAACGATGAAGGGGTGATTGAAGGCCTTACCTAAGATGACTCATGAGTAAAAATTGAGATGCAACGATTCTCCGCCTTACGACTCCTGGGCCATGGATTGACTGGCCATAAACACTGGCGCCAGAGCTGGCGGCACCCGGAGCCAAAGAGAGAATACGATGTGGTGATTGTGGGCGGCGGCGGCCATGGCCTGGCAACCGCTTACTATCTCGCGAGAGAACATGGGATGACCAATATTGCCGTGGTCGAGAAAGGATGGATTGGCGGTGGTAATACAGGTCGTAACACCACTATTGTTCGTTCCAACTATCTTTGGGATGAAGCTGCCCATCTCTACGAAAAGTCACTAAAGCTGTGGGAGGGGCTCAGCCACGAACTGAACTTTAATGTTATGTTCAGCCAGCGCGGGGTGATGAACCTGGCGCACTCGCTCCAGGATGTGAGAGATGCAGAGCGCAGGGCCAATGCCAATGTGTTGAACGGCATAGATAGTGAGATACTGACGCCGGAGCAGATCCGTCAAAAGGTTCCGCTTATCTCTATCTCGCCTACTGCCCGTTACCCAGTTCTTGGAGCAACTTTTCAACCCCGTGGCGGAGTGGCCCGCCATGATGCCATTACCTGGGGTTATGCCCGGGCTGCCGACGCCCTCGGTGTCGATATTATCCAGAACTGTGAGGTTACCGGAGTACTGAAAGAGAGCGGCCATGTGGTCGGTGTTGAGACTACCAGAGGTGTTATCAGGGCCCGGAAAGTGGGTGTGGTGGCTGCCGGTCACTCCAGTGTGATCGCCCAGATGGCCGGATTACGGCTCCCCATCGAGAGTCATCCACTCCAGGCCTTTGTCTCAGAGCCCTGTAAGCCAGCGCTTGATACCGTCGTCATGTCCAATGCCGTCCACGCCTATATCAGCCAGTCAGATAAGGGCGAATTTGTGGTCGGTGCGGGTATCGACGGCTATAACGGCTATTCCCAGAGTGGTGGCTATAACGTTATTGAAGGGGCCGTAGCGGCGATCGTTGAACTCTTTCCGACACTCAGTCGGATACGATTGATGCGCCAGTGGGGCGGTATCGTTGATGTGGCACCCGATGCCTGCCCGATTATTGGGCTCACACCTCTCAAGGGCCTCTATATTAATTGTGGGTGGGGGACGGGTGGCTTCAAGTCAACTCCTGGTTCCGGATGGGTTTTTGCGCACACCATCGCTCACAACCGTCCACATGAGCTCAATCTGCCGTTTACACTGGAACGGTTTAGCAGTGGAGCATTAATAGATGAACATGGTGCAGCCGGTGTTGCCCATTGAGAGAGGATAGCTGATGTTTCTAATCGAGTGCCCCTGGTGCGGGCGTCGTGATCAGGGAGAGTTTTCATGTGGCGGTGAAGCCCACATCGTTCGTCCCGCCTCCCCGGATGACCTTGATGATGAGTCATGGGCTGATTATCTCTTCAACCGCAAGAACCCCAAAGGAGTCCATCATGAACAGTGGGTGCATATACAGGGTTGTGGACGATGGTTTAATGCTGCTCGTAATACCGTATCCAATAAAATCGTCGCGGTCTACAAGGTGGGGGAGGAGCCTCCACACCCCGAGAAGAGAAAACCAGTCCCGGAGTCAGGCCAGTGAGTACCCCCAATGCCACAACCTCTCATCTCCAGGAGGGATTAACGGTCAACAGCAGCCGACGACTTAATTTCAAGTTCAATGGGAGAAGTTATCAGGGTGTTGTTGGAGACACTCTCGCTTCAGCGCTATTGGCAAACGGAGTGATAGTTGTAGGCAGGAGCTTTAAATACAGGCGGCGACGAGGCATTGTCAGTGATGGTGCAGAGGAGCCTAATGCAATTGTCCAGCTTGGCAGTGGGGCAACAACGGTCCCCAACATCAGGGCTACCCAGGTAATGCTTTATGAAGGACTTGAGGCGACCAGTGTCAACAAAGGTTACTCCCTTGATTTTGATCTGCGCGCAATCATCCGTCTTGCGGGACGGTTTATGCCACCAGGGTTTTACTATAAGACCTTCATGTCCCCAAAGAAGCTGTGGCCATTCTATGAACGTCTGATCCGGCTCTCTGCAGGGTTGGGTGAGATTCCCAAGAGTCCCGATCCGGATATTTATGATTCAATCAATGCTCATTGTGACATCCTTGTCGTTGGCGGTGGAATTGCCGGCTTGAGTGCAGCGCTGACCGCCGGCCTTGCAGGCGCACGAGTCATCATCACTGAGCAACAACCCCTGTGGGGCGGGGCACTGCTGGGTCGTCCTGAAACAGTGGTCGGTCTTTCATCAAAGAAGTGGATAGAACAGGTGATAGATCGGTTGAAAGGGATGAAAGAGGTAAAGCTACTGCCAAACTGTTGCTTGTTTGGCGCTTATGATCACCACTTCTACACCGCTTGTGAGACCCGTTATCCCCCGGGAATAACGATCCCTGAAGGTGAGGTCAGAGAGAGAGTCTGGAAAATCAGGGCCCGCCAGGTCATCCATGCGACAGGGGCGATTGAACGTCCGCTGCTATACAAAAACAATGACCTTCCCGGAATCATGCTTGCAGGAGCGGTCTCTGCCTATATCAATCGCTGGGATATTACGCTCAGTCGACACGCTGTTGTCTTTACCAATAATGACAGTGGATATCGTGCAGCCTGTGACCTCGTAAGAAGCGGAGCCTCAGTTGTGGTCGTTGATCCAAGAGCTGCTTCTGAGACCAATCGATATGCCAAGTGGTTGGATCAAAACAGGGTTGAGATTCTCAATCAGTCCTGGATCATTGAAGCGCGGGGAACAGTAAGAGTGCGCTCAGTCATTGTTAAGCGGTCTGGGGAGGGCAATCAACAATCGGAGTTTACCTGTGATCTTCTCGCTGTTTCAGGAGGTTGGAATCCAGTGCTCCATCTCTATGCCTATAGTGGTGGAAAGCCTCTCTTCGATGAGCAGAGGGGGTGTTTTGTTCCCAACGCCAAGATCGAAGGCCAACAACAAATTGGAGCCGCTAATGGAAGCTTCTCTTTGGCAGCTTGTCTCAATGAGGGGGTTGAAGCTGGGATCCACGCGCTCTCTGAGTGTGGTTATTCAGCGTCAGTGCCGGAGACCACCGAGGTCGAATCGGTCGAAGAGCAACCTATTCTGCCATTCTGGCGGCTGGCTGAGAGTGGAGGAGAGCAGTTTATTGATCTTCAGAATGATACCAAGGTCGCTGATATTGAACTTGCGGTTGCCGAAGGATATCGCTCCATTGAACATATAAAACGATATACCCTCCTGGGGTTTGGAACTGACCAGGGGAAGATGGGTAATATCGTTGGCATGGCTGTGGCGGCAGGCCTCCTGGAGCAGACGATCCCCGAGACCGGGACAACCACTTTCCGGCCCCCTTATACACCCGTCACCTTCGGCGCCATTGCAGGACGTCATGTCGGCCCTCTCTTTGATGTCGTAAGGAAAACGGCCTTTCACTCATGGCACTGTCGTCACGGAGCAGAATTTGAAGATGTCGGCCAGTGGCGTCGCCCCTGGTACTACCCTCGTGAAGGTGAAACCATGCATCAGGCCGTTAATCGTGAATGTCTGACGGCTCGCAACCAGGTGGCAATGATCGATGCTTCGACTCTTGGCAAGATCGATATCCAGGGACCGGATGCAGTTACATTCCTCGACCGAATCTACACCAATGGCTGGGGCAACCTGAAGCCGGGGCGTTGCCGCTATGGACTGATGCTTGGGGAAGATGGAATGGTAATGGATGATGGTGTCACCACCTGTCTTGGTCCCAACCACTATCTTATGACAACGACTACCGGCGGGGCCGCACGGGTTCTAGGCTGGATGGAACGCTGGCTGCAAACCGAATGGCCTGAGCTCAAAGTCTATTTTACTTCGGTGACAGATCACTGGGCAACGATCTCAGTTTCAGGGCCGTTCGCGCGAAAAACGCTTGAACAGGTCTGTGAACAGGTCGATCTTTCATCAGCCTTCTTTCCTTTTCTCTCGTTTCGAGAGGGGGTTGTTGCTGGAGTGCCGGCGAGAATATTTAGAATCAGTTTTTCCGGTGAGCTTGGTTTTGAGATCAATGTCAATGCCAACGCCGCTCAGGGTGTCTGGGATGCAATTTGGGAAGCGGGCCAGGAGTATGGGATTACAGCCTACGGCACTGAAACCATGCACGTTCTAAGAGCAGAAAAGGGATTCATCATAGTTGGCCAGGATACAGATGGCTCAGTAACGCCCATTGATCTTGGGATGAATTGGATTGTTTCAAAAAAGAAAGATTTTATCGGCCGGCGATCACTCGCTCGTGCTGATACAAAACGAGAGGATCGCAAACAACTGGTAGGATTGCTGACCAGTGATCCAGCTCGGGTATTGCCTGAAGGCGCCCAACTGGTTGCCAATCCGGATGAACCCCTTCCTGCAACCATGATCGGCCATGTCACCTCAAGTTACTGGAGTGAAAATATTGGCCGATCGATCGCCCTTGCCCTGGTCAGAGGGGGGCATCAGAAGGAGGGCCAGAGGATCTACGTTCGCAACAGAGATGGAGAGACCATTGCCGTCAACATCAGTAGCTCGGTTTTCTTTGACCCAGAGGGGGAGAGACAAAATGTCTGATTCCACACTCCTTCAAAGCCCACTCATAGAGTTGGAAAAATCAGATCGATTCCAATGGGTGGGTGACACCATAGAACTACACCAGTCACCGTTTATGGGGCATATTCGTATCAGAGGCGATCTCTCCAGCCCTCTCTTTGTTGAGAAGATTGAACAAGCAACTGCTCTCCCGCTTCCAGCAAGCTGTGGAGGCGTTTCTTTTGGTGAAGACCGAAAAATAATATGGATCAGTCCTGAGGAGTGGCTTCTTGTCCTTTCGAGTGAAAGCAGGGTGGGTTCTATGATAGATCGCCTCAAGACCCGCCTGGAGGGAGAGCATATTGCTTTCGCTGACACCAGTGGCGGCCAGACCGTTATAAGGGTCAGTGGTGAGAATGCGATATCTCTTCTAAGCAGAGGGACTACCCTTGATCTCCATGAGAGTCAATTTTTGGTTGGTTCATCAGCCCAGTCGATCTTGTTTGGGGCAACTGTTTTGATTGTCCGCGTCAACAGTAACCACTCCACACCCCTGTTTGAACTCTATTGCCGCCGCAGCTTTGCCGACGATCTGGCTCGAAGGCTTATCGATTCGGCACAACTCATAAAATAGTCGGGTTATTTAATTTTTTGTGCTCGTTACTGCCGTGATGCCAGAATACGGACAATATTGTCGGATACGGGTATAACTCAGGATTCAGACCACCTGATATAGGGTGTTGTGGCGCTATTCTGAGGGAATTATTATTGTCGTTTCTCGATACTGTTAAGTCGCTAAAGCGTTAGCAGGAAAGAGAACATAAGTGCCTAATCAGATTCAGAAACAAACCTCTGATGCGAGGATTCAAAATGGCCATTGACGATAGCAGTGATGACATCAATCTTGCGGAGCTGGATGATAAAGAGCTCTCTTTGCAGATGCAGGATGATCTCTATGACGGCCTCAATAATGAGATAGCTGAAGGCACCTCAATCCTTCTCGATCGAGGATGGCACCCTCAAAAAGTGCTTAATGAGGTTCTGGTTGAGGGGATGAGAATTGTCGGGGTTGATTTTCGTGATGGTGTTCTCTTTGTCCCTGAGGTTCTGCTTTCGGCAAATGCAATGAAGGCAGGGATGAGTTTGCTCAAGCCCCTTCTTGCGGAAACAGGGACATCTGTGATTGGCAAGATGGTGATTGGAACGGTAAAGGGTGATATTCATGATATTGGCAAAAACCTGGTATCCATGATGATGGAGGGTGCCGGTTTTGAAGTGATCGATATCGGGATCAATAACCCTGTTGAGAATTATCTAATGGCGATTGAAGAACACAAACCCGACATCTTGGGGATGTCAGCACTATTGACAACCACCATGCCCTATATGGGAACGGTGATCGAAACCCTCGACAAAGAAAATCTACGCAGTGAGACAATTGTTTTAGTCGGTGGTGCCCCGCTCAATGAAGAGTTTGGCCGGGCTGTGGGTGCAGATGCCTACTGTCGTGATGCTGCTGTTACCGTCGAAATCGCAAAGCAGCTTATTGAAGAAAGAGTTTCTCAGCATCAACAATCCGCTATTCAGTAGAATCAGTGCTATCTGCTGCTCCATCTGCGCTGATCATCTGTTGTGGCGCTCTTGCAAGAGAGATAAAAACCCTGATTCGTCTCAATCAGTGGCACCACATTGCACTCACTGCACTTCCTGCAGAACTTCACAACCATCCAGAGCAGATTCCTGAAGCGATCAGGCAGAAGATTGGTGAAGGACGAAAACAATACAAGAGGATCTTTGTAGCCTATGCGGATTGTGGTACGGGTGGGGTGCTTGATCAGGTTTTGAAGGAAGAGGGGGTTGAGCGACTTCCCGGGGTGCACTGTTATGGATTGTATGCTGGAGAGAGTCGGTTTCAATCTCTTCAAGAACAAACTCCTGGCAGTTTCTATCTCACCGATTTCCTGGTTAAGCACTTTCAAAGGTTGGTTGTTGAATCCCTGGGCATTGACCGGCATCCGGAACTGAAGAGCCTCTATTTTAACCATTACACAGAGGTGGTCTACTTTTCCCAACAGTCCACTGAGGCGTTACTGCTGCGTGCCAGAGAGATCGCTGATCAACTGCTGTTGGATTTCACCCATGTTGAGACCGGCCTAAGAGGGATGGAAAAGATCCTGGAACAAAAGATCCCTCTCAGAGAGAGTGTCAATTTATCGCTAAACCTCGATCAACATCGGCGGGTGGTTTGATGAGATTCCAGCTAAAAACATGGTCTGTTTCTCATGCACGGTTAATGCGAAGGTTCTATATACTGTTTGAACAGCTGCTCTTTTCTCTTTTTCCGCTATGGAGATTGATCGGTTTCAAGCGTATTGGGCCGCTGATAACCAGTGTCGAAAAAAACATAAAAAAGTTTTTATTTGATTGCCAGATGTGTGGTCATTGTGTGCTTGATAAGACAGGAATGTCCTGTCCGATGAACTGCCCAAAACAATTGCAAAACGGCCCCTGTGGCGGAGTCCGCATTGACAGTATGTGTGAAGTAGATGGGTCGATGCGATGCGTCTGGGTTGAAGCTTGGAGGGGCCTTTCACTGCTGGGTACAACTGCAGACTCTGACCACATTAATCCACCTGTCGACCATCTTCTTCAGGGCAGATCATCCTGGTTGAGCATTGCTTTTCATCAAGAACTACCGAGACCTCAAAAATAATCCAAAGCCGATGTATTTTTATGATGAGCCAATACCCGGTGCACCGTTACCGATACTCCCAGGGCATGTCTCAAATGGGAGGTTTGAACGTGTGCTGCGCGCTGGAAATTTTGCTGTTACCACTGAACTCGCTCCTCCGGACTCAGTGGATAGAAATGAAGTCTACCGACGCGCAAGGGTGTTTGACGGTTATGTAGATGCGATCAATGTAACCGACGGTTCAGGGGCCAATTGCCATATGTCGAGCCTTGCTGTTTCTGCACTTCTTACCCGAGTCGGTTATTCACCTATTTTGCAGGTCTCATGTCGAGATCGTAATCGAATCGCAATCCAAGGGGATCTCCTGGGGGGCGCAACATTGGGGGTATCTAATGTCCTCTGCCTTACAGGGGATGGTGTTGATGCCGGAGACCATCCCGAAGCAAAACCAGTCTTTGATCTCGACTCAGTCTCACTGCTGGGTACGGTTAAAATCATGAGGGAGAGGTCGTCTTTTTTAAGCGGAAGACAGCTTGATTCAGCACCTCGTTTTTTTATCGGTGCCTCGGCAAACCCTTTTGTTCCTCCTTATGATTATCGCCCCCTGAGACTGAAGAAAAAAATCGATGCCGGAGCTGAATTTATCCAGAGTCAATATTGTTTTGATATTGATCGACTTGTCACCTATATGAATCAGGTTAGAGATCTTGGTCTTGATAAAAGATGCTTTATACTGGTGGGGGTTGGCCCTTTGGCGTCGGCACGATCTGCAGGCTGGATCAGAGATCATGTTCCGGGTGTTGTTATTCCCGACGCTATTGTCAGTCGATTATTAAGCGCCAAGGATCAGCGCAGAGAGGGCATCAAAATCTGCATCGAGATGATTCAACAGATTAGAGAGATAGAGGGTGTGGCGGGCGTTCACGTGATGGCTTACCGTCAGGAGGAGAGTGTGGCAGAGATTGTTAAAACATCCGGGGTTTTGGAGGATCGAGTTCCCTGGCATCCACAACGTGATCAACTTGCAGCAGGCCCAAGGTTGGCAGAGGAGAAAAATGAGTGTAACTAGAATATGCTCACCGGAATGTGAAGTGACGATTGGATTTGACCAACCCTTTTGCATTATTGGTGAACGCATCAACCCTACAGGCAGAAAGCTTCTTGCAGAGGAGATGAAAAGCGGCGACTTCAGTCGAGTGGAGGCTGATGCGATTGCCCAGGTGGGTGCCGGGGCACACATGCTTGATGTCAATGCGGGTGTTCCGCTCGCTGATGAACCTTCACTGATGAAGCATGCAGTTACTCTTGTTCAGTCTGTAGTTAGCGTTCCCCTCTCTATTGATTCATCGGTTGTTGCCGCTTTAGAGGCAGGCCTTTCTGTCTACCAGGGCAAGGCCCTGGTCAATTCGGTTACCGGGGAGGAAACCCAGCTTGAAAGTGTTATGCCGCTGGTGAAGAGATATGGTGCTGCAGTAGTGGCGATTTCCAATGATGAGACAGGAATTTCCGAGGACCCTGATATTCGATTTGATGTGGCCCGGAAAATCGTCGAGCGTGCCGCTGACTATGGGATCAACAAAGAAGATGTGGTGGTGGATCCGCTGGTGATGCCCATCGGTGCGGTAGGGAGTGCCGGAAAACAAGCTTTTCATTTAATCAAACGATTACGGGAAGAACTTAAAGTAAATACAACATGTGGTGCATCCAATGTCAGTTTCGGTTTGCCCCATCGACACGGCATTAATGGTGCCTTTATCCCCATGGCTATGGAGGCCGGCCTGACATCGGCCATTATGAACCCATTGAGGGTGAATGAAGTCGAGGCGGTAAAAGCGGCTGATGTTCTTCTCGGCCATGATCAGGATTGCAGATCATGGATTTCACTCAATCGCAAGAGTGAGGAGGGTTCTTCTCCAGCATCCGGCCGTCGTCGAAGACGAAGACGTGATTAGCAGACACTGGTCAAAAAGCACTATTTCAAATCAATGGAATCAGACCATGTAAGAGTCTTGTTTTCTCCTTCTGGCAGGCGTGGAGCTGTAGCCATTGGAACATCGTTACTCGACGCTTCAGATCAACTGGGAGTTGAAATTGAATCACTATGTGGCGGACGGGGGGCGTGTGGACACTGTCAGGTAGAGATCATTGAGGGTGAGTTTCCTAAAGAGCGCATCAAATCGTGTTCATCCCATCTCAAACAACGCGATCTGGTTGAAGAGACGACTCTTCCCTTAAAAGAGGGACGGCTGCTTGCCTGTCAAACCACTCTGAGCGGTGATGTAGTCATCAACGTACCCAGAGAGAGCCAGGTCCATCCACCACATGTCTGCAAGCCAGCCAGAATCCATAAGACCACACTTAATTCGAAGATTAAACTCTATTATATTGACTCCGCCCTCTTTGATTCTAAATCAGAGTTGGGTGAAGCAGAACACCTCTGTCAACTGCTTAAAACGCATTGGCGTCTTGAGTCAGTTCGGTTTGATCTTGATCTTATTCAATTGCTTCCAGGTATTCTTGAAAGCGGCAGCCTCTCGATCACTCTCGCTGTGTATGATGAGAGTGAGGTGATTGCTGCTTATTCAGGACTGCAGGAGAGTTGCTATGGCGCTGCTGTTGATATCGGTTCAACCACATTGGCAATTCAGCTTTGTCAACTTAATAGTGGCGATATCGTTGCAGAGGCCGGGAGTATAAATCCGCAAGTCCAATATGGTGAAGATGTGATGAGCCGGGTCTCTTACCTGATGATGCACAAACAGAGCCTTCACAAGCTTACGTCACTGGTTCGCTCGGAAATCCAGAGTTTGATTGATCAGGTATGTGAAAGAGCAGGTATTGACCCTTCACTGCTGTTGGAGTTGACCTTTGTGGGCAATCCCATAATGCACCATCTTTTTCTCGGGATAACTCCGCTCTCTCTGGGACAAGCCCCCTTCAGGTTGATTGCCAGTGATTCAATGGTTTTAAAGTGCAAAGACCTTGATTTGAAGTGTCATCCCGCAACAAGGGGTTATCTGCTTCCCTGTATCGCCGGCCATGTGGGTTCAGATGCTGCAGCAATGGTTCTTGCTGAGGCACCCTGGGAGTCCGAGGAGATAACCTTACTGGTTGATGTTGGCACCAATGCAGAGATTGTCCTCGGCAACCAGAGCAGGTTATTTGCCACCAGTAGCCCGACCGGCCCTGCTTTTGAGGGCGCACAAATTGAGTTTGGGCAACGGGCAGCTCCTGGTGCCATCGAGCGAGTTCGTATAGACCCCAAGACCCTCGAGCCCTCAGTCAAAATAATTGGATCTCAATCCTGGACTAGTGATGCCCATCCCCAGAGTGATCTGGATCTTCCAGAAGTAACCGGCATTTGCGGATCCGGGATCATCGAGGTGATTGGAGAGCTCTATTTGGCAGATGTGATTGGTGCTGACGGTCGATTCAATGAGCAATCACGAGAGCGGAGCAGTCGTATTATCTTGGATGGAAAGACCTATCGTTACCTTCTCTATAAGAATGACAGTATTACACTCACCATCAGCCAGACAGATATCAGGGCGATTCAGCTCGCAAAAGCGGCACTCTATGCTGGTATTCGACTGTTAATGGAAAGTTATGGGTGTGATCGGGTCGATAGAATTCGGCTTGCAGGGGCATTTGGAGGGCAGATCGATGTCAAATATGCAATGATTCTAGGGATGATTCCTGATTGTCCACTCGACCAGGTGAGTGCTGCAGGCAATGCTGCGGGTACGGGGGCTAGAGTGGCCCTTCTCGACAGTCACTCCCGAAACAAGATTGAACAGGTTGTAGAGCAGATAACCAAGATAGAGACGGCAATCGCGGAGGGGTTCCAGGAGCTGTTTGTTGATGCGATGGCTATTCCTCACTCAACTGATCCCTTTGTAAACCTGGATCAGGTAGTCGCACTTCCTGATCGCAGGGATAAGCCTGTTTCAAGGCGGAGGAGAAGAGGGTGACTGCCTCATGACAGAGGGTTGAGGTTGCACTCCTCCGGAGCAAGAGTTGTCAAAAAAATAGTGGACGATCAGAGGTCTCTCTCTTGAGACTGTTTATTTTTATTGTTACTCATGGCGTCGTCGGTCTTCTCTTGGTGGCACCTTAAAAAGATCACGGTAACATTTGCTGAAATGAGGTGCCGAAACAAAACCACATGCGAGCGCGATCTCGACAATGGATTGATTGGTCTGATGGAGCAGTTGGCGAGCTCGACGCAAGCGGATCTCTAAATAATAGCGGGTAGGAACACAGTCCAGGTGTTTTCTGAAAAGACGCTCAAGTTGTCGACGTGAGAGATTGACATGACCCGCCAGTTCATCCAGAGAGATGGGCTCTTCAATGTTGGATTCCATTAGCTCTACGACTTCTGAAAGTTTGGGTTGGCTGGTGCCCAATCTATGCCTAAGAGGGATTTTTTGATGATCTTGTTGATCTCTTATTCGATCACAAAGGTACTCTTCAGAGATCTCTGCTGCCAATGTGTTGCCAAAGTTTTCTCTAATGATGGTCAACATCATGTCAAGTGGGGCAATTCCTCCGCCACAGGTGAGGCGATCTCGGTCAATGACGAATAGTTCTTGAGAGATGATAGTGTCGGGAAAAGCCTCCTGCATTCCAGGCATGTTTTCCCAATGGATAGTACAGCGGTATCCCTTAAGCAGCCCGGCATGTGCAAGAATTAAACTTCCAGTACATATTGCACCCATTATTATGTGTTGGCTGGAGAGGTGTTGACACCAGTTGAGAATCTCTGGTGTGATTTTTTTCTCAACATCAATTCCGCCACAAATGAAGACAATATCAAATCCGGGTGCTTCATTTATAGAGTAGTCGGCATCTATCTTGCTCTCATTACTTGCTTTGACTGGGGCGCCTTTTTCACTAATGATCGACCAGTCATATAGAGCTTGATCGCTGATTCGATTGGCCATACGAAGCGGCTCAATGGCCGCTGAGAAGGGTAGCATTGAAAAATCTTCAACAATAAAAAAACCTAAACGTGTCGTAAGTCGAGATAATGGGTCAGAAGCCACAATGAGAACCCCTGCAGGCAAAGTCGATTGGATAGAAGTAATTTGTACGGCCAGGCGATAGATTACCTGAAATATTAAAAAAGAGGTATATCCGGGGACAAAACATTGACCGGACTCACCACAAAGGGGGTTGATCATCTGTTCTGGCCTGCACGGATCTTGGGACTGTCGAGGCTAGAGTGGGTAACCCGGCCATTTGATCCTGCCAAGCCCTCTCAGTTGCAGCACCCAAACAATAAAGCGTCCCTGCAACAAAACATTCAACTCAATAATCAACAGCTGGCCCCTATCAATTACCCCATGACTGATCTTAAGGAAAAAGTCCGGGAGTGATGAGTTACGCTCTCAGTCGAAGATTTTGGGGATCATGGGGTGAATCTGGGATCACTACAGCAGGATAATGGTTACCCAGAATCTCGATCTCTACTTCTGTTCCCAGGTCATTGAACCCTGCCTCAACGTAAGCCAGAGCTAGGGTGCGATCAATAAAGTGCCCATGGGCGCCTGCTGTAGCCCGACCGACTATTTTTCCCTCTCTCCAGAGAGGCTCATTCCCGAGAGGATCGGCATCTTCAATATTCGATATTTCGAGGGTTACCAGCCTTCTTGGTATTCCGGACTCCTGCTGTTTTATCAGAGCGTCCCGGCCAGTAAAGGCCTTGTCGAGGTCAATAAAACGATCCATTCCAGCTTCAAAGAGTGAGTACTCCCGTGAAAGATCCTGGCCCCACATGCGGTATGATTTTTCCATTCGAAGTGAATCCATGGCACGCATTCCACACAGTCCAAGATTATGCGATTCACCGCTTTGCATCAGGTTTTCGAAAATATGACGTTGGTATTCAATCGGGTGATGGATCTCCCAACCCAGTTCACCCACAAAATTAACTCGCATTAGACGAACCGGTGCCATGCCGACATGAGTATCTTGTCCCGAAAGCCAGGGAAAGGCGGCGCTCTCAAGATCGCAGTCAGCCAACGGTTGCAGAATCTTCCTTGAGTTGGGCCCCGCCAATACGAGTACTCCGTATGAAGTGGTCAAATTGACAAGCTGAACACTCCCGTCTCCTGGAAGCCGTTTAAAGAGAAAATCCCAGTCGTATCGTTCAGCAGCACCAGAACTCACCACGTAGAAACGGTTGTTCTCTTCTCGGCGTACGGTGAATTCACTGCGAACACCACCGTTTTTAGTAAGCGCATGAACGAGCCCGATTCGTCCTGTCTTTGAAGGGAGTTTATTGGCAACCAGTGAATCAAGCCAACCTTCGGCATTCGTTCCTGAAACAAGAAATTTACTGAAGCTTGTAATATCAATAAGCCCAGCATGGTTTCGAAGATGGCAATGTTCAGCACCAACGTGTTTGAAATAATTTGTCCGTCTGAATGACCATTGGTCTTTTCTTTCAACCCCTGAAGGGGCAAACCAGTTCGGTCGCTCCCAGCCATATCGTTGCCCCCAAACTGCACCTAAGGCATCAAGCCGATCGTGAATGGGACTGGTCTTTGCGGGCCTGCAGGCGGGCCGCTCTTCATTTGGGTAATGAATGGTGAAGACATTTTCATAGGTCTCTTCATTCTTTTTGGTAACAAATGTTTTTGTTGCATAGGGGCCAAATCGACGAGGATCAATACCCATCATGTCAATCGAGGGCTCACCCTCGACAATCCATTCAGCAAGCTGCCATCCTGCACCGCCCGCAGCAGTGATGCCAAAACTATGCCCTTCATTCAGCCAGAAATTGGGAAGCTCCCAGGCGGGCCCGACCAGAGGGCTGCCATCAGGGGTATAAGCTATAGGCCCATTGATGATGTCCTTGATCCCGGCATGTTCAAATGAGGGGACCCGCTTGATCGCAGCTTCCACGTGGGGCATCAAGCGCTCAAGGTCGCCAGGAAAAAGATCCTTGCCAAAAGTGGAAGGAACGCCATCAGCAAAAACGGCCGGGGCACCCTTTTCATAGGGCCCTAGAATCCAGCCATTGCGTTCTTCTCTAAAGTAATAAGAGGAATCAGACTCCCTAAGCACAGCAAGATCATCCCCCCCGGACTCTTTGTAGGATTTAAGTTCAGGCACTTCGTCAGTAACAATAAACTGGTGTTGAACAGGGATAGAGGGGACATCAATTCCAACCATTTGACCGGTTTGCCTGGCATAGTTGCCTGTCGCACAGACCACATGCTCGCAGGTGATCTCACCTTGATTGGTTTCGATCTTCCATTCACCACTGGGTTGATGGGAGATGGCCGTTACTTCAGTCTGCTGGTTGATCTCTGCACCACCAGTTCTCGCCCCTTTGGCAAAAGCCATGGTGAGATCTGCAGGCTGGATGTACCCATCCTGTGGATGATAGAGGGCGCCAACAAGTCCATCTGTGTTGCACAGAGGCCAGAGTTCGGCAATTTCAGAGGGGGTGATGATTTCAAACGGAACACCAATCGTATTGGCTGTACCACAATATTTCTGGTACTCATCCATGCGGTCGCGACAGGTGGCCAGTCTTAAGTTGCCAGCTACCTTGAAACCCACATTCTGGCCAGTCTCAGACTCCAGTCTTTTATAAAGATCAACACTGTATTTATGGATCTGGCCTACGCTATAGCTCATATTGAAGAGAGGGAGGAGGCCGGCCGCATGCCAGGTTGACCCGGCTGTCAGTTCTGAACGTTCAAGAAGAACAACATCACTCCACCCTTTTTTGACCAGGTGATAGAGGGTGCTGACACCGACTACACCGCCACCAATTACAACTACACGAGCCGTTGACCTCATGATCTTCTCCACGTCATCGATTATAAGAGTTGGTTTGTTAATCCAGGATCATCATAAAAAGAGATAACTCAATTATAAAGCTTCATTAAGTTGGGGTCGCCAGATTCCACTGCCATGGCGCGGGTGGCTACAAACAGGTCGTACAGTGTGAAGATCATCTTTTTGGTTGATGGCGATTGTTTATACAATCTGTGATTCAATGTAATTTAGTAGAGTGCGTCTCATTCGACAGAACCAGATCAGACTAACAGGAGAGAGAAGTGATTGAAATGCCAAGGACAGTTGAGATCAATAACGGCGTACCTTCTGTGCCCACATTCAGTGAACAGGAGATGGATCATAGAGTAAAAAGATTGCGCCAATGGATGGAGAGAGAAGAGATTGACGCCTGCCTGTTCACCTCCATACATAACATCAATTATTTCTCTGATTTTGTCTATTGTTCATTTGGCCGTAACTATGGTTTGGTGGTCACTCAGGAGAAGCTGACCACATTAAGTGCCAATATTGATGGCGGGCAGCCCAAAAGAGAGACCTTTGGTAACGATAATCTGGTTTATACCGATTGGCAGAGGGGCAACTTCTTCTACGCGCTCTCAATACTGATCAAAGACCAACGGCGGATTGGCGTAGAGTTTGATCACCTCACCCTCCAGGTGATGGACTCCCTCAAGGAATCGCTGTCCGGGTGTGAGTTTGTCGATATTGCTCCAGGGACTATGAAGATGAGAATGATCAAATCACCAGAGGAGCACGCGTTGATCAGGGATGGCGCCCGAGTCTGCGATCTGGGTGGGTCGGCGCTGGTAGAGGCGGTATCTGAAGGAGTTCCTGAGTATGAGGTTGCACTCCACAGCACCCAGACAATGGTGAGGGCAATCGCCCATCTCTATCCCGATGTTGAGCTAATGGACACCTGGACCTGGTTTCAGTCAGGGATCAATACTGATGGAGCTCATAATCCTGTCACCACAAGGAAGGTGGAGAAGGGAGACATCCTGTCATTGAATTGCTTTGCCATGATCTCAGGCTACTACCAGGCACTGGAGCGAACACTCTTTTTTGACCATGCGAATGATGCTCACCTCCAATTGTGGGAGATCAACTGTGAAGTACATAGAAGGGGGCTGGAACTCATAAAGCCGGGAGCCCGATGCATGGACATTGCCCTGGAACTTAATCAGATCTACCTCCGGCATGATCTATTGCAATATCGCACCTTTGGATATGGACATTCATTCGGCACCCTCTCACATTACTATGGCAGGGAGGCCGGACTTGAACTCAGAGAGGATATCGAAACTGTACTAAAGCCTGGGATGGTGATTTCGATGGAGCCGATGATCATGATTCCTGAAGGGATGGCCGGATCGGGTGGCTATCGAGAGCATGACATCTTGATCATCACTGAAGAAGGTGCTGAAAATATAACCAGTTTTCCGTTTGGGCCTGATTATAATGTGATCAAGCCCACACTTTAAACTGATCAGGTTAGCCGGATACCACGAAGCCGTTCATTGCGACGGCGCAGTAACTCGAAGGCAGTGAGCAATTGTGTAGAGATGATGATCAGGATGATTGCAACGGCGAGAATTGTAGGACTAATGTGTTCTCGAATACCTGAGAACATCTGCCATGGAATGGTGCGTTGTTCATAACTTCCGACAAAGAGACCATTTATAGTTAAAAGAAGGGGGTTGGGTAAGTGTGTATTAACTTTTAGCCAGGTGAAACCCCTCGTATCCTTTCAGAGCGACGACGGAGCATTTCAAGTGTTGTAAGTAATAAAATAGAAAATATGACCAGAATGGTTGCAGCAGCAAGTATTGTTGGACTAATTTCATTGCGGATTCCAGACCACATTTGTCGTGGAAGGGTGTACTGTTCAGGACCACCCACAAAAAGAACAATAACAACTTCATCAAAAGAAGTGATGAATGCAAAAAGGGCTCCTGAAATTACACCTGGTGCTATAAGTGGCGCTTGTATTTTGAAAAAATTTCTAATAGGAGAGCCACCAAGGTTTGCGGCTGCTCGCATCAGGTTGTTATCAAAACCAGCCAGAGATGCTGTAACGGTTATCACTACAAAAGGAATCCCCAGGATGGTGTGTGCAATAATTAATCCTGGTAACGATGCAACAAGGTTTACTTTGGCAAAAAAGAAAAACATTCCTGCGGCAGTAATGATAAGTGGAACAATCATCGGAGAAATCATTAGCGCCATAATTAAACGATTAAACGGCATGTGTCGATTAGACAAACCAAGCGCTCCTAGAGTTCCTAAGACACTTGCAAAGAAAGTTGCAAAAACTGCAATGATGGCGCTATTTTTAAAGCCAATCATCCACCTGTCTGTGCAGACAGTTGTTCCTGTATTGGCCTCACAGATGCCAAGCAATTCTTTGTACCAACGAGTTCCATAACCATCAAAGTTAAACGACCAAGTTTCAAAGCTAAAGATTTTCATTTCAGGGACAAATTGAAGGAAAACTGAATTAGTAAATGATAGTGGAATAACAACAACAAGAGGCGCAACCAAGAAAAACAACACAAGGCCACAAAATATCCTATAAGAATAGTGCCAAAGTTTCTCTCGAGGGGTTGTATAAGAAGGAAATTTCATTATTAACCCATTTTTAAATTATCAATACCAATCAAACGATCATATGCCCAATATAGAGTTAAAACTGCAGCGAGAAGAATTGCTCCCATTGCAGCAGCAAGACCCCAATTTAAAGTTTGTTGCATTTCACGAGCAACAAAGTTACCAATCATCAATCCATCTTTACCTCCAACTAATTCCGGGGTGATGTAGTAGCCAATGGCTACAATAAACACCAATATGCATCCAGCACCAACACCTGGAACTGATTGAGGCATATAAACACGAATAAAGGCCCTTGTTGGAGTAGCGCCAAGATTTTGTGCGGCCTTCATGTAGCTCGGTGGTATGCCTCTCATGACGCTATAGATTGGCAAAATCATAAACGGCAAGAGAACCTGAGTCATAACAATAATGGTCCCAGTAAAGTTATACATCATAGGAATTCGATCTTCTTCACCAAAACAAAGGTCAATATTAGTTGCTCCAAGAAATGGCAGATTAACCATACCTTCAAAGCATGGAAGAATGCCAACTAATGTATCGTTTACAACTCCGTTTTGTTGAAGCATGATCATCCAGGCTACAATTCGTACCAGAAGTGATGTCCAGAAAGGCATCAAAACACAAATCATCAGTAGATTCGATGTTCGCATTGGGAGTGTTGCTAATAGATAGGAGACTGGATAAGCAAGAATTAAGCAGAAAATGGTTACCATCAAGCTAACCTGAAGTGTTCTCACCCATATCGTTTTATAAATTTTTAAATGCTCTGCCTTTTGAGTAACATTTTTATTAGCGTCATACCTTAAGTCGACAGCATTGAGATAATAGCCCATTGTATATGGGTCTTTCATCGCACCCAGTGATTGCCAGAACTCAACTTTGTCCCAGCGCTTATCCCTTTTAATCATCTTGTCTTTGTAAGGCGCTTCCCATGTGTAGGGCTTGATTTCTTCTTTTGATCTTTTGTTTACTTTGGTTGCTGATTTGACTGTCTTTAGTAACAAGCTTCTCCATCCAGAGAACTCATAGGTCATCCGGGTGCCCGCTTTACCCAGTAAATTCTTACCTATATTTTTTCCTTCGATGTCCTCGAGTTTATGAGTTGCCCTAATATCACTAATAACCGCGGCAAACATTTCTTCACTGGGAATTATGGATTTATCTTCCCATAGTTCGTACTGAGCAAATGTTTGTGGAAGCACTCTATTGATATCGATATCATCGATACTTCTTGATAAAAGAGAGCCTATCGGCAATACAAACATGATTAATAAGAATAAGAGTGGTGCTAAAAGTAAAAGGAACGAGCGAATTTTAGTGCGGCGTAGAGATTTTCTTAAGCTGTCTTTAAGGGGGACACCATCATTCGTCAGTAATTGACCCTGAGAATCTATAGTGGAAGTATCACTCATAAAAATAGCAATATTTTTTACAAAAAATTTAAGTTAGGGTAAAAAATAAAAACAGGCCAGTGGTTATACCGACCTGTTTTTATTAATCGAGTATAAAACCTAATTAAACTCGTTTATTGGGCCATCCAAGCTGCATAACGGTCATTTACCGCTTGACCATTATCTGCCCACCAGTCTGGATTAGCAAGGATACCACCTTTCATATGCTCATCCGTATTAGGCATATGTTCCATGATATTCACACCAGTATTGAACCATGGCTCGCCTGCTTCCATAATTGGAAGAGCAGATGGACGCATAGGACCATAGTTGATCCATTTAGCTTGATCAGCCTGCGCCTGCGTACTTGAAGCATGAACTAAGAAGTGAAGCGCTGCAGCTCTGTTTGGAGCTCCATTCACAAGAACCAACCATTCCTCTTCAAGAACCTGTCCATCCCAGACAGTAACATAGTCAGCACCGTCATTTAGAATAGCACCACCGATACGACCGTTGTAGGCTAGTGACATAGAAACCTCACCAGAATTGATTAGATCTAGTGGTTTTGCACCTGAAGACCAGAATACGACGTGGTCTTTGATTGTATCAAGTTTAGCAAAAGCACGATCCTGTCCTGCTTGAGTACTTAAGACATCATAAATATCAGCAATAGCAACACCATCAGCATACAATGCCATCTCAACTATAGCGCTAGCCCAAGTGTGAATACCACGCTTTCCTGGGAATTTATCTATATCAAAGAAGTCTTGCATAGTGGATGGTTGCTCACCCGAAAAGGTGTCAGCCTTATGGAAAGGAACATATGACCACCAAATTTGCGGTACTACACAATCATTTGGTACATCAACCATTAGGTCCTCATCCATCGGTGTGCCATCAGGTGCAGGGAAGAAGATGCTTCTGTCTAGCTCTTCAAATAATCCTTCATCACAACCTGTTCGAGCTTGAGATGGAAGTACGTCAAGGATATCCCATTGAACATTACCTGATTCAACTTGAGCGCGAACCTCACCTAGACCACCGTTATAACTAATCATATTTACCTTTCCTGAGGAATAGGTATCAATGTAGGCTTTTTGCTGTGAAGCTGAATAGCCACCACCCCAAGAAACCAAAGTTACATCTGCCTGCACTGCACCAGCCAACATCGCTGTTGAAATAGCGCTTGCAATCAGAGTTTTATGTATTACATGCTTCATTATTTTTTCTCCTCTTATTTTAAATTAGGCCTAGGCTCTATCCATCCAGAGCTAGACAATCCTCCGCCATCCATCCTATATTTACCTCATTGCCTTGTGACAAATATGCACTATCAGATGAATTAGGAATTTTGACGATAAAATCGTCATTTCCACACACACTAAAGCGTGTACGAATATGGTCACCATGGTAGATCAACTCTTTTACCATAGCCGAATAAGTGTTAGGTGTCTTGTTATCGTCGGGCGAGATAAAAATCCTTTCAGGCCTTAGCGATAGGGTAGTACGCTCACCAACAGAGCTTACATTAATTTTGGTTGCAACAACGATGTCTCCAGAGTCAGTCTTGACTGTAGCGTGATCACCATTGATGGCCTCAACTGTACCCATTAAGCGATTATTTTCTCCAATAAAGTTTGCCACAAAGGCGTTCTCTGGGCGTTCGTACAGGTTTGATGGAGAAGCGCACTGTTGTACAACTCCGTCATCAAACACAGCAATCCTGTTGGACATTGTTAGCGCCTCTGTTTGGTCATGGGTAACGTACATGACGGTCAAACCAAGTCTCTCATGAAGGTGCTTGATTTCGTACTGCATTTGTTCACGTAGATTTTTATCTAGTGCCCCAAGTGGCTCATCCATTAGTACAAGTTCAGGGTCAAATATAAGCGATCTGGCAACGGCAACGCGTTGCTGCTGTCCACCAGAGAGTTGTGCTGGTCTGCGGCTCCCAAACTCACCAAGCCTAACCATGTCTAGAGCGTTGTTAACCTTTTTCTCCCTCTCGCTTTTACTGATATTTCTTACTTCTAATGGGAATGCGAGGTTTTCAGCAACGGTCATGTGAGGGAATAAAGCATAGTTTTGGAATACCATTCCTATACCTCTCTTATGTGGAGGTACATTATTGATTGGTTTGCCGTTAAGGATAATGTTGCCATTTGTTGCGGGCTCAAAGCCTGCAAGCATCATTAGGCAGGTTGTCTTGCCAGAGCCGGATGGGCCCAACATAGTGACGAATTCACCTTGCTCAACGTCAAGATTAAAGTCCTTTACAACAAGGATTTCCCCATCATAGCTCTTTTGTACATTTTCAAATCTTACAAGTGGTTCGTTTGTGCTCATATAGTTATTTAAATATAAGGGATAGGAATTTGTTTTTGGCAGATGCAGAGCCCTGGGCCTTCAGCGGCCCTCGAAGCCCTGTCATTGTCTGTTTCACATCAAGAAGAGTCAGGATCCCACCACAGGTGACATCAAGGTTGAGGCCATTGATAACCAGTGTCTCTCCATCATAGCTTTTTTGGATGTCCTTGAATTGGACGTAGCTATTGTTCTCTGTGCCCATTAGGGTCCGATCATCCTCCAGTTTTATTCAGACTTGCAAATTAAGAGCTTTGCATAGCTGATGTTTAGAACACTTGTTCAAATAAAGAATAACGTCAAAACCAGATAATCTCAATAATTTCTGCTTACTTAATAAGAATTTCATCAAGGAATTACCAGGATTAGATTATCGGAACCTCATGGGAGAAAAAATGTCGTTCTGACGTCTCCTGTTGGCCTGTTTACGCCTCATTTAACCTATATTAACCCTTAACGCTCGAGGTATAAGGGTGATCTTCATTGGAGTGTTGCCGGGAATTTCACCGTCGGTCTCAAATTCAACCTCTGCCCCTTCGATCTGGAGCGAGCTAAAACTGAATATACGGATCGCAGGGTGGTTGACCTCTCTTCCCGACATAATCGGTTTCATATATCTGAACCCCTCCAGTGTTGTTATCGGGCCAATATGAAGCGCTTCTAATTTTCCGCTTGTTAAGCCGGCTTCTGAACAGGGCTTCATGCCTCCTCCAAAATAGTGTCCATTGCAGATAGAGAGATTAAACGTATCAAAATCCTGCCAGGGCTGATCATCAACTTGTAACTTAAGGGGAAAGTATAACGGCTTGAGCAGTTCAATCGCTGTTCCGATGGTATAGGCCGAGCCTCCCATCCAGGAGATGAGAGGGTGTTTTGCCCTCTTGGCCACTAACGGCCCCAGCCCCACATTGATGTCATTAATAAAATAACGATTCCGCTCTCTTTTACTGGATGTCTGAAATGTGATCTTGCCAACATCTATAGGGACCACTCGCCCTGCGGGGAGTTGTCGTAGAATTGTGTATGGATTATTGGGAAGATGGAGTGAACGGGCAGTATCACAGCCCGTTCCCAGGGGAATAAATGAAAAAAGAGGCAGTGGGGAAGAGCTCTCCGACAAAAAGAGTCCGTTAACCACCTCATGGACAGTCCCATCACCTCCACAGGCAACCACTAGAGGGCAACCCCTCTGTCTGAGTTGTGCCGCCACAGTCATTCCATCACCTGGGCCTGCGGTGTAGATTAGATCGGGAGGCTCAGGCCAGGATGCAGTCACTTCGGCTAATTGTTTCACGACCCTGCTACTGATCCCACGGCCAGCTGAAGGATTAATGATTAAGGCAGGGTTCATGATTGATTTAACTCGTGGTGTGGGTGTTGGTTCGGTATGAGCATAGCTTAGTTCAAATAAAAAATCTGCCGACTCAAGATTTTGGTTAACCACAATAGCGGCCAATAAAGAGCCATAATAATCAATAAAATAGATCCAGAACGGGTTGAATTATTGCTGGGGGTTCACAAGCTGTGAATAAAGCATACTATGAGTTGGTGGCAATTTTCAGACCGCTCTTCTCTATGCCCTTTTGGCCTTCAATTTGAAGTTCGGTTGATAGCACAAAAAGGTATTGCCGAAATTGCCTGATCTATGTAAATATTTGGCTTTGGTAGCCAATAAATATAAATGGGTTAAACACTATTTGAGTGTAGAAGCACTTAAGTGGTGAGTATAAAACCACCAGAGGAGATACAAGGCTGTGCATAAAGCGCTGCTCATAAAGCCTGTTCACTGCACCGCTTGTCAGCAATGTGAGATGGCGTGCTCCTACATGAAGGTAGGCGCATTCAATCCATCAAAATCAGCAATAAAGATATTTACCTTTGATGAGGGGGGGGTGAAAGTGCCCTATACCTGTACCCAATGTAATGAAGCCTGGTGCATGATGGTCTGCCCTGTAGGCGCTATTACACTCAATACCGAAACGGGGGCCAAGGTGGTTACAGAGGCGAGGTGTGTTGGCTGCAAAGTGTGCACCATCGCTTGTCCCTTCGGTACAATCAACTATAATTCTGACAAAGGTGTGGTCGCCAAGTGTGACCTCTGTAATGGAACACCGGCATGTGTGGAGGTCTGCCCGACCAATGCCCTCACCTATGTCGATGCTGATAACCTTAACAGTGACCGTATGCAATCGCATGCTGAAAAATCACATGCTTCAGCAGAGGAGGTAGCGTATAAAACCCTGTAAACCTGTTCATTAATCTAATTTAAGCTACAAAACCACCATCCGAGGAGAAAAAAATGAGCTGGACAAAGAAAATATTAAGAGTAAACCTAACAACGGGTAGTTGTGAGAGTGAACCACTTAATATGGAGTGGGCACGACAGTATCTGGGCCAGAGAGGGCTGGCAACAAAATACCTTGTTGAAGAGACAGACCCCAGTGTAGATCCTCTCTCTGCAGACAATAAAATGATTTTTGCCACAGGTCCGCTGACCGGCACCATTGCGCCCACTTCAGGGAGGTGGTCGGTGATCACTAAAGGCCCACTGACCGGAGCCATCGCCTGCTCAAATTCCGGGGGCTTTTTTGGCGCTGAACTGAAGAATGCCGGCTGGGATATGATTATCTTTGAGGGTCGTGCTGAAGCTCCTGTCTATCTCGACATCAACAACGATCAGGCCTCATTGAAGGATGCCTCTCAACTGTGGGGCACCAGTGTCTGGGAGACCGAAGATAAACTGCGGGAGATTCGTGGAGATGATGATATCAGGGTGGCCTCAATTGGTTCTGCTGGTGAGAAAGGGGTTCTCTTTGCGGCCATTGTCAACGACAAGGACCGCGCAGCAGGACGTTCAGGGGTTGGCGCTGTAATGGGCTCAAAAAACCTCAAGGCTGTTGCAGTCAGAGGCACAGTAGGTGTTACAGTTGATGATCCCATGGGGCTGATGAAAGCATCTGGTGCCGCTAAAGGTGCTATCTCTGAGAATGCGGTAACCAGCCAGGGACTGCCCACCTATGGGACTCAGGTGTTGATGAATGTGATCAATGAACTTGGCGCACTTCCCACTCGAAATGCCACAGAAGTTCAGTTTGAAGGAGCTTCATTGATCAGTGGTGAGGCGATGACCGAACCCAGAAAGAGTGATGGGGAGGCCAATCTTGTCTCGAACCATGCCTGTTTTGGATGCCCCATCTCTTGCGGCCGCCAGTCCAAGATTGATCCTGAACATTTTACTGTCAAAGGGAAATCCCAATATCAGATTGTCAGCGGCGGGTTAGAGTATGAGAATGCATGGGGGCTTGGTGTGGCTACGGGAGTCTCAGACCTTGAAGCACTCACATTTGCCAACTTTCTCTGTAATGAGCAGGGTCTTGACCCTATCACTTGCGGTTCAACCATTGGAGCCGCGATGGAGCTTTATGCGATGGGAGTAATCACTTCTGACGATACCAATGGAATCGAACTTGAATTTGGTTCTGCCAAAGCCCTTGTCGAAATACTTGAGGCCACGGTAAAGGGTGAAGGCTTTGGAAGGGATATTGCGCTGGGCTCAAGACGTCTGTGTGATAAATACGGTCACCCTGAGCTTTCAATGACCGTCAAAAGCCAGGAATTTCCAGCCTATGATCCGCGGGGAATACAGGGAATGGGGTTAACCTATGCCACTTCAAACCGGGGGGCCTGTCACTTGAGAAGCTATACCGTCTCATCCGAGGTCTTTGGTATTCCGGAGAAGACCGATCCCCTTTCCAGTGATGGCAAGGCTGGGTTGGTTAAGGCCTTTCAGGATGTGACCGCTGTAGTCGACTCAAGTGGAACCTGCATCTTTACCACTTTTGCCCTCTCCCTCGATGATATAGCGCCAATGGTCGATGCGGCCTGTGTGGGTGAGTGGTCTAGTGACGCCCTGATGGAGGTCGGTGAACGCATTTGGAATATGGAGCGCCAATACAATATTGCCGCCGGCTTTACCGGAAAAGACGATACACTGCCCGAACGACTGTTGAACGATGCCGCTAAAACCGGGCCTGCAGAAGGGAAGGTGAATGAGCTTGAGAAGATGCTTCCGGAGTATTATGAGCTCAGAGGATGGGGTGATGACGGGGTGCCGACAGCTGAGACACTGAGTCGACTAAGCCTTTAGGATCCAGAGAAGAACTTAGGCCTACCCAAAAAAACAACAGCAGCCTGAAAAGACCTGATGGGTCTTTTCAGGCTAATCCTGTTGTTCGACAAGTCATCATTTCCAAGAGTAGTCGCGCAGGGAAATTCAGATATGAGTTATGTGATTATTGGTGCCGGCCCGGCAGGGGTTACGGCCGCTGAAACACTGCGAAAACAATCTCCCGATGCCAAGATTATGCTTGTTTGCGATCACCCCGGTCTCCCCTATTCGAGAATGGCCATTCCCTACCTGTTGACCGAAAAAGTTGATGAGCAGGGGATTACCCTTCGACCGGATGAATCACACTTTGATCAATTAAATATAACGCTCCTCCATGACAGTGCGGCTGCTCTTGATCTCGGATCAAAGACCGTTCTTCTTAACCGGGGTGAGCCGATCCATTATCAAAAGCTGCTCATTGCCTCAGGAGCAAAGCCTCGTCAGCTTCCAACTCCTGGCAACAGCCTTCCACAGGTTCAAAACTGTTGGACACTCGAAGATGCTCGCCTGCTTATTGCCCACCTCAAGGGTGGGTCACAGGTTGTCCTCATTGGAGCCGGATTTATCGGTACCATTGTCCTTGAAGCCTTGATAGAGAAGGGGGCCAAGGTCACCGTAATCGAACAGGGGGAGCGAATAGTGCCACGGATGGTGGGCCCAGAGCCGTCGGCGCTGATCAGGAACTGGTGTGAGCAGAAAGGGGTTGTTTTCCACACTTCATCGGTTGTAGAGGAGATTACAGAAGTTGAGGAGGGGGGGTCTTTGCTTGTCCATCTCCGAGAAGGTGAGGTCATTCCTGCAGAACGGGTGGTTGTGGCCGCAGGGGTTGAACCCAATTGTAGTTTTGTCGAGGGGTCAGCGATCCAAATGGAGGGCGGGATTGTTGTTGACTCCCATCTTAGAAGCAGTGATCCCGATGTCTATGCTGCCGGTGACGTTGCGGTTGCACTTGACAGCTTTAGCCAACAGCTCGTCAGTCATGCCATTCAACCTCTGGCGGTTGAGCAGGGGCGGATTGCAGCCCTCAATATGAGCGGAAAAAAGGTTGAATACAGCTCTCACTTTGCGATGAATATTCTCGATACCTTTGGTTTGATCACCGCCTCTTTCGGTGCCTGGGAGGGAGTTGAAGGTGGTGATAGTGTTGAAATAATGGATTCAACCCACCACCGTTATCTCTGTTATCAGTTTGATAGGGATCGTCTTGTTGGGGCAACAACCGTCGGAAGATCTCATGATCTGGGGATCATCAAGGGATTGATCCGGTCCAAAGCATCGCTAGGTCGATTGAAAGAGAAATTAAAAGAGCAGCCTGACCGTCTTAAGGAGATCTATCTGGAGTGGTCAAAACCGGGATTTAGAATATAACAATGAATGTAAAACTCAAATTATTCGCTAGCTTAAGGAACTATCTTGATGTAGGACTTGATGGTGGTAGGGTGTTTGAGCTTGATCAGGGCTCTTCGGTGCTCGATCTCTTTTCAGAGGTGCCACTGCCCGTCGAGGAAGTTCACCTCACATTGGTCAACGGCATCTATCACCCGGTTGAGGAGCTGGCATCACTCCAACTCATCGAGGGGGATGTGGTGGGCGTCTGGCCCCCCATCGCCGGGGGGTAACCCCCAACGCTCCGATTAGAGCAGTGAAACTCACACTCCTTGGAACGGGCTGTCCTGTCGCATCAGCTGAGCGCTATGGGCCTGCCCAGCTGATTCAGGATCAGGAGCGCACAGTTCTGATTGATTGTGGATCGGGAGTGACCCAGAGACTTCTGGGTGCTGGCTGTAATGGCGCTGAATTGGATGCAATCTTTATTACCCATCTTCATTCAGATCACATCGTTGACCTGTTTCAATTGATCATCTCCTCCTGGCATCAGGGGAGAGACAGACCCCAGCGTATTATTGGCCCCAAGGGGACACAACACCATATCGAACAACTGATGGCTCTTTGGCAACAGGAAGTTATACATAGAACAGAATATGAACAGCGGCCCTCGACATCAGCCCTGAGTGTCGAGGTGGAGGAGATTCAACAGGGGAGCATGATTACAATTGGATCTATTGATGTAACGGCTGTAGAAGTCGACCATTCTTTCTATCATGCATTGGGTTTTGTCATCGAGAGTGGTGGAAAGAAAATGGTTTTTTCAGGGGATACCCGACCCTGCAGTGCACTGGAAAGAGCGGCTTTGGGAGCTGATCTTCTGCTGCATGAGGTCTTTATTCATAACGCGTTTAAAGCCGACTTCATAATACGAACGGAACAGACCATTGCCAATGTGGCGGCCTATCATACGCTCTCATCAGACGTGGGGAAGGTGGCACAACGTGCAGGCGTCGGCACTTTGGTCTTAACCCATTTTGTCCCCCCTGGTTGTGACCTCAAACAGCTCCATCAAGAGGTGTCGAGAGACTATTCTGGGAATATAGTGATGGGGAGTGATCTTCTTTCGATTGAGGTTTGATTCGGTGAAACATCAACCGCCCCCACGTCGGAAATGAAAATCAAAGCGGCGGATAAAATCAGCGATCAGATCAGGATCTTCCGGGGAGAATGAGAACGAAACCTCTGTTCTGGGAATGGTGAGAGGACCCAGAACTCGCGGTGAGAGCGGTCTAAGAAACATATGGGTGGTTAGTTCACTCTCTTTGATGGTGATCTGATCTCCATTGATAGTGGTTATTGAGGGTGAGACCAGTCTGGGCAGTGTAAAAAGAAAGAGCTCAGGATCGAGCCCCATCTCCTTGGTGTGGAAGATCGAAAAGCCTTTAGATTGAGGGTCGTTGTCAGTCATAAGGTAGGGAGGGTCGGTCCTCAGGGGACGACACGGTTGATCAGTAGAGTAACTTGGGTGTCAGCTGACACTGTAGCAGTGAGCGTTCCCTCCAGATCTCCCTGGGTGGGTTTTGCGCTCCCACCGATAGCCACACGTGCCCCAATAATGACCTCAGGAAAATTAGAGAGGGTAAGTTCTGGAGACATGGCCATTGAGTCATCGAGAATAACTGTCGTTGGGAGATCTGAAACCTTTACCTTTCCTGCTGCCAGTGGAATAGGGGGTCCCTCTTTCGCTCTGGCGAAGATATAAACGGTAGTGTCTGGGTTGAGGTTTTCGCTCAGTGTTTTATCGACAGAGAGGGTCACCGAAATGGCAGAGTTTGAAATACTACTCGCCACAGGTTGCTCTTGGGGGGGAAGGTTGAGTTGAGTGCGTGCCGCATTAATGGCCCGATTAACCGGATCCAGGTCATTTTCATTGACCAGTCCTCGAAGTTTCACCCAGTAGGTCAGAGCCTCTTCAAAGGCCCCCCGGTCATAGGCCTCTTTGCCAAGGAGAAAGAGTGAGTCGAGATGGGTGGGGTCAATTTCAACTGCTCGCTTGATGAGTTCAAGTGGCTCGCCTATCAAACTCCCATCCTTCTTTTGGGAGAGTGCATCTGCAAGATTGACCAGTAGGGTGGGGTCATTACCGATCGACTGGAGTGCTCTGCGGTAGGTCTTGATCGCTTTATCTTCCTGATGCAGTGCATTGTAGCTCCTTGCCAGCATCATCCAGCCCTGGTGGTTGGTCGGGTCTTCAGCCATTCTCGCTTCCAGGGTCTCGATCATCTCCATCATCTCTTCAACAGAGGGAGATGCAGGAGCGGACTTTTGTGTCAACAGTATCTCGGCATTGGGCTCACCCAAGAGCTGATAGAGACCAAAGCCGGTTATTGGAATCAACAAAACAAGAAGAATGATTACAATCAGAGGTGATTCTGCAAAAGAGCTTTGGGCTCTGGCTTTTGTGGGGCCGTCATTGACCTCAGCGGTGAGTGCAAGCTTGATGTCACTGACTGCATTGCCATATTGATCTTTATCGAGAAGTCCATTTTTAAGATCTTCTTCAAGTTCACCGAGTTGATCACGACGCAAGGTGATGTTGAGATCATTTTGAGAAGTGGGAGGGGTGATTTTTTTATTGCCAACAAGGGGCAGCACAACAAAAGCGACTGCCAGTACCGTCATCAGAGAAAAAACAAACCAGATCATGTTATATCTCGTTTATCTATTGGAGAGTTGGGCTTGATTGACGATAACAGCTCATCCGCTCGTTTGGTTTCATCTGCTCTTGAGGCGGCCTGAAGGTTGTTGAGTGATCGACGACCTCTTTTTTTGATCGCAATGACGGTAACCCCAAATCCAATCAGTGCAACGAGGAAAGGAATTACCCACAAGAGATAAGTGGCTGGGCGAACAGGGGGTTCGTAGAGAACAAACTCACCATAACGGGAGACCATATAGGCGGCAATCTGATCATCGCTCTGTCCGGCAAGAATCATACTCCGTACTCGATCCCGAAGATCCTTTGCCAGTCCCGCATTGGATTCACCGATGCTCTGGCCCTGACAAACCGGGCAGCGTAGATCATAAATCAGGCGGTTATAGCGTGTTTGCTGGATCTCAGTATCAAATGACTGGACAGTAATGGTGCTCGCAGTGCCAACACCTGTGAGCAGGGTCAGGCTGAAGAGAAGAACCTGAAGGCGACTTGTAATCATGATTTGTTCTGAAGCTCCACTAATTTGGGAAGCACTTTGCTGTTAAGAACCTCATCAGTCAGGTTGCCAACATGTTTGAGACGAATGATGCCTTCCTTATCAATAATGAAGGTTTCAGGCGTTGCATAAACCCCCCAATCCAGCCCTGCGGTTCCTGCTGGATCAAATACCACCTTTGCAAAAGGATTTCCCAGAGCAGCAAGGTACTGTTTTGCTTCCTGTCGAGTATCTTTATAGTTGATTCCATAGATGGGTGTCTTGCCCTCTTTGGAGAGGCGCATCAGTGCGGGGTGTTCTCTACGACATGTGACACACCATGAAGCCCAGACATTGACCAGCGCCACCTTGCCTTTAAAGTCTACTGAAGCATCAATAAAGAGATCAGGGTTGAAAAGATCCTGGAGAACAAAACCGGGTGCTGGTTTATCTATCAAGGGGGAGGGAAGCTCCCGCGGATTTCGTCCCAGGCCAACATAGAGAAAGATGACGAGAATCACAAATAGAAAAAGAGGGAGGAGTCGCTTTAACATCTATTTCTCTCGATTAGGTTGACGACGGAGTCGCTTGAGACGATATCGTCGATCAAAAGCGGCCAGCAGACCACCCAATGACATGAAAACACCTCCAAACCAAATCCAGCGAATAAAGGGTTTGTAGTAGAGGCGCATACTCCAGGCGTTTTCATCAAGCGGATCACCAAGGGCAACATAGATGTCACGGGTAACGCCAGGATCGATCGCCGCTTCACTCATCGGCATCCCGGTGCTGTAGTTTCGTTTTTGCGGTTTAAGGACCTCAATCAACACACCCTCTTTCAAGAGTTCAACCTCCCCCTCGACCGCATCATAATTGGGTCCTCGGAAGGAGTTGATCCGCTTAAGAACAAAAGTATAACCAGCAAGTTCAACCGGGTTGTTGTACTCAACCCGCACATCACGCTCAACCTCGAAGAGAGTGGAAAAAGTGGCGCCAATGATAAAGATCGCTATTCCAATATGGGCGATCGACATCCCCCAGACCGAAAGGGGAATGGATCGGCGTTCGCTCGGTTTCTTGCCACCTAAGCCAAGGCGTTGAAAGATGGGTTTCAGTGCTGTTGAAAAAGCCCAAACAGCGAGCACTACGCCAAGACTGATGGACCAGTAGCTGGATGTTCCGGAAAGTAGGGTAACGATTGCGGCAACTACAATGCTGAGGAGCAGAAGGAGACGAAGCTGCTTTGTGAGCCGTTGAGTTGAGTCTTTTTTCCATCGAGAGATGGGGCCTAACCCCATAAACAGAATTAGGGGCACCATGATGGGTACGAAGACTGAGTTAAAATAGGGCGGGCCTACAGAGATTTTACCCTCGCCAAGTGCATCCAGGACCAAAGGATAGATCGTACCCAAAAGGACAGTTGCCGTAGCGGCCACCAGGAGAATGTTATTCGATAGAAGAAGTGACTCTCTTGAGACAAGATCAAATCGACCACCCCCTGCCAGTTGGGGCGCACGCAAGGCGTAGAGGGTAAACGAACCTCCTACAATGATAGCGAGAAAGACAAGAATAAAAGAGCCCCTGGTGGGATCAGTAGCAAATGCGTGAACTGAGGTCAGCACCCCAGAGCGCACAAGGAACGTTCCCAACAGACTCAGTGAGAAAGCACCAATAGCGAGGAGAACGGTCCAGTGTCGGAAGGCATTGCGTTTTTCTGTAACAGCGAGTGAGTGGAGCAGTGCGGTCCCAACCAACCAGGGCATGAATGATGCATTCTCAACCGGATCCCAGAACCACCATCCCCCCCAACCAAGTTCGTAGTAGGCCCACCAGCTCCCAAGGGTAATACCCGCAGTAAGAAAGACCCAGGCCATGGCCGTCCATGGTCGGGACCAGCGTGCCCAGGCAACATCAAGCTGACCACTTATTAGTGCTGCAATGACGAAGGCAAATGCAACTGAGAATCCAACATAACCCATATAGAGCATTGGAGGATGGAGGGCAAGACCGGGATCCTGGAGTAGCGGATTCAACTCTCTTCCTTCCTGTGGAATCGGAAAGAGGCGATCGAACGGGTTGGAGGTAAAGAGCATGAAGAGAAAAAACCCGATGCTGACAAGACCCATGATCGCAATGACTCTGGCAGCCATCTGATCAGGAAGAGAACGGCTAAAGAGTGCCACTGCAACGGTCCATCCAGAGAGGAAGAGGGTCCATAAGAGGAGTGAACCTTCATGAGCACCCCAGACCGCCGAGACCCGATAGATTATCGGTAGCTGAGTATTGGAATTCGAGGCGACATATTTGACAGAAAAATCACCACTAATGAAGGCGTAGATGAGAATGCCAAAGGCAATAACAATGAACAGAAATTGCCCATAGGCAGCGGGTCTTGCAACCGCAATCAGTTTTGAGTTCCCACTCCAGTCGCCTAAGAGAGGCACTACACCCTGAGCAACGGCGAGCGCAAGAGCAAGGATAAGTGCAAAGTGGCCAATCTCAGGAATCACTGGGTTTTTTCTTCTGCTTCAGTCGCGGTGGGAGGTCCTCCAAATTCATGGGGCATCGCTGTTGTTCCTTCCGCACGCTTAAGGGCGTCACTGACCTCAGGAGGCATGTAATTTTCATCGTGTTTGGCTAAAATCTCTGAAGCAACAAAATGATTGTTCTGCATCTTTCCGGTAGCAACAATGCCCTGACCTTCACGGAATAGATCAGGAAGAATTCCGGTATATTGAACGGCAAATGAACTGGCGCCATCGGTAAGGTCGAAAGAGACTTTTAATGAATCTTCATCACGTTTAAGTGAGCCAACACCGACAAGCCCGCCCACCCGATAGCTTTGTGTGGTGGGTGCTTTACCCGCAGCAATATCACTCGGGGAGTAGAAGTAGAGCAGGTTTTCCTTGAAGGCACGAAGACCCAGTGTTGCCGCAGCTCCCACACCCATCACTACCAGCAGTGTGAGGACCATTCTTTTCTGTCTTCGTCTCATTCCGGGAATATCCTTTTGAGATTATCCTTGAGTTGCTTGATGAGTGTTGTTCTCATTCTCAAGGAGCGGACCAGCGTATAGCCCATAACCAGTGTGCAGATGGCATAGGAGGACCAGATATAGAAGGCGTATTTCCCGTATGGAAGAAAGCTGAAGAGTTGTTCAATATTAGTCATTGGCAATGATCTCCTTGACCCAATTGGTATTTTGTTCACGTTCAAGCAGCAGGCCTCGTGCTCGTGCCAGCACTGCCCCGGCATAGTAGAACTTAAACCCAAACGTCATCAGCAGGAGTGGTACCAGCATGCTGATATCGATAGAGGGCTTGTCTATTTTGACAACGGTTGCTCCCTGGTGAAGCGTGTTCCACCACTCCACGGAGTAGTGGATGATGGGAATGTTGACAACCCCCACAATGGCAAGCAATGCACTCGCCCTGGCGGCAGTTCGGGGTTCATCGATGGCGGCCTGTAGCGCCATATAACCAAAGTAGAGGAAGAGGAGGATGAGTTCTGAAGTGAGCCGTGCATCCCAGACCCACCATGTTCCCCACATCGGTTTTCCCCAGAGAGAGCCAGTGACCAGGGCGATGAAGGTGAAGGCGGCACCGATGGGAGCACTTGCACTGGCAATCGCATCTGCCACCTTGATCCGCCAGATCAATCCGACCGTCGCTGCAATGGCCATCAGGACATAGATCAGCATCGACATCCATGCTGTGGGTACATGGATATAGATAATGCGATAACTCTCACCTTGTTGGTAGTCAGTTGGGGCAACGACAAGACCCAGATAGAGGCCGGTTAGAGTGAGAAGGGCAAAGATTGCAATAAGCCATGGGGTTATCTTGCCCGCGATCCGGTCGAAGGAACGGGGAGAACCCATCAGATGAAACCAGTTCTTAATAGTTTTAAACATAACTTATCCTATGCTAATGCGTAAGGCAGCGGAAGTCGCGATGGGTGCCAGTGAAATCGCCAGAAGCAAAATTGAGGCCAGAATATAGATCTGCCCGATGATGGGGAGATCTGCCATTGTTCCCGAAACCGCTCCGGCAGCGAAAATTAATACCGGAATATAGAGTGGTAAAACAAGTAGAGACTGGAGCAGCCCTCCCTTGGAAAGGCCTACTGTCAGCCCCATTCCTATGGCACCCACAAGACTCAATACCGGTGTTCCGAGCAGGAGGGTGATCATGAGTGTCTGGAGCGCTTCTACAGGAAGCTGAAGACTGGCTCCCAAGAAGGGTGAGAAGAGAATGATCGGTAACCCACTCACCAGCCAGTGGGCAAACACCTTGACCAAAACAAGAAGTGGCAAGGGGTGCTCGCTCAACACCAGTTGTTCAAGGGTGCCATCTTCGAAATCACCTTTGAAAAGGGTGTCCAGTGAGAGCAAGGAGGCAAGAAGGGCGGCCACCCAGATAATGCCGGGGGCGATGGTTCTCAATATCTCGCTGTCCGGACTGATGCCAAGAGGGAAGAGGGTGACGACAATGACAAAGAAACCGAGTGGGTTGAGAACCTCCTGGCGATGTCGATAGGAGAGTTTGAGCTCTCGCACCAGTAGACGATAGCTTGCTTTTATCATACTGGATTCACCGATCATAAGAAGCGCTCTTCGGTGAGGGTGGTCGTCGGGATATCAAGATGTTTGACACCGTTGGCGGAAAGGTTCATCGATTGGTGGGTTGCCATGATGATGCTTCCACCCAGTTGTATATGATTACTGTAAAGCTCTTCAAGCAGAGTGATTCCAGCGGCATCGACAGAGGTGAGTGGTTCATCCAGAATCCAGAGCTGGGTTCTGGCAACCAAAGCACGAGCCAGAGCCACTCGACGGTTCTGGCCTGCTGAGAGATTGCAGCACTGCTGATCTTCAAAACCATCAAGCCCTACCTCTGACAGTGCACTCTTCGCAGCATCCTTTGAAGTCGTGGCGGTGTTAGGGTCAAGGAGGAGGTTTTCCATCGGTGTCAGGTGAGCTTTGGTGCCATTTCGATGACCGATGTAGGAGACCGCTTGCTGATATTCTGAGCGATACTTGAAGATATTGAGGCCCTCCCACTTCACCTCACCCTGTGAGGGCAGTACAAGACCTGAGATAATTCGAATAAAACTGGTTTTTCCCGACCCATTTTTACCTTCAACCAGCAGTACCTGACCAGCCGATACCGTTACGTTTATACCATTGAATAACTCTCGATAGCCTCGGGTACAGGCGAGATCGGATATCTCGAGCTCAAAACTGTTTTCTTCCATTAAGCGATACTAAAAGGGCAGAACAGGTTACTGATGTGGCGTGGAGAAGCCCTGACCACCGTTTTGAAGGCTACTCCAAAGCACCCTACTCTACCTTCGAAACAGTATTTTCTCCAGTCAATAACCCTATTATTAACAACAGGTAATGAAAGGACTCTAACGGCGATGGAGGCTCTATAGCGTTATGAGTACGGAGGTTGAGGGCAGGCAGGAAGAGGGAGAGGGCGTCATGGCCTTAATTGCTCTGAACTTGATGAATAGACTCTTAAAGGGTTGGATAACTCAGGCTCAACTCCTCTGTAAGAGGATTCCGCTTGGGGATCAAGAAAGAAAAAAAGGACGGCCACCGGCCGCCCTTTAAACAGGAACAAAAAGCAAGGGGTTTAACCAAACATATCGCTGGTAATTCCCTTGTACCAACCTCTTGCGTACTTGGCCTCTTTGGCATGGTGGCGCAGTGATTTGCCTTTAAAGGCAACCCCGCCTGCACCTTTGACCTTGACCCGCTTGCCATCTTTAACTGCATAGATGGCGACCACGGAGATACCATACTTCTCGCTGATAAAGCTGTAGCAGGTGTTGGATCCGGTCCAGGGTGGGGCTTCTTCACCTGCCATCTGCGCAGCAATTGTCGCTGCCACGTTTTTGGCCTGAGAGGAAGCGGAGTGACCGGACTTGGGCATCGGTGAAGCAACACTGGCATCACCAATCACAAAGACATCCTTGGCCAGGGTCGATTTAAAGTCCAGGCCTACCGGGCACCAGCCAGCTGTGGTCAACCCGGCTTCTTTACAGATGGCACCGGCTACCTGCTTCGGAATGTAGTTGACTACATCTCCCTTGTGCTCTTCACCGTCTTCGGTGATCACGGTATTGGTTGCACCATTCACCTCAACCACCTTGCCGCCGTTGGAACCCTTGATCCACTTCAGGTTGGGTCCCTCAAAGTTACCTTCTGCAGTCGCTTCGCCTCCATAGACACGGGTCCATCCTTCACGGAAGGCGCCCTGCTTGGAATGCTTCTCCTTGGCATCCAGAATGACGACCTGAGCCGTCGGATTGTGCTCATTGAAATGCGCCAGCGCCAATGCAGCACGCTCATAAGGGCCAGGAGGACAACGGAAGGGGTTCTCTGGCGGAGCAATGATCAACAGTCCGCCCTGTCTCATGCCGGCAATCTGCTTGGCCAGAAGAGAGGTCTGTGGACCGGCCTTCCAGGCGTGAGGCATCTGCTCGGCAACGGCATCAGAAGAACCGTCAACAGTGGAATGGTCAAAAGTGATGCCCGGGGAGAGAACCAGAATGTCATAACTGACGGAACCGCCCCCAGTGATTACTTTTTTACCACCGGTATCAATACCGGTCACAGTGTCATGAACCACATTGACACCCCGTTTTTTCAGACCGTCGTAACCATAGGTGATCGAGTCCATAGTCGCCATGCCCATGATCACTTCATTACTGAAGAAACAGGTCGAGTACTTGGAATCCTTCTCGATCAGGGTCACCTTGGCATTGGGAGCCCAGCGGGTGAGGTAGTTGGCACAGGTGGCACCGCCCGTTCCGCCGCCAACCACGACGACATGACCGCTCGCTCCGGCATAGGCTTCAAAGGGAAGCAGCAGGGCCCCTGTAGTTGCTGCACCGGCTGCACCCATCATTTTTACAAAATCTCTACGATTAATATTATTCATCTCCATGCTCCCTTACTGTTCAGAGTAGTAGTTGGCAACTGCATGGAGCTGCTCGTCGGAATATCCCTTGGCGACACGATCCATGATGGATGCAGCATCCTCACCGGAAGCGAAGGCCTTCATGCTTTCGAAGATTTCATCTGCATCCAGACCAGCAAGCCTTGGAACCGACTGGGCCCCTTCACCATCTGTGCCGTGGCAGGTATTGCATTGGGAGGCGACCAGCGCACCCAGACTTAACCCGGCTGCCTGGACGCCGCTGGCAATGGCCAGAGATCCGATCAGGGTCACTGCAACTACAGTAGCTGCTATCTGTTTTGTTTTGAGCATACTCTCCTCCTAATTGACGTCATCAAAATTATAATTAGATTATTGTTAACACTACACCACCAAAAAACAATATTAATTTAACTTCTTATCTGCTGTCCAGTTTGACTCAAGGATATAAGAAGAATTGATGATGTCATAAAAGAATTATATGATTATTCTCTCTCGCAGATGAAGTCTAATGCATTAAGTGATCGCACATCTGCCATTGACTAACCCCTCTCGCTCAACTGAATAATGCCGGTCTGGTTTTGGCTAACGCGCTTTGGCTGTCACGCTGTTCTGTTCACCCTTGTTGTCCACCCAGTTCATGGTCACTTCATCACCCTTGTTGCCCCTTATACGGACACCAATTCTGGGGTTTTTGGAGACCCCTGATCCCAGGTTGGCCTGGCAGGCCTCTTTTCCATTGATCAGAAAGGTCATGCTTTGGACGTAGTGGCCCAGGCCCTGAGGGTCAGCCTTGATCCCCTGCATGGGGTGAGAGATCATCCCTTTCACATCAAGGAATCCTGCCCGCGCCTTAACTCGCATTTTGGTTCTTCTTGCTATTTGATTGGCACCTCTTATTAATAATGAGTCGCTGTTACTGGCGAGACAACCACCGATTACAACGACAGTGCGCCAGGTTTTTCGGTAGAGTTTCCCGCCGGATTTGACAAAGACCTGGATGTCATCCGTCTGTGCCATCTTGATGCGAAGATCAAAGAACCCCAGTCCGGCATCACCACAGTCAACCTGGGCAACCAGTGGGACGGGATTGTTTGCGACACCGATGGTGACTGATTCAACATCAGGGAGTGTGGTTTCGGCTTTAACGGGGACATCAGCACCATCTTCAGCATTGAGCAGACCGGTAATTTTAATGATGTCATCATCGGCTGCGACATCAACAACCGGGATGTCACCAAATACCGCTTCTAGTGCTCCTTCAAGAGTGGGGGCGCGAAAAGCAGTTGATGGCCAGGCTGCTGCAAGTACGGATTGCGGCAGGAACAGTCCTGCCCCTGAAACAACGGCGACCACACTTGTAGCAAGTGAACCTTTTAAAAAACGGCGTCTTTGCATTGAAAGTATTCTCCTTGACCAAGTCATCATTCCATAATTATATCTAGAAGAAAAGTAGTCGGGGATTAGCCTCTTATTTTACAATAGGGGGTATTATGGTTGGGGGTAAACATCAGGAAGCGATCATTCTCCTTGTTATTTTTATTTACTTTTTTCACTATTTTGAATCCCTATCTTTAGGAGTTGATGTTTGATGAAAACCGAGAGATCTCCTGCAAAACCCCTGGCCACCCTTGAATCGGCAAAAGAGCGGTTACTTGCTAACGTTACTCCGGTTGGTGAAGAGGAGGATGTTGCACTTAAATCTGCTCTTGGGAGAGTCAGTGCTCAACCTGTGAAATCTGACCTTGCTGTTCCCCCTTTTGACAATAGCGCCATGGACGGTTATGCAGTACGAACAAGAGATCTCAGTGGAAGCGGACCTGTTCGGCTTGAGGTGAGCCAGCGTATTCCGGCAGGAACCTATGGCCAACCCCTCAAATCGGGCACTGCTGCCAGAATATTTACCGGAGCACCCATTCCTGATGGGGCAGATGCGGTGGTGATGCAGGAGAGCTGCACGGTGATCGGGAATCAGGTGGAGATAGAGGCCGAGGTGGGCGAGGGCGATCATATTCGTCAAACAGGCAATGATATTACCAAGGGTGAAACCATTATTCCTGCAGGGGCCGTTTTGCGGCCACAGCATCTCGGGTTGATTGCTTCGGTGGGGGTTGGGAAGCTCAAGCTCTTTCGAAGACTGCGTGTTGCCATACTCTCTACAGGCGACGAACTGGTTGAACCGGGGGAGCCCATCGGCCCTGGCCAGATCTACAATTCGAACCGCTTTACCCTGCTGGGCGGACTGGTTCAGCTGGGGTGTGAGGTTGTTGATCCCGTTATCGTTGCCGATACTCCGCAAGCCACTGAAAAGGCTCTTGTCGAAGCGGCCCATTCTGCTGATCTTATTATTACTTCAGGAGGGGTCTCTGTGGGTGAAGAGGATCATGTAAAAAAAGCAATTGAAAAACTGGGCTCGCTTGATCTTTGGCAAATTGCCATCAAACCCGGGAAACCCCTTGCCTTTGGAGAGATAGAGGGAACCCCACTGTTTGGACTGCCTGGCAACCCGGTCTCCGCATTTGTCACCTTCATACTCTTTACCCAGCCGTACATAGAGAAGATGCAGGGGATAAAACGAACCTCTGAGACTATGTCCAGAGTCAGGTCAAATTTTAACTGGCTAAAACCTGGGTTTAGACGAGAGTTTGTTCGGGTTCGGCTTGGAGAGGCGGGAGAGGATGGGGTGGTCAAAGCAGAACTCTACCCAAACCAGAGTTCGGGTGTATTGACTTCGCTCTGCTGGGCAGATGGATTGGCGGTCATCCCGGAAAATACCAGGATCAATAGAGGCGAGCTGTTGACATTTATTCCATTCGACGGCAAACGCTGAATCTGCTTACACCCGTCGTGCAGGGTGGTGCAGAACTCAACGATAAGCTTGAAGCAGCAATAGAGTCGCCCCCAGACCCAAAAAATGAGCGCAACCTCTTACAGGTTGGTGTGAACGGCAACAGCACCGAGGGGTGGGAAAGTAGTGCTGGAGCCAAAAATGGCTCAATACCTTGATAACAGACTGAAATAAAAGGCATTAAATTTATTCTCCAAAAATAATTAAAAAAAATATTGACAGTATGTAAACAACACTATATTGTGCGCTGCAACAAATGGTGCATCGCAGCAATTTTTTATTGCCCTGTTTGTATTTACTAACTTTATTTAATTTTTTTAATTTATTTAATCAAGAGGATTTTAACCATGACAAACGAAACTGTTAATCTTTTTACTGAGATCGCTGAAAAGAGCGTTGCCACAATCAAGGAAGTGGGAGAACTCAACCTGCGAACCTTTGAAGCCCTTGCTGCCAAGCAGGTGGAGATCGTACAGAACGCTGCAGAAACAGGTGCTCAGCAGTCTGCTGCCCTGACTGACATCAAGGACATCAAGGACATCAATGATATCAATCAAGCGATCACTGCCCAGTCTGAGCTTGCAACGTCTTTTGCTGACCAGTTGTCCGCTAACGTCAACCAGATTGCTGACATCTTCAAGAGTGCCCAGGACGAGTTCACTGGTCTTGCTGATAAGGTTTTAGCAGATGCCAAAGTCAATGCTGAGAAGGTCGCATCAATCAGCAAGGACGAAGTCGAAAAAGCAGTAAAGGCTGCCAAGGACAAGAGTGCTGTATAACTCTGATTCATGACCAATAAGTTCCATTCTGGAAAGAGTCAATGACCGAGAAGATGCACCACAAAAAGGGGACTCACCGCCCTCAATCAAAAAACACCCTTTGATCAAGGAACTGATGCTTGGTGCATCCTTCTCGGCAGCTACTCTGTTTGTTTGCGTGAAGAATTATCTTCTGGGGCTATAAACTCGGATATGATTATAATGGTGCCGAAATCAATGCAGTGAAACGATAGAAGTCTGAGGAGATCTCTTTAGATGAGTAATACTGTTCAATTGACCATTGGCGGCATGGGATGCGGGGGTTGTGCCTCTGCAGTCGAAAATGCAGTAAAGCCTGTTACAGGGGTAGAGAGTGTTGCTGTAGACTATGCGACACAGACAGCAACGGTTGAGGGTGTTATCGATGCAGAATTGCTCATTCAAGCCATTGAAGATGCGGGTTATGAAGCGATGATCAAAGCGCCTTCCAAGGCCTGACTCGTTCAGGCCTTTTTTTAATGCCTCCTGACCCTCGACATCCATTTTTTTGACTATTATAGTAGATCAACCCCAAAATCAGGAATTCATACAAAGGAGATTTCAAATGGAGGCAAATCTAAAGCGACTTCTTGATGATAAGGGAGGGGAGGTCTATACGGTCCCACCCCAGGCAACACTTATTGAGTGTGTTGAGATAATGAAAAAAAACCAGGTGGGTGCACTGGTCGTGGCAGATGAGGACGGGTTGCAAGGAATTTTTACAGAGCGGGATATTCTGTTAAAGGTTGCAGAAGAGCGGCTCGATCTCACCCTTACCCCCGTCTCAACAGTGATGTCTACAGAGGTTGCTGTGGTTTCACCGGAGTTGACTGTCAGTGAGGCAATGAGTGTTTGTACTGAGCGAAGGCATCGACATCTTCCAGTGGTCGCCGAGGGCAAACTGTTAGGCGTTATCTCCATGGGTGATATTGCCCATTGGCTTGTCCGGGAGAAAGAGGATGAGATTCAGCAGTTGGTCCGTTATATCTCTGGGGGTTATTAATGGATATTCCTTTAGTTTAATGAGCTTAGGGTAGATGCTCACTGATTGACCTTGCCTGAAAACCCTCTTCTGGAAATGGTCTCTTGATAAGAGTCCAGTTCTCGTGGCAGGAGTCAGGATCTCAATACCTCCGGGCCCTGGCGACCAGGCTAGGAAAAATAAATCAGCGAAAAACTTGCATTGCTGCTTTCATGGTCTACCCTTGTAGTGAAAGGGAAGGTAGATCGCTCCAACCGATGCACAATACATCCAAGCGTTCTACTGAAAAGTGGGAATAGCACTGCCGACCCTTTCACCAGGAAAGTAGAAATCAATCACTAAATGTGGGGAAGGGGTGCGCAAGTACCCCTTCTTTTTTTGTTTTTCGCCAGCTTAACTCTCTGACTGTTCCAACTCAGTGCTGTTCAAAACCATAGAGGAGATTGATCTCCTCTTCCCAGAGATCACTGTTTATGGTCTCCAGAATCATCGGGATCTGATTGAATCGGGAATCATTCATCAGGAACTTGAATGCTCCTGTTCCCACCTCACCCTCACCAATACTGTGATGGCGATCAAGACGCCCTCCAAGAAGAGATTTGCAATCATTCAGATGCATCCCCTTTAGGTAATTGAATCCAACAATCTTGTCAAACTGGCTGAAAGTTTCTGCAAAAGCCTCTTCAGTACGAATATCATAACCGCCCGCAAATGCGTGGCAGGTATCAATACAGACGCCTACCCTGGATTTATCTTCAACAAGATCGATTAAATGAGCGAGGTGTTCAAATTTGTATCCAAGGTTTGACCCCTGTCCAGCGGTGTTTTCAATCACAGCGATGACTCCGGAAGTGACGTCCAATGCCCGATTGATGGAGGCGGCAATCAGATTCAGGCACTTCTCTTCAGTGATTTGCCGGAGGTGACTTCCAGGGTGGAAATTAAGCCTGTCGAGTCCTAATTGATTACAGCGATTCAGTTCATCGATAAACGCATTCAGAGACTTCTCTCTTGCGGATTCTTCAGGATGGCCGAGATTGATCAGATAGCTGTCATGGGGCAGGACCTGCTGGGGTGTGAATCCGAAGGTCACCATGTTGGCTTTGAATTCACTGATCTGCTCTTCGGTAAGTGGCTTGGCATTCCATTGGCGCTGGTTTTTGGTAAACAGAGCAAAAGCTCTGGCACCAATTTTATCTGCATTGAGAGGTGCGTTTTGAACCCCCCCCGCTGCACTTACATGGGCGCCAACCCATTTGATTGATCTGCTTTTCATACGATACATCCTGTCAGAGAATTAGTCGGTAACGGTTACTCTCTCTAAAACAGAGAGGTTCAAAATGGTGTCCTGCAACAGATCCATTTTACACCATCGCTGATCAAATTAGTGGTGGTTCCGACAGGTTTTTGGGTGAGTCGACAAGAGGGCGGCAGTACCGGGAAGAGAAAAGAAACAACACTCAGGAACAGACAAATCAATCGGCACCAAACATATTAAAAATCAAATAATGCTATGATGACTTATTATAAATATAAAGAAGCAACTCTATGGGTGTTGCCCGCAACAATCATTCCAGCTCTGGCCCACTTTTTGCCCTTCTGGCCTATGGAGTATGGGGTCTGTTTCCCTACTACTGGTCCCAGTTGGACGGCGTCGCTGCGGTTGAAATACTGCTCCATCGAATACTCTGGTCACTGCCTGTGGTGGTTTTGTTTTTACTATTAACGGACAACATTAACAAAATAAAGCAACTATTTAATAATAAGAAAGTTATATTAACTCTTTGTATTTCTGCAACATTAATCTCGGTAAACTGGCTTACCTTTCTTTTTGCCATCTCCAGTAATCGAATTCTTGATTCAAGTCTTGGCTACTATCTAGGTCCTTTGGTCAATATCCTTCTTGGCGTTGTCCTGCTTAAAGAGCGATTACGAACCGTGCAGTGGGTTGCTGTGGGTTTGGCCACAATCGGAGTATTGATTAGAGCCCTGAGTGCATCTGAAATCCCATGGATTGCCCTTGTGCTCGCCTTCAGTTTTAGCTTGTATGGGTTGGTCCGAAAACAGCTTCAGGTCAATTCAATACTTGGCTTGACCATGGAGATGGTCCTGCTTGCCCCCATTGTCATCACCGCCATCATAATCCTCTCTGTTAATGGCTTGTTGACCTTTGGCTTCCCACTTGATTCGATTGATCTTCTTCTTATTCTCGGAGGGCCTGTTACGGTACTCCCCCTGGTCTGGCTGGTGAGCGCAGCAAAAAGAATGAACTATTCAACATTGGGCTTTTTTCAGTTTATAACCCCGACGGGACACTTTATTCTTGCCGTTGTGGTCTTTAATGAGGCGCTTGATGGATCACACCTGTTCGCGTTTGGATTTATTTGGAGTGCCCTATTACTCTATAGCAGTGATCATTTACGGAGGGTGAAATAGTGTTGAACCCAACACTTCGTTTACTGCACGCTAACCTATTAATCTCATCTCCGACCTATTTACTTTCTACCTTGCGTCGGCTACTCCCCCCCCGCGAATGCTGGATAGAGTGTTAAGCCACATATGAGGATTTCAAAGAACTCATCTTGATCACCTAACCCCTGGATTTGAAATGATTGATCAAACTGTTCTCAGAAGTGTCACACTTAAGGTAGACTCGT